>Ga0209915_1000077_pt1 | contig 396216 bp, 339 predicted proteins | sample ThiBiot_750_plan_FD_183952 | JGI IMG/M metagenome (GOLD analysis project Ga0209915, IMG submission 183952) | Wastewater bioreactor microbial communities from Cape Town, South Africa - Thiocy_cont_750_plan (SPAdes) | ecosystem: Engineered > Bioreactor > Thiocyanate-remediating >...
CCCTGAACGACAATGAGGCGCACCCGACGGCGAACGGCAACAACAGCCTGTTCGAAGACTTTGCGGTGAGCCTGGTGGACAGCGACGGTGACTCGGCCTCGAACACCCTGAGCGTGCAGATCGTGGACGACGTGCCGACGGCGGTGAGCGACGTCAACCTGACGGTGGCGAGCGAGAACAACCTGGTCCTCAATGGCAACGTCATCACCAACGACGTGCAGGGGGCGGATGGCGCGGCGGTGACCGCGGGCACCCTGAGCGGGACCTACGGCAGCCTGGTGCTCAATGCCAACGGCACCTACACCTACACCCTCAACCCGAACGACGGTGACTTCAAGGCGCTGACCGGGGGCGGGGTGGGCAGCGAAGTGTTCACCTACACCCTGACGGATGCGGACGGAGACGTGAGCACGGCGACCCTGACCCTGACCATCAAGAACGACGATGACGGGGTGACCATCACCAACCTGACGCCCAAGGGCGAGGGCGGGGATGCGAAGGTGTACGAGGACGACCTGCTGGCGACCCGCGGCGAGAATGAGTCGGCGGGGTCGGACAGCAGCAAGGAGTCGACCACGGTGACGGGGGACTTCACCATCAGCGCACCGGACGGGGTGAAGACCCTGAGCGTGGGTGGCATCAACATCGTGGTGAACGGGGTGGTGGCGGGCTTCCCGCTGAGCGGGGTGACCACGCCGCTGGGCAACACCCTGACCATCACCGGGTACAACCCGGCGACCGGGCTGGTGAGCTACAGCTACACCCTGAACGACAATGAGGCGCACCCGACGGCGAACGGCAACAACAGCCTGTTCGAAGACTTTGCGGTGAGCCTGGTGGACAGCGACGGTGACTCGGCCTCGAACACCCTGAGCGTGCAGATCGTGGATGACGTGCCGACGGCCAACGATGATGCTGACAGTGCCACTGAAGGTGTGTTCACTCCGGTGACGGGGAATGTCATTACCGGGGCGGGTACCATCGGCGGTACAGCCGGTGCCGGGGTGGACGTCATGGGGGCGGATGGTGCGGCAATCAGCCAGGTCGTGAGCTCGAACGGCAATTCAGACAGTAATCCTGCCGGTGGATTCACAGTGACCGGGCTGTATGGGACGCTGACCATGGGGCTGGATGGCGAATACAGTTATACGCTCACGGCGGCATCGGTTCCCGTGGGGGCCTCGGAGGTATTTACCTACACGCTCAAAGATGGCGATGGTGATACGGATCCGGCAACTCTGACCATCAATATTGCTCAGGATACCCGTGTCCCTGTATTGACCATCGGCAATGCGACGGTTGATGAGGAGGGACTGCCTGAGGGGACGGCTGCCAGTGGTAATTCGGAGATATTCAATGGCAGCTTCACCATCAACACCCAGGGGGAAAATCTGACTACCTTGACCATCGGTGGGCAGACTTACAACTTGACCAGTGGCGGCAGTCAGACCTTGATCAACAATACGGAAGGAATGCTGACGGTAACCGGTGTCAGCGGACCCACGGCCGGTGTCTACACGGTGAACTATACCTACACGCTCAAAGACAATGTGCTGACTCACAACGTTCAAGGCAACAGTGATACAGCGAATGGTCCGAGTTTCGTCGTGTCGGCTACGGATGCCAGTGGCGACAGTGGCACGGGTAACCTGCAGGTTGTGATCAGTGATGATGCCCCCATTGCCAATGCTGTTACCAATGCAGGCCAGGCGACTCAGGTGCAGAACACGAATCTGATGTTGATCCTCGATATCTCCGGCAGTATGGGTGATCCATCGGGCTATCAAGGCATGACTCGGATGCAGGTGATGCAAAAGTCCGCTTTGGAGCTGCTGGACAAATACAGCGCCTACGGCAGCGTCATGGTCAATATCGTGACCTTCTCCACTTCAGCCGCCAATCCGACCGGGGTGTGGGTCTCGGTCGATGTAGCCAAGGCCATCATCCTTGGCCTTACCCCCACGGACTCGACCAACTACGATGATGCACTGAACGAGGCAATCAAAGCCTTTGGCGATACAGGTAGACTCGCTAATGCGCAAAATGTCTCTTACTTCATGTCGGATGGTCTGCCAAATGCCAACTCGTTGAGCGGTACCCCCGCCACAGTTCCTGATGGCAACAACTCGCTTGGCGGTGGGAACGGGATCGATGGTGACGGCACGACACTGAGCGGTGAAACCAAGGACTGGGCCGATTTCCTGACGGCGAACAACATCAATTCATACGCGCTCGGGATGGGCTCGGGAGCGACCCAGTCTGCACTGGATCCCATTGCCTACAACGGGGTCAGTGGTGCCAGCCCGGCGAATACCACCGCAGTGGTGGTGACTGACTTCAGCCAACTGACCGCGACCCTTTTGAGCACTGTGGTAGCTCCGCCTCTGGCAGGACAACTGATCAACGGGGTAGCAGCGAGTGCTGGGGCCGACGGTGGCTGGCTCAATGCCATTACCGTGGGCGGGGTGACTTATACCTACAACCAGAAGACGGACTCCGCTGGCGTCTCGGGAGGAACATCAGTCGGGACTTTCAATACAGCGACCAATGAATGGACCATTACACTTGCAGGCGGCATCCTCAAGGTGGATATGGACAACGGCGCCTACACCTATACTCCGCCGACATCCATTCCGCTCGGGGGGATAAATCAGGTCGTGGGTTACAGTGTGATAGACAATGATGGGGATACTGCGTCCAGCACCTTGTCCATCGTTATCAACCCGGCGGTCGGTCCTACCGTGGTTCGTGATGACTTTATCATCACCAACCAGGACCCGGCGACCATTCCGGATTGGGCTCTGCTTGCCAATGACACCGGGCCTCTGGCTGCGACCCAGATGATCACGGGCGTCTCGGGAGCTGTGGGAGGGACCGTCACAGACAATGCAGGCTCGGTAACATTTGATGATACCTCCGGCAATGCGACTCCCAACTCTTACGAGGGTTCGTTCAACTACACCAATAGCACGACCACAGATACGGCCAAGGTGTATGTGGATGTGCAGAGCGGTTTGACACTTACCGGGAGCTATCTCGACGAGATCCTTATTGGGGGATCTGGAAACGATACGCTCAACGGCAATGCCGGGAACGACATCCTGCTTGGAGGACTCGGTAACGACACCTTGAATGGTGGTGAGGGCAATGATCTCCTGATCGGTGGCGCTGGCAACGATACCCTGAACGGCGGCAACGGCAATGATACGGCCAGTTACTTCGACAGCGCTGCTGGGGTCACGGTCACAGTCAATGGTGCCAGTCAGAATACCGGAGGGGCAGGGACAGACAGCCTGAGCAACATGGAAAATCTGGTAGGGTCCATGTTCAACGACAGCCTGACCGGCGATGGTAATGCCAACGTCTTGAGCGGACTGGCAGGTAACGACATCTTGAGTGGTGGTGGTGGCGACGACCTGCTGATTGGGGGTACCGGCAGTGATACCCTGACTGGTGGGGCTGGCAAGGATACCTTCAAATGGATGGCAGGTGATGCAGGAGGCACGGATACCATCAAAGACTTCACCACGGGGGCCAATGGAGATGTTCTGGACCTGAGTGAACTGCTCAGTGGTGAGCATGCCGATGCGAGCACACTGGATCACTATCTTACCTTTGCTCCTGGTCCGGGCAGTGGCAAGTCGACACTGACCATTGATCTGGATGGAGCGGGAAGTGGCACCACGACTCATACCATCCTCTTTGACAACGTGGATCTGACGGCCGGTAAATCCAATCTGCAGATCATTCAGGATCTGCTGGATCAGGGCAACCTCAAGGTCGATCCGTAAGCAGGGTATGGGGGCCGGGTGTGCCCGGCCCCTGTTATTTGATGGAGTGGGCAGATAAGATAGCTGCAGTATCAGGAGAGGGTCACCATGCAGTCATTCAACTGGGTCGACATCGACGGCATTCGCTATAGCTGGAACGGGCAGGACAATATCGTCTGCACCGGCCGCTTTGGCTATCAGGCCACGATGACGGGTGACACGCTCAACGGTCTGGAGCTGGAGAGCGAAGATGGTGAGGTGGCGGGGTTGCTGAATGTGGACTTTGCCGCTTCTCGTATCAGCTTCACGCCGGCAGAAGATGCGCCCCTGCCCCACATGATGGTGCTGGTCGGCCATGAGTGGGGGCAGCAGGAGTATTCGTTGCAGAGCCTGAGCGATACCTCCTTGCAGGGGCTGCTCAGCCACGGCGAGGAGCTTGACTGGGGGGCGCTGGCCGTCGTGACGACGTCCGAGCCGAATCTGCCATCACAAGGTCATGTTCTGTCGTGGGATTCGTTCCACTTTGAGGATGAATCGCTGTTTGGCAGCCCGGCGCCTGCTCCCGTGATGACAAGCCATGGCAATTCAGGAGGAGGGGAGATCAGCATCAATATCGACATGACCAATCAGGTGCTGGACCAGATCCCGCCGACACACGATATATGAATCCCAATCGACGACATGCATAATGACCTCCATCTAAATGATGGAGGTTTTTTTATGTGGCGTCCCCTTCTTACCCTGTCCGCGCTGGTTGTCAGTGCTCCGTTGCTTGCCATCGAGGTTCCTCAGGCCCCCCATCTGGTCGTCAGTGGCTATGCGGAGCAGAAGGCTGAACCAGACATGCTGACGCTCAATGTCGCCGTCACGGCACTGGAGAAGCAGGGCATCAAGGCCAAACAGCAGGTAGATACCAAGGTAGCAGCCTTCTTTGGCCAGCTGGAGAGCCTGGGCATCAAGCGCAGCGACGTGGAGGCTGGCAATCTGGTGATCTCCCCCGAGTACCAGTACCCCCAGAACAAGCAACCCGAAATGGTGGGTTACCGTGCCCAGCGTCAGCTGGCGGTCAAACTCTACCAGCTCGACAAGTTGAGCCAGCTGATGGACACCGCCCTCAAGGCGGGTCTGGAGTCCGTGACCCAGATAGAGTACGGCCTGAAGTCACCACAGGTCATCAAGGAGCAGGCCCGGCTTGGTGCTGTTGCTGATGCCACGAGCAAGGCGGAATCCCTGGCCAAGGCTTTCGGCATGAAGCTTGGCAAGGTGTATAGCGTTGAATACCGCAACAGTTCCCCCATGCCGGTCTATACCCGTGCCATGAAGGCTGCGGCAGCCCCTGCCGCCGACATGATGGAAAACAGCTATCAACAGCAGCAGATCAGCATCACTGACAATGTAGAAGCCGTCTTCCTGCTGGAATAACACAGCCCCTTTGTCCATCACTCAAACCCGAGGCAACCCCTCGGGTTTGTCATTGCTGGGGCTGGCAGGACAAGCGAGCCGCGAACTGGGTCAAGTGAAACGGGAATGGAATAAAAAAATGCCGGTCAGTGACCGGCATTTTTGCTGGAGAGGCATGATGCCTAGCCCAGGTTGGTAGCCAGCTTGCGTTGGCTCTTCTGTTTGAGCAGATAGCCGATACCGAGTACCAGGACCCAGGCCGGGATCAGCTCGACCGAGATGCGGGTGCCATCGTTCATGTACATGATCACCAGGATGGCGGCCATGAAGGCGAGGCAGAGGTAGTTGCCAAACGGGCTCCACAGTGCCTTGAACTTGGTGGTGACGCCTTCTGCAGCCTTCACCTTGCGGAACTTGAGGTGCGCCAGGCTGATCATGGCCCAGTTGATGACCAGGGCGGAGACCACCAGGGACATCAGCAGACCAAAGGCCTTGCCCGGGATCAAATAGTTGATGAGCACGCACAGCAGGGTGGCCGCGGCCGAGATGGTGATGGCGGTCAGGGGCACGCCGCTCTTGTTGGTCTTGAGCAGGGCCTTGGGGCCGTTGCCCTGCTTGGCCAGGCCAAACAGCATGCGGCTGTTGCAGTAGACGCAGCTGTTGTACACCGACAGCGCGGCGGTCAGCACCACCAGGTTAAGTACGTTGGCTACCAGGTTGCTGTCGAGCGCATGGAAGATCATCACGAACGGGCTGCCGCCTTCCACTACCTTGCCCCAGGGATAGAGGGAGAGCAGTACGGTGAGGGCACCGATGTAGAAGATGAGGATGCGGTAGATCACCTGGTTGGTGGCCTTTGGGATGCTCTTCTCGGGATTGTCCGCTTCCGCTGCCGTGATGCCGACCAGCTCTAGACCGCCGAAGGAGAACATGATGAAGGCCATTGCCATCACCAGCCCGCCGACGCCGTTGGGGAAGAAGCCACCCTGGGCCCAGAGGTTGCTGACCGTGGCCTCGGGGCCACCGCTGCCGGAGAACAGCATCCAGCCGCCGAATCCGATCATGCCGAGAATGGCGACCACCTTGATGATGGCGAACCAGAACTCCATCTCGCCGAACGCCTTGACGTTGGAGAGGTTGATGGCGTTGATCAGCACGAAGAAGAAGGCCGCCGACATCCAGGTCGGGATCTCGGGCCACCAGTACTGGACATAGATACCGACTGCCGTCAGCTCGGCCATGCTCACCAGTACATAGAGCACCCAGTAGTTCCAGCCGGAGGCGAAGCCGGCGAAGTCACCCCAGTACTTGTAGGCAAAATGGCTGAATGAGCCGGCAACCGGCTCTTCCACCACCATCTCGCCCAGCTGGCGCATGATGAGGAAGGCGATGAAGCCGCCGATGGCATAGCCCAGCAGCACCGCAGGGCCCGCCATCTTGATGGTGTCGGCAATGCCGAGGAACAGGCCGGTACCGATGGCACCGCCCAGTGCGATGAGCTGGATATGGCGGTTTTTCAGACCGCGCTTGAGCTCCTCGCCGTGTTGTTGAAGATCCATGCTTCCTTCCTTACGTCGCTGAAATCACTCGGCTCGCGTCCCGTCAGCCACAGCACGTCCTCTGCCTGGCGCGGCATCTTGTGCCGAAAACGTGACGAAATCCGTATTTATATCGTTACGGTTTGCCGCTGGCTGTTTTTTGTAGCGGCTACCAACCCGAGCAGAATAGTGATAATCGACCGTCCATGCACCTGTTTTCCTCATCATTGGCTGCTGTTTTGTGCGCCATGCAGGTTTTTCATGATCTGGAAAGGGGTTTTGAGAGTGATTGCTTGTTTTGTGTTCGAGTGGATTTCCATCTCTTGACTCGGTTCTGTTTTCATGGCTTTGTTTCCCTTTGATAAAAAGGGACTCATATGATTGAGCGCATAGTCGGTGGCCTGGTGATGGCCGTGCTCTGGCTCGGGATCTGGCTATCCCCCATGTTGCTGACGATGGCGATGAGCAGCCTTGTTGTCTGGGGCTGGTTGGGAGCGGATTACCTGGTGAACCACATCGCCATGGTGCTCATCCTTGCTGCCGGGATGGGGCTGGTGCCAGCCTGCTGGCTGAGCGAGCGAGTCCGCAAGGGCAGGGGACTCATCCATTTTCACGGCATGTTGATGAACAACAAGGAGCTCAACAAGCCCTGAGCCTGCTCGCCCCGCGAGTGATGGGATGCCAGCGATGATGCTGGCATCATTTTTTCATCCTGTTCTTCTGTTTCGTTATCTTGCCACTGACTTGTTTAAATGGTGTGTTGTGCTGTCACAGCCTTGCAGGTTAGCAGAGCTGGCGGCGAAGGCCGGTCGCTTCCAGGATCTTGGCGCTGATCTCCTCGACCGAGTGGGAGCTGGTATCGAGGAAGCGGATCGCCTCCTGGCGGAACAGCCTCTCGACGCTGGCCAGCTCCTGTTTGCATTGATCAAGCGAGGAGTAGCGGCTGTTGGCGCGGCGCTGGTTGCGGATCTCGTGCAGCCGCTGCGGCATGATGGTGAGGCCGAACAATTTGTGGCGATTGGCCTTGAGGGCGGCGGGCAGCTCCAGCGATCCCATGTCCTGCTCGATAAAGGGATAGTTGGCGGCGCGAATGCCAAATTGCAGTGCCAGATAGAGGCTGGTCGGTGTCTTGCCGCAACGGGAGACCCCGATGAGGATGATGTCTGCCTCGTCATACTCCCTGGTGGTGATGCCATCGTCGTTGGCCAGCGCAAAGTTGACTGCTTCGATGCGATCGTCGTACAGCTTGCGGTTTTCCATGCCATGGGTGCGGTGCAACCTGGGTTCGGCCTTGATACCGAGCTCCTGTTCGAGAGGGCTAACGAAGGTGTTGAGAAAATCGTGGCTGCTGGCCTGGGCCTTGAGCACCTCTTCACGCACCATGGGGTCGACGATGGTGTGAAACAGGATGGGGCGCACCCCGGTCTGGCGAAACTGCTCGTCAATGCGTGCCCGTACCTGGCGCGCTTTTTCCTGGGTCTCGACAAAGGGGATGGTGACCTGTTCGAAGGCCAGGGGAAACTGGCTCAACACGGCGTGGCCGAAGACTTCGGCGGTGATGGCGGTGCCGTCGGATACATAGAATACGGTGTGCACTGCGGACTCCTGTGGTGCGCTCCAGGGGGCGGCGAGAAATAAGTATCTCTCGAAACCATATCGTTTTTGTCAACAGATCTGCCATGCCCAAGTTGTGAACTCGCTTGCAAACCTGAGTCGTTACCTTTTTGTGTCGCTATTGTAGAATGCCTGTGTCAAACGACCATCCCCAACTCTTGCTCGGGGATTTTTTTGACAATAAATAGAAAACGTTTTCATGGTCGTTGGCAACAGACACTAACAAAAACACACGACTTGGCACAGCAGGTGAATTGTCACCCTGGCCCCCCAACCTGGAGACATGCAAATGCAACAGTACGTACTCTGGTACGAACAGCTCGGTATGCAGGACGTTGAACGCGTCGGCGGCAAGAATGCATCCCTTGGCGAGATGATCAGCAACCTCTCGGGGGCCGGCGTGTCCGTGCCGGGCGGGTTTGCGACCACGGCCTTTGCGTTTAACGAGTTTCTGGAGTTAAGCGGCCTCAACGGCAAGATCCATGACCTGCTCGACAGTCTGGATGTGGATGACATCGCAGCCCTCAACCGGGCCGGTCAGCAGATCCGCGACTGGGTGGTGGAAGCGCCCTTCCAGCCCGCTCTGGAGCAGGCGGTGCGCGAGGCCTATGACAAGCTGAGCGCGGGGCTCGAGGCATCTTTTGCCGTGCGCTCCTCCGCCACTGCGGAAGACATGCCGGATGCGTCGTTTGCCGGTCAGCAGGAGACCTTCCTCAACGTGCGCGGTATCGATGCCGTCATGACTGCCATCAAGCATGTGTTTGCCTCGCTGTTCAACGATCGCGCCATCTCCTACCGGGTCCATCAGGGCTATGACCACAAGGGGGTCGCTCTCTCCGCCGGGGTGCAGCGCATGGTGCGCTCGGATCTCGCTGCCTCAGGCGTCATGTTTACCCTGGACACCGAATCCGGCTTCAACGACGTGGTCTTCATCACCGGCGCCCAGGGCCTGGGCGAGATGGTGGTGCAGGGGGCCGTCAACCCGGACGAGTTCTATGTGCACAAGCCGACCCTCAAGGCCGGGCGCCCCGCCGTGGTGCGCAAGACGCTGGGCTCCAAGCTCATCAAGATGACCTACTCCGGGGATGCCGGTCATGGCCGTCAGGTGAAGGTGGTCGACACCACCGATGCCGAGCGCAACCGCTTCTGCATCACGGACGAGGAAGTGATGGCCCTGGCAAAGCAGGCCCTCATCATCGAGCAGCACTACGGTCGCCCGATGGACATTGAGTGGGCCAAGGATGGTCAGGATGGCAAGCTCTACATCGTTCAGGCCCGTCCGGAAACCGTGCGTAGCCGCCAGGAAGCCAATACCCTCGAGCGCTTTGCCCTCAAGCAAACCGGCAAGGTGCTGATCGAGGGGCGCGCCATCGGCCACAAGATTGGCGCGGGTCCGGCCCGTGTCATCTCCTCCATCAGCCAGATGGATGAAGTGCAGCCCGGCGATGTGCTGGTCACCGACATGACGGATCCGGATTGGGAGCCCATCATGAAGCGCGCTTCCGCCATCGTCACCAACCGGGGTGGACGCACCTGTCACGCCGCCATCATCGCCCGGGAGCTTGGCATTCCGGCAGTGGTGGGTTGCGGCAACGCCACCGACCACATCCAGGATGGTCAGCTCATCACCGTCTCCTGTGCGGAAGGGGATACCGGCTTCATCTATGACGGCGAGCTCGACTTTGACGTGGCGGTGACCGAGGTGGGCAACATGCCGCGCCTGCCCATCAAGATCATGATGAACGTCGGCAATCCGGACCGCGCCTTCGATTTTGCCCAGTTGCCGAATGCCGGCGTGGGCCTGGCCCGCCTCGAGTTCATCATCAACCGCATGATCGGGGTCCACCCCAAGGCGCTGCTGGAGTTCGATCAGCAGACCCCGGAACTCCAGGCCACCATCACCAGGATGATCGCGGGCTACGAGAGCCCCCGCGAGTTCTACGTAGCCAAGCTGACGGAAGGGATCGCTACCCTGGCGGCCGCCTTCTGGCCTGAGCGGGTCATCGTGCGGATGTCGGACTTCAAGTCCAATGAGTACGCCAACCTGGTGGGGGGCCGTGGTTACGAACCCCATGAAGAGAACCCCATGATCGGTTTCCGTGGTGCGTCGCGCTACATCGCCGACAGCTTCCGCCCCTGCTTCGCCCTCGAGTGCGAGGCGATGAAACGGGTGCGGGATGTCATGGGGCTGACCAACGTCGAGGTGATGATCCCCTTCGTGCGTACCCTGGGTGAGGCGGAGCAGGTGGTGGAGATACTGGCTGAGAACGGCTTGCGCCGTGGCGAGCGCGGCCTGAAAGTCATCATGATGTGCGAGCTGCCCTCCAATGCGCTGCTGGCGGACAAATTCCTTGAGCACTTCGACGGCTTCTCCATCGGCTCCAATGACATGACCCAGTTGACTCTGGGGCTGGATCGGGACTCCGGGCTCATCGCCCACCTGTTCGACGAGCGCAACGAGGCGGTCAAGGCACTGCTGGCCATGGCCATCGCCGCCGCCCGCAAGGCGGGCAAGTACGTGGGGATCTGCGGCCAGGGGCCGTCCGATCACCCGGACTTCGCCGCCTGGCTGGTCGAGCAGGGGATCGATTCCGTGTCGCTCAACCCGGATACCGTGGTCGACACCTGGCTCTATCTGGCCGAGCAGCACAAGGCCGGCTAAACCCGTCCCCGCTTTTTGATGACACGGCGCCGCAATGGCGCCGTTTTTGTCTGCGCCCCCCTTTTTCTGTTACAAGGGGAATGCGCAAGGCGCTCCGCACCCATCACAGGACGATCCCATGACCTCATTGCAGTGGCAATCCGCCACCCTGGCCCTGCGTGGCCACCACACCCTGGTTATTCCCGAACTCTGTCTCACTCCGCAGGCCTGCTGGGCCTTCGTCGGCAGCAACGGCAGCGGCAAGACGGCGCTGGCGTCGGCCCTGTGCGGCGAGCTGGCCGTGCGTGCCGGAGCGGTATCGGGTCGAGTCCGGGCCGAGCGACTCTCGTTCGAGTCGCAGCAACAGCTGGGGGAGCTGGACTGGCAGCGGCGCAATACCGACATGCTGGGAGAAGAGGAGGAGGCGGGGTATCGGGTATCGACCCTGATGCTGGAGGCGGGGGGCGAGGAGCATGAGGCACGCGCGCTGCTGGCCCGTTTTGGCATCGAACCCCTGTGGGATCGCCCCTATCGCTACCTCTCGAGCGGGGAAGGGCGCAAGCTGCTGCTGGCTCGCGCCCTGCTGGGGCGACCCGAGCTGCTGGTGCTGGACGAACCCTTCGATGGCCTGGATCAGGGGGCCAGGGCTTCTTTGATGATGTTGCTGGCCGACCTGGTGTCAGAGGGGCTGCGCCTGGTGGTGATCGTCAATCGTTTTGACGAGATCCCCCCCTTTGCCACTCACCTCGGCCTGCTCGGCGAGTGTCGTCTGCTGCTGGCGGGGGAGCGTGAGGCGGTGCTCGGTAGCCAGGAGGTGGCCCAGCTGGCACGCGCCGAAACGGTATCCCCCCGTTTGCCGCCCCCGCTGACGATACCCGAGCCCTTGCCTCCCGGCCCTCGGGTCGTCATGAAAGCCATGCGTATCGCTTACGGGGATCAGGTGATCATCGACGGGCTCGACTGGACCATTGACGAGGGGGAGCACTGGCAACTGGTGGGACCAAATGGGGCTGGAAAGTCGACCCTGCTCTCCCTCATCACCGGAGATCACCCGCAAGGTTACAACAATGAGCTCCATCTGTTCGGACGGCGGCGGGGCAGCGGCGAGAGCATCTGGGAGATCAAGCGCCACATCGGGCTCGTGAGCCCGGCGCTGCATCTGGACTATCGTGTCAGCTGCCCGGTGCAGACAGTGATCCTCTCCGGTTTCTACGACTCCATCGGGCTTTATACCCGGCCGGGGGATCGTCAGCTGGCGCTGGCCAACCAGTGGCTGGCCCTGCTGGGGCTGGCCGATCAGGGGGCGCAGCCTTTCCACTCTCTCTCTTTCGGTCAGCAGCGACTGGTGCTGATCGCCCGTGCCCTGGTCAAGCATCCGCCGCTGCTCATCCTGGACGAACCCCTGCAGGGACTGGATCCCCTCAACCGTCACCTGGTGCGGGAGATGGTAGCGCGCCTCGTGGGCGAGGGAACCCAGCTGTTGTTCGTTTCCCATCATGCCGATGATGCGCCCCCCGGTCTGACCCACAGGCTGAGCTTCGTGCCAAGGGAGGGGGAAGGATACGACTATCTGCAGGAGCGTCTGGGGAGCTGAGCCGTCCGGGCGGCATGGTCAGAGAGGGGCCGGTTCGGCGAGGAGCGGCGGCATCCCTAGCAGCGTCCACCACAGCCCGAAGAAGAGCATGATCCCCAGCCAGAGCCAGGCCAGATAGTGACGGGTGGCGGCCATCCCCGTCACAGTCACCATGAATGCCGCCCCGAAGGCGATGAGGGCGAACAGAAAGGGCGCCATATTGTCCATCATGGCGGTCATTTCACCAGGGAGAGGATCTGGCGAAATGCCGGATGGCGGCAGTCCCCCATCAGCTCATAGAGGCACATCTCCACCGAGGTGAGGGCGGCGCCCCGGGCCGCCAGCTGAGCGATGGCGAGATCCCGGTTGGCAAGGGTGCGAGACGACACCGCATCCACCACCAGCGAGACCCGGGCGCCGCTGGCCAGAAGTCCCAGCACGCTCTGGAAGACGCAGATATGGGCCTCGATGCCACATACCAGCCAATGCTCTACCCCGCTTTCGGCCAGCGCGGTCGCCACAGTGGGCTCCCCCAGGGCGCCGAAGCTGTATTTGGGCAGCACAAGATCGCCTGCCTGCAGCGACTGCAATTCGGGCACGGTGGCACCGAGCTTGTCCGGGTTCTGCTCCAGCCAGACAACCGGCAGCCCCATCACCCTGGCCCCTTGCACCAGCCGGGCGGTATTGGCAATCAGGGCGTCGCTCTCCTCGACCAGGCGGGCCAGCTTGCCCTGGATATCGACCACCAGCAGGCCTGGGTGATGGTGTTTCTGCATTTTTTGTCTCCTTTCTCCGTTGCGGATGAGATACAGCGCCATCCTGGGAGCCATTCTCGCGTACATCTTGATACAAATTGTGAGCTGACCGACGGCGTGGGGGACACTAGGATGCCCGTCATGGAGCCCGTTTTCTCAGTTGTGGTGTGCATGACAAGGGGCGACGCATCAACCCGCTACTGCGTAGTTGGACGATTTTCCATTAACGATGAGAAGTACCATGAAGAAGATAATCCTGTTCCTCTCCCTGGCTGGCCTTTTGGCCGGTTGCGCCAGTCCGGCACAACGCATGGCGGAATGCCAGGCGCAAGGGATCAGCAAGGACGCCTGCTACCAGGCCGAGCAAAACCGCCAGGCGTCCATCATGAACGCCGCCGAGAAGCAGGCCTTGGAGAACGCCAGCAAGGCGGTCAAATAATCTAACCCGACTCATTCCGTGTACTTCTCAGGCCCTGGATTCACCGAATGCAGGGCCTTTTGCTGGGTGGCACAGTGCTGCGATGTGTTTGCGGCGTGTGAGGACTCAATGTAGGTCATCGCCTCGATGTTGTTGCCATCGGGATCGCGCAGGAAGGCGGCGTAGTAATTGGGGGCATAGTGGGGACGCAGTCCCGGCAACCCATTGCAGGCAAAGCCTGCCTTGATCCCCGCGTGATGGAACGCATCCACCTGTGTCGTGTCGTCGGCCCTGAATGCGAGATGGCAGGAGGCGCCCTGCTGGCCCTGCTCAATCATGAAGCCCACGTGATCGCGGCCCATCAGGCCAAAGCCGGCCGCCGTCTCATCAGACCATTTGAGTTCTATCAAAAGAGGAGCCAGCACGGTGGCGTAGAAGTGCTGACAGGAGTCAAAACACACCACCTTGATTTCAACATGATCGAACACGGTGACTCCTTGTGTTGCCTGGGTGTAGAGCAGCCCATCAGGCCCTCATGGGAACCCGTTGAAATGGGTATCGAATGACCACAATAAGTCAGTTCGACGCCAGGCAGGGAGAGGGCAAGGCGCATAACTGCGTGCTCCGTCAAAGATTTTTCATCCAGTTGCGGGATGCGCTTTGCTTCGTGCTGGCCAAGCTTGCCCGGTTTTGTTGCTTGGCGAAGGCTACGAGCTCTGTTATGGTGTGCTAAGTTAGCCGTTTGGATGGCTAGATGGTTGTGCGCTGACTGCATGTTTGCGCCCCCGACCGCTCACCGTTTTGATGATCATGTTGACAGGGAGTTTTTATGCAACGTCGTTCCTTCTTCACCCTTTCCGCCCTGGCGTTGCTCGCCAGCAGCCTGCCGCTGTCCGCCTTTGCCATCGATGAGGCGAAGAAAGAGATCGTCATCGGCACCACGGTTGGCGACTTTGCCGATATGGTCACCGACTCTATCAAGCCGCAGCTCGAAGCTAAGGGCTACAAGGTCAAACTGGTGGAGTTCACCGATTACGTGACCCCCAATATCGCCCTGGCGGACGGGTCGCTTGACGTCAACTGCTTCCAGCACAAGCCCTATCTGGAGAGCTTCGCCAAAGACCGGGGTCTCTCTCTGGCGCCCATCACCCAGGTGCCGACCGGTCCCATGGGCCTCTACGCCGGCAAGCTGGGGGATCTGAAGGCGGTGAAAGAGGGAAGCACGGTCGCCATCCCGAACGATCCCACCAACCAGGCGCGGGCACTGCTGATGTTGCAGGATCTGGGCTGGCTGAGCCTCAAGGAGGGGATCAATCCCCTCAAGGCGAGCGAGTTCGACGTGGTGAAGAACCCCCACAACCTCAAGCTGGTGCTGCTGGAGGCGGCGCAGCTGCCGCGCTCCCGTGAGGATGTGGATTTCTCCGTCATCAACGGCAACTTTGCCGCCTCAAGCGGGATCCCGTTCAGCTCCGGCCTCTTCCTCGAGCGCAGCTATGACTTCATCAACTGGGTGGTGGTAAAGAGCGCCGATGCGGGCAAGCCGTTTGCCAAGGATGTGGCGGCCGCCTACAACTCCCCTGAATTCAAGGCTTATGCCGCCAAGCGCTTCGTCGGCTACAAGTATCCCGAGGGCTGGCAGCAGAAGGGGTGAGTGGCGTACAAGCGATAAAAACGGGCACCCAGGTGCCCGTTTTTTATTGGAGGTCAGTAGTGGCGCAACCACCAGCGGGCGGCCAGGAGGGCGGTGAGGCTGCCAAGCAGGGCGCTTGCCAGTACATCCAGGGGCCAGTGCATGCCGATAAGGGTGCGCGAGAGGCCAATCCCGATGGCCCAGAGTGGCAGCAGCCAGGCCCCGGCGGGTGCCCGGGCCAGCCAGATCAGGCCGAAGAACTGGGCGAGGCTCATGGCGGCGATGCTGTGACCGGAGGGAAAGGCGTAGTTGACCTCTGCCTGCCAGTGCTGACCGAGCCAGGCGGGCAGCGCCAGCAACTGGGTCGCGGCGTGGACCTGTTCACTGCGAAGGGCCTGGCTTCCTCCATAGAACTGGCGGATGGCGGGGATCAGCTCCTGGCTCTCCAGCCAGATGAGGTAGGGCCTGGGCTCCTCGGTCAGCAGCTTGATGAGGCTCTTGATGACCCAGTCGCTCGCCAGTACGGCAAAGAGGGCGCCAGCCAGCGCCAGCAGGGCGCGACTGTCCAGCGTCAGCTTGTGTCTTGTGAGCAGCAGCAGGGCGGCGATGGTGAAGACCAGCCCCGGCAAGTCCACCATGCGGGTGAGGGCGTAGGGCCACCATAGCCAGCCTGATTGCAGGGCCTGGGTCATGAACGGCTGCCAGGGCAGGCAGACGAGCAGCAGCAGGGGGAGGAGCAGGAGGGCATTGAAATGAAGCACCTTGCGGCGTGGCAACGAAGAGGAGTGAGTCGGCATCAAGGGGTCCGGTTCGGTGGCGCGAGCGGCTAAAAAGAGGCGTCATTGTGCCAGTCAGGTTGCTCTGGTCAAGGCGAAGGGGGCGAGGGCAACAGGCTGTTACATATGATGCTGCCGGGCATCGTGCCCGCACCTGAGGCCGGGAGGCGGAAAGATGGCCGCAGAGCGGTCTGCCAACAAGCCTCTGAAAATCCGTCGCGTTTGGGCTAGAATGGCGCGCCTGTGGCCCTTGTGGACGAGATGCGTGCCGATGAAGATCGTCGTTGATGAAAATATGCCCCATGCGGTGGAGCTGTTTGCGGAATTTGGTGAAGTGGTTCCCCTGCCGGGACGAGAAATAAAGGCCGCGGATCTGCAAGAGGCGGATGTGCTGCTGGTGCGCTCCGTGACCCGGGTCAACGAAGCGCTCCTGGCGAGTTGCCCCAGGCTGGGGTTTGTCGGTACGGCCACCATCGGCACGGATCACATCGATCAGGGGCTGCTGGCGGCGCGGGGCATCCCCTTCTTCAGCGCCCCCGGCTGCAACAAGGTGTCGGTGGGGGACTACGTGCTCTCCGCCCTGCTGGTTCTGGCGGAACGCCATGAGCTGACCTTGAGCGAGATGAGCCTCGCCGTCATCGGCGCCGGCAACACCGGCGAGAGCGTGGCCGGCAAGGCCGAGGCGCTCGGGATGAAGGTGCTGCGCTGCGACCCGCCCCTGGCCCGTAGCGGCGCCGCTGGCGACTTCGTGGATTACCGCACTGCCCTGGATGCCGACATCGTCAGCTTCCATGTCCCCTATCTTCGTGAAGGGGAAGAGGCCACCTTCCACCTGCTGGGAGCCGAGGAGATCGCCGAGCGTCCGGCCGGGCAGATCCTCATCAACGCCTCCCGCGGCGAGGTGTGGGACAACCGGGCCCTGCTTGTCCGCCAGCAGGGGCCCCATCCCCTGCGGCTGGTGATGGACGTATGGGAAGGAGAGCCGGAGCCCCTCAAGGAACTGGTGCCCCATACCGAGCTGGCCACCCCGCACATCGCCGGTTACAGCCTGGAAGGCAAGGCCCGTGGCACCTGGATGCTCTATGAGGCGCTGTGCCGGCAACTGGGGCGCACCCCGCGCCAGGATCTGCAATCCCTGCTGCCTGCCCCAGAGGTGCGCGAGCTGACGCCGGGGCAGCCGGCGGATCAGGCGCTCATCAAGCAGCTTGTCCACCTTGTTTATGACGTGCGCCGTGACGACGCCCGTTTTCGCAACCGGATCGGGCTGCCCGGCAGCTTCGATGAGCAGCGCAAGCGCTACCCCGAGCGGCGCGAATTGGGCGCCTTGCAACTAAAAGGGCCCTTCGCCGACGACAGACTGGCCCGACTGGGCTTTGCCGTCTCGGAGCAATAAACCCGATTTCAACAAGGGGAGGGGCTTGCCCAGGCGGCGCTTCCCCCCGGCCCGGCATCATGGCGGGCCTGTCATCAAACCGATACGCGTGCCAGCCGGGGCCCTCATGCCCGGCCCCGACGGGCCGCATCACAGGAGAACAGATCAGTGAGTCAGCAATTCAACGTAGCGGTATTGGGTGCCAGCGGCGCCGTGGGTCAGGCCATGATCGAGATCCTGGAGGAGCGCGCCTTCCCGGTAGCGACCCTCTATCCGCTCGCCTCCAGTCGCAGCGCTGGGGACACGGTGCGTTTTGGCGGCAAGAACGTCGACATCCTTGATGTGGAGGCCTTTGACTGGAGCCAGGTGGAGATCGCACTCTTCTCCGCCGGTGCCGAGGTCTCGGCCAAATGGGCGCCCATCGCCGCCGAGCACGGCTGCATCGTCATCGACAACACCTCCTGCTTCCGCTACGACGAGGACATTCCCCTGGTCATTCCGGAAGTGAACCCGGACGCGCTGGCCGATTTCCGCAACCGCAACATCATCGCCAACCCCAACTGCTCCACCATCCAGATGCTGGTGGCGCTCAAGCCCCTGCACGACGAGGTGGGCATCAGCCGCATCAACGTGGCGACCTACCAATCCGTATCCGGCTCCGGCAAGGAAGGGGTGAGCGAGCTGGCGGGCCAGACCGCCCACCTGCTCAACGGCCGTCCGGTGGAGCCGACCCTCTATCCGCAGCAGATCGCCTTCAACCTGATCCCGCAGATCGATGCCTTCACCGACAACGGCTACACCCGGGAAGAGATGAAGATGGTGTGGGAGACCCAGAAGATCCTGGGGGATGCCAGCATCGCCGTGAACCCTACCTGCGTGCGGGTACCGGTCTTCTACGGTCACGCCGAGGCGGTCCATGTGGAGCTGCACCAGCCGCTGGACGCCGAGCAGGTCAAGGAGCTGCTGCGCAATGCCCCGGGCGTCACCCTGTTTGATGATGAAGGGGACTACCCGACCCCGGTGCGCGATGCCACCGGCCAGGATGACGTGATGGTCGGGCGGGTACGCCAGGATATTTCTCATCCGAGTGGTATCAATATGTGGATCGTGGCCGATAACGTTCGTAAGGGCGCGGCGACCAACAGCGTGCAGATTGCCGAACTGCTGGTACGCGACTACCTCTGAGGCCGGATGTCGGCCCCGGGCGGGGAGGGAACCCCGCCTTGATGTGGGCGCCCTGGCCCCGGGATGTGACCGGGAACCCACTCTCCGGTTTTTGGAATACCGTGTGATATCAGTGGACTAGGTTTTTTTCTACACTCTGGTTCGCGTCTGGGGCTGCTTTCTGGTCGCCGCCGGGCGCGAAATATGTCGGATCGCTGGCTTGAGACCGGCGCCTGATTTATATTGAGCCGATTGTTTTGGGGTAACTATCCAGATTTTTCAATGTGATAGGGCCGTCATACGAAGGAACGAATATGGGACATTCCCGCATAACGCTGGCAACGCTACTCGCATTGGGGCTTCTGGGCACGGTTCAGGCCGAAGAGGGGGCGCGAGAACCCTTCTTTGTCGAACTCAAGGGACCGGATGGCTCACCGCCCCCCGCGGTGCAACCAGAGCCCCGGGCCCAGCCCGTGGCGCCCGTCACCCTGCCCAGAGCCCAGCCCATCGTGCGTCAGGTGCCTGCTGCGTCGGCTGGCAGTTATGGTCCCGTGCGTCCCACCGATACCCTCTGGAGTCTGGCGAGCAAGCATCGCCCGTCCAACCGGGTAAGTGTCTACCAGACCATGGTGGCCATCTATGACAAGAACCCCCGAAGCTTCGCAGACGGCAACATCAACCATATTCTGGTGGGTTCCCACATCCTGCTGCCCACCGCCGCAGAGGCGGGGCGCATCACGGATGCCGAAGCACGCCGTCGCTTCAACAGCGACAACGCGAGCTGGAAGGGGCTGAGCCCCAAATACCTGGCCAACAAGCAATCCCACGTCGCCCAGCCGGTGGTGAGCAAGCCTGCTCCGGCCAAGCCGGCTGTGGTGGCCAAGAGCACACCGCCCAAGGCGGCGCCGATCCCGGCGGCACCCAAGGCAACGGCTCCAGCCCCCGAGGTGAAGGAGACCGCCAAGGCGGCTGTCTCCACCCCCGTGGTGGTGAGCGCTGCTGCGAGCAGCGCCGCCAGCACGGCGCCGGCGCCCCTGCCCGCCACTGCGGTGGGCAAACCCTCTACCGAGATGGCGCTGGCCCTGGAAGATGCCAACGCCCAGCTCGGCCAGGTCACCGAGATGAACCACAGGCTCAAGCTGCGTCTGCAAGCCCTGACCGAAGAAGTGGAGACCCTCAAGGCCCAGTTGCAGGATCAGACCGCCCTGCAAAAAGAGGTGGCGGAACTCAAGGCCAATCCGACGCCTCCCGTGGTGGCGCCGGTGCCCAAACAGAGCTGGCTGATGGAGCTGCTCTCTTCGCCGCTCAATCTCGCCATGATCATCCTGCTGCCGGTGCTCCTGGTGCTTGCCCTGGTCACGCTCTGGCTGCGTGCTCGTGCCCGCCGCGAGCTGGAAGAGCAGGAGAAGAGCCTCTCCGAGTCGACCTCCATGGTCATGGGAGACGAGAACAGCGAGTTTGAGCAGTTGATGACGGTGGGCATCGCGGATGACGAGCCCCTCCATGGCATGCCGGATCTCAACGAGCCGGAAGTGAGCAGGAAGCAAGATGGTGCCAGTGCTGCCGCCGATGTCATCTTCCGGGATGACGAGACGGCGCTCTCCGCCTTTGATGTGGAACCTGCGGTGACGACGGCGAACCGGGATCCGGATCTGGTGCCCGAGCTGGATCTGGCCCATGAGGGGGACTTCGATCTGCCCGTGGTGCCGGAACTCGATCTCTCCGACGAGCCCACCTCCTCTGCTCGTGGTCATGACGAGATCATGACCGAGGAGGAGCTGCAGGCCGCTCTGTTTGCCGAGCTGGACGCGGATCTGGAAGCGGATCTGGCCCAGGCCCAGGAGGAGAGCCGCAGCCAGCGTGACGAGACACTGGCCAACTTCGATCTGAGCGATCTAGAGACCGGGTTTGGCGAGCCGACCGACGATGAGCTTGCCACCAAGGCGCCGCACATCGACGAGACGGGGTTTGGCAAGGACGATGTGGACGACATGCTGGCCGAGCTCGGGCTGGAGCCTACCAAGCCGACGGCGTCCGAGTGGGATCCCAGCGAGCTGGCCCTGGCGGACTTCGAGGATGCCTTCGCCGAGGTGGAGTCCCATCAGGGGGAGGTGAAACCCCGCGAACAGGTGCAAGACAGCGACTTCGTTGAAATCGACAAGCTGCTGGCCGATGCCGATGCCAGCAGCACGGAGCAGGAACCCTATCAGGGCTTCTCCCTGGATGTGGGGCTGGACGGTTTCCCCGAGGTGCTGCCGGAGTCCAACGGCTTTGATGTGGATGCCGATGACGGCGGGGTGGGGGCCAAGCTGGATCTGGCCCGGGCCTACCTCGAGATCGACGACAAGGAGAGCGCCCGCGAGCTGCTGGAAGAGGCGGTGGCCCAGGGCAGCGAGCATCAGCGCAGCGAGGCGCAGAAGCTGCTCAAGCGCCTGGGCTAGGCAGGCCCTTGTCATCCATGCACCAGAGAGGGCAGCCCGCGGGCTGCCCTCTCGCTTTGGGGGCCCCGCACCGCGGCCTCGCCCGGTCTGGGACTTTTGAGCCCGAGCGCGTATAATCCGCCCCGTTTCTTTCACTGCATCCTTTCATCAGAAGACACCGTTACCCATGCGAATTGCCCTTGGTATTGAATATGACGGCAGCCGGTACTTCGGCTGGCAGCGTCAGCGCGAAGTGATCAGCGTCCAGGAGGAGCTGGAAAAAGCCCTCAGCCGCATCGCCAATCACCCCGTCTCCATCCAGTGTGCCGGTCGCACCGATGCGGGGGTGCATGCCACCGGCCAGGTGATCCACTTCGATACCGAGTCGAACCGCGCAGAAGGCGCCTGGACCCTGGGGCTCAACTCCAACCTGCCCCCTGACATCGCCGTGCGCTGGGTCAGGGAGGTGGACGAGCATTTCCATGCCCGCTTCAGCGCCACCGCCCGTCGCTACCGTTACGTCATCTACAACCACAACTACCGCCCGGCGATCCTGGGCCAAGGCGTCAGCCACTACCACGAAGCCATCGATGCGACGCTGATGCACCAGGCGGGCCAGAGCCTGCTGGGGGAGCACGACTTCAGCACCTTCCGGGCTGTCGCCTGTCAGTCCAACACCCCCTGGCGCAATGTGACCCACCTGTGTGTCAGCCGTTCCGGCCCCTACATCGTGCTCGACATCAAGGCCAACGCCTTCCTGCATCACATGGTGCGCAACATCACCGGCTCCCTGCTGCTGGTGGGGCAGGGGCTTCAACCGGTGGAGTGGATTGCCGAGGTGCTGGCGGCGAAGGATCGCAACCTGGCGGGCCCGACCGCCAAGGCGGGCGGCCTCTATCTGGTGGATGTGGATTACCCGGCCGAATTCGGGTTGCCCCGGCCGCCCCTCGGCCCGCTGTGGCTGCCGGACTCGGCACCGGGTACGACCAGTTTTTAGTAACTGGGCCCGAAAATTTGTGGTTTAATGATCCGTCGTTTATTGCCATCGAGCCGTTAAGTCATTGAACAATCAAGGCTCGATGTGTTTTGTCAGGCACAAATGCATTAAGGAATTCCATGAGCTGGCTTGAGAAGATCCTTCCCAAGAGCAAGATCACCACACCGCGTCGTCACAACATTCCGGAAGGGGTGTGGACCAAGTGTACTGCTTGCGAACAGGTGCTCTACCGGGCAGAGCTGGAGCGCAATCTCGAAGTGTGCCCCAAGTGTGACCATCATATGCGCATCAGCGCACGTGCCCGTCTCGAGAGCTTCCTCGACGCCGAGGGACGCAGCGAAGTCGCGGCCGAGCTGGAGCCGCAAGACATCCTGAAATTCAAGGATTCCAAGCGCTACAAGGATCGTTTGTCTGCCGCCCAGAAAGAGACGGGCGAGAAGGATGCGCTGGTGGTGATGAAGGGGACCCTCAAGGGGGTACCGGTCGTCGCCTGTTCATTCGAGTTCTCCTTCATCGGGGGCTCCATGTCCTCCGTGGTCGGTGCCCGCTTCGTGCGCGCCGTCGAGGAGAGCATCAAGGAGGGCCGCGGCCTGGTCTGCTTCTCCACCTCCGGTGGTGCGCGGATGCAGGAAGCCCTGTTCTCCCTGATGCAGATGGCGAAGACCAGTGCGGCCCTAGATCGCCTCACCAAGGCGGGCCTGCCCTTCATCTCCGTGCTGACCGACCCCACCATGGGTGGCGTCTCCGCGAGTCTGGCCATGCTGGGTGACATCAACGTAGGCGAACCCAAGGCGCTGATCGGATTTGCCGGCCCTCGCGTCATCGAGCAGACCGTGCGCGAGAAACTGCCGGAAGGCTTTCAGCGCTCCGAGTTCCTGCTGGAGAAGGGTGCCATCGATCTCATCATCGACAGGCGCGAAATGCGCAACCGTCTGGCCGGTCTGCTGGCCAAGCTGATGAACACTCAGGTCATCGAAGACTGAAGATGAGTTCACACATGCAACAATCCCAAAGCCGGTCGCTGGTCGACTGGCTTTCTTATTTGGAGCAGATCCACCCGGCCAACATCGACATGGGGTTGGAGCGGGTCGGCACGGTTGCCCGCCGCATGGGCCTCACCGAACTGCCGTTCAAGGTGATCACGGTGGCGGGCACCAACGGCAAGGGCTCCTCCTGCGCCATGGCGGCCAGCATCCTGATGGCCGCTGGCTACCGGGTCGGTGTTTACTCCTCACCCCATCTGCTGCGCTTTACCGAACGGGTGCGCGTCAATGGCCAGGAGCTGGCCGATGGCGATCACTGCGCGGCCTTTGCCGAGGTGGAAGCCGCCCGGGGCGACATCGCCCTCACCTTCTTCGAGTTCGCCACCCTGGCGGGTCTGTGGCTGTTTCGCCGCGCCGCGCCCGATGTGCTCTTGCTGGAAGTGGGGCTGGGGGGGCGGCTCGATGCCACCAATGTGGTGGAATCGGACGTCGCCCTGATCACCTCCATTGCCCTGGATCACTGCGACTGGCTCGGGGATACCCGGGAGGCGGTGGCGGTGGAGAAGGCTGGCGTCTATCGCAAAGGTAAACCCGCCATCAGTGGGGAGCCCAATCCGCCGTCGACCATTGCAAGCGAAGCGGCGCGCCTCGGCGCCTGCCTGCGTCAGGTCGGCATCGATTTTCGTGGTGACGAGCATGAAGGTGACTGGGATTATCACGGCCTGCACCACTGGTCGGGATTGCCCAAACCGGCCCTGCCGCTGATGAATGCGGTCACCGTGCTGGCGGCCCTGGAGTCCCTCGGTCTGCCATTGTCGGAGTCCGCCATCCGCGACGGCCTGGCCAATGCCCGCCTGGCTGGCCGGATGCAGCAGTTGCAAACCTCGCCGCTGGTCATCGTCGACGTGGCCCACAATCCCCACTCTGCGGCCTATCTCGCCAGCCAGCTGCGTCGGCGCCCCGGCAAGGGCAAGCGCCGCGCCGTGGTTGGCATGCTCAAGGACAAGGACATGGCGGGGTCGCTGGCCGAGCTTGACGGTCTGATTGACGAGTGGTTCCTGGCAAGCCTCCACGGCCCGCGCGCGGCCACGGCCGACCAGTTGGCGACGGCCCTTGGCAGCGGCCGGGGCGCGGCGCTCACCTTTGCCAGCGTGGGGGATGCCTACGGCGCCGCCTTGGCCGCATCGAGTCCTGACGATATGGTCATTGTGTTCGGCTCGTTTTACACTGTCGCCGACGTGCTGGCTCTGGGCGCGGTCTGAGTCGTTCGCTCCCCTGGCTCTGTCAACGTGACGACGGGCCGGGTTTTGCACTGGATAATCCCCTTTCAGGCCAAGTGGGTGGCGAGGGACCCGGCTTCGCCAGCCGGCGTGAGGGGAGGCGTTCTTTGCGAAGTGTGCAAGATTGCAATGGATCCTAAGTAACATGGGTGGAAATTAACTTGGCTTCGAAGTTTCAAAACAGATTGGTGGGGACCGTTATCCTGGTCGCCCTGGTGGTCATCTTTCTGCCGGACCTGATGGACGGCAACAAGCTGGAGCAGAAGGACGAGGCCTTCGCCAAGATCCCCCTGCGTCCGGAGCTCGAGCCCGCCAAACCTGCGCTTCAGGTCTCGGCGGCGAGCACCCTGCCGGCCGAGCATCTGGCGAGTCAGCAGCAGGCCTCTGCCGCGACCCAGTGGCAGGTAGAGGAGATTGGCGATACCGTGACCCTGGCCAATCAGGGGGGAGCCAATCCAGCGGGAGCCAGTCAGGCTCCCATTACCCAGCAGCAGCCGGTACAGGCCGTGGCGCAACCCAAGCCCCAGCCCAAACCCGAGCCCAAGCCGGAAGTGATCGCCAAGAAACCGGTGGAGCAGCCCAAACCCAAGCCGGTGCCAACCAAGCCGGTAGAGGTGCAAAAACCGGTGGAGGCCAAGCCACAGGCGGGCCAGATCAAGACCATGGATGATCTCATCGCGAGCAAGATGGCCCAGCCGACTACGGCACCGGCAGCCCCGGCTCAGGGGAGCTGGATCCTGCAGCTCGGCGCCTTCAAGAATGCAGACAGCGTCAATGCCCTGGTGAGCAAGCTGAGGGCGGCGGGCTACTCGGCCCAGACGTCGCCGAGAACCCCGGTGCAGGGGCAGATCAACCGGGTCTTCATCGGGCCGGATGTCTCCAAGGCCAAGTTGCAGGGCATGCAGAGCCGGATCAGCCAGATGACGGGCCTGAGCGGCTCCGTGGTGGCCTACAACCCCTGACAGCATGATGAAATGAAAAGACCGCGCCTCATGGCAACATGGGCGCGGTCTTTTTTTGTGTCCAACACGGGGGAGGCAGTGTGGATATCGGGCTATCGGGCTGCCGAGGAGGCCTAGATGCACTTCACCGGCTTGGGGAGGCCTGCGATCTTGGTGGCCTGCTTGGCGGGGCCTTCCGGGAACAACTTGTAGAGGTAGCGGCTGTTGCCCTTCTCCGGGCCATACTGCTTTTCCATCGCCTTGACCAGGGCGCGGATGGCGGGGGAGGTGTTGAACTCCAGATAGAAGGCCCGCACGAAACGCACCACTTCCCAGTGGGGATCCTCCAGCACTATCCCCTCTTTCTCGGCCAGCGCCAGGGCCAGCGCCTCGCTCCATTGCTCGCTGTGGCGCAGATAGCCCTGGGCATCGGTCTCGATGAGTTGGCCGTTGAACTGCAAATGGTGTGGCTCGGACATGACGCTTCCTCGAAAAGGCTATCTCAATGGGGCGGGCATGGTAGCGCCTTGCGTCCCGTCCGGCAACCGGGGCGGCGCTTGGCACCTGCCTCGGGCGGGATCGGTCCGGCGGCTATGTCCGGCTAGGTTCGCCCTGACCTGTCAGCAGCTGGCCGTCGTTGGCCAGCATCAGCAGCTCGTCTGCCAACTGGCTGATGAGGGTGAGCTGCTGGCTCAGCATCAGCTGCTCCTCGCTGCTCTCCGCAGCGATGGCCGGACAGGCTCCCGCGAGCGGCGTCGGCATCTCCCCCGCCAGGTGACCGGCGGCCTGCTCCAGGGTCTGGCTGATGTGGCGGCTTATCTCCTCCAGCCCCTCGATGGGCTCGAGTTTGTCGCGATGGGCCCCAAGCGCCGAGATATAGGAGAGCAGGGCATGGTTGCGCCAGGTGAGAGTGAAGCAGAGATCCAGGAAGCGGCGGCGCTTGCTCGGCTCCACCAGCATGCTCTGCCAGGCCATGGCCAGCTCGCTGTCGGCGAGGTGGGCACACTTGCGGGCCACCCGGTAGTCCAGGGATTCATCCCGTTGGCGATGCAGGCTGGCGAGTACCGCCGAGAGGTACTTCGCATTGGCGGACAGGGAGTTGGCGATAAGGGTCGGCAACCGCTTGTATTGCCAGTCGGGCCAGAGCCAGGCCACCAGGGCGTAGGAAAGCAGGCAGCCGAGCAGGGTATCGAGCAGCCGGGGTCCTAGGATGGCGAAGCCGATGCCATCCAGCAGGTTGAACGCCATCAGCACGTAGAGGGTGATGAAGCAGACGGCGGCGCTGTAGTTGCTGCGCACCTGGGTGAAAAACAGGAAGGCGGCAAGCCCCATGATCCCCAGTTGCAGGTGCAGCTCGGGGAAGAACCAGAGCACGGGCACGCCGATGAGGATACCGGCGAAGGTGCCGAGCATCCGCTGCACCAGGCGACGGCGGGTTGCGCTGTAGCTCGGCTGGCAGACGAACAATACGGTGAGCAGGATCCAGTACCCCTTGTCCAGGTGAAACGCCTGCAGAATGCCATAGCCCACGACCAGCCCGAGGGAGAGCCGCAGGGCATGGCGAAACACCATGGAGTTCGGGGTCAGGTGCTGCCTGAGCAATGCCAGCAGGGGCAGGGCGACCGGCCGTGCCAGGGGAGGCAGGCTGGTGGGGGGCGCGGCGGGGTTTTGCAGCTCTTCGGCGCTTTGCAGCAACTGGTTGATGCTGGCCAGGTTGCGACGCAGGAACTTCATCGGTGTCAGCAGGGTCTTGGGGTAGTGCTGCTTGAGGTGGGTGAACTCCAGCTGATCGCCGAGGGCCTCCAGGGTCCAGTGAATGCGTTTGTGGTGGGTGTAGGGCTTGTGCACCAGGATGGCGTAGCCAAGCTGCTGACAGGCGTGGGCAAGCTGTGACAGCACCTCCTGGAAGCCGTCGAGGACGATGCCCTGCTTGAGCTCCGCTTCCAGCTTGCTGTAGGGGTAGTGGCTGGAGGTGGCCCGCTCCTGGATCTCCAGGGCAAGCAGGTAGAGGCGCAGCAGGCCCGCGAGCTCGGGGGCAACCCCGTGGCGGCCGGGGGCATGAAGACGGGCATTGAGCGCCGTCTTGGCCTGGTTCAGGGCATTGACCAGGTTGATGTTGAGCTGGGCCAGATTGTGGCGGATGGCCTGGGCGCCGTGCTCATCCGCCGGGAAGAAGCGGGATTTCTCCTGCAAATAGCGGGCGAGGGCGAAGTAGCTCTGGGCCAGTTGCTCGTGCAGGGTCTTGTAGGGCAGCAGCCAGAGCCAGACCAGGGACACCAGGCCGTACCAGAGGGCCCCGGCGCACAGGGCCAGCGGCTGATAGAGCAGATCCGGTGCCTTGGCGGCCCCCAGCATGGTGTAGATGGCAATCAGCAGGGAACCAAAGCTGATGGTGGCGTAGCGTTGGCCGAGGGCACCCACCATGACGAAGATAAAGGTGGAGCCCGCGAGCCCGATGGCAAAGAGCCAGGGAGTGGGGAAGAGATACTGCACGCACAATGAGGCGAACAGGAAGCAGAGCAGGGTCATGGCGAGGTTCTTGACCCGGCCCCAGAGGCTGTCGTCGGTCTCGGCGATGGCACCGGCCACCACCCCGAGGGAGAGCAGCACGGTGAGCTGGATGTCACCGGTTGCCAGCGCGAAGGCGAGCAGCCCCGCGATGGCGAGCAGGACTTTGAGGGCGAAATAGATGTGGCTGTCGGTCAGCAGACGGCGCAATAAACCTGAGAAGTCCATGGGCATGGGATGAAGGCAACCCTTGAGCGAAACGAAAGCAACAGCATAACCCGTCGATAACGAAACGGCCCTGATTTGGATCAGGGCCACTTCGCTTCATATCCTTGATTTGCAACTTATCCTGACAGAAATTGGCGCCAATAAAAACCCCGCCGAAGCGGGGTCTTGTGCATCTTAAGCATCCATCAGTTGCGGTTGCCGCCAAGCAGGCTCAGCAGGCTCAGGAAGATGTTGTAGATGGAGACATACAGGGTGACGGTGGCAGAGATGTAGTTGGTCTCGCCGCCGCGCACGATCTGCTGGGTGGTCAGCAGGATGGCGCCGGAGGAAAAGAGCATGAACATGGCGGACAGGGCCAGGCTCAGGGCGCTCATCTGCAGGAAGATGTTGGCGACCATGGCTACCAGCAGTACCCAGAACCCGACGAACAGCATGCCGCCGAGGAAGGAAAGATCCCGCTTGGTGGTCAGGGCATAGGCAGACAGGCCGAAGAAGGTGAGCGCAGTACCGCCCAGCGCCGTCATCACGATCTCGCCGCCGCCGTTGTTCATGTACATGTTGATGATGGGGCCGAGGCTATAGCCCAGCAGGCCGGTCAGGGCGAAGGTGAACACCAGCCCCATGCCGTTGTCACGGTTCTTCTCGGTCAGGAACATCAGGCCGTAGACACCGATGAGGAACACGGCCCAGTGCAGGGGCGGCATGTTCATGACGGTCGCTACCCCGGCTACCACGGCTGAGAAGCCAAGAGTGAGGGAGAGCAGCATGTAGGTGTTGCGCAGCACCTTGTTGGTGTCGCGCACGGCACCCTGGGTGCCAGTGTAGATAGAACGGGTATCCATCTTGATGTCCTCTTGATTTCCGGGGTGAAGCGACCAAGTGTGCTTCGTTAACGCATTGTATGCACTGAATGTGTGGATGACGAGCGCTGATTTCAAGCGCCACCCCACCTGCGTGGTGCCTACTATCCCAGAGCAAAGATGTATTGCGCATGAACAAGGAGGCTCAAGGCGTTGCAGAGGGCGCCTGTTCCTGCTCTTTACCCTGTCTGGCGATCCGCGTCGGCGAGAAGCCGAACTGCTTTCTAAACGCCGTGATGAAATTGGCCACATGGTCATAGCCGGCGTGGGCTGCGGCCCCTTGCAGAGAGAGGCTGCGCGCCTCCAGCCTGGCCCGCGCTTCTTGCAGCTTTCGCTGGCGAAGGTAGCGCTGCAGGCTCATGCCCAGCTCTTTTTTTGCGGCTCGCTGCAAGGTGGAGACGCTCATGCCGAGGGTGGCCGCGATCTCGGTCAGGGTCATCTCGTCCACTTTTTCATCCCTGAGCAGCATCTTGAGGCGTGTCGGTTGCTCGTTCTGGCGTTGGCAGCAGGGGGAGGCGGCCTGCTGGAGGTGGGTCATCAGGCTCTCCCAGACACTGAGGGCAAAGGCCTTGCGCATCAGCATCTCGGAGGCGTTCTGGCTGCTGGTGAGATTGAGCGCTTCCGCAATCTGTCCAAGCGCCGCGGGCAGGGTCCAGTCGACGCGGCTCAGATGGCGGCTGAAGGTCTGTGCGAAAGCCTTGCGATGCGCCTGTGCCAGGTTGTGGGCGAGCCAGGTGTGGTCCAGGGAGAGGACGATGCTGCGGCTGCGCACCTGGGCTTTGGCCGCCCCCTGCACGATGTCGGGCTCGGTATAGAGGATGGCGGTTGCCACTATGGGGTCGGACTCGTGGAAGCGACACCCCTTGAGCCTGTGAGTGGCGCCATAGGTCATCAGGGCCCGGCTCTCGAGGGGAATGGCGATGATCAACTGCGGCGGCAACTCCCGCTCGGTGGCGAAGTCTGCCTTGTGAACGATGTCCTTGTTGTGAAAGCGAAGACCCTCCTGGATCACCAGGTTCTCCACCCTGCCGGTGAAGCGCCCCCGCTGGCGTGCGCTGGTATCCCTTGCCACTGTGTCAGTCATGTGCAATTTGACCATGTCGAAGAGTGAAATGACCACACCGCAAAACTGCGGCGGAAGATGGAGTGATATATTAGCCCCCGGAAAATTAAATGAAAATGATTATCATCTCTATCTTGGGGTCGTTCTAACTATGGTTGTCTTGAAGGATAAAGCGCGAAGCCCGCTGGCTCTGGCCATCTCTGCCGCTCTGGCCGTCACCGTTGCCGCCCCGGCAGGGGCACACACACCGGACATCAAGCCGGACGAAACCCTGGTCGTCTATGGCAATCCACTCTACGGGATGTCGCCGTCGGAGGAGACGGGAGGCTATGGGGTCGACTCGGCCACCGTCGGCACCAAAACGCCGGCGGCCCTCAAAGACATCCCCCAGTCGATCACCGTGTTGACCAACGACTACATCGAGGAGCGCAACTTCGTGGCGGTGGACGATCTGGCCAAGTACACGCCGGGTCTGCGCACCCTGGTCAACGACAGCGGTCGCTCCTCCATCTTCTCCCGTGGCTATGAATACGACGAGGTGAACCTCAACGGCCTGCCATCGCCCATGCAGAGCAAGTACGGCACCCTGCCGTCGCTGGCGGCGGTGGATCGGGTGGAGATCATGCGGGGCCCCTCCGGCCTCTTCAACAGCACCAGCGAGCTGGGGGGCGTGATCAACATGGTGCTCAAGCGTCCGACCGACGCCTTCAAGGGCTCGGTCACTGCGCGCTATGGCAGCTGGGACAGGCATTACCTGGAGGCGGACATGGGGGGCGCACTCAACGACGAGGGTTCCCTGCGCGGTCGCGTCGTGGTGGCCAACGCCGACATCAAGAACCAGGTGGACTACAACAACAACGACAACGGTACCTACTACGGCACCCTGGAATTCGATCTCTCGGATCGCACCCGCCTCTCCGTCTACGCCCTGCACCAGACCAAGGACATCCTGCCCACCAACGGCCTGCCGGCATACAAGGACGGCTCCCTGCTCGACATCGGCCGCAGCACCTACCTGGGGTCGGCTGAAGACTTCTTCGACGCCGACACCACGGATGTGGGGGCCTCGCTGCAACACGCCTTTGCCAACGGCGGGGTGGGTCAGGTCTCGGCCCGCTACATGGATCACGACATGCGGCTGGAGCAGACCTTCACCAACGGCCCCGTGGACGCGGCGGGCAACACCGGGCTGATGTTCAACGGTCAGGGGAACCAGCAGAAGAACATGGCCTTCGATGCCAACTACAGTCAGATGTTCGATCTGTTGGGGCACAAGAGCGAGTTTGTGCTGGGCTCCGACTACAAGCGCTACGAGTCGGACATCCAGACCTACACCAACCGCAACCTCGGCAAGATCAATGTGTTCGATTTCGACCCGACCCGGGTCGCCAAGCCGGACTACAGCTACACCAAGAATGACCATGAGGAGCAGTCGGAGCTCGGTCTGTATGGCAAGGTGACCTGGCGGCTGATGGAGCCGCTGGCGGTGATCACCGGGGCCCGCGTCTCCTGGTACGATCTGGATGCCGTCAGCACGACCCTGAGTTCCGGAGCCCAGAGCGGCGAGTCCAGTGCGTTCAACGGCAAGCTCACCCCCTACGCGGGGGCCGTCTATGACCTGAGCGACGCACACGCCTGGTATGCCAGCTACTCCAAGGTGTTCAAGCCCCAGACCAGCCAGGACGAGAGCGGCAACCTGCTCAAGCCCCGGGAGGGCAGCCAGTGGGAAACCGGCATCAAGTCCTCGCTGCGTGACGGCCTGCTCAACACCCGGGCGACCCTCTTCCTGATGAAGGACGACAACATCGCGGCCCAGGCCTACGACGATCAGGGCATTGCCATCACCAACACCTACTGGGCTACCGGCAAGGTGGAGACGCAAGGGGTGGAGCTGGAGGCGAGCGGCTATCTCAGCCAGAACTGGATGGTGATGGCCGGCTATACCTTCACCGACATCGAGGAGAAGGCCGGGGATCACAACCCGAAATTCGACACCATCCCCCGTCACACCCTCTCGCTCTGGACCGACTACCACCTGGCCGACTGGGTGCAGGGGCTGCACCTCGGGGCAGGAATGACGGCGGTGAGCGACTACGGCTTCAACCAGAAGGGGGTCGAGACCCATCAGGGGGGCTATGCCCTGTTCGATGCGGCGGTGCGTTACGAGATCAACGACAAGATGCAGGCGACCCTGAACCTCTACAACCTGCTCGACCGGGAGTACTTCTACCGGGTCGGCTCCACCAGCACCTTCAACATGTACGGCGAGCCGGCGAACCTGATGGCAGGCTTCACCTACAAGCTGTAACGACCGACGACAGCAGGGCCTGCGGGCCCTGTTGTCGTCTCTGTGCGCCGCCCTACGGGGGATCCCCAAGGCTGGCGACACAATCCTGGTTCATCCCATGACAAGACTCATCACCCTGCTGCTCACCATGATCACACTCTCTTCTGCCCAGGCAGACATGCTCCACTACGCCCAGCGCTTCACCCACCATTCGGCCCTGCTGGGGGAGACGCGGCAATACAGCGTCTCCCTGCCCCAGGAATATGAACGCGAGCCCGGGGCTCGGTTCCCCGTGCTCTATCTGCTCGACGGGGAGAAGAGCCTGCTGGAGGTTGTCGGCATCACCCGGGCCCTGCGGGCCGGGCTCAATCCGGCGATTCCCCCCCTCATCATCGTCGCGGTGCACAACACCGACCGGATGCGGGATTACACCCCGAGCCACACCATGACCTTGCCCAATGGGGCACCGGCGGGGCCCGGCTATGCCGTGACGGGGGGCGGGCACCGGTTCCTGCGCTATCTGAGTGAGGAGCTGCGCCCCCTCATCGAGGAGAGGTTTCGGACCCGGGCGCCAGCCCTGCTGGTGGGCCACTCCCTCGGCGGCCTGCTGGCACTCGATGCACAGGCGCAAGATAGCGGCCAGTTCCAGGGAGTGATCGCCATCGACGCCAGCCTCTGGTTCGATTACCCCCGCAATTACGAGCGCATCGCGTCGGAGTTGACCGGGCCGCTCAGGCACGCCTCCTCGCTGTTCATGGCGGTGGCCAACAACCCCTTCACCCCGGGATTCGGGCGCTCGGCGTTTCACCGGGATCGCCTGCAGCAGTTTGCGCGGCAGGTAGTGGGGGCTCCCGGCACAAACCTGCACGTCACCAGCCGCTACTTCGAGGAGGAGGATCATCACAGCGTCTACCACCCCGCCGTCTATCAGGGACTCCAGTGGCTGTTTCAGGGCTACCGGCTGGATCTGGCGCCCGGGCACTTCAGCCGACAGGGGGTGATCGCCCGCTTTGATGCCCTGAACCGCCACCTCGGCAGCGCACTGCGCCCGGAGCTGGGGAGCCTGCGGGACATCAGGGAGAAGGCCGCGCGCTGGCCGCAGATGGCGATCCCCGTGGACGAGGCCGATGCCCTGCTGACCCACTACTACGGGTCGAAGCCGTGAAAAGCCGATATTTTTGCCTGTGTCTGGAATCGTCACAACGGCGCCGGAGACGGGTGTCGGTCCGGCGCCATCCCTGGGTACACTGCCGAAACGAGGGGCGCCGGGTCGGTGCCCTGACAGAGGCAGGGAGTGAGCGATGGCGGTTGCAGGAAAGAGGGGAGGCATGCTGGCCCTGTGGTGCAGTGCACTCCTGATGTCGGGGTGCAGTGGGTTTGCGCCTGCGCCCATTCCCGTCACCTATCTGAGTCAGGATCCGCCCCCAGGCAGGCTGCCCCTTGGGGAGACCGCCTATGTGGATGACGGTCGCTGCCCACCAGGGCAGGTCAAGCGGCTCATCGGCGGGGACGCGAAGCACAATGTGCCAAGAAAGGTGGAGTGTGTGGCAAGACCGCAATGATGATGTGATTTTCACAGCCTGAAACATCCCAAAAAGAGCCCTGAGGCAGTCGCCTTGGGGCTCTTTTCGTCTGGCTGGCCTGGTTGGTGTGATGCCGCAGCGGGCTAGAAGACATCTCCAGGGACCCGCACCCAGCCTTCCATCAGGATGCGGGCGGAGCGGGACATCACCGCCTTGGTGACCGTCCACTGTCCCGCTACCTGCTCTGCCTGGGCTCCGACTCTCAGGGTGCCGGAGGGGTGACCAAAGCGCACCGCTTCGCGCTCGCCGCCCCCGGCGGCCAGATTGACGAGGGTGCCGGGAATGGCCGCCGCCGTGCCGATGGCCACGGCGCAGGTGCCCATCATGGCGTGGTGCAGCTTGCCCATGGAGAGGGCCCGCACCAGCAGATCGATCTCGCCGGCAATAATCTCCTTGCCGCTGGCGGTGCGGTAATCCTTGGCGGGTGCGACGAAGGCAATTTTCGGGGTGTGCTGGCGAGTGGCCGCCTCTTCGGGGCGCTTGATGAGCCCCATGCGCAGGGCACCGGCAACCCGGATCGCCTCGAAACGGGCGAGCGCTTGCGGGTCTGTGTTGATCGCCTCGCGCAGCTCGGTGCCCTCATAACCGATGTCCTCGGCGTTGACGAACACCGTGGGGATGCCTGCGCTGATCAGGGTGGCTTTCAGTACGCCGCTCTTTACAACAGACGCGGGTACCTCCAGATCGTCCACCAGATTGCCGGTGGGGAAGAGGGCGCCGCCGTCTTCACCCTCGTCGGACGGGTCGAGAAACTCCAGCACGATCTCGGCGGCGGGGAAGGTCACCCCGTCCAGCTCGAAATCGCCTGTCTCCTGCACCTGGCCGTTTGTCACCGGCACGTGGGCGAGGATGGTTTTGCCGATATTGGCCTGCCAGATCCGCACCTCGCAGGTGCCGTGCTCCGGGATGCGGGACGGGTCCACCAGGCCGGCGTGGATGGCGAAGGCCCCGGCGCCGGTGGAGAGGTTGCCGCAGTTGCCGCTCCAGTCCACGAATGCCCTGTCGATGGCGACCTGGCCGTAGAGGTAGTCCACATCGTGATCGGGTTGCTGGCTTTTGGAGAGGATCACGCACTTGGCTGTGGAGGAGGTGGCCCCCCCCATGCCGTCCATGTGGGCGCCGTAGGGGTCGGGGCTGCCGATGACCCGCAGGAAGAGGGCATCCCGTGCCGGGCCCGGCTGCTGGCAGCGCTCGGGCAGGTCAGATAAGCGAAAGAAGACCCCCTTGCTGGTGCCGCCACGAAGGTAGGTGGCCGGGATTTTTACTTGTGGTATGTGGGCCATAGAGAGTGTCCTGAGAAGAGTCATAGATCCTGCTCCCTCTGGGAGAAGGTGCCCGAAGGGCGGATGAGGGGGATTTCCCCTCACCCCAACCCTCTCTCAAAGGGAGAGGGTGCTTTATGCCTTCCCCTTTTTCAAAGGGGCGGAGCGGGGTTGCGATTTAGCTCACGGCCTTTTGCGCGGTCGACGCCAGGAAGTCCTGGGCGAAGCGTTGCAGCACGCCGCCCGCCTCATAGACCGAGACCTCCTCGGCGGTGTCGAGGCGGCAGGTCATGGGCACCTGGATCACTTCGCCGCTGCGACGGCGGATCACCAGAGTGAGATCGGTGCGCGGCTGGCGTGCTCCCACCACGTCATAGGTCTCGGTGCCATCGAGGCCCAGCGTGAGGCGGGTGGTGCCCGGTTTGAACTCGAGCGGCAGCACCCCCATGCCGATGAGGTTGGTGCGGTGAATGCGCTCGAAGCCTTCCGCCGCGATCACCTCCACCCCGGCAAGGCGTACCCCCTTGGCCGCCCAGTCCCGGGACGAGCCCTGACCGTAGTCGGCACCGGCCACGATGATGAGGGGCTGCTTGCGCGCCATGTAGGTCTCGATGGCTTCCCACATCCGCATCACTTTGCCATCCGGCTCGACGCGGGCGAGGGACCCCTTCTGCACCACGCCGTTCACCACCGCCATCTCGTTGACCAGCTGGGGATTGGCGAAGGTGGCGCGCTGGGCGGTCAGGTGATCGCCGCGGTGGGTGGCGTAGGAGTTGAAGTCCTCCTCCGGCAGGCCCATCTTCGCCAGGTATTCCCCCGCCGCGCTGCCGGGCAGGATGGCGTTGGAAGGGGAGAGGTGGTCTGTGGTGATGTTGTCCGGCAACAGCGCCAGGGGCCGCATGCCGCGCAGGGTGCGCTCGCCCGCCAGTGCCCCCTCCCAGTAAGGCGGGCGACGGATATAGGTGCTTTGCGCACGCCAGTCGTACAGGGGCGTCACCTTGGGACCCTGATCCTCTTCCTGGGTGAACATGGGGATATAGACCTGGCGGAACTGGGACGGCTTGACCGACGCCTTGACCACGGCGTCGATCTCTTCATCAGACGGCCAGATATCCTTGAGGCGAATTTCCTTGCCGTCCACCACCCCCAGCACATCTTTTTCAATGTCGAAGCGGATGGTGCCGGCGATGGCGTAGGCCACCACCAAGGGCGGGGAGGCGAGAAACGCCTGCTTGGCATAAGGGTGGATGCGGCCATCGAAGTTACGGTTGCCCGAGAGCACCGCCGTGGCGTAGAGATCCCGGTCGATGATCTCCTGCTGGATGGCGGGATCCAGGGCACCGGACATGCCGTTGCAGGTGGTGCAGGCGAAGGCCACCACGCCGAAGCCGAGCCGCTCAAGTTCCTCGTCCAGTCCCGCCTCTTTCAAGTAGAGGGCGACTGTCTTGGAGCCGGGGGCGAGGGAGGATTTGACCCAGGGCTTGCGCACCAGACCGAGCCGGTTGGCGTTGCGGGCCAACAGGCCCGCGGCAATCACGTTGCGCGGGTTGCTGGTGTTGGTGCAACTGGTGATGGCGGCGATGATGACGGCGCCATCGGGCAAGAGGCCGTTAGCCTGCTGGGCACGAGCCTTGTCCAGATCCACCGCGATGCCCCGCGTGGCAAGTTCGGTCACCGGCAGGCGGCGGTGGGGATTGGAGGGGCCCGCCAGGGTGCGCACCACGCTCGACAAGTCAAAGTGCAGCACCCGCTCGTACTGGGCGCTCGCCAGGGCATCGGCCCAGAGACCGGCCTCCCTGGCATAGGTTTCCACCAGCCTGACCTGCTCGTCGTCACGGCCGGTGAGCTTGAGGTAGTCGATGGTCTGCTGGTCGATGAAGAACATGGCCGCGGTAGCGCCATACTCCGGCGCCATGTTGGAGATGGTGGCGCGATCCCCCAGCGTCAGGGCGGCGGCCCCCTCGCCACGAAACTCCAGGTAGGCGCCGACCACCTTCTGCTGGCGCAGGAATTCGGTGAGGGAGAGCACCAGATCGGTGGCGGTGATGCCGGGTTGCGGCTTGCCGGAGAGCTCCACGCCGACGATCGAAGGCAGCCGCATCCAGGAGGCGCGCCCCAGCATGACGTTCTCGGCCTCTAACCCACCCACCCCCACCGCGATGACGCCCAGAGCGTCAACGTGGGGGGTGTGGCTGTCGGTGCCGACACAGGTGTCCGGGTAGGCGAGACCACGATCGGCGTGGATGACGGGGGACATCTTCTCCAGGTTGATCTGGTGCATGATGCCGTTGCCTGGCGGGATCACCTCGATGTTCTTGAACGCCTGCTTGGTCCAGTTGATGAAGTGGAAGCGATCCTCGTTGCGGCGATCTTCGATGGCGCGGTTCTTCTCGAACGCCTGGGGATCGAAGCCACCACACTCCACGGCGAGCGAATGGTCGACGATCAGTTGCACCGGCACGACCGGGTTGACCTGAGCGGGGTCCCCCCCCTGCTCGGCGATGGCGTCGCGAAGGCCAGCGAGGTCCACCAGGGCGGTCTGCCCCAGGATGTCGTGGCAGACCACCCGCGCCGGGAACCAGGGAAAGTCGCGATCGCGCTTGCCATGGACAATCTGGCCGAGGCATTCGGTGAGGATGGCTGGATCGCACTTGCGAACCAGGTTCTCGGCGTGGACGCGGGCGGTGTAGGAGAGCCTGTCCCAGGCGCCGGGGGCGATGGCGTTCACCGCCTCCCGGGCGTCGAAGTAGTCGAGCTGTGTGCCGGGCAGGGGCTTGCGATATTGCGTGTTGATCATCACTTGCGCTCCTTGAGCGGTACGAACTGGAGATCCTCCGGGCCGACGTAGTTGGCGCTCGGGCGGATGATCTTGCCGTCGATGCGTTGCTCGATGACGTGGGCCGACCAGCCTGAGGTGCGGGCGATGACGAACAGCGGGGTGAACATGGCGGTGGGCACCCCCATCATGTGGTAGCTGACGGCGCTGAACCAGTCGAGGTTCGGGAACATCTTCTTGACTTCCCACATGGTGGATTCCAGCCGCTCGGCGATGTCGAACATCTTGGTGTTGTGCTGCTCCTGGCTGAGGGCGCGCGCCACCTCCTTGATCACCTTGTTGCGCGGATCGGAGACGGTGTAGACCGGGTGGCCGAAGCCGATGACCACCTCTTTTTTCTCGACCCGGGCGCGAATGTCGGCCTCCGCCTCGTCCGGATTCTCGTAGCGCTTCTGGATCTCGAAGGCCACCTCGTTGGCGCCCCCGTGCTTGGGCCCGCGCAGGGCACCGATGGCTCCCGTGATGCAGGAGTACATGTCCGAGCCGGTGCCGGCGATGACGCGGCCGGTGAAGGTGGAGGCGTTGAACTCGTGCTCGGCGTAGAGGATGAGGGAGGTGTGCATGGCGCGCACCCAGGAGTCGCGTGGCTTGTGCCCGTGCAGCAGGTGGAGGAAGTGGCCGCCGATGGAGTCGTCGTCGGTCTCCACATGGATGCGTTTGCCGTTGTGACTGAAGTGGTACCAGTAGAGCAACACGGAGCCGAGACAGGCCATCAGCTTGTCGGCGATGTCCCGGGCGCCCGGGTGGTTGTGATCGTCCTTCTCCGGCGACAGGCACCCCAGCACGGAGACGGCGGTGCGCATCACGTCCATGGGGTGGGCGGAGGGAGGCAGCTGTTCCAGGGCGGTCCTCACCCCGGTGGGCAGGCCGCGCAGGGCCTTGAGCTTGGCCTTGTAGGCGGCGAGCTCCGCCACATTGGGCAGATGGCCGTGCACCAGCAGGTGGGCTATCTCTTCAAACTCGCAGCTGGTGGCCACGTCCAGGATGTCGTAGCCACGGTAGTGCAGGTCGTTGCCGGAGAGGCCCACGGTGCACAGGGCTGTATTGCCGGCGGCGGTGCCGGAGAGGGCGACGGATTTCTTCGGCTTGAAGCCGGTGGTTTCGGGCAGGGCGCTCATCACATGTTTCCTCATTCAGTCCGTTGATGCGCCAGCCGCCAGCATAAGGCGGCCGGTCGCCGTCTTATTCCTTGGTCGACAGATCCTGGGTGAACAGCCTGTCCAGGGTCTGCTCGTAGTGGTGGTAACCGAGAAAATCGTAGAGGGACTCCCGGGTCTGCATGGTGTCGACCACGGCGCGCTGGTGGCCGTCGCGGCGAAGCGTCTGATAGACATTGAGGGCGGCCTGGTTGGCGGCGCGGGCGGCGCTCAGGGGGTAGAGCACCATGTCCACGCCGTGGGCGGCGAGCGCCTCCTTGTCAAACAGATCGGTCTTGCCGAACTCGGTCATGTTGGCGAGGATTGGCACCCCGGCCGCCTGCTTGAAGCGATCGTACTGATCCAGTTCGGTGACCGCCTCGGCGAAGATCATGTCGGCACCGGCCTCCACATAGGCTGCGGCCCGCTCCAGGGCCGAGCCCAGTCCTTCCACCGCCAGGGCGTCGGTGCGGGCCATGATGACGAAATGTTCGTCCTGGCGGGCATCCACTGCGGCCTTGATCCTGTCCACCATCTCCGAGACCGTGACCACCGCCTTGTTCGGCCTGTGACCGCAGCGCTTCTGGGCCACCTGATCTTCCATGTGGACGGCGGCCACACCGCCACGCTCGAAGGCGCGGATGGTGCGGGCGATGTTGAAGGCGCCCCCCCAGCCGGTGTCGATGTCCACCAGGAGTGGCACCTGGGTGGCGGCCGTGATGCGTTCGGCATCGATGAGCACGTCATTCATGGAGGTCATGCCGAGATCCGGCAGGCCATAGGAGGCGTTCGCCACCCCGGCGCCAGAGAGATAGAGGGCCTGGAAGCCGCTGCGCTCGGCCATCAGCGCCATGTAGGCATTGATGGTGCCGACAATCTGCAGGGGCTTTTCGTTGGCCAGGGCCGTGCGAAAACGCTTGCCGGCCGAGGGGGAGAGGTGGGACATGGTGACTCCTTTCATAGGGTGCGTGTCTGCTGGATGTGTAGGGTGAACGGTATCATCTCACACTACGTTTACGTTAACGTCAATTATGCTTAGGTCCAAGGTCGCATCAAGTGCGCTCTCCCCTGACGGGGTTCCCTGCAACGCCAGTATCACAGACTCGTTGGACCCATTTTTTGGTGTGATGCATCGTGCGGGAGAGAGGTGAACCTGGGAAAATACCGGGCATTTTTTGGCCAAATAGGGGCTTTGGGGGCCAAAATCTTGCGCGGCGTCAAACAGGATGCAAATTGTGTCTCAGCCATCCTCCCCGACTGGGTCTCTGCGTTGCTTGCCCGTAGGCGTTTGGCTACGCTCAGTGGGTGATCAAACAAGGGGTGTGCGCCATGAAGAAAAGCCAGGTTCATCTCATCGACGAAGAGGTGGATTTTCCTGCCAATGAACAGCTGGTCTCCACTACGGACCTGCAGGGTGTGATCACCTACGCCAATGATCACTTCTGCCGGGTAGCGGGGTACAGCCGGGCCGAGCTCATCGGCCAGCACCACAACATGGTTCGCCACCCGGACATGCCCAAGGCCGCCTTTGCTGACCTCTGGGGCAAGCTCAAGCAGGGCAAACCCTGGCGCGGCATGGTGAAAAACCGCTGCAAGGATGGGCGTTACTATTGGGTGGATGCCTATGTCACCCCTATCTTCGAGCAGGGGCGGATCAATGGCTACCAGTCGGTCCGCAGTCGCGCCGCGCCGGAGATGAAAGCCGTGGCCGGGCGCACCTATGCCAGATTGAAGAGCGTGGAGCGGGGGGAGCGAAAGGGCGGATTGAGCCTGCGCCCGATGCGCCACGGGCTGGCCATCGTCGGTGTCTTGCTGATGCTGGCGGGGGGGGGCTATCTGATGGGGCCCTGGGGGCCGTTGTTCACCCTGTTGCCTCTCTTGTGGCTGGCCCTGATCTATCGTGACACCCTCATCACTACCCCCCGTTATCTGCGACAGCTCGCGGACGAATATGACAGCCTGACCCGGCTCATCTATTCGGGGGAGGATGCCAGTGCCATTGCAGACTTCCACATCAAGCTGTTGCAGGCCAGGATCCGCACCGTCCTTGGACGAGTGGACGATGCGACCCTCTCCCTGCAGGATCTCGCGGTGCATCTGAAAACAGCCTCCAGCGAGGCGAGCGCCGACATCGCCGAACAGGATATCCAGACCCAGCAGGTGGCGACGGCCATCACCGAGATGGCGGCGACAGCCCACGAGATTGCCCGCAATATCCTAGAGACGGACAACCAGATAGCCCAGGCCAAGGCGCACTGCCAACACACCGATCAGCAGCTGGAAGATACCCAGCACAGGGTGACGGAGCTGGCCACCCAGGCAGAGCATGCCTTCACGGCCGCCGTGGCACTGGCGGAGGAGTCGGACCGCATCGGTGTGCTGATGAGCGAGATCCAGGGCATTGCGGATCAGACCAATCTGCTGGCGCTCAACGCCGCCATCGAGGCGGCGCGGGCAGGGGAGCAGGGGCGAGGCTTTGCGGTGGTGGCGGACGAGGTGCGAACCCTCTCCACGCGCACCCACAAGGCGACCGAGCAGATCCAGAGCAGCATAGGCCAGATCCAGCGTACCCTGAACGGCTGGAAGGGAATGATGCAGCAGAACCTGCAACAGACCCAATCCTGCGTGACCCTGACCCGCCAGGGATCAGAGAGCCTGCATCAGGTGCTGGCGGAAATAGAACGGGTGGTGGACCTCTCGGCCCAGATCTCGACGGCGGCAGAGGAGCAGCAGGCGGTGGTGGAGGACATCAGCCGCAACGTCAACGCCATCTCCCAGCACTCCCACACCAACAGCAACAAGATGCAGGACATGGACGCTTCGAGCGACATCCTGCTCACCAAGGCTCGCCAGCTCAAATCCCTGGGGCAGACCTTCGGGTAAGAGCGGTCAGACTCATGCAATGCAGGAAGGCCACCCCTGGGGTGGCCTTCCTGTTTATTGGTTTCATGGGGGTATCGGCTCTGTGTGCCGGGAGATGAACCAGTCAGCCGGACTGCTCCGCCAGCGTGATGACGCGGCCGCCCTTGTCACAATACATGGCCCTGTCGGCCTGAATGAGCCACTGCTCCGGGCTCCAGTCATGCTGGTAGTGGCTGACGCCGATGCTGATGCCCACCTGCATCGGCTGGTCATTGACCACGAAGGGGGCCTGCATGGCCTGGCGGATCACGGCGGTGACCTCCTCTGCCTGACGGATATCGTAGCCCGGCAGCAGCAGGATGAACTCGTCCCCCGCCAAGCGGGCAAAATAGCACTGGTGGCCGATGGCGTCGTGGATCCGTCGGGCCAGCTGGCAGAGGATGGCATCCCCCTGGCTGTGGCCGAAGTTGTCGTTGATGCGCTTGAAGTCATTGAGATCGCAAAACAGCAGGCAGCCCGGATTGTCGCTTTGCACCTGGTGTTTCAACTGCTCCATCAGGCTCAGGCGATTGGGCAGCCCGGTAAGGGGATCGAGGCGGGCCAGTTGCAGTATCTCCTGCTCTCGCTGCTTGCGCAGGGCCACTTCCTGGTTGAGCCGCTTGTTGCTCATCAGAAGATAGAGGGAGAGCAGCAGGATGAGACCACCAACACCCAGGCTCAGCAGGAACCATGGACGCCAGAAGCTCCACTGTTCTGAGGGAACCTGATAGAGAAAACGGGTCAGGGAGACCGGTTTGGCAAGGAGGCCTATCTCCACCAGCTGCTGCATGATGTGAGCGAAGCGATCCGGATTCATATACCCGATCTCCACATAGAGCGGCTGGATCATCTCCTTGCTCATCTGCAACTCGTATTCCATGTGGGCCTGACTGCGGTTGACGCCATACTCTGTGCGCAGCAGGGCGATGGCTTCCTCGGGGTGGGTGAGGGCATAGCGCCATCCCTTGAGGCTGGCTGCACGAAAACGTGCCACCCGCTCCGGATTGAGCCGCTCCTGTGCCTGGGTGGTGAAGAGAATGTCGCTGTAGAAATCGATGCCGTAGTTGCGAGGGTTGATGACGGACACCGAGATGCCGCGCTCTTCCAGATAGAAGGGCTCATTGCTCAGATAGGCGTTGAAGATGTCTATCCGGCCGGCGATCAGATCGTCGATGTTGACCGAAGTGGGTACCGGGATGAGCTGGCGCTCGTGAAGCCCCTGATAGTAGAGGGTGGCCAGCAGTTCTGCATCCTGATGACCCGGAAACATCATGATCCGTTTGCCACGCATGTCCGCAACGGTGAGAATGCCGCTGTCGCGGCGTGCCAGGAAGATGGAGGGAGAGTGCTGGTAGACGCTGGCCAGCGCCAGCAGCGGCTTGCCCTGGGCGTAGTGGGTCAGCACCTCGGTGTTGCCGACGCCAAAGTCGGCGCGTCCGGCCAGCACCTCCTGAACCGGACTTATTCCCTTGCCACCTGGCCTTATCTCGACATCCAGACCGGCGTCGGCGTAATACCCCTTGGCCTTGGCCATGTGATAGCCCACAAACTGGGGCTGATGCAGCCAGCGCAACTGCAATACCACCTTCTCCGGCAGATCACGTGTCCGTTCACTGGCCTGGAGGGGCGAGAAGCAAGTGATGCCAAGCAACAACAGCCAAAACAGGCATTTTTTCATTCGCGCGATTCTTGTGCTGAGGGTCCATGAAGATGGCCTGCAGGCCTGCATTCAAGTTGTTAACAAGTAACATTCTAAAGGGTTATACATGTACCGGATACAATTGCAGCACAAAGATTTCATGGTGATCAACAAGCGTCCGGGCATTGGCATGCACGATGATGCCGGCGAGCCGGGTCTCGTCAATCGGGTCAGAATGGATACCGGTCTTGACCTCTATCCGGTCCATCGACTGGACAAGATGACCTCTGGGTTGGTGCTGCTGGCCCGCACCGCCGAAGCGAATCGCGCCCTCAGCATGGCTTTCGCGGCGCGGGAAGTGAGCAAGCAGTATCTGGCCCTCTCCGATCGCAAGCCGAAGAAGAAGCAGGGCTGGGTGAAGGGTGACATGGAGAAAGGGCGAGGCGGCAGCTGGATGCTGAGCCGCACCCAGGATAACCCGGCCATCAGCTGGTTCGACTCCGTTTCGGTGCGCGAGGGGCTGCGCCTTTATCGTATCAAGCCCCGGACCGGCAAGACCCACCAGATCCGGGTGGCCTTGAAGAGCGTGGGAGCCCCCATCCTCGGAGATGAGCGTTACGGCGGCACGGCGGCGGATCGCGGTTATCTGCACGCCTGGCGCCTCGCCTTCACCCTGGCAGGTGAGAGCTTCGATCTCGTTTGTCCGCCCGATGAGGGAGCGCTGTTCCTCCTGCCCGAGTTGCATGCCGCCATCGCAGAGATCACCGAATGAGTGCTGCAACCGCGAGAGTCCCAGCCCGCGGCTGGATCCTGGCCGACTTCGATGACACCCTGGCGCCGGATGACAGCCATGCGGGGTTGCTGCGTTTCATCTTGCGCCGCCGTATCTGGCCGCTGCTGCTGTGGCCACTGATGGCGTTCGGTGCCGTGATCTATCTGCTGCCAGGTCAGCGCAGTCGCGGCATTGCACTCATCTGGTGGGCCATCACCCTCGGGCTATCCCCCCTGGCCTGGCGCGCCCTGGTACGGCAGTACAGCCTGACCCGGCCCGGTCTGTATCGGGAGGCGCGAGCCCTCCTGACGGGGGAGGGGTGCCGCTGCTGGGTCATCTCCGCCAGTCCCCGCGCCCTGGTCCGTGCCCAGCTCCATCGTCAACTGCCAAGGCTCCCTCACCGCATCATCGGCTCGCGGATGGGTTACCGTTTCGGCGGCCTGGTGCCGCGCTTCTATTGCCATGGCAGGCACAAGCTGCTGCCCGAGCTCCTGACCCTGGAGGCCGCACTCACCCTGAGTGACAGCCTGCACGATCTGCCCCTGCTGGCGTTGGGGGAGCAGGCCTGGCTCATCAACCCGCAAAGGACTCGATTGCTAAAAGCGAGGGCGGTACTGCCCCATATCGAACCCCGTTATTGGTCGCTGTAAGGCAAAGCTGACAGCCTTGCGGGACGCTAACGAGCGCAGTGCAAGGTTGGGGCTGTGATGTCACATATCATTTACATTTTTTGGCGCGGATCCTCGCCAAACTATCTGAACGCCGCCCCTTCTCATTCCCTGCGCTTGTCACTCTAATGAAACAAGTTGTTAACAATGCCGTGCGGGCTGCCTGTCGAGCCCTTGCGGCGTGAACCGTTTCGTTATCAGTTCATCGCAAGGAGCGCATCATGACCACCCCTTCTTCCCGTACTCACACCATCAACCCCCTTGGCACTGACGGGTTTGAGTTCGTCGAGTACACGGCGCCGGATCTCAAGGGCATTGCGGCCCTCAAGGCGTTGTTCGTCTCACTGGGCTTTGCCGAAGTGGCCAAGCACAGGCACAAGCAGTGCTGGCTCTATCGCCAGGGGGACATCAACTTCGTGGTCAATGCCGAGCCCCACTCCCAAGCGGAGGAGTTTGCCCGGGCCCATGGTCCGAGCGTGTGCGGCATGGCGTTTCGGGTGAGCGATGCCGGCCGTGCCCAGCAGTACGCTATTGGCCAGGGGGCCAAGCCGTTTGTGGGCAAAATCGGCCCCATGGAGCTCAACATCCCCGCCATCTACGGCATCGGCGAGAGTACCCTCTCCTTTGTCGATCGCTATGGCGAGCGGGGCTCCATCTATGACGTGGACTTTATCTTCTACCCCGACTGGCAGGCCCGCATGGCCGAGGTGGACGCGGGGCTCTATGAGATCGACCACCTGACCCACAACGTCCATCGCGGCAACATGAACCTCTGGTCGAATTTCTACGAGCGGATCGGCAACTTCCGGGAAATCCGCTACTTCGACATCGAGGGCAAGCTGACCGGACTGCACTCGCGCGCCATGACGGCCCCTTGCGGCAAAATTCGCATTCCCATCAACGAGTCGGCGGACGACAAGTCCCAGATAGAGGAGTACCTGCGCCAGTACAAGGGGGAGGGGATCCAGCACATCGCGCTCGCCTCTGCCGACATCTATCACACCATCCGCACGCTCAGAGGGCGGGGAACCGGCTTCATGCCGACGCCGGACACCTACTACGAGAAGGTGGACAGCCGGGTCGCGGGTCATCAGGAGGATCTGGCCGCGCTGAAGACGCTGCGCATCCTCATCGACGGCTCGCCGACGAAGGACGGCATCCTGCTGCAGATCTTCACCGACACCGTCATCGGTCCCGTGTTCTTCGAGATCATCCAGCGCAAGGGCAACGAGGGCTTTGGTGAGGGCAACTTCCAGGCATTGTTCGAATCCATCGAGCTGGATCAGATCCGCCGTGGCGTGCTGGACGGATCCACGCAAGGGGAGGTGAACAGTGCCGCGCAGGGCCAGAAAAACGGAGAACCGAGCGATGCGTAACTGGATAAGCTTCCCCCATCGGGAGGGAACCCACTCCCGCCAGGCCCATGCCGATCTGCCGGAGCAGGCCATCTATGAGCGCGAGCTGGGGCGCTCGGGCTTCTTCGGTCCGGCCACCCACATGCACCACAAGCATGCTCCCACCGACTGGGTCAACTGGGAGGGGCCGCTTCGGCCACGGGCGTTTGATCTGAACGATCTGCAGGAGGAGGTGAGCTCTCTCTCCCCCTGGGTGATGCCGGATCTGCTCAGCAACCCCCACTGCCGCTACCGCATCTGGCGCCTGCATGAGCCCATGCCGTTTCTGGTGCGAAACGCCGATGGCGACGAGCTCCTGTTCATTCACGAGGGGAGCGGTGAGTTTTACTGCGACTACGGGCACCTCATCTTGAGAGATGGCGACTATGTGGTGATCCCCCGTGGCACCATGTGGCGCATCGAGCCCACCGCGCCCCTCTTCATCCTGATGATCGAGGCGACGGAAGACAGTTATCAGCTGCCGGACAAGGGACTGGTGGGCAATCACGCCATCTTCGATCCGGCGGCCCTGGACGTGCCCGCCATCAATGAGCGCTTCCTGGCCCAGCAGGATGAAAACCCCTGGTCGCTGCAGATCAAGCGCCACGATCAGGTCTCGGTCGTCACCTGGCCGTTCAACCCGCTGGATGCACAAGGGTGGCACGGGGACTTGTGCGTGGTGCGCCTCAACTGGCGGGATATCCGCCCGCTGATGAGCCACCGCTACCACCTGCCTCCCTCGGCCCACACCACCTTCGTGGCGAGCCGTTTTGTCATCTGCACCTTCGTGCCGCGTCCCATCGAGAGTGACCCAGGTGCCCTGCGGGTGCCCTTCTACCACAGCAACGACGACTTCGACGAGGTGCTCTTCTACCACGCCGGGGACTTCTTCAGCCGGGACAACATCAAGCAGGGCATGGTCACCTTCCACCCTGCCGGCTTCACCCATGGTCCCCATCCCAAGGCCTTTGCGGCGGGGCTGGCTCATGCCAAGACCTTCACCGACGAGGTGGCGGTGATGCTCGACACCCGTGATGCCCTGGCCGTCGGCCCGATCTGCGAAGGGGTCGAACACCCCGGTTATGTCACCAGCTGGCAGCGTCCAGAGACGCTCGGCAAATAAGGAATTCGATATGAAACTGGCAACCCTGAACAATGGCAAGCGCGACGGCGCCCTGGTGGTGGTGAGCCGCGATCTGGCGCGCGCCGTCCACGTGACGACCATTGCCCCGACCCTGCAGTCGGCCCTCGACCAGTGGGGCGAAGTGGCGCCGCAATTGGCGAACGTCTATCAGCGACTCAACGAGGACGCCTGCCCCGACGCCTTCCCCTTCGATGAGGAGGCGTGCCTCTCCCCGCTGCCCCGCGCCTACCAGTGGATTGACGGCAGTGCCTACGTCAACCACGTGGAGCTGGTGCGCAAGGCGCGCGGCGCCGAGATGCCTGAGAGCTTCTGGCACGATCCCCTGATGTATCAGGGAGGCTCTGACAGCTTCCTGCCGCCCCGTGGCCCCATCGTGATGGGCTCCGAGGAGTGGGGGATCGACTTCGAGTCGGAAGTCGCCGTCATCACCGACGACGTGCCCATGGGTATCCGTTCGCAGGGGGCGGCGAGCCACATCAAGCTCTTGATGCTGGTCAACGACGTGAGCCTGCGCAACCTCATTCCCGGGGAGCTTGCCAAGGGCTTCGGCTTCTTCCAGTCCAAGCCCTCCAGCAGCTTCTCGCCGGTGGCCATCACCCCGGACGAGCTGGGGGATGACTGGCGCGATGGCAAGGTCCACCTGCCCCTGGTGACCCACCTCAACGGCGCCCTGTTCGGGCAGCCCGACGCCGGGATGGACATGACCTTCACCTTTGATGAGCTGATTGCCCATGCCGCCAAGACAAGGCCGCTCGGGGCGGGCTGCATCATCGGCTCGGGCACCGTCTCCAACTACGACAGAAGCCGGGGATCCTCCTGCCTTGCCGAGCGGCGGATGCTGGAAATTATCGAGTCAGGTCAAGCCACTACACCCTTTCTGCGCTTTGGTGATACAGTGTCCATCGCGATGCAGGATCGCAACGGGATGAGTCTGTTTGGCACCATTTTGCAGCGGGTCACGCAAGCAACGGCCGAGCGGGCGAGCTAGGAGAGCCCGACCCCTGGAGGGGCGGGCGACACGGCAGGTGGCAGACACCTGCCACCACAGGGACACACTATGCTGCAGTTGTTTGGATATTGGCGCTCATCGGCCAGCTTTCGCGTGCGTTTGGTACTGCAACTCAAGGGGCTCGATTATGAGCAGCACCCGGTCAACTTGCGGCAGGGTGAGCAGAAGGAGAAGGCCTACCGCCGGGTCAATCCCCAGGGGCTGGTGCCGTTTCTCGTGGACGATGACGTGCATCTGGGTCAGTCGGTGGCCATCATGGAGTACCTCGACGAGACCTATCCCGCCTACCCCCTGATGCCCTCCGCCCCCATCGAGCGCGCCCGGGTGCGCCAGATAGTCAACATGATCGCCTGTGACACCCACCCCCTCAACAACCTGCGCGTGCTGCACTACCTGGAGCAGGAGCTGGGGCAGAGCAAGATGGCGCGGGATGCCTGGTATCGCCACTGGATAGACGAGACCTTCACCGCGCTGGAGCAGCTTCTCATGACCACCGCCGGCATCTATTGCGTGGGCAACGAGGTCACCCTGGCGGACTGCATGCTGGTGCCCCAGGTCTACAACGCCCGCCGCTTTGACATGACCCTGGATGACTACCCCACCATTGCGCGCATCGTCGCCAACTGCGAGCAGTTGCAGGCCTTTATCAAGGCCGCCCCCGCCAATCAGCCGGATGCCCAGCCCTGAAGCTGTGCAGACCGGGCCAGCGCGTTGGCCCGGTCTGCCGTCTCTTTCTTGCCCGGGTTATCTTGCTCGCCTCAGGGCGTGCCATTGGCCCCATAGCGTCGAAACCCCGGCCGCTCTTTCAGTCGCTGGTAGTAGTCGTCCACGGCGGGTAGCGACGGGCGATCATAGGGCGTCTCCAGCCAGCGGTTGACTGACAGCCCGATGGGAATGTCTGCCAGCGAGAAGTGCGGACCGGCCACATATCCTCCGGTTGTTTGAAGCTGTCTCTCCAGGATCTCCATGCAGTGAGACCACTGCAGGCAAGCTGCGTGAAGGGCCTGATGGTCTTGATGCTGGGGGGAGCGCCTCACCAGCGACAGGAAGGCGTAGCGCCAGGCGCTGTTCAAGTCCGATGCCTGCCAGTCAATCCATTGATCGACCCGAGCCCTGGCTCTCGCCTCGGCGGGATAGAGTGCATTGGCACCATGGCGCGTCGCCAGGTAGCGGATGATGGTGTTCGACTCCCACAGCGTAAAATCCTCATCCTGAATGACAGGCACCATGGCATTGGGGTTGAGCGCCAGAAACGCCGGGGTGTCCGTGGGTTTGAAGCCGGATCCCCACTCCTCCAGCTCGAAGGGGAGGGCCAGTTCGGCGCAGGTCCACAGTACCTTGCGCACATTGATTGACGACGCCTTGCCCAGTATTCGCAACATCTTTTTCGTCCTTGTCCGGGGTGATGGATGGCCTGTTTGTCGCAGACATGCCACTTCCCTGTTTGCGCTTCCATCAAGGCCCTGCACTGTCACTGACCGTGCGGGGCCCTGTTTGATTGACTGGCGAGTCAGCCGTGGGTGGTCCTGGGCTGGAAATAGGCGATAAATTTGCCGAGTTTCTCCCCGTCGTAACTCTTCCCCTTCTCCAGCAGCCCGGTGTTGAAGGATTCCAGCAGCTTGCCTTTGGCATCCAGCACGTAGAAGTGGGGGACCCCCAGATATTCGGGATAGGCTTTCAGGAAGGATTCATTCTTGTTCTGCTCGCTGACGTTCACCTTGACCACCACGAAGGTGCGGTTGAGCTGGCCGGCGAGATCGGGTTCCCGGTCCAGAAAGCGGTTCATCTCCTGGCACCAGCTGCACCATTCGCCCCCCACCAGCAACAGGACTTTCTTGCCCTCGGCACTGGCCTTGGCGGTAGCGGCGGCGAGATCGCGGGCCGGATCCCGCGTCTCGTCATAACCCTGGCTGTAATCGGGCAGGCTCTGACTCCAGAGGTGGTCGCCCGCGCAGGCGGTGCCATTGAAAAGGAGGGAGCCCAGTATCAGGGGCAGTAACAGTCGTTTCATGGTCTCTTCCTTGTGTCGTTATCTTTGCTTCCAGGCGCAGACAATGTGACACGAGGCGTTTCCTGCGCCAAGCCGCAAACAGGGAAGGGGAAGGCAAAAAGCGGCAATGGAATGGCAGAAAACAACAAAGCCCCTCGAGAGGGGCTTTGTATTCAGGTCAGGGGCGATCAGTAACCCTGCTGGTGGACGTCCATCACGGCGCGACCGGAGGGGTCGGCCATCTCCTTGAACTTGGCATCCCACTCCAGCGCGGTCGGGGTGGAGCAGGCGACTGACTTGCCGTAGGGCACGGTGCGGGCGGCGGACTCCAGCGGGAAGTGCTCGTCGAAGATGGCGCGGTAGTAGTACGCCTCCTTGGTGAGCGGGGTGTTGACGGGGAAGCGGAAGGCCGCTGCCTCGAACATCTGATCCGTCACCTCTTCCTCGACCATGGCTTTCAGGCTATCAATCCAGGAGTAGCCCACGCCGTCGGAGAACTGCTCCTTCTGGCGCCACGCCACTTCGTGGGGCAGCAGATCCTCGAAGGCTTCGCGCAGGATGTGCTTCTCGATCTTGCCCTTGCCGCACATCTTGTCGGCGGGGTTGAGGCGCATCGCCACGTCCATGAACTCCTTGTCGAGGAAGGGCACGCGGCCTTCCACGCCCCAGGCGGCCATGGACTTGTTGGCCCGCAGGCAGTCATAGAGGTGCAGGGAGGCGAGCTTGCGCACGTTCTCTTCGTGAAACTCGCGGGCGTTGGGGGCCTTGTGGAAGTAGAGGTAGCCGCCGAACAGCTCGTCGGAGCCCTCTCCCGACAGCACCATCTTGATCCCCATCGCCTTGATGTAGCGGGCCATCAGATACATGGGCGTGGAGGCGCGGATGGTGGTGACGTCATAGGTCTCGAGGTGATAGATGACGTCCCGCAGGGCATCCAGCCCTTCCTGCACGGTGAAGTGGATCTGGTGGTGGATGGTGCCGAGGTGATCGGCCACCTTGCGGGCGGCAGCGAGATCCGGCGACCCTTCCAGGCCGACGGCGAAGGAGTGCAGCTGGGGCCACCAGGCTTCGCTCTTGCCATCGTCTTCCACCCGGCGGGCGGCATAGAGCTTGGTGATGGCGGAGATGACGGACGAATCCAGACCACCGGAGAGCAGCACGCCGTAGGGCACGTCGCACATCAGCTGGCGCTTGACCGCCGCTTCCAGGGCCGCTTTGAGCTCGGCCTTGTCGCTGACGTTGTGCTCGACCGGCGCGTATTCCATCCAGTCCCGTTTGTACCAAGTTTTAAGCTCGCCATCCTTGCTCCACAGGTAGTGTCCCGGCGGGAAGGTTTCGACGCTCTTGCACACGGGCACCAGGGCCTTCATCTCGGAGGCGACATAGAAGTTGCCGTGTTCGTCGCGGCCGGTATAGAGGGGGATGATCCCCATGTGGTCGCGACCAATCAGGTAGGCATCCTGCTCGGCGTCATAGAGGATGAAGGCGAAGATGCCGTTCAGATCGTCCAGGAACGCCGGGCCCTTCTCCTTGTAGAGGGCCAGCAGCACTTCACAGTCGGAGTGGGTCTGGAACTGGAAGTCGACCTTGAGGTTCTTCTCCAGCTCCTTGTGGTTGTAGATCTCGCCGTTGACGGCCAATACGTGCGTGCGCTCGGGGTTGTAGAGAGGCTGTGCGCCGTTGCCCGGATCGACGATGGCCAGGCGCTCGTGCACCAGGATGGCCTTGTCGGAGCTGTAGACGCCGGACCAGTCAGGCCCGCGGTGACGCAGTCGCTTGGACATCTCCAGGGCCGATTTGCGCAGGGCAGTGGCGTCGGTCTTGATGTCCAGAATGCCGAAAATAGAACACATTGGCGGTAATCCTCTTGATTTTTATATGAGCCCCCCACGTTTGGGCTCGAAATTCCATTTACATTCCTCGCCAATCACAATGCCTAGCGGAAAACCCTTTTGCAAGCGGGAAAACCGCAGAAAATCATGCCGTAAGCGTCAAGTTGCGCAGGGGATGGCGGCCGCCCGGCCGCCTGAAGAGATAGGGCCAGGGTTGACGTGCGCGTCAAGTCGCGGCGGGTTCGAAGATCACATAGAGCTTGCGACAAGGGGTGAGGGTCTCCCACTGCCCGACAAAACCGGCGGGAATGACGAACTGATCCCCCGGTTTGAGGTGCAGCCGGCCGCCCTGCTCGTCGTGGATCACCGCCTCCCCTTCCAGCATCTGGCAGTATTCGTGTTCGGTATAGTGAACGGCCCAGCAGCCCGGCTCGCAAGCCCAGAAGCCCACGTGAAACTGCTGGCTCGGGTCGGAGTAGTGGTTCCATGCCGTCTGGCTCGGCGTCCCGGCCTTGATGCGCTCGGGGGCCGGCATCAGCGGGGTGGGGGAGACAGTGTGTTTGTCCAGCAGGATCCAGTCGTTCAGGCTCTTCATGGTGCGTCCTTGGGGTGGCGAGGGGAGCATCCTGCTCCCGTTTAGTTTGTTTAACGATGTTGCGCTTACGTTAAACGAAACGGGCCCCCTTTGCCAAGGGGGCCCGTGCAGGCTGAAGGCTACCGGAAGGGCGGCACCCGGGATCAGACGATGTCGATGTCCACCACGGAGTCGAAGATGTGGTTCGGTCTAAACGGCATGCGGTCGATGTCCGCCACCTTGCTCACCCCGGAGAGCACCAGCACCGTCTCGAGACCGGCCTGGAAGCCTGCCAGGATGTCGGTGCGCAGGTTGTCGCCGATGATGATGGTGTCGTCGGAGTGAGCCTCCATCCGGTTGAGGGCCGCGCGAATGATCCAGGCGCTCGGCTTGCCGACATAGAAGGGCTTCTTGCCGGTCATCCGCTCGATGGGGGCACACAGGGCGCCGCAGGCCGGGTACATCAGGGGGCCGTGGGTATCGGGGTTGGTGGCGATGAAGCGGGCCCCCTGATCCACGAACTTGGCGCCCTGCTGCATCATGGTCCAGTTGTAGTTGCGGGTCTCCCCCACCACCACGAAGTCCGGGTCGATATCGGTGATGGTGAAGCCGGCTTTATAGAGCTCGTGGGTCAGGGCCCCTTCGCCAATCACATAGGCCTTCTTGCCATCCTGGCGCTTGAGAAAGTCGGCGGTGCCCATGGCGGAGGTGTAGAAGCACTCCTCGGGCACCTCTATTCCGGCGGAGCGGAAGCGGTTTTGCAGATCTTTCTGGGTCTGGGCCGGGTAGTTGGTGAGGAACAGGAGCTTGCTGCCCTGCTCCAGCAGGCGGTGGACGAAGCGGTCGGCGCCGGGAATGAGATCGTTGTTGTGCAGGATGACGCCGTCAATGTCACAGATGACGTTTTTCTTCATGAATTCTCCTTGTAGGGCGCAAGAGCGGGGACAGGGCATCCCTCTGTTCGTCTCTTCAATCGGTTATGGTTTTTGTGCCGCCATTATAAGGCCCTTTGATGACAAGTCTCCTCCGGCGGGCCAGATGGGTGCACAATGAAGGCGAAGGGAGGGCGCCGCCCCGGTGGTGTCCGCACGGAGTCTGACGATGGAGCCGTCATCATGGAGCACTTTATTGCCGGCTTGCCCAAGCTGGAACTGCACCTGCATATCGAGGGGACCCTCGAACCCGAGCTGATGTTCGCCCTCGGTCAGCGCAACGGGGTGGCGCTGCCCTGGCCCGATGTTGGCAGCCTGCGCGCCGCCTATGAGTTCGACGGCCTGCAATCCTTCCTCGATCTCTACTACCTCGGCGCCAGCGTGCTCATCCACGAACAGGATTTCTTCGACCTCACCTGGGCCTATCTCGAGCGCTGCGTTGCCGATCACGTGGTGCACGTGGAGATCTTTTTCGACCCCCAGACCCACACCGCCCGCGGCGTGCCCTTTGCCACCGTGCTGGGGGGCATCGAGCGGGCGCTACAGGCTGGCGAAGCAGCCTTTGGCATCAGCTGGCGGCTTATCATGAGCTTCCTGCGCCACCTGAGTGAAGAGGCGGCATTCGCCACCCTGGCAGAGGCCACGCCGTACCTGGCGCGCCTGCACGGGGTCGGCCTCGATTCGGGGGAGCAGGGCAACCCGCCCAGCAAGTTCGCCCGGGTCTTCGCTCGCTGCCGCGAGCTGGGGCTGCCGGTGGTGGCCCACGCGGGGGAGGAGGGACCTGCGGACTACATCTGGCAGGCGATCCGGGAGCTCGGAGTGCAACGCATCGATCACGGGGTGCGCTGCGTCGAGGATCCCGCTCTGCTGAGCTATCTGGCGGATACCCGGCTGCCCCTCACCGTCTGCCCCCTCTCCAACGTGCGGCTCAGGGTGTTTGACCAGATGGCCCATCACAATGTGCTGAGGCTGCTGGAGCAGGGGCTCTGCGTCACCGTGAACTCCGACGATCCCGCCTATTTCGGGGGATACCTGGGGGCCAACTTCCAGGCCCTGGCCGACGGGCTTGGCGCCAGCCAGGAGCAGCTGTGCCGACTCAGTCTCAATGCCGTGGAGGCGAGCTGGCTGAGCCTCGCGGACAAGGTGCGTCTGACCCGGGACATTCGCCTCCATGCCGCCCTGCACGGGGTGAGCCTGCACTGAGCAGGCCGCCTTGCACACCTTGAATGGAGGAGGCCCGCTATGGCGGGCCTCTTTGTGCCATCGTTGGGCGGGTATCAACCCACCCTCACCAGATACTTTTCCCCTTGTCCCTCCTGCTTGACGCGGGTGAGCAGGGCAGGCAGGGCGTCGAAGTCGCCCACCACCAGCGGCGGCAGGGTCAGCTCGCCGCTCGCCATCTGCGCCATCATGGCGACACCGGCCGCTACCAGACGGCTCCACTGTTTGTCCGAGCCAAAGGCGTGCTGGGCGCCGAGGGCAATCTCGTGCAATGAGTGGCAATGGCTAAAGGCGGGCAGCGGGTTGCGCGCGATGCGCCCGAGCACCGTCACCATGTGGCCGTAATAGCCAAGGGCAGGCAGCAAGGCTTCTGCCTGCTGGCTGGAGACCAGATCGATGATCCCCTCGAAGGGTTCACCGCCGTTGGCGGCCTGCAACTGGGCCAGCCAGTCGGGATCCCGATAGTCCGCCACCCCCTGCACGCCTAGCTGTTTGAGCCACTGGTGGTGGCGCGGGCTGGCGCTGGCAAAGACGCGGGCCCCCTTCTGGAGGGCAAGTTGCACCGCGAAGCGGCCGACACTGCTGCCAGCCCCCGTGATGAGCAGGGCCTCCCCGTGCAGGTGCGGCAGCTTGGCCAGCGCCTGCCAGGCGGTGAGGCCGGGGCAGGGGAGCGCGGCGGCCGCTTCGTCGCTCAGGGCATCGGGCACCGGCATCAGGGCGCGAGCCGGCACCAGGGTGTGGCGGGCAAAGCTGCCGCCGTGGCGCAAGTCGGTGTGATAGGCGACCCGGGTGCCGGGGCGCAGGTGGGTGACGTTGGCCCCCAGTGCCACCAGGGTGCCCATGCCATCGACGCCGGGCACATGGCCTGGCTGCCAGTGGGGATGACCCTGTTCGATGAGTTTCCAGTCCACCGGATTGAAGGCGATGATCCGGTTGGCGACGAGGACCTCGTCGGGCCCGGGGGTGGGGAGCGCTTGCCGGGTGAGGGTGAGCTGGTCCGGTTCGCCGGGGGCGTGCCAGCACCAGGCCTGGGTATGGGTCATGGTGACTCCTTGGATGAGAGGGGTGGGTGCCTTGATTGAATTACATGGCGTAACAATGCCTTGAATTACTGTTGCACTGGCAAGACAACAAGGCGAGCCCCCTGTTGGAGGGCCCGCCCTGGAAGAGGTTCGGCGCCAGCCGCCTTATGCCCGCTCTGCCCCATAGACGGGGTAATCGGTCAGCCCTTTCTCGCCGCCGCCAAACAGGGTGGCGGGATCATGGGGGGCGAACGGATGGCCGTGGCGCAGGCGGTTCGGCAAGTCGGGGTTGGCCACGAAGGGGCGACCGAAGCCAATCATGTCGGCCCAGCCCGCCTCGATGGCGGCGCGGGCGCGTTCCCCATCGTACTTGCCGGCGTAGATGAGGGTGTTGGGGAAGGCGTCGCGCAGCCCCTGCTTGAAGCTCTCCGCCATCAGGGGGGCGTCGTCCCAGTCCGCTTCGGCGACGTGCAGATAGACCACGCCGAGCTGGCCCAGCAGGCGCGCGGCGGCCAGATAGGTCTCCTGGGGGTTGGCATCCACGGTGCCGTTGAGGGTGGTGAGCGGCGCAAGGCGTACCCCGACCCGGTCGGGACCGATTTCGTCACAGACCGCCTCGGTCACCTCTTTCAGGAAGCGCAGCCGGTTTTCGAGCGAACCGCCATAGCCGTCGGTGCGGGTATTGGACTCGGAGTCGAGGAACTGGTTGATGAGGTAGCCGTTGGCGGCGTGCAACTCGATGCCGTCAAAGCCCGCCTCCATGGCGTTGCGGGCGGCCTGGCGAAACTGCCCCACCACGGCGTCGATGTCGGCCTGGGTCATGGCGCGCGGGGTGACGGTCTCCACAAACCCCGGGGCATCGCTGCCGTTGTCGACGAACACCTTCACTCCCTTGGCCTGGATGGCGGAGGAGGAGAGGGGCTGGGCGCCGCCGATGTTGTCAGGATGGGTGACCCGGCCCACGTGCCAGAGCTGGGCGAACATGATGCCCCCCTCGGCGTGGACGGCATTGGTTACCTGCTTCCAGCCTGCCACCTGCTCGGCGCTGTGGATGCCCGGCGTCCAGGCGTAGCCCTTGCCCAGGGGATCTATCTGGGTGCCTTCGCTGATGATGAGGCCGGCCCCGGCACGCTGGGCGTAGTAGGTCGCCATCATGGCGTTGGCCACGTCCCCGGGCTGGCTGGCGCGGGAGCGGGTCATGGGGGGCATGACGATGCGGTTGGCAAGGTGCAGCTGGCCGAGGCGAAGGGGGCAGAACAGGGGATCGTGGTGCATGATGGATTCCTCAATCTTTGGGAGTGAGGTGACTCTAGAGGGGATTGTTATTGTGAAAAAGAGGGGGTATTGCAGAAGAGAATTGCCGTTATCGCAGCAATGGCCCGGGAGGGGCCTGGTTCGCGCCAGAAAAAAGAGGGCCAAGGGCCCTCTCTTGCTGTGATTGCCGCCGATGATCAGGGGGAGAGTGGGGTAACCCGTACTCGCTCGATGCGCCGCTCGCTCACGGCCATGACCTCGAAGCGGAACTGGCCGAGGTGCAACTGCTGACCGACGTCTGGCAGGCTGCCGAAGTGGGAGAGCAGCATGCCCGCCAGGGTCACGTACTCGTCGCTCTCGCTCACCAGACCGTCGCAGTTCAGAGCCTGCTCCACCTGATGGATGTTGGTGGTGCCGTGGATGAGCCAGTGCTCGCCCTCGCGCACCACATCGGGGGTCTCGTCCTCGTCCGGCAGTTCGCCGACGATGGCCTCCAGCAGATCGTGGTTGGTGACCAGTCCCTGGATGACGCCAAACTCGTCCGCCACCAGGATGAGGCTGCCCCTGGCCTGGCGCAGCTCCGCCAGCAGCCGGATCACGTTGATGGTCTGGGGCACGATGACGGGCTCGTTCTGTCTGGCAAGTGCTGCCAGGGATTGCCCCTCGTTGAGGGCAAACAGCAGATCCCGTGCCTTGACCACCCCGATGATCTCGTCCAGCTCCCCGTCACAGACCGGGAACAGGCTGTGGGGGGCCCGTTGCAGCAGGGCGCGGATCTCGTCCTCGCTGTCGCTCACGTCGATCCACTCCATCTCGGAGCGCGGGGTCATGATGGTGCGAATGGAACGCTCGGCCAGCGACAGCACGCCGCTCACCATGTAACGCTCCTCTTCACCGAAACCGGGGGGCAGGGGCTGAGCCTGCACCTCTTCTTCGTCCTCCTGCGGGTGGGCTGAGCGTTTGTTCCCCCCCATCAGCTTGAAGATGGCGGCGGTGGTGCGCTCGCGCAGGGGCTGGCGCGCCTCATGGCGCAGGGCACTGCGCTGGGCGAGCTGGTTGAAGAACTCGATGAGCACCGAGAAGCCGATGGCCGCGTAGAGGTAGCCCTTCGGAATGTGGAAGCCGAAGCCCTCCGCCACCAGGCTGAAGCCGATCATCAAGAGGAAGCTCAGGCAGAGCACCACCACAGTGGGGTGGGCGTTGACGAAGCGGGTCAGGGGCTTGGAGGCGAGCACCATCACCACCATGGCGATGGTCACGGCCGCCATCATGACGCCGAGGTGATCCACCATGCCGACGGCGGTGATGATGGAGTCCAGGGAGAAGACCGCATCCAGCACCAGGATCTGGGCGATCACCACCCCGAACCCGGCATAGACGCCGGTGCCGCCTTGCTCCTCGGGCTTGGCCTCGAGTCGCTCATGCAGCTCGGAGGTGGCCTTGAACAGCAGGAAGAGTCCGCCTCCCATCAGGATGAGATCCCGACCGGAGAAGGGGTGATCCCAGATGTGCAGCAGAGGAGCCGTGAGGGTGACCAGCCATGACATGATGGTGAGCAGTCCCAGGCGCATCAGCAGGGCCAGGGAGAGACCGATGATGCGCGCCTTGTCCCGCTGGGCGGGGGGCAGTTTTTTCACCAGGATGGCGATGAAGACCAGGTTGTCTATCCCGAGAACGATTTCCAGGATGATCAGGGTAAGCAGACCGACCCAGATTGACGGGTCCAGCAAGAATTCCATGTGATTGACCTCAATGAAGACAGATGCAGTGAATCGTGGTCACGGCGTGGCCGTGGTGACGGAGACGATCGCTTCAGAGGCGTTGGTTGAGCAGGTACAGATAGGCTTTGATGGGAAAAAACGAAGGGCTACTTCGGGGATTGTCCATGATGGGCAATAAAACCTCGGGTCAAAAGTGAGCCCTGATGATAACGACTCGCCGCCATTTGGCAAGGGGGCTGTCAGGGGGACGCGACGAGGGGATTGCCGACGGGAGAGACAAGGGAAAGGGGCATTGATGCGCAGCCAAGTTTGACTAGAGATAAAAGAGCGACACATTGACACGATCACAAATATAGGTGCTGAACAAGGAAAATAAACGATCTGATACCGACAACCGGATTCATCAGGCTCATATATATCCATTGTTTTTGTAATAATTTGTTTCAGGGGGAAATATTGCGGCTGTGTCATGGGAGAAAGAAGGAATAGAGGGGGTTATGGTGTTTGATATGGAGTTATTATTCTAAATTTAACTTGTTCGCCACCAACTAATTCACATTAATCATATATTCAGCGTATAAAAAGCAAGGAGGCCCAGGCCTCCTCGTTTGCGCTCACACGGGTTGTTTCAGGGGACGTTAACCCTGGTCGTCAGGTCAATTGCCGGTATAGGCCGCGCCCTGAACATGCCCTTTCTTGTCGCTCAGGCATGACCAGGGAGCCTCTGCGCCCGGCACCTTGATGGTCACGCCTACCCCGGCTTCCGAGTCCATCACGTCGATCACCTGGAGCTGCTGTTGTGCCACGTCTGTCTTGTCGGAGACCGCCTTGAGACAGGCTTTCTCTGCGGGACTGGCCTTGTGGGCAGTGACTGCAGCAGGGGCCGCAGAGGAGCCTGGCTGGCAGGTACCCGAGCCCTTCTTGCTGGTGTAGGAGACATCGTACTGGCCCCCGGTGTTGCTGATGGAGAGGGTGATGCCGGCACCCTTGGCCTCGTAGAACTCCTCGCTGTACTTCTTGAGTTTGGCCTCCTTGCCATTGATATAGACGGGGCCACCTTCATCGCTGTGCATCTGGATTTGACCCGGGCACTGATAATTCAACTGTGGAATGGCGGCGCTCGCCGCACCCGCCATGGCTAGGGTTATGGCAGCGATCAGTACTTTCTTCATGGACATTACCTCAACTGTTTAATGATACGAGATTTATTATTTTATTTTTCCGGTTAACAACAATTCCATTGCCAGGCAGGAAATAGCCTTCATCCCTGATCGGAATAAATAGCGGCGGTACTTTATTTTAGCAACGAATTTTTATTATTTTTCCCTGGGATGAAAGTGAATATTGATCCGGAAGGGGTGGCAAACGTTTTCTCATGGCGGGTTGAACGGGACAGGGGGAAGGCGCGAGGAGTGAGGGGGCAAGCAGGATGGGGCCTCGACAGAGGAGGGAACTTGGCGGCGGTTGCGCCGGGAGTCATGACGCGGGGCGACTGGGCCCCGCGTTGCAGCGCGATGACGAGCGCCGGATCAGAGCCAGCGTTTTTCCCGGGTGAAGCAGACCGACAGCCAGGCGTCTCCCAGGGTGTCGCCGAGGCGGGACCAGAGCTCCTGGCGCAGGGCATCCTGGCGCTCGACGGGCCACTCCTGGCCGGGGGCCACCAGGATGTTGAGCTCGAGATCGAAGCGGCGGCCGCTTTTTGCCAAGTGGCTGTAGCATTCGATGCCATGGCGCTGGCGCAGGGCCTCGATCTCGTGTTCGACTCGCTGCTTGACCTCTCCCTTGGGGGCGATCTTCAGCACCTCCCGCAGGTTGCGACCGAGCACCTTGATGGGAATGAGGGTGGCGCACAGGGCCAGCAGGGAGACCAGCATCGGGTCTATGTAGCGGTTGTAGTGGCCGTAACCCAGGGTATCGAGCCCGATGGCGACCAGAAAGCCGATGAGCAGGGTGGCGCTGAGCAGGGTATCCACCAGCCACTCCTTGGAGTCCACCCGCACCAGCTCGGAGTTGACCCGCTCGGCCACGTCGGCCTCGATGAGATAGAGGATGCTGCAGAAGAAGGTGGAGACGACGGCATAGATGAGGGCGTGGCCGAGATCGATCTCCCGTCCGCCCGCCAGCAGGGAGGTGATGCCGCCATAGAGGGCACCGAGGCAGAGCAGCAGAATGATGGCGCCGTTGATGACGTTGGCGATGGGTTCGAAATGGGCGTAGCCGTATTGGAAACGGGCGTCGGAGGGGCGGGTAACCAGGTAGGCGGTGATGAGCCCAAGGCCCGTCATGCCCATGCTGAACAGGGTGAAGATGCCGTCCAGCATGATGGCGTTGGAACCGACGAACAGACCATAGCCGATCCCGAAAATGGCAAAGGTGATGCAACCAAACAGCGACAGGGTCAGGGCCTGTTTTTCGGTGCGAATAAGCGTACTGATAACATGGCTGTAGTGAGCCATAAAAGTCCTCCTTTCAAATGGTGAAGATTGCGCGCGCAAGCGGTTTTCTAGCTGATATACTGCCCGCTCACATGTGAGCGGACTGGTTCGGACACCCGCAAAGAGGCAGGTCCGAACGGTCGTTGTCGCCGGAATGCCGGCATCAAGCAAAGGATGGGAACAAGGATTCATGATCCCGAGACTCGATTACCAGGACAGTTTGTCACCTACAACCCTGCAGTTTCTTGAGTTGCTGGCACGATCAGCATTTCGTGGTGATATCGAAAAGTCTTATGCAAGCCGGTTGGCGATGGCGACGGATAACAGCGTCTATCAGGTCGTACCTCAGGCGGTTCTCTATCCGCGCAGCGCGGATGACATAGCGGTGATGCTCAAGCTGGCCCAGGGGCCAGAGTACGCAACCTTGAGTTTCTTCCCTCGCGGCGGCGGTACCGGCACCAATGGCCAATCCTTGGGCGGCGGCATTATCGTCGATCTCTCGCGCCATATGAACCAGATCATGGAAATTAATCTGGAAGAGGGCTGGGTGCGGGCCCAGGCCGGGGTGGTCAAAGATCAGCTCAACGCCTACTTGAAACCCCACGGCTACTTCTTCTCGCCGGATCTCTCCACCTCCAACCGCGCCACCCTGGGCGGCATGGTCAACACCGACGCCTCGGGGCAGGGCTCCTTGGTCTACGGCAAGACCTCGGATCACGTACTGGGCCTCAAAGCCGTGCTGGAAAACGGCGACATCCTGGCCACCGAGCCGGTGAACGGCCAGCGCCTGGCGGACAAACTGGCGCTGGAGAGCCGCGAGGGGGAGATCTATCGCACCCTCTATCGCATCGGCCGCGAGCGGCGCGCCGACATCGAAGCCACCTTCCCCAAGCTCAACCGCTTTCTGACCGGTTACGATCTCAAGCACCTCTATCAGCCCGATACCGACACTCTGGATGTGAGCCGGGTGCTGTGCGGCTCGGAAGGCTCCTTGGGCTTCATCACCGAAGCCCGGCTCAACATCACCCCCATCCCGCGCTACCGCACACTCGTCAACGTCAAGTACGACAGCTTCCCCTCCGCGCTCAGAAACGCCCCCTTTATGGTACAGGCCCACGCCCTGTCGGTGGAGACGGTGGACTCCCGGGTGCTGGGACTGGCCCGCGCCGACATCATCTGGCACTCGGTGAAGGATCTCATCCAGGATGTGCCGGGCAAGGATCTGCAGGGGCTCAACATCGTCGAGTTTGCCGACACCGACGAGGATGCACACAAGGCCAAGGTGGCGGAGCTGTGCCGGCGCATCGACGCCCTGCTGGCCAGGGGGGAGGCGGGGGTCATTGGCTATCAGGTGTGCGACCACCTGCCGAGCATCGAGACCATCTATGGCATGCGCAAGAAGTCGGTGGGGCTGCTCGGCAACGCCGAGGGGCGCAAGAAGCCGGTGGCCTTCACCGAAGACACCGCCGTGCCGCCGGAATCCCTGGCGGACTTCATCATGGAGTTTCGCGCCCTGCTGGACTCTCACGGCCTTGACTACGGCATGTTCGGCCACGTCGATGCCGGGGTGCTGCACGTGCGCCCGGCGCTGGACTTGTGCGATCCCGAGCAGGAGGTGCTGCTGCGGCGCATCTCCGATCAGGTGGTGGCGCTCACCGCCAAATACGGCGGCCTGATGTGGGGGGAGCACGGCAAGGGCTTTCGCTCCGAATACAGCCCCGCCTTCTTCGGCGAGCTGTGGGAAGAGCTGCAACGGGTCAAGGGGGCGTTCGATCCGGCCAACCGCATCAACCCGGGCAAGATCTGCATGCCTTATGGCAGCGGCGCTTCGCTTGTCTCGGTGGACGGGCCCAAGCGCGGCAAGTTCGACCGCCAGATCCCGATTGCCGTGCGCGAGAGCTATACACGGGCCCTCGATTGCAACGGCAACGGTCTGTGTTTCACCTTCGAGACCGACTCCCCCATGTGCCCCTCGGTCAAGATCAGCCGCGACCGCCGTCACTCCCCCAAGGGGCGGGCTGGCCTGATGCGTGAATGGCTGCGCCAGTTGTCGGAGCAGGGCTTCGATCCCCTTGCCGAAGAGGTGGCGCTGCAAAGCGGGGGTCTGCGCTTCAAGCAGATCGTCGACAAGTTCCGCAATACGGTGGCCCGCGCCCGGGGCGAGTATGACTTCTCCCACGAGGTGATGGAGGCGATGGAGGGGTGCCTTGCGTGCAAGGCATGCACCAGCCAGTGCCCCATCAAGGTGGATGTGCCCACCTTCCGCGCCCGCTTCATGCAGCTCTATCACAGCCGATATCTGCGCGGCCCCAAGGATTACTTCGTGGGCACGGTAGAAAGCTATGCGCCCCTGCTGGCCAAGGCCCCCAAGCTGGTCAACTTCTTCCTCGAAAAAGAGTGGGCCCAGAAGGCGACCGAGAAGAGCATCGGCATGGTGGATGTGCCGCTGCTCTCCGTGCCGACCCTGGCCGAGGAGCTGCGGGATCACCGCGCCCGCTATTTCGATCTGCCGGGCCTCGAGGCCATGAGCCCCGAGCAGCGCCAAAAAGTGGTGCTCATCGTGCAGGATCCCTTCACCAGCTACTACGACGCCTCCGTGGTGCGTGACCTGGTGAAGCTGGCCAGCAAGCTGGGCTATCAGCCCTACCTGCTGCCGTTCAAACCCAACGGCAAGCCCCAGCACGTGAAGGGATTCCTGCGCGCCTTCGCCCGCACTGCTGCCAGCAGCGCCCAGTTCCTCAACAAGGTGGCGGCCCTCGGCATCCCCATGGTGGGGGTCGACCCCTCTCTGGTGCTCTGCTACCGGGACGAGTACGTGAAGGCGCTCGGCCCCGCCCGCGGCGATTTCCAGGTGCTGCTGCCCCAGGAGTGGCTGCTCTCCCTGCCTGCCGAGGCGCTGCCGCTGCGGGAAGAGGCTGGCACCGACCCCTGGTATCTGTTTGCCCACTGCACCGAGAAGACCGCCAAGCCCACCACCCACGGTGACTGGAGCACCCTGTTTGGCCGCTTCGGTGCGCGTTTGCAGCCGGTGTCGGTGGGTTGCTGCGGCATGGCGGGCACCTATGGTCACGACGCCAAACAGGTGGAGAACTCCAAGGGGATCTACGGTCTGAGCTGGGCCGAGCCCCTGGCTCACCTGCCGCAAGCCCGTTGTCTGGCCACCGGTTATTCGTGCCGCAGCCAGGTCAAGCGGATGGAGGGGGAGAAGCTCAAGCATCCGCTGCAGGCCCTGCTGGAACTGCTCTGATGCTCCACTTTCCCAAGGGATTCCGGGTGCCAAAGGCCTATCGGCACCCGCATTTTCTGTTGCTCCCTACCACGCCGTCCCAGGCCGTGGTGGAGTTTGTCGCCATCCTGCGCGAGCGAGATCAGCTCCATCAGCTGTTTCGCCCGGACGATGTGTGGCCCTCCGCCAATTTCAGCCTGAGTCAGCACGAGGCCGACTTGGAGTGGCAGCACGCCGAGTTTCTGGCCAAGCGCTCCTTTGCCTATGGCCTCTGGAGCCCGGACAGGGAGCCCCGCTTCTGGGGCGGGGTTTACCTCTATCCGTCGGTGCTGCCGGAGGTGCAGGTGGAGCTCTTCTTCTGGAAGGTGGCCGAGGCGCCGCTCATGGACAGCGAACTCGAAGCCGAACTGCGCGCCTGGCTCGGCAAGGTATGGCGCTGGTCCGAGCCGCGTCTGCCGGGGCGGGACGGTCCCTGGGCCGAGTGGCCAGGGGTGACCTATCCCTGGTGAGGGTCAATCTCGATGCAAGATGCCCCGGCGTGGGCATCTTTTTTTTTGCTCCTTTTTCGCCGACACTGCTGGTTTGCCGCTACAGCGCAGCGATAACCCGTTGATCACGCAAGGAGTCCGCTCACCATGAGTCAAGAAAGCAGCCCCATCTGGCGCAAACCCATGAGCCTGGAGGGGCTCAACGCCAGCTCCCGCAACACCCTGATGGCCCACCTCGACATCGTCTACACCGCCTTTGGCCCCGACTGGCTGGAGGCCACCATGCCGGTGGATCACCGCACCAATCAACCACTCGGCATGCTGCACGGCGGCGCCTCCGTGGTGCTGGCGGAAACGCTGGGATCGCTTGCGGCCAACATGGCGGTGGGGGAGGAGAATTATTGCGTGGGGCTGGAGGTCAATGCTAACCACCTACGGGCCAAGCGGGAAGGGGTGGTGACGGGGCGCTGCAGCCCGCTGCATCTGGGGACCACGACTCAGGTGTGGCAGATCGAAATTCGGGATGAACGTGGTCGTTTATTGTGCACCAGCCGATTGACCATGGCGGTGCTCAAGCACAAGCGGGACAAGGACTCTGGCGAAGCGTGATCCGCAATAACGCATCATGAGTGAAAAATAAGCAAGCCATAGTCGCGAGATCCCTCTATAATTGCCAACGTCTTGAGACACCTATCACATTTTTCAAGACAGCAGAACAAAGTGGCGCTATAATCGCCGCCTTTTTGCTATTCCGCGGTGTTAGCCGCCTGCCTTAATCTGGAAGAATCTATGTCTGATACCGAACAACTGCCCCTTTTTAGTGAGCTTGGACTGGCCGCGCCTGTATTGAAAGCGCTGCAGGACGTGGGCTATGAGCGCCCGTCTCCCATCCAGGCCGCAGCAATTCCCCACCTGATGGCGGGACACGATCTGCTGGGGCAGGCACAAACCGGTACAGGGAAGACCGCTGCTTTTGCCTTGCCTCTGTTGTCTCGTCTGGAAGCTGGTAACCGCAACACCCAGATCCTGGTGCTGGCCCCGACCCGCGAGCTGGCCCTGCAGGTGGCAGAGGCGTGCCAACGCTATGCCCACCACATGCCCGATTTCCACGTGCTGCCCATCTACGGCGGCGCTTCCTACGAAACCCAGACCCGCGCCCTGCGCCGCGGTGCTCAGGTTGTCGTGGGTACCCCGGGCCGCGTGATGGACCTGATCCGTCGCAAGAACCTGGACCTCTCCGGTCTGAAAGCCCTGGTGCTGGACGAAGCGGACGAAATGCTGCGCATGGGCTTCATCGACGACGTGGACTGGATCATGGATCAGTGCCCGGCCGGTCGTCAGGTTGCCCTGTTCTCTGCCACCATGCCGGAGCAGATCCGTCGTGTTGCCCAGAAGCACCTGAAGCAGCCCAAAGAGATCAAGATCGCCTCCAAGACCGCGACCGCAACCACCATTCGTCAGCGTTACTGGCAGGTGACTGGTCTGCACAAGCTGGACGCCATGACCCGTCTGCTGGAAGTGGAATCCTACGAAGCCCTGCTGGTGTTCGTGCGTACCAAGAACGCCGCCGAAGAGCTTGCTGGCAAGCTGGCCGCTCGTGGCCACGCCTGTGAAGCGCTGCACGGCGACATCCCGCAGAAGCTGCGTGAGCGTACCGTTGACAAGCTGCGTCAGGGCCAGCTGGATATTCTGATCGCCACCGACGTGGTCGCCCGCGGTCTGGACGTTGAGCGCATCACCCACGTAGTGAACTACGACATTCCCTACGACACCGAATCCTACGTTCACCGTATCGGCCGTACCGGCCGTGCCGGTCGCAAGGGTGAAGCCATCCTGTTCGTGGCTCCGCGCGAGCGTCGCATGCTGCGTGCCATCGAGCACGCCACTCGTCAAGCCATCGAGCCGATGAAGATGCCGAGCACCGAGGACATCAACCAGCACCGTCTGGCCAAGTTCAAGGAGCGCATCCGCGAAACCATGATGGGTGAAGAGCTCGAGATCTACCACAACCTGGTGAACGAGCTGATCGAAGAAGATTCTGCCGATCCGCTGGAGCTGGCTGCCGCACTGGCCAAGCTGGTACAGGGCGATCAACCGCTGCTGCTGGATGACTCCATCCCGGATCCGGTGTTCAACGCCGGCAACGATCGCGGTGGCTTCGAGCGTCGTGAGTTCAACGACCGTGGCGGTCGTGACTTCGGTGACCGTGGCGATCGTCAGGCCCGTCGCATGCCGTCCCTGGAGCCGCGTCCGCTGAAAGACAACCCGGACGTGGAGATGGAGCGCTACCGCGTCGACGTGGGTGCCCATCACGGCGTCAAGCCGGGCCAGATCGTGGGCGCCATCGCCAACGAAGCGAACATCGAGAGCCGCTTCATCGGCAACATCGACATCGCCGATGACTTCTCCACCGTCGATCTGCCCAAGGGCATGAGCGCCGAGGTGCTGGAAGTGATCAAGAAGGCCCGTGTCTGCCAGCGTCCGCTGCAGATCACCCGTTACACCGAAGTGCCGGCCGGTGGCAACACTGCTCCCCGTCCGCCCCGTGGTGATCGTCCGTTCCGTGGCGACCGTCCTTTCAACAAGGATCGCCGTCCCCAGGGTGACCGTCCCTTCAACAAGGATCGCCGTGAAGGCGGTTTCGACAAGGGTCGCAAATTCGGTGGCAACAAGCGCCGCGACAGCTAAACCCTGACTGCACTGATGAGAAGGCCGCTCCATGGAGCGGCCTTTTTTGTGTCTGTTTTTCAGATGCGTAGCGAAGATTGTCACCTTTTCCCGGCCGTGGTGGGCATCCGGTTTGATGAGGAGCCAGTGAAAAGAAAATGGTGCAATCCATTTGCCTGGGGGTGGCGCCTGGTGTCATTCTTTGGGAAGCGATTGGATACTTTGGGAAGACGCAGAATCGTTGCTGGTTGCAAACGACTGCGACTTTGGTCTGAAGGTGCATTCTGTTGTTTGCATATGAGTCAGCAGAGTGAGATGAATAAATAAACCGTATGACAGGGAGGTGCGTGATGGGCAAGTGGCTTGGCAAGGTGTTGCTGATATCTGGATGGCTCGTGTCGGGTATGGTGTTGGCGGAGGAGCCCTTCTTCAGAATTGCGGGGGCGGGGTGCTGCAATGGCAAGGGGGAGGTGGTGCTGACCCGTGCCGAGTTTGAGGCCTTGCCGCAGACGGAGGTTAAGACGGGGACGCCCTGGACCGAGGGGGGGCACCTCTATCGCGGGGTGTTGCTGCGGGACCTGGTCAGGATCTACGGTCTCAAGAGCCAGGAGGTCAAGGCCCTCGCGGTCAATGAATACTGGGCCGCACTGCCGCTGGAAGACGGGGAGAAGTACCCGGTGCTGGTGGCCGAGAAGCAGGATGGCAAGGCTCTGACCCTGCGCAACAAGGGGCCGCTCTGGGTCATTTATCCCCTCACCGACCATCCCGAACTCAACAAGGAGCTCTATCACAGCCGGATGGTGTGGCAGCTGACGGCGCTGGAGAGCAAATAAGATGCTGCGCGGCAAGTTCTTGAGCCTGATCCTGATGGTGACCACCTTTTTGGGGGTGACCCTCTGGTCGGTCTGGAACTATGACCGCGCGTTCAATGCGGTGACGCGCTACACCCAGCTCTCCGCCTGGGCACTGGCCCAGCTCGAGCTGGAGATCCACGCCTTCGAGGAGGGCTTGCAGCTCTATCGTGCCGGTGCCGCCAGCCGGGAGGAGATGAACAAGCGCTTTGACATTGCCTGGAACCGGCTCGATGTCTTCTTGCACGGGGAGGAGGCAAAGTCGGTCAGGGCCCGATTCGGTGCGGACAAGGCGGTCGGCAAGATCCTCGCTCTCTTCGAACATTATGAGCAGGATGTGGTGCATGGGGAGCCGGATTCCCCCGCACTCAAGATGTTCACGGCCGCGCTCGATGACGAGATGCGCGGGGTGCGGGACGTGATGGTGAAAAACTTCACTGGGCCCTCTGCCATCGCCCAGCGCGAGCTGCTCAACGAGTCGAAAACCCAGAACTTCTTCATCCTGGGATTTCTGATGCTGGCGACCATGGTGATGTTGATGGTGCTGTTTCGCGAAGTGCGTCGCCAGCATTTTCTGGCGTGGAACGACCCTCTCACCCGTCTCCCCAACCGGGCGGCGCTCATCAAGCACCTCCAGCAGTGGACCAGCCATCCCGGTCGGCGCAGCAGCATCACCGTCTGTCTCATGGATCTGGGGCATTTCAGGGAGGTCAATGACAGTCTGGGTTACGAAGTGGGGGACGCCTTGCTCAAACGGCTTGCGGCGCGGATCAAGGCCGCCTCTGGCCAGGGGATCTTCGTTGCCCGTACCGGCAGTGACGAGTTCACCCTCATCATCACCGGCACCATGCCCACCTATCTGCGCTTTCCGTTTCTGGAGCAACTGCGCAGCGAGCTGGCGGATCTGGTGTTTGCCGCCGATCCGGCGCACCGGGTCCGGGTCTTCATGGGCACCAGCCAGTACGTGAAACCGGATCATTCACCGGAAGAGATGCTGCTGTTTGCCGATATCGCCCTCGACAGCGCCAAGCGCAAACGGCTGAATCGCAATGTGCTCTTCTCCAGCAGCATGTATCAGCACTATCAGCGCAAACGCCGGCTGTCGACCGAGCTGCGGGAGCTTATCCACTGCCCGCAATGCCCGCAACTGGCCCTTTACTATCAGCCCATCGTGCGCGGCCAGAGTGTGGTGAGGCTGGGGGCCGAGGCGCTGATACGCTGGCATCATCCTGAATATGGCTTTATTGCCCCCCTCGACATCATCTCGCTGGCAGAAGAGAACGGGTTGGGTGAGGCGCTGGGGGGCTGGATCATCCGGCGCATGCAGATCGACCTGTCCGGCTTCCCGAAGGAGGTACTAGAACCGCTCGAGATCTCCATCAACCTCTCCAACTCCATGTTCAACATGGGGTTGGCCAGGGAGATTGAAGAGAAGATGGGTGATGGTCCGTTGGGATTGCACCAGTTGATAGTGGAGCTGACCGAAACCATCGCCCTTGATGACATCGCCCTGAGCAAGCAGATCATTCACTCCCTGCGCCAGATTGGGGTGCGGGTGGCCCTCGATGACTTCGGGACCGGCTGGTCCTCGTTCTCTTACCTGCGTGAACTCTATTTCGACAAGCTCAAGATAGACAGATCCTTTATCACCGCGATCGACAGTGACACCCGGCAGGCGCTCTTCGTCGAGACCATCACCACCCTCTCTCATCAGTTGGGGGTGCGTGTCGTGGCAGAAGGGGTGGAAAACAGCGATGAGCTCAAGGCGGTGCTCACCATAGGGGTGGATGAGATCCAGGGTTATTTCTACTCGCGTCCCTTGCCGCTGCCGGAGTTCATGCAGTTTTGTCACCGCTATTTCGCCCACAGCGCCGCCATTCAGGAAGTGGCACTGGGGTAGCCTTGGGGCAATCGAGCTCCTGTAGCCTTGTCTTCGAGTCCCTCTGTTCGATTGTTCCTGGTTGATATTTCATCCCGACACCTTTCTCCCATGGCAGGACCTCCCATTACGCGGTTTTCTTGTGCCTCCTGCCAGAACGAGGGTGCGAGAGGGCAGGCCCGGTGCTACCTTGTGCCACGAACAGTGCCACAGGACAGAGGAGCCATAAATGGATCGCTTGGGGGTGATGGAGGTGTTCGTGCTGGCGGTGGAGACCGGCTCGTTTTCGGCGGTGGCCCGCCGACTGGGGATGGGGCAACCCACGGTTTCCAGATTGATTGCCCAGCTTGAGGCGCACCTTGGCAGCCGCCTGTTGCTGCGTTCGACCCGGGGGCTGGCGCCCACCGAGGCCGGAGAGGCCTACTATCTGCGGGCGAGAGAGATCCTGGCCCAGGTCAACGAGGCTGATGCCATGGTGCAGCAATGCCGGGCGGGCCTGAGCGGGCGTCTGCGGGTGAGCGCTCCCGTCACTTTCGCCCGCCTGCATATCATTCCCCATCTTGCCGGTTTTCTGGCGGCTCACCCGGGACTGGATCTGGAGATCCTGCTGGATGACGGCAATGTGGATCTCATCTCGGCGGGCATCGAGGTGGCTCTGCGGATCGGCAAACAGGCCGACTCGTCGCTGGTCGCCCGCTGCCTCGCCCGAAGCGACATGCGGGTGCTGGCGACGCCGGCCTATCTGGCCGCCAAAGGAGAGCCTGAGACCCCTCAGGCCCTGCAACAGCATGATCTGGTGCTTTACAGTCCACGACCCGGAGTGGGGCAGCAGTGGCGATTTCGCCGTGGCGTCGAGGAGAGGGTGGTTTCCGGAGAAGGCAGGCTGACGGTCTCGGCGGCCGAAGGCATGCGCGCCGCCGTGCTGGCAGGACTGGGGCTCGGTATCGCCTCGGAGTGGATGTTTGCCCCCGAGCTTGCCCGCGGCGAGGTGGTGGCGGTGCTGCCCGAGTGGCAACTGCCCATGCAGGAGCTCTGGACCCTGCTCCCGGCAGGTCGCCAGCCTGGTGCCAAGGCGAGCGCCTTTCTGGCATTCGTGACCGGCCTGCCCGGCGTGGGGCATACGCCAGCGGAATAACTGTTATGGTCCCCACCGCTCTACTGGTGGCGACGCTCCCCGGGTAGGCTGTGCGCATGGGGCCCGTATCCTGGCGGGAGCCCTTCTACCACGAGGAGAAGATCATGAGTACATCGCCTTCTGCCGGAGGGGCCGCAACCCCCGGCCCCTCCCTGCTCTTCGCCATGGCCCTGTCATGCGGCCTGGCAGTTGCCAACATCTACTACAACCAGCCCATGTTGGCGGTGATGGCGCAGGACTTTCCCGGGCACTCGGGCATGCCATTGATCGCCATGCTGACCCAGCTCGGCTATGCCATGGGTCTGCTTTTGCTGGTGCCGCTTGGCGATGTAGTCGAGCGCCGCTGGCTTATTCCGGGGCAGTTTGCACTGATCGCGCTGGCTTCCCTGCTGGCGGCCACGGCCACGAGTGCCGCCACCTTGATGCTGGCCTCAGTCCTGCTCGGCATCGGGGCCACGGCGGCCCAGCAGATAGTCCCGGTGGCGGCGACCCTGGCAGATCCCGCCCGCCGTGGTGCCGTGGTCGGCAGCGTGATGAGCGGCCTGCTGGCCGGAATACTGCTCAGCCGTACCGTCGCTGGCCTGGTCACCGCTTATGGCAGTTGGCGCGCCATGTTCTGGCTGGCCATTCCCCTGGCCCTGTCGGGGGCTCTGCTGATGGCCAGGATGATACCGTCCGGATTGCCGCGCTCTCCCCTCGGTTATGGCCGTCTGCTTCACTCTCTGGTCGGTCTGTGGCGCGAGGAGCCCGCCTTGCGCCGCGCGACCCTGACCCAGGGCTTGCTGTTTGCCTCCTTCAGCGCCTTCTGGACCGTGCTGGCGTTCTACCTGGCCGAACCTGCCTATGGGTTGGGGGCCGACATGGCGGGTCTGTTCGGCGTCATCGGGGTGGCTGGGGTGGTGGCGGCTCCTTTGGCAGGCCGGATGGCGGATCGGTTGGGGGCCAGACCAGTGGTATTGGCCGGTGCCGTGTTGGTGGTGCTTGCCTGGATCTGCTTCGAGCTGTGGCTCTCTCTGGCCGGGCTGGCGTGCGGGGTCATCTTGCTGGATCTCGGAGTGCAGAGCGCACTCATCGCCCATCAGCAGCGCATCTATGGTCTGAGACCTGAGGCCAGGGGGCGCATCAATACCCTCTTCATGACCGGCATGTTCCTGGGGGGAACCCTCGGCTCCAGCCTGGGGATGCTGGTCTGGCAACAGGGACACTGGCTCGGGGTGGGAGCAGCCGGCATGGGGTTGGCCCTGGTTGCCTGTCTCTGCGCCCTGGCCGGCAGGCGGGGGCTGCAACCGGCCATCTGAGGCATGTGCAAGACAAGAAAGGCGACCCCGGGGTCGCCTTTTGTCTGTCTGCTCGGGATGGACTCAGAGCACCATGGCGGCAATCCAGCCGAAGATCACCAGGGGGATGTTGTAGTGGATGAAGGTTGGCACCACGCTGTCCCAGATGTGGTCGTGCTGACCGTCGGCATTGAGGCCCGATGTGGGGCCGAGCGTCGAGTCGGAGGCGGGGGAACCCGCGTCCCCCAGCGCGCCCGCGGTACCCACCAGGGCGATGGTCGCCATGGGCGAGAAGCCGAGGTGGATGCACAGGGGCACATAGATGGTGGCGATGATGGGCACGGTGGAGAAGGAGGAGCCGATCCCCATGGTGATGAGCAGGCCCACCAGCAGCATCAGGAAGGCCGCCAATCCCTTGTGACCTGCCATCATGCTGGAGACGGACTGCACCAGACTCTCCACCCCGTGGGTCTCCTTCATGACGGCGGCGAAGCCTGCGGCCGAGATCATTATAAAGCCGATGAGGGACATCATGCGCACACCCTGGGTGAAGGCATCCTGGCTCTCGCGGAATTTGATGACGCCGCCGCAGGTGAAGATGATGAAGCCTGCGAGCGCCCCCAGCACGATGCTGTTGGTCATCAGTTGCAGACCGAGTGCCACGGCGATGGCCAGCAGGGCGACCCAGATGTGGTTGAGATTGAGCTCGACCGTCTCGGGTTCGGCGGCCAGGATCTTCTCCAGATCATACTGACGCGGCTTGCGGTAGCTGAAGAAGACGGCGATGAGCAGGCCGAGGAACATGCCGAATACCGGGATGGCCATCGCCAGGGGCAACTGGCTGAATTCCACCGGTACGCCGTTGTCGACGAGATTCTTGGCCAGGATGTTGTTCAGGAAGATGCCGCCAAAGCCCACCGGCAGCAGCATGTAGGTAGCGGTCAGGCCGAAGGTGATGACGCAGGCCACCTGACGGCGGTCGATCTGCATCTGGGCCATGACATGCAGCAGCGGCGGGATCAGGATGGGAATGAAGGCGATGTGCACCGGGATCAGGTTCTGGGAGGAGATGGAGACCGCGAGCACCGAGGTGAGCAGCAGGCTCTTGACCCAGAGAATGCGGGTGCTGCTGGCATCCTTGCCGAGCTGGTTGATGACCTTGCGGGCCAGCAGATCGGTGATGCCGGAGCGGGAGATGGCCACCGCGAAAGCCCCCAGCATGGCGTAGGAGAGGGCGATTTCTGCACCGCCGCCCAGGCCGCCGGTGAAGGTGCTGAGGGTCTGCTCGAGGGAGAGTCCGCCGAGCAGGCCACCCACGATGGCACCGATGGCGAGGGAGACCACCACATTGATCCGCAGCAGGCTGAGCACCAGCATCAGCGCCACCGCGATAACAACAGGATTCATTTGATTTCCTTATGGATTGTGTTGCTGTCAGTCGTGTGAAAGCCAGCTAGTTTGCGAAAAACAGGCTAAATGTCGAGAAAAAAATCGGCAGATCCCGGCCAAGGGACGCATCTTCTGCTGGCGGTGAACGGGAACCGGGAAAATGGCCCTTCTTCGTTGCCCAGACAGGTCCCCTCATGCAGACAGGCTGCCATGGGCAGCCTGTCTGGGCAGGGGCTGGGAGTGTTCAGCCCTCGTCTTCGGTGTCCGTCGTTTCATCCGGGTTGGCCAGAGGCCAGCCTCCCAGGCTCTTCCAGCGATTGACGATGTGGCAGAAGAGCTCTGTGGTGCGCTCGGTGTCGTAGAGGGCCGAGTGGGCCTCTTTGTTGTCAAAGGGGATATTGGCGCTCTGACAGGCCTTGGCCAGCACCGTCTGTCCCAGGGCAAGACCCGAGAGGGCGGCGGTGTCGAAGGTGGCGAAGGGGTGGAACGGATTGCGCTTGAGGCCGGCCCGCTCGGCGGCGGCCATTACGAAGCCGTGGTCGAAGGTGGCGTTGTGGGCCACTATGATGGCGCGACCACAATCCTGCTCCTTCATGCCCTTGCGCACCCCCTTGAAGATCTCGGTGAGTGCTTCCTTCTCGTCCACCGCGCCCCGCAGCGGGTTGAAAGGGTCGATGCCGGTGAACTCCAGCGCCGCTTTCTCCAGATTGGCGCCCTCAAAGGGCTGGACATGAAAATGGAAGATCTGGTCAGGGACGAGCCAGCCCTGCTCATCCATCTTGAGGGTGTGGGCGGCTATTTCCAGCAGGGCATCGGTCTTGGCATTGAATCCGGCGGTTTCAACATCGATGACGACGGGGTAAAAGCCGCGAAAACGGCCCTTGAGGGTGTGAACGGCGTCGGTCATGGTATCTCGGTCGGCGTGAAAGGAGGCGGCATTATGGCAAAAAAGCGGGCCCTTGTCCCTTATCTGCCGCCATGGGACGGCAAGAGGACCATTTTGAAACACCTGTGCTTATAATGGGCGACGTCAACCATGGAGGGAGAGGACGATGAAGAAGCTGGGATTGGCACACAAGATGATGTTGGTGGTCTGTCTGCCGCTGTTGGCCCTGCTGTTTTTCTCCGGCCGGTACGTCTATGAACGTTATCGGGTCGAACAGGAGATGAGCGGCGCCCTGGTCGCGCTGGCGGTGGTGAAGGAGGCGGCGCAGCTGGCCCATGAGCTGCAAAAGGAGCGCGGCATGTCGGCCGGCTTCCTCGGCTCTGGCGGCAACAAGTTTCGCGATGCGCTGCCTGCCCAGCGCAAGGTGGTGGACAGCCTGTTGCAGCGTTTTCATCAGGATCCTGCCTTGCTGGCGCTGACGGAGGTGCAGCAGGGAGTGGCGGGACTCACCGCCATGCGTGAGCGGGTCAGCGCCCTGGGGGTCGAGGTGGCGGAACAGGTCGGCTTCTATACTCGCCTCGTGACCGCTTTGCTGGCGGTGGTGGACAAGATAAGCGTCGACAGCATGGATGCCACCATCGCCCTGCAGACCAATGCCTATGCCGCCTTCCTGCAGAGCAAGGAGCGTGCGGGGCTGGAGCGGGCGACGCTCAGCAACGTCTTTGGCCGTGACAGCTTCACGCCAGCGCTGTTGCAGCAGTTCATCTCCCTGCTGGCGGCCCAGAATACCTATCTCGAACGTTTCCAGGCGGTGGCGAGTCCCGCCCAGCGTCAGTTGCTGAACGACAGCCTCGCCTCACCCGTGGTGGCCAAGGTGGCCGCCATGGAGAAACTGGCCCTGGACAAGGCGGCAAGCGGCGGTTTTGGTGTTGATGCGGAGGCCTGGTTTGCCTTGAGTACCGACAAGATAGGCCTGCTCAAGGAGATAGAAGACAGCCTTTATCAACAGCTCTTCGAGCGGGTTGAACAGATGCGGGTCGGGAGTGCCAGTGACTTCTGGTGGGGGGCGGCTGGCGTGTTGCTGTGCATCGTCCTGACCACCTTCGTCTGCTGGCGGGTGGTGCGGGATCTGCATCTGGGCTTCATGGCCCTGCACCAGACCTTCAAGCGCCTGGTGCAGGAGAACGACCTGACCGTGCGGGTCGACTGGCGATCCGGGGATGAGCTGGGGGCCCTGGCGCGGGATCTGAATCATTTCCTCGGGCACCTGGAGAGTTTGCTGCTGGCTGTGCGCCACTCCTGTGACGTGCTGATACGCAGCGCCGCCAGCTCGGCCGAGGTCATTGCCGAGGTGAATGCCGGCGTAGTCAGGGGATGCGGGCAGGTGGATCTGGTGGCGACTGCCGCCACCGAGATGGCATCGACTGTCGCGGAGATTGCCCGTAACGCAACCCAGACCTCCCAGGCGACCCAGCAGGCCATCGGCCGGGCGAAGCAGGGTGACAAGGAGGTGGATCAGACCATCCACACCATCCAGCAGGTGGCGGGTACCCTGAGTGATACCCAGCAACTGGTGGACAGCCTGCATCGGGATACCGAGTCGGTGGGCGAAGCGCTCAACCTCATCAAGCAGATCTCGGACAGAACCAACCTGCTGGCCCTCAATGCCGCCATCGAGGCGGCCCGTGCCGGTGAATCCGGGCGCGGCTTTGCGGTAGTGGCCGACGAGGTGAGAGCGCTTGCCTCCCGTACCCAGCAGGCGGCGGACGACATAGAGCGGATGCTGGGCCGCTTGCGCCAGGGGGCCAACGAGGCGGTGGCTGCCATGCACACGGGCACCGAACAGGCCGGCCTTAGCGTGACGGAGGCCAAACGGGCGGGGAGCGAGCTGACCGACATCGTCAACGAGGTGCGCAAGGTGAGCGACATGACGGCCCAGGTGGCCACCGCCACCGAGGAGCAGCGTTACGTGACCGACGACATCCAGCAAAACGTGATGACCATCCGTGACGTGTATGAGGCCCATCGCCAGCACTCCCATACCCTGCAACAACACAGTGCCGAACTGGATGCCCTGGCCCGGGATCTGGCGGGACGCATCGCCAGCTTCAAGCTGATGGCCCCTTCTTCCCCCCACTGAGCGTTTTGACCTAAAGCTTGTCCTGCCGCTGCCGATAGATAATTCGAGATAGTGTGGAGGACAAGCCGTTGAATGCTTGGGTGTTGGGGTTGATCAGCATATCAGTGAGTATGCAGTTGCAGGCGGGCGTGACCGAATTTGGCGCCGGTCTGGATCAATCCGTCTGGCGCCTGACCTCTGATACCCAGGTGGAGTGCAGGCTGGAGCATCCTATTCCCCGCTGGGGAACCGGGGCCTTTGTCAGCCGGGCCGGGCGCAAGATCAATCTGGATTTCGAGCTCAAGGGGCAGCGACCCCAGGCGCGTACCCAGACAGTGAGCCTCGGGATCATGCCCCCCAGCTGGCGTCCCGGGGTGGCCGGGCGTCAGATCAGCCAGTTGCAGTTCTATCAGCAGTTTGACGGCCTGGTGGCGGGGCAGACCGCCTGGACCATGCTGGACGAGCTGGAAGGAGGGCGTATGCCGACTTTCCAGTATCGCGACTGGTATCGTCAGGACAGGCCGGTGCGGGTATCGCTCTCGTCGGTCAATTTCAGGGTCAAGTACCAGGCGTTCATGGACTGCCTGAGTGGCTTGCTGCCCTACAGCTTCAACGACATCGCCTTCAGCGTGCTCTCCTATGACAAGAACAGCGATCAGTTGTCACCGGCCTCCAAGCGGCGGCTGGCGATGATCGGTGATTATGTGAAGGCAGACAAGAGCATCGATGTGGTGGTGATCGACGCCTACAGCGACAGCTATGGCGGCCGCTGGCCAAACCAGAAGCTCTCCGAGAAGCGGGCGGATGCCATCAAGCAGGTGTTTGTGGATCTCGGCATCGAGGAGGGCAAGATCTCGGTGGAAGGGCACGGTGAGAAACAGCACGTGGCCTCCAACGAAACGGAAGCTGGCCGAGCCAAGAACCGTCGGGTGGTGATCAACATGGGACGCAACGGCACTATCTGATCCACTTGAGTCATCGAGAGGGGCGGTATTTTCGCTGTAGTCAGGAATAAAAAATGCCAGTCGGCGAACCGACTGGCATTTTTTTCGCGGGTATCCGGGATTACTTGGCCAGGGATTCCGGCAGGTTTTCACGGATCTTGCCGAGCATCTCTTTCAGCACGCGGGGGTTGGCTACCACGATGTTGCCGGAGTTTTCGTAGTTGTGACCACCGATGAAGTCGGTGACGATGGCGCCGGCTTCTTTGGCCAGCAGCTCACCGGCGGCGGTGTCCCAGGGTTTCAGGCCGATTTCCCAGAAACCGTCGACGCGGCCAGCGGCCACATAGGCGAGATCCAGCGCGGCGGAGCCAGCACGACGGATGTCTGCACACTCGATGAACATGCTCTGGAACATCTTCAGGTAGGGTTCGATGTGGTGCTTCTGCTTGAACGGGAACCCGGTGGCCAGGATGGTGCCGGAGAGCTCTTTGGCCTTGCCGACACGGATGCGGTAGCCGTTCAGCTGGGCGCCGCTGCCGCGGGTGGCAGTGAACAGCTCGTCACGGATGGGATCGTAGACAACGGCTTGTTCGGTCTTGCCCTTGACGCGCAGAGCGATGGAAACGGCAAAGTGCGGAATGCCTTTGACCAGGTTGGTCGTGCCATCCAGTGGGTCGATGATCCATTGGTAGTCCGGATTGGTACCGGCAATCTCGCCAGACTCTTCAGCAACGATGCTGTGTTCCGGGTAAGATTTTTTGATGGTGTGAATGATGGCCGCTTCGGCGTCACGGTCAACGTTGGTCACGAAGTCATTGCTGCCTTTCTGGATAACCTCGATGTTCTCGGGTTGAGAAAAGGCTTTTACTACTACTTGACCGGCGTTGCGCGCAGCGCGCACGGCGATATTCAGCATCGGATGCATAGGTTCACCACTGGATGTTAAAGAACGGGGGATAAAAGGACGCGATATCTTACCAAGATATTCGGGAATAGCAACTGCTATGCCCTCATTCGGTCAGGGTGGTGACTGACAGATCTGACGGCTCCAATAAAGACCTGTAATCAACTAGTCTTATCGCGACAGCCGGATAACAGGCTGTGGTGAGCATAGGGATATGAGCCATGAATCTGTCATTAGTCAGTCAGAAACCGTCGTCGCGGACGACTCTGGGTGTGTTGGCCGCACTGCGTGCCGCCAGCGAAGAGAGCGATTATGTCACCGAGGTCCGGGTGGCGCAGCCCCAGCAGTGGCAACCGTCGAAGGACGAAGCGGCGATACTGCTGCTGGAAGAAGAGGGGGCTGCTTGGCCTGTTCCGCTCTGGCCAGCAGGAGGCAGTGCACTGGGATTGCCGGTGCTTCCCCTGTTGGTGCATCGACAGTATGAACATGCTCCACAGGGGCCGGATGTCCGGGATCCGCATTTTTATTTTGTCTCCAACGGTATTCTGCTGGATGAGGCCGAACTGGCGGATCCTGCCTGCAGCCTGGTGCTGCAAAGCAAGTTTGAATCCTATTTCCCGCTGCTTTCCCGTCTTATCTTGCTGCGCCAGCGCCAACCAGGGGTACTGAGCAGCTAATCATCTCACCCTCGATGCGGGCTGTTCAAGCGGCACAATATTTGTCATAACTGACCGACATTGTGCCGCTTTGCTATGGCCTGTGCAGCGGCTCACCGTGTGTTCGTCGACGGAGGTGACATGAAGGTTTATGAGCTGAGACGAGCCCCCAATGCCCGTCGGGTCAGAATGTTTCTGGCGGAGAAGGGGATCGAGATGGAATATCAGCAGGTCGATCTGGGGGCGGGGGAAAACCTGGCGCCCGCTTTTTTGACCAAGAACCCGGCCGGGCGCATTCCTGTGCTGGAACTCGATGACGGAACCTGTCTGAGTGAAACCCTGGCCATCTGTCGCTATTTTGAAGAGCTTCACCCCGAACCGAACCTGTTTGGCAGCACCGCGCTGGAGCGCGCCACCATAGAGATGTGGAGTCGCTTCATCGAGTTCAACCTCTGGCTGCCGACCGGTATGGCGTTTCGTCATATCACCGGTTTTTACAAAGACCGGGAGCGGGTCTTCCCCGAATGGGGGGAGGAGTGCAAGCAACAGGCTCAGATCTGGTTTGACAAGCTTGATGCCCGTCTTGCCGAGGTGCCCTATATTGCGGGGGAGCGCTTCACCATCGCCGACATTCTTGCCCTCTGTACCATTGATTTTGGCAAGGTGGTCGGCCTGCGTATCACCCCCGAACAGCCCCGTTTGCAGGACTGGCATGACCGGGTGAGTGCCCGGTCCAGCGCCCAGGCCTGATCCTTTCCCCTGAACGTTCAAGGAGTCGAAGATGATAGAGTTGTACACTGCCGCCACGCCCAACGGGTTCAAGGTGTCGATCGCCCTCGAAGAGCTGGGGCTGCCCTACAAGGTCATTCCCCTTGATTTCGTGACCATGGAGCAGAAGAAGCCCGAGTTCCTGGCCATCAACCCCAATGGCCGCATCCCGGCCATCGTCGATCGGGACAATGGTGACTTTGCGGTGTTCGAGTCCGGCGCCATCCTTATCTATCTGGCGGAAAAAACCGGCAAGTTGCTGCCGCAGGATCCCAAGCGTCGCTCCCGGGCCATCCAGTGGCTGATGTTCCAGATGGGGGGCGTCGGTCCCATGATGGGGCAGGCCAACGTCTTCTATCGCTATTTCCCCGAGAAGATCCCGGCCGCCATCGAGCGTTACCAGAAGGAAGGGCGACGCCTGTTCGAGGTGCTCGACGGTCATCTGGCACACCATGAGTATCTTGCGGACGAGTACAGCATCGCCGACATCGCTACCTGGCCCTGGGTGCGCATCCACGACTGGAGTGGTATCTCCATCGAGGGGTTGGTGCATTTGCAGGCCTGGATGGCACGCATGGAAGCCAGGCCCGCCTGCCAGAAGGGCATCACCATTCCACCGCGCAATGAGAGCCCCGAGGATCAGGTCAAGCGGGCGCAGCAGATGGTGACTCGCTGACACCATCATGATGGCCCTGACGGGCCATCTTTTTTATTCCCCTTTGACTCCCCGTTGTTTGACGATCTGCATCGCAGTCGTTTTTTGTCTTTCAAATAAGCCATTTATCAAAAATCAAAAGTCATTCTTCCTGATTAATTGTTATGTTATAACGCCATTTCTTTGGTTGATGAACATGAAGCTTGGATGGAAAGGATGACAAAAAAATGCACCGCAGCCGGGTGGTTCGCCCTGGCTCTGATGGCAGGAACGACTGCAGCCGACGGCAAACCGCTTGCCATGGTGGGGCCCTGGGAGATCCACAGTGTCGACCCCGCCAGCAACGGGGTCTTCTTTACTCGCATGCAGGTGGCGGAGACCCTGGTGGATGTCGATGGGAAAGGCAATCTGCAACCCGGGCTTGCCAGTGAGTGGTCGCGTAGCGATGACGGTCTGCAGTGGCGATTCACGTTGCGCCCCGGGGCCCGTTTTCACGATGGCAGCGAGGTGAGCGCCGAGCAGGCCGCTTTTGCCCTGCAACAGGCCTGGCGCAAGCCCGGCGTGATGACCAGCGCTCCCATTGCGTCCATCGAGGCTGGCGATGGCGTCTTGAAGGTCACCCTGAGCGAACCCTTCGCCTCCCTGCCCGCCGTGCTGGCCCACCCCAGCACCCAGATCCTGGCGAAGGCCGCCTACGATGCCAAGGGCGAGGTAACCCAGGTGATAGGCTCTGGCCCCTACCGCATCACCCGCCTGCAACAACCCCAGCGGATAGAGACTGTGCGTTTCGACGGCTGGCAGGGGGCCAGGCCCGCAATCGAGGTGGTCAGCTACCTGACGGTGGGGCGTGCAGAGAGCCGCACCCTGATGGCCGAGAGCGGTCAGGCCGACATCGTCTGGGGGCTGGATCCGGTCAGCATCCGCCGCTTGCAGCAGGCGTCACGGGTCTCCATCGCCTCGGTCACCCTGCCACGGACCATCCAGCTCAAGCTCAATGGCGCCGATCCCCGTCTGAGCGATCCGGTGGTGCGCCGTGCCCTGAGTCTCGCCATCGATCGTCGTGGTATGGCAGCCGCCTTGCTGCGGGATCCCGAGATGGCGGCAACCCAGCTCTTTCCCCCCACTCTGGGGGAGTGGCACCAGCTCGGGTTGACGCCGCTTGCCTATGACGTCAAGGCGGCCCGGGCGGCCTTCGCGGCTGCAGGCTGGCAGCTGGGAGAGGACGGTGTGCTGCGCAAGGGGGAAGAGCGCTTCGCCCTGACCTTGCGTACCTTCCCTGACCGTCCGGAGCTGCCGCTTCTCGCCACGGCACTGCAGGCGCAGTGGAAGGCGGTGGGGGTGGATCTCAAGGTGGCGGTGGGCAATTCGAGCGAGATACCGGCGGGCCATCAGGACGGCTCCCTCCAGCTTGGTCTCTACGCCCGCAATTATGCCCTGGTACCGGATCCCCTGGTCACTTTGCTGGGGGACTTGGCCCCTGCCGGTGCGGACTGGGGGGTGATGAACTGGCACTCCCCGGCCATGACGCAAACACTGACCCGTCTTGCCACGCAAGCCTTGTCGCCCACAGACGCCGCCGCGGCTCGCCGGGAGATAGCCACGACACTGCAACAGGAGTTGCCGCTCCTGCCCATCGCCTGGTACCGCCAGAGCGCGGCGGTCAGTCGGGGGCTGGAGGGGTTTGAACTCGATCCCCAGGAGCGCAGCTATGGCCTGGACAAGTTGACATGGAGCGCACGATGACAGCGACACCCTTGTCTCGCGTCATGGGGATACTGGGTCAGCGTCTGGTGCAGGCGCTGGTGGTTGCCCTGTTGGTGGCCGGACTCTGTTTTCTGATGGTGCAGTCCCTGCCCGGAGACATCGCCTTTCGCATCGCGGCGGGTCGTTATGGCTATGACTATGTCACCGCCGAGGCGGCCAACGCGGTGCGCAGCGAGCTGGGGCTGGCCGGCTCGGCCCTTGCCCGTTTTGGCGACTGGCTGTGGGCCTTGCTGCAAGGGGATCTCGGCAGCTCCCTGGTGACGGGCGCACCGGTCGCCACCGACGTGGGTCATCACCTGGGCGCCACCCTGACGCTCGCGAGCGCCTCCGTGGTGCTGGCGCTGGTGGTGGCGCTGCCGCTTGGCAGCCTGAGTGCGCTGCGCCCGGGGGGATGGTGTGATCGCCTGACCCTGGGCTGGAGCGTGCTGATGCGTGCGTTGCCCCCCTTCTTGCTCGGCCTGGTGCTCATGGTGATGCTCTCGGTGGAGCTGGGCTGGGTCAGTGCGGCAGGGCACGGGGAGGGGAGCAACCTGCTGCTGCCCGCCCTGACCCTGGGATTGGGGCTCTCCGGCGTGCTCTCCCGGGTGGTGCGTGAAAGCGTGCTCACCGTGGTGCAGTCCGGTTATTACCGATTTGCCCTCACCAAGGGGCTTTCGCCGGCCCGGGTTTTCTGGCGCCACGGTCTGCGCAACACCGGGGTCAGCATCATCGCCTACACCAGCGTGCAGCTGGTGCTGCTCATCGAGGGGGTCGTGGTGGTCGAGAGCCTGTTTGCCTGGCCCGGGATCGGCCATGCGCTGGTGCACGCCATCTTCTGGCGCGACATCCCCATGGTTCAGGGGACCGTGCTGGTGCTGGCGGTGCTCTTCGTGCTGCTCAATACCCTCACCGACCTGCTTTGTCTTGCCATTGACCCCCGTGGTCCCAAGGAGTCCTGATCATGTCGTTGTCTGTCAAAACGGGGCTGGGCCTGCTCCTGCTGGTGGTGCTGTTTGCCCTGCTGGGCCCCGTGCTCTGGCCCGATCCGGCGGCTCAGGATCTGGCACAGTTTCTGGCTGATCCCTCCTGGCAGGAGCCCCTCGGGCGGGATCAGATGGGGCGCAGCCTGATGGCGCGCCTCGCGGCGGCGACCCGGCTCTCCCTGCTGCTGGGACTGCTGTGCGTCATCACGGCGGCGCTGCTGGGGTCATTGCTGGGCTGGCTCTCGGCCTGGCGCGGCGGCTGGGTCGACGGTCTGCTGCGCAGCCTGGCCGACGGCGTGCTGGCCCTGCCAGGCCTGTTGCTGGTGCTGCTCTTCTCCGCCATGGCCCAGGGTGGCTTTGCCATCCTCTATCTCGGGTTGGCCATGGCCCAGTGGGTGGAGTATTACCGGGTGGTGCGTGCCCGCAGCCGGGGGCTGCTCGCCTCACCCCAGGTGGAGGCGTCCCGTCTGCTGGGATTCGGCCATGCCCATGTGGTGCGGCGCCATCTCTGGCCCGAGCTCGCCCCCCAGTTGCTCACCATGATGGCCTTCGGCCTAGCGGGTGCCATTCTAACCCTCTCTACCCTGGGCTTTGTCGGAGTGGGCATTCAGCCGCCCACGCCGGAGCTGGGCCTGATGATGACGGAGGCACTGCCCCACTATCAGGAGGCTCCCCGTCTGCTACTGGCCCCCATTCTTGTCATGGGGCTGATGTTGCTGGCCCTGGTGCTGCTTCATCAGACGCGCGGCCTTGACATGCCATCTTCACAAGGAGCCACCTCATGACGGCCATTCATATCAAGGGGTTGCAGGTCGATGATGGCCAGAAAACCCTGTTGCAGGCGCTGGATTTCACCATTCATCCCGGCACCGCCCTGACCCTGATCGGGGAGAGCGGCTCGGGCAAATCCCTGTTGGCTCATGCCCTGATGGGGACGTTGCCAGCCCCCCTGGCAGGCCGGGGCGAGATGGTGTCGGGTGGCCGCCATCACAACCTGGCCGACACGCCTCGCCTGCGTACTCTCTGGGGGCGCGAGCTGGCGATGCTGCCCCAGGAACCGGTGCTGGCGCTGGATCCCACCATGGGGTTGCTTGCCCAGGTGGAGGAAGGGTGGCTGCCAGGGGGCAAGGAGGCCCGATCGCGGGCCCGCGCCGCCCTCGAGCGGCTTGGACTGGCCGGGCGGGAGGGCGCCTTTGTACACCAGCTCTCGGGAGGCATGGCCCAGCGTGCGGCCTTTGCCGCCGCCACCCTGGGGGAGGCCCGTCTGCTGGTGGCCGACGAGCCCACCAAGGGGCTCGACAGCCGGGCCGCAGTCAGGCTGGGTGTCTTGTTGCTGGGCTACCTGGCCCGTGGACGCCATCTGCTGACCATCACCCATGATCTCTCCCTGGCTCGCGCATTGGGGGGCTGGGTGCTGGTGGTCAAGGGAGGAGAGATCGTGGAGCAGGGGCCCGCCGAGCGTGTGCTGCACACGCCATCCCATGCCTATACCCGGGCCCTGCTGGCGGCGGAGCCCTCCGCCTGGCCCGAGGCGGCCGTCCCTCCCACCGGTGACTGGCTCATCCGCGGGAAGGAGCTTGCCATGGGATATGGGGATCAGCCCCTGTTCACGGGGCTCGACCTTGCCCTGGCGCAAGGGGAGCGAATGGCCATCATGGCGCCGAGCGGCGCGGGCAAGAGCACCCTCGGCAACGTGCTGCTGGGGCTGCAACGCCCCCTGCAAGGGGAGGTACTGCGCCGGGAAGGGATAGCCCCCTGCCGCTGGCAGAAGCTCTATCAGGATCCGGTGCAGGCCTTTGCCAGCCGGGTACGCCTCGCCACCCAGTTCGATGATGTGCTGCGTCTGCACAGGCTGCCCCGCCATCGGCTTGTCGACTATCTGGCCCGGTTGGGGCTGGATGAACGGCTGCTGACGCGCCTGCCAAACCAGGTCTCGGGAGGGGAGCTGCAGCGGCTGTCGCTTATCCGGGCCCTGTTGCTGCGCCCCGTGCTGCTGTTCGCCGATGAGCCCACGTCCCGGCTCGATCCCCTGAGCCAGCAACAGACCATCGCCTGTCTGCTGGAGGAACTGGGGGAGATAGGCTGCGCCCTGCTGCTGGTGACCCATGACGAGGGGCTGGCCGGCAAGGTTGCTCCTCGTTGTCTGAGACTGGGGGAGGCGGGTACCCCCATGTTCGAAGGCGCGTCGGCCGAGGTGAGAAGAGTGGGGTAAAGAGGGGACAGGATGAACCCTTCCCCCATGATGAGATGACAGTGACGGGGCCTTGGGCCCCGTCGCATTAGAAAAACTTGGGTAAGCAGATTATAAAGTTTCGTTCGTTTTTTGTGATATGAATCACTAAGATTGTCGCAAGCCAGAGAGCGTCCTGCTGCTGGCGGGTGCGGGTCCTCCGCCTTGTTCCTCTTCAACGACCTTTGTCAGACACCTCCTGCAGATCCCTGCCCGGAGGGTGGCGGCTTTTTGATTTTTTTCGGACGACAGTATGTATCGGCACAGCTTCTATCCCCTGTTTTTCCTGACCATTCTGATGGTCGCCGTGGGTCAGATGACCCAGACCCTTTATGTGCCCTCCATTCCCATGATGGCGGGGGACTTCCATGTGGCCTCCGGCCAACTGCAGGCGGTGATGGCCTGCTACCTCATTCCCTACGGCCTCTCCCAGTTCGTTTATGGCCCCTTGTCGGATCGCATCGGTCGTCGCCCTGTGCTCATCATCGGCATGATGATCTTCCTGGTCGGCACCCTCACCATCCAGCTGATCCCGAGCTTCACCGCCTTGCTGGCGGGCAGCCTGATCCAGGGGCTGGGCACCGGGGCAGGGGGCGCCATGAGCCGGACCGTGATGCGCGACCGTTACAGTGGCGCCGAGCTCAACCGTGCCAACAGCCTGGTGAGCATGGGGGTCATCTTCTCCCCTCTGCTGGCACCTGTGCTGGGCGGCTGGCTCACCGAGCTGTTCAACTGGCGTGCCGGCTACTGGTTCCTGTTCGGTTTTGGTGCCCTGACCACCCTGGCGCTGCTGGCCTGGTTTGGGGAGACGCTGCCAGCATCCGCCCGCCAGCATTCGCTGCGGGTGGGCGCCGCCTATCGTCATGTGCTCGGCAACCCGCGCTTTCAGGGCAACCTGCTCTGTCTGATGGCCACCTTTGCCGGCCTCGCGGTGTTCGAGGCGGCGGCCGGGGTGTTGCTGGGGGACGTGCTCAAGCTGAGTGCCCGCACCGTCAGCGTGCTGTTCGTGCTGCCGCTGCCCGGTTATCTGTTCGGCGCCTGGCTCTCCGCCAGATTGAGTTTTCGCCTGAGCCAGGGCAAGCTGATGCGCCTTGGCATCGCCTTCCTGGCCCTGGGGTCGCTCATCATCCTGGTACCCGGGCTGCTCGGTATGGTGAGCGCTGCCTCCCTCGTGGGCGGGGCTGCGGTCTACTTCATTGGCAGCGGCATTCTCTATCCGACCGCCACCTCCTGTGCCATCGAGCCCTTCCCGGGCCAGGCTGGCACCGCGGGAGCCGTGCTCGGGGGCATGCAGAATCTGGGGGCTGGCGTGGTAACCCTGCTGGCCGCCAGCTTCCCGATGACGGGGCAGGTGACCCTGGGGGCCATCATGACGGTGATGGTGCTGATCGTGGCCTTGAGCTTTGTATGGCTGCGCCACCACGGCGCGCCCCACGAGCAGATGGCCGTCTGACACTGCCAAGAGCCCGCTCCGTTGGCGGGCTTTTTACTGCCTCCTGCCGCGTGGCGAGACGCCGCAGGGGAGTGGAAGGGGGTTGCCGCGCAGGCAAAGAAAAAGCCCGTCGTGATGACGGGCTTTTTTGGGTAGGTACCCCGGAGATGCCGTTGCCGGTTTGGGCCCTTGAACCGTCGGTTCAAGGCGGAGATCTAATCTGGCCGCAGGCTTCTCGGTCGGGCCGAGCATGCTCAATAGCCAGAAGGCAGACCCCCTGTTTGGTATGAATATCGGCTCGGGGACTTGAACCGGCTGACAAACACTCCAGGGAATTTCAAAACTCGGTGCGATTAGGGCTGTTGCGCCTCTTCGCTGGATTCACCGTATTGTCCGTGCTCGATCAAGGCGGCTTCGATGGTGCGTTGCAGCATCTTGATCCGCTTGTCCATGGTCTCAGAGTATTGGTGGTTTTTCTCTTTTTCAAGGCAGAGCTCATGACAGAAATTGAGCGCTGCCATGACGGCCAGCTGTTCGTTGCTGGAGACCTTGGAACGTTGACGAAGCTCGATGAGCTTGTCGGTCAGCTGGTCGGCGGCCTGGCGCAGGGCATCTTGTTGTCCCAGGGGACAGGACACCTTGTAGGGACGTCCCAGAATGACGATTTCTACGGCCTCTATGCTCATGCCTTCCTCAATACGGCGGGGCTGATTTCCGCCTTTATCCACGTGGACAACTGGGCGGGACTATATAGCGCAGATGCAGAAGTTTCAAGGCCTTGCTGGCTCTGGCAGGGGGAGAATGCTAGGATCTCGGCCATAAATTCTGCATATTTGCCTGAACTTTGAGCGGATCCTAGATGAGCAAAACAAACCCCCTGAAATACGCCGCCGTGGCGGACCTGATGGCACAGCACGACCTCATGGCGACGGCCGTCGAGGCCCATGGCGTGATCTGCGGCCTGGTGTGCGGTGGCGTGGCCCTGGACGACAAAAGCTGGCAGCCCCATTTCAATGATCTGATCAACGACGGTTTCGGCCTGCCGGCACCGGTGCGCCAGGTGATGACCGACCTCTATCACGAGGTGATCGAGAGCCTGATGGCACAAAAGGGCGTCGAGCTGCTGCTGCCAAGCGACGAGGCGCCGCTCGATGAGCGCATCGACTCGCTGGTGGACTGGTCCCAGGCCTTCCTGGCCGGCTTTGGCGTGGTCCAACAGGAGCTCTCCAAGGCATCCGAAGAGCTGCAGGAGATGATTCAGGACATCGCCAGCATCACCCAGGTCTCTGCCGAGTTCGATCAGGAAGATGAAGAGAACGAAGCCTCCTTCCTGGTGCTCTACGAACACGTGCGCCTCGGGGTCATGATGGCGTTCGAGGAGTTTGGCAAGCGCCCGGTCGCACCGAGCACGCCGCCGACCCTGCACTGATCTGCCCTCCCACCGGGTCAATGAAAGAGCGCATCACGGCGCTCTTTCTGTTTTACAAGGGGCGAGAGCAGGGGAGGCACTCTGCTAACCCATGGTGCCAAAGCGGTTTTTTGCCCGTGGCTTCGCATCCCGTCCGCCACCTTTGTGGTAGGATTGGCCCACGTTTTTTCGCCTATGCCCTCTTCTCATGTCTCAATCTGATCTGGTTCACGTCGACGTGGCTATCGTCGGCGGTGGTATGAGCGGTGCCGTGCTGGCCCTCTCCCTTGCCGCCCTGAAAGGACAGGATGGTGCCCCCCTGCAGATCCTGCTGCTGGAGGCGAGTGCGCCCGAGCTCAATGCTCATCCCGGTTTCGATGCCCGTGCCATCGCGCTTTCCGCCGGTACCTGCGAGGCGCTGGCCCGTCACGGCCTCTGGCCGCACCTGGCGCCCCACTGCTCCCCCATCACCCATATCCATGTGTCGGATCGGGGCCACTGCGGCCAGACCCGGCTGTCGGCGGCAGAGTATGGCCTGCCCGCCCTCGGTCAGGTGATCGAGCTGTCGGCGGCGGGCATCGTGCTGCAAGAGGCGATCGCCGCCAGCCCGCAGATCCGTATGTTGTGCCCGGCCAGGCTTGAGGCCATCGACCCCGATGAGGCGGGAGTGACGCTCGCCCTGGAGGGTGGCGCGCGCTACCGCACCCGGCTGCTGGTGGCGGCCGACGGGGGCCACTCCTTCGTGCGCCAGCATTTCAAGATGCCGGTCAGTCGCCACGATTATGGCCAGAGCGCCATCATCGCCACCGTCAAGACCGCCGAGGATCCCGCTGGGCGGGCCTTCGAGCGCTTCACCGATGGAGGGCCGCTGGCCCTGCTGCCCATGCAGGACGGCCTCTCTTCTCTGGTGTGGAGCGTGCCGCGGGACGAGGCACAGGGGTTGCTTGCACTGGATGACGCCGCCTTTCTCGCCCGTCTGCAGCAGGCTTTTGGCTGGCGCCTCGGGCGCATCGAGCGTACAGGCGTGCGCCACCTCTATCCGCTGGTGCTGACGGTGGCCGACTACCCGCTGGCCCAGCGCACCGTGCTGGTGGGCAACGCCGCCCACCTGCTGCACCCCATCGCCGGTCAGGGGTTCAACCTCGGCATGCGGGATCTGGACGTGCTGACCCGGACCCTGGCCCGTGCGCTCGCGGCGGGGGAAGACATCGGCGGCTTTGAGGTGTTAAGCGGCTACTGGCAGCAGCGGCGTGACGATCAGGCCCAGACCGTCTGGCTCACGTCCTCCCTGGCCCAGCTCTTCTCAAACCATCACGCTCCCCTGGTGGTGGGCCGCAATCTGGCGCTCTCCCTGATGGGCAGAGTGCCCTGGCTCAAGGCACCGCTCGCCTCCCGCACCCTGGGATTCGTGGGCGAGGTGTGCGACCAATAAGCGCTGTCGCCCCGGCGGCAAAGACGATTTCGAGCAAGAGGCACGCCTGTGGGCGTCGCCTCGCAGATCCTGGCGACCCGCCCGGAAAGGACACAAGAGAATGCAGATGCAAGATGTGGATGTGGTGATCGTGGGGGGGGGCATGGTGGGCCTGGGGCTCGCTGCCGCCCTCAAGAACCGGGCGATCAAGGTGGCCATCGTGGAAGGCCGGCTGCCCGATGCAACGCTCGGTGAGACGCCGGACAACAGGGTCAGTGCCCTGAGCCTCGCGAGTCAGCACATCCTGCAAGGGGTCGGCGCCTGGGACGGCATGGTGGCGCGCCGCCTGCAGCCCTACGAGAAGATGCAGGTGTGGGAGCAGGACAGTTTCGGCCACATCGATTTCGATGCTGCCAGCCTGCGTCAGGGGGCCCTTGGCCACATCGTCGAGAACCGGGTGATCCAGCTTGCGCTGCTGGACGCCATCGCGGGGGCCAGCAATATCCAGATGCTGACCCCGGCCCGGGCCACCAGCCTGCAGTGCGGGCCAGCGGGCGCCCTGCTGCTGCTGGAAGATGGCCAGGCCCTCTCGGCCAAGCTGGTGGTGGCCGCCGATGGTGCCCACTCCTGGGTGCGCCGTCAGGCCGATATCCCGCTCACCAGCTGGGATTACGGTCATCACGCCCTGGTGGCGACGGTGCGTTGTGCCGAGCCCCATGAGGCGGTGGCGCGCCAGATCTTCACCCCCCAGGGGCCGCTCGCCTTCCTGCCCCTGTGGCAGCCCGACCTCTGCTCTATCGTGTGGTCTGTGCCCGCGGCCCGCGCCGAGGCGCTCTGCGCCCTGGATGACGACGGCTTCAACCGCCAGCTCACCGCCGCCTTTGATGGGCGCCTCGGGCTGTGCAAGGTGGAGGGGGCTCGCAGCGCCATTCCGCTGACCGCCCGCTACGCCCGCGACTTTGCCCGCGAGCGCCTGGTGCTGGTGGGGGATGCGGCCCACACCATCCACCCGCTGGCGGGGCAGGGGGTTAATCTGGGCTTGCTGGATGCCGCCGCTCTGGCGGAGCAGATCCTCATTCATCACGGCAAGGGCGCGGACATCGGCCTGCTCGCCAACCTGCGGGGCTACGAGCGCTGGCGCAAGAGCGAGGCGGCGCGCATGCTGGCGGCCATGGAGGGGCTCAAGCGACTGTTTGCGGGCAGCAACCCCCTCAAGAAGCTGGTGCGCGGGGTGGGGCTTCGCGCCGTCGACGGTCTTGGTACCCTCAAGCAGGGCATGATCCGGGCCGCCATGGGGCTGGATGGGGAGCTGCCCACCCTGGCCAAAGGTGAAAAAATCTAATATTACCCCGGGGTTTTAACAAAAAAACTAATCTGACAGGGCGAGATGCCCCTTCGGGGTGTCAGCCTTTAATGTTGGCGAGAAGCGAAACGTTTTTCTGGAAATTGTGACGGGACGGTAAAAATCAACATTAAATCCCGCAATAACGCGGTTTTGGCTGTTTTTATCACTGTTTTTGCCTTAGTGTCTGGTGTCAGTGAGTCGGGTGAGGATTAGTTTTTTTTGAGCGGTGCCCCGGCACGCTTGTCATATAATCCGCTCCGTTCAAGGAATCACTCCTGCCCGCCCGGGCGGGAACGAGCACAGAGCTTGTGGTCCGTAGTTCCCGACGAGCCGGGGCGGATTGCGAGTGTTGTCGCGAACGCTTAAGGAAACACAGCGATGATCCAGACTACTGTATTGCATCCGAAACACCTGGAAGCGGGTGCCAAGATGGTGGACTTCCACGGTTGGGAGATGCCCATCAACTACGGTTCCCAGTTGGAAGAGCACCATGTGGTGCGCACCGATGCAGGCATGTTCGATGTCTCCCACATGACCATCGTCGATTTGACCGGCGAGCGGGTCAAAGCCTTCCTGCAACACCTGCTGGCCAACGACGTGGCCAAACTCACCGTCCCCGGCAAGGCCCTCTACAGCGGCATGCTCAATCCGGAAGGCGGCGTCATCGATGACCTCATCACCTACTTCCTGACCGATACCTTCTACCGCCTGGTGGTGAACTCCGCCACCCGCGAGAAGGATCTGGCCTGGATCCGCCATCACGCCATCGACTTTGCCGTGAGCGTGACCGAGCGCCCCGAGCTTGCCATGATCGCGGTGCAGGGCCCCCACGCCAAGGCCAAGGCGGCCAAGGTGTTCACCCCCGATCAGAATGCGGCGGTCGAAGGGATGAAGCCCTTCTTCGGTGTGCAGGCCGGGGATCTCTTCATCGCCACCACCGGCTACACCGGCGAAGATGGCTACGAGATCGTGGTCCCCCAAGAGAAGGCGTGCGATCTGTGGCAGGCCCTGCTGGATAACGGCGTGGCCCCTTGCGGCCTGGGTGCCCGTGATACCCTGCGCCTGGAAGCGGGCATGAACCTTTACGGTCAGGACATGGACGAGTCAATCTCTCCGCTTGCCGCCAACATGGCCTGGACCCTGGCCTGGGAGCCTACCTCCCGCCAATTCATCGGCCGCGCCGCCCTGGAAGCCCAGAAGGCCGCCGGCAACCAGCCCAAGCTGGTGGGTCTGGTGATGGAAGAAAAAGGCGTGCTGCGTGCTGGCATGCCGGTCACTTTCACCAGCGAGAGCGGCGAGACACGGGAAGGGGTGATCACCTCCGGCTCCTTCTCGCCCACCCTGGGTTACAGCATTGCCCTGGCGCGGGTGCCCCGTGATATCGGCGAACAGGCCCAGGTGGAGATCCGCAAGAAGCAGGTCACCGTGAAAGTCACCAAGCCGGCCTTCGTGCGCAACGGCCAGCCGCTGGTGTAATCATTGATTGCGGCGAGAGTTGACCTTCGCCGCCCCATTTTTGTTGAAGCGATCCAAGAGCATAAAGGAAGCACAAATGAGCCATATCCCGAGCGAACTGAAATATGCCACCTCCCACGAGTGGGTCCGTGTTGAAGCCAACGGCGAAGCCGTGGTCGGCATCACCGAGCACGCCCAGGATCTGCTGGGGGACATGGTGTTCGTCGATCTGCCGGAAGTGGGCAAGCAGGTGAGCGCCGGTGAAGATTGCGCCGTGGCGGAGTCCGTCAAGGCCGCCTCCGACATCTACAGCCCGGTGAGCGGCGAGATCCTGGCCGTCAACGAGGAGCTGGAAGGCAGCCCCGAGCTGGTCAACTCCGACCCCTACGGCGCCGGCTGGCTGTTCCGCATCAAGCTGGACGACGCGGGCGAGCTCGCCAACCTGCTGGATGCCGAAGGCTACCAGAACGTGGTGGACGAAGAGTAATGCCCCCGGGCCCTGCCAACACAGCAGGGCCCTCTTGTATGACTGCCATCCAGCGGCCATGGCGGTTGCAGGAAGGGCGCAGTCTTTGCGCCTTCGGGATGCCCTTGCCGCATTCCCCGTCTGCCCGCGGCGGACACAGAACATGAGTGGAGCCGGTATCGACCGGCTACAGGAACATCAGGTCTTGGTTGTCAGGATGTCATGCCAGGACCTATTACCAGGAAATAGGGAAATGACCCAGTCACTGTTTGAACTCGAGCAAAAAACCGATTTCATCCGCCGTCACATCGGCCCGGGTGAGGAAGAAGTGCGGGCCCTGCTCGCCACCGTGGGGGCCGAGAGCCTGGACGATCTGATTGAGCAGACGGTCCCCGCCGCCATCCGTCGTCCGGGGCCGCTTGGTATCGGCGCCCCCATGACCGAAGTGGAGGCCCTGGCCAAGCTCAAGGGCTATGCGGCCAAGAACCAGATCGCCAAGAGCTACATCGGCATGGGCTACCACGACACCCACGTGCCCCACGTCATCCTGCGCAACGTGCTGGAAAACCCGGGCTGGTACACCGCCTACACCCCCTATCAGCCCGAGCTGGCCCAGGGCCGTCTCGAAGCCCTGCTCAACTTCCAGCAGCTCACCCTGGATCTCACCGGCATGGATCTGGCGAGCGCCTCCCTGCTCGATGAAGCCACCGCCGCCGCCGAAGCGATGGCGCTGGCCAAGCGCATGGCCAAATCCAAATCCAACCTCTTCTTCGTGGCCGACGACGTTCACCCCCAGGTGATCGACGTGGTCAAGGAGCGCGCGGTCCACTTCGGTTTCGATGTGGTGGTCGGCCCTGCGGGCGAGGCCGTGAGCGAAGAGGTATTCGGTGCCATGTTCCAGTACCCGGGCACCACCGGCAATGTGACCGATCTGCGTTCCCTCATTGCCGCCGTCCAGGCCCAGAAGGGGCTGGCCTGCGTCGGGACCGACATGCTCTCCCTGCTGCTGCTCAAATCCCCAGGTGAACTGGGTGCCGACGTGGTGTTCGGCAGTGCCCAGCGCTTCGGTGTGCCCATGGGTTACGGTGGCCCCCACGCCGCCTTCTTCGCCACCCGCGACGCCTACAAGCGCTCCATGCCGGGTCGCATCATCGGCGTCTCCAAGGATGCCCGTGGCAAGAGCGCCCTGCGCATGGCCATGCAGACCCGCGAGCAGCATATCCGCCGCGAGAAGGCCAACTCCAACATCTGTACCGCCCAGGTGTTGCTGGCCAACATGGCGAGCTTCTACGCCGTTTACCACGGGCCGGTGGGGCTGAAAACCATCGCCTCCCGCGTGCACCGTCTGACCACCATCCTGGCGCTCGGCCTTACCGCCAAGGGCGTGGCCCTCAAGCACGGAAGCTGGTTCGATACCCTCACAGTACTGACGTCGGACAAGGCGGCACTCATTGCCAAGGCCGAAGGGCTCGGCATCAACCTGCGTGCGGATCTCGATGGTGCGGTCGGTGTGTCCCTCTCTGAAACCACCACCCGAGGCGATGTGGCCGAGCTGTTCGACCTGTTCCTTGGGGCGGGTCACGGCCTCGATGTGGAGGCCCTCGACCATGCCGCCCAGACTCATCACGCCATTCCGCAAGATCTGCTGCGCACCGACGCCGTGCTGACCCACGAGGTATTCAACAAGTACCACTCCGAGACCGAGATGCTGCGCTACATCCACCGTCTCGAAGCGAAAGATCTGGCCCTGAACTACGCCATGATTTCTCTCGGTTCCTGCACCATGAAGCTCAACGCCACCGCCGAGATGATCCCGGTGACCTGGCCCGAGTTTGGCAAGCTGCACCCCTTCGCGCCGCTCAAGCAGACTCAAGGCTACCAGCTGCTGCTGGCAGATCTGGAAGACTGGCTGGTGAAGGTGACTGGCTACGATGCGGTCTGCATGCAGCCCAACTCCGGCGCTCAGGGCGAATACGCGGGCCTCTTGGCCATCAAGAAGTACCACGAGTCCCGCGGCGAGGGGCATCGCGATGTCTGTCTCATCCCGGCCTCTGCCCACGGCACCAACCCGGCTTCCGCCCAGATGGCGGGCCTGAAGGTCATCGTCACCGCCTGTGACAAGGCAGGCAACGTGGATCTGGACGACCTGCGCGCCAAGGCCGCCGAGGTCGGAGACCAGCTCTCCTGCCTGATGGTGACCTACCCCTCCACCCACGGGGTATACGAGGAGACCATCAAGGAGGTGTGCGATATCGTTCACCAGTATGGTGGTCAGGTGTACCTCGACGGCGCCAACATGAACGCGCAGGTCGGGCTGACGGCGCCAGGCTTTATCGGCGCGGACGTCTCTCACCTCAACCTGCACAAGACCTTCGCCATTCCTCATGGCGGTGGCGGTCCGGGCATGGGCCCCATCGGCGTGAAGAAACACCTGGCACCGTTTGTGGCCGGTCACGCCGTGGTCAAGACCGACAAGGAGAGCCGTGACAACGGCGCCGTGTCTGCCGCCCCGTTCGGCTCGGCCAGCATCCTGCCCATCAGCTGGATGTACATCGCCATGCTGGGTGACGAGGGGCTCAAGAAATCCACCCAGGTCGCCATCCTCAACGCCAACTACCTGGCCAAGAAGCTCGGCGAGTCCTTCCCCGTGCTCTATACAGGTCGCAACGGCCGGGTGGCCCACGAGTGCATCCTGGACATCCGCCCGCTCAAAGAAGCCAGTGGCATCAGCGAGATGGACGTGGCCAAGCGCCTGATGGACTACGGCTTCCACGCGCCGACCATGAGCTTCCCGGTAGCGGGCACCCTGATGGTCGAGCCGACCGAATCCGAATCCAAGCGCGAGCTGGATCGCTTCGTGGAAGCCATGACCGCCATCCGCGCAGAGATTGCCCGGGTACAGGACGGTCACTGGAGCCTCGCCGACAACCCCCTGGTCCATGCGCCGCACACCCAGGACGACGTGATGGATGCAGAGTGGAACCGTGGCTACAGCCGCGCCGAGGCGGTCTTCCCATCCGACGCGGTGCGCGCCAGCAAGTTGTGGCCGTCGGTCAACCGCATCGACGATGTCTATGGTGATCGCAACCTGTTCTGCTCTTGCGTACCCACCGAGGATTACGCCAAGTAATCGCGGCGCAGTAAGACTGACAGCCAATATGCACAAGGCCACCCCCAGGGGTGGCCTTTTTCTCAATACAAAGAACTCATTTCTTAAGTTGTTGCTTTAAATCAACAGGTTATTGATTTAGCTACCGGTTAATCGAGATTTATTGCCCCCATCTTTCGTAAGATACGCTTGGTACCGCCAGCGGCAGTTTGAAGCTCTCTTCTCTGGTTATTACTGTCATCCATCTAGCAGCACTCAGCGAGCAGTCATGATCAAACGCACTTACAAAGATATTGATGAAAAACAAATATTTGATGCTGATAAGCAGCACTTTCTGACTCAGCTAGGTTGGTTAGATGGTCTCACTTGGGAAACATTATTACGCTCAAAGCGTATCCTGCTAATTTCCGAGGCGGGGTCAGGCAAGTCCCATGAATGTCGCGAGCAAGCCCGTCGTTTGGCTGCAAATGGTGAAGCCGCATTCTTTGTTGAGTTGGCCAGTCTGGCATCCACACATTTGCGGGATCTGCTTGGTTATGAGGAGGAGACGCGTTTTGATCTATGGCTGGCTTCTGAGTCTGAGATAGCCACATTTTTTCTGGACTCTTATGACGAACTCCAGTTGACCAAGGGATCATTCAAACAAGCGTTGGATCGTTTCGTTAAAGGTATTCAAAGTAACTTGAACAGGGTACGAGTGGTGGTGACGACCCGCCCGATCCCTTTTGATGGGCAACTCGTTCGCAGCAAACTGCCGGTACCACCACAGATTAAGCTCCAGTCGACTGAAGAAAAGGAAAGAGAATTTGCCAGCATGGCGTTGGGCGAGCATATGCCCATCTCCTCTGGCCAATCGAATGAAGAGTCCATTCCTGAGTGGCGCACCGTTGCTCTGATGCCGCTGTCTAATCCTCAGATCGCTGAGTTTGCCGAATTACAGGGTGTCAAAAATACAGCCGAATTACTCAGTGACATTGAGAGGCAAAACGCCTTTGAGTTTGCCAGACGTCCTCAAGATCTCATTGAGCTATGCGCTGATTGGCGTGCGGGATTTCAGCTTCGAACCCATCGCCAGCAAGTTGAAGCCAGTATTCGTATCAAACTCAAACCTCGGGATAGGGAAGATAGAGGTGAGCTTACCGAACTCTCAATAGATAAGGCAATCGAGGGGGCGAGCAGGCTGGCTCTGGCCATGTGGCTGACCCGTCGCCTGACGATCAGACACAGTGCTAAAGCTGATAATGTTCAGCAGGGTGAGGCTGCCCTTGACCCGGCGATAATCTTGTCAGATTGGACACAAGATGAACGGAAAACGTTGTTGGAGCGCCCTTTGTTTGGGTTCGCATCTTATGGCCGGGTGCGTTTTCACCATCGTTCAGTGTCAGAATTTCTTGCCGCAAAAAGATTGCAGGAGATGAGGAATAATGGGATGTCGCTTCGGGCGCTCAAGCGGCTGCTCTTTATTGAAACGAAGGGTAATACCATTGTACTTCCTTCCAAGCGTGCGCTTGCAGGTTGGCTGGCATCATTGAATGACGATATTTTTCAAGCAATTCGTGACTATGAGCCGACGCTGCTGCTGGATGAAGGCGACCCTGCATCATTGACTCTTGCTCAGCGTAAACAAGCTCTTGGTGCATATGTTCAGCGTTATGGAAGAGGAGGGAGGCGTGGTTTACACACTCCATCTATCCAAATTAAACGCTTTGCGACTCCTGAGTTGACTGATGAGATTAATCTGCAGTGGCAGCAAGGTATTGAGAATCATGAGGTGCGATGTGTTTTGCTGCAGCTCATTGAGCGAGGAGTGATTTTTGGCTCTTCTGATCTTGTATATTCAGTTGCCACGGATTCAATGCTTGTTGAGGTGGAGCGTATTTATGCAATTCATGCACTGCAAGCGCTGAACGACCCAAGATTGGGTGAAATAGCTGCACTTATGGTTTCTCAACATCCTGACTGGCCTGACGAAATAGTGCGTGAAGCAATTCTTGCACTGTTTCCAAGCTATCTTTCTGTAGCGCAGCTCTGTCAGTCATTAGGCTGGCTGCAATGGAAAAAGCGGTCAGTTAGCAACCTAAGTTGGCGACTGCCATCGCTAATCAAAAATGCACCACTTGTCATGTCGCAACTGGAGGAGCTGCGGGAAAAATTAGTAACCCTCATCTCGGATGGGTTGCAATGGCGGCAAGAGCAATGGCCACATTTGGTGTCTCCTCGCCAGTATCTGAGCAGTACATTAGCTGCTGTTTGCATTTGCGGGCTCGATCACCAGTGTTCCGAACAATGGATTCATGCTTGCGTACTTGCATTGCGTCTGCGTCAACATGAATACGATGATGACAAAATTCATAAGGGATTGTCACAGCGAATAAATGAACTTGATAGCAAAAATAGAAAGCAGGTTTTTTGGGCAATTGATGCTTTGGTGCAATCCCTATGTCCGATCGATGATATATGGAAACGGGTGGTTGAAATTATCCCTTATGATTCGCTTATTAACTTCACGGTACAGCTGGATCGGGCTTGGGTAGTCAGTGACCTTCAAGATAAAGATAAGCCATTTTTTGAGCGTCAGATGCTTATGCATGTTGCTCTTTATCTATTGCGTATCTCGCCAATAGACTTACGTCCCTTGGTGATAGATTGTCCGGACTTGATTCTATATCTCGATGAGATAATGAAGCCCTCTACCTTTGATATAAAGCATGAAAGAGCCCGGCGTGAAGAAGCCATTCGAGATAAAAGAAGAGAGCGAAAAGCAGCAAAGAACCGTGCCAGTTGGGTGATGCTACATCGTGAAATATCAGAATGTCCTGACAAGAATTTTTCGGATGAACGTTGTAAAAATTTGGCTTGGGATTTATTCAGAGTGATGATAAGTGGCTCGGATGGTAGTAATTTATCCGGTTGGAATCGCTCTTTTCTCGAATCTCATTTTGGAGAAACAGTTACAGACTGGCTGCGTACGATTTTTATGGAGTGCTGGCGAAAGCATCTCCCAACTCTCATTTGTGAGAGACCAGAAGATCAACGAAGTACATATTTCGACTTATGGCGATTCGGTTTGGCTGGGCTCTATGCTGAAGCTGAGGGGCCCAATTGGGTAAGCCAGCTGACCTATGAAGAGGCAATGCGTGCCGCTCGCTATTCATTACTTGAGCTGAATGAATTACCAAGTTGGATTTATGACTTGGTTAAGCAACATCCATCTGCTATCAGTGAGGTTTTTGGTAAAGAGCTTGATTGGGTACTCTCTACCTCTGCCAATGAAATTCATCATTCAATGTTGTTGCAACGCCTCCATAATGCCCCTGATCCAGTGACCATACTTTTTATCCCTCGTATGATTGCATGGTTGAGTGAAATTAAGCCCATAGTCGCTGATGAATCTCAATTATCATCATTGATATCTCGCTATTCCAGAGTGATTGAGTTGATTTTAAAGTATGGCGATATTGATCAGAAAGCTCAGCTATGTTCTATGGCTCAGGAATATATAAGCAAAAAACTGCTGGAGCCAGCTATGCTACTCTGGCTATCAACCTTGATTCGTTTAAACCCTGGGCTGGGTGTTGATGTACTTGAAGAAAAATTACGAGAGATTGAACCTGAGCCATTAAGCAAGGCCGTGGAATGGTTTACAAAATTGTTTAATGAACGCCATGGTGGCATTAATATAAGAAATAATGATTTCACACCTGAATTATTGCTCAGGCTTTCCCGTCTGGCGTACCAGCATATAAGACGTCAGGATGATGCTGAACATGAAGGCTGTTATACACCCGATATGCGTGATAATGCCGAATATGCACGCAATGCAATTCTGACTGCATTGTTGGAGTCACAAGGAGAAGAAGGATGGCAAGTTAAACATGATATGGCCATTGACCCCCTATTTTCTCATTTTAAAGATCGGATTCTGGCATTAGCTCAGGAAGCATGGGCCAAAGAAATTGATTCGGTACTCTTGGATGAACAGCAATGTCGTGAACTCGAACATAAAGGTGAACTTCCACTGACTACTAATGCGGCTATGTTCACCTTGCTGCATGATCGCTTGGCTGATCTCGATGAGTTATTAAATAGCGATGAGTCGCCACGTGAACTGTGGGCTGAAATACATCAAGAAAAGTTAATGCGGCGTGCAATCGCACAAGAATTACAGCATGCTGCCAATGGGCTTTATAAGGTTGTTCAAGAAGCAGTAACTGCAGATGAAAAAGAGACCGATATTCGTCTTTGCTCACTTGCATCCAAATATGAAGCTGTAATCGAGTTAAAAATTGAGGATGGTAACAGGTGGTCAGCCAACGTCTTACGAGAAACTATTGGGGAGCAGTTGGCAATTAAATACCTTTCTCTGGAGACCCGCTGCTCAGGTGCCTTAGTTATAACTATATCCAAGAACCGGTATTGGCAGCATCCTGATAGCGGGGAAAGAATCGGCTTAGAAGAGCTCAAGGAACTGTTGGATGATGAAGCCAGACGTGTAGAGCGGGAAATGGGAGGTGCAGTTTCATTGACCATACATGTGCTAGACCTTAGACCGAGGCTGCTGACAGAAAAGCAGTCTCGGTCTGGGGTGATGAAGAGAGGGGTTAATCCTGCGTAAAGTTGCCAGTCTTTCGAACAGGATTTATCTCAGGCTGCAGTGAGAAATAGTTTCCAACCAGTACCTTTGGTAGGGTCTTTTCAGCACAATCTCCCACGGTATTAGCTTTTGATCAATTAGCGAGATGTTGAGGGTTATGGTCGCCTCAACCCCGGCGCGCCGCCTCGATGGTGGCAATGTCAATCTTGTCCATCTGCATCATGGCCTCGAAGGCGCGTCTCGCTGCCTCGGGGTCGGGATCGCTTATCGCCTCGATGAGGACCTGAGGGGTGATCTGCCAGGAGATGCCCCACTTGTCCTGACACCAGCCGCACTCGCTCGCCTGACCGCCATGGTCGATGATGGCGTGCCAGTAGCGATCCGTCTCGGCCTGGTCCTGGGTGGCCACCTGAAACGAGAACGCCCAGTTGTGGCGGACCCCGGGCCCGCCGTTGAGGCCGAGGCAGGGGATCCCCATCACCCTGAACTCGACCGTCAGCACATCCCCTTCCTTGCCGGCGGGATAGTCGGCCGGGGCCCGGTGTACGGCACCGACGGCGGAGTCGGGGAAGAGGCTGGCGTAAAACCGTGCCGCCTCCTCAGCATCCCCGTCATACCAGAGGCAAATCCTGTTCTTGACTGGTCTCATTGTGTCGCAGCTCCATCCTGGTAATTGTCCTTCGACGCCCGTGAGCGGGCGCCCCGATGGGTATCCTGTCGCCCGCAGCGCCTGCTGTTTTGCTGGGTGGCAAGCCAGCCTGTACGCCGTTTGCCACCCGCTTGGGGCTTGCATGATGGGGTCAAGTGTAGTGGCATGGGGATCCTGGTCACCAGGCCGGGAGCCGGCATGAAGGCCGCAGCAAGAGAGGAGTCTGCCATGGACAGTACCCAGCGATTCTCGACCCGGGTCGAGGCCTATGTGAAATATCGGCCCGGTTATCCCGCCGCCATGCTGGATTTTCTGGCAAGGGAGCTGGCCATGGGGCCAGAGGCCCAGGTGGCGGACATCGGCGCGGGCACCGGCATCCTGACCTCCCTGCTGGCCCCCCGGGTCGCGCGGGTCTGGGCGGTGGAGCCCAATGACGATATGCGGGCTGCCGCCAAACGGCTGCTCGCTCAGGTGGGGAACATCGGCTGGCTGCACGGCAGTGCGGAAGCCACGGGCCTGCCCACGGGGGCGATGGATCTGGTGACGGTCGCCCAGGCGTTTCACTGGTTCGATCGCGCGGCTTTTCGGCAGGAGTGCCAGCGGCTGCTCAAGCCCGGTGGCCAGGTCGCCCTCATCTGGAATGACAGGCTGACGAACACCCCGTTTCTCAAGGCCTATGAAGAGGGGCTGCACGCCTACTCGGGGGATTACGAGGAGGTCAATCATCGCAACCTCGGTGAGGCGGATTTTCGCGCCTTCTTCACCGGGGAGTACCGGCTCGATCGCTTCGAGAACAGCCAGCTATTCGATCTTGACGGGGTGCTTGGACGGCTCAACTCCTCCTCCTATGCGCCTGTGGCGGGCACGCCGGCCCACGATCAGATGACGGCGCTCGTTCGCCGCGAGTTTGCTCGCCACGCCGTTGACGGCAAGATAGCCTTCAACTATTGCACTCTGGTCTACAGTGGCCGGGTGTAGCCCCGTTCAGCGCTGACATCCGCAGTGAAAAGGCCCCCGCCAGTGATGGCGAGGGCCTTGTTTCATTTTGGCGGTCTGTATCCGGGCGATGCGAAAGAGACCGTCGCGCGGCGAAGGGGCGGTATCAGCCCTGATCGATGCTGAGAATGGCCATGGCCTTGGCCAGGGTATCGACCGATTCCTGATGCTTGCCCGCGTTGTGCTGGGTCTCTCCGTCCGCCCTCAACTGCTTCACCTCGGCCAGTTGCTCGGCACTGAGGGCGGGGCCTGCGGCCAGGGCGTCGTCTATCTTCTTCATGTCCATGGGGCAGTGGAAGGCGAGGGCGCTGCCGCAAAAGAGCAGGGCGGCCAACAACAGTATGAGTCTCATCTTTCGGATCTCCATGTGGGGTTCCCGTCAAGCATAGCCCCGCAGGGGGAGGGCATTCGGGTTGAAGGGGGCGGGAGGCAGGGGCTACCATGACCCTTTTATTGCGAGGAGGCTCCATGGCACTGACAAGGTTGCTGTCCCCCCTGACCAGTCTGGTGATCTTCATTCTGGGTCACGGTCTGTTCAATACCCTGCTGACGGTGCGTCTCTCCGCCGAGCAGGTGTCCGCCCAGGCCATCGGTCTGGTGTCGGCTGCCTATTTCGGCGGCCTGGTGCTGGGGACCTTCATCAATGCCCGCCTCATCATCCGGGTGGGGCATATCCGGGCCTATGCGGCTTATGCCTCCCTGCTCTGTTTTCTGTTTCTGCTGCACGGCATGGTGGTGGAGCCTGTCACCTGGGCGGCGCTGCGGCTGATCGGGGGGTTTGCCACCGGCGGCCTGTTCGTGGTGCTGGAGTCCTGGATGCTGGTCTCAAGCACCCCGGCGAACCGGGGGCGGTTGATGTCCCTCTACATGATCCTGCTGTACGGTTCACTTGCCCTGGGCCAGCTGCTGCTCAAGCAGGTGGACCCCATGGTGCTGACGCCGTTCGCCCTGTGCGCCATGGCGGCGACTCTCTCCGTGGTGCCTCTGGCTCTCTCCCGAGTGGCGACGCCGGCCATGGTGGCACCCCAGCCGGTGGGAGTGCTGGAGCTGGTGCGCCTCACTCCGGCGGGAATGGGTAGCAGCTTTACCTCGGGCCTCATCCTCGGGGCCATCTATGGGCTGTTGCCGCTCTATTTCACCGACAGCGGCGCCTCCCTCTCCCAGGTGGCGGACATGATGGCGCTGGTGATCCTGGGGGGGATGTGTCTGCAATATCCCATCGGGCGTGCATCTGATCGTTACGACAGACGGTTGGTGATCCTGCTGCTCTGCGCCCTGCTGACCCTGATCGCGTTGCTGATGGTGCTGCTGCCGGAGCCCTGGCGCGAGCCAGTCGAGGGGACTCTTGTCTTCCTGCTGGGGGGCATGGCGTTCTCCATCTATCCCTTGAGCCTCAGCCATGCTTGCGATGAACTGCGCCCGGATCAGGTGCTGGGGGCAAACCAGGGGCTGCTGCTTGCCTACAGCCTGGGAGCCATGACGGGTCCGCTGCTGGCCCCCTTTACCATGGCGACGTTCGGACCACAGGGGCTGTTCGTCTACTTTGCCCTATGCGGTCTGCTGCTGTCGGCCTATCTCGGCTGGCGCAGGCGTAAGCGAGCCCCCATTCCGCTGACGGAGCATCAGGTCTTCATGCCGGTGCCCCCCAACACCCCCATGACGGCGGAGCTGGAGCCAAGAACGGATCTGGAAGGGGAGGCAGTGCCGGCGAGCTATGCCGCGCCTGATGCAGAAGAGAGAGCGGTGAGTGAAGAGGGGCAGGAGAGGGACGCGCCGCAAGGGCGTTGAAGGCTGCCGACCCAACGACAGGGATAAAAAAACCGACTCCAGGGAGTCGGTTTTTTGTTGAGCGGCTGTTATCAGGCGGTCACGGCATCGGCCTGGGTAGCTTGTGCTTCCGGCGCCGGGTTGCGAATGAGGTAATCAAACGCACCCAGGGCGGCGGTGGCACCTGCCCCCATGGAGATGATGATCTGCTTGAACGGTACCGTGGTGGCATCCCCTGCGGCATAGACGCCAGGCAGGGAGGTGGCACCCTTGGTATCGATCTCGATTTCGCCAAAGCGGGTCAGGGCAATCTCGCTTCCTTTGAGGAACTCGGTGTTCGGCACCAGGCCTATCTGGACGAAGATGCCGGCCACAGCCAGATGCTTGATCTCGCCGGTGGTGCGATCTTCGTAGTCCATGCCCACCACCTTGCTGCCGTCGCCGATCACTTCGGTGGTGCGGGCGCTCATGATGATGTCGATATTGCCCATGGAACGGGCCTTCTTCTGCAGCACGTCGTCGGCACGCAGGGTATCGGCGAACTCCACCACGGTGACGTGCTCGACGATGCCGGCCAGATCGATGGCCGCCTCGATGCCGGAGTTGCCGCCACCGATCACCGCCACGCGCTTGCCCTTGAAGAAGGGGCCGTCACAGTGGGGGCAGTAGGCCACACCCTTGGTACGATACTCGAGTTCACCCGGCACGTTCAGGTCGCGCCAGCGGGCACCGGTTGCCAGGATCACGGCGCGGCTCTTCAAGGTGGCACCGGAGGCGAGATCCACGTTGACGTAACCATCCTTGCTGATGGCGGCGGCGCGCTGCTCGGTGATCACATCCACGCCGTACTGCTTGACGTGCTGCTCCAGGCTGGCGGCCAGCTTGGGGCCCTCGGTGTAGGGCACGGAGATGAAGTTTTCGATGCCGACGGTGTCCATCACCTGGCCACCGAAACGTTCGGCGACAATGGCGGTGCGAATGCCTTTGCGGGCGGCATAGATGGCCGCGGCGGCACCGGCCGGGCCACCGCCCACCACCAGCACGTCATAAGGCGCTTTTTCGCTCAGCTCTTGCGCCTTGCGCTCGGCAGCGCCGGTGTCGAGTTTGGCAACGATCTCTTCCAGCGAAATGCGGCCCTGGCTGAACGGCTGACCGTTCAGGTAGACGTTCGGGACCGCCATGATTTGACGCTCGTTCACCTCATCCTGGAACAGGGCACCGTCGATCATGGTGTGGGTGATGCCGGGGTTCAGGGTGGACATCAGGTTCAGGGCCTGTACCACGTCCGGACAGTTGTGGCAGGAGAGTGAAATATAGGTCTCGAAGTGGAACTCGCCCTTGAGGTTCTTCACCTGCTCCAGCACGGCCGGATCGGCCTTGGAGGGGTGACCGCCGCTTTGCAGCAGGGCGAGCACCAGGGAGGTGAATTCATGACCCATGGGAATGCCGGCAAAGTGCACGCGCGGGGCCTGGTCCTGGGGCGCGATGCTCATGGAAGGCTTGCGGGTATTGGTGCCATCGGTCAGGGAAATTTTGGGGGACATCTCGGCAATCTCGCTGGCCAATGCCAGGAGTTCGGCGGATTTGTCGCTGTCATTGCCGGACACGCTGATCTCGATGGGATTGACGATGTACTGCAAGTAACCGTTGAGTTGTTGTTTGAGGTTGGTATCTAACATGGTCGAATTCCTTCTTGCTGAATGCGGGTCGGCACGATGACCGGATACAGAAAACAGAGGTCCACACAGCAGACCGGCGCATTTTCTGAGGGCCGTAAACAAGACCGGCCCTTGAACGGGCCGGTCTTCAGAGCGGGGAGGCTTAGATTTTGCCTACCAGATCCAGGGACGGGGCCAGGGTGGCGTCGCCTTCTTTCCACTTGGCCGGGCACACTTCACCCGGGTGGGAAGCAACGTACTGGGCAGCCTTGACCTTGCGCAGCAGTTCCAGTGCGTCACGGCCGATGCCGCCAGCGTTGATTTCAACGATCTGGATGACGCCTTGCGGGTCGATGACGAAGGTACCGCGGTCAGCCAGGCCAGCTTCTTCGATCATCACGCCGAAGTTGCGGGTGATGGTGCCGGTGGGGTCGCCGATCATCGGGTACTGGATCTTCTGGATGGTGTCAGAAGTGTCGTGCCAGGCCTTGTGGGTGAAGTGGGTGTCGGTGGAGACGGCGTAGATCTCGACGCCCAGCTTCTGGAATTCGGCGTAGTTGTCGGCCAGGTCGCCCAGCTCGGTCGGGCAGACGAAGGTGAAATCAGCCGGGTAGAAGAACACCACGGACCACTTGCCTTTCAGGTCAGCGTCAGACACCTGAACGAATTTGCCATTGTGGTAGGCGGTGGCGTTGAACGGCTTGATTTCAGTGTTGATGTAGGTAGACATGTATTTGCTCCTTGGTGATGTACATATGCCTGTCTGGTGTTGAAGAGTCGTGCCAGACGAGGCGCTTAACTTTCGATGGAGTCATCATAGTGACTTTTTCTAATCGGTCAAAGCCACAATTTTGAATCACATAAATCTATTTATTAGATAGATCATCACAACTGTACCTAACATGAATATCTCAGGCCTTCGGAGATAACTCATTGTCGAAGTTCAATTTCTGTCCTGCATGTCACATTTTCAAGGGCTGGGCCGGATTTGTTTTCATTGCGTGAGCAGAGAAGGGGGCAGACGAGGCGGCGCAGTAGAAAAAAGAGGGATAAAAAAATCCCGGCGCCGTCGCACAGACAGGGCCGGGTCATCAAACAAGGAATGGCGATAAATATGCTTTACAGCAAAGACTAACTACGGGGTGTGCAAACTTGCAGACATATGAAGAGAAGATGGCGGGTGCACAATCCTCATCTCCTCTTCGGCAACCATTGCATGGTGGGCATCATAGTGTGATGAATGTCACAACGCAAGTTTTGTGGTGTAATTTTACAGTCAAATTGAAAGTGTTTCACTTAAATAGCCGTTAAATTAGGCTGAAAACGCTTTTATTGTAATTTTATTACAGAATTTTAAGATCAAAAGTCGGTTGGGGGCTCCTGCTCCTCCATCAGCTCCAGCAGATTGATGGCCACGGCGATGAAGTCCGACTCGGTGACGATGCCAACCAGCTTGCGCCCCTTGAGTACCGGCAGACAGCCATATTTGTGGCGCTGCAGATACAGGGCCGCCTCCTTGATGCCGGCGTGGGGATCCACGCTCGCCACCTGACGAGTCATGATCTCGTCGAGCTGGACGCTGTCGGTGAACTCCGCCTCCCGCTCGGGGTTGATCAGCAGCAGCTTGGATTCACGGGTGGCCAGGATGTCCGAGAGGGTGACCAGACCAAGCAGATGCTGGTGTTCATCGACGATGGGAACGTGACGGATCCGCTCCTGCTGCATCAGCTCCATCGCCTGCTTGACGCTGTTTTCCGGACCCAGAGTAAAGGGGTGTTCAGTCATGATCTCGGAGAGGGTCATCATGGTGGGCCTCCTTGTGTGTCTGCTTCCACCCTAGCCCAGCCCCCGTCGCCAGAACATGATCGGGGTCAATACAAAACCTTAAAGGTTTTTTAACGGGCCCAGCCTCACAAAATGGCCCGCTATCCCTTGTCTTCCTTGGGTTTTTAGTCTTTTGGGTTGCCTTGGAAGAGGGGGATAACTAGACTAGCCGCCGATTCCCCCGAGGTGAAAGATGCAAGTATCCGATTTTCATTTTGATCTGCCAGACGAGCTGATTGCCCGCTATCCCATGGCGGAGCGTACCGCTAGCCGCCTGCTGCAGCTCGATGGTCAAACCGGCGCCCTGCGCCACGGTCATTTTGTCGATGTGCTTGACCAGCTCAACCCCGGCGATCTGCTGGTGTTCAACAATACCCGTGTCATTCCGGCCCGCATGTTTGGCCAGAAGGCCAGCGGCGGCAAGCTGGAGGTGTTGGTGGAGCGCATTCTGGACGAGCACAGCGTGCTGGCGCACGTCCGCTCGTCCAAGTCCCCCAAGCCAGGTACCCGCCTCCTTCTGGATGGCGGTGCCGACGGCGTGCCCGTCGAGGCCGAGATGCGTGCCCGTCACGACGCTCTGTTCGAGATCCACTTCCTGGACCCGCGCCCTGTGCTGACCATTCTGGATGCCATCGGCCATATGCCGCTGCCTCCCTATATCGACCGTCCCGACGAGGATGCCGACAAGGAGCGCTACCAGACCGTCTACAACCAGAAGCCGGGTGCCGTGGCGGCGCCGACCGCCGGTCTGCACTTCGACGAGCCGCTGCTCGAGCAGATCCGTGCCAAGGGCGTGGAGATGGCCTTCGTGACCCTGCACGTGGGGGCGGGCACCTTCCAGCCGGTGCGCGTCGACAAGATTGAAGATCACCACATGCACTCGGAATACGCCGAAGTGCCCCAGGAGGTGGTGGATGCCATCGCGGCGACCCGCGCCCGCGGCGGTCGTGTGGTTGCGGTGGGGACCACGTCGGTGCGATCCCTCGAGAGTGCGGCCAAGGCGACCCTGGCCCAGGGCAAGCCGCTGGCGCCCTTCTTCAATGACACCGACATCTTCATCTTCCCCGGTTACGAGTTCCAGGTGGTCGATGCCATGATCACCAACTTCCACCTGCCCGAATCCACCCTGATCATGCTGGTCAGCGCCTTTGCCGGCTATGACAACGTGATGGCCGCCTATCAGGCCGCCGTGGCGGGACAGTACCGTTTCTTCAGCTACGGGGACGCCATGTTCGTCACCCGTCGCCGGGTGCAGGGTTAAGCCTTGCCCTTCAGAAGTCGTTCAGGCCCTGCTTGTCAGTATGCCGGCCGGCTTCATATTACCGGGCCCCTCGGGCCCTTTGTTGTCAGACTGTTTCTCTGACTGAATAGAGGTAGCAATGAAATTTGAATTGAAAACCACCGATGGGCGTGCCCGTCGCGGTCAACTGGTGTTCGAGCGTGGCGTGGTCCAGACCCCGGCCTTCATGCCGGTCGGCACCTACGGCACCGTCAAGGGGATGACACCGGAAGAGGTACGTGAGAGCGGTGCCCAGATCCTGCTTGGCAACACCTTCCACCTCTGGCTGCGCCCGGGTCAGGAAGTGATGCGCGCCCACGGCGATCTGCACGACTTCATGAACTGGCAGGGGCCGATCCTGACCGACTCCGGTGGTTTCCAGGTGTTCAGTCTGGGGCACATCCGCAAGATCACCGAGGAGGGGGTGCACTTCCGTCATCCCATCAACGGCGAGAAGATCTTCCTCGACCCCGAGAAGTCCATGGAGATCCAGTACGATCTGGGTTCCGACATCGTGATGATCTTCGACGAGTGCACCCCGTACCCGGCCACTTACGAGGAAGCGCGCAAGTCCATGGAGATGTCCCTGCGCTGGGCCAAGCGTTCCCGTGACAAGTTCGATGCACTCGGCAACAAGAACGCCCTGTTCGGCATCATCCAGGGTTCTGTCTACGAACCGCTGCGGGATGTGTCGCTGGACGGTCTCCTTGAGATCGGCTTCGACGGTTACGCGGTCGGCGGTCTTGCCGTGGGTGAGCCCAAAGAGGACATGCATCGCATCCTTGACCATGTCTGCCCGAAAATTCCGGCCGACAAGCCGCGCTACCTGATGGGGGTGGGCAAGCCGGAGGATCTGGTGGAAGGGGTGCGCCGCGGTATCGACATGTTCGACTGCGTGATGCCGACCCGCAACGCCCGCAACGGTCATCTCTTTACCACCGATGGGGTGGTCAAGATCCGCAACGCCAAGTACCGGGAAGACACCAGCACCCTGGATGCGGACTGCGATTGCTACACCTGCAAGAACTACACCCGCAGCTATCTGTACCATCTGGACAAGTGCAACGAGATCCTCGGTGCCCGTCTGAATACCATCCACAACCTGCGTTATTACCAGCGCGTGATGCAGGGTTTGCGGGACGCGATCGAGCAGGGTAAATTAGACGACTTTGTAACTGAGTTTTACCGTCGGCAAGGGAAGCCTGTGCCTCCACTGGCTGAAAATGACGTGAAATAACAACGACATATAAGTTAGTATTCAAATCTACATCAATAAGAGGTTGTTAAATGAGCATTATCTCCAAGGCGTATGCAGAAGGCGCGGCTCCGGCAGCACAGGGTGGTGGCATGGAAATGATCATCATGCTGGCCGTGTTCGGTCTCATCTTCTACTTCATGATCTACCGTCCCCAGGCCAAGCGTGCCAAGGAGCATCGCAATCTGATGAGCTCCCTCTCCAAGGGCGACGAAGTGCTCACTTCCGGTGGCCTGGTCGGCAAGATCGCCAAGGTTTCCGCCGACAGCGACTACATTGTGCTGGCCCTGAACGATCAGACCCAGGTCACCATCAAGCGTGACTTCGTCTCTGCCGTTCTGCCCAAGGGTTCTATCCAGTCCCTCTAATCTCCCGAGGAGCACAGCGTGTTAAATCGCTATCCGCTGTGGAAATACCTGATGGTGATCGTCGTGATCGCCATCGGTTTTCTATATGCAGCCCCCAATCTTTACGGCGAAGACCCGGCCTTGCAGGTCTCTGCCAGCCGTGGTGCCGAAGTCAAACTAGAAACCCTCGATCAGGTGAAGGAAACCCTCGACGAGGCGAAGATCCCGGTCAAGCATGCGGCGTTCGAGCACGGCTTCATCCTGATCCGTTTCAACAACACCGAAGACCAGCTCAAGGCGCGCGATATCGTGGCCAACAAGCTGGGCGACAATTTCATCACCGCCCTCAACCTGGCACCCTCCACCCCCGCCTGGCTTGAGGCCATCGGCGCGGCGCCCCTGAAGCTCGGTCTTGACCTGCGGGGCGGTGTGCACTTCCTGATGGAAGTGGACATGGCCGAAGCGCTGGCCAAGCAGCAGGAACAGATGGTGCAGGATTTCCGCGCCGAGCTGCGCACCCAGAAGATCCGCTACTCCGGTGTACGCCGGGTCGGGGATCAGGTGCAGGTGGTCTTCCGTGACGAGGCCGATCAGGCCAAGGCACTCTCCTTCCTGCGTCGCCAGAATGCGGATCTTGTCTTCACCACCGACCAGAAAGGGGATGACTTCATCCTGCTGGCCACTCTGAGCGAAGCCAAGATCAAAGAGGTGAAGAAGTATGCCCTCGAGCAGAACATCACCATCATCCGTAACCGGGTGAACGAACTGGGTGTGGCCGAGCCGCTGGTCCAGCAGCAGGGCGGCGAGCGTATCATCGTCGAGCTGCCGGGGATCCAGGACACCGCCCGTGCCAAGGAGATCCTGGGTGCCACCGCGACCCTGGAGTTCCACATGGTCGATGAGGCTGCCGATATCCAGGCCGCTGCCGCAGGCCGCGTGCCGCCGAGCTCCAAGGTCTACAACGATCGCAACGGTCGTCCCGTGGTACTGCAAAAGCGCGTGATCCTGACCGGTGACCACATCGTGGGTGCCCAGTCCGGTTTCGATGAATACAGCCGTCCCCAGGTCAACATCAAGCTCGATGGTCAGGGTGGCAACAAGATGGCCAACTTTACCAAGGACAACGTTGGCAAAGGCATGGCGACCGTCTTCATCGAGTACAAGCCGGTGGGTCAGCCTGGTCCGGACGGCAAGCGCAAGTTCCGCAAGCAGGAGGAGGTGATCAACGTCGCCACCATCCAGTCTCGCCTGGGTAGCCAGTTCCGCATCACCGGGATCGACAACGCCAACGAAGCCCACAACCTGGCGCTGCTGCTGCGTGCCGGTGCCCTGATTGCCCCGATCCAGATCGTCGAAGAGCGCACCATAGGCCCGAGCCTGGGTCAGCAGAACATCGACAGCGGGATGGAAGCCATCGGCTGGGCCATGCTGGTGATCGTGCTCTTCATGGGGATCTACTACCGTGCCTTCGGCTGGGTGGCCAATCTGGCGCTGACCATGAACCTGGTGCTCATCGTCGGTATCATGTCGATGATCCCGGGGGCCACCATGACCCTGCCGGGCATCGCCGGTATCGTGTTGACGCTGGGGATGGCGGTGGATGCGAACGTGCTGATCTACGAGCGTATTCGTGAAGAGATCCGCAATGGTCGCGGGGTGCAGCAAGCCATTCACCTGGGCTTTGATCGCGCCTTCTCCACCATCGCCGACTCCAACGTCACCTCGCTCATCACCTGCGTGATCCTGTTCGGTATCGGTACCGGTGCCATCAAGGGCTTCGCCCTGACCCTCGGGATCGGCCTGACGGCGTCCATGTTCACTGCCATCACGGTATCCCGCGCCATCATCAACCTGGCCTGGGGTGGACGGCGCATCGACAAGCTGCCGATCTAAGGAAGAGACATGTTTCAAATTCTACATTTTGAAAAGCCCATCCCCTTCATGCGTTTCGCCAAGCTGGGTATGGTCCTCTCTGCTCTGGTGACGGTGCTCGCCCTCTACGTTCTGTACGATCGAGGCCTGAACTGGGGGCTGGACTTCACCGGCGGTACCACCATCGAGGTGGGGTTCCAGCAGTCGGTGAGCCTGGACAAGATGCACGAGGCGCTGGATCAGCAGAAGATTGACGGGGCGACCCTGCAGTTCTTCGGCTCCAGCCGTGATGTGCTGGTGCGCATGGCCCCCCAAGAGGGCGTCAAGGTCGAGCAGCAGGGCAACGAGGTCCTGGCGGCCGCCAAGCTGGTCGACGAGAGCGCCGTGCTCAAGCGTGTCGAGTTCGTCGGTCCCTCCGTGGGTGACGAGCTGGCCACCGACGGTGCCCTGGCCATGCTGGCCTCCATCATCTGTATCCTGATCTACGTGGCGGTGCGCTTCGAGTGGCGTCTGGCCACGGGTGGCATCCTCTCCCTGGCTCACGACGTGATCATCACCCTCGGCATCTTTGCCTACTTCCAGTACGAGTTCGACCTGACCGTGCTGGCGGCGCTGATGACGCTGGTGGGGTACTCCCTGAACGACACCATCGTTGTGTTCGACCGGGTGCGGGAGAATTTCCGCAAGGTACGCCGTGGGGACACCGCGGAGATCATGGATCTCTCCATGACCGAGACCCTGAGCCGGACCATCATCACCTCGGGGTTGACCTTCGTGGTGGTGGTGGCGCTGCTGCTCAAAGGCGGGCCTCTGATCCACGGTTTCTCCATCGCCATGGTGATCGGGGTGGCCTTCGGGACCTACTCCTCCATCTATGTGGCGAGCGCCTCAGCCATGTTCCTCGGGATCAAGCGGGAGCACATGCTGCCGACCCAGGTGGAAAAAGAGGGCGCGGATCAGCAAGAGATCCTGCCGTAACAGACAAGGGCGCCGCAAGGCGCCCTTTCTCTTGTGGCCGGGGTGAGTCATGATGCTCCCCACAACCCAGCATCCATTACCCAAAGCAAGGAGCAAGCCCATGCAACACAATCCCCGTTTTCTGGCCCTGGTAGAGGCCATCCGCCCGCAGGTGCAGGAAACCGATGTGCACCAGATCAAGCGCTGGCAGGATGAGGGCCGAGCATTTCATCTGCTCGACGTGCGCGAAGAGAGCGAGTGGGCCAGGGGCCATCTGCCGGGGGCCACCTATCTCGGGCGTGGGGTGATAGAGCGTGACATCGAGACCCGGTATCCGGATCCCGACACCGAACTCTACCTCTATTGTGGTGGGGGATTTCGCTCCATCCTGGTGGCGGATAACCTGCACAAGATGGGTTATTCCCGGGTCGTCAGCGTCGATGGAGGCTTTCGCGGCTGGAGCGATGCCGGATACCCTGTCGAATCCTGATTTATTTGAGGGAGAGGGGCTGCGCCACATGACAAACGGCCCCGTGATCTTTACCATATGCGGGGTCAAGCGTAAGCGTCGGAGTGTTCATTGAACGTCAGGATAGGGATTGGATACCTCACGGGTATCCTGTTGTTGCTCCCCTTGTGGGGTTGCAGCAGTAGCAGTCAGGTAAAAGCGCCTCAAGTTCCCAAGCCGCAACCCGCTTCACTGGTATTGGCGACCCCCTTGCAGGTCTCCTACCAGAGCGAGTTGGCGTTGGCGCGACTCGGGCAGATGCTCAGTGAAATGGAATTGACGACCGAACAGCGGGCAGAACTCTTCTATGAGCGTGCCGTGGTGTTTGACCGGGTGGGCTTGCGTTCCCTGGCGCGACTCGACTTCAACCGCGCCCTGCGGGAGAAGCCGGATTTTGCCGAGGCCTACAACTTCATCGGTGTCTATCTGGTTCAACAGCAGAACTACGACGAGGCCTATGAGGCGTTCGACTCCGCCCTGGAGCTCGCCCCGGATTACGATTACGCCTATCTCAACCGGGGAATCGCGCTCTATTACGGCAATCGTCCCGAGCTTGCCGCGGCGGATATGAAGCGCTTCTACGAGGCGCAACCAGAAGACCCTTATCGGGTGATCTGGCTCTATCTGGCCGAGCAGAAGCTCAACGGACCGGCGGCCATGAGCCGGATGCGCGAGCGGCTCAACAAGTATGACGACGACGCCTGGAACTGGGATCTGGTGCGCCTCTATACGGGCGACATCAATGCCACCCAGTTGATGAGCAACGTGGTGAAAGGGGTCAAGGACAACAGGGAGCTCGCCGAGCGCCTGTGCGAGACCTACTTCTACCTCGGCAAGTTCGAGCTGGCCAAGGGTAACCGCAAGGAAGCCATCAGCTACTTCAAGCTGGCGCTGGCCAACAACGTCTATGACTTCATCGAGCATCGCTATGCCTTGCTGGAGCTGGAACTGATGGCGCGCAAGCCCCAGCCACCCGGAGCCCAGGGCAAGAGCGGCAAAGCGTGACTAAACGGGTTTGAACCCCATGAAAAAGGCCTCTTGACGAGGCCTTTTTGCTGTCTGGTGACACGGGGTGTACCGCTACTCCACCAGGCTCATGCCGGGGATCTGGCGCCAGTAACCGTTGCAGTCCCGCTCCTGCTGCAGGGGCAGGGGGGCCATCCCCTGTTCGTTGGCCTTGAAGCGCTCCAGCATCGTCAGGGTCTCCATGCCTTCGGGCGAGAGGCGCACCACATCCACCAGACCCTCCATCCCCTTGAGCTCGTTACCCAGGTTGTAGCAGTAACCGGACTGGGTCTGGATGCCGTTGAGGTTGAACACCTTCTGCCCCTCGCGACTGCTGGCAAGTCGCCCGGTGGGGTAGTCGATGCAGGCCAGTTCGCAGTTGTCCTTGGGCCGGTCGAGGGAGCGGGCGGTGAAGCAGCGTGCCGAGTAGGCGAGCGGCAGATGACCATAGGCGAACACCTCCACCTCGAACTGCTGGCGCTCCCTGCCCAGATCCTGATTGAGCTGCATCAGCCAGTCGCGGGAGAGCTCCACCGGCATCACCCAGCGCTGCATCCCCTGTTTAAGCAGCATGCGCAGCACGTCGGCGTTGTAGGCGTTGATGGCGGGGCCGCAGACGAACGGCAGCCCGGCTTCACTGGCGAGCTGGACCGCCCCCAGATCGTTGGCCTCGATCATCAGCTCGCCGTTGTCGACCAGCCGCTTTACCTCCTTGAGCTCGGAGGGAGCTGAGATCAGCGCCAGCGTGGAGAGTACCGCCTGCTTGCCGGAGCCCGCCACCTGACGGGCGAGGGCAATCCAGTCATCCACTTTCAGTTCGCGCCGCTTGCTGCAGACGGTTTCCCCCAGATAGACGATGTCGGCCTGGCTGGCGGCCGCCGCCTGATAGAAGGCCTGGGTGTCGGCCTTGGGCCAGTAGAAGAGCAGGGGGCCGAGAGAGAATTTCATGAGCAGTGCTCCTTATTGCCACTGGCGATGATAGGCACCGAGGGTGGTCTGGCTCCCCTCGGAGACGCGGGCGAGCTGGGCATCCCACTCAGCCTTGACTTGATAGGCCTCGGGGTTGGCCTGATAGGCGTCGATGGCGGCGCGCCAGACCCGGGTCACCTGCTCTACATAGGCGGGGCTGCGCTGGCGTCCCTCGATCTTGACCGACTGGATGCCGGTCTGGAACAGCTCGGGCAGGAGGCCGAGGGTGTTGAGGCTGGTGGGCTCCTCCAGCGCGTGATAGGTCTGGCCATCCACCTCGAAGCGCCCCTTGCACAGGGTCGGGTAGCCGGCGTTTTCCCCCGGGCCGTAACGATCGATCAGCACCTCGTTGAGGCGGGATTCGAGGCCGCTCGGGGTCTCTTCCCAGCGCACGAACTTGGCCGGTGAACAGGCGCCGACGGTGTTGGGGCTCTCGCCTGTCATGTAGGAGGAGAGGTAGCAGCGCCCCTCCGCCATGATGCAGAGGCTGCCGAAGGCGAACACCTCGAGGCCGACGTCGGTCTCGCGGGCAAGCTGCTTCACCTGATGCATGGAGAGCACCCTCGGCAGCACCACCCGGCCGACGTTGAAGTGCTGCTGGTAGAAGCGGATGGCAGCGGCGTTGGTGGCGCTGGCCTGGACCGAGACATGTAGCTCCATGCCGGGATGGCGGCGGCTGGCATAATCGAGCACGGCGAGATCGGCGATGATCAGGGCATCGGCACCGAGCGCCACCCCTTTGTCCACGGCCTGCTTCCAACGGGCATCGGAGCCCGGGTGGGCAAAGGTATTGATGGCGATGTGCAGCTTGCGGCCATGCTGGTGGACATAGTCAACCGCTCTTTCCAGCTTGCTGTCGGTGAAGTTGAGCCCGGCGAAGTGGCGGGCATTGGTGTCATCCTTGAAGCCGATGTAGACCGCATCGGCCCCGTTATCCACGGCTGTCTTCAGTGCCGGCAGGCTGCCTGCCGGGCAGAGTAATTCCATCGGGTACGCTCCGAGAGGGCAAAAATGCAAAAGTGGCCCGATTGTATTCATGCTTGCCCTCCCGCTTTTTGACCTGAGGCAGCTTTAGGTGGCTTTACCCTTCTTGAGGTAAGTGGGCACAAGTTTGATTTTCAACAGGATCTTGCCGAAGGGGCTGTGCTTGAATGCGCAAAAAACTGGGAGTTTATCGTGTTTCAACATCTGCAACGTCGCCTGGTCGAACAAGCACCCCGTCTCTTGCGCCACCCCCTCAAGCTGGTGCCCTTCCCTTTGCAACAAAACCTGATGGAGGCCCTGCTGGGCAGGGTGTTCCGGGAGGCCATCGAAGAGGGGGAATTTGCGTTTCTTGCGGGCAAGTGGCTGAAAGTGGAAGTCAGCGATCTGGGGCTATGCTGGTTTATCAGCGAGCAGGAGGGCAAATTGGTAGTGGCGAGGAAGTGTGAGCGCGCCGATGTCTGTTTCAGCGGCAATAGCCAGGATCTTGTTCTGATCGCCGGGCGCCGTGAAGACCCGGATTCCCTCTTCTTCCAGCGCCGACTGAAGATAGAGGGGGATACAGAGTTGGGCCTGGAGGTGAAAAATCTGATGGACAGCCTGGATCTGGACGGGCTGGGATTGATGAAATACCCCCTTATGGATCTGGCGACCTTTATCGAGCGGGCCCGCGAGACGCACGTGCCCACTGCCGCGACAATGAGCTGAGCCGTTTTCTTGCCCGAGTGCTGCGGAACAAGTGAACTTGAGCCGCAGTACCCCACTGTCAGCGTGACCACGCAGGGTGGGGAGGCGTCATCTGCCTGTTTGTGCAGAAATGCCTGGTTGGAAGCGGTGCCAAAATAGCGATTGGTTATGTTACAATTGCGCGCCATTTTTGACTGAAGATTGACTGGGCATGTTGGATCAGATTCGTATCGTGTTGGTAAACACCTCTCACACCGGCAACATGGGATCCGCGGCGCGGGCCATGAAGACCATGGGGCTGACTCAACTGGTGTTGGTCGATCCCCAGGCCCAGCCGGATGAGGAGGCCGTCGCCCTGGCGGCGGGGGCCAGCGATATCCTGGCTCGCGCTCGTATCGTGCCGACCCTGGATGAAGCCATTGCCGACTGTGGTCTGGTCATCGGCACCAGTGCCCGTTCCCGCACCCTGAGCTGGCCCATGCTGGATCCCCGTGAAGCGGGCGAGAAGCTGGTTGCCGAGGGCATGGCGCACCCGGTTGCGCTGGTGTTTGGCCGTGAACGCACCGGCCTCACCAATGACGAACTGCAAAAATGCCACTTCCATGTGGCCATTCCCGCCAATCCAGAATACAGCTCCCTCAATCTGGCCATGGCAGTGCAGACCCTTTGTTACGAGGTGCGGATGCGCTGGCTGGAAGTACAGAACCAGGAGCATTCGGCTCCGGAGGATGAGCGGGTCGAGTACCCCAGCGCCCAGCAACTGGAAGGGTTTTATCAGCATCTGGAGCAGACGCTGCAAAAGACGGGATTCATTGCCGATGACCATCCAGGCCATGTGATGAGCAAACTGCGTCGTCTATTCAATCGGGCCAGACCCGAAGCGGTGGAGTTGAACATCCTGCGGGGCATTCTCACCTCTGTCCAGAAGTCCAGGGCACAGGATTAATCCCGACTGATTTACTCAAGCATATACTTGACTGATTTAGTCGGGTATGTGACCATATGCCACATATTGATTGGTTCGCAAGACGGTAAGGCATATGAGACTGACCTCAAAAGGACGTTACGCGGTGACAGCCATGCTCGACGTGGCGTTGCATGCAGAGCAGGGGCCCGTGCCCCTGGCTGATATTTCAGAGCGCCAGGGCATCTCCTTGTCCTATCTGGAACAACTGTTTGCCCGTCTGCGCAAGCATGGTCTGGTGAGCAGCGTACGTGGCCCCGGTGGCGGCTATCGCCTCGGTCTGGCCCCTGGCGAGATTTCGGTCGGTCAGGTGATCACCGCGGTCGATGAATCGGTCGATGCGACCAAGTGCCTCGGCAAAGGGGGCTGCCACGGTGGTACCCAGTGCCTGACCCACTCCTTGTGGCGGGATCTGAGCGAACGCATCTCCAGTTTCCTGGGGGATATCACCCTGGCCGAGCTGGTTGGTCAGGCCGATGTGCGCCGTATCGCCGGCAAGCAAGATGAACAAATGAAGACCGTGTTGTCCCTGGTTGATCGGGCCGAACGCGGTGATGTGAGCTTGAAAGTCCAACTATAAACGTGCTTTCCACGACGAGTCGCTGTGTGACCCCGTCGTAACGGAGAAAAAGATGAAACTGCCTATTTACCTTGATTATTCGGCAACCTGTCCGGTGGACCCGCGTGTCGCAGAAAAAATGATGCAGTGCCTCACCATGGACGGCCTGTTCGGCAACCCAGCCTCCCGTTCCCACCGTTTCGGCTGGCAGGCCGAAGAGGCGGTGGATCTGGCCCGTAATCAAGTGGCAGAGCTGATCGGCGCGGACCCGCGCGAGATCGTCTTTACCTCCGGTGCGACCGAGTCCAACAACCTGGCCATCAAGGGCATCGCCCATTTCTACGCCGGCAAGGGCAAGCACATCGTCACCTCCAAGACCGAGCACAAAGCCGTGCTGGATACTTGCCGCCAACTTGAGCGGGAAGGCTATGAGGTGACCTACCTCGAGCCCATGCCCAATGGCCTGTTCACCCTTGAGCAGATCGAAGGCGCCCTGCGTGATGACACCATCCTGGTCAGCATCATGCACGCCAACAACGAGATCGGGGTGGTGCAAGACATCGCTGCCATCGGTGAGCTGTGCCGTTCCCGCAAGATCCTGCTGCACGTGGACGCCGTCCAGAGCGTGGGCAAGATCCCGGTCGACGTGGAAGCACTCAAGGTTGATCTGCTCTCCATGTCCGCCCACAAGGTATACGGCCCGAAAGGCATTGGCGCCCTGTATGTACGCCGCAAGCCCCGTGTGCGCCTGGAAGCCCAGATGCACGGCGGTGGTCACGAGCGCGGCATGCGCTCCGGCACCCTGGCAACCCACCAGATCGTCGGCATGGGTGAAGCCTTCCGCATCGCCAAGGAAGAGATGGCGAGCGAGAGTCAGCACATCATGGCCCTGCGCCAGCGTCTGTGGGATGGCATCAAGAACATCGAAGAAGTCTATATCAACGGGGATCTGGACCAGCGTGTACCGGGCAACCTGAACGTGAGCTTCGCCTATGTGGAAGGGGAATCCCTCATCATGGCACTGAAGGATCTGGCGGTCTCTTCCGGTTCTGCCTGTACTTCGGCCAGCCTGGAACCTTCCTACGTGCTGCGCGCCCTGGGTCTGAACGACGAGCTGGCACACAGCTCCATCCGTTTCAGCATCGGTCGCTTCACCACCGAAGAAGAGATCGACTACGCAATCAAGCTCATCTGCGACTCCATCGGTCGTCTGCGCGAGATGTCCCCCCTGTGGGAGATGTTCAAGGATGGCGTCGATCTGAACACGGTCGAATGGGCACATCACTGATCCTTGCCAGCATGGCAAGGGTCTGGTGAACAACGGAATTAGCAGGAGTTAGATATGGCTTACAGTGAAAAAGTAATCGACCACTACGAGAATCCCCGCAACGTCGGTGGTTTTGACAAGAACGATCCCAGCGTCGCCACCGGCATGGTCGGTGCACCGGCCTGTGGTGACGTCATGAAGCTGCAACTGAAGATCAGCGACGATGGCATCATTGAAGATGCCAAGTTCAAGACCTACGGCTGTGGTTCCGCCATCGCCTCCAGCTCTCTGGTGACCGAGTGGGTCAAGGGCAAGACCCTGGACGAAGCGGCCGGTATCAAGAACACCGACATCGCCGAAGAGCTGGCGCTGCCGCCGGTGAAGATCCACTGCTCCATTCTGGCGGAGGATGCCATCAAGGCCGCCATCGCCGATTACAAGCAGAAGAAAGGTCTTTAAGGTCCGGAGAGCAGTATGGCCATAACCATGACAGATGCCGCAGCGGCGCGGGTTTCCTCCTTCATGATCAACCGGGGCAAGGGCATCGGCCTGCGCCTCGGCGTCAAGACGACCGGCTGTTCTGGCCTTGCCTATGTGCTCGAGTTCGTGGATGAGCTGGCTGCCGAGGATCAGGTATTTGAGCAGAAAGGCGTCAAGATCATCGTGGATGCCAAGAGCCTGATCCACCTGGATGGCACCGAGCTGGACTTCGTGAAGGAAGGCCTCAACGAGGGCTTCCAGTTCAACAACCCGAATGCCAAGGGCGAATGTGGTTGTGGCGAAAGCTTCAGCGTGTAAGTGGTTCGATTGACCGATCGCCCATGTTTGCAACGCCTCGTAGCCCCAAGGGTGAGCCCTGTTGCGGCGAGTCTCTTGTGATCAACACCTTGCTCATCAACACAGTGGTGTGGACGCCAGTCCATGCCACTGCTCTCAAGTTCAAGACGAGTGTGGTTGCACTCCCAGCGCTATTGTCTGAGGACGAAGGATGAATCATTTCGAGCTGTTCGGGCTGGCTGAGGGCTTCGAGCTCGATACTCGCCAACTGGCTGACACCTATCGTCAGCTGCAGACCCAGTTCCATCCCGATCGTTTTGCGACTGCCCCCGAGCGGGAGCAACTGGCTGCCGTGCAGCGTGCTGCCCAGATCAACGATGCCTTTACCACCCTCAAGGCCCCCTTGCGCCGAGCCGAGTACCTGCTCTCCTTGCGGGGCACCGATATTCGCGGCGAGCAGCAGACACTGCAAGATCCCGCCTTTCTGATGCAACAGCTGGAGTGGCGAGAGCGGCTGGCTGATCTCAAGGGCGACGCCGACCCTGAGGGGGCCATCAAGGATTTTCGCCAGGAAATCAGGCATGATCACCAGGCGTTGATGCAACGGCTGACCGACTCTCTCACCAGGGGTGAGGATCTGCAGGCGGCGGATTGCGTTCGCAAGCTCAAATTTGTCGACAAGCTCCTCGAGGAGCTGGAACGATTCGAAGACTCGCTGTTCGAGTCTTGACCCTCTAACGCAGGAATTGTGATTACCCATGGCATTACTGCAAATTGCCGAGCCAGGCCAGAGCGCCGCACCTCACCAGCATAAACGTGCCGTCGGCATCGATCTTGGCACCACCAACTCCCTGGTCGCCGCCGTGCGCAGCGGCCAGGCCGACACCCTCTGTGACGAGCAGGGGCGTGATCTGCTGCCTTCCGTGGTCCATTACCAGGCCGATACCATCCGGGTTGGCTTCGATGCCAAGCGTGAGGCGGCCCTCGATCCCCACAACACCATCGTCTCGGTCAAGCGGATGATGGGCAAGGGGCTGGCCGACATCGATACCCGCCAGCAACCCTATCAATTCGTGGCGGCCGACAACGGCATGCCGCAATTGCAGACCCGCCAGGGGCTGGTCAATCCGGTGCAGGTCTCGGCCGAGATCCTGAAAAAACTGGCCGAGCGCGGTGCCGCGTCCCTCGGGGGAGACCTCGACGGCGTGGTCATCACGGTGCCCGCCTATTTTGACGATGCCCAGCGTCAGGGTACCAAGGACGCGGCCAGACTGGCCGGTCTGCACGTGCTGCGGTTGCTCAATGAACCCACGGCAGCCGCCATCGCCTATGGCCTCGACTCGGGTCAGGAAGGGGTGATCGCCGTCTATGACCTGGGTGGCGGAACCTTCGATATCTCCATCCTGCGCCTGCATCGCGGGGTGTTTGAGGTGATGGCCACCGGTGGCGACTCGGCACTCGGTGGTGACGATTTTGACCATCTGCTGGCGGACTGGCTCAAAGAGCAAGCCGGGTTGTCCGGTCAGCTCGATGCCCGTACCCAGCGCGAGTTGCTGGATGCGGCGGCCAGCATCAAGCACGGCCTCACCGATGCAGATGCCGTTGCCTGCACCTTTGCCGGCTGGCAGGGTACCGTCACCCGCAGCCAGTTTGACGAGCTGATCCAGCCCCTGGTCAAACGCACCCTGCAGGCTTGTCGGCGCGCCCTGCGCGATGCGGGTCTCGAGCAGGAAGAGGTGCTGGAAGTGGTGATGGTCGGTGGCTCGACCCGGGTGCCGCTGGTGCGCGAGCGGGTGGGCGAGTTCTTCGGCCGCACCCCCTTGACCAGCATCGACCCTGACAAGGTGGTGGCCATCGGTGCCGCCATCCAGGCCGACATCCTGGTGGGCAACAAGCCCGACGCCGAGATGCTGCTGCTGGACGTCATCCCGCTTTCCCTGGGTCTGGAGACCATGGGCGGCCTCGCCGAGAAGGTGATCCCGCGCAATACCACCATTCCGGTGGCCCGCGCCCAGGAGTTCACCACCTTCAAGGATGGCCAGACCGCGATGGCCATCCACGTGGTGCAGGGGGAGCGCGAGCTGGTGGCGGATTGCCGCTCCCTGGCCCGCTTCACCCTGACCGGCATTCCGCCCATGGCGGCCGGCGCCGCCCACATTCGCGTCACCTTCCAGGTGGATGCGGACGGTCTGCTGTCGGTCAGCGCCATGGAGAAATCCTCCGGCGTGCAGGCCGAGATCCAGGTCAAGCCCTCCTACGGGCTGGGGGAAGATGACATCCTCAACATGCTGAGCGCCTCCATCGCCAATGCCCAGCAGGACATGGATGCCCGCATGCTGGCTGAGCAGCAGGTTGAGGCCGACCGGGTGGTCGAGAGCCTCAACGCCGCCCTGGCCGCCGATGGCGAGGCTTTATTGAGCCCCGCCGAGCGGGCCGAGCTGGATGCCGCTATCGCCCATCTGCTGACCATGCGCAGCACGGGCACCACCAACCAGATCAAAGAGGCCATCGAGGCGGCGGACGCTGCCAGTGGCGAATTTGCAGCCCGCCGGATGGATGCCTCCATCCGCAAGGTGCTGACCGGACAAAACGTCAACAAGGTGTGATATGCCAAAACTGATTATTCTGCCCCATCCCGAGCTCTGTCCGGACGGCGCGGCCCTCGAAGGTGCGACCGGTGAAACCATTCTGGATATCGCGCTGCGCAATGGCATCGAGATCGAGCACGCCTGCGAGAAGTCCTGTGCTTGTACTACCTGCCACTGCGTGGTGCGGGAAGGGTTCGACTCCCTCGAGCCGAGCGACGAGCTGGAAGACGACATGCTGGACAAGGCGTGGGGGCTGGAGCCGGAATCCCGTCTCAGCTGCCAGGCCAGACTGGCGGACGAGGATCTGGTGGTGGAACTGCCCAAGTACACCCTGAATCTGGCGTCCGAGCGCCACTGATGACCCCTTAATTACACATGAGTGAATTGCGCGTGCAGCATCTCATGGTGCAGTAATGATATGGTGAAGGCCGTGACCCTTGAGGGAGCGGCCTTTTTTGTGCCCGTGATTTCCCTATTCGTTGATGAAAGTGCCAATAAAAAGGAAGCAAGAGAACATGGCTGACATGATGAACGTAAGGTTGTCGTCCCAGGCTGCCGCCGCCCAGTGGGGCGAGGGTGCCCTGCTCAGTTTCAACGGGGACGAGGCCCATCTCCATCTGGCCGCTGGCCAGGAGAAGGAGGCGCTGCGCGCCATCCAGCGCGGGGCCAGACGCCTCGAGTCGAGCGGCATCAAGCGCATCAAGCTGGTGGGCGAGGGGTGGAATGGGGAGCGTCGTTACGCCTTTGCCCAGGGCTTCTATGCCGCCAAGGGGGTTCGCGAGCTCGATTTTGGTGAACAGAGCGAACAGGAAGCGGCCGAACTCGCCGCCTTGCTCAAGGCGACCCACTGGGTGCGCGAGGTGACCAACGGCTGCCCGGAAGCCATCTACCCCATGAGCCTGGCGGAGTCCGCTCTGCTGCTCATTCGCAGCCTTGGCGGTGACAAGGTGACCGCCCGCATCACCGCTGGCGAAGCCTTGCGTGAATCGGGTCATATCGGGATCTGGTCGGTGGGCCGTGGCAGCGAGCGCGAGCCGGTGCTGCTGGAGCTCGACTACAACCCGACCGGGGATGCCAACGCCCCCGTGGTCGCGGCGCTGGTGGGCAAGGGGATCACTTTTGATTCCGGCGGCTACTCCATGAAGTCCTCCGACAACATGCTGCCGATGAAGTCCGACATGGGCGGCGCCGCCATGGTGACCGGCGCCCTGGCGCTGGCCATCAGCCGTGGCCTGAACAAGCGGGTCAAGCTCATCCTCTGCTGCGCCGAGAACCTGGTCTCCGGCCACGCCTTCAAGCTCGGCGACATCCTCACCTATCGCAACGGCATCTCGGTCGAGATCCAGAATACCGACGCGGAAGGTCGCCTGGTGCTGGCAGACGGCCTGCTGGCTGCGAGCGAAAGCGGGGCTGCCTACATCCTGGACGCTGCCACCCTGACCGGCGCCGCCAAGACCGCGCTGGGCCGCGACTACAATGCCGTGTTTGCCCTCGATGAGGCGGAGCAGGTGCGCGCGCTGGCTGCCGCCAACGCCGAAAACGAGAAGGCCTGGCCGCTGCCGCTCGAACCCTGGCACGCAGGCCAGCTCACCTCGGCCTTTGCCGAGCTGGGCAATGTGGCATCCGCCGAAGGTACTGCCGGCGCCACCACGGCAGCGGCGTTCCTGTCGCGCTTCGTCCGTGACGAAGGCAAGGGCTGGGTGCACCTGGACCTGGCCGCTTCCTATCAGAAGTCGGGCAATGAGCTCTGGGCGACCGGGGCCAAGGGCCATGGTCTTCGCACGATTGCCCGCTGGTTGCAGGAGGTGTGCGCATGAACGTCTGGTTGAGCCGAGAGTTTGCACCGGCCGAGTGGGGGGAGGGGGCACTGCTCTCCCACCGTGCCGACGGCATGGTGATCCATCTGGTGAGCGCCACTCCCTTGCTGGATATCCAGCAGGCGGCGCGGCGCCTGTGCAGCCAGGGGATCCAGCAGGTGGTCCTGGCTGGCCACTGGGAGCGGGAGCAGCAGTGGGCCTTTGCCCAGGGGCTGCAGACGCCCAAGGCGGAAGTGGGGTTGCAGTGGGCCACTTCGTCCGAGGAGGACAGGGAGGAGCTGGAGGCGCGCTGGCTGTGCGGGCGTTGGGTGCGGGAGATGACCAACGCCACTCCGGAGCAGCTGGGGCCGCTGGAGTTGGCGGTCGAAGCCGCTGCCTTCCTCACCGAGCTGGCACCGGACCGGATCAGCCATCGCATCCTCAAGGGAGAGGCGCTGCAACAGGCGGGCTGGGTCGGTCTCTATCAAGTGGGTCGTGGCAGTGACCGCGAGCCCGTGATGCTGGAGCTGGATTTCAATCCGGGCAAGGATCCCAAGGCGCCGGTAGCGGCCGCCCTGGTGGGCAAGGGGATCACCTTCGATTCCGGCGGCTACTCCATGAAGACCTCCCAGGGCATGCTGACCATGAAACACGACATGGGCGGTGCCGCCATCGTCACCGGCGCGCTGGCGCTGGCCATTCTGCGTGGCCTCGACAAGCGGGTGAAGCTCATCCTCTGCTGCGCCGAGAACCTGGTATCCGGCCATGCCTACAAGCTGGGTGACATCCTTACCTACAAGAACGGCACCACGGTGGAGGTGGTCAATACCGACGCCGAAGGGCGTCTGATCCTGGCAGACGGCTTGCAACTGGCCGGCGAGTCTGGTGCGCCGCTCATCATCGACGCCGCCACCCTCACCGGGGCGGCCGTGATGGCGCTGGGGGGGCGTTACAACGCCCTGTTTGGACTGGACAAGGGGCTGGTGAGCCGCGCCATGGCCTATTCGGATGCGGAGCAGGAGCCAGCATGGCCGCTGCCGCTGGAGCCCTGGCATCGCCAGCAGTGCCCGTCCCACTATGCCGACACCGCCAACAGCCGCCCCGTGCCGGGCGGCGGACCGGGGGGAGCCTCCAATGCGGCAGGCTTCCTCTCCCGCTTTGTCCCTGATGAGGGAAGAGGCTGGCTGCATGTCGATCTCGCCGCCTGCTTCAGCGAGAACGGCGACAGTCTGTGGGCGCCCGGGGCCAATACCCTGGGGATGCGCACCATCGCCCATACCCTGATGGCGGAGACGCGCTGAGTCAGTGAACGGCATCACAAGGGCACCTCAGGGTGCCCTTTCCAGCGCTGCTTTGCTGAGCAATTGATACGGTTTTGAAGCATTAGCATGCCGATCGTGCGCAAGCGCACATTTTTTCTCTCTGCCCTGGCACAAGATGAGTCACCATGTTGTTTCAAGGATTCTTTTGTTTAACAAAAAGTTGATTTTTTGTGTGTTATTTCGTTTTTTGTTTACGTATAATCGCCGCCGAACATGGATTCCTACAATAAAACTCTGTAGTTAAGGAAAGAACTCAATGGCTATCGAACGTACCTTCTCCATCGTCAAGCCGGATGCGGTCAGCAAGAACCTGATTGGTGCCATTTACAGCCGCTTCGAAAGCGCCGGCCTGAAAGTCATCGCCGCCAAGATGCTGCACCTGACCAGCGAACAGGCCGCCGGTTTCTACGCCGAGCACCAGGGCAAGCCGTTTTATGATGGTCTGGTCGGCTTCATGACCTCTGGCCCCGTCATGGTACAGGTGCTGGAAGGTGAAGACGCCATCCGCCGTCACCGTGAAATCATGGGCGCCACCAACCCGAAAGAGGCACTGGCCGGCACCCTGCGCGCCTGCTACGCCGAGAGCATCGATCGCAACGCCGTCCACGGCTCCGATGCCCCGGCCTCTGCCGCCCGTGAAATCGCCTACTTCTTCTCCGACGACGAGATCTGCCCGCGCGGCTGATGTTGTCTGCTGGTGACCAAGGGAGCTTCGGCTCCCTTTTGTTTTTTGGTCATCCTGCCAATATCCACTTATTCTCCAGGTGGAAAGCCAGACCCATTATTTGTACAATGCCGCCCCCTGACGTAGGTCAGCCGATAATTTATGAAGTGTGTGAGCTGAGGCCCCTGATGAGCGAAACAAAAACCAACCTGCTGGATCTCGACCGGGATGCCATGCGTGCCTTCTTCGTCGAGTTGGGCGAGAAGCCGTTCCGGGCAGATCAGATAATGAAGTGGATCTATCACTTCGGTTGTGATGATTTCGATCAGATGAGCAACGTCAACAAGGCGTTGCGCGAGCGGCTCAAGGCGATTGCCGAGATCCGTGCCCCCGAGATCAGCCGTGAACAGCGCTCCGCCGATGGCACCATCAAATGGGCGCTGCAGGTGGGCGATCAGGAGGTGGAGACCGTCTACATTCCGGAAGCGGACCGCGCGACCCTGTGCGTCTCCTCTCAGGTGGGCTGCGCCCTGGCGTGCACCTTCTGCTCCACCGCCCAGCAAGGGTTCAACCGCAACCTGAAAGTTTCCGAGATCATCGGCCAGGTGTGGCGTGCCGCCAAAGTGGTGGGCGGCAAGCGCCCCATCACCAACGTGGTGATGATGGGCATGGGTGAGCCGCTGCTCAACCTCGCCAACGTAGTACCTGCCATGAAGCTGATGATGGATGACTTCGGCTTCAGTATCTCCAAGCGCCGCGTCACTCTCTCCACCTCCGGTGTGGTACCGGCGCTGGATATGCTGGGGGACCAGATCGACGTTGCCCTGGCCATCTCCCTGCATGCGCCGAACGATGCGCTTCGCTCCGAGATCATGCCGATCAACGACAAGTACAACATTGAGTCCTTCCTTGCCGGGGTACGCCGCTATCTGGCCAAGTCCAACGCCAACGGCGGCCGGGTGACCGTGGAGTATGTGCTGCTCGATCACATCAACGACGACATGCAGCATGCCCATGAGCTGGCCAAGGTCCTCAAGGAAACCCCTTGTAAGATCAACCTGATCCCGTTCAACCCCTTCCCGGGCAACCCGTTTGGCAAGCCGAGCAACAGCCGTATCGACCGTTTCTCCAAGGTGCTGATGGAATACGGCCTGACCGTCATCGTGCGCAAGACCCGCGGTGACGACATTGACGCCGCCTGTGGGCAGCTGGTGGGGGAGGTGATTGACCGCACCAAGCGCACCATGAAAAATCGGATGCAACAGGATGGGATTTCCGTCAAAATGGTTTAACTCCTAAGCCATTGTATAGACAGGAAATGGATATCCGTACATTGATCGTAGTGGCAGCGCTCTGTGCGCTGCCAGGCTGTGTCACAGAGACCACTTACGCTGGCCAGAATTCGACCCAGCGTGAAGTGGGTCCCGACCTCAAGGCCGCCGCCCAGACTCGTCTCGATCTGGGTATCCAGTATCTGCGCCAGGGCAATGCCGAGCAGGCCAAATTCAACCTCGACCGCGCCCTTCAGTACGATCCCAACAATCCTCAGGTCTACATCGGTTTTGCCTATTTCTATCAGCAGGTGTCGGATTTCAAGGCCGCCGAGGCGAGCTACAAGAAAGCGCTGGCCATGGATCAGTCCAATGCTGACGCGATGAACAACTATGGCGCCTTCCTCTGCAACCGTGGCCGCTTCGACGAAGCGGAAAAGGCGTTCTTGCAGGCCGTCAGCCAGCCCGATTACGTGAAGATCGCCGATACCTACGAGAATGCGGCGCTCTGCTCGATGCAAAATCACAGAAATGACAAGGCCGGCGAGTATTATCGTCTGGCCTTGGGGTATAATCCCCGCAATCCTAGGTTATTGCTGGACATGGCCGAGCTTTCCATGAAAGATGGCAAGCTTCCTGATGTCCAGTCTTACCTCGTGCGCTTTGCCGATGTGGCAGAGGAGAACGAGGAGAGCCTCTGGCTCCGGCTGCGGCTGGCCCAGGCCATGGACAAACCGGCATTACTTCACCAATTCGGGACTGAGCTGGTAAGGCAATATCCCACTTCGCAACAAGCCAAGCGTTACTTAGCCAATGACTACTGAACAGCCACACGATTTCCAAGACGACTCCCAGGCAGTGGGCCCAGGCCAGCTGCTGCGCAATGCCCGTGAACAGCTCGGCTGGACCCGGGAACAGGTTGCGTCCCGCATTCACCTTCGTCTGACCCTGATCGCCGCCATCGAAGCGGATACCTATGACAAGCACACGTCCCATACCTTCATTCGTGGCTATCTGCGCGCCTATGCCAAGCTCGTGGGCATCCCCGAGGAGACCATCCTCGCCGCCTACGAGAAGCTGGGACTGACTCCCCCCGACAACATCGACATGCAGAGCTTCTCCCGTCGATCCCGCCAGCAGGCCAATGACAGCCGGCTCAAGGTGGTGACCTGGCTGGTGATTCTGGTGCTGATCGGGCTCTCCGTCGCCTGGTGGTGGCAGAGCACAGCGCGCCGCTCAGCCGGTGACGACGCCCTGGCGGCGACCGAGATGAGCGCGACCGTCAATACGCCGGAAGCGAATGTTGCCCCCGCCGTGGAGGTCACCGAGCCCGTGCTGCCCGCAGCGTCCGATGCCGTGTCCACCCAGGTTGTGGTGAGCGGTGCCACCGCGACCCTGCCTGTGGTCGCTACGGATGCCAGCGCAGCCGTCCCGACGGACGTTTCCGGTGCGGTCTCGACTGCCGAGAGCACGACCACCGAGCCCGCCAAGGCGCCCCAGCTCAAGATGAGCTTCACCGCCGATTGCTGGCTGGACGTCAAGGATGCCAACGGCAAGACCCTGTTCAGCGGTCTGAAGAAGGCGAACGACGAACTGGTACTGGAAGGACCCGAGCCACTCAGATTCATCATTGGCGCGCCCATGGCGGTCAATCTCGAATATCAGGGCAAGTCCTTCGACATGAGCCGTTACAACAACGGCCGGACTGCCCGCTTCTCACTGCCGCAGGAGTAATCAGTCCGCCATGTCTGTTCACGAAAAGCCCGCACACGAATCACCCATCGTTCGTCGCAAATCCAGACAGATCATGGTCGGCAACGTGCCGGTTGGGGGCGATGCCCCCATCACGGTACAGACCATGACCAACACCAAGACCACGGACGTGGCCGCTACCGTCGAGCAGATCCAGCGGATCGAGCGGGTCGGCGCCGACATCGTCCGGGTCTCCGTCCCCACCATGGAGGCGGCGGAAGCGTTCAAGCTCATCAAGCAGCAGACCCGCATCCCCATCGTGGCCGACATCCACTTCGACTACCGCATCGCCCTCAAAGTGGCCGAGTACGGGGCCGACTGCCTGCGCATCAACCCGGGCAACATCGGCAACGAAGAGCGGGTGCGTGCGGTGGTGGATTGCGCCCGTCACTACAACATCCCCATCCGGATCGGCGTCAACGGCGGTTCCCTTGAGCGTGATCTCCAGGAGAAATACGGCGAGCCGACCCCGGAGGCGCTGCTGGAGTCCGCCATGCGCCACGTGGATTACCTGGATCGCCTCGACTTCCAGAACTTCAAGGTGAGCGTCAAGGCGTCCGATGTCTTCCTGGCGGTCGGTGCCTATCGCCTGCTGGCCAAGCAGATCGATCAACCCCTGCATCTGGGCATCACGGAAGCGGGCGGTTTTCGCGCCGGCGCGGTCAAGTCCGCCATTGGCCTTGGCATGTTGCTGAGCGAAGGGATTGGCGACACCCTGCGCATCTCCCTGGCCGCCGATCCGGTGGAAGAGGTGAAGGTGGGCTTCGACATCCTCAAATCCCTGCGCATCCGTTCCCGCGGCATCAACTTCATCGCCTGTCCTTCCTGCTCCCGTCAGGAGTTCGACGTCATCGGCACGGTCAATGCCCTGGAAGAGCGGCTCGAAGACATCATCACCCCGATGGATGTCTCCATCATCGGCTGTGTGGTGAACGGTCCGGGGGAGGCGCTGGTCTCCGATCTCGGCCTTGCGGGCGCCGCCAACAAGAGTGCCTTCTACGAGGGGGGCCAGCGGGTCGACCGGCTCGACAACAAGGATTTGATCCCGACCCTGGAGCGTCGCATCCGTGCCCGGGCCGCCATGCTGGATCCGGCCAACCAGATCCAGGTGGACAAAGGTTGAACCATGACGGGGCCACCTGGGGTGGCCCCGGCTTTAGGTTGTTGATTTTACATCCCGCATCCGGGTACCCGATTTTACCTCGGGGTCGAAAATCCCTATAATGCGGCCAAATTTTACCTCTTTTTCTCGAGTATCAACGTGGCAAAACAGATCCAAGCTATTCGCGGTATGAATGATTGCCTGCCGGAGCAGAGCCCGGTATGGCAGAAAGTAGAACAGATCCTGCGCCAGGTCGTGGCCAGCTATGGCTACAGCGAAGTGCGCATGCCCATCGTCGAGCAGACCCATCTGTTCAAGCGTGCCATCGGTGAAGTGACCGACGTGGTCGAAAAAGAGATGTACACCTTTGAAGACCGCAACGGCGACAGCCTGAGCCTGCGTCCGGAAGGGACCGCCAGTTGCGTCCGTGCCGGCATCGAGCACGGTTTGCTGTACAACCAGGAACGCCGGATGTGGTACATGGGCCCCATGTTCCGTCACGAGCGTCCCCAGAAAGGTCGCTATCGCCAGTTCCACCAGTTCGGGGTCGAGCTGTTCGGCATCAACGGGCCGGACATCGATGCCGAGCTCATCATGTTGACCCACCGCCTGTGGCGTCTGTTCGGCATCAGCGATCACGTGACCCTGCAGCTCAATACCCTCGGTCAGAGCAGCGAACGTGCCGCCTATCGCGATGCGCTGGTGGCCTATCTGGAGCAGTACAAGGAGCAGCTGGACGAAGAGAGCCAGCGCCGCATGTACAGCAACCCCCTGCGGGTGCTCGACTCCAAAGACGAAAAAGTGCAGGCCATCCTGTCGGGTGCCCCCCGTCTGTTCGACCACCTGGGCGAAGAGAGCCTGGCTCACTTCGAAGGGCTCAAGCGCCTGCTCACGGCGGCCGGCATCCAGTTCGAGGTGAACGAGCGTCTGGTGCGCGGCCTCGACTACTACAACCTGACCGTGTTCGAGTGGGTGACCAACAGCCTGGGGGCCCAGGGCACCGTCTGTGCCGGTGGTCGCTACGACGGCCTGGTGGAGCAGCTCGGTGGCCAGCCGACCCCGGCGGTGGGCTTTGCCATGGGCATGGAGCGTCTGGTACTGATGCTCGAAACCCTCGAGCTCAATGCTGACATCCGCCCGGCGGTGGATGTCTATCTCTGCATGGTGGGTGAGGGGACCGAGCAGGCTGGCTTTGCCCTGGCCGAGCGCCTGCGCGATGCCCTGCCGGACTTGCGCCTCATGAGCCACTGCGGCGGCGGCAACTTCAAGAAACAACTCAAGCGTGCCGACAAGAGCGGCGCGGCCATTGCCCTGATCCTTGGGGAGACCGAGGTGCAAAGCGGGGAGATCACCATTAAATATCTGCGTGGCCAGGCCGAGCAACAGACCGTCTCGGTCGATGCCGCCATCGCCCTGCTGGCAGCGAAAGGAGAGTAAGCTGTGGAAGTGTATACCACTGAAGAACAACAGGTTGAGGTCATCAAGAACTGGTGGAAAGAGAACGGTACCTCGGTGATCGCCGGGACCGTGATCGGTCTGGTCGGCCTCTTTGGCTGGCGCTACTACAACGAGATGCAGCAGAACAACCAGGAAGCCGCCTCCCAGGCTTACAACGAGATGACCGCCCAGCTCGCCAAGGGGGACGACGCCGCCCTGGAGCAGGCAAAGAGCTTCATTACCGCTCACAAGGGTGACGCCTATGCCGAGCTGGCCGCCCTGCAACTGGCCGCGGCCGCCGTCAAGGCGGGCAAGCTGGATCTGGCTGCCGAGCAGCTGACCCAGGTGGCCGCCAGTGGCGACGACAGCATCAAGCCCATCGCCGCCCTGCGTCTGGCACGGGTCCTGAGCGATCAGGGCAAGGCTGACGAGGCCCTGGCCCAGCTTGGCAAGATCAACAACGACGCCTTCAAGGCCCAGGTGGCGGAAGTGCGCGGCGATATCCTGCAAAAGCAGGGCAAGGCCGAAGAAGCGCGCGATGCCTATCAGGCGGCGGCGGATGCCGGCGGCCTGCAGAGCAGCGCCGAACTCAAGCTGAAGATGGATGATCTGGCGCTGCCAGCCGTCACTGCGGGCGAGGCACCGGATGCGTAATCTGTACAAGCGAATGGCGCTGGGGGTGGCTGTCTCCTTCGCCTTGCAGGGCTGCTCCCTGTTCAGTTCGGAAGAGGATCTCAACCCCATGGCGCCCCTGCCCAAGGTCGAGTCCGCGTTCACTGCCGATACCGCCTGGTCCTCCTCGGTCGGGGATGGCATCGGCGACTTCTACTCCCAGCTCAAGCCGGTGGTGGAAGAGGACCGCATCTATGCAGCGGCCCGCGATGGCGATGTGACCGCCTTCGAGCGCGAGAGCGGCAAGGAGCTGTGGAGCGTGGATCTGGCAGATCTGCCCATCAACGCCGACAAGCGCAGCGCCCGTCTCTCCGGTGGTCTGGTCTCCCGCTACGGCAAGCTGTTCCTCGGGTCCGAAAACGGGGTGGTCTACGCCCTGAACGAGGCCAACGGCGAAGTGCTGTGGCAGACCACGGTGCCGGGGGAAGTGGTGGCGAGCCCCGCCGTCGAGGATGGCCGCGTGGTGGTGCTGACCACCTCCGGTCGCCTGGTGGCGCTCGATACCGACGAAGGCAAGCTGCAGTGGACCCTGTCCGAAGAGCAGCCGCCCCTGACCCTGCGCAGTGCCGGCGCCCCCATCATCACCAACGGTGCCGTCATCTATGGCCGCGCCGATGGCAAGGTGGGCATCGCCCTGCTGAGCAACGGCCAGCCGGTGCGTCAATCCAAGGTGGCTGACCCGCGCGGCGCCACCGAACTGGATCGGATGGTGGACGTCGATGCCAGCCCGCTGATTGCCGGTGATGAGCTCTACGCCATCGCCTACAACGGCCAGTTGATGGCGCGCAAGCTGATGAGCGGCGACGAAGTGTGGAAGCGCAAGTATTCCGGTTATCGCGACATGGCGGTGACCGGCAATGCCATCGTGCTGACCGACAGCCGCAGCCATCTGTTTGCGGTCGATCGTCGCAACGGTCTCGAGCTGTGGTCCAACACCCAGCTGGAAAACCGCACCGTGACCGCCCCCGTCATCCTGGGTGACTATGTGGTGGTCGGCGATGTGGAAGGTTACCTGTATTGGCTGGACCGTACCGACGGGACCATCAAGGCCATGCAGCAGCTCGACAGCAGTGGTCTCTATGCCGCTCCGCTGGTGGAGGGTGACACCCTGTATGTGCAGAGCCGTGACGGCAAGTTGTACGCCCTCAAGCGTCCTTGATCGTCCGATAATGTGAATATCCGGCTCCTGGTCTTCGGACCCGGAGCCTTTGTCGTCTTGAGAATGAGGCTTTTATGACTCCTGTAGTTGCCCTGGTGGGCCGCCCCAACGTGGGGAAATCCACCCTGTTTAACCGCCTGACCCGTACCCGGGATGCCCTGGTTGCCGACTTCCCCGGCCTGACCCGGGACCGCAAATATGGCCAGGCGAAGCTGGGCGAGCTGGAATTTATCGTGGTCGATACCGGCGGTATCGATGGCACCGAGGAGGGGATCGAGCTGAAGATGGCCGAGCAGTCCCTGCTGGCCATCGAAGAGGCCGATGTGGTGCTCTTCATGGTGGATGCCCGTGCCGGTCTCACCGCGGCGGATCAGGCCATCGCCGAGCACCTGCGCAAGACCCACAAGAAGGTGTTTCTGGTAGCCAACAAGACCGACGGCATCGACGGTGACTCCGCGGTGTCCGAATTCTACGGTCTGGCCCTGGGCGAGGTCTACCAGATGGCGGCCGCCCACGGCCGTGGCGTACTGAGCCTGCTGGAGCTGGCCCTGGCCCCTCACCTCGAGACCCTGGTCGGCTCTGCCACCGAGGCACAAGAGGAAGAGGAGCTGGAGGAGTTCGACGAAGAGGCCTTGCTGCGCATGGTGGCTGCCGGTGAGCTCGACACCCGGGAAGACACCAAGGAGACGCCGTTCGCCGACCTGCCCATCAAATTTGCTATCGTCGGTCGTCCCAACGTCGGCAAGTCGACCCTGACCAACCGCATGCTGGGTGAAGATCGGGTCATCGTCTACGACATGCCGGGTACCACCCGCGACTCCGTCTACATCCCCATGGAGCGCGACGATCAGAAATACGTGGTCATCGACACCGCCGGCGTGCGTCGCCGTGGCAAGGTGCACGAGACGGTGGAGAAGTTCTCCGTCATCAAGACGCTCAAGGCGATTGAAGATGCCAACGTCTGCCTGCTGGTCATTGACGCTCGGGAGACCATCACGGATCAGGACTTGAGCATCCTCGGCTTCGTGCTCAACAGCGGCCGCTCCGTGGTACTGGTGGTCAACAAGTGGGACGGCCTGGATCAGAAGGTGAAAGAGGACGTCAAGAACGAGCTGGACAGACGTCTGGGCTTCATCGACTTCGCCCGGGTGCACTTCATCTCCGCCCTGCACGGCAGTGGCGTCGGTCACCTGTTCGAATCCATCAACGAGGCTTACGAGTCCGCGACTCGCCGCACCAGCACCGCCATGCTGACCCGCATCATGCAGATGGCCCAGGAAGATCACCAGCCGCCCATGGTGAATGGTCGCCGGGTCAAGCTGAAGTATGCCCACGCCGGTGGCTACAACCCGCCGCGCATCGTGATCCACGGCAACCAGTTGAATGACCTGCCGGACTCCTACAAGCGCTACCTCATCAACTACTTCCGCAAGTCGTTGAAGATCATGGGGACGCCGATCCGGGTGGAGTTCCAGGAGTCGGTCAACCCGTTCGAGGGCAAGAAGAACACCCTGACCCTGAGCCAGGAACGCCAGCGCAAGCGCCTGCTCAAGGCCAAAGCGAAGAAATAAAGCCCTGCGGCTGCCCTTACCGGCAGCCGTTTTTCTTGATGGCCCTCCTCAGGGCAGACAAACCAGGGGAGGGGCTGCGAGTGACGCCGGTGCACAGTGACGTAAAGAGGAGTCGAGAAGAGAATGAACACGCTGACCTGCCCTGCCTGTCAGGGCGAACTGGACAGCCGCAGCCGCGAGACGACGTGTGGCCAGTGTCAGGCCCGTTATCGCATTCGGGCCCTGTGTCCTGCCTGCGGGCAGGAGCTGGAGCGGCTTCGGGCTTGCGGCGCGGTGGATTATTTTTGCAACCACTGCAACACCCTGGTCTCCAAGCGCACCGTTCTGTTTGAGGCGCAGCCTGACAAGGCATAAAAAAACCCGGCTGATGCCGGGTTTATACTGTGTGCTCCGCTATCAGCAGCGTGAAGGAGCGGTTTCTGTGCCAGATCTTGCGTTTCATGTCGGCCAGCTTGAGCTTGCGTCTCGGGCTCCAGGCACATTTGGTTTTTCGGGCCAATATGGCTCTTCTGCGTGCTCGCATCCTGTTCTCCTCCCTGGTCTTGCGTGGGGCCGAAAGGGCCCTTGGCAGGAACTGCAACGCAATGAATACATTGCAATAAGTTCGCTCCAGCGCCCCTCGTATACCAAAGGATGGTAACAGAGAACAGGGCAGGAAAACACACCCCTGGCGAGGCTAGGGGGTGATGATCTGTTTGACCACTTCGGCGATGATGGCCGGACGCTGTGCCGGCACGTCCGGCTCGCTGCTGTCGTCCTCGTCCAGCTCCTCCCGACGATGGGCCTTCTGCTGTTCGTTGTCGAGCCAGAGCAGGCTCTGGTAGTACTGGCGCACGTTGTTGACATAGTTGCGCGCCTCGCCGCCACGGGCATAGCCATAGCGCACCTTGCGATGCCAGCGTGACTGCTGCAACAGGGGCAGCACTTCTTTCACGTCGCTCCAGGCGTCCGGGTTCTTGCCCAGCTCCTTGGTCAGGCGGCGGGCATCCATCATGTGGCCGTAGCCGATGTTGTAGGCGGTGAGGGCAAACCACACTTTCTCGTCCGCCGGGACCGAGTCGGGCACCTTCGCCATCATCTCCTGCAGGTAGCGGGCGCCCCCTTTGATGCTCTCTTCCGGGTGGGTGCGATCGTTTACCCCCATCGCCTTGGCGGTCGGGCCGGTGAGCATCATCATGCCGCGCACCCCGGTGTAGGAGCGTGCCTGGGGATCCCAGTGGGATTCCTGATAGCTGATGGCGGCCAGCAGCCGCCAGTCGATATCCTTGGCGTGGGTCTGGAACAGCGCCTGGTACTTGGGCAGCAGGCTCTTGGCCCGTTGCAGGAAGGTACGGGTGTCGACGAAGTCGAAGTTCTGCACGTGGCCGAAGTACTTCTCGTCGAGCTTGGCGATGGCGCCATCCATGAAGCGCTGACCGAAGAAGTCGATGATGCTGGCGTAGAGGCTGTCGTCGGGCAGCTTGGTCATGGCCCAGGCCACGGTCTGCTTGCTGGCGAGGGTCAAGCCCTCGGTGAGTTCGGGGTAGTAGCGCTGGGTACGGGCCAGTATGGTGTCCTGCACCACCGTGTAGTCCACCTTGCCGTCGGCCACCTGCTTGAGCAGCTCTTCCACGTCCGCATCCCGATTGGTGCTCCACTTCAGGTTGGGGTACTGCTTGGCCAGCTCCTTCATCAGGTCCTCGCCGGTGGAGCCCGCCGGCACCACTATGCTGCCCTTGATGTCACCGAGGTTCTTGGGCCTGGGGGAGCCGTTGCGATAGACCAGCTTGGGGGAGACCTGGTAGAAGCCGGGGCCGAAGCGGAACAGCTTGCGCCGCTCCGGGGTCACGACGATGGCGGCGGCGGCGAGATCCAGCTTGCCCTTTTGCAGTTGCTCGACCAGCTCGGCGGTGCTGTAGGCCGGTACTATGGTCAGCTTGACCCCCAGCCAGTCGGCGTAAAGCTGCGCCAGCTCGTAGTCGAACCCCAGTGCGGTGTCGTCACGCTGGTAATAGGAAGTGGGGCCATAGAGGGTGCCAACCCGGATCTCGCCTCGCTGGCGGATCTGCTCCAGTTGGCTGGAGGGGTGGTAGAAGTCGCAACCGGCCAGGGCCAGCGTCAACATCATCCCGATGAACAGTCGAAAAATGCAGCGCAAGTAGGTGAGTACCCTTGTTGAAAAAAACGGCATTTGTCAAAAAAGAGGCACCTTTATACCAGAGAGTATGAAGGGAGTCACACCGCGCGAGATGAGAAAAACGTTTGTTCAGGATGGGCCTGATCCCTATAATACGCGCGTCTCAAATCCCCCCACACTCTAAAACTTGGTGAGAAAGGTATATGGAAATCTTGCGTGGTGCCCCAGCACTGTCTGAGTTTCGTGTCCACAAGCTGCTGCAGAGCTGCGCACAGAGAGGAGTAGAGATAGCAAGCGTCTATGCGGAATACGTGCATTTTGCCGAGCTGACGAGCCCGCTGTCGCCCCCCGAGCGAGCGACCTTGGGCCAGCTTCTGCGCTACGGCCCGACCATCCCGGAACACACCCCCAGCGGTCAGCTGTTCCTCGTTACCCCCCGCCCCGGCACTATCTCCCCCTGGTCTTCCAAAGCAACCGACATCGCCCACAACTGCGGCCTGAAACAGGTCAAGCGGCTGGAGCGCGGCATTGCCTATTACGTGCAGGCCAAGGGTGAGCTGAGCGTGGCCCAGCGTAGCGAGATCGCGGCCCTGCTGCACGATCGCATGATGGAAGTGGTCTTTGCCGAGATGAACGAGGCCGCCGCCCTGTTTGCTCACCACGAGCCGCGCCCCTTTACCCAGGTAGATGTGCTGGGTGGTGGTCGCGCCGCCCTGGCAGAGGCCAACGTGACCCTGGGTCTGGCCCTGGCCGATGACGAAATAGATTACCTGGTGACCAACTTCACCCGGCTGGGTCGCAATCCCAACGACATCGAGCTCTACATGTTTGCCCAGGCGAACTCCGAGCACTGCCGCCACAAGATCTTCAACGCCGACTGGACCATCGACGGCGAACAGCAGCCCAAGTCGCTGTTCAAGATGATCAAGAACACCTTCGAGCAGACGCCGGATCATGTCCTGTCTGCCTACAAAGACAACGCCGCGGTGATGGAAGGCAGCCAGGGTGGCCGCTTCTTCCCGAGCCCCGCCAACGGTGAGTACCAGTATCACCAGGAGCGCGTCGACATCCTGATGAAGGTGGAGACCCACAACCACCCGACCGCCATCTCTCCCTTCCCGGGTGCCGCCACCGGCTCCGGCGGCGAAATCCGCGACGAGGGTGCGACAGGCCGTGGCGCCAAACCCAAGGCGGGCCTGGTGGGCTTCTCCGTCTCCAACCTGCGCATCCCCGGTTTCGAGCAGCCCTGGGAGCAGGATTTCGGCAAGCCGAGCCGCATCGTCAGCGCCTTTGACATCATGCAGGAAGGGCCCCTTGGCGGCGCCGCCTTCAACAACGAATTCGGTCGCCCTGCCATCCTGGGTTACTTCCGTACCTTCGAAGAGCAGGTGCCGAGCCACAACGGCGTCGAGGTGCGCGGCTACCACAAGCCCATCATGCTGGCGGGTGGTATCGGCAACATCCGCAGCGAGCACGTTCAGAAAGGGGAGATCCCGGTGGGGGCGGCCCTCATCGTGCTGGGTGGTCCGGCCATGAACATCGGCCTGGGTGGCGGCGCAGCCTCCTCCATGGCGTCCGGTCAGTCTGCCGAAGATCTCGACTTCGCCTCCGTGCAGCGTGACAATCCCGAGATGGAGCGTCGTTGCCAGGAAGTGATTGACCGCTGCTGGCAACTGGGGGACGACAACCCGATTGTCTTCATCCACGACGTGGGCGCCGGTGGTCTCTCCAACGCCATGCCGGAGCTGGTGAGCGACGGGGATCGCGGTGGTCGCTTCGACCTGCGTGCCATTCCGAACGACGAGCCGGGCATGAGCCCGCTGGAAGTCTGGTGCAACGAATCCCAGGAGCGCTATGTGCTGGCCGTGGCCCAGGACAAGCTGCCTCTGTTCAAGGCCTTGTGCGAGCGCGAACGCGCCCCCTATGCCGTCATCGGCACCGCCACCGAAGAGAAGCATCTCACTCTCTCTGATGATCACTTTGACAACCAGCCCATCGATCTGCCGCTGGACGTGCTGCTTGGCAAGGCGCCCAAGATGCACCGCGACGTGCAGAGCCTGCCTGCCCAGGGCAAGGCGCTGCAACTGGACGGCATCACCCTCGGCGACGCCGCAGAGCGCGTGCTGCGCCTGCCGACCGTGGCGGAGAAGTCCTTCCTCATCACCATCGGCGATCGCACCGTAACGGGCCTCGTCAACCGCGACCAGATGGTCGGCCCCTGGCAGATCCCGGTGGCTGACTGCGCCGTCACCGCCGCGACCTACGACAGCTACCACGGTGAAGCCATGTCCATGGGCGAGCGCACCCCGGTGGCGCTGCTCTCTCATGCCGCCTCCGCCCGCATGGCGGTGGCCGAGGCCTTGACCAACCTGGCACCGGCCAATATCGGCTCCCTCAAGCGGGTCAAGCTCTCCGCCAACTGGATGTCCGCAGCCGGCCACCCGGGGGAAGATGCGGGTCTCTACGAAGCCGTGAAAGCGGTGGGCGAAGAGCTCTGCCCGGCCCTTGGCATCACCATCCCGGTGGGCAAGGACTCCATGTCCATGAAGACCCGCTGGCAGCAGGACGGGGAAGAGCGCAGCGTCACCTCGCCGCTCTCCCTGCTCATCTCGGCGTTTGCCCGGGTCGAGGACGTGCGCAATACCGTGACCCCGCAACTGCGCACCGATCTCGGTGAGACCGACCTTATCCTCATTGACCTTGGCAACGGCAAGCAGCGCCTCGGCGCCTCGGCCCTGGCCCAGGTTTACCGCCAGCTTGGGCAAAGTGCCCCGGATCTGGACAACCCGGTCCAGCTAAAGGGCTTCTTCAACGCCATCCAGGCGCTGGTGGCGGATCGCAAGCTGATCGCCTACCACGACCGCTCCGACGGCGGCCTCTTCGTCACCCTGACCGAGATGGCGTTTGCCGGTCACTGCGGCCTCGACATCCAGCTCGATCGCGTGGGTGGCGACCTGCTGCCGGCCCTGTTCAACGAGGAGCTGGGGGCCGTCATCCAGGTTCGTCGCGAAGACAAGGAAGCGGTGCTGACCCTGCTGGCCGGTCACGGTCTGGCAGCCTGCTCCCATGTGCTGGGCACGGTGCGCGAAGACGACCTCATTCTGTTCCAGCGTGCCGGCAGCGAAGTGTATCGCGCCAGTCGCACCGCCCTTCGCACCATCTGGGGCGAGACCAGCTGGCAGATGCAGCGCCTGCGGGACAACCCGGAGTGCGCCGATCAGGAGCATGCCGCCCGCCAGGACGCCACCGATCCGGGTCTGCAGGCCAGGCTCACCTACAACCCGTCCGACGACGTGGCCGCGCCCTATATCGCTCGCGGGGTTTCTCCCCGTCTGGCGGTGCTGCGCGAGCAGGGGGTCAACTCCCACGTGGAGATGGCGGCCGCCTTTGACCGCGCCGGCTTCACCGCTGTCGACGTGCACATGAGCGACATCCTCGAGGGGCGCATCAAGCTGGAAGATTTCCAGACCCTGGTGGCCTGTGGCGGCTTCTCCTACGGCGACGTGCTGGGGGCTGGGGAAGGCTGGGCCAAGTCCATCCTGTTCAACGACAACGCCCGTGAGCAGTTCCAGCGCTTCTTCGAGCGCGGCGATACCCTCTCCCTGGGGGTGTGCAACGGCTGCCAGATGATGTCCAACCTGCGCGACCTCATCCCGGGGGCCGATCTCTGGCCGCGCTTCGTGCGCAACCGCTCCGAGCGCTTCGAGGCGCGCTTCAGCCTAGTGGAAGTGCAGGACTCCCCGTCCGCCTTCTTCGCCGGGATGGCTGGCTCCGTGATGCCGATTGCCGTCTCCCACGGGGAAGGGCGCGTGGAAGTGCGCGATGTAGCTCACCTGGCTGCGCTGCAACAGAGCGGTCTGGTGGGGCTGCGTTTCGTGGACAACCGCGGCAACGTCACCGTGCAATACCCGGCCAACCCCAACGGCTCCCCTGACGGTATCACCGCGGTGACCAGTGCGGACGGCCGCGCCACCATCATGATGCCGCACCCGGAGCGGGTGTTCCGCACCGTGGCCAACTCCTGGCACCCGGACAACTGGGGAGAGGATGGCGCCTGGATGCGCATGTTCCGCAATGCTCGGGTTCGCCTGGGTTAAGCCCCAGCAAGAAACCAAAAACCGGCCCCAGTGGCCGGTTTTTTTATGGACATGGGTCTGAGAATGGGGAGGGCAGGAGGAGACGATCACGATGGGGGCGAGGCCGTCTTCAGCCCACTGCTCCGCCAGCTGCTTGCTGGAGGATATGGGATGGATTGAGGGGGCCGATCTGGTATCGCCTGCCAGACGGGCAAGCTGGACCTGGCCTTGGCGGACATAAAAAACCGGCCACGGAGGCCGGTTTTGCTGTGTGAACTGAACCTGAGACTAGCGCAGCACCACGTGCTGGAAGCCCTGCACCAGGCTGATGACGGGCTGGGGGTAGATGCCGAGCAATACCACCAGGATGGCGGAGAGCAGCACCACCAGGCCCCCGGAGGAGAAGGCCCAGTCGGCCCTGGCATCGCGCAGTTGCATGCCGGGTTCACGCAGGTAGAGGGTGACCATGACCCGCAGGTAGTAGTAGAGCCCCAGGGCACTGCCGAGCACGATGGCGCCACTGAGCCACCACAGCTTGGCATCGACGGTGACGCCGATGAGGTAGAACTTGCCGATGAAGCCCAGCGTCATGGGGATACCCGCGAGGGAGAGCATCATCACCGTCATCACCGCCGTCAGATAGGGGCGCTTCCAGAACAGACCGCGATAACTGTGCAGGGAGTCCGCATCCTTGCCGCGATAGGGGCTGGACATCATGCTGATGACGCCGAAGGCCCCCAGGCTGGTGAACAGGTACATCAGCAGGTAGACACCCGCCGCTTCCACCGGCATCTCGCCGAGGCGGCTTGCCACCACCACTGCCAGCAGATAGCCGAAGTGAGAGATGGAGGAGTAACCCATCATCCGCTTGATGTTGGTCTGGATCAGCGCCAGGAGGTTGCCGACCACGATGGAGACGACCGCCATGGCCGCCAGCAGCCAGTGGATCATGGGATCCGAGGTGGCGGGTACCGCCAGGTAGAAGCGCAGCAGCACGCAGAACACGGCTATCTTGCTCACTGTGGCGAGGAAGGTGGCCACCGGTGCCGGCGCCCCTTCGTACACGTCCGGGGTCCAGAGGTGGAAGGGGGCGAGGGACAGCTTGAACGCAAAGCCGACCAGCATCAGGCCAAAGCCCCCCATCAGCAGCGGATGGTGAGCCGGGCTCTGGGCCAGGGTCACACCGAGATCGCTGAAGCTCAGGCTTCCGGCCTGGGCGTAGAGCAGCGCCATGCCGAACAGCAGGAAGGCGGTGGCACTGGCGGAGAGCACCATGTACTTGATGCTGGCTTCCAGCGAGCGCCGCTCGCGATAGGCATACCCCACCAGACCGAACATGGGCAGGGTCAGCATCTCGATCCCGATGAAGAGCGAGGCGAGGTGACGGGAGGCCGCCAGCACCAGACCACCGGCGGTGGCGATGAGCAGCAGCAGGTAGAACTCTTCCCGGTTGTCCGGATAGCCCTTGAGCCAGGTGCGACCGAAGGTGCAGGTGGCCAGGGCCCCGATGAGCACCAGCCCCATGTAGAAGACCGCGTAAGCGTCCACTTGCAGCAGGGGAGTGACCCCCTGATCCCCCTGGGCCATCACGATGGGCAGGGAGAAGAGCGCGAGGTTGAGGCCGATGATGGTGACCACGAAGGCGGTGTCGTCACAGCGCTTCCAGGCGATGGCCAGCATCAGGGCCACCATGGCCCCCGTGGTCAGCAACAGGGGCAGCAGGGCCAGCAGTTGAGAAACAGTAAACGTCATGACAGTGCTCCCGACATGGACAAGGAAGGCGAAAGAGAAAGCATCATTGCAGCGCCCCCGTGCCCGGCAGCGCGTACCAGTGCAGCACGCTCAGGAGGCTGCTGCTGGCGGTGTCGAGCACCGGCTGGGGATAGAGACCGAGCAGCACCAAGAGGCCGGCGATGGTCAGCATCATGGTCAGTTCCCGGGTATCCAGCCCCTTGAGCATGCTCTCCTCCCGGGGCGTCCCGAAGCAGGCCCGTTGCAGCATGATGAGGGAGTAGACCGAGGCCAGCACCAGCCCGAAGGTGGCGATGACGGTGATGACGGGGGCCACCTGGAAGCTGCCGATGAGGATCAGGAACTCGCCGACGAAGTTGCCGGTCCCCGGCATCCCGAGGGATGCGACGGAGAAGAACAGCATCACGCCGGGCAGGTAGCGCAGCCGTCCCCAGAGACCGCCCATCTGGCGCAGATCCCGGGTGTGCAGGCGCTCGTAGAGCTGGCCGCACAGGATGAAGAGGCCGGCGGCCGAGAGCCCGTGGGCAATCATCTGTACCACTGCCCCTTGCAGGGCGAGCTCGCTGCCGGAGTAAATGGCGATCATCACGAAGCCCATGTGGGAGATGCTGGTGTAGGCAACCAGCCGCTTGATATCGGTCTGGGCAAAGGCCAGCAGGGCGCCATAGACGATGCCGATGAGGCCGAGCACCATGGCGTAGGGGGCAAACTCGGCGGACGCCTCGGGGAAAAGCGGCAGAGTGAAGCGCAGCAGGCCGTAGGCCGCGGTTTTCAGCAAGATGCCCGCCAAGTCCACGGAGCCTGCGGTGGGTGCCTGGCTGTGGGCATCAGGGAGCCAGCCATGGAGCGGCACCAGGGGCATCTTGACCGCGAAGGCGATGAAGAAGCCCAGCATCAGCAGCCACTGTACCGTGCTGCTCATGGGGGTGTTGAGCAGTTCCTGATAGTTGAAGGTGAAAACACCAGTGGCGGCGTGGTGGGTCAATACCAGGCCCAGGATGGCCACCAGCATGATGAGGCCGCTCGCCTGGGTGTAGATGAAGAACTTGGTGGCGGCGTTGATGCGCGACTTGCCATCGGTGACCGAGTGGCCCCAGAGCGCGATCAGGAAGTACATCGGCACCAGCATCATCTCCCAGAAGAAGAAGAAGAGGAACAGATCCACCGCCATGAAGACGCCGAGCACGCCCCCCAGGATCCACAGCAGGTTGAGGTGGAAGAAGCCGATGCGCTGGACGATCTCCTTCCAGGAACAGAGGATGGCCAGCACGCCGATGAAGCTGGTGAGGATCACCATCAGGAGCGACAGCCCGTCCACGGCGAGGTGCAGGGAGATGCCGAAGCGGGGGATCCAGGGTTGTTGCCACTCGGCTGCCCAGACGGGGAGGCCGGGGTTGGCGAGGGTGAAGTCACCACCGAGCCAGATGGCGCTGGAGAGCACCAGACAGGCGCTCATGGAGGCGAGGGCCACCCAGCGAACGAATTGTCCGCCGAGCCGCTCCATCTGCCAGCAGAGCAAGCCGCCGATGAAGGGAATTAGCAAGATCCAGAGTAAGGTCACGATATCAGCTCTCATCTAGGTTCTAGTCGGGCAGGCGCTGAGCCTGCCACACAATATTGGGCTCATGGATCAGCCGAGCAGCAGCAGGGCCAGGATCAGGGCGGCGCCCATCCCCATGGAGGCTGCGTACCAGCGCAACTTGCCGGAGACGGTCCAGGCCAGCAGCTGATGCCCCCCCTGGGCCAGCACGGCGGGCAGGTTCATCATCCTGTCCAGCGGATCCTTGCCGAGCAGGCGAGTCGCCAGCAGGTAGGGCTTGACCCAAATCAGGTCATAAAGCCAGTCAAAGCCCCAGGCATTGAACCAGAGTGTGCTGAGCGCGCGGCCGGCGGCACTCTCGGCGATCCCTTTCGCCAGGCGACGTTCGCCGAGGAAGAGGAAGGCGGCCAGCGCAATGCCTGCCACGGCGATGACGCCGGAGAGGATCTCGAGGCCATGGCGTCCCTCTTCGATGTGATCCCCCGGGCCGGCCGGCAGCACTCCTGCCAGCGGCGGCACGATGAGGGCGCCGACTCCGGTGGAGAGCACCAGCAGCACCAGCAGTGGCAGATGGTGGGCAAGGCCGTGACCTTTGTGCGCCTGGGTCTGCTCCTTGCCGTGGAAGGCGATGAAGATGAGGCGGAAGGTGTAGAGGGAGGTGAGGAAGGCACCACCCAGACCGGCCCACAGCAGGGCGCTCTGGCCGCTGGCCTGCACCTGCCAGAGGATGGCGTCTTTACTGTAGAAACCGGCGGTCACCAGTGGCAGCGCGGCCAGGGCCGAGCCCCCCACCAGGAAGCAGGCATAGACCAGCGGCAGGCGATGCCGCAGACCTCCCATCTTGAAGATGTTCTGTTCGTGATGGGTCGCATTGATCACGGCCCCGGCAGAGAGGAACAAGAGCGCCTTGAAGAAGGCGTGGGTCATCAGGTGGAAGATGGCCCCCTCCCAGGCACCGACCCCCAGGGCCAGGAACATGTAGCCTATCTGGCTCATGGTGGAGTAGGCCAGGATCCGCTTGATGTCGGTCTGCACCAGGGCGGCAAAACCGGCCAGCACCAGGGTGATGGCACCGACCAGCGCCACCAGATGGAGGATCTCGGGAGCCAGCAGGAAGAGGCCGTGGGTGCGGGCGATGAGGTAGACACCGGCGGTCACCATGGTGGCGGCGTGGATCAGTGCCGAGACCGGGGTCGGGCCCGCCATGGCGTCCGCCAGCCAGGTCTGCAGGGGCAGCTGGGCGGATTTGCCGACCGCGCCGCCGAGCAGCATCAGGCAGGCAAACGACAGGGCAGGGGAGCCGTCGGCAAGCATCGCAGGGGCTCGCACCAGCAGCTCGTGAATGTTGAGGGTGCCGAGCTCGCGGTAGAGCACGAAGAGCCCGATGGCGAGGAAGACGTCGCCGACCCGGGTCACCACGAACGCCTTGAGGGCGGCGGCGCCGTTGTTGCGATCCTTGTAGTAGAAGCCGATCAGCAGGTAGCTGCACAGCCCCACCCCTTCCCAGCCCAGGTAGACGAACAGCAGGTCATCGGCCAGCACCAGGAACAGCATGCTGGCGATGAAGAGGTTGGTGTAGGTGAAGAAGCGCGAATACCCCTCTTCCCCGCGCATGTACCAGGAGGCGAACAGGTGGATGAAGAAGCCCACCCCAGTCACGACCCCCAGCATGGTCAGCGACAGCCCGTCCAGGGAGAGACGGAAGGCGGGCTGGAACTCGCCCACCGTCATCCACTGCCACAGGGTCTGGGTATAGACGCCGCCTTCCGGCATGGTATTGAGAAAATCGATGCCGACCCACAGGGTAGTGAGGGCCGAGAGACCGATGCTGCCGACACCGATGAGCGCCGAGGTGCGCTCGCCGAGGCGGCCGAGGGAGAAGGCCAGCAGCAGCCATCCCAGCAGCGGGAACAGGAAAGTCAGATATAGGAGGCTCATCCGCGCATCTCGCTCACAGTGTCCACGTTCAGGGTGTGGTAACGACGATAGAGCAGCAGTAACAGGGCGAGGCCGATACTGGCCTCCGCTGCCGCCAGAGAAATCACCAGTATGTACATGATCTGGCCGTCGGCCTGGGCCCAGCGGCTACCCGCCACCACGAACGCCAGGGCGGACGCGTTCATCATGATTTCGATACTCATGAGGATAAACAACAGGTTGCGGCGTATCAGCAGGCCGCACAGGCCGATGGCAAACAAAATGGCCGCCAGCAGGAGGCCGTGCTCCATGGGAATTCCACTCATCGCCATGCTCCTTGTGCTTGCTGGATGGAAAGGGGGCGGGCTGCCGGCAGCAGGCCATGCCTCACCACGGGGATGTCGCTCATTGCTGACCTCCTTCCTGTGTGGTGCGAGGCACGGAGAGCACTTCCCCGCTCTTGTCCTCGCGGCCCAGGTGATAGGCGGTGACCAGACCCGCCAGCAGCAGGATGGAGGCGAGCTCCACCGCCAGCACATAGGGGCCGAACAGGGCGATACCGACTTCCTTGGCGCTGACCTCGGTCAGACCCAGTTCACCGCCGGTCACGCCGAGAATGCCGTGGGCCAGAAAGCCCAGCAAAATGAGGGAGAGCAGGGCCGGGCCACCCCAGGTCATGGGGGTGAGCCACTTCTTCTCCTGATCCTGGGCGCTCCCCAGGTTCAGCATCATCACCACGAATACGAACAGCACCATGATGGCGCCGGCGTAGACGATCACCTGCAGGGCCCCCGCAAAGGCGGCGCCCAGGCAGAAGAAGATCATGGCCACGGCGATGAGGGAGATGATGAGATTGAGCAGCGCATGCATGGGGTTGCTGGTGCTGATCACCCGCAGCGTGCTGTAAACGGCGACCAGGGCCGCGGCATAGAATGCCAGTTCCATGATTGACTCCTAGGGCAGCAGGCTCTTGACATCGATGGGCTTGGCTTCGTTCTCGGCATCCCCTTTGGGTTTGCCGTCGATGGCCATCCCGCTCATGCGGTAGAAGTTGTAGTCCGGGTATTTGCCGGGGCCGCTTATCAGCAGATCTTCCTTCTCGTACACCAGATCCTGGCGACGATACTCCCCCATCTCGAAATCCGGCGTCAGCTGGATGGCGGTGGTGGGGCAGGCCTCTTCGCACAGGCCGCAGAAGATGCAACGGGAGAAGTTGATGCGAAAGAACTCCGGGTACCAGCGGCCATCTTCCCGCTCCGACTTCTGCAAGGAGATGCAACCGACCGGGCAGGCGACCGCACACAGGTTGCACGCCACGCAGCGTTCGTCGCCGTCAGGATCCCGGGTCAGTACGATGCGACCGCGAAAACGGGGGGCGGCGTAGACCGGCTGCTCCGGGTAGCTCAGGGTTTCACGGGGACGCCAGGCATGGGAGAAGACCATCCCAAGACTGCGCAATTGGGTGCCAACACCCTTGATAATGCTCGTAATTTTCATAGGTGCCTCACTGCACATTTATCAGCACTGGCGTCTGGGCGTTTCCTTGCCGCAGACGGCCGAATCATCGTCATGTCCATCTCGTTTTGCTCACGCATTCATCAGCACCACGGCAGCGGTGACCAGCATGTTGAGCAGGGTCAGGGGCAGGCACACTTTCCAGCCAAAGGACATCACCTGGTCGAAGCGCGGGCGGGGCAGGGAGGCCCGCAGCAGGATGAAGAACACCATGAAACAGGCGGTCTTCAGGGCGAACCAGATGAAGGGCGGCAGCCAGGGGCCGTGCCAGCCACCGAAGAAGAGGGTCACGATGAGGGAAGAGATCAGCACGATGCCGATGTACTCCCCCACGAAGAAGAGACCCCACTTCATGCCCGCGTACTCGATGTGATAGCCGTCGGCGAGCTCCTGCTCGGCCTCCGGCTGGTCAAACGGGTGGCGGTGGGTGACGGCGACCCCGGCAAACAGGAAGGTGACGAAGCCCAGGATCTGGGGGATCACGTTCCACATGCCGGCCTGGGCCTCGACGATGTCACGCAGGTTGAAGCTGCCGGTCTGGATGACGATGCCCATGAGCGAGAGGCCAAGGAACACCTCGTAGGAGAGGGTCTGGGCCGAGGCGCGCAGGCTGCCGAGCAGGGAGTACTTGTTGTTGCTCGACCAGCCGGCGAACAGCACGGCATAGACCGCCAGCCCGGCGATCGCCAGGATATAGAGCAGCCCCACGTTGAGATCCGCCACGCCCCAGGTGGGGGTGATGGGTACCACCGCAAACGCCAGGATGAAGGCGGTGAAGGCGATGATGGGGGCCAGCACGAAGATCCGGCGATCCGCAAAGGGCGGGATCCAGTCCTCCTTGAAGAACATCTTGACCATGTCGGCCGCCAGTTGCAGCAGGCCGAAGGGGCCAACCCGGTTGGGGCCGTAACGGTCCTGCCACAGTGCTAGCAGGCGGCGCTCGATGAAGCTCATGAAGGCGCCGGCCCCCACGATCCCCACGAGCACAACCAGGGCCTTGCCGACCTCGATCAGCAGATCCATCAGAGAGTCGCTCATGCGATGACCTCCTGCAGGTTATCGATCAGGGCGTGGTGCAGGGCGGTCGGCAGGCCGTTCACCCCGAGTGGCAACCCTGCCAGGCCCGGAGCCAGCGCATCGCTCAGGCGAAGACGCAGGCGCCAGTGGTTGCCACCCCAGGAGAAGGCCACCAGTGCGTCAGGGGACAGAGCCAGGCGCGCGGCATCCGCCGGGTTCAGTACCAGGGTGGGTTCCCCCATGCGAGCCTGGATGACCGGGCTTCTGGCGGAGAGCTCCTCGCCCCCGAACAGCTGGTCATAGCTCACCACCTGGAGGGATGCGGTGGGCTGGAAGGGGGCCGGGATGGCACCAAACCAGCCCAGGTTGCCTTCGCCCGGCTCCAGCAGGCGGCGACCGGGATCCCCGGCACGCAGGTTGCCGCCCACCTCGTCCTGGAACTTGTTCCAGGCGGAGGGGGAGTTCCAGCCCGGTGCCCAGGCAAACGGTACCTGGGAGAGGGGCTGGCGGGCACCGGCGTAGCCTTCCATGGAGAAGGCGAACGGCGAATCGGGATCCTGGGCGACTCTGGGCTCGCTCACGTTCTGGTTCGCCAGCATGGAGGTGCGACCACTGTAGCGGTGCGGCTCCCGGGCGAGCTTCATGCCGCGAATGCGCAGGCCGACGTTGGGTGCAGCTTCACCCATGGTGGTGAGCAGCGGGGCGTTGGCGGCGCAATCGCGACTCACATCGTCGAAGGTGCTCCAGCGAACCGAACGCGGTTGCTGGCTCCCTTGCAGGGCATCCAGCCAGCGCCAGCTTTCGCGCACCTGGATATCGGCGTTGTAGAAGGCGGGAGCATAGACCTGGAAGAAGCGCTGGGCGCGGCCTTCCATGTTCACCAGGGTGCCATCGCCTTCGGCAAAACTGGCGGCAGGCAGCACCAGATCCGCCTTCTTCGCGGTGGCCGTCTCCTGATGGTCGATGACCAGCAGGTGTTGCAGGCGATCCAGGGCGGCGTCCACTCGGCTGCGTGGGGCTCGGCGGTAGAGGTCGTTCTCAAGAACGACCAGGGCAAGCCTCTCTTCCCCTTCCATGCGCTCGAGGGCTGCCTCCAGCGGGGCGGCATGCCGGGCCAGCATGGCCAGTCCCAGGCTGTTGGCTTCCTGAGCCACCAGGGCAAGCTCCGCGGCCTGGCCACGGCCCTTGAGGGCGCGGGCGATGTTGCTGGCCGCTTCGATCAGCGCCTCGTTGCGGGCACCATTGCCTGCGATGATGAGGGGCTTTTTGGCGTTGCCAAGCAGATCGGCCCATTGGGCGGCGAGGGCCCGCTGTTCGGGGGAGAGATCCGTTGGTGCCGGTGCACTGGCGTCCAGCAGGTGGGCGATGGCAAACCCGAGGCGCGCCTGATCCGCGTGGGGGGCGTGCAGGGTGCTGCTCGCCACGTCATCCAGGCGGGTGGCATCCAGACTGGTGATGAGCAAGGGGTAGCGCTGGTTCTGGGCCAGGGTCTGCACGGCGGCGACCTGCCAGAGATCCACCTTCAGCTTGCGGGCAATTTCGCGCCCCTTGCCTTTCACTGCCTGGCGCAGGGCCAGGGCGATGCGGGCGGCGGTCTGGGTGACATCTTCCCCGAGCACCAGCACGGCGTCGGCTTCTTCCATGTCGCGCAGGCTGGGAGTGCGCACACCGCCGTGCTCCAGAATGTCCAGCATCTTCTGCAGGCATTCCCATTCGCTCTGCTCGACCCCGGAGTAGAAGTTGGCGGCCCCCACCAGTTCGCGCAGGGCGAAGTTGCTCTCCAAGGAGGCGCGGGGTGAGCCGATGCCGATGACGCCGCTGGCGGTGCGCAGCGCATCCGCGGCCCGGTTCAGGGCACCATCCACCGTGATGGCCAGCTTGTCACTGCCATCCTGCAGCAGGGGCTGGCGCGGGCGGTCGGTCAGATTGACGTGACCGTAGCCGAAGCGGCCGCGATCGCAGAGGAAATAGTGGTTCAGGGCACCGTGGAAACGGTTCTCGATGCGGCGCAGCTCGCCGTAGCGCTCACCCGGGCTGATGTTGCAGCCGACCGAGCACCCCTGGCAGATGCTGGGGGCGAACTGCATGTCCCACTTGCGGTTGTAACGCTCGGAGTGGGTCTTGTCGGTGAAGACGCCGGTGGGACAGACCTCCACCAGGTTGCCGGAGAATTCGCTCTCCAGAGTGCCATCTTCGACCCGGCCGAAGTAGACGTTGTCGTGGGCGCCATAGACCCCGAGATCCTCGCCACCGGCGTAATCCTTGTAATAGCGCACGCAGCGGTAGCAGGCGATGCAGCGGTTCATCTCGTGGTTGATGAAGGGGCCCAGATCCTGATTCTGGTGGGTGCGCTTGGTGAAACGGTAGCGGCGGCTGTTGTGGCCCGTCATCACCGTCATGTCCTGCAGGTGGCAGGCGCCACCCTCTTCGCACACCGGGCAGTCGTGGGGATGGTTGGTCATCTGCCACTCCACCACCGTCTTGCGAAACTCCTTCGCCTCTTCATCCTCGATGGAGATATAGGTGCCATCGGTGGAGGGGGTCATGCAGGACATGACCAGGCGGCCGCGCTTGTCGTCGGCATTCTGATACTGTTTGACCGCGCACTGGCGGCAGGCACCGACGCTACCCAGCGCCGGGTGCCAGCAAAAATAGGGGACGTCCAGACCCAGCGACAGACAGGCTTGCAGCAGGTTGTCTGCCCCGTCTACCTCGTACTCTTTACCGTCTACATGAATGGTTGCCATACAACTTCCCTGAAACCTGTTTTATGAAATCGGCTATTGCCCGATGCGTCCTGGCGCTTACCAGCGCTCGCCCAGCAGGTTGGGCTGGATACCCTTGAACAGCTTGTGATTGTCATGGGGGGCCTTGACCCCGGCCTCGAACTCGGACCGGAAATACTTCATCGCACTGCCAAGGGGCTCGACGGCGCCGGGGGCATGGGCACAGAAGGTCTTGCCCGGGCCCAGGAAACTGACGAGCTGTTCCAGGGTCGCGAGATCCTCGGGTTGGCCCTCGCCCCGCTCCAGCGCCCGCAGGATCTTGACGCTCCAGGGCAGGCCGTCGCGGCAGGGAGTGCACCAGCCGCAGGATTCGCGGGCAAAGAACTCCTCCATGTTGCGCAGCAGTGAGACCATGTTGATGCTGTCATCCACCGCCATGGCAAGGCCCGTACCCATGCGGGTGCCCACCTTGCCGATGCCGCCAGCGTACATCTGGGCATCCAGGTGCTCGGGCAGCAGGAAGCCGGTGCCGGCGCCGCCCGGTTGCCAGGTTTTCAGGCGATAGCCGGGCTTCATGCCGCCTGCGTACTCCTCGAACAGCTCGCGGGCGGTGATGCCAAAGGGCAGCTCCCACAGGCCGGGATTGTTGACCTTGCCGGAAAAGCCCATCAGCTTGGTGCCGTGATCTTCCGAACCCGGCAGTGCCAGCCCCTGATACCAGGCCACACCGTTGCCGATGATGGCGGGGACGTTGCACAGGGTTTCGACGTTGTTGACGCAGGTCGGCTTGCCCCAGACGCCGGAGACGGCGGGGAAGGGGGGTTTGGCCCGCGGGTTGGCGCGCCGTCCTTCCAGGGAGTTGATGAGGGCCGTCTCTTCGCCGCAGATGTAGCGACCTGCGCCGGTGTGGACGAACAGCTCGAAGTCAAAGCCCGAGCCCAGGATGTTCTTGCCAAGGAGCCCCGCGGCCTTGGCCTCTTCCACGGCGCGGCGCAGGTGGATGGCGGCATCCACGTACTCGCCGCGCAGGAAGATGTAGCCGCGATAGGCCTTGAGAGCCCGGGCACTGATGATCATCCCCTCGATCAGCAGGTGGGGCAGCTGCTCCATCAGCATGCGGTCTTTGTAGGTATTGGGTTCCATCTCGTCGGCGTTGCAGAGCAGGTAACGGATGTTCATGCTCTCGTCTTTGGGCATCAGGCCCCACTTCACGCCGGTGGAGAAACCGGCGCCGCCGCGTCCCTTGAGGCCGGCGTCCTTGACGGTGCTGACGATGTCATCCGGGCTCATCTGGCCAAGGGCCTTGCGGGCGGCCTCATAGCCCTGTTTTGCCTGATACTCCTCGAGCCACACCGGCTGGCCATCGTCCCGCAGGCGCCAGGTGAGAGGGTGAGTCTCGGCGGTGCGGGGGATGCGATTGGCGGTGCCGAGGGAGGCAAGCGTCTTGCCTGGCTGAATGCTCATGGGTAAGCCTCCAGGGTTTTCAGCAGGCTGACGGCATCGAGTCCGCCATAGGTATCGTCATCGATCATGATGGCCGGCCCCTTGTCGCAGTTGCCGAGGCAGCAGACGGGCAGCAGGGTGAAGCGGCCATCCGGGGAGGTCTGACCGGGGGCCAGATTGACGACCTCTTTCAGACCGGCAAGCAACTGCTCGTGGCCGTTGATGTAGCAGACCATGCTGTCGCAGACGCGGATGATGTGACGACCCACCGGCTGGCGGAAGATCTGGCTGTAGAAGGTGGCGACCCCTTCCACGTCGCTGGCGGGGATGCCGAGCTCGGCGCCGATGGCGTGAATGGCGCCGTCAGGTACCCAGCCACGGGCCTGTTGCACTATCTTGAGCGCTTCGATGCTGGCTGCACGGGGATCTTCGTAGTGGTGTTTCTCGTGTTCGATGGCATCGCGCTCAGCCTGGCTCAGGACGAAATCTCCCTGCTGGCTGCTGCATGCCCCTTGCCCTTGTGGGGTCTGGTTATTGTGACACTGACATTGGCTCATGACTTGACCTTTTGTGGCTTGTCCCTTTACTGCGCGTCTTGCCCTTCGCCCCGGCAGCCGGGGCGAGAGGACTCAACGATCCACATCTGACATAACGAAATCGATACTGCCCAGGTAGACGATAAGATCCGACACCATCTGGCCGCGGATCACCGAGGGGATCTGCTGCAGGTGGGCGAAACTCGGGGTGCGGATCCGCGTCCGGTAGCTCATGGTGGATCCGTCGCTGGTCAGGTAATAGCTATTGACCCCCTTGGTCGCCTCTATCATCTGGAAGGACTCGGCGGCCGGCATGACAGGCCCCCAGGAGACTTGCAGGAAGTGGGTGATCAGGGTTTCGATGTCCTGCAGGGTGCGCTCTTTGGGCGGTGGCGTGGTGAGCGGGTGATCCGCCTTGAAGGGGCCCTCAGGCATATTTTTCATGCACTGCTCGATAATCGACAGGCTCTGGCGGATCTCCTCGATGCGTACGGTGGCGCGGTCGTAGGCGTCCCCGTTGCTGCCCACCGGCACCTCGAACTCGAACTGATCGTAACCGGAATAGGGGCGCCATTTGCGCACGTCAAAGTTGAGCCCCGTGGCCCGCAGACCGCCCCCCGTGGTGCCCCAGGCCAGGGCCTGGGCCGTGTTGTAGGCGGCGACGCCGATGGTGCGGCCCCGCAGTATGCTGTTGCGCATGGCCGCCTTTTCATACTCCATCAACCGCTTGGGCAGCCAGCTCAACAGGTTGTCCTGGATGAGGCGGGTCCAGCCGGCAGGCAGATCGTGGGCCACGCCGCCGATACGGAACCAGGCCGGGTGCATGCGGGCTCCGGTGATGGCCTCGATGATGGTGTAGATCTTCTGGCGGTCCGTGAAGGTGAAGAAGACCGGGGTCATGGCCCCCACGTCCTGAATGTAGGTGCCAAGGAACAGCAGGTGGCTCTGGATGCGGAACAGCTCCGCCATCATCACCCGGATCATGTCGACCCGCGCCGGCACCTTGATACCGGCCAGCTTCTCGACCGCCAGCACATAGGGCAGGTTGTTCATCACGCCGCCCAGGTATTCGACCCGGTCGGTGTAGGGGATGTAGCTGTGCCAGGACTGGCGCTCGCCCATCTTCTCGGCGCCGCGGTGGTGATAGCCGATGTCGGGCACGCAGTCGCGGATCTCTTCCCCGTCGAGTTGCAGCACCAGGCGGAAGGCGCCGTGGGCGGAGGGGTGGTTCGGCCCGAGGTTCAGGAACATGTAGTCCTCGTTCTCGTTGCCGCGGGCCATGCCCCACTCTTCCGGCTTGAACAGCAGGTTGTCCTGCTCCTGATCCTGCTTGACCGCATCGAGCATGAAGGGATCAAACTCGGTGGCGCGCGCCGGGTAGTCCTTGCGCAAGGGGTGCCCTTGCCAGCTCTTGGGCATCATGATGCGGGTCAGATGGGGGTGGCCATCGAAGGTGATCCCCATCAGATCCCACACTTCCCGCTCGTACCAGTTGGCGTTGGGGAAGTGGCGGCTGACGGTGGGCAGATGGAGATCGCTCTCCTTGAGCGCCACTTTCAGCATCACGTCGGCGTTACGGTCGATGGAGATGAGGTGATAGAAGACGGTAAAGTCGCTCTCCGGCAGGCCGTGGCGATGGCTGCGCATCCGTTCGTCGGTGGCGCTGAGATCGAACAGCATCACGAAGGGGGAGGGCAGCTTTTGCAAGAAGCCCATCACGTCCAGCAGCAGATCCCGGGAGAGCCAGATGACCGGCACGCCGGTACGGGTGCTCTGCACGGTGAAGCGCTCGGCACCGAAGTGGGCGAACAGCTCGCCGACCACCTGGGCATCGGCGTGATCGGCAGTTTGCCACTGGGCCATGGTGTAATTGCTTGGGAATTCTCGAGTCAGTTTCATGATCAGATCTCATCCGGCGTGCGCAGGTTGGTCACGTTGATCCGCTCGCCGCGCTTGCGTTCCTTCTCGGATTGCATCTGGGGACGGTAGATCCCCTGATCCCCCACCACCCAGGAGAGGGGACGGCGTTCCTTGCCGATGGACTCCTGCAGCAGCATCAGGGCTTGCAGGAAGGCCTCGGGGCGGGGCGGGCAGCCCGGAATGTAGACATCGACCGGCAGGAACTTGTCCACCCCCTGTACCACGGAGTAGATGTCATACATGCCGCCGGAGTTGGCGCAGGCCCCCATGGAGATGACCCACTTGGGCTCGAGCAACTGCTCATAGAGCCGCTGGATGACAGGGGCCATCTTGATGAAGGGGGTGCCGGCAATCACCATGAAGTCGGCCTGACGGGGGGAGGCTCGTATGACCTCAGCGCCGAAGCGAGCCACGTCGTGGGGAGAGGTGAAGGCGGTACACATCTCCACGTAGCAGCAGGAGATGCCGAAGTTGTAGGGCCAGAGGGAGTTCTTGCGGCCCCAGTTGACGGTGTCTTGCAGCACCTCTTCGAGGCGCCCGATCATGATGCCGCGGGTCGCTTGCTGTGCCAGTGGATCATCGACGGTCTGGCGCTGTTCCTGGGGGTAGCGCTCAACGGGCGCATCCGGGTCAATCCGGGTCAGGGTGTACTTCATGGTGCAACCTCAAAGAGATAATCGGTAGTTCAGTCTGGTTTCTTGTCAGTCAGGACACGCTTTTTCGGGGCCCAGTCGAGGGCACCAATGCGCCACAGGTAGAGGAGGCCTACCAGCAGCAGGGTGATGAAGATGGTGGCTTCGATGAAGCCGACCCAGCCGCTCTCCCGAACGGAGACGGACCAGGCAAAGAGATAGAGGGCTTCGACATCGAAGATGACGAAGAACATGGCGACCAGGTAGAACTTGGCGGAGAAGCGCAGGCGGGCGTTGCCGACGGAATCCACCCCGGATTCGAAGGGTTTGTTCTTGGCACGGCCATAGGCGCGTCCCCCCAGCAAGGCCGCCAGGCCTATCATGGTCAAGCAGATACAGATGGCGCCAATGACATAGACAGCAAAAGCCCAGTGCTGGACGGCAATATCAGCAAACATATAGGTTTTTCCCTAACCAAATTAATCATGTGACTTAACAATGATGTTACGTAGTATGCCACTTTCGTACTGATTTACATGTCATTTCAAAGGATTAATTATTAATCAACGGGATGAAAATTGTGTTTTGCTAGCGGGGTCAACTTTCTCGTTTGAGAATTGTTTTCAATCGTTTTTATGTAGCAGAAAAAAACCGGATAGTTTGAAAATCCGGGGGATGGCAGGAAACAAAAGACCCCGCATGGCGGGGTCTGTTTCAGGGTTGGAGAACGGGGAGGCTCTGCTCTGCCGCCTTGCCCTGGGAGAGCACGATCTCCACCCGGCGGTTGGCCTGGCGGTGAGCCGGGGTATCGTTTGGATAACGGGGTTGGGTATCCGCCACCCCCTGGGCGATCAGCCGTCGTGAATCCAGCTTGGGGTTGGTCAGCAGGGTGTGGGTGATGGTGGCCGCCCGCAGCACCGACAGCTCCCAGTTGTTGCGATAGAGCTCCACCGGCGCCTGGGAGTTGTCGGTGTGACCGGTGACCACCACCATGCCGGGGATGTCCGCCAGCACGTCCGAGACCTTGTTGACCAGCGGAATGAACTGGGGCTGCAAGAAGGCGGAGTCGGCGGGGAACAAGGTCTTTTCGCCGATGCGGATGACCAGTTGGCTGCCAAGCTGCTCCACCTCGATCTCTTTGGACTCGATTTGGCTCTTGAGCTGCTGATCCAGCTTCTGCTTGGTGACTGTGACCCAATCCTGCTCCTTGGTCTTGTGGGGCCAGGACTCCGTGGCCGTAGGTTTCTCCGAGGAGCCGATGGTCTCGTTGAAAGGGTCGGCCGCCGCTGCGGGCGTCTGGGTATCCAGCACCTGCTCTTTCTGGGAGGTATTGGGGGTGGTCTTGGACTCGGGTTCCAGTATGCCTGTGCCCCCCTGCATCACGGGGGAGCCGGCGGGAAGGGAAACCAGCCCTATCTTGCCAAGAGATTCGATAAAGCCCTGAATGAGCACGCGAGTCTCCGACTGCTTGGCCATGGCGAAGGAGTAGAGCACCACGAACAGGGCGAACAGCAGTGTCATGAAGTCGGCGTAGGAGACCAGCCAGCGTTCGTGGTTCTCCGGCGCCTCAGCCTTTTTCTTTTTCGCCACTGTGGCCTCCGAGGTAAGGCTCAAGGGTCACTTGCAGCCGTTGCTGTGACTCGCCGTCCACGATGCAGAGGATGCCGGTGAGGGTCATCTCCTTGTAGTGGCGGATCTGGTGGGCAAACGACTTGTAGCGGTTGCCGAAGGGCAGGAAGATGAGGTTGGCGGCCGACACCCCGTAGATGGTGGCGATAAAGGCCACCGCGATGGCGCCCCCCAGCTTGTCGGGGGCATCAAGCAGGCCCATGGCGTGAATGAGGCCAAATACGGCCCCGACGATCCCCATGGTCGGGCAGTAGCCCCCCATGGCCTCGTAGAATTTGACGGTCTGTTCGATATCTTCCTGCTCGAACTCGATCTCGTTTTCCAGTACCTCGTGGATTTTGGTCTTCTCGTAGCCATCGACCATCATCTGTACCCCTTTTTGCAGGAAGGGATCCTTGATGTCGTCGATCATGCCCTCCAGTGCCAGCATGCCACTGCGCCGTGCATTGCCCGCCAGGGTTTCAAGCAGTTGGGCCTGCTCCAGCATGTCGAGGCGCAGGGGAGTGATGAGCCACTTGAAGCGCTTAAGGGTTTTACCAACCACGGAGAAGGGAAACTGGGTCAGTGCGGCACCGACGGTACCGCCGATCACGATGAGAAAGGCGGGCAGATCGAGCAGGGCGCTGGGGTGCCCCCCTTCTATCATGTTGCCACCCAGAATGGCTGCCAGGGCCAGCAGCAAGCCAATAAGACTCATTTGTCCATATCCCTATGCGATGTGTGAGGCTAGTGTAGCCATTTAACTATCAGTTTTTCAAAACGATATCCAATCGGTGAGCAATATCCGAGAGGTTGCGCAGACCCGGTAGTGTCCGGTGGCATCGGCCTGTGCCGCTTGATCTGTAGAGCAGGTTGACGGTGCCGGCATGGCAGGACGAGGCAGTTATCCAGGTGATATCACAATATACTGTGCTATCCGTGAGAGGATGTTGGTTATTTATATCGCAATATTCTCTTTTTTTTGGTGTAGTAAGCTATCAACGAGAGAGGGCTGGCTGCCCTCGGGGCATCTCCCCTGTCGGCAGAGATCAGAGAGGCGGAAGGGATGGGATTGGCTGGGCGGCACTCGGCCAGGTATCGCGGCAAACCGTTTTTTCTGGCCCCGCCGATGACGGGTTTCTCCTGCCAGGGGGTTGGCAGACACCTTGAAGCAAAAAACCGACCCTGAGGTCGGTTCTTCAATCTGTACGCTGGGTCGGGATTGACTCGCGCCATCCCTGGCGCTCGCCCTGCGGGCGGCCTCTGGCCGTCCAGTCGGGCTATCCTGCCCGCCTGTCGAACAGTGTTCTAACCGAGCCGCCCATCATCGGATAAAGTAAAAGGCCCCGTCTTGCGACGGGGCCTTTTACTTTATTTGGCGGTGAGGGAGGGATTCGAACCCTCGATACGTTGCCGTATACACACTTTCCAGGCGTGCTCCTTCAGCCACTCGGACACCTCACCAAATTTTGGTCTGTGATTTAACGTGTTCAGCCAACACGGTGTTCGCTGCGCCGTTGCGCTGGAACGGGGCGTAATTTAGGGGAAAGGGCTGCCTGGGTCAACCACTTTTCCCCTTATTTTTCATAATCTTTATCGAGTGCCTATCCCTTGAACAGAATGCCGGTTTTTTAATCCCGTTCAAGGCTTGTCGAGAATGATCAGGCTGTCAGGCAGCTCGTTCTGATCCCGGGTGGCGGGGAAGGCGTCGGTCAGAATGGCGCTGGTGCGCTCCACGCACTCCAGGAACCCCTGCTCGACCTCCTTGTTGCGTACCCGAACCACGAAGTCGTCGATGATCTGCTGCCACTGGGTGTTGTCGATGTGCTGGGCGATCCCGTCGTCTACCAGGATCTCCACATAGTGCTCCGCCACCGAGACGAAGATGAGCACCCCGAGCCGGTCCCGGGTGCGGTGAAGTCCCTGCTCGACAAACTGCAGGCGGGCCATCAGGGCGGCCCGGTGACGGCGTACCTTGTTGGGAATGAGCCGCATCTTGATGGGTGTCCAGTGGAACAGCAGGCTCAGCAGCAACCAGACCGACCACTGCACCAGCAGGATCTCGTACCAGCCAAGCCAGAAGCCGAGCTGGAAGACCAGCAGGGGGGTGAGCATGGCCAGCAGGGCGGCCCACAGGGTCGGGATATAGCGATAGCCATCGCTGGCCGGGGCCAGCACGGTGACCAGTTCGGCATCCGTGGCCTGCTCGGCCTGTCGAACCCTGGCCTGCAAGGTGTGGAAAAACTGTTTCGAAATCATCTTGTTGTCTCTTTTTCCCTGATTACCAACCGCCAGATGCACCGCCGCCGCCAAAGCTGCCGCCGCCACCACTGAAACCGCCACCACCATCGCCAGTGCGGCCGCCAAAGGAGCCGGCACCGAATCCACCGGCCATGTAGGCGGCCCGGCGACGTCCTCCCGGCCCACCGCCGCCACCGCGCAGGTTGTGCAGCACGATCATCGCAATCACCACCAGGATGAAGAGCCAGGGACCTCCCTGCTTGTCGGCGTTACTGGTGTTGTCCACGGGCTGATATTCCCCGGCCAGGGCCTGCATGATGCCCTGGCTGCCGGCGAGGATGCCGGCCACCATGTCACCGCGCTTGAAGGCGGGCAGGATCCGGGTCTGGATGATGTTGGCGGCGATGGCGTCGGGCAGGGCACCTTCCAGGCCATAACCCACCTCGATGCGCACCTTGCGCTCGTCCTGGGCGATGATCAGCAGCACGCCGTTGTTCTTGCCTTTTTGGCCGATGCCCCAGTGGCGACCGAGCTGGTAGCCGTACTCTTCGATGGTATCCCCCGCCAGCGTGTCGATGGAGACCACCACCAGCTGGACGCCGCTGCGCTTCTCGAAGACGGCCAGTTGCTGTGCGAGCTGGTGGGCCTGCTTGCGGGACATCAGATTGGCCTCGTCCACCACCCGCCCGGTCAGGGCCGGGAAATCGGGGGCGGCATGCAGCGCCGTGGCACAGAGCAGCAGACAGAGCGCCAGCCAGCGTCTCATCACGTTCATTGGAAGCTGACCTTGGGCGCCTCATCGGCACCGGGTTTGGCGCTGAAGGTGGGTTTGGCTTCCAGATCGGAGTAGAGCAGCTTGGACCAGATGACCCCGGGGAAGGTACGGATCTCGGTATTGAACTGGCGTACTGCTTCGATGTAATCCCGTCTGGCCACCGCGATGCGATTCTCGGTGCCTTCCAGCTGGGCTTGCAGGGTCAGGAACTGCTGATCTGCCTTCAGATCCGGGTAGCGCTCGACCACCACCATCAGCCGGGAGAGGGCGCTGGAGAGCTGCTCCTGCGCCGCCTCGAACGCCTTGAGCTGGGAGGGGTCACTCACCTGCACGCTGCCGACTCGGGCACGGGCATCGGTGACCGCCTTGAGGGTCTCCTGCTCGTGGCTGGCGTACCCCTTGACGGTGGCCACCAGGTTGGGAATGAGATCGGCCCTGCGCTGGTACTGGTTCTCGACCTGTCCCCAGCTCGCCTTGACCTGCTCATCCAGGGTCGGAATGGTGTTCATGCCGCAGCCGGTCAAACCCAGCAGCAGGGTCAGGGTCAGCAGGGCACGGGTACCACGCTGCCAGAGTGAAGTGGCCATCTTGTTGTTCTCCATTGATATTTCTCTCGGAAATAGGTTCACCATAACAGCTTGTGGTCAGCCCTCACAACGCCTGGGTAAGAGGGGGGCGCGGTAGCTCATCGACACCTTGGGCAGCTGGGGTTTGTCCTTGAGCCAGGAGGCCAGCTCCTCCCCACAGCCATTGCCGGGGGGAATGGGAGCCTGGGGCTGGCAGTCCGGACTGTTTGCCGGGCAGCGCAGGCGCACGTGAAAGTGGCTGAAGTGGCCGACCCAGGGGCGCAGCTTGCCGACCCAGGCTTCACCGGGTGCCTGTTTGCACACCTCGGCTTTGATGACGGGGTTGACGAAGATACGCGCCACCTCGGGGCGATCGGCCGCAAGGCGCAGCAGATTGAGCTGCCTGGGGCCGAATCGGCCGGGCAGCATCCGGTAGCTGGGTTCATCGATCAGCGCCCACTCCCTGGGGGCATCCTGCTCCCAGCGGCTGATGGGCCTGTCAGCCATCCTGAACCAGATGTCGGCATCCAGGCCGGTCTGGTGGCTGCGATGACCTGAGGTAAAGGGCCCCCCATGCATCATGGCGAGGTCGGCGATATAGAGATCCGGCATGCCGGCCAGTCTGGTCTGGTTGGCCAGATGCTGCAGGTAATGGATGAGGTCGGGGTGACCGTAATAGCGCAGCCGTTTGGTGCGGATCACCTGATAACCTGGGCCTTCGAGGGGCAGGGCCACGGCATTTTTCAGGCAGCCGGCGGAGTAGCCGCCGATGGCCTCGGCATAGAGTGTGCTCGCGGACAAGAGCAGGGCGGTGGCGAACATGGGACTCCCGGGATGGCGCCCAGTGCGGGCTCAGACAGCCCCAAGCATACCAAGAGTGGCGGCTGGCCGTCATCCGTGTCGCGGTGGCGGTTGCATCGCGGCGCGTCGCTCGCGCACAATGCGCGGCAACGCAGCGACGGCAAGGCCGTTCGCATCACAGAAGGAGAAGAGAAGATGAGAGTCAGTGAGCTGGCAGCGCAAGAGAACGTGCGCTGGCTGATGCCCCCGGCCCGGCGGTTTTACGGGGTGATGATCTGCCTGTTGCTGGCGAGTCTCGCCACTGTGGTGGCCGCCCTCTGGCTGGGATATCCCGACATGGGCCTGCTGCCCTGGGTCGGGGTGGTCTTTGGCGGTATCGTGCTGGTGATGATGGTGTTGCCGCGCAACTGGCAGCGCTGGCGTCTGGCGGAGCTTGCCTGGGATGAACGCCATCTCTATCTGCTCAATGGTGGCGAAGACCGGGCCTTGGCCCTGCCCAGAGCTGTGCTGGTGGGCTTGGAGCGGGATCGCAAGGTGGGACACGATGGCCAGTGGCTCGATTTCAGCCTGGATCTCGGGCTGGATGAGGTGACCCTGGCGACGGCCACCAGCCTGCTCGGGTTGTCCCGGGAAGGGACTCACGAAGTGGCCCCCGGGGTCTATCGATTCGGGTTCAAACGTGCCTGGCATGGGCGTCGTGCCCTCGGCACATTGCTGGCCGAGCTGCACCCGGCCTGACTATTTTCTCGACAATTCATCCCAATGCTCAGATACTGCCTCTGATTCGATTTGATCTTTCCTGCTCCGATAGCCCAAGAGATCAAGGACTTGGGATACGAAGCTGGAAGTGCCATGGCATGATGCCGTGGCTGGTCCGGCAGGGGGGTTGTGCCCTTACTCCCAGGTCGGTGGATGCATAGATAAGGCACCTTGAATCGAGAGTGGATGGCATGAAGATTTACGTAGGTAATCTGTCGTACCGGATGACGGCCGACGAACTGACAACCGTGTTCAGCCAATTTGGGCAGGTAGACAAGGTCGATATCATCATCGACCGCGATACCGGTCAGTCCAAGGGGTTTGGTTTCATTGAAATGCCGGTCAATGGTGAGGCCGAGAAGGCCATCGCCGAGTTGCACGGCACCGAGGTCGGCGGCCGCACCATCACGGTCAATCAGGCCAAACCGAAGACGGATGCACCCCGTGGTCGCCCCCAGCGCCATCGTTGAATCGTCTCGATAACGGAAAACGGCATGGAATCCTCCATGCCGTTTTTGTTTTCAGGGTCTGGTGCAGACTCAGGGAACGTCATAACCCAGAGCGGCCTTGCGGATGCGGAACCACTGCTGGCGAGTGAGCTCAATGGACTCGGCTGCCACGGCGGCGGCGATCCGCTCCCGTTTGCCGGAGCCGATGAGGGGCAGCGGCTGACTCGGCAGCATCATCACCCAGGCGTAGACCACCTGCTCCAGACAGTCGGCGCCCACCTCCTGGCGGATCTGCTCGAGTTCCGCCCGCAGCGGGGCATAGTCGGGGGCATGGAACAGCCGCCCGCCGCCAAGGCAGGACCAGGCCATGGGCTTGATGCGCAGTTGCTGGCATTGATCCAGGGCACCATCCAGCGTCCCCTCCTGATGGAGCGGGGAGATCTCCAGCTGGTTGGTGACCAGGGGGAAGGGCAGGCGGGATTGCAGCAGGGCGAACTGGTGGGGCGTGAAGTTGGAGACCCCGGCGTGCTTGATCTTGCCTGTCTGCTTGAGGGTGATGAAGGCGTCGGCCACCTCGTCGGCGTTCATCAAGGGGTCGGGGCGATGGATCAGCAACAGATCCAGATGATCGGTGCCGAGCTTTTGCAAGGAGGCTTCGGCACTGGCGACGATGTGTCCCTTGCCGGTGTTGTAGTGATTCAGGGCGTGGGCCGGATTGGCGGTGAGGGCGATGCCGCACTTGCTGACGATCTCCATGCGATCGCGCAGGGAGGGCTCCAGGCGCAGGGCATGGCCGAAGGCCTCCTCGCACTGGTAGCCACCGTAGATGTCGGCGTGATCGATGGTGGTGACCCCGAGATCAAGGTGATATTTCATCAGGTCCAGCAGGGCGGCGGGGGAGAGCTGCCACTCCATCAGGCGCCAGTAGCCCATGATGAGGCGGGAAAAGGTGGGGCCTTGCTCATGCAGGGCCAGACGGGATACGGACATGGTGACTCCTCTGGAGATAAAAATGCGAAAAGAAAGGGGCAAAATCATGTGCCAGCATCTTGGTCTCTTCCGGCGGACAAGGCAATAATGCCCCCTTCGCGAATTCGAACTATGGTTCTGACTCCGACGGGTCAAGATCCCGGTGTCAGTGAGAGGAGAAGGGGTGATGGAAGGATTTGCCGCCAGGCTGCAAAGCCTGATCGGGGAGGGGAGTGTGAGCGCCTTTGCCCGCAAGGTGGGGTTGAGTGAAGCCCTGATCCGCAAGTATCTGAAAGGGGCCGAGCCCGGCCTTGGCAAGGCGAACCAGATTGCCATGGGGGCCAACTGCTCGCTGGAGTGGCTCGCCACCGGTTGCGGGTATCTCTATCGTCAGGCCGAGGTGGTGGACAGGGACGCGCTGGCGGCGGCGGGGGCGCTGGTGCAGGAGACCCGTCCGGGAAAGCCCATGCCGGACGAGGAGCAACTGGTGACCCTGCTCGCCTATTACCAGTTCCTGCGCAGCCACAAGCAGGCGGACGGTTTTCTGGACCTGGCCCGGGCGCGGGAGTTTGGGCGCCATCTGGCCGAGGCCTGAGCCTGACGGTGGCTCCCGGCAGTCCGCCATTCTTCTGATACCCTCTAAGCAGTGATCAAATCCAAGGACACGCAGATGAGCTATCTGATCCTGGGCAGTGGCGGGTTGGGCAGTGCGCTGGCACGGGAGCTGGCCAGACGGGGCGAAGAGTGGTTGCTGGCGGGCAGGCAACTGCCCAGGGGGCTGGCTCCCGCCTGCTACTTTCCGCTGCAGGAGGTGGACTCGCTCTCTTTTGAGGCCCTCTTCACCCTCTATGACAGCACCACCCTGCCGACGGTGGTGATCAACACTATAGGCCTGCTCCATGATCTTGCCCACATGCCGGAGCGGCGGGTGGAGGAGGTGACCCCCCAATGGCTCGAAGAGAGTCTGCTGGCCAATGCCTGGCCCCACCTGGCCCTTGGTGCCAATCTGAGCCGGCGCATGATGCCCCAGAGCACGCTCTGGCTCTGCACCCTTTCGGATCGGGCGGGAAGCCTGGTGGAGGGGGGCCAGGAGGCCATGTGCCACTACAGCTACCGCATGAGCAAGGCCGCCCTCAACATGGGGTCCCGGATCCTGGCGGGTGAGTGGGCCGGACGTTTTCCCGGCGCCGGTGTCATCACCGTGCATCCCGGCCTCATGAATACCCCCATGCAGCAACCTTTTCTTCAGGAGATGGATCCCGCCCTGCTGCAGGATCCCGCCGAGGTCGCCGTCCGCCTGCTGGATCTGATGGCCACACTGACGCCCGCGCACTCGGGCCGTTTCGTGGATCTGCAGGGTCAGTCGCTGCCCTGGTGAGCCGCCGGGCTCACATTCCCGCTTGCCGTTTCTTGCCAGCCGGGTGTCGGCTGGTTAATGTCATCGTCCTGCATCAGGAGGATGACATGCGCTATATCGATTTACGAAGTGATACCGTGACCCAACCCACGGAAGCCATGCGCCAGAGCATGCTGCATGCCGAGGTGGGAGACGATGTCTATGGGGAAGATCCCAGCATCAATGCGCTGGAGCGCCGCGGCGCCGAACTGCTTGGCAAGGAGGCGGCCCTGTTCGTGCCCTCCGGCACCATGTCCAACCTGCTGGCCATGATGAGTCACTGCCACCGTGGGGAAGGGGCCGTGCTGGGGGCGGCCTCCCACATTTATCGCTACGAGGCCCAGGGCTCTGCCGTGCTGGGCTCGGTGGCCCTGCAATCGGTCCCCATGCAGGCGGACGGCACCCTGGCCATCGAGGATGTGCGGGGGGCCATCGCTCCCGATGATCCCCATTTCGTCCAGACGCGCCTCGTCTGCCTGGAAAATACCCATAACGGCAAGGTGCTGCCATTGACCTACCTGCGCGCCATGCGCGAATTCGTCGACGAGAAGGGGTTGAAGCTGCACCTGGACGGGGCTCGCCTCTTCAATGCGGTGGTGGCGAGCGGGGAGCCGGTGGCCGCCATCGCGGCGCCTTTTGACAGCATCTCTGTCTGCCTCTCCAAGGGACTGGGGGCGCCGGTGGGTTCCCTGCTGGTGGGATCGGCTGTGTTCATCGCACGCGCCCGACGGCTGCGCAAGATGCTGGGGGGCGGCATGCGCCAGGGAGGGATCCTGGCCCAGGCCGCCCTGTTCGCGCTGGATCAGCACGTTGCCCGGCTGGCGGATGATCATCGCCGCGCCAGGCGTCTGGCAGAGGGGCTGGCCGCGTTGCCAGGCATCGTACTCAACTTGGGGGAGGTGCAGACCAACATGGTATTTCTGCGCCTGACCCAGGGAGATCCCGTCACCTTGCTGGGTTTCATGAAGGAGCGCGGTATTCTCTTCTCCGGCTACGGGGAACTCAGGCTGGTGACCCACCTGCAGATCACCGACGATGACATCGACGAGGTGATCGACGCCTTCACCGAGTATCTGAGTGGCTGACGCCATTCCCCATCGCAACAACAAGGGCGCCATCGGGCGCCCTTGTTGTCATGGCAGGGTCGGTCATCCCTGGCGCTGGCCGGTGATCAGCATGGCCTCGTCGGTGGCGTCATAGATCATGATGGCCAGGTGGGTGACCTCTCCGGCGAAGTCGGCCAGCGGCACCAGGGTCAGGTTCTGGTACATGTAGGGGGCTGATCCCGTGATGGGGCGGTAGTTGGAGAAGCGCAACAGGTAGGGGCGCTGCTCCCAGGTGCTGAAGGCACGGTTGTTGAGCTTGAACACCATGTTGGCCTTGCGCTCGAACCAGGCCTTGTCCACATCGGGGAAGAGCGAGAACAGCCCTTGATCGCGCACCTCGCCTGCCAGCCGGCCGCTGTGACTCTCCATGAAGCCGTTCCACACCTGGATCCGGTACTCCCTGTCGAGCACGACCAGCCCCACGTCCAGATTCTGGACGATGTTCATCAGCCAATGAAATTCCCGAATGTCCATGGTCACTCCTGGTGGTTGCTGCCGCGGTGCGGTCACAGCATGTGCATGATCTTGTTGTTCATGGTGGCGATGGAATCTTCGGTAAACAGCAGCAAGAGATCGCACTGCACCGCATAGCCCTGCACCCGATAGTTGATCTCGATGGCCAGAGTGCGGCGCCAGCGGCTCTGGTTGGTCCGAATGAGATCCTGAATAGGCCTGTGCTGGCCCAGCACCACGGGGTGACCCTGGCTAAAAGGGGTGTCGAGCTGGTTGGCGTAGCCGCGCAGGAAGGCACCGATCAGCACGTTGGCGGTGTCCATCAGCAGTTCCAGCTCGGCGCCGTGATCCAGCTCCCCCTGATGGTTCATCAGGCGGGCCAGGTCCTGGAAGCTGGCATCGTGGAACAGCAGCAGGGCCTCCCCGGCGATCCCGGCCCCGATGAAGCCCTGACAGACCGCAGAGAGCGTCTCCGACTCGGCGGCGGCCGAAAGCGCCATGTGCAGCTCGGAGACCTCCAGCACGTTGACGTTGGGGATGGGGAGCAGCACGAAGGCGCCGAGCAGGCGGGCCAGCAGATCCGCCCCCTGGCCCATGGCGACGTTGGCCAGCTCCTGATAGACATCCCGCAGCTCGGGGGTGAACTGGATGCTGCTCTGGGCAGCCTGGTGGCTGGCGACGGGCTGGGGCTGGATGGCCGTCACCTGGGTGGTCGATTGCCACAGACCGTGGCGCTTGAGCAGGGCAAGGAGGGTGTCCGGGGAGGCCGGCTTCTTGATGAAATCGAGGGCGCCAAGGGCCATGACACGCTCATGGGCTTCCGGCTGGATGTCGCCGGAGACCACGATCACTTTGCTGCGCACCCCCTCTCGCTTGAGGGTCTCGAGCACGCCATATCCGTCCATCTCCGGCATGGTGAGATCGAGAAAGATCAGGTCCCCGTGCCCCATCAGGATCTGCTCGACCCCTTCCAGTCCGTCCGCGGCCTGGTGCAAGGTGACACCCCAATCGGCGGGCAGGGCGCGCACCAGCTGTTTGCGCGCGAACCCGGAGTCATCACATATCAATACATTCATAGTGTTAGCCGACCTGTGCAACGAGGATTGCGCTAAGTGTGGGTCATCAGCCGTCAGATGCAACGGGCAGCGGCTGCGCCGGTGAAAATTGATCGTTCTGCTGACGGGTGCGATAGCGCTCGGAATGTTTCTCGACGAAATCGGCGAACATCTTAACACGCAACGGGGTGAACCGGGGCTGGCAATGGAGCATGTAGAAGGGACGTTTTCCCGACTGCCAGTCCGGCAGGACGGGGACGAGCTGACCATCTTGCAGGAAGGGGTGCACATAGTGCTGCGGGGCGTTGACGATGCCGAGGTGGCGCTGGGCTGCCCGTACGGCGGCCTGGGTCTGGTCGATGCAAAGGCGGGGTGTGCGCTTGATGCAGACCGTCTGTTCGTCCCGCCCGCTCAGTTGCCAGTGCTGGTGGGGCCAGCAGTAGATGAGATCGTGCTCTTCCAGCTGGGTCGGGTGGGAGGGCACACCCATCTTCTCCAGATAGAGGGGGGAGGCGAACAGACCGTACTGGATGTGGCCCAGACAGAGGGCGTTGGGCAGGGTCTGGGGAAGCTCGCCGTTGAAAAAGACCAGGTCCCTGTCCTGATCCGCCTGGAGGGCATGATCGTTGGACTGGCGGATGTCGAACTGTACCCCGGGATAGCGCAGGCCGAAGTCCGCCAGCATGTCGACCAGGATGGTGTTGGACAGGGCGATGGGGGCCGCGAGGCGGATGAGGCCGCTGATGTCCGTCTCCTCACCCCGGATTTCGCCGGTGGCCTGCTCTATTTCCGCCAGGGGGGTACAGAGGCGCTCGTAATAGCGCAACCCTTCGTCGGTGAGACGCAGCTTGCGGGTGGATCTGTGCAGCAGGCTGCATCCGAGCTGCTCTTCCAGTTGGGAGATACGTCGACTGATGGTGCCGGTCGGCATGCCCAGCGCAGCGGCGGCGTGGGAGAAACCGCCCTCTTGCACCACCTTGACGAACAGATAGAACTCTTCGATGTACTTCATAGCGGTTTTAGGGGGTGTTCTGACTGTAACAAGCCAGTGACCTTATGAAGAGTCACCGGGCTTGGCAAGCGCAATCCGGCGTTTAATTGATCTGGATTAGATTCGACTCGCGCTGGTATTGCTGGAGCAGATGGACGAAATCTTCCGGGGATCTGTCCAGGCTGTTGTCGGGCACCAGCAGATCGTACCCCAGCAGATCTCGCAGCCGTGCCATGCGGTTGCCGAGCATGGCGATCACCCCCTCATAGCGCTGGCCGGAGGGTGAGCAGAAGCGGCTCTCCTCCAGCAGTCCCTCTCCCAGGAGCCCACTGCCGCACCCTCCGGTCGGGCAGTCGGGGCGCTCGCTTCGCATGGCCTGCATCAGCACGGCGCGCTGCTCGGTCAGCAGACGGACGGCGAGCCGGGGTGTGATCAGCGTCAAAAAAGCGTCGTAATCCTTTATTTTCAAACCGATGTAGGGCAGTTCCACCAGATCCCACCCCAAATGGATACGTGGTTGGTCAATTCGCTGAATATTTCTCCATTTCAGGATCCAGCCGCCGTACTTGTGATGGTATTGCAGGCAGTCCTGACACAAAGAGAGACTAAAATGAGGCTCACCCAGTTTCCAAACCCCGACAAGAATTGTCATCAGGCCCGCCAGGAGGAGGGAAATGGCGGGGATTAGTAGTTGTTCACGAAGAAAAAAAAGTATAAAAATCATAGCAATGGTTATCACCATGCCCAACAATACCAGTGTGAGTCCATTTCTTCGTACCATGGGGATCACATGTAGCGTTTTCATATGATTTCGGCCTTTTTTCATCCGTTTGTTATCCGATTATGGGCCGGAACGGATTTTGTACCAGCGTGAATACTCCTGTCAGGGGGCGCAAGCGACTGGTTCGACCATGAGCTTTCAGCATGAATCATCACTCAACATGAATACGCTAGACGAACGCCTGCTCACCGTGATGGATGTCCTCCACACGCCGGTCTGGGTCTATGACATCCAGCGTCATCATATTTACTGGGCCAACGATGCTGCCCTCGGGCTCTGGGAGGCGAGCTCTCTGGCCGAGCTGAAGTCCCGGGATTTCTCCGCCGACATGGCCGCCGCCATCGATCTGCTGCTGCAGCGTTATCTCGGCGATTTCCAGCAGGAGCGCAGTTACAACGAGTGGTGGACCCTCTCGCCCAAGGGGGTCAAGAAGCAGGTCTATCTGCGTCTTTCCGGGATCCAGCTTGCCGGACGGCAGATGATGATGGCGGAAGCGGTCATCGATGCCGACACCCTCTATCAGGAGTCCTCCCTCGCCACCGGCGACACCCTGGCCTGTCTCTTTGACAACGAGGGGCGCCTCGAGAGCGGCAACCATCACTTCGACATGTGCTTTGGCACCGGCATTCTGACGCTGCCCCAGATCTTCTCCGGTGCGGACGAGGCCTTCTATCGTCGCCTCTCCCGTCTGGACGAAGTGGTGGCCGAAGGGGAGTGTCGCACCCAGAAGGGGATGCGCTGGTTCCAGTACCAGTTTCGCCATATCCAGCAGGGGGCGCGGATCCTGCTGACCATGCGGGACATCACGGATCGCAAGCTCGAAGAGCTGGAGCATCGCCACCTGGCCTGGCACGACTCCCTCACCGGGCTGCTCAACCGCTACGGCCTGATGAAATCCCTGGAAGCCTATTGCGGCCTCGGGGGGCGCTTTGCCCTGGTGTTCATGGATCTGGACAACTTCAAGCTGGTCAATGACAACTACGGCCACAAGGCAGGGGATCGCCTGCTGGAGCGGGTCGCCGGACGGCTAAAGCAGATCTGCCCGCGGGACGTGGAGCTGGCGCGCCTTGGCGGGGACGAGTTCACCGCCCTGGTGCCCCTCAACCAGGCGAGCGATCGGGCCCAGGAGGTGGCGGATCTCATGCTCTCCCAGATGAGCAAGCCACTGCAGCTGAGTGGTGTCCCCGAGGTCACCATCGGCGGCAGCATCGGCATCGCCATCTACCCGGACGACGCGGATGACGGCGACAACCTCATCACCCGTGCCGACATGGCCATGTACCAGGCCAAGCAGATGGGGCGGCTTCGCTGGCAGCGCTTCACCCCCAGCATGCAGCAGAGCCTGCATCGCAAGCTGACCCTGAAGCAGTTTCTGGCCAAGGCCGTCGGTCGGGGGGAGCTCAGCCTGCGCTATCAGCCCCAAGTGGATGTGGCGCAAGGTCGGGTCATCGGTTTCGAGGCCCTGGTACGCTGGTACAATCCCGTGCTCGGCCATGTGTCGCCGGCGGAGTTCATTCCGCTGGCCGAAGAGATGGGGCTCATCCGGGAAATTGGAAGCTGGGTGCTTTCCACCGCATTGGCCCAGATGGGGGAGTGGCAGCGACAGGACGGGGTGAGGGTGCCGGTGTCGGTCAATCTCTCGGGCTTCCAGCTCTCTGCCAGTTTGCCGGAGCTGGTGGCCCAACTGCTCGAGGCATTCTCGGTGGAGGCGGCACTGCTGACCCTGGAGCTGACCGAGACGGTGCTGATGCTCGACATGAAGGGGTGCATCGAGATCCTCGACGCCCTGAGCGAGCAGGGGATCAAGATCGCCATCGACGACTTCGGGACGGGCTACTCCTCCCTGGCCTACCTCAACCGGTTGCCCATCGACACCATCAAGCTGGACCGCTCCTTCGTGGTGGGACTCAACCTGCCGGTGATCCGGGCGACGGTGGCCATGGCCACCAGTCTGGGGCTCGGGATCCTGGCGGAAGGGGTGGAGGAGGAGCACGAGCTCGCGGCCCTGCAGACCCAGGGTTGCCATGTCTTCCAGGGGTTCCTGTTCAGCCGTCCCATGACCCCGGAAGAGGTGGCGGCGGCGGGGTTCGCTGTACAGTGCCGGCTGGGTCGCTACCCCCTCGCAAACCATTGAGCAAGTTGTCGATAAATGTGCGGCATCTCCCATTTATGAAGTGCGAGATGCCAAATTAAACATAATTAATCGAATTTTTGTCTCATATCATGGGATCCATTAGACGTTATCGCTAGTATGCGCGCTCATTCCTTGGTAATGGAGTATCACCATAATGAGTCAAGCTGCAGTGAACGAGCGTCCGGCCCCTCCCAACGGCTGGTTGAACCGCTTTCTGAACGGGGTGGAGAAGGCGGGCAACAAGCTGCCGGATCCCGCCATGCTCTTCCTCTATGCCTTGCTGATCGTCTGGGTCGGCTCTTGGATAGGCTCCCAGTTCTCCTTCGATCTGGTCAATCCCCGCACCGGAGAGGCCGTGGTCATCAACAACCTGTTGACCGGGGCAGGGCTGGCGGACTTTCTCGCCAGCATGGTCACCACGTTCACCGGGTTTGCTCCCCTTGGCATCGTGCTGGTGGCCATGCTGGGGGTCGGGGTGGCTGAACAGTCCGGTTTCATCAACACCGGGCTCAAGAAGCTGCTCAAGGTGACGCCGGCGCGCTTTCTGACCCCCATGCTGATCCTGGTGGCCATCGTCAGCCATACCGCCGCCGATGCGGGCTATGTGCTGGTGATCCCCATTGGCGGCATCATCTTCCATGCGGCGGGTCGCCACCCGCTGGCGGGGATTGCCGCAGCCTTTGCCGGGGTTTCCGGCGGGTTTGCCGCCAACTTCCTGCCTTCCGGCGGGGATGCGCTGCTTCAGGGGTTCACCCAGTCTGCAGCCCAGTTGTTCGACCCTGACTACATGGTCAACACCCTGTGCAATATCATCTTCACCGGCGCTTCTTCCTTGCTGATCATCTGCGTGGGCTGGTTTGTCACCGAGAAGATTGTCGAGCCGCGCCTCAAGCAGGTGCCTCTCAACGAGGATCTGGAGAGCGCCGACGAGATGGGTCGTTACAGCGCTCAGGAAAGCCGAGCCTTCAACTGGGCCGGGTTCGCCATGCTGGCGGCTGTGGTGCTGCTGGGGCTGGCGCTGGCCCCCGGCGACTCGCCGATGCGGGCACCGGACGGTTCCCTCACCACCTTCGCCGCGCCGGTGATGAAGTCCATCGTGCCCCTCATTTTCCTGCTCTTCATCCTGCCCGGGATCGTCTATGGCTTTGTCGCCGGCAGCTTCAAGAGCGGCAAGGATGTGATCGACGCCATGTCGGCCACCATGAACAAGATGGGCTCCTACATGGTGATGGCCTTCTTCTGCGCCCTCTTCATCAAGGCGTTCGGGGATTCCAACCTCGGTACCCTGCTGGCGCTCTCCGGTGCCGAGGTGCTTCACGCCCTGGCGTTGCCGGGAGAGGTGACCATCGTCGGCATCATACTGCTGACGGCCACCGTCAACCTGGTGGTGGGCTCGGCCTCCGCCAAGTGGGCCCTCATCAGCCCCATCCTGGTGCCCATGCTGATGGCGGTGGGGATCTCGCCCGAGCTGACTCAGGCCGCGTATCGGGTGGGGGATTCCGCCTCCAACATCATCACCCCGCTGATGGTCTTCTTCCCCCTGGTGGTGGTCTATTGCCAGCAGTATGTGAAGAGCACAGGCATCGGCACCCTGGTCTCCATGATGCTGCCTTACTCCCTGGCCTTCCTGGTGAGCTGGACGGGCTTCCTGGTGATCTACTGGGCGCTGGGGTTCCCGCTTGGGTTGCAGGCCCCCTATGTCTATCCTGCCCCTTGAGGGTGACGGGGGGCCTTGGGCCCCCCGCTTTTTTTGGGTAGAGTGTGACCTTCATCCCGGAGGTACCATGAACCCGACCATCGATCTCATTCTTTCCCATCGCTCCATTCGCCAGTTCACCTCAGAGCCCGTCAGCGCAGAGCAGCTGGATCAGATCCTGAGCGCCGCCCAGAGCGCCGCGAGCTCCAGCTTCCTCCAGGCCAACAGCATCATCCGGGTCACCGACAAGGGGCTGCGGGCCACCCTGGCGGAGCTGGCCGGTCATCAGGCCTATGTGGTCGAAGCGGCGGAGTTTCTGGTGTTTTGCGCCGACTACCATCGTCATAGCCAGATAGTGCCGGAGGCCCGCACCGGCTTTGTGGAGCAGCTCATGATCGGGGCCATCGACGGCGCCCTGATGGCGCAAAATGCCTTGCTGGCGGCCCAGTCACTTGGGCTGGGCGGGGTCTATATCGGCGGCATTCGCAACAATCCGGCCGAGGTGAGCGAGGTGCTGGGTCTGCCCCATCAGGTGATCCCGCTGTTTGGCCTTTGCCTGGGTCATCCCGCCCAGCGGCCGGAGCAAAAACCGCGGCTGCCCCGGGCGCTGGTGGTGCACGAGAACCGCTATCCTGCCACCCTGGACCGCGCCCTGCTGGCCAGGTACGACGGGCAGATCCACGACTACTACCAGGCCCGCAGCAGCAACAACAAGGATCAGACCTGGAGCGGGCAGATCAGGGGGATCCTGGGCAAGGAGGCGAGGCCCTTCATGCTGGGATTCCTGCAGTCGAAGGGTTTTTGCCTCAAGTAATGGGGGCGGCGGGCGATATGGAGCAAGACGCACCGGATGCGGTCACCGCCTGCGAGCGTTCTTGTGAGGCAATACGGGATCTGGGCGCTACCCTATGAGGCTAAGCTGTTGTAGGATCTCGCAATTGGATTGGGACTGGAGTGTGAACACCCTATGATTTTAACCCTGATATTGCTGTCAATCGGCGCACTCCTGTTTCTGGTCATCGCCTATAACGTGGTGCAGCAATACAAGCAGAAGGCCGAATCGGACAAGCGCCAGGCCATTGCCCGTCACAAGGCGGTGGCAGACGAGACCGAAGAGGTGTTGCTGAACGTCAACCTGGTGCCCTTTTCCAAAAACATGGTGCTGCTGTTGCAACACCGGATCCTGGATGCCTACCGCGCCATCGCGCTGGTGATGCCCAATGCGCAGGTCAAGCAGCGCATCGCCGATGTCCAGCTTCAGATCAAGAACGTGCAGGAGAACTACAGCAGCCAGGACGAGGGACATTTCAAGACTCCGGAGTCCGACCGCCAGGCCATCCAGATGCTGCAACTGGCCAAGAAGATGCGGGCCGTGCTGCGGGTCGAGCACAACAAGGGCAAGATAGATCCTCAGGGCTTTGCCCAGGAGGATCGCCGCCTCGAGCTGATGCAGCTCAAGATCAACATCGCCAACCTGCTCAAGCGGGCCATGGATGCCCAGATCCAGGGGCAGTACGGCACCTGCCGCCAGCTCTACACCAAGGGACTGGGGGCGCTGGCCAATGTCACCGACAAGGATCCCTACCTGCTGGCGCGGGAAGAGGACATGCGTCAGGGGATGCGCCAGCTGGAAGAACACCTGCAGCAGCACAGCGAGAAGGAGCTGCAAAACATCAAGGACAAAGAGACGGACGAACTGGACGTCCTGTTCCAACCCAAGAAGAAATGGTGATCATGTCACATCCACTGGATTCCACACTGGGGCCGATGGCCCCATTTGTTTGCCAACTGCTCACGGAAATGCATGCCGTCATGGGAGTCAAGGACTCCCCCGTGGTGGATCACCTCTGCTACCGCGCCGCCACCCTCCCGGAATATCTGGAGTTGAAAGCGGTGCTGGCCGCCCACGGAGTCTTGCTGGTGGAGGGGATGATAGGCGGTCGTCCCATCGCCACCTATCGCTTGCACCAGCCCGTCTGCTGGGAGCAGGTGACCGTCCCCTGCATCGAACTGGCCGCCCCCAAGGCGGGTCGAATCCATCAGGCCGGGCTCGAACATATCGAGCTGGTGGTGCCCTCGCTCACGGCCTTGGTGACGACGCATCCCGATGTCCCCTTCAAGACCGGCAACATGGATGACGGACGCAATCCGGATATAGGATTGATGCTGCCCTCTGGGCAGATCAAGTTTCATCTGCGCCCGCTTGAGGAGGTGATCGACGAAGAGCTCTGCACCGGCGCCGTGGTGCCGGTACCGGCGGACTATTATGACGGTCTGTGAGGTGTGGGCCCGTTGACGGGAGCCTGATCCTGTGGCGTCAACGCACAAGCGGGCGCCACACGTCCTTTCAAGTGACCGAGCCAGAGGCTCAACCCGGCGGTGATCATCAACACCAGCTCGATGCCGAGCACCAGACCCCATAGCCCCCCTTGCTCCCAGAAGGGATGCAGATAAAGCCCGCCCAGACTGGCCCCCAAGTAATACCCCACCAGATAGAGCGACGAGGCGATCGCCCGGTTGTGCTCCACGTGCTGGCCGACCCAGGCGCTGGCACAGGCGTGGGCCAGGAAGAAACCAAAGCTCGAGACAAGCAATCCCCCGATGATGGCGACAAGGCTCCCCTGCAACAGGGCCAGGCTGCCGAGTGCCATCAAGGTTATTCCCGCCAGCAGCAGGCGTTGTGCTCCCCAGCGATGGGCCCCGCGGCCGCTCAGTGAAGAGGCGACGGTACCGGTGAGGTAGGTCAGAAACAGCATGCCGAGCCATTGGGTCGGCAGGGAGAAGGGGGCCTTGGCCAGCAGGAAGGTGAGATAGCTGTACTGATTCAGGAAGACCATGAAGTTGAGGCCGCCGATGAGATAGGCCCCCACCAGCAGGGGATTGCCAAGGTGGCTCTGGATGGCGCGGCGCAGTTGTCCAGGCGCTGCCTCCACGGCCACGAAGCAGCGCTGGGCGGGCAGCAGCCAGATAACCAGTGGCAGCAGGGCGATGCTGATGATCCCGATGCCGAGGAAGGTGTGCTGCCAGTCACCAAACCAGCCAGCCAGCAGACCGCCGACCACCCGGCCCGCAATGCCTCCCAGGGAGTTGGCCGCGATATAGACGCCGACGGCTACGATCAGGGCACGTTTGCTGAACTCTTCCCCCATGTAGGCAATGGCGGTGGCGGGCAGCCCTGCCAGCAGGACGCCTTGCAGGATGCGCAGGCTCACCAGCACATCAAAGTGGGTGACCCAGGGGATGCACAGGGAGAGCAGGATGGCAGCCGCCAGGGTCCACAGCATGATCCGCCGCCGTCCGAACCGATCAGCCAGACGGGCACAGACGAGCAGGGAGCCTGCCAGCCCTGCGGTACAGCCTGCCAGCGTCCAGCTGGCGGACAGGGCGCTGACCGAGAAAACCTCTGCCAGGAGCGGCAGCAGGGGATGGGTCTGGTAGAGATTGAGGAATACCAGGAAGGAGCCCAGGCTGAGGGCCAGGGTGGCGCGTATCCATTCGCGACTGCCTACTTCGATCATATGGAGTTGTCCCGACGACTTTTGTGCAGGGTAGTGCGACGAAACGTATAAATATAATATATTTAAGTTATCACCCTGATAAATGAAATTGATATGGATCTGAAACAGCTCGGATACCTGCTGGCGGTGCGCGATGCCGGTTCCTTCACCAGGGCGGCCCAGGGGCTGAACGTGGCCCAGCCTGCCGTCAGCATGGCCATCGCCAAGCTGGAGCAGCAGCTCGATCTGCGGCTGTTTGACCGGCAGGACCGCAGCGTGCGCCTCACCCCGGAGGGAGAGGTCCTCTGTCGCCACGCCGAACGGCTGCTGCGCCAGATGCACCAGGCCGAGGCCGAGATGGCCGAGCTCAAGGGGCTGGAGCGGGGGGAGGTGCGCATCGGCATCCCCTACATGATGGGCTCCTATTACTTCCCGCCAATCCTGATGGCGTTCAAGCATCGCTACCCCGGCTTGAAGATCCGGGTGGAGGAGGCGGGCACCCGGGAGCTGCTCAGCCGCATGGTGGATGGCAGTCTGGATCTCGCCATTCTCATCACCAGCGATCTGCCACCGGCCCTCGAGGGGGCGCAACTGCTGCGGGAAGAGATGCTGATGGTGGTGGGGGAGGAGCACCCCCTGCGCGGCGCTGAGTCGGTCTCGTTGCCACAGTTCTTCGGCCAGGAGCTCGCCATGTTCCGGCGAGGCTTCTACCACAGGGAACACATGGAGGTGTTGGCGCAGGGGCTGGGGGTAGAGCCTGACATCGCGTTCGAAAGCAATCTCATCCCGCTGCTCAAGGCGGTGGTGCGTCAGGGATTCGCCGTGACCACCTTCCTGCGCATGGCGCTGGAAGAGGAGCCGGCCCTCACCGGCATCCCTTTTTCACCCCCCATCTTCCTGGATCTCTGCGTAGCCTGGCGACGGGGGGATCCGCTCTCCATGGCGAACCGGGCATTGCGGGATTTTTTGCTGTCACAAAGGGATATTTCTCACCATTGCGCTACAAATACTGAATGATTGAGTGGTATCACCAATAAAAACGCCTCCAATCTGGAGGCGTATGCTGACAAGGTGGATGCAACCTTATTTCTTGAACAGGTGATCCAGCTTGTTTGCCTTGGTGGAGAGATAAAACTCGTTGTGGGGATTGCGACCTTCCTGAAGGGGCACGCGCTCCGCCACCGGGATGCCAAAGGATTCCATCGCCTTCAACTTGCGCGGGTTGTTGGTCATCAGGCGCAGGGACTTGACCTCGAGCGCCTTGAGCATGTCGGCACAGATGGTGTAGTCGCGCATGTCGGCGGCAAAGCCAAGCGCCACGTTGGCCTCCACGGTATCGGCCCCCTGATCCTGCAGATGATAGGCCCGGATCTTGTTGAGCAAGCCGATGCCTCGCCCTTCCTGACGGACATACAGCAGGACGCCGCGGCCCGCCTTGGCGATGTTTTCCAGCGCGGCCTGCAATTGGAAGCCGCAGTCACAACGCAGACTGAACAGGGCATCCCCGGTCAGACACTCGGAATGAATGCGTCCCAGCACGGGTTCGCCGTCTGCGATATCGCCCATCACCAGCGCGGCATGATCCTTGCCCGTGCCGATTTCCTGAAAACCAACCAGCGTGAAAGTGCCCCAGGGGGTCGGCAACTTGGATTTGGCCACGAGGGTAACGCTGCTCATATGGTTGCTCCTGACTACAGCTGCTTAAAAAAGGGCGGCCAGTTTAGCGCGCATTGTTCGGAACAACCATAAGAACAAAACCTTGCGTGAGAAGTGGGTTAACCCGATTGGTCAGAATAGGTGCAATCACGACGACTTTTGCGCAATTGTGTGCCCTGACAACTGCCAGCGACGGCGCATTCGGGTATAATCGGCGCCCATTAACCCATCCCGACAGGGATGTGTGCAACCAGTCAAGATGCCGAGTGCGCAGGAGAAACGTTATGGCTCAGATGGCCCCCGTGATGACTATTGATGGCCCAAGTGGAGCAGGAAAAGGCACCTTGTGCCAGTTGCTGGCTGAAAAACTGGGCTGGCACCTGCTCGATTCCGGTGCCATCTACCGGGTGCTCTCCCTGGCAGCTCTGCATCACGATGTGGAGCTCGATTCCGAAGCCGCATTGGTTCCCCTGGCCGCCAATCTGGATGTGCAATTCCAGGTAGAAGGGGCGCTGGTCAAGGTGATCCTCGAAGGGGAGGATGTTTCCCGCACCATTCGTACTGAAGAAGTGGGCAATGCGGCCAGCAAAATCGCGGCGTTTCCCCGGGTACGTGAAGCCCTGCTGCGCCGTCAGCGAGCATTTCGCCAAGCCCCCGGTCTCATCGCCGACGGTCGCGACATGGGCACCGTGGTTTTCCCCGAGGCGGATGTGAAGATTTTCCTCGACGCCAGCGCCGAGGAGCGGGCCCAGCGCCGCTATAAGCAGTTGCAAGATAAGGGCTTTGATGTTAACTTTGAGCGTCTTTTAACCGAGATTCGGGAACGTGACGATCGCGACAGAAATCGCGCCGTCGCTCCTCTGAAACCCGCGGAAGATGCTCTTGTTGTAGACTCAACGTCCATGACCATAGATGAAGTGCTGGCAACGGTGCTTGCCTATGCAGAGCAACAACTTGGTGATGTCAGCGCAAACTGATGTCAGTCGTCTGCACCAAGGATGGCGCAGATAATTTAAAACAACCCCGCTTGTGCCGGATTGCAAGTGGATGTTTCATTTGTGACATAAACAATGATCGAATCTTTTGCTCAACTCTTTGAAGAGTCCCTGAACGCCGTTGAAACCCGTCAAGGTTCCATCGTCAAGGGCACTGTCGTTGCTATCGAGAACGGTTTCGTACTGGTTGATGCCGGTCTGAAATCCGAGTCTGCTATCCCGGCTGAAGAATTCAAGAACGCCATGGGCGAGCTGGAAATCAACGTAGGTGACTCCGTTGACGTGGCTCTGGACTCTATCGAAGATGGTTTCGGCGAAACCAAGCTGTCCCGCGAAAAAGCCAAGCGCCACGAAGCCTGGCTGCAGCTTGAAAAAGCTTACGAAGAGCAAGCTACCGTTATCGGTATCATCAACGGCAAGGTCAAGGGTGGTTTCACCGTTGAGCTGAACGGCATCCGTGCCTTCCTGCCGGGTTCTCTGGTTGACGTGCGTCCGATCCGTGACACCGCTCACCTGGAAAACAAAGAACTCGAGTTCAAAGTCATCAAGCTGGACCAGAAGCGCAACAACGTTGTGGTTTCCCGTCGTGCCGTGATCGAGACCGAGAACACCTCCGAGCGTGAAAGCCTGCTGGCCAACCTGCAAGAAGGTCAAGAAGTTAAGGGTATCGTCAAGAACCTGACCGACTACGGTGCATTCGTAGATCTGGGCGGTGTTGACGGCCTGCTGCACATCACCGACATGGCGTGGAAGCGCGTTAAGCATCCTTCCGAAATCGTCAACGTTGGCGACGAGATCGCTGTCAAGGTTCTGAAGTTCGACCGCGAGCGTACCCGTGTATCCCTGGGCCTGAAGCAGCTGGGCGAAGATCCCTGGGTTGCTATCGCCAAGCGTTACCCGGAGACCACCCGTCTGTCTGGCCGCGTGACCAACCTGACCGACTACGGCTGCTTCGTTGAAATCGAAGAAGGCGTTGAAGGCCTGGTACACGTATCCGAGATGGATTGGACCAACAAGAACATCCACCCGTCCAAGGTTGTCAACGTTGGCGACGTGGTTGACGTGATGGTTCTGGACATCGACGAAGAGCGTCGTCGTATCTCCCTGGGTCTGAAGCAGTGCAAATCCAACCCGTGGCAGCTGTTTGCCGAAACTCACGCCAAGGGCGACCGTGTTTCCGGCAAGATCAAGTCCATCACTGACTTCGGTATCTTCATCGGTCTGGATGGCGGCATCGACGGCCTGGTTCACCTGTCTGACATCTCCTGGAACAACCAGGGCGAAGAAGCCGTGCGTGAATTCAAGAAGGGCGACGAGATCGAAGCCGTTGTTCTGCAAGTGGACCCGGAGCGTGAGCGCATCTCCCTGGGCGTCAAGCAGATCGAAGAAGACCCGTTCAATAAGTACCTGTCTGACAACAAGAAAGGTGCTATTGTGAAGGGCAAGGTTACCGAGGTTGATGCCAAGGGTGCCGTGATCGAACTGGCTGACGGCGTAGAAGGCTACCTGCGTGCCTCCGACGCTGCTCGTGACCGCGTAGAAGACGCCACTCTGGTGCTGTCTGTTGGTGACGAAGTTGAAGCCAAATTCATGGGCGTTGATCGCAAGAACCGCACCGTAAGCCTGTCTGTCCGTGCCAAGGACGAGGCTGATGAGCGTGTTGCCATCGACAGCCTGAACCAACAAGAAGAAGTTGTGTTCAGCAATGCCATGATGGAAGCGTTCAAAGCCGCCAAGGGTGAGTAATCCTTGATGCAAGAAAAGGGCGGCATTGCGCCGCCCTTTTTTATCTTGGCAAAATGATTATTGCATGTGATCGGGGAAGGAGATTTAACCTTATGACCAAATCAGATCTCATCGAACAACTGGCAGCCAGCCGCATGCATATGCCGGCCAAGGATGTCGAAGCCGCTATCAAGGAGATCCTTGAGCAGATGGCATCGACCTTGCAAAACGGCGACCGGATTGAAATCCGAGGATTTGGCAGTTTCTCGCTGCACTATCGTGCGCCCCGCGTGGGTCGCAACCCCAAGACCGGGGACAAGGTTGAACTGACCGGGAAATATGTCCCGCACTTCAAACCTGGCAAAGAGTTGCGCGAACGCGTCAACATCATCGAATAATGCAGAAAACGGCATACCTGAGTATGCCTTTTTCATTTTTATGGCCTGGAGTCTGCCCGTTGTCGGGTTTCTCACACTCTTTTCCCATTCGCGCTAGAGTCTGCCTGTGATTTTAAGGATAATCAGTCACTCATTCGCTACAGACAGGGAGCTCCCATGAAGCGTATCTTGGCCCTCATTCCACTGGTGCTGGTGTTTGTCCTGACCCTTGCCATCGGTTCTCAAAATGGTCAGCTGGTGCAGTTCAACTACTTGATCGCCCAGGGGGAGTTCTCGCTCTCCATGTTGTTGGGGTTCTTCTTCGCCGGCGGCTTTCTGCTGGGCTGGCTGGTGTTTGGCCTGCTGTTCCTGCGTCTCAAACTGCAAAATCGCACCCTGAACCGAACCATGCGTCGTCAATCTCGCGAGTTGGAGCTTGCCCGGTCGACAACCAAGGAATAATGTCCCTCGATGCTTGAACTGCTTTTCCTGCTGTTGCCCATCGCCGCCGGTTATGGCTGGTACATGGGCCGCAGGAGTGTTCGCCAGGACACCCAGCAACAGAGTAACCAGTTTTCCCGCCAGTACGTGGCGGGCCTCAACTATTTGCTCTCTGACGAGTCGGACAAGGCGGTGGATCTCTTTATCCAGCTGCTGGAAGTCGACAGCGAAACCATCGAAACCCACCTCTCCCTCGGCAACCTGTTCCGTCAACGGGGCGAGGTCGATCGCGCCATCAAGATCCACCAGAATCTGGTCGCCCGTCAGCTGACCCGTGAGCAGCGTCAACTTGCCTTGCAGGAGCTGGCCCGTGACTTTCTGGCTGCCGGATTGCTCGATCGGGCCGAAGCACTCTGGAAAGAGCTGTGTGATGACAGCGATTTCGAAGAGACGGCTCTGGCACAGCTCCTGATCATTCATCAGCAGTTGCGTGACTGGGACAATGCCATCGCCGTGGCGGTGCGTCTGCAGAAATTCCAGGGCAAGAAGCTGGCCGAGCCCATTTCCCACTTCTATTGCGAACAGGCGGAGAGTGCCTTGCGCGATGGCGACAAGCCTGCGGGCATCGCCAAGCTCAAGCGTGCGCTCGGTGCGCACCCGGCCTGTGCCCGCGCCAGCTTGCGGCTGGCCGATCTGGCGATGGAGGAGGGCAGGTTCGAGGATGCGGCCAAGGAGCTCCTGCGGGTGTTCGAGCAGGATATCGACTTTGCCTCCGAAGCCATGCCAAAACTGCTCGAATGCTATCGCCAGCTTGGTCGCAGCCAGGAGCTGATCCCGCTGCTTGAAAAAGCGGTAGAGGCTCATGCGGGGGTCAGCGTGACCCTGGCGCTGGCCAATCTGGTGGAGGCCCGCGATGGGTTGAGCCAGGCCCGTGCGCTGGTGCTGCGCCAACTGCGTCGCCACCCCTCCATGAAGGGCTTCTATCAGCTGGTCGGTTTCCAGTTGGCCAGTGCCGAGGAGGGGCCTGCCAAGGAGAGCCTGGAGCTGCTGCAACAGCTGGTCGGCGAGCAGATCAAGATCAAGTCGACCCACAAGTGCCGTCAGTGCGGCTTTGCCACCCATTCGCTGTTCTGGCAATGCCCTTCCTGCCGGCAGTGGGGCACCATCAAGCCGATCCGAGGGCTGGATGGGGAGTAAACGCCAGCGAGGCCAACACGCCCGGGCGAGCACGGATACCCAAGAATTTCAGATGCCAGCGTGCAACCGGGCCCCGGCTCTGCTGCGCCTGGCTGTGGCATAACAATCCATAGGAAGTGACATGCAAGACCCCAAAGTACTGGTCGCGCTGGATTATCAGCACGAAGCCGACGCCTTTGCCTTCATTGAGCAGATCTCACCGGCCCAGTGCCGCCTCAAAGTAGGCAAGGAGATGTTTACCCTGTTTGGTCCCCAGTTCGTTCGTCAACTGGTGGCCAAGGGGTTCGACGTCTTCCTGGATCTGAAATTTCACGACATTCCCAACACCGTCGCCAAGGCGGTGGCGGCCAGTGCGGAGCTGGGCGTCTGGATGGTGAATGTCCATGCCAGCGGTGGCGAACGCATGATGCGTGCCGCCAGAGAGGCGTTGCTGCCATACGGGGACAAGGCGCCCCTGCTCATCGGGGTAACCGTGCTGACCAGCATGGAGCAGTCCGACATGGCGCCCCTGGGTCTGGATGTGACGCCGGCAGAACAGGTGATCCGCCTGGCCACCCTTGCCAAGGCGGCCGGGCTGGATGGTGTGGTCTGCTCCGCGGAAGAGGCGAGTGTGCTGAAGGGGCTGCTGGGAGCCGAATTCAAGCTGGTGACGCCGGGCATTCGTCCGAGCGGATCGGCTGCCGGTGATCAGCGCCGCGTCATGACGCCGCTGGCAGCGGTGGAGGCGGGGGCGGATTATCTGGTGATCGGCCGTCCTATCACCCAGTCCTCGGATCCCGCCGCCGTGCTTGGGGCGATCAATGCCGAGCTTTGCCGGTAACGGCGTAATGGGCGAATGAGCGCAGGCCGGATCCCAGATCCGGCCTGCTGCATTTTGGCCGTGGGCTTGCCTTGCCTATGGGGAGCTCAGGAGTGGACGGCCTGGGCGTCCAGACGAATGGGGAAGAAACCGAGCAGCAGGCCGGCGAGTGCACCGATGAAGTGTGACTCGATGTGTACCCTGGCACCGATCAAGGCGGAGACAGGGCTCTCGCCGGCACTGTAAAAGTCCACACCGAGCTTGATGGCGACGCCCGCCAGCATCAGCCAGCCGGAGTGACGGCGAAAGCGGATGTCCTGCATGGCACCCCATACGAACAAGCCGTGCAGCAGGCCGGAGAGTCCCATGTACCATTGGGTTTGCGGGCAGCCCCACCAGATGCCGAGTCCGACCGCCGTTCCCAGCAGCAGCAACAGTACGGGCAGGCGCCATCCCGTCAGGTACTCCTGAAACAGGCTGTAGAGCACGGCCAGACCGCTCAGGTTGAGCAGCAGATGCCATCCATTGGTGTGTGCCAGATTGCCTGTTATGATGCGCCACCCTTCGCCCTGGGCGATCAGGTCGCGATCGAAGGCGAGCTGATGATTTGGCACGGTGAAAAAGAGCAAGGCAGTGACGAGCGAAAGCGCGATGACCCAGAGCAGACCCGATTTTCCTGACAACATGAAGCAGCCCAACGACAAAGAGAGCCGATACTGTACACGCTGTACCCGGGCCCTCAAAGCGTGCCTGTGCGATTATATTCAGCGGGTGCCGAACCTGGCTGCGCTCCATATCCTGCAACACCCTGCCGAAGTAGGTCACCCCAAGGGGACGGCTGCGTTGCTGGCGGCGTCCCTGATCGATGTGCGCATTCATGTGGGGGAGGACTTTTCCGACGATGAAGGGCTCAATGCCCTGCTTGCTGACCCCGCTGTCCAGTGCTACGTGCTGTGGCCCGATGAGGAGGCCCTGACCCTGATACAGGCAAGGGAGCATCTCCTGAGGCGTGGACGCACCGTGCGAGCCCACTTCATCCTCCTCGATGGCACCTGGCGCAAAGCCTATCGCATGTTGCACAGCTCGCCTGCACTGCTCGGGTTGCCGCGGATCTCCCTCGGCGCCATTGCCGGACAATATTCCATTCGCAAGAAGCCCTTTGAGGAGGCACTGTCCACCCTGGAAGCGGGCTACCATCTGTTGTCCCGGTGGGAAGGAGAGCCTGAGCGCTTCGCCCCGCTGATGACCCTGTTTACCCATTTGAACCGGCAGTGGCATGACTTTGCACAAGGCCGCCGCCGTTGAGTTGCCCAGAGGAGTGAAAAACATGAAAAAAGCCGTCGTGGTCTTCAGTGGCGGGCAGGACAGCACCACCTGTCTGGTGCAGGCACAGGCCCGCTATGACGAAGTGCATGCCATCACCTTCGATTACGGCCAGCGCCATCGGGCGGAGATTGACACCGCCCGCCATCTGGCGACGGCGCTCGGGATCGCCGCCCACAAGGTAATGGATGTGACCATGCTCGGGGAGCTGGCCATCTCTGCGTTGACCCGGGACGACATACCGGTGAGCTTCGAGCTTCAGGAGAACGGCCTGCCCAACACCTTCGTGCCGGGACGCAACATCCTGTTCCTGACCCTGGCGGCCATCTATGCCTATCAGGTGGGCGCCGAAGCGGTGATCACCGGGGTGTGCGAGACCGACTTTTCCGGCTATCCCGATTGCCGCGACGACTTCGTCAAGGCGCTCAATCAGGCGGTCTCCCTGGGGCTGGATCGCCCCATCCGCTTCGAAACCCCCCTGATGTGGCTCGACAAGGCCGAAACCTGGGCGCTGGCGGATCATTACGGTCACCTCGATACCGTGCGTCACCAGACGCTCACTTGCTACAACGGTGTCCAGGGAGATGGTTGCGGGGCCTGTCCGGCCTGCGAGCTGCGTCGCCGTGGCCTGGATCACTATCTGGCTGACAAGACCGGCATCCGTGCCAGACTTTACGAGAAGAGCGGACTGGGCGAGAAAAGCGGATCCTGAGCCTGTGCCTAGCCCGGGTTTGGGGTATAATCCGCCCCTTTTGCAGCAAGTCGTGACCAAGATGCACTACCCAATCAACGAGATCTTCCAGACCATCCAGGGGGAGGGGGTATTTACCGGCCTGCCCGCCATCTTCGTTCGCCTTCAGGGCTGCCCGGTGGGCTGCCCCTGGTGCGATACCCGCCACACCTGGGTGGTGGACCCCGAGCGTGAGGTGGCCCCTGGCGAGGTGCTCGATCGTTCCAATGAGTCCGACGGCTGGAGCAAGATGAGCACGGAAGATATCCTGGCCAGCTTTACCCGGCTCGGTTACCGGGCCCGTCACGTGGTGTTGACCGGTGGTGAGCCCTGCCTCTACGACTTGCGCGAGCTCTCTTCGGCCCTGGTGGCATCGGGTTATCAGGTGCAGATCGAAACCAGCGGGACCAGCGAGGTGCTGACCCATGAGCAGACCTGGGTGACTGTTTCCCCCAAGATCGGCATGAAGGGTGGGTTGCCGGTGCTGGTCTCTGCCCTCGAGCGGGCCAACGAGATCAAGCACCCGGTGGCCACCGAGCACCATATCGAGGAGCTGGATGCCCTGCTGGCCACCGCCCGGCTGCGCCCCGATGTGATGATTGCCCTGCAACCCATCAGCCAGAAAGCCAGGGCCACGGAGCTGGCCATGGCGACCTGCATCGCCCGTAACTGGCGACTCTCCATCCAGACCCATAAATACCTGAATATCGATTGATATGGATGGACTCCGCGATGAGCGCATCTTGCTGACGCTGGCCAGCAAGATGCCTTACGGAAAATACAAGGGGCGGCGCATCATCGATATTCCCGAGCCCTATCTGGTATGGATGGCGCGAAGCGGTTTTCCGGCCGGTACCCTGGGCCAGTCTCTGGCACTGGCCTACGAGATAAAGCTCAATGGACTCGAGTCCATGATTATTCCCATTATTAACAGGATGTCAGAATGAGAATATATACAAGGCAAGGGGACAAAGGGCTCACGCGACTGGCCGATGGCACTTCCCTGGCCAAAGACGATAAACGTGTCGAGACCTATGGTGCCATCGACGAGCTGAATTCCCAAATAGGCTTGTTGATGGCTGAAATACCCGCCGGGGAGACGACACTCCTGGCCGATCTCATATTGTTGCAGCAGGAGCTGTTTGATCTGGGCGGGGAGCTGGCATTTTCCAGTGAATCGCAAACGGATGCGCTGTGGCAGGTGAACGAGGCTTGGACGAACAGGCTCGAGCAACAGATAGATGCCTACAGTGCCGGGTTGCCGGTGCTGCGCAATTTTATTTTGCCGAGCGGTTCGCGGGCGGCGGCCCAGGCACATGTGGTGCGTACTCTGACCCGTCGCTGCGAGCGCCTGCTGCTTGGGTTGAGCCGCGTAGAGCGGGTGAATCCGGCTATTTTGCCCTATCTCAACCGGCTGAGCGACTGGTTTTTCACCATCGCCCGATACTTGCTGGTATCGTCAGGCACCCCGGAGATCCTCTGGGTCAAGGCGGCTGACAGAGGCTGACAACCGCTCGAAGCGGCAATAAAAAAACCTCGCCTTGCGAGGTTTTTTTATTGCTGTGGAAAGGGGCCTGATATTGCTCTCAGATAGCAAAGGCTTCCACGGATTTGCCCTCGGCAACGGCCTTGGCAATGACCGAGGGCATGCGGCCCTGACCGGTCCAGGTTTTTTCCACGCCATTGTCCAGATAACGATATTTGGCGGGGCGGGGCGCACGTTTGCTGACCTTGGTATTCTCGGGAACCACGGTGTTGACCAATTCGGCAGGATCGATCCCAGCGGCCTTCAGCATTTCGGCATATTCGGCAATTTTCTTTTGATGCTCTTCACGGGCCTGGCGTTCGGCGGATTCATCTTGCCGACGTTCATCGACGATGGCGGAGAGCTTTTCCAAGCCTTCTTCCAGTTGTTCCAGCGTCAAATCGCGGCAAACTGCACGCAGGCTACGGATATTCAACAGCACTTTCAGAAATTCGTTCATATTGGCTACCACGCGAGCAAAATATTAAGGGAAGAACTGGTTTTTCGATAATTTATAGGGGTGTTTGGCACCAAGTCAAGCCTGCCCAAATAATTAATTAGGCTGATAAATTAAGTCTTGAAATAGATATGAAGGATATTTTTATCCGTTTGACGGGCCAACATCTTCGAATGGGTTCATGTCAGATGAAAATATCGCCAGCGGAGTCTTTGATGAACCATTTGACTATCTTTGAAGATGTGGGTGCCTCAGAAACCTTGAAATTTAATCAAAAAACTTGCTATCACCCGGCGGCTCGATAAAATGTGCCGCGAATACCTTTAAGTAGAGGCGCGCTGCCTATGAGTAACCGAGCGGAGGGTGATGCCTGCGATGCTCGATGAAAGGAGTCGGCGCCGAAGTGACCAGGCCATCATACCGGGTTGCTGGTTCTGCATCTAATAGGTGCAGGACTGCCATAGTCATCCACTATGGAGCGCTACCTGAAGGGGCTGAGGAGTATACCCTCCCCATGGGTTTTGTTTCTTTGATCCTCTCGGTAGATCTCCACCTGTTGTCTTTAGGTGCAAAGAGATCATGGACATCGTTCATTACGCCGACTCCGGTTGGTCCGTCGTTCCCCCCCTGCTGGCCGTTGCGCTGGCGATCATCACTCGCCGCGTCCTGGTGTCGCTGGGGGTGGGCATAGTCGCAGGCAGCCTGCTGCTCAACCAGTTTTCTCCCCTTGCGTCCCTGCATTACATGCTCGATACCGTGCTCAGGATCTTCTGGGTCGACGGTGCGCTCAATCGTGACAACGTCAACATGATCCTCTTCATGTTGCTGCTGGGCGGCCTCATCAGCCTGATGAGTGTCTCCGGTGCGACCCGGGCGTTTGCCGAGTGGGCGGAGCGCCGCGCCAAGACCCGCAAGGGTGCCAAGTCCCTGACCGGTCTGATGGTGTTCGCCTTCTTCATCGACGACTTCTTCCACAGTCTGTCGGTGGGGGCCATCTGCCGTCCGGTGACCGATCGCTTCCAGATCTCCCGCGCCAAGCTGGCCTATCTGCTGGACTCCACCGCCGCGCCGGTCTGCGTGCTGATGCCGATTTCCTCCTGGGGGGCCTACATCATCGCCCTCGTCGGCGGCATCATGGCGGCTCATGGTCTGACCGACCAGAGCCCCATCTCCGCCTTCGTCGAAATGATCCCCATGAACCTCTATGCGGTGTTCACCCTGATCATGGTGCTGGTAGTGATCGCCTTCCAGCTCGACATCGGCCCCATGCGTCAGCATGAGCTGTGGGCACTGGAGGGCAAACTGTGGGACGAGTCCAAGGGGCGCCCCATCGGGCTCGACATGGAGAGCCCGGAGGAGAGCAATGGCGGCATGATTGACATGGTGCTGCCCATCCTGACCCTGACCCTGGCCACCGTCTATTTCATGATTGACTCCGGGGCTGCGGTGCTGGCCGACAAGGGGCTGCCGTTCAGCGTGCTCGGCTCCTTCGAAAACACCAATGTCGGCTCCTCCCTGGTCTATGGTGCCCTGTGCAGCCTGGTGGTCTCCATCGGTCTGGCCATGCGCCTCAAGCTCGGGGCAAGCAACTGGATGAAGGCGGCTCCGCAGGGGATCATGGCCATGCTGCCCGCCATCAACATCTTGCTGTTCGCCTGGACCATCGGCGCCGTGGTGCGCGATGTGGAAACCGGTAAATACCTGGCCTCCCTGGCCAATGGCAATCTGCCGGTGGAAGTGCTGCCCGCCGTGGTCTTCGTGCTCTCCTGCGCCATGGCGTTTGCCACCGGCACCAGCTGGGGTACCTTCGGCATCATGCTGCCGCTCGCCGGCGACATGGCGGCCGCCAGCGACATCAGTCTGATGCTGCCCATGCTGGCCGCCGTACTGGCAGGGTCCGTGTTCGGGGATCACAGCTCCCCCATCTCCAGCACCAGCATCCTGTCTGCCACCGGGGCCGGTTGCCATCACATCGATCACGTGATGACCCAGCTGCCCTATGCCTTGGCCATCGCCTTTGGCGCTGCGCTCGGCTACCTGGTGATGGGGCTGATGCACTCCGCGCTGGCCGGTTTCACCGTGAGCGGGCTCTGGTTCCTGATCTTCTCCGGTTACCATTTGCGCAAAGCCCGAGCGTATAGCGCCGTGGCAGTCGCATAAGAGAACAAGGGGCCTGCGGGCCCCTTGGTTTTGGCAGGGGCTTTGGTTAGCATGCGCCCCATCACTCCCGTTTCGGAACCCCATCATGGCTTCACTGCACTACAAATTTGCCACCATGAACTCAGGCAAATCGACCCAGCTCATCCAGGCCCACTTCAACTATCTGGAGCGTGGCATGTATCCGCTGGCCATGACGCCCGCCATCGACGATCGCTTCGGTGCCGGCGTCATCAGTGCCAGGGTCGGTCTTGAGCTGAAAGTGGAGGTGTTCAGCGATAGCTGCGATCTCTTCGAGATGGTCAAGGCGCGCCACGCAAAGCGGCACATCGATGTCTTCATCGTTGACGAGGCGCAGTTCCTGACCCGTGAGCAGGTCTACCAGCTCGCCCGCATCGTCGACGAGCAGGACATTCCGGTGATCGCCTATGGTCTCAAGACCGATTTTCGCGGCGAACTGTTTCCCGGCTCCTACCACCTGCTCTGTCTGGCGGACAAGTTCGAGGAGTTAAAAAGCATCTGCTGGTGCGGCAACAAGGCCCACATGAACTCGCGGGTCAACGAGGCGGGGCAGGTGATGCGCGACGGTGAGCAGGTGGAGATCGGCGGCAACGATCGCTATGTGTCGCTCTGCCGCAAGCATTATCTGGAAGGACGGGCCTTCAAGTAACCCGTGGCTGGCTCGTGCAGCCTTGACACCAAAGAGGGCGCCTATCTGGCGCCCTCTTTGTCTGTGGGGGTCAGTCGATCTCGATGTCGACAGGGGCGATGATGGGGTCTGCCGCCGGCAGGCGGTGGAAGAGCTGGCGAAAATGCTGCTGTACCCGACCTATGTCCACCAGTGACATGCCGGAGGCGAAGCCGAACCAGACGTAGAGCCCGGTGAGGTCGCGAAACATGGGAGGGAGGTAGCGGGGGGCGTCGATGAGCCCCTCCAGATAGTGCTGATAGAGCACGGGGATGTCGTCCAGGGTCACCTTGCCGACGAACAGCATGGGCAGGATCTCCGGCACTCCCTCCAGCACGGCGCTGCGAATGAAGTTCACTGTCTCCACATAGCCCTTCACATAGGAGAGATCCTTGGTAAAGCAGGCGCCCCCCTCGACCATGCCTCCGCGAAACACCCGCTGGGTGATCTTGTAGGCGTCGTGCTCGCTGGCGCCCTTGGCCACGAAGTGGCGGAACACCTCAATGAAATCGGCGCCACGCTCCGCCATGTCGATGGCCATGACCCGATCCGAGATGCGCTTGGCCCTGTCCGGGAAGGAGCTGAACGTGAGGGTCTCGATGAGTACTGCCAATCCCTCCTGACAGGCGGTGATGCGGGGCGAGCCGGCGCCGAGCCAGGTGGCGTAAGATTGCTGGCGGCCGTTGAGGGTGGTGCCGACGTGAACCCAGCCTTCGTGTACCTCCAGCACCTGCAGATCGAGTTCCGAGAAACGGGCGTGGGAGTTGAGCTTGATGTAATCCCCCCCGGCGGCGGCATCGGAGACGATGCCATCGCTGAGCTTGACCTGGACTGTGCCGTCGCTGAAGTAGCTCGATAGCTTGCCTTGCAACCTCGCCACCGCGGCTTCCCCCTCGAACTCCTTGGGGTAGGGGCGCACCAGGTGGCGGGCGCCGGGCAGGGAGAAGATGTCGCACAATCTGGCCCCCAGCTCCTTCAGGGTCTTGCGATCCCCGCGCAGGTGATCGCTTGCCGAGCCGTAGAGCCGCTGACTGTAGCGCTGAAAGTCCGGCTGTCCGCGCTGGCGCAGCATCTCGATGACCACCATGTACTGATCCACCGTCTCTTGCAGGATCCGGCCGAGATCGTCCTGGGGGCCGAGGCGTCGGCGGATCCTGTCCCTCAGCTCCTTGAGCTCAAGGTACTTGTTGCGGGGATCGAACTCCAGAGGGAGGGATTCATAGAAGTGCCTGTCGATGGCGGGCAGTGCCTTGCCGCCACTTGCCAGAAAGTCGCTTTGCAGGTGACGGGGCCATTTGATGGCATCCAGGATGCGGATGGGTTTTTGCAGGGCGAGCAGTTCATCCGAGAGGGATTTGAGGTGCAGGCGATACTTTTCTTGGATGGTCATCGGGCTCTTTGGAGGCGAGTGCGCTACGAGAATGGCTGAGTATAGGCACAGGGCCTGTCAAAAAGAAGCGAGACGACGGGGATCCGGCCTGTGTGCTTTTGGTTGTCTGAAAATTGGTTTAGACTGCGCCCCTTGATCTCTACCGTGTCGTGAAAATGATGAATATCCCCAGCTCTGAAATGATAATGCGTTGGTTGCAACAGGCCCGGATCGAGCACTATGTGTGCGATCAGTGTCATGGCATCCACATGGTCTCCCTGCAGTCCGTCGAGGGCATCCAGGAGAGCCGGATCTTCGTGGAAGAGGAAGGGCTGCTGTTCTCATCCGAGCTGGAGGTGCGCCCCTCATCGCTGCTGCCCCTGGTGGCCGAACTGGGTCGTCTCAACATGCAATATCCGTCCCTCAAGGTGTTCCTCGACATCATCGATGACAACCTGCCACGCCTCGTCGTGGGTCACACCGTCTTTACCAAGGCGGGTCTCACCGTCGAGCAGTTCCTGCTGTTCGTTGAAAGCACCACGGCAGCCACCCATGAAGTGGTTTCCGAATGTGAACGCCTTGGCTTCCTCAATCTGCCGGAAACCCAGGTCTCACCGGAATCCGTTCACTGACTTCAGCACCTGAACTGTGCGTTTAATGTGCGAACGGTTCGCTGCGGCTAAAAAGCCGTTGACGGCGGCGGGGCTTTCCCCTAAATTACGCCCCGTTCCAGCGCAACGGCGCAGCGAACATCGTGTTGGCTGAACACGTTAAACCACAGACAAAATTTGGTGCGGTATCCGAGAGGCTGCCCACCGACGAAGTCGGCAAGATGCACGCGCAGCGCGCTCCAAAAGCCACTTCAAGCAGTAAAAATTTGGTGAGGTGTCCGAGTGGCTGAAGGAGCACGCCTGGAAAGTGTGTATACGGCAACGTATCGAGGGTTCGAATCCCTCCCTCACCGCCAAATTGTAAAAACCGACCTCAGGGTCGGTTTTTTGCATCTGGTGACATAACAACATCCGATGCCGATGGAGGGAGGGTGAGAAGCCTCGTCGGGTTCGAGCAGAGCAGCTTGCTGCGATGAACGGCCGTAGGCCGCCCCGAAGGGGTGAGCCACGTAGTGGTGAATCATCCCTCCCTCACCGCCAAATAAAACAAAAGGCCCCGTCGCAAGACGGGGCCTTTTGTTTTTCCGGTAACCGGCAATCTGGTCTCCACCCGGTATCGACAGGCGGGTGGACTAGCCCGCTTGGACAGCCGAAGGCTGCCCGCAGGGCGAGCGCCAGGAATGGCGCGAGTCAATCCCGACCCAGCGCACAGATTGAAAAACCGACCTGATGGTCGGTTTTTTGCTTTGGGGAAGAATCCTCGGCTCATCTCGAAGAGAGAGGGAGAGAAGCCTCACCGGGGTCGTGCAGAGCAGCGTGCTGCGATGAACGGCCACAGGTCGCCCAGAAGGGGTGAGCCACGTCGTGGCGAATCATTCCTTCCTCACAACCCAATTGAGCGTGATTCGACCATATGAATTTCATTGGGTTTTTCGTTTCTGGAGAAGCGAAAAGGCCGGTGTCACTATCATGCCGAGCTACCTGCTGAACAACCGAAGCGGGAACGACTACACCCGCATTCTGCTTCCCCAATCCCTCAGCCTGTTCGGCTGCACACGAGCGATCAGACCCTGATCGTTTTCGAGACCTTATCGCGCCAGTTCTGGCCCGCTTATGCCAACAACGACTGTCCTCTGCTGACGGGCTAACTCAGCCATCCCCAATCCCTTCTAGTCAGCCCGATGATGTGTCATCAGCAGCCCGCTGCGACTCGCCAACGAGGGCATGCCTCTTGTACCGTGTCAACATCATGAACCAACAGGAACCGTAGCTGGGACCATGAGCCAGTCGCAGTCTGAGTGTCTTGAGCGCAGTCGAAGGATAAAATTCACCACCTTTGCGCCAGCAGCTCCAGACTCGTACCGCAGCACCGATTCATTAACAGCATGAGTTTTAGTCGTGATATGGCTCATGTTCATGATGGTAACACCATGGTATGGTTGAAAAATTCATGAGCCAGCGCCCAAATGACAACGACGATATCGATTACTCGTTTCACTGATTCAAGCGGGTAAAGGTATCGTCGATTGAGTCGCGATGCTGGTCACTCACACCATGTGCAGTGTATGGTGTCATCCGCGACTAACTAGGTGGTAGCTCAAAGGAATGGGGCGTACAGAGCAGGGATTGTAATACCGCAGACTGGGGCGGTGAGTCAGCGGGCGGTAGCGTTGTCTAGAGGTCGGAGAATGGGCTGCGTATCCCGTTAGCGCCCTGCTGCAGTACATGGGTGTAGATTTGGGTGGTGCGCACGTCCGAGTGGCCCAGTTGCTCCAGCACCGTTCGGATATCGGCACCTTTTGCCAACAAATGGGTGGCAAAGGAATGGCGTAGCGTATGGAAACTGACCGGTTTATGCAGTTGTCACTGACGCGCAGTCTGTCGTACGGCTTTTTGCAGTGTGGATGGGTCCACATGGTGGCGACGCAGGGCGTTGTCCGCTGGGTCATGACTCAGTTTGCTGGCCGGGAACAGGTAGTGCCAGCCCAACTCCAGCGGAGCATTCGGGTATTTGCGAGCCAGCGCGAAAGGAAGATGCACTCCGGCATAGTCTGGAACCTGGCAGTCCGCCAGAAAGCAGCGTTGCACATAGGCAATCTGCTCACGCAACGCCTGGAGCAATTCAGAGGCGAGGGTTACCCGGCGATGTTTACCGCCTTTGGCATTCCAGATGTTGATGCACAGAGAGTGAAAGTCGAGATCCTGTACCCGCAAGCGCATGACCTCCATTAACCACAGGCCACTGCCGTACATCAGTTGAGCAGGAAGACGGAGGTGGGTGGGCATTGCCAGCATAAGGCACGGACTTCTGCTTGAGTCAGGACACAAGGCAGCTTGGGAGACTTGCTGCTGTGTTGGAACGCCATCGATAGCCCAAGAGGGCGCTGTAAGACAGATTTATAAAGAAAAACGAGGGCATTGAGTGCCTGAGCCTGGGTTTTTGCGGCGACACGTCGCTCACAGGCCAGGAATGTAAGAAATTGCTGCACCTCTGCTTCCCCGAGGCTCAGTGGATGACGCAACTGGTGGTAGCGGATGAAGAATTTAATCCAGTAGAGATAGGCGTTGATGGTGGCCATGGCATAACGCGCAGTGAGCATCTGCTCATAGATACTGGCAAGAAAAGGTGATCCAGGCTTACGCATCATAAACCCCCTTAGACTAACTGTATTTTGCATACAGTATAGATGCTAGTGGAGCCCATGATGAGATATAGAGGAACGCGTCCATTTATCCTACAGCCAATGCGGGAAATCTTGAGATAATGCATTGAAATGATTGATAATAATATGGATGAGCTACAAGAAGATTGTCAGGATATGTGGAAAAACCACATGTTTCTATGCGGAAACATTCCACATAATAAATTGTTAGGTTCTTATGGCCAGATTTTTCTTCGCGCCTCTAGTAATTATCATCTTTATTTCTGGCTGCTTGGACACCGCACAAGATAACGCTGAGAAAAAAGCAATGAACGAAACAAGCGCAGTGGAGCCTAACGATCCACCGCTGAATCAAGCCCAAGAGTTGGCGGTGAATAAACTCTCTGCCTCGGATGTAGAGAAAATTGATACCGAACAGCTTGCAAATACAGGCAGAAGTTGGCGAAAGGTTGCAATGGTTGTAGGGCTAACCATGAGTAAAACTCAGGGTCAATTCAACGACATTCCAGATCTTTACTACTCGCAGCGCGTGGCTAACCTTGTCGAGCAAGGGCACCTTGAGTCACAGGGCAACCTGTTGCAAATGCGCTATAGCGAGGTAAGGCGCTCGCGCACCGTGCAACCATAAAAACCTAACTACTGGTTCAAGTCGCTCGCTTCGCTCACTCTGGACCGGCTAAAGCCGGCCCCTTAACCAAACGTTATACATAAAACCAACAACGGAGTGTAAAAATGTCTAAATGCAACTGGCCGCTTGGTAACGGCCAACATATTGAGTTCGATGTCTTCGGTCAAAATAAAGGCTGGAATGCCGTCGCTGGCCTGTACATATTCAGCCACCAATTGGCAAACGGAAACTGGGGGGCTTTATATGTAGGCCAAACAGATGACTTTTCTTCTCGTCTTCCTAATCATGAGCGTTTGAATGAGGCTGTCCAGCTCGGTGCCACTCATATCCATGCCGCTGTCGTTCCCCTTAAGTCCAATCGTGACTCATGGGAAAGCATGCTAATTCAGCACCTACAGCCCCCAATGAATACTCAGCACCGCTAGTGGTTTTTATGTATAACAAGGCCGTCAACGGTCAGCCCAACTATGTTGGGCTCGGACCTTCGCTGCTACGCAGCTTCGGCCCGTTACGGCGGCGTTAGCTTAAAGGAGTAATACGATGAAATGGTGGGAAAAATCAGTAGAGTACTACTTTGTTAAAAAGTTTCTTCCATTGGAAACAATGATTTCTGCATTTGATGGAAAGCATGAACAAATTGGTGATGTACTTTTACAACATGCTGACAGATGGATAATGATCGAGTTCAAGGTTGATAAAGATGCAATCAATAGTGAGAAAAATAAATTTCATGACTATGAGTCAGCTTTTGAAGAGTTGTCTGCCCATGATAGTCATCATTTTCTCATTTACGGTGCTATTCACCCAGAAAATGAAGGGTTCGGCTTGTGTGGCGATACATACTTCTCTAGACAGCCTTCTGGGAATATTAATAAGATATTGGCGTCAGGGTTAAAGAAAGATGCTTTCTTAACATATCTCGATCGCTTTTTGTTTCATAAAAACGGAGGTCCTAACGGTGGAGGTGGTGGCGGCTTAACTTTCAAGGATTATGCTTTGGTTGCAGGAATTAGTTGTGACAATAAGATCGTTGAGTGTAAAACCCTACAAGAGTTTGGACTTGAAAATGGCCTTAAGATTGAGCATGAAAAAGTTCAGTCACGCGGCTATTCCATAGATAGAGATCTAGATGGACCGAGCTTCCCTTAAGCTAACAAACTGTTTAAGAGTGATTCGCAACGCGTGGCATTTTTACTATGCGTTGCATTTAGTGTTTAAGGTGGTATGCGGTAGCTTCGGTATTGCGTTGCTCACACCTTAACAGGGCGTTATACATCAATAGGGAATATGTACCGTGAAAGTAATTGCCAAGAAAATATCTAAGAAATCACTGTTCAAACTTTTGTTAGTTGGTTTTACAACGGGACTAACTGCCTTTTCGCTTTTATGTGGCATTGCTGCAATATTTGGATCTGAAACCATTCAATGGAATGGAGTCTATCGGACTGGCATTGAAGGCTTGATATACAGTATTTTAATGGGGCCAGTTTTTGGGGTTGTGTTTGCCTGCTTAATATGGTTATTTCTTGCTCCTGGGTTATGGTTCTACTCTTTCTTTCGACCGCTCAAAATCTCTTTTAAAAATTGCCTCAATGAGCAACCAAAAGTTGTATAACAAGTTGCTGTTGATCGCCCCTGCGGGGCTGGGACGCCCAACGCTGCGCGTTGTCCGCCCCAAAGTAAATAGCTATGCAAAAGGAGACGTACCTTGAGGCTCCTTCAATCTGATCGGGGAAATAGAAAGCGCGGAGAAGTTGTAGAGATCACCTAAGCCGAGCTAACTGACAGCGGCACATGATTGTGACATGGGTCCTGTCAGCCTTTAACCATAATTGGTTGATTCACAACGTTTTAGTGAGTTATTTCGAGGGTTAGAGCAGAGCAGCTTGTGGTGGTGAATGGCCGCAGGCTTTCAGGGGGGAGGCACCTTGGTGGCGAAGCCTCCTGCTCTCACCGCCAACTACAGACAAAGGCCCCGCCGCAAGACGGGGCCTTTGTCGTATCTGCTGGCTGGCGGATGGGCTGTGGGGCCCGCGCGATCGGGCGGTGGCATTGAACGATTACGAGGGTGCCCGCAGAGCAAACATCAGGCGGGAAGCACCATCCAGATCCACAGCCAAATGAAGCACCCGCTCCTCCACCATGTCATCCCGTTTATGTCGTTATCTCTTCAATCTGGAGACATAGGGGATATTCCGGTACTTGTGCTCCCAGGGCAGGCCGTAGCCCACCAGCAGGTCATCGCTCGTCATCTCGTAGGCATAAAACTGCTCGGCGGGGATAGCCACGCGCCCTGATTTGACAAACAGGGTCGCGATGGACAGGGAACGTGGCGCGAACGCCTGCAGGTGCGCGACCAGCCGCCTCATGGTACCACCCGATTCGATGGCGTCGTCCATCAGGATGACGTCTCTGCCCTGGATGCCGACATTGTTGTGAAAGACGATGGGAGAGGCGTTGTGGCGCTCCCCCGGAGTGTGGGGGCAGGAGATGTAGTCCATGGCGATATCAAAGCGCAGCGCCCTGACGACATCGGCGGTAAACAGCATGCCGCCCGGCACCACGGTGATCACCACCGCCTCCGTGAATCGCTCGTTGAGCCGTTTGGCGATGACCTCGACGCCGAGCGCAATGTCCTCGGTATTTAATACCACGTCGCCGAAAACAGGGTTTCTCATGGCAGCTCCTGACAGGTTGTAGAAAGAGGGGTGGCCCGGGGTGCCAGCCCCACGCCTCTGCTGAGGAGCAGGGCCAGCACCATCAGCAAAACGACGCCGTGGAGGGCAGCCGGCAGACCGAAGGCGTCGGCGACAAAGCCGACCAGGGCGGGGCTGGAGAGCACCCCGACATAGCCTAGGGTGGCGTCGCTTATCTGGGCGTTCAGTTTGACGAAGGGGATGATGGAGGCCCAGGCCGCCGTGGCAAAGCCCGAGCAGAAGAAGGTGGCTCGGGTGGCGAGCCGCTCACCCCGGGGCCGCCGGCTGGAGAGTGTGGACAACATGGGGTCTCCTTGGATGACAATCGAAGGAGGGGCTGTGCCTGGGATCCTCCGAGCGAGGAGGTCATGCTATGATCATTTTGAGTTCATATGAACAAAAATGTTCTTGTATTTGTTTGTGTGTGTTCATTGTGGCGATATGATGACCGCGATCAGAATGCATACATCCGAGGTAACAGCATGATCAAACTCATCATCACGGACATGGACGGCACCTTCCTCATATAGCAGGGGGGATAACAACCGAGCCCTGTTCGCCGAGGTGGTTGCCGCCATGGCGCAGCAGGGGATACATTTTGCGCCCTGCACGGGAAAACAGGTCGATCGGGTCGAGGAGCTGCTGGGGGGCGCAGAGCGCGAATATCTGGATCCTGGGAGACAGCGCCACCCGCATCAAGCACCAGGGGCGCTACGTCTATCAGTCACTGCTGGACAACGCCCTGGGCCTGGCCATCATCCGTTGGTTGGCGCGTCTGCCGGGCGAGCATATCGTCATCGCCTGCGCGGCGATCCGGGAGGAGGTGCCGGATCATCTGAAAGCCCTGGTACGCCACTCCTACACCCAGCTACAGACGGTCGCCGATTTTGGCGACATCACCGCGGACGTTGTGAAGGTCACCGTCTATGACGAGCAGGGGCGCTGCCTGGAGCTGCGGGGCCAGCATGACGAGTTTGATGACGAAGCCTGCATAGTGGCGTCCGACCAGCAGTGGATAGACATCGCCAATGCTGGCGTGCACAGGGGACGACGGTGGCCAGGTTGCAGCAGTTGGTCGGCGCCGGTCGCCATGAGACCCTGGTCTTTGGCGACGGGCTCAATGACATCGAGCTGATGGCGTGCGCCGACTTCAGTTTCGCCATGCGCAATGGCCACGACGGACCAAGGATGCCGCCCATTTCATCACCCGCTCGAACGATGAAGACGCCGTCATGCACACCATCTTGCAACTGCTCGCACTGCAGAGGCTGGGGGCGTGAGGCGGGCCGGGCGATGATCGCCCGGCCATTACAAGGGAACACCATGGACAAGTATTCACCGGAGGAGCGACGGCTCCTCATTCTGGATCTGCTGGCCGCGCACCACAAAGTGATGGCGGCGGAGCTGGCGGAGCCGCTGGGCACCACGGAGGCGACCATCAGGCGGGATCTGCGCTATCTGGCCGATGAGGGACGCTGCAAGCGCATTCACGGTGGCGCCATCTCCCTGTCGCCCCAGACGGGGACCCTGACCGAACGCAGTACCCAGCATGTGGCGCAGAAGCAGGCCCTGGCCGTGGCCGCCCTGAGCCTGGTCAAACCGAACCAGCTGATCTTCCTGGATGCCAGCAGCACCCACCTGCTGCTGGCCTCCCTCATGCCGGAACACCAGGGTCTGACGGTGGTGACCAACAGCCCGGCCATCGCCTGCCGGCTGCTGGAGAGACCCGGCATCAGGACCATCCTCATCGGTGGCGAGCAGGATCCGCTGGTCGGCGGGGCCGTCGACATCACGGCGGCCGAGGGCATCAAAAAGTTCCGCTTCGACCTCGGTTTCCTGGGGGTCTGTGCCTGGTCCTCGGATCTCGGCTTCAGCGCCGTGCATTACCAGGACAGCGAGTTCAAGCGCCGGGTCGCGGAGCGTTGCGGCTCGCTGGCGGTGCTGTGCAATGACGACAAGCTGGAGTCCCTGGCCTCCTACCCCTTCCTGCACGCTGCGGATCTCGACTACCTGATCTGCACCCGGCAGGATCCGGTCCTGGTCAAGACGTTCGAAGGGGAGGGCTGCACCGTCATCACCGCCGGCTGACGCCGGGCAGGCTGCGCCGTCGCGAGAAGAGCGGGGAGAGGCCGGGGGCTGGAAGCAGCCCATAAAAAACGCCCCGTTCCCGGGGCGTCGGGAACGGGGCACCTGCCAGCGTCATCAGGCGAGATCGAAGCGATCCAGGTTCATCACCTTGGTCCAGGCCGCCACGAAGTCCTTCACGAACTTCTCCTTGGCATCCGCACTGGCGTAGACCTCCGCCAGGGCGCGCAGCTGGGAGTTGGAACCGAACACCAGATCGACCCGGGTTCCGGTCCACTTCACCTTGCCGCTCTGGCGATCACGGCCTTCATAGACTCCCTGGCTGCCCGCCTCCGGCTTCCACTCCGTGCCCATGTCGAGCAGGTTGACGAAGAAGTCGTTGGAGAGGGTACCCGGGGCGGCGGTAAAGACCCCGTGGCAGTTGCCCACGTTGGTGCCGAGCACCCGCATGCCGCCCACCAGTACCGTCATCTCGGGGGCACTCAGGGTGAGCAGCTGCGCCTTGTCGATCAGCATGGTCTCCGCGAAGCCCGCACACTCGCCCGCGTAGTTGCGAAATCCATCTGCGAGGGGCTCGAGCACGGCAAAGGAGTCGACGTCCGTCTGCGCCTGGGAGGCGTCCATGCGACCTGGAGTGAAGGGCACGGTCACGGCGACACCGGCTCTCTTCGCGGCCTGCTCGACCCCCACGCCGCCCGCCAGCACGATGAGATCGGCGAGGGAGACCCGCTTGCCGCCGGTGGCGGAAGCGTTGAAGGTCTGCTGTATCCCGTCGAGGGCCTGAAGCACTTTCGCAAGCTGGGCAGGCTGGTTCACGGCCCACTCCTTTTGCGGTGCCAGGCGGATGCGGGCACCGTTGGCGCCACCGCGTTTGTCAGAGCCACGGAAGGTGGACGCGGAGGCCCAGGCGGTCGACACCAGCTCGGCCACGGACAGGGAGGCCGCCAGGATCTTCTCCTTGAGCAGGGCTACGTCCTTGTCATCGATCAGGGGATGATTGACGGCGGGGATGGGGTCTTGCCAGATCAGCTCCTCTTTGGGTACCTCCGGCCCCAGGTAGCGGGTGATGGGGCCCATGTCACGGTGGGTCAGCTTGAACCAGGCGCGGGCGAAGGCATCGGCGAAGGCCTGCGGATCCTCGTAGAAGTGGCGGGAGATCTTGCCAAACTCGGGGTCAAAGCGCAGGGTCAGGTCGGTAGTGAGCATGGTCGGCTTGTGGAACTTGCCCGGGATGTGCGCATCGGGAATGATCTCCGGGGCATCCTTGGCCACCCACTGCTTGGCGCCGGCTGGCGACTTGGTCAGCTCCCACTCGTAGTTGAACAGGTTTTCAAAGAAGTTGTTGCTCCACAGGGCCGGTGTCTTGGTCCAGGTCACTTCGAGCCCGCTCGAGACGGTATCCTTGCCATGGCCGCTGCCGTAGTCGCTCATCCAGCCGAGGCCCTGGGCCTCCAGAGGCGCGGCTTCCGGCTCTGGCCCCTTGTGGGATTCGGGCGCGGCGCCGTGGGCCTTGCCGAAGGTGTGGCCGCCGGCGATAAGGGCGACCGTCTCTTCATCGTTCATGGCCATGCGACCGAAGGTGGAACGGATGTCCTTGGCCGCCTCCATGTAGTCACCGCTGGCGTTGGGCCCTTCCGGGTTGACGTAGATGAGGCCCATGTGGGTGGCGCCGAAGGGGGCCGTGAGCTCGCGATCGCCCTTGACCCGATCGGGATCGACCCCGAGCCAGGCAATTTCATCCCCCCAGTTGACGTCCTGATCCGGCTCCCACACGTCGGGCCGCCCACCGCCAAAGCCGAAGGTGCGAAAACCCATGGTCTCCAGGGCGACGTTGCCGGCGAGGATCAGCAGATCGGCCCAGGAGATCTTGTTGCCGTATTTCTGCTTGATGGGCCAGAGCAGGCGACGGGACTTGTCGATGTTGACGTTGTCAGGCCAGCTGTTGAGGGGGGCGAAGCGCTGTTGGCCACGGCCGCCGCCACCGCGACCGTCGGTGGTGCGATAGGTGCCCGCAGCATGCCAGGTCATGCGGATGAACTGGGGGCCGTAGTGACCGAAGTCCGCCGGCCACCACTCCTGGGAATCCGTCATCAGCTTGACCAGATCTTTCTTGAGTGCCTTGTAATCCAGGCTCGCGAAGGCCTTGGCGTAGTCAAAGTCCTTGTCCATGGGATCGGCGCCGGGGGAATGCTGATGCAGCAGATCTAGCCGCAACTGGTTCGGCCACCAATCACGATTGGTTCTGCCGACGCCGGCGGTGTGGTTGAAGGGGCATTTGCTTTCTTCACTCATCTCTGTCTCTCCTTGGCAGTCATGTGCAATGCAGACAACTCAGTATGGGAACTTTTCCTGCAACCGGCGGGGCATATGACAGGCTGGGCCTTGGACCGGCATCGGGGGGTATCAATAACTCCTTATATTTCAGCTAATTGATTAAGGATGGGATGACCGTATTACGAAAAGATGAATCGGTGCCATCGAATTTGGCTCTCCTGACAAGGGGTAAGAGAAGGAAGGAGCGCCCTGGCAGCCGTGTTATCAATCTTTTTATCCATAACACGAGGGATCAGACCTGGACTTGCGCTGGGTCATGGCATGGGGAGGGCTTGTCTTGAGCGGGGTAGAAAACCCCATTTTTGTGACGGCGGTCCGGATTGCGTCCTGAGCATGGCGACGAGCGCCAGAGGATGGGGTGGGGCGTTGCGCCAAAAAGCGGGCAGCGCAGAAACAAAAAGACCGGCCAGTGGCCGGTCCAAACAGACAGCGTGTTGCTGTCTCATCAGGCTGATCCCAGCCTGGAGGGGAATAATGGGGTGGCTGATGGGGCTCGAACCCACGACAACCGGAATCACAATCCGGGACTCTACCAACTGAGCTACAGCCACCACTGAAATCTGCCTTCGATACAGCAATCAAACTCATGTGTATCGATGGCGCGCCCTGCAGGATTCGAACCTGCGACCCACGGCTTAGAAGGCCGTTGCTCTATCCGACTGAGCTAAGGGCGCGTTGTATCAAGAAATCCGGGGATTTCCCGATGAACCTGGTCGGTGATAAAGGATTCGAACCTTTGACCCTCTGGTCCCAAACCAGATGCGCTACCGGGCTGCGCTAATCACCGAAAATTCGCCATCCAGCATACCTTCGGCGGCACCACTGGGCAACGGGCGGGCATCATACCCAAGCGCCAAAGTCAGCGTCAACGACTTTTTCCGCCAGTAAATTCAAGTGCCTACTTATTGCCCTCCCTGCGAGAGCCGCTAACACCCGCGCCAAAAAAATGCGACAATGCGCCGCAGTTGAACACATGGTGAGTGAAGAACGATGTCTGCCAAAATCATTGATGGAAAACAGGTTGCGCAAACGATTCGCAATCAGGTCGCCGCGCAAGTCCAACAGCGGTTGGCGCAGGGGAAACGGGCACCGGGTCTGGCGGTGATCCTGGTGGGGCTGGATCCGGCCTCCCAAGTCTATGTGGGCAGCAAACGTCGCGCTTGTGAAGAGGTGGGATTTGTCTCCCGCTCTTATGACCTCAGCGCCACGGCGACACAAGCGGAGCTGCTGTCCCTGATCGACCAGCTCAACGAGGATCCGGAAGTGGACGGCATCCTGGTGCAGTTGCCCTTGCCGGCTCACTGCGATACCACCCAGGTGCTGGAGCGCATTCGTCCCGACAAAGACGTTGATGGCTTCCATCCCTACAACGTGGGTCGTCTGGCCCAGCGCATCCCGGCGCTGCGACCCTGCACACCCAAGGGGATCATGACCCTGATCGAGACCACAGGCGTCAAGACCCACGGTCTGCATGCGGTGGTGGTCGGGGCTTCCAACATCGTGGGGCGTCCCATGACGCTGGAGCTGTTGCTGGCCGGTTGCACCACCACCACCTGTCACCGCTTCACCCAGGATCTGGAGACCCAGGTGCGCCGGGCCGACTTGCTGGTCGTGGCGGTGGGCAAGCCCAACTTCATTCCGGGGGAGTGGGTCAAACCCGGTGCCCTGGTGATCGACGTGGGCATCAACCGCCTTGCGGACGGCTCCCTGGTGGGAGATGTGGAGTATGAGACCGCGCGTAATCACGCCGCCTTCATCACGCCGGTACCGGGGGGCGTGGGCCCCATGACGGTCGCCAGCCTGATGGAGAACACCCTGAGCGCCTGCCAGGATTACCACGACGCCTGATGAGGGCGCCGGGCAGAAAAGAGAAAGGGAAGGCATTGCCTTCCCTTTTTTTATTGCGTCACTCGCCCGGATCGCTACTGGATATCAGAGGAGGGCCAGGGCGGCGGCCAGATCGGCAATCAGATCGTCGGCGTCTTCCACCCCGATGCTGAATCGAATGAGATCGTCATTGACCCCGGCAGCGAGGCGGCTCGCCTCGTCCATGGCTGCGTGGGTGGTGCTGGCCGGATGGCAGGCGAGGCTCTCGAGATCGCCGAGGCTCACCGCCTGCACGAAGAGTTGCAGGTTGTCGAGCAGGGTGGCGCAGCGCTCAAACCCGCCTTCCAGCTCGATGCTCACCATGCCTCCAAAGCCGCTGGCGAAGGCGCCGAGGGCATCGTGGCCCGGATGGCTGGCAAGGCCCGGGTAGATCACCTTCTTCACCGCTGGGTGGGCATCCAGGAACTCGGCCACCTTCTGGGCGTTGTGCAGGTGGGCATCCATGCGCAGGGGAAGGGTCTTGACCCCCCGTTGCAGCAGGTAGGCCTCCTGCGGGCCGATGGGAGAGCCGATGTGCTTGAGGGCCACGGTGCGAATCGACTTCATCAGCTCATGACGACCCGCCACCACCCCGGCGATGATGTCGCCGTGACCGCCCAGATACTTGGTGCCGCTGTGCATGACGATGTCGATGCCAAGCTCGAGCGGGCGCAGCAGGTAGGGGGTGAGGAAGGTGTTGTCACATACCGTGATGGCGCCCACCTTGCGGGCCGCTTCCACCACCACCCGCGGATCCACCATCTTGAGGGTGGGGTTGGTCAGGGTTTCGAACAGTACCACCTTGGTGGCGGGGCGGATATTGGCCAGCAGATCCTGATCGCTCTCGTAGGCGGTGATCTTGATGCCGGCGCGGCTGAAGGTCTGCTTGAGGAAGGCATCGGTGCCGCCGTAGAGGGGGCCGATATAGGCCACTTCATCACCACTGTCGGCCAGGGCATACATGATGGCACTCACCGCCGCCATGCCGCTGGCCACCACCAGTGCCTCATCTGCACCTTCGAGGGCTGCCAGCTTCTGCTCCAGTTCGGCGGTGGTGGGGTTGCCAAAGCGGCTGTAGATGAAGCCGGGGGCTTGACCTGCGAAGCGCTCCTTGCCCGCCTGGGCGTTGAAGTAGCTGAAGGTGCTGCTCTGGTAGAGCGGGGTGGTGAGGGCGCCGGTCTGGGGATCGATCCGCTGGCCGCTGTGCACGCTCATGGTCTTGAATTTCATTTTTGTACTCCGTCATTGCCAGGCTGTTGCCCGACTGCTTGTGTTATCCGGGGCGCCGTCGCGCCCCTTTTCTAATGTGGTGTGGCGGTGTTGTCAGGCTAGCGCTGGCTCGCGCTGCGGCTCGCCTGCATAGTGGCGGGCCGCCACATCCGGGTGGGAGCGCAGCCTCCCCTTGAGCACGTTTTCCCCCACCTGATAAAAGAGCGGGTTGGCGGGATCGCTCTGGGGCCCTTCGGCCAGTGCCGCCAGCTCGGGGGAGAGGCTAAGCAGTGGCACAGTCGCATCCAGCCTTGCCGCCATGAAGAAGGCGCAGGAGAGGCGCGATACCCCGGGAGGCGGGCTCACCACCCGGTGCAGGGTAGCCTTGAGGTAGCCGTCGGACGCGAGCTCCAGCAGTTCGCCGATGTTGACCACCAGGGCGCCCGGCAGGGGGGGCGCGGGGATCCAGCCATCTGCCGTCTCCACCTCGAGCCCGGAGTGATCGTCCTGCATCACCAGGGTCAGGTAGCCGGGATCCTTGTGGGCACCCACCCCCTGACCACTGCTGCCTTCCGGTTGTCCGGGGTAGTGAATGAGCTTCATGTGCTGGTAGGGGGCACCGCGAATGCTCTCATCAAATACTCCGGCGGGCTGCCCCAGCACCTCTGCGAAGGCATCCAGCAGGGTGAGGGTGATGTCGCTCAGTCGATCCTGCCATGCCAGCAGCCGTGTTTTCATCTCGGGCAGGGCGGCGGGCCACTGATTGGGGCCGATGAGGCGCTGCCAGGGTTCACGAATATGCGCCACAGGCAGGGCCTGGGCCTCATTCATGATATCGAACTGCTCCCGCAGATCCGGCCGTGCCCGGGTGAGCTCTGCCCCCACCTGGTTGTAGCCGCGAAAGTGCGGGGAGTGAACCATCTGCACCGCCAGTTTTTCTTCAAGTGGCAGGGCGAAGAAGCGGGCGGCGAGCGCCAGGGTCTCCTGGCGCGCCGATTCGCTCAGATCGTGGCCCACCAGATAGAAAAAGCCCACTTCGCGGGCGGCCTGGCCAAGCTGCGCCAGCATCTGGCTGCGTGCAGCCGGGGTGCCTTTGAGGGCGGCGAGATCGATGATCGGCAATGATGGGGTGGTCATGGGCATCTCCTCACTTTCCGTGAACGGGGTCTGCGTGCCCCGGCGTGCGGGGTGTTGCGAAACCGGGGCGCACTCTTCTTGAGTGGCGCCGTTTGGGTTGAGGGTGATGCTACTGTTCGAGGTTATAAGGTGGAAGCAACAAAATATTCTTAGTTATATACAAAATTCGAAATGGAATTCGGACTTGAGCGAATGGAACGAGCAACGGGCGGCTCAGGCGGCGATCGGCCGTACTGGGTTAGAGCGACATTGGCGTGACGGGATAGACGCGGGAGAGAAAAGACGGAGGGAGGCATCCGCCTCCCTCCGTGTGACTGTCATGGAAAGGGTTGCTGGCGCGCCTTTCCTCAATAACCCAGGGTGAAACGCTGGCGCAGGTGAGCCGGTGCTTGCGCCTCGTTCAGCACCCCGTCCGCCAGATCGCCGACCGTGATCCCGGCGGGCTGCTCGCCGCTGAACAGCACCTGATCCGTGCCAAGGCGGTAACCGCCGCGCTTCTCGCCGGGTTCGAGGAACACCGGTGGGGAGATGAAGCGCCAGTCGAGGGTGGTTTCCCGGCGAAGGGCGGTGAGACCATCCCGGGCCGCGAGGGCCCCTTGCTTCCACTCTGCCGGGAACTCCGGGGTATCCACCAGCTGCACGCCCGGGGCGATTTCCAGACTGCCGGCACCGCCGACCACCAGCAACCAGCTCCCGGCGTCGTTGGCGGCGGCCACGATAGCGCTGGCCCCCTTGAGGTACTGATCGTAGATGTCCGGGGCACTCCAGCCCGGGTTGTAGGCACTGATCACCCGATCGTGCCCCTTGAGCACCTTGGCCAGTGCCTGGCTGTCCTGGGCGTCCACCGCCACGGCGGTGACTTGCGGGTGAGCGGCGACCTTGCTCACGTCACGCACGATGGCGGTGATCTGATGACCGCGGCTGACGGCCTCCTGGAGGATGGCTGAACCGACAAAACCGCTGGCACCGATGAGGGCAATCTTCATGGGAATTCTCCTTCACTGTGGGAATGGGGCTATCCTACGCCCCCGAGTGTGATTTAATAATCCACTTAAAATTGTATTCACTTGTAAGCAGGGCTTCATAATGGATCAGCTCAGACGCTACGCCATCTTCGCCGCCGTGGTGGAGGCGGGCAGCATGACCGGCGCCGCCAAGGCCCTCGGCATGACCCCGTCCGCCGTCAGCCAGCATATCAGTCAACTGGAGAGCCAGCTCGGCCTGCCCCTGCTGCACCGCTCCACCCGCCGCCTCAGCCTGACCGAGGCGGGGGAGGTGGTGTGGCAGGGTTGCCAGTCGTTGCAGCAGACCCTGAACGACACCGAGCTGCGCCTCTCGGAGGTGCGCGACAGCCTGCTCGGAGAAGTGCGGATCACCGCGCCGGTGGGGATGGCGGGCCAGCCCCTGGCGCGGGCGCTCTCGCCGCTGCTGCAGGCGCACCCGGGCCTGGGCATCCAGATCATTGCCGACGACGAGAAGCGGGATCTCATCAAGGAGCGCATCGACGTGGCGCTGCGGGTCGGCACGCTTGAAGATTCCACCCTGGTGGCGCGCAGACTGGGTCAGACCCGGATGCTGCTGTGTGCCTCGCCCGCCTATCTGGCACGCAAGGGCACGCCGCGCAGCCCGGCGGATCTGCTGGCCCACGACTGGCTGGCCTCGGACATGCTGGGGGGCGGGATACTGCTGCTGGACGAGAAGGGGGAGGCCCACAAGATCAAGCCCAAGCCCAGGGTGCTGTGCAACAACGTCTTGCCCCTGCGCCAGTTCACCCTGGCAGGGCAGGGGATTTCGCTGCAACCGGAAGGTGAAATAGAAGAAGATATCGCCACCGGTCGATTGCTCGTGCTGCTGCCGGGCTTTTTGGCCCCTCCCATGGAGATCCATGCCATCACCCCCCAGCGGGAGATCCCGGAGAAGGTGCGGCGGGTGATCAGCGCCCTTCGCAGCCACTTTGCCGAGCATGGCCAGAGCCGTCTACCCTGAGCGGGGCGGGATGAATAGCCAGGCGGTGCGCCGGCCTTGCGGTCGGCGCGACACCCCTGTTTAATGTGGCCCTCCCGGGCCAGAGCGCCCTCTGCTGGCGTGGTCTCAAGCGCATCATGACACCGACTTCTCCCCACCCACTCCGTGAGCCGGCACCCGAGGCGCGCGCCCACCTCACCCGGATCGAGCGAGTGCTCGACTACATCCATGCCAATCTGGATCAGCCGCTCTCCCTGGAGGCGCTGGCCCGGCAGAGCTGCTGGTCCCGCTGGCAGTTGCAACGGGTATTCCTGCATGAGACGGGCCAGACGGTGGCTCACTATGTGCGCGAGCTGAAGCTGAGCATGGCGGCGGAGGCGCTGCTTTCCACCCGGCTGCGGGTGCTGGATGTGGCGCTGGATCACGGGTTTGGCTCGGAAGTGAGTTTCAGCCGCGCCTTCAAACAGCAATTTGGCTGCTCTCCGCTGGCGTATCGCAAGCGGGGCCTGCGGCTGGGGCTGCGCACGCCCCTAGTGCGGGCGGCGGTCCCCCGCTCTGCCTCTCCCAACCTGGTGCAGGTGCGCATAGAGAGCCTGCCGGCGTTCACCTTGCTGGGAGTCAGTGGCACGATCCGGGGGTTGTTCGATGCCTCACCGGATTTTCAGCAGACGGTGCCCGCCATCTGGCGAGCGCTGCGCGAGACGGGGGCGCTGGACCTGTCGAGGGAATGGCTGGGGGTGGTGGATGTGTCGGGGGCAGGGGAGCGGCTGCCTTACTGGGCCGGAGTGGCCACGACGGCGCCTACGCCCCCCGGCCTGTCGAGTCTCAACGTGCCGGCTCAGGAGTATGCCGTGCTCACCCACAAAGGACCCATTGCCCAGCTGGGGGAGAGCCTGCACTGGTTCATCCTGCACTGGCTGCCGGAGTCGGCATACCGGGGGCTGGACGGTTTCGAGCTGGAGCGCTATGCCCCCGGCTTTGACGGCCAGCAGCCCGACGCCACCATGGAGTACTGGCTGCCCGTTGCCCCCCGTTAGGGAAGGAGGCTCACCCCGGCATGGAGCCGCGATGGCTCCGGGCGTGTGGCGCTGGCCAGGAGATCAGTGAACTGGGCCGGTGGCAGCGGCTTGGCGAAGTAGAAGCCCTGCAGGTAGTCGATGCCATAATGGCGTGCCATTTCGACCTGTTCCTGAGTCTCCACCCCCTCGGCGACCAGAGCCAGCCCCATGCGATGGGCGAGATCCAGGATGTTTTCGACGATATGGCGGGAGGGGCCTTCCTCTTGCATTCCCTTGATAAAGCTGCGATCGATTTTGATGATGTCCACATGGAACATCTGCAGATAGCAGAGGCTGGAGTGGCCGGTGCCAAAGTCATCGATGGCGATGAGCACGCCCAGCTCGTCCAGGGCATCGAAGATGGCGCGGGTCTGCTCGTCCGCATCCACCATCTCCCGCTCCGTCACCTCGAGCACCAGACGCAGATCCTGGCCCGGGAAGGCGCGAAGAAAGTCGCGGCACTCGGCGACGATGTCCTGGTTTTTGAAGTGCTGGGCGCAGACATTGACGGCGACGTGAAAGCCGGGGGGCAGCCTGTTGGCCACCCCGACCAGATAATCCCGGGTCTGGGCCATCAACTGGCGGGTCATGGGTACTATGTAGCCGCACTCCTCCGCGAGGGGAATGAAGTGGTTGGGGGCAATCATCCCTTGTGTGGGATGACGCCAGCGCATCAGCACTTCACAACCGCGCAGGCGCCCCTGCCTGTCCATCACGGGTTGCAGATAAGGGATGAACTCCCGGGCCGCCATGGCTCTGGCGAGCTCGCTGTGGGGGGAGGCGCTGCGCCCCCTCAGATAGAAGGTGAGCAGCCCCAGCAACAGCGCCAGCACAGGGGCGGCAAGCAGGTTCTCCTGGTTGTACGCCCAGGCAAACGCCAGCACTTCCTTGTAACCATTGAGCGCCACCAGGCGATAGGGATGAGCGGTGGGCTAGCTTTGTTGCAGACGTTGTCCCCCTTCCAGCAGGCGGGCTGCTGGCAGGGTTCTGCCGTGGCCATCGAGAGCCTGGTCCCCGAGGAGGAAGAAGAGGTTGTCCTCTCCCATCACGGCCTGCAAGGCGCCGAAGATGTGGAAGCCGTCCAGCTCCACCAGCAGGGTGCGATCGCCGGATGGCTGACGGTAGAGTATGGCGGTCTGCCCGGTGATGGGGCTGTGTCTGGCGAGGATCAGTGTCTGGTTGCCCGCCGGGCCACGGGGAATATCCCGGGTGAGGATGGGTCTGTGCAGGGTGGTACAGCGCAGTTGCTGCCCCTCCAGCACATAGAGTGCCCGCGCATAGGGGGAGGCGGTGATGAGGTCGCGCAGGGCCAGTTGCTCATCCTGGCAGCGGCCCATGGCGAGGGGGCGGGCGGCCTCGACCAGGGACTGACTGTCGTTGATGGCACTCTCTATCATGGCCCTAGCATGGTTCAGGCTGCGCGCGTTGTCCTTGCGAAGGCCGCTGGCCGCCTGCAGGAGGTTGAGGGCGGTGAGGCCGACCAGCAAGAGGAGCCCGAGCACGATGGCCAGACGCAGACGCTGTGCCAGGGGATCAGTCGGCATGGTGCACCCGATTCTTGCCGGCATCCTTGGCCTGATAGAGCGCCTGATCGACCCGCGCCAGCAGTTGCTCGGCGGACTCCTGTCGCCACAGTCCCAACCCGGCAGAGAAGGTCACCACCAGTTCCGGTTCGCGCCATGGCCGCTGTGCCACCTGGGTGCGCCACTGCTCGAGCAGCGTCAGTGCTCTGGTGCTGTCATCCCCGGGAATGATGATGGCCAGCTCCTCGCCGCCGTAGCGGTAGAGGGTGGCCTCCTTGCCTGCAATCTGCCGCCCTTCCCGGGCCACCGCCCGCAGGACGTCGTCACCGACCGGGTGGCCGTGGGTGTCATTGATGGATTTGAAGTTGTCCAGATCGATCAACCCCAGGCAGAAAGGGCGGCCGGCGATCAGCTGGTCGTCGAGTGCCTTGTCAAAGCAGCGGCGATTGAACAGGCCCGTGAGGGCATCCGTGTTGGACGCCTCCACGGCTTCCTGCATCTGGCGATGGCCGTTCTGGATCTCCTGGCGCAACTGATCCCCCGGTTTGCCCGCGTGGATGCGTCCGGCGCGCATCAGGGCGATGATCTCGAAGATCATCTTGCTGAGCACATGACGCAAGGACCACCAGCAGAGCAGGCAGATCAGCATGCAGCCCACCAGGGTGATCTGGATCTGGTAGGACTCGCGGCTGCTCACCTCCTTGAACCTGGCATCGCTGACGGCATAGATGACGAACCAGTCCGGGTTGGAGAAGGAGTAGTAGTAGAGGTGGGTCTGGCGCTTTGCATCGAAGAGGTGGTCGGCGCCGTTGGTCATCTGCTCGATGAGCCGGCGGTCCACGCGATGGCGAAACAGGTTCCCCACATCCGAGTGCAGCAGGATGTCGCCTGCCCGATCGACCAGGTAGAACTCCCCCTTGAGAGGGCTCATGAGCTGGCGCAGGGGATAGCTCATCTGCTCGAGATCCACGTTCATGGCCTGGGTGCCGAGGAAGACCCCCTCCTTGTCGAGCAGGGGGCGGGAGACGGAGACGCTGCGGCTCTTGTCATCGAACTTGCTGGTGTAGTGGTCGGTGTAGTGCACGAAGGGGGTTCGCACGGCGGCCGCGAGAAACCAGGGGCGCTCCCTGGCATCAACGTGCTCCTCGACGGGCAGATGGGGGACGGAGTTGAACCGCCCCTGCGGATCGGCGAGCAGGATGCTCTTCACATAGGGGGTGAGCGCCAACGTTTGCATCAGGGAGAGGCCAAGGGGCGTGTTGCCCTCATTGAGGAAGGCATCCAGGCCTGATTCATCGATGACACTGCCCGTTTCGTTGAGGACATGCTCCAGTGACTTGAACTGTGGCTCGATGGACTGGGTCGCCATGTTGTGCACGAACATGGCCGCCACCTTGTGATACTTGCGCTCGGCAGAGGTTTTGATGCTGACACTGACGGCCATCAGGGCGATGAGCAGGGTCAGAACGATGACTCCGAAGGTGACGTTGAGCTGGGTATCGCAGTGCAGGTTTTGGTAGGCGGTCTCATGCATAGGCGTGTGCTGATGGCTTGGTATTGTCTCAATCAGGGCTGATAAAAGGGTGGGCATGCTATCGCCTCATTTATCAATAGCGATTGACCAGGATCAACAAGGGGAGGGAGAACGCGACCATACTTGTCCGATGAGTGTGAATATGGGGGTAAAAATGCTGCCATGTTCTGAATATGTGATGGTTACTTGCTAAATTGCTGTGCAAGTGAAGGCGGTGACCTTCATCAGGCGGCCATGATGGGCCTCCCTGAGAGCCTCGACGACGTTGCCATGTTGCCTCCGATAGGAGATGGCGTGCCTGCCACCCTCGCTTTCCCCGCTTCCCCGCCAACATGCCCCAAATTGTTAATATCGGGGCAAAATAGAACAATAAAATGCAAATGATATTTGTTACTATTCACATGCAGTAAGTAATCGAGGATCAGATGCAGCTTGTTCACCCCCCTTTGACCCTGGTCGCCGTGACCATCTCCACCCTGCTTGCAGGCTTTGTACAGGCCGCCGCGCCCGACAGCCAGGATACGGCCACCGCCGACGAGACCCTGACCGTGCTCGGCCAGACCTATCGCAACACCGCGACCAAGACCCGGCTCGACCCCATCGAGACGCCCCAGGCCATCTCGGTGGTGGATGGGGAGACCCTGTCGCTGCGCGGTGTCAGTTCGGTGAGCGAGGCGCTGCGCTACGTGCCCGGCGTCAACACCGAGCTGAGGGGCGGGGCGGTCAACCGGCTGGATCTGTTCAACATCCGTGGCTTTGACAACTACCAGAACTTCTATGACGGCCTGCTGCTCCAGTACAACGACTGGAACCTGCAACCCCAGATAGATCCGGTGGCCATCGAGCAGCTGGAGGTGTTCAAGGGGCCGACATCGGTGCTCTATGGCAGCATGCCCCCCGGCGGCATGGTCAACCTCATCGCCAAGCGCCCCCAGCGGGAGAGCAAGCACAACGTGAGCGTGGCGACCGGCACGGGCACCCTCAAGGAGATGACCCTCGACAGCACCGGTGCCATCAACGAGCAGCTCGCCTATCGGCTGGTGGGACTGGCCCGGGAGAAGGATGGCCAGGCGGTGACCTCGAAGGAGGAGCGCTATGTCTTTGCACCGTCCCTGGACTGGCAGCTCGGCGAGCGCACCCTGCTGAACCTCAACCTTTACTACCAGAAGGATCCCGAGGCCGGCATCTACACCACTGTGCCCGCCAGCGGCTCGGCCAAGTCCAACCCCCTGGGGCAGCTTGGCAGCGACACCTTCCTTGGTGACGAGAACTGGAACGAGTACAACCGGGATGTGACCCTGCTGGGCTACAAGCTGAGCCACGACTTTAACGAGCGCTGGCAGGTGCTGCAAAATGCCCGCTATATGGATGCGTCTGCCTATCAGCGCAACACCTACAACGCGGCCCTGGCGGCGGACAACCGCACCCTGGCCCGCAACGCCTACCTCACCGATGAAGACTCTCGCGGCGTTGTCATCGACAACCAGCTGGCGGGCAAGGTGCAGACGGGCTCTGCCCAGCACAACCTGCTGCTCGGGGTCGACTACCAGTACCTGGATGCCCATATCCTCTACCGGGATACCCTCGACTACTCGGCGCCCAGCATCGACATTTTCAACCCGAACCATAGCCAGATAGTCCCAGAGGCACTCACTTTCAACTACCAGGATAAAAAGGTGATCCGCCAGTCCCAGACCGGCGTCTATCTGCAGGATCAGGTGCGCCTCGATCGACTGGTGGCCATCGGCGGCGCCCGCTACGACCGCTACCGGATGGACACCGACAGCCGGACCCTCTATCAGGGGGCGGACAGCCAGTCCCTGGCCCACATCGATCAGGACAACCTCTCCTTCCGCGTCGGCGCCCTCTATGAGCTGGATGGCGGCTTCTCCCCCTATGCGAGCTATGCCGAGAGTTTCGAGCCGGTGCCGGGGGCGGACAAGCAGGGTCAGGCGTTCAAACCGGCGACCGGTCATCAGTGGGAAGGGGGCGTCAAGTTCCTCTCCGACGACATGAGCAAGACGGCGACGCTGTCGGCGTTCCACATCACCAAGAAGAACGCCCTGGTGACGGATCCGGACAATGTCTACGGGCCCAAGCTGCAGACCGGGGAGACGGTCTCCAGGGGCATCGAGCTTGAGGGGAGAGCCGATCTCACCAGCCAGCTGGATCTGGCCCTCAACTACACCCTGATGGACATGGAGATCACGCGTGACACCACTACGCTGCAGGGCAAGACGCCGGTCTGGGTCCCCAGACAGATGGCGTCGTTGTGGAGCAACTACTACCCGGGTGGCAACCTCGAGGGAATGCGAGTGGGCGCCGGCCTGCGCTACGTGGGGGAGGCCGAGATGGATGCAGCCAACACCGACAAGGTACCGGACTACCTCCTGATGGACATGTCCGCCTCCTACGATCTCGCTGCCCTCAGCGCAAGCCTGAAGGGGGTAGGTGTATCACTTGGCGCCAGTAACCTGTTCAACAAGACCTACTACTCCTGCTACGACCAGAACAACTGCTGGTTCGGGGCCGAACGAAGCGTGGAGGCGCGACTCAAATACGCATTCTGACCTTGCGCCCCGGCACGCGCCCGGGGCCCTTTCAACGAATGGGCGAGGAGAGGGCGCGCGGTGTGCCGCGCGGCCTTGGTCGGGAGCACGGCCTTGGCCGGGAAAAAGCGGACGCGGAACGCGCCCTCGTCTCGGATCACCAAGCCCTGTTCGCGGCGGCGGCCAGCCTGATCCCGTCCCTCAAGGGGAACCTGGTGGCGGCCGGTGACGTGTGCACGCCACTGACGGATGCCACCGGGGCGACGTCGACCGAGGTGGCCGCAGCCCTCCATGCGCACTGGCAGCAGGCACACCCGGAGGCGGGGCCCGCCTACTGGCTCACCCGCAGCTGGGGCATGCTCTGCTGGCAATCCATCTATCTCGCCATGGTGGCCGTCTACCGCCATCAGGCCGTGCCTGCCCTCGACAGGCTGGGACAGGGGCATGAGGCCGGCGTGGTGTCGGGCTTTACCCTGCCGGCCGAGCCCATGATCAGAGGGGAGGTCGGCGTGTTGATCAAGACGGCCGGGGAGCGACTCCAGGCGCACTGGCAGGGGCTGTTCACCCTCCTTGGGACGGCGCAGCGGCTGCGCCCCGGTTTCGTGCGCCCGCTCCTGGCGGACGATCTGCTGGCGGCCCTGGTGCGGGTGCCCGATTTCTTCGGGGAAGTGAGTCGGGAGGAGGTGAGGGCCCATGCCCCCCTCTGGCTTGAATCCTGTGGCCTGCCGTCGGCACATCTGACGGGTTGGCGCGAGGCGGGCCTGCCCCGGGACGAGGCCTTCCCGGGCTATGTGCGCCAGCGCTGCTGCCTGCACTACAAGCGCCGGGATGGGGAACTGTGTGGCAACTGCCCGCGAAGGCTGGGTGGGGCGAGGGGTGATGAGTGCTGATACCCGACTCTTCGTCTGCGCGGGCAACCCGTGATGAAAGCCGCCGGATCCTGGCGGCTTTTTTGTGTCCGGCTTACTGGGCCGCCATCCGGGTGCGGATGCGCTCGAACAGGCTCTGCAGGCAGGCCTGATCTTTGTCGGCGGCGCGCACGGCGCCATACATGTGGCGGCGAATGCCCTCCCCGAGAGGGCGCGCCTCAAGCAGGCCCTGGCGCACGAACTCCTCGCTGGCCCAGCGGGGCAGGGCGGCGAGCCCGAGCCCGGCGGCGGCCATCTGCAGCATGACCGAGGTGTTGTCCACCGGTTTGCAACGGGCGGGCTCCACCCCGGCCGGTTGCAGGAAACGGCTGAACACGTCCATGCGCGCCCGCTCCACCGGGTAGACCAGCAGCACCTCCGGTCGCAGATCGTCTGGTGCGATGCGCCGCTGCTGGCAGAGGGGGTGATCCGGTGCCATCACCAGGGTGAGATCGAAGGCGAACAGCGGCTCGAAATGAAGATCTCCGCGGGCCTGCACATCCGAGGTGAGCAGCAGGTCGAGCTGGCCGCCAAGCAGGGCACTGATGGCATCGAAACCCGGCACCGACTCCACCTCCAGATCCACGCCGGGCCACTGGCGGCGAAAGTCCGGCAACAGCGGGAGCAGCCACTGGATGCAGCTGTGGCAATCGAGGGCCAGATGCAGCCTGCCCGCCTCGCCGCTGTGCAGGGCGACCAGCTGACGCTCGGTCTGGGCCAGGGCGGGCAGCACCTGACGGGCCAGGGCCAGCAGATGCTGGCCTGCCGCCGTCAGCACCAGAGGGCGGCTTTTTCGAAGAAACAGCTCCAGATTGAGGCGGGTCTCCAGCTCCTTGAGCTGGTGGGAGAGGGCGGACTGGGTGAGGTTGAGGCTGAGCGCGGCCCCGGCCAGGGACCCTTGCTCGGCCAGGGCGCTGATGGTCTTCAGGTGTTTGAGATCGATGCCCAGATTGCTGCTCTGAGGGGGGCTGGATGGGGTGGGCGCGACCATGGCACTGCTCCTTTGTGCGTCAGTTGAGAAATTCTTGAGAGCCAGTTGAAGAGGATTCAATAGCCAAGGCCACCTTATCTTGTCATTTTGGATGTGTAAACATCTGGATGGCCAAACAATCCAGATCCTCATCAGATAAACGAGCATAAGGAATGGAACCTATGACCTTCGCACACACCCTGGGCTTTCCCCGTATCGGCGCCAAGCGCGAACTGAAATTTGCCCTCGAATCCTACTGGCGTGGCGAAACCACCCAGGCCGAGCTGGTCGCCGTGGGCAAGAGCCTGCGTGAGCGCCACTGGCAGGCCCAGCGTACCGCCGGGGTCAACCTGCTGCCGGTGGGGGATTTTGCCTGGTACGATCAGGTGCTGGGTACCAGCCTGCTGGTAGACGCCGTGCCTGCCCGTCACCGCCACGGCGACACCGACCTCGACACCCTGTTCCGGGTGGCCCGTGGCCGTGCGCCGACCGGCCCGGCGGCGGCCGCTGCCGAGATGACCAAATGGTTCAACACCAACTACCACTACCTGGTGCCGGAATTTTACCGTGACCAGCGCTTCAAGCTGGGCTGGAGCCAGCTCTTTGACGAGGTGGAAGAGGCCAAGGCCCTTGGGCTGCCGGTCAAGGCGGTGTTGCTGGGCCCCGTCTCCTACCTGTGGCTTGGCAAGGAGAAAGAGAGCGGCTTCTCCCGCCTCGAACTGCTGGATCGCCTGCTGATCGTCTACCAGGAGATCCTGGCCAAACTGGCGGCCCAGGGGGTGGAGTGGGTGCAAATCGACGAGCCGGCTCTGGCGCTGGACCTGCCGGATGAGTGGCGCCTGGCCTACCTCAAGGCGTATGAGCGCCTGAGCGGCCCCTGCAAGCTGCTGCTCACCACCTACTTCGGGTCCGTGGCCCATCAGCGGGACATCATCACCAGTCTGAAGGTGGACGGCCTGCACCTGGATCTGGTGGCTGCCCCCGAGCAGCTCGAGACCCTGGTCCCGCACCTGCCGGCCCAGTGGGTACTCTCGGCGGGTGTCATCAACGGCCGCAACGTCTGGCGTGCCAACCTGGCCAAGCTGGCGCCGACCCTCAAGGCCTTGAAAGAAAAGCTTGGCGAGCGCCTCTGGGTGGCCTCCTCCTGCTCCTTGCTGCACAGCCCGGTGGATTTGACCCTGGAGCACGAGCTGGATCCCCAGACCCGCAGCTGGTTCGCCTTCGCCCTGCAAAAGTGCTATGAGCTGGGGCTGCTGTCCGACTACCTGGACGGTGGCCCCCTGGACAAGATCGAGGCTTACAGCCAGCCCATCGTGGATCGGGAGTCCGACAGCCGGGTTCACAAGAAAGCGGTGCAGTCACGACTCGCCAGCCTGACCAACAGTGACTTCGATCGCCAGAGCGCCTACCCGGTGCGTGCCGACGCGCAGCGCTCGGATCTGAAGCTGCCGCTCCTGCCCACCACCACCATCGGCTCCTTCCCGCAGACCTCTGAAATCCGGGTGCTGCGCCAGGATTGGCGTGCCGGGCGCATCGATGACCAGGCCTACGAGGCGGGCATCCAGGCCCAGATCAAGGACGCCATCGAGCGCCAGGAGGCCATCGGGCTCGACGTGCTGGTGCACGGTGAAGCGGAGCGCAACGACATGGTGGAGTATTTCGGGGAGCTGCTGGACGGCTTTGCCATCACCCGCTTTGGCTGGGTACAGAGCTATGGCTCCCGCTGCGTCAAGCCGCCGGTGATCACCCGTGACATCGACCGTCCGACCCCCATGACCCTTGAGTGGACGAAGTTTGCCCAGAGCCTGACCGACAAGCCGGTGAAGGGCATGCTGACCGGCCCCGTGACCATTCTCTGCTGGTCCTTCCCGCGGGAAGACGTGAGCCGCGAGCAGTCCGCCCTGCAGATTGGCCTGGCCATTCGCGACGAGGTGGCTGACCTGGAAGCCGCCGGCATCAAGGTCATCCAGATCGACGAGCCGGCGATCCGCGAAGGGCTGCCCCTGCGCAAGCAGGATCACCAGGCCTATCTCGACTGGGCGGTGCGCGCCTTCCGCCTGAGCGCAAGCCCGGTGGTGGACAGCACCCAGATCCACACCCACATGTGTTACAGCGACTTCAACCTCATCATCGAGGCGGTGGCTGCGCTGGACGCGGATGTGATCACCATCGAGACGAGCCGCAGCCAGATGCAGTTGCTCGAAGCGTTCGAGCGTTTCAACTACCCCAACGAGATCGGCCCGGGCGTCTACGACATCCACTCGCCGAACGTACCGAGCCAGGGCTGGATTGAAGACCTCATCCGCAAGGCTGCGCAACAAATCCCGGCGGACCGGCTCTGGGTGAACCCGGACTGCGGCCTCAAGACCCGCGGCTGGGAAGAGACCACCGCTGCCCTGAAGGTGATGGTCGATGCGACCCGGGCGCTGCGCGCCGAGCTGGCCTGAGGGCTTCCATTCACCCGGACGAGCGCCCGGTGAGTGTCACCATGACGAGAGAGGGAAGGCGACAGCCTTCCCTCTTTTTTTGCATGGCCGCTCCCTAGAGGGGGATCAGGGCGGGCCGGGGGGCGGGCAGGTAGCGGGTGGGGGAAACCGACATCGTCACCGGGTGAGGGGCGCTTGTGAGCGCCTCGGCCAGCCACTGGTGGTCGAGGGGAATGGCATTGCGATCCTCGATCACCAGATTGAGGTGCTGGGCGCCCAGGCACCCGTAGCGGGCGGGGTCGGTCTGGGTAAAGAGGCCAAGACAGGGCACACCGCTGGCGGCAGCCAGGTGCAGGGGACCGGTGTCGGCGCTGACGAAGAGGGAGAGGCCGCCCGTGAAGCGGGCCAGCTCCCCCATGTTGCCAAGGGAAACGTGCACGTCCCCGAGCAGGTGCTCGGGGGCGGCGGGATCCGCGAGCTGGACCAGCAGGGCATCCGGGCTGTGACGGCGCAGATCCCCAAGCAACCGCTGCCACTGGGGCAGGGAGAGCCCCTTGCCCTTGCGGGCGCCGGTGAAAAAGCCGATCAGGGGACGGCCAGGATGGGCTCGTCGCAGCGCACTCAAGGTCGGGCTTGGCCCCTGCAACAGGCTGCCAAGGGGGATGGGTTCGGCCGGATTGCCCGGTATGCCGAGCAGTTGCAGGGGCTGGTGGGCGTAGTGGCACTCACTGTCCGCAGCCTGCGGACGCGGGAAGATGAGATCCCCATGACCATCGTCGAAGCCGCATTTCTCACGGGCCTGTACCCAGGCGGCGATGAAGTGATCCGTACTGGAGGCGAAGGGGACGTAGACCCTGTCGTAGTGCTGGCGGCGCAGACGCGAGAGTGCCGAGAGGGCGCCCGGCAGGTGTCTGCCCTGCAACCGGATCTGATGAATGTGCCGCAGGGGCAGATCGGCCAGGAAGGGGAGCAGGGTGGTGGGGCTGCACACCAGCTCCAGCTCGGCGTGGGGATGGGCGCGATGAAGCTGGTGCAGGAAGGGCAGCAGGAAGAGGTTGTTGCCGATGCGGTTGGTGCTGCGAATGACCAGGATCCGGCGGGGGGCCTGCGAAGAGGGCGGCAATGCGCTGCGACTGGCAAGCCAGCCGAGCAGGGTTCGCTCCAGTCCCGCCGTCCAGACCCGGCGTTGGCCGTCGAAGCGGCGCAGGGCATCGTTGAGGTGAGTCATACCGTTGGGCTCCAGTGTTGGGATGGCGTAAAGGGTGCCAGCGGACTCTTAAGACAATGTTAAGAAGGGAAAAAGCGTGCGGATGATGGCCATGGCGGAGCGGGTGCTGGTGCGGGACGGGGGAAAGTGGCTAGAATTGCGCATTTGAAATAAATGTTATCGCCAGCGGGAGCACCATGCAGTTCAGGGATTTTTTGCCGGTATCGACCAATACCAGCGTCAAAGAGAGTTGTTACGGCGCCCTTGGCGCCTTCGTCGGCTTGTTCGGCACCGCCTTGCTGTGCCGCTGGGGGCTGGGGCTCGAGGTGCACTGGCTCATCGCCCCCATGGGGGCCTCCGCCGTGCTGCTGTTTGCCGCCCCGGCCAGCCCCCTGGCCCAGCCCTGGTCCATCCTTGTGGGCAACGGGGTATCGGCCCTGATGGGGGTATTGAGTGCGAGCCTGTTGCCGGACATGGCTATCGCTTCGGCCCTGGCGGTGATGCTGGCCATCGCCGCCATGTTCCTCACCCGCAGCCTGCACCCGCCCGGCGGCGCCGTGGCCCTGACCGCCGTCATCGGCGGCGAGGGGATCCGGGCGCTCGGGGTCGGCTACGTGCTGCTGCCGGTGCTGCTCAACTCCCTGTTGCTGCTGAGTCTGGGGCTCCTCTACAACCGCGCTCTGGGGCGTCGTTATCCCCATGGCGGCAAGGCGGCGCCCAATCGCCACCAGACGGCGGATCCCCAGCCGAGTGCCCGACTCGCCACCCAGGACATCGACTTTGCCCTGCAAAAACACGGGGAACTGCTGGACATCAGCCGCCAGGATCTGCAGGAGCTGCTGCAGGAGGCCCAGTTGCACGCCCTGCGGGGGCGAGTGGGGACGGTGCGTTGCCAGGATGTGATGTCGCGGGATCTCGTCGTGACGACGCCACAGGCGCTCGCCATGGAAGCGTGGCATCTGCTCTCCCACCACCAGATCAAGGCGCTGCCGGTGGTGGATGAGGGGGAGAGGCTGGTCGGCATCATCACCCTGCACGACCTGATGATCGACCGGGCGGGTCACCAGCCGAGGGCGAAGGAGACCCTTGAGCACCTGCAGGTGGCGGATCTGATGACCCGGGAGGTGCAGACGGCGCGGCGCTACCAGCCTCTCTACGATCTGGTGGAGGCCTTCTCCGACGGGGGGCTGCACCACATGCCGGTGGTGGAGGGGGAGCAGCTGGTGGGCATCATCACTCAGTCCGACATGGTGGCGGCGCTCTTCACCCTGGCCCTGAAACCCGGACTGACGAGCGAGGAGGCGACCCCGGTGTCGTCGTAGCCAGGGGGGCAAGAAAAAAGAGGGCGTGCCAGGCACGCCCTCTTTTTTCGCAGACTTGCACAGACGGTGCCAACGCCTAGCCGTAGCGGGCCAGGGTGAGCCCTTCGTCGCTGATATCCGGGGTATTGCCCGAGATGAGATCGCTGAGCAACTGGCCCGATCCTGCCGCCATGGTCCAGCCCAGGGTACCGTGGCCGGTATTGAGCCAGAGCCCGGGGATGGGGCTTGGGCCCACCAGGGGCGTGCCGTCCGGCGTCATGGGGCGCAGCCCGGTCCAGAAGGTGGCCTGCTCCAGATCCCCCCCCTGGGGGAAGAGATCCCTCACCACCATGGCCAGGGTATCGTGGCGTCTGGGGTTGAGCGCCAGGTTGAAGCCCGAGAGTTCGGCCATGCCGCCCACCCGGATCCGTTCGTCGAAGCGGGTGATGGCGACCTTGTAGGTCTCGTCCAGCACAGTGCTGCGCGGCGCGCCCTCGGCATCCGTCATCGGCAGGGTGAGGGAGTACCCCTTGACCGGGTAGACGGGGAGCTCAATTCCGAGGGGGCGCAGGAAGCCGGTGCCATAACTGCCGAGGGCACAGACGATGGCGTCGGCCTGGAAGCGCTGCTCGCCGGCACGGACCGCCACGGCGCGTCCCTTCGCGATCTCGACCTCGTCGATGGCGCAGTTGAAGACGAAGCTCACCCCGAGCTTGCGGGCCTCGTCCGCCAGGGCCTGGGTGAAGCGGAAACAGTCACCGGTTTCATCTCCCGGCAGGCGCAGGCCCCCCACCACCTTGCCACGCACCCTTGCCAGGGCGGGCTCGACCTCCTCGCAGCCGTCGGCATTCAGAGACTGATAGGGGACGCCGTACTCCTCGAGCACGGCGATATCGCGCTGGCTGGCATCGAGCTGGGCCTGACTGCGAAACAGTTGCAGGGTGCCGAGCTGGCGCCCTTCGTAGTCGAGCGCCAGCTCGCCCCGCAACTGCTTCATGCAGTCGCGGCTGTATTCGGCCAGCCGTACCATGCGCCCCTTGTTGACCGCATAGGCCGCCGGCGTGCAGTTGGCGAACATCTTCAGCATCCAGCGCAGCTGGAAGGGGTCCGAGGTGGGCCGCACCGTGAAGGGGGCGTGCTTTTGCAGCAGCCATTTGGCGGCCTTGAGGGGAATGCCGGGGGCAGCCCAGGGGGAAGCATAACCCGGGGAGATCTGACCCGCGTTGGCATGGCTGGTTTCAAGGGCCACCCCGTCACGCCGCTCCAGCAGGGTCACTTTGTGACCGGCCTTGGCCAGATACCAGGCGCTGGTCACACCGACCACGCCACCACCGAGTACCACTATGTCCATCTTGTCTCTCCTTGACTGGGGCCTCCACCTTAATCAGCCGCCACAGGATATTCAACTGGTGTCGATGTCATTGGTGGTTATCGCTATTCACATTTTGTTAACTGGCTCTCAATGTTGTCATTTGCTCACTTTCTGGCATGAAATCCGGTCGATTCAGAGCCGCTCCAGGTGGAGCAGATGATGCTCTGCCGTCGTCAGGATGGCTTGCTGCTGTTCTGTGGTTTGGCCATCCCAGTTGGCATAAGGCAGGGCGAGGCGAGGGTTATTGCCAAGTTTGTCTCGGTTGCGCCAGATAAAGTGCCAATAGAGGCTGTTGAAGGGGCAGCTGTCCGGCCCGCTGCGTGCCTTCACCTGATAGTGACACCCCTTGCAGTAGTGGCCCATCCGCTCGAGATAGGCGCCGCTGCTGGCGTAGGGCTTGCTGCCCATCAGGCCGCCATCGGCAAACTGGCTCATGCCGCGGGTGTTGGGCAGCTCCACCCACTCGATGGCGTCCACATAGATGCCCAGATACCAGGTATCCACCTCGTCAGGGTGGATCCCCGCCAGCAGGGCGAAGTTGCCGGTCACCATCAGCCGCTGGATATGGTGGGCGTAGCCGTGCTCCAGAGACTGTCGAATGGCGTGACGCACGCAGGCCATGCTGGTTTCTCCATTCCAGAAAAAACCGGGCAGGGGTCGCTCGGCCCCGAGAAAGTTGGTGCGCCGATACTCGGGCATCTTTTCCCAGTAGAGGGCGCGGACAAACTCGCGCCAGCCGAGGATCTGGCGGATGAACCCCTCCACCTGCGCCAGGGAAATGGTGGCCTGATTGGCCTGCCAGTGAGCTTGCGCTGCGCGGATCACCTCGAGGGGATGGAGCATCTTGCTGTTCATGGAAAACGACAAGCGGCTGTGGAACAGGCTCCAGCCCCGCTCGCTCAGGGCGTCCTGATAGCGGCCGAAGTGGGGCAGGCAGTGTGCAAGGAAGTGTTCAAGCAGTGCGCGGCTCTGGCGCCGGGTGACGGGCCAGGGCAGGGCGTCGGCATCGGCACTGCCAATGGTGGCGACGCCGTGGCGGGTCAGCATGGCATCGATGTCGCTCACCTCGTTGGCAAAGGTGAGGGGCGCCGGGATGGGTTGGCTCGCCGGCAATTTGGCGCGATTCTCGGCATCGAAGTTCCAGCGCCCCCCAAGGGGTTGGCCGCGCTCATCGAGCAACACCCGGTACTGCTTTCGCAGGGCGCGGTAGAAGAACTCCATCCGGCTGTGAGGGTAGCGTCGCCAGCCATCGCGGGGGGTGAGAAAATGTTCGCTGTCCACCTCAGCGGTCGGGATGGCAAGGCCTGAGGCCCACTGGGTCAGCTGGCTTGCAAGGCGCCACTCGTCCGGGCTCTGCCAGGCGAAGCGATCGGCCTGATGCGCTTCTAGCTGGGCCGCCAGCAAGCTCGGCAAATCGGGCCAGGGGGCGCTCTCATCGAGAGTCAGGTAGCAGACCCGGTGGCCCGCCTTGGTGAGGGCGGCGGCGAAGGCGCGCATGGCGGCAAAGAAGGCGAGCACCTTCTGGCGATGGTGGCGGCAGTAGTCCGTCTCCTGGCGCAGCTCCGCCATCAGGTAGCAGACAGCGGGATCCTGCGTGTGAAACCAGCTGTGACCTGCGTTCAGTTGATCCCCGAGAATGAGGCGCAGCTCCATCAGGGGTGCTCCTTCCGACGACGGCAGCGTTCGCTGCAATAGCGCACTTCCTGCCAGCAGCGGGCCCACTTGCGCCGCCAGGCAAAAGGACGTTGGCAGACGGGACAGATCTTCTCGGGTAGATGGGGTTTGAGGTGCATGTGGCGGCCCTGTTGATGCCCTTGGTTTCTCTCTGCCTCCTTAACGAAGCACCATACGGTCGGGATCACCGGGGGAGCAGAAAGAGGCAATAGGGGGTGATTGCCACTCATGAAAAAGGCCCCCGCACCTGCCGGTTCGGGGGCCCTTGTTCTCGTAGCCGTTACTGGCTGCTGAAGAGCCTGGGCTGGGGAGTGGACTGCGCCGTCAGGGTCATGCGGCCCGAGGTTTCCAGCCAGCTCTTGATCTTTTTGGCATCGGCGACCCGTTCATCCGTGGTGTTGGCGTGAAGCAGCACCATGACCACGGGCTCGTTGTTGACCCGGGTTCCCATCACCAGGCAGCGCCCCGCCTCGCGGATATAACCGGTCTTGGAGACCAGAATGGGCCAGCTTCCTTCCCGTACCAGGCGGTTGGAGTTGAGGTAGTGCAGCTGGCGCTTGCCGTTGCGTACCAGACGCTGCTCGGAGGCGGTGTACTGGCGGATCAGCGGGTAGGTGGATGCGGCAGCAGCCAGTTTGGCGAGATCGTGTGCGGTGGAGACGTTGCGGGGGTTGAGCCCGGTGCTGTCGGCGAAATGAGTGCTCCACATGCCGAGCATGCGGGCCTTGGCGTTCATTGCCTCGATAAAGGCTTTGCGGCCACCCGGGTAGTGCCGTCCCAAGGCGGAGGCTGCGCGGTTTTCAGAGGACATCAGGGCGATGTGCAGCATGTCGGCGCGACTCAGACGCGAGCCCACCGCGAGGCGCGACCCGGTGCCCTTGAGTCTGTCCACGTCATCCATGGTGACGGTGAGGGTCTCGTTGAGGCGCTGATTGCCATCCAGTACCACCAGCGCTGTCATCAGCTTGGTGATGGAGGCGATGGACATCACCCGGTTGGCGTTGCGCTCTGCCAGTGTCTCGCCGGTTTTCGGGTTGACGACCACGTAGGCATCGGATCTCAGCGGCAGGTTGCTGCGGGGTTCGAGCAGGCTGTTGGTGGAAGAAGAGGTCGCAGAAAACGGGTTGGCATGGGCGCTTTCCATGCTGGCGGGAAGGAGGAAGGCGCCGAGCAGCAAGAGAAGAAAAGGACGAAGGTTCATGATTTGACTCTACTACGACTCACAGGGACATTTGGCTAAGTTATATGACGGTAATTGACGCTTCACAACGTCTGGTGGCCGGATATTTCCATTTTATGGGCCAGCGCACCTTGAAATCCCCCGCATCGGGGCTATTAGGCCCGATAAAGGGAGTCATAGAGGCCTGTCAGGCCATGCCAGACACGCCACCACGGGGGCGCACTATATGCTGGCGAGGGGCGGGATGACGACTCTTTTTGCACCTTTCGGCGCCTTGGGATGATGAAGGGGTCGTTAATGGCGACCATGGCGATAAAAACGGCGCCCGGCAGGGAAGATGGCCCGCTGCATTATCGCCGTTTTGCCCCGCTTCATCCTCCCATCATCCTTGCGGTCTGAATGGCCTGGATCAGTGCGGCCCGATTGATGCGGGGGCGTTCCTCGTCCAGCAACTGCTGCCAGAGGGCGATGGCCTGGGAGTAGCGGCCGTGCAGGAAGTGATCGGAGGCGAGCAGCATCAGGGCGCTCACCTCGCCCTTGTCCTGCTTGAGCGCACTATCGAGTAGGCTCAGCGCCTCCGGGGTGAGCTGCTGGCCCGCCTGGTAGTAGCGCACGGTAGCCTGTGCGGCCTGGGTCGCGGCGCTGGCACCCCCTTCTTGCAGGGCGAGGCGCTGGTAGGCGAGCAAGGCGTTGTCGTACTCGTCCCGATAGAGATAGAGCTGACCGAGCGCCGCCCAGCCGTCGAGATCGGCAGGGTTGGCTTGCAGGCGCTGGTGCAGGGCGCCGAGCTCCTTGTCCTGCAGATCCCGCGGGCTCAATCCCGCCAGCGGATCGGGGCGCGATTGATAAGCCTGCCACGCCTGATAGCGGCCGGTGCCGGCATAAATGCTGGCCATCAGCGCCAGCAGCAGGGTCCCAAGCAGTATCCAGGAGCGCAGCCAGAGCTGCGGACGGGCGGTGCTATCTCTTACCAGCCGCTCGCGCAGGGCCTGCTCGGCGGTTGGGGTGGCGTTGGCGAGGTGGGCCAGCTCCAGCTCCCGGTAGAGGCGGCTGTGGGGGGCAAGCCCCGCCTGCTGCTCGGCCATGATCAGCCGGTTCAGCTCGGCCCTGGGGTCGTGAGCGAGCGCCCCCTCGGCTCTGTCGCCGATAAGCGGCACCCGCGCCGGTTGCCGGCGATGCAGGCTCCTGCGCAGGCGATGGAGCGCCAGCAACAGCAAGAGGGCGGGGCCGCCCCACAGCAGCGCCGTGCTGCGCTTGAAGGGGGGATCGTAGCGCACGAAATCGCCGAAGCGCTCCGTCATGCGGGCGATCACCTGCTCATCAGACTGTCCCTCGTACACCCAGCGGTAGACCTCGAGCCGCAGATCCCGGGCGATGGGGGAGTTGGACTCCACCAGGTTCTGGTTCTGACACTGGGGGCAGCGTAGGGCGCGGGCCAGCTCCTGAGCGCGGGTCTGCTGCTCGGGGTGGCGAAACTCATAGGTGTCGACCCCGCTGGCAAGGGCCCCGAGGCTCAAGGCCAGCAAGAGTGGTGCGATCAGGGCGTAGCAGAGACGGCTCATGGCTTGCTCTCCTGCACTTGTCTCTCTACTTCTCTCTCCGCTTCTCTTTCCACTTCGGGCTGGCTAGCGGTGTTGCTGCGGGCCTTTGCCAGCAGGGGGGCAAACTGGCGTTGCCAGACCTCCCGGGTGAGCAGGCCGGTATGGCGGGTCAGCAGGGTGCCGTCGCCGGCGAAGAGATAGGTCTCCGGCGTGCCGTAGACGCCGAGCTCCAGCGCCAGTTTCCCTTCAGGGTCGGCCAGCACGGCGCGATAGGGGTTGCCCGCCTCGGTGAGCCAGGCGCGGGCGGCATCCCCCTTGTCCCGGTAGTTGAGGCCATAGAGGGGTACGGCGCTGGCCAGCTCACCCAGCAGCGGATGCTCGGCGCGGCAGTTGGGGCACCAGCTGGCCCAGACGTTGAGCACGAAGGGCTCCCCCTTGAGCGCCGCGGTGTGGATGGGGGCGCCGCCAAACAGATCGTCACTCTGCCAGGCGGGCAGAGTGCGCCCTGCGACGGCCTCATCCTGGCTGTAGGGGTTGTTGCCAAGACCGAGCCAGAGCAGGGCACCGAGCCCCAGACTGAGCATGAGTGGCACGAACAGGCGCAGACGGGCGTTCATAAGGACTCCTGTTCAAACCGAGGGTAGGGGGCGGTAGCTGGCGCAGGATGGTTAGCCAGCAGCGGCCGGCGGGCGAGCAGACGCAGGGCGCCGCCCGTCATCATCAACAGGCCACCGAACCAGATCCAGCGCACCAGCGGCTTGTAGTGCAGTCGCATGGCATAGGCGCCTGGCCCCATCTTTTCGCCAAGCACCACGTAGAGATCGCCGAGCATTCCCCATTTGATCCCGGGTTCGTTCATGTTCATGGTGCGCACGCTGTAGTGGCGCCGCTCTGGGGTGAGCCTAGCTACCTCCTGGCCCTCCCGGTGCACACTCAAGGTGATGCGCTCGGCGGTGTAGTTGGGGCCGATAATGGGCTCGCTCCCCTCATAGCGAAACTCGAAGGCGCCGAGTTGACAGGGCTGGCCTGCGGCGAGCACCGCGCCCCCCTCCTGACTGTGGTGACTCACCTGTGCGATGCCGAGGGCGCACACCGCCACCCCGAGGTGGGCCAGCAGGCTGCCAAGCCGATTGAGGGTGAGTTCGCGCAGGGCGATCGGTTGCAAGAGCGGGAGCAGCAGGCTGGCCATCAGCCAGAGGCTCAGCACGTTGGCCGCAAGCCCCAGCCAGCTTGCCCGCAGCGGTTCGGGATAGGCGAGGCTCAGCAAGGTGCCCCCCAGCAGGCCGAACAGGCATGGGAGCAGCACCGTGATGCGGCGCTGGGCTGCCAGATGCTGCCAGCGCAGGCGAGGCAGCTGGGTCATCAGCGCCATCAGGCAGAGGGCCAGCGGCACGAAGATGGTATTGAAATAGGGGGCGCCCACCGAGAGCGAGCCCAGATGGAGCGACTGGAACACCATGGGGTAGAAGGTGCCGAGCAGCACGCTGGCGCAGGCCACGCAAAGCAGCAGGATGGCGGCGCCGAGCAGCCCCTCTTTTGACAGCAAGCCAAAGCGGGCATAGGGAGCGCGAATGTCCGCCCGCAGGGCAAACAGGGTGAGGGCGCAGGTCAATAGCAAACCGAGCAGCAACAAGAGGGTGAGGCCGCGGCTGGGGTCCACCGCAAAGGCGTGTACCGAGGTGAGCACCCCGGAGCGCACCACGAAGGTACCGAGCAGGCTCAGTGAAAAGGTAAAGATGGAGAGCAGCAACACGGCGTGGCCGTAAGCGCCGCGCTTCTCGCACACCACCAGGGCGTGCAGCAGGGCGGTGCCGAGCAGCCAGGGCAAGAGGGAGGCATTTTCCACCGGATCCCAGAACCACCAGCCGCCCCAGCCGAGCTCGTAATAGGCCCACCAGGAGCCCAGCACGATGCCGGCGGTGAGAAACACCCAGGAGCCGAGCGCCCAGGGGCGGCTCCAGTGGGCCACGGCGCCATCGAGTCTGCCCGAGTGCAGCGCCGCCATGGCGAAGGCGAAGTTGACCGCAAAACCGACATAACCGAGATAGAGCAGGGGCGGGTGGATGATGAGGCCGATATCCTGCAGCATGGGGTTGAGATCGCGCCCCTCCAGCGGCCCCGGGAACTGGCGATCAAACGGGCTGGAGAAGATCAGGGTATAGAGGCCGAACAGCCCGACGATCAGCCCCATGATGGCCAGTACCCGGGTTGTGATCAGCGGATCGACCCGCCTGGAGCAAAGAGCTACTAAAGCGCCCCACAGCCCCAGCGCAAAGACAAAGAACAGCATGGAGCCCTCGTGGCCGCCCCACACGGCCGCCAGCTTGAAGCCAAGGGGCAGGGCGCTGTTGGCGTGCTGGGCCACATAGACCAGGGTGAAGTCATCTTGGCCAAAACAGCTGGCGAGCAGCAGCAGGGCGGCCCCGAGCAGGAGCGCGACCAGGAGGGCCAGCGGTGATGCGCAGCCCAGCAGCGGCCGTGAGGCGAGCCGCAATCCCAGCCAGGGCAGCAGCCCTTGCAGCAGGGCGAGCCCGGTCGCCAGCAACAGTGAGAGATAGCCGAGCTCCGCCAGCACACAACCTCCAGTCAATCATTCGCCTATGTTATGCCGCAGCGTCTGCACCGTACCGGCGCTGGGGGATAACATCCACATTTCTGGCAACAATCAATCGCAACAACTCATCGCAACAAATAAGCGCCAGTCACCCGAGGGTGGCTGGCGCTGGTGATCATACCTTTAAACTACCGTCATCTGGCCGGCGTAGAGCACGAAGTAGCGCAGCAGCAGGATCCCCACCAGGGTCAGGCTGCAGACCAGCACCAGATAGCCGTTTTTGGCCCGCAGCGGCGCGGGGGCCAGCAGGGCCAGCAACTGTGGCAGCAGCATGCCGATGCCCACAACCCCGAGCCAGAACACTTGAGCCCAGAAGCCGCTGCCGATGGCGGCCCACATGGCTGCCTCCTTCTGGCCGCCACCGAAGTAGAGGCCGGTAAAGAAGCAGACCAGCAGCAACACCTCCACCGCCAGCACCGGCCGCTCGAAGCGGTGGACAAAGCTCACCCCCTGGCTGTGATGGTTCTCCTTGAACAGGGTGACCGCCAGCAAGATGGTGGAAGCGATGCCGGAGCTGACGCCGGAGATGAGGAACAGCACCGGCAGCACCGGGTTGTTCAACAGCGGATAGGTCTTGAGCGCCGACAGCAGAAAGCCGGTGTAGGCCCCCAACAGCACGGCAAGCAGCAGCAAGAGTGGCGCCAGTAGCCGCTCGATGCGGGCAAGCCAAGCGATGAGATTATCCACAAAGGCGAACTTCTCTTGCAGCAGGTGACGGCGCAAGGTCTCGATCTCGGTCCGAAACACCACCGCCAGCCAGGCGAACAGCACCGCCATGTAGACCTGAAACAGCATGACCCCCATGGACATCACGGAGTCGAACTGGTAGTGGAACATCAGCTTCCAGAAGGTCCAGGGGCGGGCAAGGTGGAAGATGAGGATCAGTAACCCCAGCACCACGCTCAACGGCGCCAGAATGGCTGTCGCCTTGATGATGCCGCTCTCGCTGCCGGCCCCCTTGCGGCGCAGCAGCACCGAGAGGGTGGTGGCCCCGGCGGAGATGCCGAGCAGAAAGAGATAGATGGCGATGGGCCAGTCCCACACCAGCGAGGAGAAGTGAAATGCGTCATGCAACATGATCCATTCCTCCTTCTGTTACTGCGGTAGATGGCGATCGGACAAATCCCCAGACAAGGGAGGGGAAGTGAAACGCCTCTTGCATGGTCATGACTTTATCTCCCCTTTGGGCACACGGTACATCTTGGGCGAGGTGCCGAGTGCCTGCTTGTAGCGATAGGTGGTCTCCTTCACCAGCCGTTTGGCGATAGGGCTGTCCGGGTCATCCAGATTGCCGAACACCAGCGCCTTGGTGGGGCAGGATTCCACGCAGGCCGGCTCCTTGCCCGCCGCCAGGTTGGTCTTGCGGCAAAAGTCGCACTTATCGGCAACCTTGGTCACAGGGTTGATAAAGCGCACCTGATAGGGGCAGGCAGCCAGACAGTACATGCAGCCGACGCAGAGATCCGGGTTGACGTCGACGATGCCATCCTCCTTGCGGATATGGGAGGCACCGGTCGGGCAGACGTGTACGCAGGGAGCGTTGTCGCAGTGTTGGCAGGACTTGCGAAAGAAGTGGTACTCGGCATCAGGGAAGGTGCCGATGGGGCCGGAGCGGATGATCTCGAGGCGCGAGACCCCCTCTGGCACCTGGTTCACCTCCCGGCAGGCATCCATGCAGGCGGTACAGCCGATGCAGGCCGTCTCGTCGTGGATCATGCCGTAGCGGATCCCGTCGATGGTCTGGCTGTGGGCGAGGGTGGTGGCAAGGGAGCGGGTGCTGGCACGAGCAGCCCCCGTCATCATGATGAGGGCCCCCGCACTCATCCCCGCCATAAAGTGACGGCGAGAGCAGCTCATTGTGCCTCCTTGCCCGAGGTGGTGTTCGCCTTGGCCGCCTTGACGGCCTCATGCTGCTTGCTGTGGCAGTCGACGCAGAGCTTGATGCGGGACTTCTCCGGAATCGCCACCATGGGCTCCTTGGCCGGGTGCAGCTGGTGGCAGCTGGTGCAGGTGAGCTTGGTGGCGTGCACGTCGTGGGCCCAGAGCGCCTCGCGCAGCACTTTGGGCTCGTGACAGCTCATGCAGACCCCGTTCTGCTCGGCGATGGGGTAGCTCTCGGTACTCTGTTTGTCCTTGAAGCTGTCGCTAAAGCGCATCACATCCTTGACCCCTTCCCGGTGCTGGGGGGAGGGTTGACCGTGGCAGTTGGTGCAGGTGACCGGCGCCAGGTTGTTGGGGTTGGTTGCCTGGCCATGCTTGCCGTGCATGCCTTCGACCTGCTCCTTGTGGCAGTCGGTGCAGGCCTTGTCGGCCCTGCGCAGAAATTCCACTTCATGTGTAGTCGGTGCCGGGGCGGTTGCCGCATCGGCCGCCTGGCCCTGCAGGCTGGTGAGCAGCATGGCTGCCATCAGCATCAGTCGTAAGAAATCCATTGTTAAATCACCCATAGGAAGCCTCCATCCGGCTGCGGGCCCGACACTGCAGGCCCGCATGCCTCGTCATTGTGCGAGCCGTCCGGCCGCTTTGGCCTCGGCATCCCAGGCGGGGACAGTGGTCTTGAGGAACTGGGCCTTGTCGCTGTTCATCTGCTGCATGTCCATGCCAAGAGCGGCCTGGGCCTTCTCCTTGCTGGAGATGTCAGGAATGGCGATCTCGTGGCTGATCCCCTTGGCGGCCAGCAGGCGTGCCAGCTTGGTGCGGGCGTCGGCGGCCTTGTCCAGGGCGGTTCCCAGCATGCGCAGCGCCACTTCCGGGGCGTGCATCTGCACCCCGTGGGAGGCGATGGAGAAGTCCCAGCGCCATTGGGCGTGACGGATGTCCTGCAGAATGTCCTTCATCTCGGCCTCGGTGGCGCCGGCATCCCAGGCGGCCTTGGCTTCAAAGTGGGCGTGCACCAGCTGCTTCTCGACTTTGAGCTTGATCTCGGTGACGGCATCCTTGCGCTGCTTGACCACCCCTTGCAGCATCTCTTTGCTCTGGGTGTGGCAGTTGCGGCAGGTCTGATCGAAGCGATCGAAGGGGTTGCCTACCTTGTGATCCGTGTAGACCTTGCCCTGTTCGTTTTGCACCTTGGGCATGTGGCAGTCGACGCAGGCGACGTTGTTCTGGCCGTGAATGCCGGCGCGCCAGGTCTCGTACTCGGGGTGCTGGGCTTTGAGCATGGGGGTTTTGGAGAGGGCATGGGTCCAGTCGGCAAAGCCGATTTCATCGTAATACTGCTCCATCTGCTCCACTGTGGTGCCCTTGTCCCAGGGGAATTTCACCGCCTTGGTGGTGCCGCTGAAGTAGTACTCCACGTGGCACTGGCCGCACACCTGAGACTGCTGATCGAAGCGCCCCTGCTCCTTGAACGGCTTGCCGATGGCGGTCATGGCCCGGTCGGCATAGGGACGGGAGAGGTGCAGGGCGGGCTTGCCCTCCTTGAACTCTTTCGAGGCGGTGTCGTGGCAGTCGGCGCAGCCGATGGTGTTGACGATTTCCGGTCCGCCTTTTGCCCACATCCCCTTGAAGTAGCCATCCTCACCCTTCTCGTCGATGACGCGGGCCACGTCCGGGCCTTTGCAGCTCCAGCAGGCCATGGGCAGCGGACCGTCTTCGGCGGTCTTGGGGGCGCCGGTACGCAGGGTTTCCCGCACGTCGGTCAGCGCATAGAAGTGGCCGCGCGGCTTGTTGTAATCCTTGGAGAAGGGGTAGCCGGCCCAGAGCACCACCATCTGCGGATCTTCCGCCAGGGCATCGGTGCGCTCGCGGCTCTCGCTGGTGCCTTTCCAGCTGGTGAACTGATCGGCGTGATCCTTGGCGAACAGCTCGCTGCGCGCCTCGATCTTGCCCTTGGGGGCACTGTCGTCTGCCTGTGCCAGACTGCCTGCACCCAGCAGGACGGTCAGCAGCAGGGCCGCCAGCCCTGGTCGAAATAGCTTGTCATATGAACCCACGGTCATCACTCCCAGATAAAAAGTCCATGTCGGGCCTGACCGTTCCATCTTGGTGTGGACATCTGTGCTCATCATCGACGGGCATGGCAGGCCGATCCATTGTTATGGCTGCATATAAATCGGTGTTTATGCAATTGCTCGGGGGAATAATACCAAATGGGTAAAATGGATAATCATTTATCCCCGTGGGAGTTGCGCTAGATCAATTGAGGGGATGGAGGGATGCCAAAAGTGCGATCCAGGTGGAATTATTGAACCTCATCCGAGGGTTATTTCCACCCGTTCTCTTTTGATGAAAATAGGTAAAAACGATGTTCATCATGCTGGTGAGGGGGGAAGGGCGAGAGGCGGCGGAGAGATACACCGCCTGAAGAGAGAGAATGAACTGCTGATGTTGAATTTAAATTCAATATTAAGCTTGCGAAGGGGTGAGGGGGAGGCTTCGGTTTTCCATCACCATGGTCCCTGTCAAGGGACTTTGTGACAGAAGCTGTCGTAGAAATGGGTGCCAAGAGAGCCATCTGTTTTTATGAAAGGGAAAATAAGGGCTTTATTCCAGCATATTCGCGGCCTGATAGCGTCTTATTGAATTTAATAGGACGGTTGGCGGCATTTACTTTCGATATTTTCGAAAATGACGAAGGGTTATAGGGGGTGATTGACGGTAAAATAGCCGCCTGTCACGGAGACTTTCCCTTTACGCTTCATGTGCTGGGAAGTCTGTGTTTACCCGTTGGAGGATATATGGCCGAGCTGCGAATCGATAAACCGACTCTTATTGCCAAGGTGGAGGGCGCCGTGTTTGTGATGGATGCGGACGGCTCTTTGCGCCGTGCCACCCCTGGCATGCAACTGGAGCCCGGGATGCGCCTGCTCACCGAATCCGACGGACAGGTGGAGCTGGCGGAGGCTGGCAGCGAACGCCCCGAGCCCACCCAGCCCGAGGCGGCACTGCCCGCCGGTGCCGATGCCGAGCTGGCGAGCCTCCAGGAGGCGATCCGCCAGGGGGCAGACCCGACCAAATTGTTTGAAGAGACGGCGGCCGGTAACGCGGCGGCCGCTACGGTTGGCGGTGTGGCCGGCTCCAGCGCCGGCGGTTTCGTGGTGGTGGATCGTATCAATGATGCGACCCTGGCCGAGGCGGGATTTGACACCGGCCATGAGGCGCGCCAGCCGGGCGACGAGTTGCTCTATGCCGAAGATCAGGATCTGCTGGCAGCCATCACCATCACAGAACCCCAGACCGACGACAACATCATCAATGCCGACGAGGCGACCGGCGTCATCATTCGCGGCTTTGTCGAGGACGTGGAAGTCGGCCAGACCGTCACCGTCACCCTGATAGACCAAGATGGCAATCGCCTGACCACCACCACAGTGGTGCTGCCCGGCTTCGTCTGGGAGGCAAACTTCGGCGACGTCACCGGCAAGCTGGTGGACGGCCCCCTGACCATCCAGGCCGATACCCAAGATGCAGCCGGCAACCGGGCCAGCGACACCGGCCAGACCCTGCTCGACACCATCACCACCATTACCCTGGATTTGGCGGACGAGAGCGACACCGGCACCAGCCAGACCGATGATCTGACCCGCGACACCACACCACTTCTGCAAGGGAAGGGGGAGCCTGGCGCTACCGTTACCCTGACCCTGGAAGGCAAGGTGATGGCCGTGCTCACCGTGGATGGCAACGGCAACTGGCAATATCAGATCCCCGAGACCCTGGCCGATGGTCCCCATGATTTTCGCGTCGATGCGGTGGACATCGCGGGCAACCGGGCCAGTGACACCCTGACGGTGACGGTGGATACCCGTGCCGCCATCGACATCGACGATCTCGATACCGACAGCATTCTCGGCCATGACAAGGTCACCCTGAGCGGCAGTACCACGGACGTGGAGGCGGGGCAGCGGGTGACCATCACCCTGGTTGGCCAGAATGGCCAGACCCTCTTCAGCGGCAGTGCCCTGGTGGGCAGTGACGGCCGCTGGCAACTGGGAGGCCTGGATCTCTCCAGCATCCAGGGCCCCTACGAGGTACGCGCCGAGGTGACGGATCTGGCGGGCAACCGGGTGATCGACGGGGCTCCTCTCATCGGTCAGAGCGATACCCTGACCCTCTCCGAGGCGGATCTCGCCAAGGGGCCGGTGAGTGCCGCCGGATCCCTGCACACCGGAGCCGGGCTTGATGGCAACCTGCAGGTGAGTTTTGCCGCCGATCAAGGTGCCCTCAATCAGCTTGGCTTGACCAGCCACGGGACGGCGCTCGCCTACCAGGTCAGCGGCCAGACTCTCACCGCCAGCGCAGGGGGCGTGACCGTCTTCACCCTGACCCTGGCCAACGACGGCAGCTATCGCATCGTCTGGAACCAGAGCCTGGATCACGGCCAGGATAGCCTGAGCCTGCCCTTTGCCCTGGAGTACCGCGACAGCGACGGGGATCTTGTGAGCGCCAATCTCACCGTCAACCTGGTGGACAGCACACCGCCGGACTTCACCATCGCCCCCATCAGCCTCACGGAGGATGATTTCACCAATCCGGCGGCGGTGGTGGGACAGAGCCAGTTCGTGGTGGGCCATCAGTCCGATCCCTTGGTGGCAACAAGTGCCGTCTTCGCGGATCAGAGTGCAACCCTGGCCCGTCTCAACGGCAGCGGCATCAGCAGCGACGGCCACGCCTTGACCTTCGAATTCACCGGTGATCGCCTGCTGACGGGTTATTACCTGGATGGCAATGGCAAGCGGGTCGAGGTGCTGAAGGCCGAGCTGACCGCCAGCCAACATGGCAGTGATATCGACGGCAATGTCACCGTCTCCCTCAATGGGCCTCTGGACCATCAGGGCAGCGACCAGCTCTCCCTCGGGCTCACCGTTTCCGCCAAGGAGATCGACGGCGACGAGACCCGCGCCGACCTGGTTGTCTCCATCAGCGACGGTGTGGATCCCCGCCTTGGCATCGACAGCGGGGTCACCTTGCAGGAAGGGGCCTCAGGCCAGACCCTGGATGGCCAGTTGCCGGTGAGCGTGGGCAGCGATCGCCTGGTGTCGCTCAACTTCGAGGCGAGCCAGCCCGGCCTGAATGGCCTCACCAGCGGCGGCCAGCCGACCCACTATCAGGTCAACGGCAACGTCATCACCCTGCTGGATGCGGGCGGCAAGACCATTCTGACCGTGACCCTGGGGCTGGATGGCAAGTACCAGGTGGTGCTCGACGGCGTGCTGGATCAACCGGTCAGCACCAACAGCGTCAACCTGGGGTTGCAGGTGCAAGGCACCGATTTTGACGGGGACAAGAGCAACCTTGGCACCCTCAATATTCATATCACCGACGGCGTGCTGCCCCAGGTCGACCCCGTCTCCCTCACCCTGGTGGAGGACAGCGACTGGAGCGCGGCCCAGACCCTCAGTGGGGATCTCAATATCACCGCCGGGGCCGACCCTCTGGTCAACATCGCATTCGATGCCAGCCAGCCCGGCCTGCAGGGGCTCACCAGCGGCGGCCAGCCCGTGGTCATCACCATCAGCGGCAACAGCATCAGCGGCACCGTCAACGGCCAGAACGTCTTCACGTTGACGCTGGATCAGAACGGTCACTACGTCTTCACCCTGAACCAGCCGCTGGATCAGGGAAGCGCAGACAGTCTGCTCAAGGCGGGCTTCACCCTCACCGACAGTGACGGAGATAAAGTCTCCTCCACCCTGAGCGTTGCCATCGGCGACGGGGCCAATCCGGTCATCAGCGCCGTGACCGGCACCGAGATGACGGAGGCGAACCAGGGGGACGGCGCGGTGGTGAGCGCCATGAGCTTCACCGTGAGCCACGGGGCTGATGCGCTCGATACGAGCAGCCTCAAATTCGATATCGCCGCCATTCAGCAGAGCCTGGATGGCAAGTACAGCAGCCACGGCAGCCCGGTTACCTTCACCCTGGACGCCAACGGCGATCTGGTGGGGACCAGCGCGGACGGCCGCGAGGTGCTGCGGGCCGAGCTGGATTTGGTGGAGAGCAACGGCAACTGGAGCGTCACCGCCAAGGTGACCCTGGGGGCCGAGCTGGATCACCAGGGCAGCGAATCCCTTGACCTGCCGCTCACCGTCACCCTGACCGACAAGGATGGGGACAGGGTCTCCACCGACTTGCCGCTCACCATCAAGGATGGCCATGCGCCGCACTTCGTGGCGGGCAGCGGAGTGAGCCTGGATGAGCGTGGGCTCGACGGCCACAACACCCTGACCGGCACTGGCCACTTCCAGGTCAATGCGGGTTCGGATCGGGTGAGCGAGGTGTCGTTTGCCGATATCAGCGAGCAGCCGGCCCTGACCGCCCTGGGTCAGAGCGTTAAATACGAGCTGGTCGACGGCGATGCCAGCATCCCGGGCAACCAGGTGCTGAAGGGCTATGTGGAAGTCAATGGCCAGCGCGTCGAGGTGCTTCAGGTCGAACTGGTGGGCAAGCTGGACAACGCCGCCAGCAACGATTTTGACTACAAGGTGACCCTCTATCAGGGGGTTCACCAGAGCGGTGGCAACGCCACCGACCTGCCGTTCAAGCTCAACATCGTCGACAGCGACAAGGGCAGCGGCAACAACGACAGCACCACGGGTACCCTCAACATCCGCATTTCGGAAGGGGACAAACCGACCCTCACCCTGACCGGCGTGACGGTGAGTGAAGGGCGCTTCGACGGTGCCGGCAACAACCAGACCGGCGATGATCAGCATGCCACTGGCACCCTGACCATCACTGCAGACTCCGATCCCGTGGTGGACGTGCGGCTGACCCTCTCGGGCCAAGTCGTGGATGGGAGTGGCAAGGCCATCACCCACAACGGCGAGACCCTCACCTGGCAAGAGGTGGCGGGCAGCAACGGCCACAGCTTCCAGGCAGTGACTGCGAGCGGCACCCTGGTGCTGACGGTGACCCTGCCGAGCGTGCCAGGGCGCATCGAAGCCCACACCCAGGCAACCTTGGACTACCAGGTGACGGTACACACCAACCTGGATCACGGGGCGGATGACAAGCTCAACCTGAGCCTGCCGGTGAAGGTGACCGACAGCGATGGCAGCGTGATCACCGGCAGCACCACGGCGGTGATCACCGATGCGGCCGATCCTCATCTTGGCATCGACAGCGGGGTCACCTTGCAGGAGGGCGGGGCCAGCCAGACCCTGGATGGCCAGCTGCCAGTGAGCGTGGGCAGTGATCGCCTGGTGTCGCTCAACTTCGAGGCGAGCCAGCCCGGCCTGAATGGCCTCACCAGCGGCGGCCAGCCGACCCACTATCAGGTCAACGGCAACGTCATCACCCTGCTGGATGCGGGCGGCAAGACCATTCTGACCGTGACCCTGGGGCTGGATGGCAAGTACCAGGTGGTGCTCGACGGCGTGCTGGATCAACCGGTCAGCACCAACAGCGTCAACCTGGGGTTGCAGGTGCAAGGCACCGATTTTGACGGGGACAAGAGCAACCTTGGCACCCTCAATATTCATATCACCGACGGCGTGCTGCCCCAGGTCGACCCCGTCTCCCTCACCCTGGTGGAGGACAGCGACTGGAGCGCGGCCCAGACCCTCAGTGGGGATCTCAATATCACCGCCGGGGCCGACCCTCTGGTCAACATCGCATTCGATGCCAGCCAGCCCGGCCTGCAGGGGCTCACCAGCGGCGGCCAGCCCGTGGTCATCACCATCAGCGGCAACAGCATCAGCGGCACCGTCAACGGCCAGAACGTCTTCACGTTGACGCTGGATCAGAACGGTCACTACGTCTTCACCCTGAACCAGCCGCTGGATCAGGGAAGCGCAGACAGTCTGCTCAAGGCGGGCTTCACCCTCACCGACAGTGACGGAGATAAAGTCTCCTCCACCCTGAGCGTTGCCATCGGCGACGGGGCCAATCCGGTCATCAGCGCCGTGACCGGCACCGAGATGACGGAGGCGAACCAGGGGGACGGCGCGGTGGTGAGCGCCATGAGCTTCACCGTGAGCCACGGGGCTGATGCGCTCGATACGAGCAGCCTCAAATTCGATATCGCCGCCATTCAGCAGAGCCTGGATGGCAAGTACAGCAGCCACGGCAGCCCGGTTACCTTCACCCTGGACGCCAACGGCGATCTGGTGGGGACCAGCGCGGACGGCCGCGAGGTGCTGCGGGCCGAGCTGGATTTGGTGGAGAGCAACGGCAACTGGAGCGTCACCGCCAAGGTGACCCTGGGGGCCGAGCTGGATCACCAGGGCAGCGAATCCCTTGACCTGCCGCTCACCGTCACCCTGACCGACAAGGATGGGGACAGGGTCTCCACCGACTTGCCGCTCACCATCAAGGATGGCCATGCGCCGCACTTCGTGGCGGGCAGCGGAGTGAGCCTGGATGAGCGTGGGCTCGACGGCCACAACACCCTGACCGGCACTGGCCACTTCCAGGTCAATGCGGGTTCGGATCGGGTGAGCGAGGTGTCGTTTGCCGACATCAGCGAGCAGCCGGCCCTGACCGCGTTGGGCCAGAGCGTCAAATACGAGCTGGTCGACGGCGATGCCAGCATCCCGGGCAACCAGGTCCTGAAGGGCTATGTGGAAGTCAATGGCCAGCGCGTCGAGGTGCTTCAGGTCGAACTGGTGGGCAAGCTGGACAACGCCGCCAGCAACGGTTTTGACTACAAGGTGACCCTCTATCAGGGGGTTCACCAGAGCGGTGGCACTGCGACCGACCTGCCGTTCAAGCTCAACATCGTCGACAGCGACAAGGGCAGCGGCAACAACGACAGCGCCACGGGCACCCTCAACATCCGCATTTCGGAAGGGGACAACCCGACCCTCACCCTGACCAGCGTGACGGTGAGTGAAGGGCGCTTCGACGGTGCCGCCAACAACCAGACCAGCGATGATCAGCATGCCACCGGCACCCTGACCATCACCGCGGACTCCGATCCCGTGGTGGACGTGCGGCTGACCCTCTCGGGTCAAGTCGTGGATGGGAGTGGCAAGGCCATCACCCACAACGGTGAGACCCTCACCTGGCAAGAGGTGGCGGGCAGCAACGGCCACAGCTTCCAGGCAGTGACTGCGAGCGGCACCCTGGTGCTGACGGTGACCCTGCCGAGCGTGCCGGGGCGCATCGAAGCCCACACCCAGGCAACCCTCGATTACCAGGTGACGGTACACACCAACCTGGATCACGGTGCCGACGACAAGCTCAACCTGAGCCTGCCGGTGAAGGTGACTGACAGCGATGGCAGTGTGATCACCGGCAGCACCACTGCGGTGATCACCGATGCGGCGGATCCCGTGATCACAGCCATCGAGGGGGTGACCGTCAAGGAGTCGGACCTCAACGGGGGCAGTGGCCAGCATGGGGGCACCAGCCCGTCAGGCACGGGAGAGGTTGCCATCGGCCAGGTGACGATCGCCGCCGGGAGTGACCGGGTGGTTTCCCTGCAACTGGATGTAGCCCGCTTCAACGCCCTCAATACCCTGACGTCGGGGGGCAAGGCGGTCACCATTGGGGCAGACAGCCAGCCGGGTGTCTACCTTGGCAAGGACAGCGCAGGCAAGCTCATCTTCAAGCTGACCCTGGATGTCTCCGGCCGCTACACCTTCGAGCTGACCGGCAATCTGGATCACAGCGTCCAGGGCAAGGATCTGCTGGATATCCAGCTGCCATTGCAGGCACGGGACAGTGACGGGGATCTGAGCGCCGAAGTGATCGGTCATGTGAGCGTGCAGGACGACGTGCCGGTGGCCGTCGATGCCGGCAAGACCCTGAATGAAGGGGCGAAAGTGACCGGCGATCTGCTGGCCACTGCCAGCGAGGGGGCGGATGATGCGGTGGTGAGAGCGGTGACCATCAATGGCACCGAGCACCCCATCGCCGCCACGGGCAACACCACCATCTCGTTGACAGACGGCACGGGGCAGATCATCGGCACCCTGGTGATCAATGCCGAGGGTGACTACAGCTTCACCGCCAAATCGGGCATCGATCACAGCAACAGCACCCTGGTACAGCAGATAGGCTTCCACCTTGTGGATGGCGACGGAGATACCGACGACGGTCTTCTGACCCTGACCATCCGGGACGAGGCTGGCAAGCTCACCGTGAGCGCAGTCACTGGCCAGGAGGATGCGGGGGCGAGCGATCCGGGCCAGGGGATCCCCATCACCATGAACCTGGATGTGGGGGATTTCGATCGGGGCGAGCATGTGGAGCAGTTGCTTATCCAGGCGCCAGCCAACGCCCAGGGCACCTTCTATTTCAACGGCGTCGCACTGACCACCATCACCCAGGGGGGCAAGACCTGGTATGAGGTGCCGCCGGCGGCCATGGTGGCGGTGGCCAACACCGATGACAAGTTCCAGCTCACCGGTGTCACTTTTGTGCCGAACCACGACTACTCGAGCTACAACAACGGAGGTGCTGCGCTGCGCTTCCCGGTGCAGTTGCAGGTGGGGGTCACCGAGGGGAGCAAGCCCCCGGTGCTGACCGGCAATCTGGACATCACGGTGCAGGGCATTGCCGACAAACCCCTGTGGGATGCGGGCAGCACGCACCAGCACTACACCACGGACGAGGACAGCAGCGGCATCGCCCTCAACGTCAAGGCGGGTCTCACCGATACGGACGGCTCCGAGACCCTGAGCTACCAGATCAAATGGGCGTCCGGCCAGGGCACGCTGACCCTGAACGGCAAGGTGCTCACCCCGGGGGCGAACGGCCTCTATACGGTGGCCGGTGGCGACATCAACAAGGTGACGGTGGTGCCCGGCAAGGACTACAGCGGTGACATCAAGCTCATTGTGACCCCGGTCAGCACCGAGAAGACCCCGGTGGTGACCGGCAAGGAGACGGCCCTCGGCGATCCGCTGGAGGTGATTGTCAACGTGAACCCGCTGGCGGACGACGCCAAGCTGACGGTGCGCGAGATCCAGGGCAAGGAAGATACCCTGATCGATCTGGGCAGCAAGATTGGGCTCGCCCATCTGGGAGACACCACAGATGGCTCCGAGCAGCTGTTCGTGCGCATCAGCGGCCTGCCCGCCGGTGCCACCCTGCTGCTGGGTGGAGTGGCGGTCACCCTGGATGCCAACGGCTATTACGAGGTGCCCTATGGCCGCATCAATGACCTCAAGTTGCAGCCGCCCAAAAACAGCAACGTCGATTTCGATCTCACCATCAAGGGGGTGGTGAAGGACACCGCCATCCTGACCGATGCCAGCGGCCAGACCCACACCGTGGTGAACGAGAAGGAGACCGGCAGCCAGAGCCTGCACGTGGATCTGGTGGGGGTGGTGGATGAACCCCATTTCGATCTCAATACCACCGACTGGACCCAGGATGGCAACGGCTACAGCATCACCATCCAGGAGGATGGCCGGGCGCCCCTTGACTTCAAGCTCACCTCGGGGGAGTGGACGGATACCCCGCTCGATCACTCGGAAACCCTTAACCTGGTGCTGGAAGGGCTGCCGGAAGGGGCCAAGGTATTCGACGGCAGTGGCAAGGAGCTGACCCTGACCTTCGCCGGGCTCGATGGCAAGGGCAATCCCCTCTATCAGGTGGATGTGACCAGCCTTGGCAACCTGCAGATCCAGCCGCCCCCCAACAGCACCGCCGATCTGCACCTGGTCGGCCACGTGGTGGTGACCGAAAATGACGGCGACCACAAGAGTTTCGACGTGCCCCTCACCATCAAGGTGGAGCCGGCCATCGACGCCACCGACTATGCCAAGACCAGCCATGGCCTGGAGGATCAGTTCACCGTCCTCGACTGGCAGCCTGACCTGACCGACGGCGCCGAGAAGGTGACCCACCTCAGCCTTTCCGGTATCGAACCCGGGTATGAAGTCTGGATCCGCGTGGGTGGGGTCGAGACCCAGCTGACCGTGAGCGGTGGCGCCGTGGACTTGAGCGACGCCGAGCTGCAAAGCCTGCTCGGCGGTGGCCAGCTGCTGGTGAAAGGGCCCGAAGACAGCGACAGGGACACCACCCTCCAGAGCCATGTCACGGTGACACAAGTGGATGTGGACTCCAGCGCCACTGCCCAGAAGGTGATCGACGGCACCTTGCATGTGGATATCCAGGCGGTGGTGGAGCCTGATGGCAACCTGGTGCAGACTGGTCAGCTGGAGAGCCCGGACGGGCACGACATCCCGCTGGACGGCGTCTTCGTGTTCGAGGATCTGGACCCCAGCAGCGATGAGGTCATCGACTACCTGGTGATCAGCGATCTGCCCCCCGGCTTCGTGGTGGTGGGCGGCATCAACGATGGCAAGGGCAACTGGACGGTGCCCCACGACGCCCTCGGCAGTTATGCCTTGCGCTCGCCGGATGGCTTCACCGGCACCGTCACCTTCAAGGTGAGCGCCAGGGTGGTCGACCTTGGTGACAACAACGAGGGGGATGTGAGCGCCCCGGCCTATCGGGAGATCACCGCCAGCGCCGACTTCCATGGCGCGACCCACTCGGGTCAGGTGGCCGCCGATGTCGATTTTGACAACAGTACCCCCATCACCGGGGTGGAGGATCACGGCGTCAACTTCGGCAGCCAGCTCAAGCAGATGGTGACCCTGGGCACAGCGGACATCGGGGACGATGAGCTCAGCATCGTCATCACTGGTCTCCCTCCGGGCGTCAACGTACAGGGGCTCACCTATGACTTCGTCAACGGCGAGTACCTCATCAAGCTGCCGGGCGGCCTCGATGATCTCGACCGCCTGACCCTGACCCTGCCGCAAGACTATGCCGGTGACGGCCTGCACTTCAATGTGCGCCTGGTCAACACCGACACCGTGAGCGGTGACACCAAGATGGTGGAGAAGGACGTCACCCTCTCCATCACCCCGGAGGTGGACATCAACGGCGGGGCGGACGGCCTGCCGGAGCTGCAACTGAACGTGAAGGACGTAAACGGCGACGGCCAGCCTGACAACCTGGAAGACACCGACATTCATCTCGATCTCTCGGTCAAGCTCGCCGACATCAGCCCCTCGGTGGCCGATGGCGGTTTCGAGACCGTGGAGCAGGTGGTCGTGACCGTGGATCCCCAATATGGTCACTTCCTCGACAAGAACGGCCAGCCGGTCTCCACCCTCACGGTGAACGACCCGGCTGATCTCAAGGATCTGGTGTTCGTGCCCAAGCAGCACTTCAGTGGCCATGTGCCGCTCGATGTGAAGGTCGATATCCTCGACACCGCCACCACGGGCACGGATCGGGGGAGCTGGAGCGGCAACGTGAGCTTCGAGGTGCTGCCGGTCAACGATCCGGCCAACCTCACGGTCCAGAACGTCACGGGCCAGGAAGATGGCAGCGTGAGCCTGGGGGGGCTGGGGGCCAGCCTCATCGACAACGATGGCTCCGAGCAGATCGTCGGGCTGCAGATCAAGGGGGTGCCGGATGGCTTCACCCTGTCCGCCCCGGCGGTCAACAACGGCGGTGGGGTGTGGCAGGTGCCTGTGGGCACCGACTTCTCCAAGCTGACCCTGATCCCGCCTGCGGACTTCAGCGGCACCGTGGATCTGACCCTGAGCGCCTTCACCCTGGACAAGGGGCTGACCCTGCCCCTTGAAACCAGTGCGGGCTTCACCGTCACCGTCAATCCGGTGGGGGATGCGGTCATCACCGACATGCAGGAGCAGGCGAGCGGCACCGAAGGGGATGTGATCACCCTGAACCTGGGGGTGGAGACCCGGGATACCCAGGCTACCGGCGGCAATGCCGGCAATGTGCACGAGAACGGGCCCGAGCAGGTGCGCGTCACCCTGGAAGGGGTGCCGGACGGGGCAGAAATCCGCCTGCCGAGCGGGGTGAGCGGCACCGTAGTGGATCTCGGCGGTGGCCGCTGGCAGGTCACCACGGATGGGGGCAAGCTCGACGCGGTGGAGCTCGTGACCAACGACGCCAACGGCGCCATGGCGATCAAGGTGACGGCCCAGAGCCTGGACAACGGTGCCCTCGGCCCCGAAGTGAACGGCACCATCCATCTCGATGTGAGCCCGGTCAACGACGCCCCCGTCAACGTGCTGCCCGATGATCCCCAGGTGGCCCAGGAGGACGAGCCGTTCGTCATCCAGGGTCTGCAGGTCAAGGACGTGGATGCGGGCAACGGCATCATGGAAGTTCGCCTCTCGGTGGAGCACGGCACCCTGACCCTGCCGGCCGGGAGCGGCGTGACCCTGACCGGCAACGGTACCGGCGATGTGGTGCTGACCGGCAACGGTACCGGCGATGTGGTGCTGACCGGCACGCTGGCGGATCTCAATGCCCTGCTCTCGGGCGGCGTCACCTATCAGGGCGACCCGGACTTCCATGGCAATGACGCCTTGACCATGGTGACGGACGATAGGGGCAATACCGGCAGCGGTGGCGCCCTGAGTGACACCGATGTGCTGCCCATCCTGGTACAACCGGTCAACGATGCCCCCGTCAACCAGCTGCCAACGACGCCCCAGGTGGCGCAGGAAGATCAGCCCTTCACCATTCACGGGCTGCAGGTGAGCGATGTGGATGCGGGCAACAGCCCCCTCTCTGTCACCCTCTCCGTGCTGCACGGTACCCTGGAACTGGCGGCGGGCAGTGGCGTGACGGTGAGCGGCAGCGGCAGCAACACCCTGGTGCTGAGCGGTTCCCAGGATGCCATCAATGCCTTGCTCGCAGGGGGCGTGACCTATCAGGGCGAGCAGGACTTCAATGGCCAGGATGCCCTGACCATGGTGACCAATGATCTTGGCAACACCGGCAGCGGTGGCCCCCTGAGCGATACCGACGTGCTGCCCATCGAGGTTGAGCCAGTCAATGATGCCCCTGTCACCCAGGTGCCGGGCTCATTGCAGGTGAAAGAGGATGGCTCCCTGTCGCTCACCGGGATCAGCGTGAAGGACGTGGATGCGGGCAGTGCGCCCATCTCCATGGTGCTGCGGGTGGAGCACGGTGTGCTGACCCTGCTGGGGGCGGCAGGGGCCGTCTCGGTGCAGGGGGCGGGGACCAGCGTGGTGACCCTGGTCGGGTCGCTTGATGATCTCAACGGTCTGTTGGCAGGCAACCTGCACTACGAGCCAGCCAGGGACTTCTGGGGTCAGGACAACCTGAGCATCACCACCTCGGATCAGGGCAATACCGGTGCCGGTGGCGTCCTGACCAACAGCGCCCAGATTGCCATCCAGGTGACGGCCGAGCCGGACGATCCCCAATTGGGGGTCGGCACCCACGATATCCTTGCGTTGCAAGGGGCCTGGGTGCCGCTCAACCTCAGCGCCAGCGTGGTCAATCCGGCCCCGGGTGAGCTGTCGGTGCGGATCCAGAACCTCGGCAGCGCCCAGGTGGTGGACGAGCACGGCCAGAGCGTCGGCCACGCGGATGGCAACGACTGGTTGCTGCCGATGGACCAGTCCGTGCCCATCTACCTCAAGGATCTGCCGGCGGGGGATCATGCCCTCACCCTGAGTGCCGAATCCAGCCTGGGTGGCGGCACCCTGAGCTCGGCCACGGAGACCATCACCATCCACAGCCAGAGCGGTCACGATCTGCTGGGCTCGGATCAGGGGGACTGGCTGTTCGGCTCCTCCGGCAATGATCGCCTCCTGGGCGGCATGGGAGATGATGTGCTGCGGGGCGGTCAGGGCAACGACATCCTGACCGGTGGCGCCGGCAGCGATCTCTTCGTGTGGGGCAGTGGCGACGAGGGGACGACGGCCTCTCCGGCGATAGACACCATCACCGACTTCCGTCCCCAGGAGGGGGACAGGATCGATCTGGCGGACCTGCTCAAGGGGGTGACCGACAACAGCGTGGATGGCCTGCTGGGTCATCTCCAGGCATCGGTGACCAGCACCGGCAATGGCCTGAGTGACGTGAGCCTGTCGGTCTCCCCGGCGGGGGATGGCAATGTCACCCAGCAGATCACCCTGAAGGACGTGGATCTGAGTGGCTGGAACCTGAGCGGTTCCTCCTCTCACGACATCCTGCAATCCATGCTGGATCAGCACAGCCTGATCATCCAGCACCCCTGATGGGGTGAGATGATGCAAAGAGCCGGCGAATGCCGGCTCTTTTTTTGGCTGAATATGCTGGCTTGATATTTCCTGGTGGTGGTAATGGGATATGGTTTTTAACAGAGTGGGTGTTGTTGCTGCTTTTCACTGTGTGGGTGGTTCAAACAACCAAAGGAATTCGCCGCCCGGGCCTTGCCGCGCCGATCCCGGTCAATGCCGGCCAGAGGGGGAGCTGACATTGACCGGGGTGTGTCGCTTCCAAGCCGGTGCCCGTGATGATGGGCGGACCGGGGGGATGGCGGTCAGGCCAGCGCCCGTGCCAGCAGGTGCACCGGGTGTTCGCAGCGAAACGACGTGCTCATCTCGATCTGCCACTTGCAGGTCTCGCAGTCGGTGATGACCAGATCGGGTTTGAGCCGGTTTATCTGATCAAACAGCCCCTGACCGATGGCCTGGCTGGTGTCGTAGTTCTCGGACTTGAAGCCGTAGGTGCCGGCGATGCCGCAGCACTGGGAGTCCAGCACCGTCACCTTGACGCCGGGGATGGCCCGCAGCAGCTCGAGGGTGTAGATGACGCCCCCCATCTTCTCCAGGTGGCAGGGGGTGTGGTAGGCGATGTGCAGATTGAGGGGCTTCATGGCCGGTTTGTTGCCCCGATCGAACTCGTTCCACAGGAAGCGGGTCACCAGCGAGATGCGATCGCGCACCTTGTGGTTGTCCTGCTCCAGCAGGTGGGGATATTCGTCCCGCAGGGTGAAGCCGCAGGTGGAGGAGGTGGCCAGCAGCGGCATCTCGTTGCCGAGCAGGGTGTTCTCCAGCTGTTTGATGTTGAAGGCCGCCTGCTGCTTGGCCTTGTCCATGAAGCCGTTGGCAATCAGCGGCACGCCGCAGCACTTCTCCCGCTCCAGCAACTGGACGCCGATGTTCATGGCGTTGAGCACCTGCACCAGCTCCTTGCCGAGTTGCGGGTGGTTGTAGTTGACGTAGCAGCCGTGGAAGTAGGCGATCTGGCGCGCAAAGCGGGCCTGAGTCGCTTTCTGCTTCTTGTACCAGCCGCGGAAGGTACCCTGGGAGTATTTGGGCAAGTCCCGGTGGGAGGAGACCCCCAGCGCCTTGTCCAGCACCTGCTTCATCGGCTTGAGGCCGGTGGTGAAGTTGACCACCGGGGCCATCAGGGTGGACATGCTGCCCATCAGATCCGTGTGGGAGAGCACGAACTCGCGGATCCCCGGTTTGAAGCCGCTGTACTGGTGCTTGGCCTTGGCGATGATGTCGCCGATGCGCACCCCGCTCGGGCAGGCCACTTCGCAGCGCTTGCAGTTGGTGCAGTATTTGAGGGCGCTGTCAAAGAGCTCGGGACTCTTGATGCGCAGCCGCTCCCCATCCGGGCCCGCCTGCTTGGGGCCGGGGTAGGCCGGGTTGGCCTTGGCCACCGGGCAGTAGGCGGTACAGACGGTGCATTTGATGCACTGATCGAAAGTCTGGTTGGCATGATCCAGTAGCATGTCAGTTCTCCTCCCGTTGGGTGTGAAGGCACGGGATATGGGGCGAAATCATCATCGGGCTGAACTCAAAATGTGACCGGCGGCCTGCCAGCCGGTGGCGACCGCGACACTTGAGCCAGAGCCCTCTTTGGATTGGGCATCGTCGTGGGCCAGCACGCCGTGTCGTTGGAGTGGGAATATGTGATTCATCTCAGCCCTCCGCCAGAATATGGCCAGCGGCTTGCCAGCCGGTGGCAACGGCCACGCCGGAGCCGGAACCTTCTTTATTGGGGTCATAGTGCGCCAGCACGCTGCCCGCGCCGTAAAGGTTGGTGAGGGGCCTGCCGCCGCGCAGCACCCGCAGCCGCTCGTCGGTCTTGACCCCGAAGCCCATGAAGGGGTGGTGGTCGAACAGGCGGCGGCCGGCCCAGGCGTCGCGCTCGGCAAGGCTCAGTACGTCGGCATCGAAGATGGGTTCACGAATGCCCCCGAGGCGCGACTCCAGTCCGCGGCTGAAGAAGCTGCCGGAGGCGAGCACGAAGTGGTCCGCCTCGAACAGCTGATCCTCCCCGTGCTGGCTGTGCACCCCGATCACCTTGTCGCCGTCATAGCGAGCGCCCAGCACCCGCTCGCTGGTGAGGAAGGTGCCGCCAAGGGCCATGAAGCGGCGCTTGAGGGCCTCCTGCATCCGCATGCCGATGAGGGACGGCGGCATGGTGGCCACCTCCTTGATGGTGCAGCCGGTGCGCCGTTCCAGCTCGCTCAGACGCGGGCCGACCAGCCCCAGCGACAGGCAGGCGGGCAGCACGATATGGCGACAGCCGGGCATACCGCATCCCTGCACCATGCGGCTGATCTCGCGGGCCAGATCCGCCAGCAGGTCCTGCTGGCCAGGCCCCTGCTTGTCGAACAGGCGGGCGATGTCGGCGGAGCGAAACTCGTGGGGATTGCGGCTGAACTGGGCGAGCTGGGGCAGGCGAATTTCCCCGGTCAGGATGCGGCTGTGGGCAAAACGGGCGTGGATCGCGAGATTCGCCGCCGCGAGCGCCGGGTGAAAATCGCGAAACCCTTCCAGGGTGGCGAGCAGGATGGCGTCCGGGGCGGGGGCATCGGTCATGCAGGCGCAAGTGTCGGGGGAGAGCCAGGTGGATTTCAGGGTGCCGATGGGGGTCAGCCGCTGGTGGTTGTGCTCCTGGCGCATCAAGGGTAGCCCCTCTTCTGCGCAGTGGCGTTGCAGGTCGGCCAGACTCCCCTCGATATTCTGCATCCCCACCTTGCTGTAAGGGTGATCCGGATGGGCCGCCATGAAGGCGGGCAGGGCGGCGCGGGGATCCCCGTCGCTCTCCAGCAGATCCACCGAGCCGGAGGAGAAGTGCAGGGCGCTCTGGCCGGAGGCCATCAGCAGGGTCTTCTGGCCCGCCTCGGCGAGGCGCAGGGCTGCGGAGAGGCCCGCCATGCCGCCGCCGATCACGATGCTGTCAAATTTCATGGCTGCGCTCCTTGGTGGAATTGGCGGTGCTGGCATCGAGCGGGAAGGGGGGCTCGCTCACCAGGTGGGGGGCCGTCCACTCACCAAGGCCGAACAGCCCTTCATAGATCCAGTAGGTAAATTCGGCTTCCCGCAGGGCATCGCCCCACAGCACCGGCCGGGTGCCCTTGTAGCGCTCCTCCAGGAACTGGCGCAGCATGACGCAGGCCTGACGACCGTCCGCCTTGCCGTACTCCTGCATCAGGCCGGCGGCGCGATAGGCGCACAGCTCCCCCTGACAGGGGCCCATGCCGAGGCGGGTGCGGCGGCGCAAGTCCACCAGGTTGTCCACGTCGAGCTCCCGCAGGGCATATTCAATCTCGCCCGCGGTGACCATCTCGCACTCGCAGATGAGGGCGTTGGCCTTGGGGTTGTCGCGGAAAAAGGCGATGACCCGCTCGCCGTGGCGGTACTGGGCCGAGCCTTCGGCGGGTACCGAGAGACCGGGGGCGGAGACCTTCTCCGGATCCCGCGAGCCGGGCAGGCTCAGCTCGGCGGTGCGGCAGGGCTTGCTGTTGCCAAGCTTTTTGGCAAGCAAGTCGGTGGCCCATTCGGCCATCAGCCGGTAGGTCATCAGCTTGCCGCCGGTGATGGTGTTGAAACCCTGGAGGCCATCTCGCTCGGCGTGATCCAGCAGCACGATGCCACGGCTGATGTTGCGGCCGGACTCGTCGCCATCCACCGCCACCAGGGGGCGAACGCCGGCGTAGGCCCGCAGCAATCGGGTGCGGGCCATGATGGGGGCGAGCTTGATCCCCTCGCGCAGCAGCACCTCCACCTCTTCGGGCTCGACGGTGAGCTGGTCAATCTTGTGGTAATCGATACGGCTCGACGTGGTGCCAATGAGGGAGATGGTATCGCCCGGCACCAGGATGTCCGCGTCCGCCGGTTTGCGGCAGCGGTTGAGCACCAGCTGGTTGAGGCGGTAATCCATGATGAGCAATGAGCCCTTGGCGGGGAACATGCGGATGCCGAGGTCGGCATACTCGCAGATCTGCTGGCCCCAGATGCCGGCGGCGTTGATCACCTCCTGGCACTCCACCTCGAACGCTTCGCCGGTGCGGGTGTTGATGGCCTTGACCCCGTGCACCCTATCCTGGGTGCGCAAAAGCCCCAGCACCTTGCTGTGAGTGAAGATGCGGGCGCCGTGCTCCTTGGCGTCCAGCACGTTGGCAGCGGCCAGGCGGAAGGGGTCGACCGTGCCGTCCGGCACCTGGATGGCACCGATCAGCGCCGGGTTGACGTTGGGTTCAAGGCGCAGCGCCTCGGCGGGATCCAGCTGGCGGGCGTCGATGCCTGCCAGGGCGCAGGCGTCCATGAAGGTATTTTGAAAATGGATGTCATCTTCCGGCAGGGTGATGAAGAGGCCGCCGGTGTCCTCGACGCAGTGGCTGGCGATCCTCTTGAGGATGCGGTTCTCCTGAATGCATTCGCGGGCGGACTCCTGATCCGTCACCGCGTAGCGGGCGCCGGAGTGGAGCAGGCCATGGTTACGGCCCGTGGTGCCGGCGGCGATGTCGTCCCGCTCAAGCAGGATGCAGTCGATGCCGCGCAGCGCGCAATCGCGCATGATGCCGGCGCCGGTGGCGCCCCCCCCTATGATGACGACTTGTGTGGTGATTCTTTTCATTCGTGCCCGTCTCATCTCTTCCAGATGAGGCCAGTGTGGCGCCTCCACGACGTAAAATGTTTGATATGGGCCAAATTAATGTTCGTAAACGCTCATTAAGTGTGAGGTGATGAGCGAAATGTGATGAACCTCACGTCACCGTCGAGGCGGGCAGGGGAAAGCATGACGGGAGGGGAGAAGGCCAGCCCGGGGGCTGGCCAGAGGGCGGCGTGGGGGAAACCTCAGCCGCAGCACTTCTTGAACTTCTTGCCGCTGCCACAGGGGCAGGGGTCGTTTCGCCCGACCCGCAGCGGCGCCGGATCCTGCTCGCCGTCGGTGTAGACCCAGCGCCCCTGATGGCGCACGAAGCGGGAGCGCTCATGAAGGCAGTGACGTTCGTCCCCCTCAAGGAACCAGGCTTTGAATTCCACCATGCCGAGGATGTCATCGGGGCCGCCCTGGCTGGCGAGGATCTCGAGGCCATCCCAGCGGGTGTCGGCCGATGAGAGGTCGGCCGCGGTCAGCCCGTTCAGATAGTCCGGGTGCCAGCTGTGTACCAGATATTCTCCCAATCCCAGCACGAAGGCGCTGTAGCGGGATCGCATCAGCTGCTCCGGGGTGGCGGCGGGCTGGCCTGCGTGGAGTACACCGCAGCACTTGGCAAGAAAAAGAGAGGAACCGCAAGGACATAGGTTCATGAGTCAGCTCATCTGGTCGATAATTAAAGGTGGCGGGATTGTAGCGAACGCACTTCCCTTTCGGCCAGCTTCCCATGCCGTTTAGGCAGACATCATGCAGCAATGAACACAGCACAAAGGGTGACACAATGACACTTAAGCAGAAGATCCTGTTACTGGGGGCCATCCCCGTGCTGCTGATGGCCCTGGTGGTCAATCTCAGCAACTACCTGGTGGCCAGGAGCGATCTGGAATCGGATCTGGTGGTGGCGCGGGAGAGGGCAATCAAGGAGCGCAAGGCGCTGCTCAGCAGTTATCTGATGCTGGCCAAGACGGCCATCGAGGGCAGCTACGGCAAGCCTGACAGCCCCGAAGTGCGCCAGCAGGTGAAGGAGATATTGCGGCCGCTGCGCTATGGCAGCGACGGCTACTTCTTTGTCTACGACTATCAGGGCAATACCGTACTGCTGCCGACCCGGCCCGAGATGGAGGGGAAGAACCGCTGGCAGGACAAGGATACCAAGGGTGCCTTCCTCATTCAGGGGATCATCAAGTCGGCGCGGGAAGGAGATGGCTTCTCGGAGTACTGGACCAACAAGCCCTCTATCGGGCGGGATGCCCCCAAGCTCTCCTTCAACCTGGTGCTCGACAAGTATCAGTGGGTCGTGGGCACGGGCTTCTACATCGACGACATCGACAATGAGCTGGCCACCCTGCGCAGCGAGCGGGAGGAGACCATGTATGGCTCCCTGAAAACCGGGGTGCTGTTCATCCTGGTGATCCTGGGGGTGACCCTGGCGGCCACCGTGGTGATCGGCAACCGGGTCACCCGCCCGCTGGCGGATGCGGTTGCCGCACTCAATGACATCGCCGACGGGGACGGGGATCTGACCCAGCGCCTCAAGGTGCAGAGCAAGGACGAGGTGGGGCAGCTGGCCGCCGCCTTCAACCGCTTCGTCGAGCGGATCCAGTCGGTGGTGAGCCAGGTGGGGGAGACCAGCCACCAGTTGCTGGGGGCCGTGGATCGGCTGCATAGCCTGAGCGAGCATGCGGACAGACAGATGCAGGGCCACGGCAAGGAGACGGATCAGGTGGTGACAGCGGTGACCGAGATGAGCTCCACCGCCCAGGAGGTGGCGGCGAGCGCTTCCAACGCCGCCAGCGCCACCAGCGATGCGGCCCGCGAGTCCGATGCGGCCCGCGGCGTGGTGAACAGCGCCATCGGCAGCATCAACCGGCTGGTGGACGAAGTGCATGTGGCGGCCGGGGTCATCGAGCAGCTCGCCCATGAGACCGGCAAGATAGGCTCCGTGGTGGAGGTCATTCGCGGCATCGCCGATCAGACCAACCTGCTGGCCCTCAACGCCGCCATCGAGGCGGCCCGGGCGGGCGAGCAGGGGCGCGGCTTTGCGGTGGTGGCGGATGAAGTGCGATCCCTCGCGGGCCGTACCCAGCAGAGCACCAAGGAGATCAACGAGATGCTCCAGCGCCTGCAGGGCGGGGTGAAGCAGGCGGTGGAGGTGATGCAGGCCAGCGAGGCACGCAGCCAGGAGACGGTGCAGGAGGCGAGCCACATCGCCAGCTCCCTGGACAGCATGGTAGCGGCGGTCGGCACCATCAACGACATGAACATCCAGATCGCCACGGCCGCCGAGGAGCAGCACGCGGTCTCCGAGGAGATCAACAAGAACCTGGTGGCCATCCAGCAGATCGTCAGCGAGCTGACCGAGGCGTCCGGGGAGTCCAGCACCACCACCCGCGCCCTGGCAGGCACGGGTGACAAATTGCGCCAACTCGTCTCCCGCTTCCGTTACTAATCACATTTTTGCCGTCTGGACAGGATTTCCAGACGGCAAATTTGGGGATCGGCGCAGAATGTGTGAAAATCGCGCCATTCGTTCCTTTCGTTAGCCCCAACCCTATGAATGAGATCGTGAAAGGCAGTATCGATTTGATCCGTCAGCTCAACTACGGCCTGGTGTATGCCAGCCTGGAGGAGCACAAGGAGCTGTCCCGTACCGATCTGTCCCGTCTGACCGGCCTGTCGCCGGCCAGCATCACCAAGATCACCCGCGAGCTGCTGGACGGCGGCCTGGTGGTCACCTGCGGCGAGAGCTCGGTGGGGCGTGGCCGTCGCCAGACCCTGCTGCGCATCAACGAGCGCCGCTTCCAGTTTCTCTCCATGCGTCTGGGGCGCGGCTATGTTGACATGGCCCTGTTTGACCTAGCTGGTCACTCCCTGGCGCGCCATCGCCATGTCTTCAACGAGGCGGAGCGTGCCGAGCTGCTGGCCAGCCTGGTGCGGGCCATCGAGGGCTTTTTGCCCAAGAAGGCGCTGCGTCTGGCCTGCATCGCCCTCTGCCTGCCCGGCCAGGTGGAGCGCCACTCCGGCATGGTCAAGCATTTTCCCTATTACGATCTGCGCAACTGGCCCCTCGGTCCCACCCTGCAGGAGGCCTTCTCGGTACCCGTGCTGGTGAGCGGCGACGTGCGCACCTGGATCCAGGCCGAGCGGGAGTGGGGCGCCGCCAGGAACTGCTCGGATGCGGTGCTGGTGTTCGTGCACAACGACATCGGGGTCGGCATGGTGGTCAATGGCCAGCTCATCGAGAGCGAGTCGGCTCTGCTCGGGGATCTCAGCCACCTGCAGCTCGAACCCTATGGCCAGCGCTGCTACTGCGGTGGCTTCGGCTGCGCCTGCACCCTGGTGACCAATCAGGCGCTGGAGGCGCAATATCGGGAGCTGCGCGAACGGATGCAGGAGTTCGATCTGCCCGAAAGCGTCACCATCCGCGAGCTGTGCGAGCTGGCGCTGGCGGGCAACAGCCTGTGTCAGGACATCCTGCAGCAGGCAGCAGGCCGCCTTTCCCGGGTACTGGCGAACCTCATCTGCCTGCTCAATCCGGGCAAGCTGCTGCTCGGGGGGGAGATCACCCGGGCCGATCGACTGCTCTTCCCCATGTTGCACCAGTCCTTGGCAAGCCAGTTGCCCGCCGAGTACCTGGTGCGCCTGCAGATTGAATCCACCCACTTCTACGAAGATCCCACCAAACCCACCTCGGTGCAGGTGCACAAGGCCCTGCGCGATGGCAGTCTGCTGCTCGACTTGTTGCGAGGCGACAAGGAGGCATGAGGCTCGGGTTGCAAGGACGCTTCCTGCTCATTCTCTGTCTGGTCAGTCTGTTGCAACTGGTGTTGCTGAGCGGGGCCAGCTACTACTATGTCGCCGAGCAGCGCTACCGTGAGGTGGGGGATCAGGCCCTGGATGTGGCACGGCTGGTGGCGCGGGAGTCCGGCGTCATCGCCGGGGTGAAGCGGGCGGATACGGTCCGCCTCAATGCCCTGGTGGAGCGGATCCGCGCCGAGGTCGGGGCCAGCTACATCGTCATCGGGGACAGGCAGGCACGCCGCCTGGTGCACCCCAATGCGGACCGGATTGGCAAAGCCATGGTGGGGGATGATCCCGAGCGTGCCCTGCAGGGGGAAGCCTATATCTCCAGGGCCCAGGGGTCCCTTGGGGTCTCGGTGCGCGGCAAGGGGCCCATCCGGGACGAGATGGGCAAGATCATCGGGGTGGTGTCGGTCGGCTATCTGGTGCGGGACATCGATGCGGATCTGCAGGGCTATTTGCGCTTCGGCCTGGCCATGACATTGCTCATTGTGGTACTCAACAGTGTCGCCGCCGCCTGGCTGGCCCGACGCTACAAGAAGGCGATTTTCGGCTTTGAACCCGAGCAGATGGGGCGTCTCTATGCGGAGCTCGACTGTACCCTGCGCACGGTGCGCGAGGGGATCCTCACCATCGACGAGCAAGGGCGCCTCACCTCCCTGAACCCCAACGGCATCAAGCTGCTGCGCCTGGACGACACCACCGCCAGGAGCGCCATCGGCCAGCCCATCGGTCACCTGCTGCCGGGCAGTCGCATGCTCTCCATCCTGCAAGAGCAGACCCCCCAGTTTGACGAGGAGATAGTGCTCAACGGCCAGTCCCTCATCGTCAACCGGTTGCCACTGGTGCGCGAGGGCAAGCTGATCGGCGCCGTGTCGAGTTTTCGGCGCAAGGACGAGCTGGCGGAACTCAGCGCCCAGCTCTCCCAGGTGCAGGCCTACAGCGATCTGCTGCGGGTGCAGACCCACGAGCACAACAACCAGCTCGGGACCATCGCCGGCCTCATTGAGCTCGGGGCCACCCGGGAGGCGCTCGCCTTCATCGGGCGGGAGGCGGCCACCGAGCAGACCCTGCTCGGCTTCCTGATGGGGGCCATCGCCAAACCCAAGGTGGCGGGGTTGCTGCTCGGCAAATACCACAGGGCCCACGAGCTCGGTCTTGAGCTCGTGATCGATCCCGATGCCCGTCTGCACGACATTCCTGCCCGTGTCAGCGGTTCCCAGCTGGTAACGGTGCTGGGCAACCTCATCGACAACGCCTTCGAGGCGACCCGCCGCCACGGTGCGCCCTATCAGCCCATCCGGGTTTCCCTGAGCGATCTGGGGCAGGATCTGGTGCTGGAGGTGGAAGACGGGGCTGGCGGCATCGACCCGCAGTTGGCGGACAGGTTGTTCGAACAGGGGGTCAGCAGCAAGCCCGAGCCAGGACACGGTATCGGGCTCTCCCTGGTGCGCAAGACCCTGGATGCCCTGCAGGGGGAGATCACCATCGAAGCCACGACGCAGGGAAGTTGCGTCGTCTGTTACATTCCCAAGGAGGTGTGAGTGATCAAGATCCTGATCGTCGAGGATGATCCCGCCATTGCCGAGATCCACCGCCGCTTCGTGCAGCGCCTCACCGGTTTCGAGGTGCTGGGGGTGGCGTTGACCCTGTTCGATGCCAGGGAGCAGATAGGGATCCTCCGGCCCGATCTGGTGCTGCTGGATGTCTGGTTGCCCGATGGAGAGGGGTTCTCGCTATTGAGAGAGCTGCGCCAGTCGGGGGCGAGTCTGGATGTGATCCTGCTCACCGCTGCGCGGGAAGCCGCTGCCCTGCAGGAGGCGATGCGCCTCGGGGTGGTGGATTTCATCTTGAAGCCCGTGGTGTTCGAGCGGCTGCGCGACACCCTGGAGAAGTACCGTCAGAGCATCGCCGCCCTGGCGGCGTTGGCCGACATCGACCAGCAGGCGGTGGACACCCTGTTCGGTACGCCGTTGCAGCAGGTGGCGGCAGAGGGACTGCCCAAGGGCATCGATGCTCTCACCCTGCAGCGGGTGCTGGCGGCACTGACTCCGGAGGCCGCCAGTGCCGAGGAGATAGGCAGCCGGATAGGGGTGAGCCGGACCACGGCGCGCCGCTATCTGGAATTTCTGGTGGGGCAGCAACTGGCGAGCCCAGAGCTCGAATATGGCACCGTCGGGCGGCCGGAGCGGCGTTACCGCAAGCCGTGATCCGGTCGCCCGGAACCTGCTGTCCAGACAAGAAAAGAGCGCCTTTCGGCGCTCTTTTTATCAGGGTTTGCTTCCCGTGGGCATCAAGGTCTCTGCGCGTGATGGGCAGGGTTCAGAGGTGGCAGAGGCTCATCGATTCAGTGGCTGGTGGCAGGCTCCCCCTTGGGGGCCCGGCGAGCCTGCCACCACTGCCAGACGGGCAGCAGCAACATGGTCAGGGTGATCACCGTGAAGGCGAGGGTGATGGGGCGCTCCCACAGGAAGCTCAGGCTGCCGTCGTTGATCACCAGGGCCCGGCGCAGGTTGTCCTCCAGCATGCCCCCCAGGATGAAGCCGAGCAGCATGGGGGCCATGGGGAAGGTGAGCAGGCGCAGGCCGATGGCGATCAGTGCAACGATGGCCATCACATGGATGTCCATGGTGTTGAAGGAGACCAGATAGACCCCGGTCAGGGAGAACAGCAGCACCATGGGGATGAGCACGGGGCGCGGCACCGCCAGTACCCGGGCCAGGTAGGGGATGAGGGGGAGGTTCAGGATCAACAGCACCACGTTGCCCAGATACATGGAGATGATCACCGACCAGAAGACGTCCGGATGCTCCATAAACAGACGCGGGCCCGGCTGGATGCCGTAGGCCACCAGGGCGCCCAGAATGAGGGCCGTGGTGCCGGAGCCCGGGATCCCCAGGGTCAGCAGGGGCACGAAGGAGCCGGTGGAGGCGGCGTTGTTGGCCGCTTCTGGAGCGGCCAGGCCGCGCAGGCTGCCCTTGCCGAACTGCTCCTGGCGCTGCTTGCCGGCGATGTTGCGCTCGGCCCCATAGGCCATGAAGGCGGCGATGGTGGCACCGGCTCCCGGCAGCACGCCGATGAGAAAGCCCAGCACCGAGGAGCGGGCGATGGGAGGCGCGATTTCCCTGACCTCTTCCTTGCTCAGCTTGAGGCTGCCGAGCTGCTGCATCTGCCTTGCCTCTTCCTCGCTGTTGTCCTTGCCGGGGCGCAGCACCGCCATCAGGATCTCCGCGAGGGCAAAGGTGGCCATGGCCAGCAGCAGGAAGGAGAAGCCGTCACGCAGATCCGGCAGCCCGAAGGTGAACCTGTCCACCCCGACGCTGCGGTCGATGCCGATGGTGGAGATCATGATGCCGAACAGCGCCATGATCAGCGCCTTGAGCACCTGCCCCTTGCCGGCAAAGGCTGCCACGGCGGAGAGGCCCAGCACCATGAGGGCGAAGTAGTCCGCCGACTGGAAGGAGAGGGAGACCTTGGCGAGCAGGGGCGCCGCCACCATCAGCATGATGGCGGAGAGGGTGCCGCCGGTGAAGGAGGCGTAGGCGGCGATGGCCAGCGCCTTGCCCGCCTGTCCCTTGCAGGCCAGGGGATAGCCGTCGAAGGCGGTGACCACGGTGGCGGAGCAGCCGGGGGCGTTGATCAGGATGGAGGAGGTGGAGCCCCCGAAGATGGCGCCGTAATAGACCCCCGCCATCAAGATGATGCCGGAGGCCGGATCCAGGCCATAGGTGATGGGGATCATCAGGGCGATGGCAGTGACCGGGCCAAGGCCCGGCAACATGCCGATAAAGGTGCCGATGAAGCAGCCAAGCACCACCATCATCAGGTTGACCGGCAGCAGTGCAGTGCCGAGTCCTTGCAAGATTCCGTCTAACATGGTGACTCCTTAGAAACCGAGCAGGGTGAACAGGCGACCCGGCTCCAGATAGACGTTGAGCCCCTTGGTGAGCAGGGCCCAGAAACCGATGGAGAAGGGGACGCTGATCATCAGGCCGTAGCGCAGGCTGGGCTCACCGAGCACCCGGATGCCCACGCTCAGGAAGGCGATGGTCGAGAGCACGAAGCCAAACCAGGTGAGCCCCAATCCGTAAATGACCATGAGCCCGAGCAGGATGAAGACCCGGTGCCAGTCTCCCTCTTCCCGGCGCAGGGGCTCGCCCCCGGGGAAGAGCACCAGCAGCAGGGAGAGCAGCGCCCCGATCCCGGCCAGGGCATAGGGCAGGGTACTGGCGGTGAAGGGTTCGTATTCGTCGCCGGGGTAGCCCGGTATCTCGGTGGCGTAGTAGCCATAGGCGAGGGAGAGCAGCAGAAACAGCAGGCCCCCCAGTCGCTCCTTGGTAATGTTCATCTCTTGACTCCAACATGAGCGGCGGGCCTGCGCCCGCCTGCAAGGTGACAACGAGGGTTACTTGATGAAGCCGAGCTCGCGCATCAGGCCGCCGATCTGCTGCTCCTGGCCGTCAAGGAAGGCGGTGAACTCGGGACCGGACTGGTAAAGGTTGGTCCAGCTGTTGCGGCTGCGGACCACTTCCCACTCCGGCTTGTCGTACATCTGCTTGAGCAGGGCGGCAAACTCGGCGGATTTCTCCGGGCTGATGGTGGGGGAGGCGAAGTAACCGCGCCAGTTGGCGAAGACGGTGGGGTTGTTCTGCTCGCTGAAGGTGGGGATCTGCTCCGCCCCCGGCAGGCGTTTGTCGGAAGTGACCCCGAGGATCCGCATCTGGCCCGACTTGACCGCTTCCATTGCCTCGCCAAAGCCGGTGGAGATGGCCTGGGTCTCTCCGGCCAGCACGGCGGCCATGGCGCTGCCACCGGCATCGTAGGCGACGTAGCGCAGCTTGCTGGCGTCGGCCCCGGCGTTCTTGAAGGTCAGGGCGGCGACCAGGTGATCCAGGCTGCCACGGGCGGAACCCCCGGCGATCTTCACCTTGGCCGGGTTCTCCTCGTAGGCTGCCAGCAGCTGGGCCCAGTTCTGATAGGGGGAGTCCGCTTTCACCGCCAGTGCCTGGTAGTCGGCGATGATGGCGGCCACTGGCGTCAGGTCACGGAAGGACTGGGGCAGCTCCTTGGAGAGGGATTTGACGATGATGGGGGTGGAGTTGACCATCAGGGTCTTGTCGGACTGGGCCGAGGTCTCGATGAGGTGGGCGATGGCCTTGGCGCCGCCACCGGCGGACATGTTCTGGTAGGAGACGGTCTTGACCAGACCGGACTTGGCCAGCACTTCACCGGTGCCGCGGGCCGTGGTATCCCAGCCGCCGCCAGCGCCGCCCGGGATCAGGAAGTGGACTTCGTTGATCTGGGCGTGGGCGCCGACGCTCAGTGCGAGCAGGCTACCGATCAGGGTGCGTTTGAGGGTTCCTTGCAACATGGTGCTCTCCTTGTGATTGTTGCAAGAAGGTTAATTAATCATGTCTGGCTGGAAAACAATCTGACCGTAATGGCTATTAAGGCTGTTGTGACCATTGTGTTCATTCTGGTCATGGGCCGAAGAGGGGCGCGCGCATAGAAACGAGGCGCTCGTGAGCGCCTCGTCCGGCAAGGCTCACTGGGTCGGTTTCGCCGCCGATGTGCTGACGTCCTCCTTCGCCTCCTGTTTCAGGGCATCGCTCGCCTGCTGGCGCAGGGCCACCTGCTCCATCACCAGCTTGTAGGCGATGTAGTACTTGTAGATGTTGCCCACATAGGTGACCGTCTCGGGGCCAATCTTCTCCGCCGCTACGTACTCGACATTGTGGAACCAGACGTTGGGATCCAGCCCCCGTTTTCTGGCCTCGGCGCGGAGCCGCGCCACCCGGGCGGGGCCGGCATTGTAGGAGGCGAACGAGAAGAGGGCCTTGTCGAGGGCGGTCATGGGCTCGTCCGCATAGTAGTGATCGATCATCCAGCGCATGTATTTGACGCCGCCGTGAATATTGGGCTCGAGCTGGCGGATGTCGCCGACCTTCAGCCCCTTGCCGGTGGCGGGCATGATCTGCATGATGCCGATGGCGCCCACATGGCTGCGGGCCTGGTGGTTGAGGGCGGACTCCTGGTAGCCCTGGGCCGCCATCAGCAGCCAGTCCATGTCATAGCGTTCGCCATATTCACGGAACAGCTCGACCACCTGCAGGAATTTCTTGCGCTCCGCCTCGGCGGCGGCGCTTTTGACGAACTTGTTCTGCTTGAGATAACGGGCCAGGATCTCGTCCCCCGTCGCCTTGCCGCGCAGCGCCTTTATCTGCTCGTTGAGCATGGCGAGCAATTGGGGGCTCTCCTTGCGCACCGCCCAGGCGATGACGCCCCCCTCCCGGAACACGGGGGTGTCGTGAATGGTGATCCCGGGGAAAATCTTTTTCCAGAAGCGGGCCTTGTGCTCGTCCATGACGATGAAGGGGAGCAGGCCTGCGTTCACCATCTCCACCAGATCTTCATCTTCGAGCACCTCCGAGGCGGGTTGGAGGTCGATGAGGGGCTCTCCCGCCGACTTGCGGGCCTGGTTGTAGGCGAGCAGGCTCTCGTAGTAGCTGGAGGAGGGGCGTACGAAGACGCGCTGGCCCCCGAGATCGGCGGCGCTTTCCACCTTGGGGGAGAGGGGTCCGGAGATGAGCAGCTCCCGCACGTTTTCAAGCAGGGGATCGGTGAAGGCGATACCCTGTTGCCTGCGTTTGTCCGTGATGGTGAGGTTGGCGGCGGCGATGTCGCCTTTGCCTTCAATGAGGGAGGCCAGCAGGGCTTCCCGGGCCACGGGAATGAAGACGAAGTGCACCTTGAGGTGGCGTTTGATCGCCTTTTTCTTGCGCAACTGTTCGTTGAGGCGCTTTTCCACCTGCATGAAGGCATCGTAGGTGGCCCCCCGTTGCACGCCCTTGGTGATGAAAAATCCTGTCTTGTTGTAGGTGGTGAGCACCCTGATGGTGCGCTGTTCCAGCATGACGTCGAGATCTCCCAGCCTAGGTTTGGCAAGCTCGTCGTTTTCAAAGCTCAGGGCGCTTTTCTCCGTCCCTGCTTCGGGGGCCACCTGCTTGCCGGATTCGGCCCCCCAGGTTGGCATCAGGGTGCAGAACCACCAGATCACAATCATCCATGCGCGTTTCATCACTTACACCTCGCTCGTTTTATTGAGTGTAAGTGGCGCCTTGTAGAGGATTTAGCTTATTGGGTTTGATAGACCCGTCCCCATAGCACGATTTCCACTATTCCATCCAGGAGTGCCCGCCCATGAAAAAAAGGAGCCTCGAGGCTCCCTTTTTTCATGGGCGGGCAGGTAGTCGGCGGCTAGAACCAGAAGCCGATGATGAAGGAGCCCGCCAGGGTCAGCATCACGTTGGCCACCGCATAGGTGCCGGCGTAGCCGAGCGCCGGGATGGAGCTGTTGGCCGCCTCGTTCACCACGTCCATGGCCGGGGCGCAGGTACGTGCCCCGGTGATGGCACCAAGCAGCAGGGCCGGGTTCATTTTCAGCACCCAGATGCCGAACAGGTAGCCTACCAGCACCGGCAAGGTGGTCACCAGCATGCCGGAGAAGAGCACCACCATCCCCACTTCGCTCAGGTGATCAAGGATGCCGCCCCCCGCCTTGAGGCCGGTACTCACCATGAAGACGGCGAGTCCGAGATCCTTGGCAAGGCGCAGGGCGCCTGGTGGCACATAGCCCACCGTGGGGTGGTTGGCACGCAGGTAGCCCATCAGGATCCCCGCCAGCAGCAGGCCAACGGCATTGCCGAGGCCGAACTCTATCTGGCCGAACACCAGGGAGACGGAGCCGATGAGCAGGCCCAGCACGAAGAAGGTGGCGAAAGCCACCAGATCCGTGGTCTGGCTGTGGATGCTGATGAAGCCTATCTTGTTGGCCAGCAGCTTGACCCGCTGCTTCTCGCCGCTGATCTGCAGCACGTCGCCCTTTTGCAGCATGATGTTGCGATCAAAGGGCATCTCTATCTGGGAGCGCACCACCCGGTTGAGGAAGCATCCCTTCTCGGTGAGGTTGAGCTCCACCAGATGGCGACCCACCACGGCATCATTCTTCACCACGATCTCTTCGGTGACGATCTGCAGGTCAAGGAGGTTGCGATCGAACACCTCCTTGCCGTTGCGGTAGTTGACGTCGAGCTTCTCGTGGCTCTCGGGGTAGCCCACCAGGGCGATCTCGTCCCCTTCCTGAATGACGGCGTCACCATCCGGGCTCGCCAGAATGCCGTTGCGGCGAATGCGCTCCACATAGCAGCCTGTGTGAGGATAGATGCCGGTTTCGCGCAGGGTACGACCGCCGATCCAGGCGGCAAGCTCCGGGCCGACCCGATAGGCGCGGATGATGGGCAGATAAGTCTTGCGGCTCTCGCTGTCGGAGAGCCCCCGCTCGCGGGCGATCTTCTGGGCCTCGGTGTTGAGATCCAGCCTGGCCAGGGAAGGAAGGTAGCGCACCACCAGCATCAGGCCCACCAGGCCCACCAGATAGGTCAGGGCGTAGCCTATCCCCATGTTGTCGAGCACCGACTGCATGTCGGTCTGGTGGGGCAGGTTGAGCAATCCGCTTCGCAGGGCGTCCTGGGCCCCCACCAGGGCCGGCGTGGAGGTGAGAGAACCTGCCAGAATGCCGGCGGCCATGCCGGGCCCCAGATTGAAGAACTTGGCGAGCCCCACGGTCAGCAGCAGGGCCGACAGCAGGATCACCAGGGTCAGGGTGATGTAGTGGATGCCGTCGCGAAGGAAGACGCTGAAAAAGTGCGGCCCCGCTTCAATCCCCACGCAGAAGATGAACAGCATGAAGCCGACGTTTTCAGTGGAGGTGGAAAACTGGAATCCCATCTGGCCAAACAGCAGGGCGGTGAAGAGCACGCCTATGGTGTTGCCTATCTGGAAGTTGCCGATGCGTACCTTGCCCAGCAGCAGCCCGAAGGCCAGTACCACGAACAGCAGCAGGGAGTCGCTTTGATGTAGCAGTGTCACGAAATCTATGGTCATGCCCGGAAAAACCGAGGAAAAAAGTGGGGCCGATATTGTGCCGGATCCTGTATCAAGAAAGAAGCGCCAAAGCGGATTAACAGCCAGTTAAGTGCTGGTCTCTTCGGTGAAGATAGGGATGCGAGGGGGGGCTGGGGAAAACACCTCTATTTTACGCTGCAAGGCCCGCTGTCAATGAGTGAAATATGCTGTCGAGCCGGGAGGGGATGACACTCCTGTGGACAATTTATTACCTGCTGCATGGGGAGCAAACGGGCACGTTTTTCAGCATTTTCCACTGAGGAAATTGAAGGGTTACAAAAGAGACTCATGACTCATCCGGCGAGGGCTGACCCGCAGGATGCGGCATAGCGAAAAAAAATCCCCCACGGGCAGCACCGCGAGTCAATTCATCCCATTTAGGGGGGAAGGGAAAAACAGCAGAAAATGGGGAAGAGGGGAGGCGGCCAGCGCAAACCGGGGACAATGGCTGCCAACCCAGATGAACCGTGGCTTTGGTCAAGTTACCCACAGAAACTGTGGATAACCCTGTTCATGAAACTTGGCGATCAGGCTGAAAGCCGCGCCAACACTGGGCTGCAAGGACTGTTCAAAAAATACCTGCAATAAATTGTTTCTATAAAAATCAAATAGTTATGCGCAGCAGAACAAAACGCTGCTGGTCAGTATCGTGAGATCAAAAGGGAGTCAGGCCGCAGGGAAGGGCTTGTGCATTAAAATTGGAAGAGGAAAGCACTAAAGTGGATAACTTGCACCGAGATGGTGAGGAATTGGCTCCCCCGACTGGACTTGAACCAGTGACATACGGATTAACAGTCCGCCGTTCTACCGACTGAACTACGGGGGAACATCAGGCAAGGAGGTGCATCATACAGAGGTCGTATTTCGGGGTCAATAGCCATCAGGGAGGGTGAGCGGATACCCAGCTCCTTCAACTCGGGGTACACTGCACCCTTGCCGTTTTTTGCCGGGAGTCGTCATGAGCAAGTTATTCCAGTTGGCCAGCCAGTTTCAACCCGCCGGGGATCAGCCGAGGGCCATCGCCCAGCTGCTCGATGGCATCGAGTCGGGACTGGCCCACCAGACCCTGCTCGGGGTGACCGGTTCGGGCAAGACCTTTACCATGGCCAACGTCATCGCGACCCTCAATCGCCCCACCATGATCCTGGCGCCCAACAAGACCCTGGCGGCCCAGCTCTATGGGGAGATGAAGGAGTTCTTCCCCGACAACGCGGTGGAGTATTTCGTCTCTTATTACGATTACTACCAGCCCGAAGCCTATGTGCCGACCACGGACACCTTCATCGAGAAGGATGCCTCCATCAACGATCACATCGAGCAGATGCGGCTGTCAGCCACCAAGGCGCTGCTGGAGCGGCGCGACGTGGTGATCGTCGCCTCGGTGTCGGCCATCTATGGTCTGGGGGATCCCCAGGCCTACCTCAGCATGATGCTGCACCTCAAAGTGGGAGACGTGATCAATCAGCGGGATATCCTGCGCCGCCTCGCCGAACTGCAGTACACCCGCAACGACATGGCCTTCCAGCGCGGCACCTTCCGGGTGCGGGGGGAGGTGATCGACATCTACCCCGCCGAATCGGACAAGCTGGCCCTGCGGGTGGAGCTGTTTGATGAAGAGGTAGAACGCCTCTCCCTGTTCGATCCCCTGACCGGTGCCATCGAGCAGACGGTGGTGCGCTACACCATCTACCCCAAGACCCACTACGCCACCCCGCGGGAAACCATCCTGGGTGCCATCGAGCACATCAAGGAGGAGCTCAAGGGGCGGCGCGAGCAGCTGATGAGCCTCAACAAGCTGGTGGAGGAGCAGCGCATCAGCCAGCGCACCCAGTTCGACATGGAGATGATGCAGGAGCTGGGTTATTGCTCCGGTATCGAGAACTACAGCCGCTACCTCTCCGGTCGCGCGCCGGGTGAGCCGCCACCCACCCTGTTTGACTACCTGCCGGGGGACGGCCTGCTCATCATCGACGAATCCCACGTCACGGTGCCGCAGATCGGCGCCATGTTCAAAGGGGACAGATCCCGCAAGGAGACCCTGGTGGAGTACGGCTTCCGGCTTCCCTCGGCGCTGGACAACCGGCCCCTCAAGTTCGACGAGTTCGAGGCGCTGATGCCCCAGACTGTGTTCGTCTCGGCGACCCCGGGCCCCTACGAGCTGGAGAAGTCCGGCGGTGACGTGGTGCAGCAGGTGGTGCGTCCCACCGGCCTGCTCGATCCCGAGGTGGAAGTGCGGCCGGTCAGCACCCAGGTGGACGATCTGCTCTCCGAGATCCGCAAGCGGGTCGCCGTGGAGGAGCGGGTGCTGGTCACGACACTGACCAAGCGGATGGCGGAGGACTTGACCGAATACCTGTCGGATCACGAGGTACGGGTGCGCTATCTGCATTCGGACATTGATACCGTGGAGCGGGTGGAAATCATCCGCGACCTGCGCCTTGGCAAGTTCGACGTGCTGGTGGGCATCAACCTGCTGCGCGAAGGCCTCGACATGCCGGAAGTCTCCCTGGTGGCCATTCTGGATGCGGATAAAGAGGGCTTCCTGCGTTCCACCCGCTCCCTCATCCAGACCATCGGCCGGGCAGCGCGCAACCTCAACGGCAAGGTGATCCTTTACGGGGATACCATCACCAACTCCATGAAGGTTGCGATCGAAGAGACCGAGCGGCGCCGCGCCCTGCAACACGCCCACAACCTGGAACACGGCATCGTGCCGAAGGGGCTCAACAAGGCCATCGGCGATGTGATGGACATGGGGGGCAGCCGCACGGCGGGCAAGGCCGGCAAGGGGAGTCGCAAGGCTGCCGAACCGCAAGGAGAGTACCATGCCCGCTCTGCCAGCGAGATCAGCAAGGAGATCAAGCGGATGGAAGAGCAGATGTTCCAGCATGCGCGGGATCTGGAGTTCGAACAGGCGGCGGCGCTGCGGGATCAGATCCAGCGGCTGCGCGGCGAGCTGATCGAGTCATGAGCGCCAGACGCTGGCTCATCTGGCGGCGTTTGCGCCGCCTCTATCAGGGCTTTCGCCACCCAGGCACACCCTGGTGGGCGAAGGGGCTGGTGATCCTTATCCTGCTCTATGGCATCAGCCCGGTGGACGTTGTCCCCGATGTGGTGCCTCTCCTTGGCTGGCTCGACGACGCGACCCTGTTGCTGCTCCTCTTGTGGGGCTGGGAGAAATGCCTGCCCGGCGAGGTGCTGGCCGCTCTGGACAAGGCCGAGTGAGCAGAAGCCTACGTTCAGGGAAAGGGGAAAAGAAGGGGGGATTGAATGACTCCCTTCATGGGGTTCGAAAAAGGGGACCATGGGGAGATTGTGAGCCAGGTCTCATTGGCGTAGACTCCACGCCGTTCACTTCATGGGTACCAAAAAATGGATCTGATCCTCTTTGCCATCGACTTTATTCTGCACGTTGACGTGCATCTGAAAGAGCTGTTCGAGAATTATGGCGTCTGGGTATACGCCATCCTGTTTCTGATCATCTTCTGTGAAACCGGGCTGGTGGTGACTCCCTTCCTGCCGGGGGACTCCCTGCTGTTTGCTGCAGGTGCCCTCACAGTGGGCAGCGTGCTGGACGTGCACACCCTGGCCGCCGTGCTGATCATCGCCGCGGTGCTCGGCAACGTGGTGAACTACACCATAGGCCACTTCTTCGGTGAGCAGCTGTTTCGCAACCCCGATTCCAAAATCTTTCGTCGGGACTATCTGGTCAAGACCCATGCTTTTTATGCCAAGCATGGCGGCAAGACCATCATCATCACCCGTTTCCTGCCCATAGTGCGGACCTTCGCCCCCTTCGTGGCGGGCATGGGGGCCATGACCTATCCCCGCTTCCTGGCGTTCAACCTGGTGGGGGGGCTCTTGTGGGTGCTCTCCTTCGTCTATGCCGGCCACTTCTTTGGCAATCTGCCGGTAGTGCGCCACAACTTTACCCTGCTCATCTTCGGCATCATCGCGGTCTCCTTGTTGCCCATGGTGATCGGCATGGTGAAGGCCAGGAGAAGTGCCAGCAAGGCTACCTCCGAAGGCGCGTGACATCGCCGTGCACGACATGAAAGAAGGGAGCCTATGGCTCCCTTCTTGTTGGTTGGCTGAGTGGCAGGTCGCCGCTGCGCCCTTTGACCCGCTTGTGGCCTGTTACGATGATGCACACCCGCAGGCAGCCACTTCATTGGCAGAACAGGGAGAAGGGGAGCCGGCCCCCTGGGCATGGGGCCGTGAGGCGATAAGAGGAGATAAAAAGGGAGCCACGGGCTCCCTTTTATGGTCGAGTGAACGACTAGTTGCAGCAGCGCCCTTTTATCAGGTTGCCAGCAGCCACGATGACGAACACCAGCAGGTAGGCGGCAAAGATGACCACGAGCCACTGCGGCATGGAGAAACCGAGGAACTGCCAGCTGATCTCGCTGCAGTCGCCGTCCGGGTAGAACATCCAGGGAACCCATTTATCCAGTGGTGCCCAGGCAGGGAAGTCAACAAACCCTTCGCATACGTTGAAGGGGGAGGGGTTCATCTGGTAATCCACGTGCTTGAGCGCCAGTTTCAGGCCCCAGAAGGCGCTGTAACCCCACAGGAGCATGGCACTCCAGCGCAGGTACCAGCGCTCTGGCGCGACCATGCCGAGGAGCCCGGCGGTGAGCACGCCGAGGAGGGCGATACGTTCATAGATGCACATCACGCAAGGGTGCAAACCCAGCACGTGCTGGAAGAAGAGGGCGCAGAGTTCCAGCGCGAAAGCGGAGGCTGCCAGCAATCCCCAGGCCAGGCGATGACTGGCAATGCGGCGAAGATACTCGATCATCTGATTGATCTCTCAGAGAAAAATAGTGGCTGAATTAGAGCAGAGCCCCATCTGAAAAGAAAGGGGCCGAACAGCCCCTTTCATGATCAGTGTGTGGACGGGGTGGGCAGTGGCAGTGCCCCATGATCCAGCAACCACCCTGCCTGATAGAACCATTCGGTTACAGGACCGAGGAGCAGTTCCACGGAGAAAAAGCCGACAAGCCCCAGCACCAGGGTATAGGGCAGCGCCATCCAGACCATGCGGCCATAAGAGAGGCGCAGCAGGGGAGCGAGGGCCGAGGTGAGCATGAACAGGAATGCGGCCTGGCCATTGGGGGTGGCGACCGATGGCAGGTTGGTGCCGGTATTGATGGCCACGGCCAGCAGATCAAAATGCTCCCGGCTGATGGCGCCGTTGATCAGGGCGGTCTTCACCTCGTTGATGTAGACGGTGCCGACGAAGACGTTGTCACTGACCATGGAGAGCAGACCGTTTGCCAAGTAGAAGAGGGCAAGCTGATCCTCCGGCTTGGCCGCCAGTACCCACTGGATCACCGGCTTGAACAGCTGTTGATCGATGATGACGGCGACCACGCTGAAAAAGACGGTGAGCAGGGCGGTGAACGGCAAAGCCTCCTGGAATGCCTTGCCAAGCGCGTGTTCTTCGGTCACGCCGGTGAGCGCCGTCGCGAGCACGATGACCGTCAGGCCGATTAACCCAACAGCAGCCAGATGGAGGGCAAGACCCGTGATAAGCCAGGTGGCAATCAGCGCCTGGACGATCAGCTTGGCCTTGTCCTGCGGGGTACGTTGTGCGTCTTCGTCGCGCTCGTAGGATTCCATGATGTGACGCACGGGCTCGGGCAAGCGGGCGCCATAACCGAACCAGCGGAATTTTTCGACCAGGATGCAGGTCAGCAGGCCGCAGATGAAGACCGGGATGGTGACTGGCGCCATGCGAATGGCAAATTCACCGAAGTGCCACCCCGCCTGTTCACCGATGATGAGGTTCTGGGGTTCGCCGACCAGGGTGCAGACGCCCCCCAGGGCGGTACCGATGGCGGCGTGCATCATGAGGCTGCGCAGGAAGGCACGAAACTCGTTCAGATGCTGGCGGGAGAGCTCGTCAATCTCTTCGTCATCATGATGCAGATTGCCGGACTCATCCCGGGAGGCCACCTTGTGGTAGATGGCGTAGAAGCCGGTTGCGACGCTGATGACCACGGCGATCACGGTCAGGGCATCAAGGAACGCGGAGAGGAATGCAGACACCAGGCAGAAGGCGAGAGAAAGCAACGTCTTGGAGTGGATGCGCACCAGCATCTTGGTAAAGACGTAGAGCAGCAACTGCTTCATGAAGTAGATGCCGGCCACCATGAAGACCAGCAGCAGAAGCACTTCGATATTGGCCACCAGCTCATGTTTTATCTGGTTGGCGGAGGTCATGCCGATGAGCACGGCTTCGATGGCCAGGAGTCCGCCCGGTTGCAGCGGATAGCACTTGAGTGCCATGGCCAGGGTGAAAATAAACTCGACAACCAGCAGCCAGCCGGCCAGGAAGGGATCAACGTAGAAAATGATCGGGTTGATCAGCAGGAATAGAACGATGGCAATTTTGTACCATCGCGGAGCATTGCCCAAAAAGTTCTTTGTAAACGCGCGCCCTAGGCTGATTGGCATAATGATGGTTCTCTGTTCTGTTGTTGATATCTGCGTCTATGCAGTCGAGCCCGACCCGAGCCGAACATCCGGATATTCACCTGTATCAGATTGATTGCACATGATTTTAATCAAGGGAGCGATAACTATAAATAAGCTCGCTGAACTTGCCCAGCGAGCAAACGCTTATATCCCCATCATTTGGTGTTGGTTGACTCCCCATCTGTTGCTGTATACATATTTTTAACAAAAAGTTCGGGGTAATGTGAGCAGAGGACCGACCTTCTGCTTGCCAGCATGACCGGCTTTGCTATTATTCGGGGGCCTTTTTACGCACTACAACAGAGTCATTACATGGTCATTAAAGCGCAAAGCCCTGCCGGGTTTGCCGAGGAATACATCATCGAGTCCATCTGGAACAATCGCTTTCCTCCTGGATCCATTCTGCCGGCGGAGCGCGAGCTGTCCGAATTGATCGGCGTGACTCGCACTACCTTGCGTGAAGTGTTGCAGCGCCTTGCCCGTGATGGCTGGCTCACCATCCAGCATGGCAAACCGACCAAGGTCAACAATTTCTGGGAAACCTCCGGTCTCAACATTCTGGAGACCCTGGCGCGTCTCGATCAGGACAAGGTGCCGGATCTGGTGGCACAGCTGCTCTCCGCCCGGACCAACATCTGCACCATCTTCATCCGTGGCGCCATTCGTAACAACCCGGAACAGGCCGCCGAGATACTGCGTGGTGCCGATGATGTGGAGAACACGGCCGAGGCCTATGCGGACTTCGACTACCGTTTGCATCATCAGCTTTCGTTTGCCTCGGGCAACCCCATCTATGCCTTGATCCTCAATGGTTTCAAGGGCTTGTACAGCCGGGTTGGCCGCTACTACTTCTCGGACAAGCAGGCGCGCGAAACCGCAGATGCCTACTACAAGACGCTGCGCAAGCTGGCCGAAACCAAGGATCACGAAGCCGTGTTCATGACGGTACGCCAGTACGGCATCGAGTCTGGCAAGCTTTGGACCCGTCTGCGTCAGGACATGCCAAGCAACCTGTGTGACAACTGATTGCCCTGACCCAAGAAAAACGCGCCTGATGGCGCGTTTTTTTATGCCCGGCACTGACGTCAGGTCATGCTCTTGCGGTCCGGACAACGGCCGATGATATCTGCGGATAGCTCGCCATTGTCCTGCTCCAGCACCACATCGAAGCCCCACAGCTGATGCAGATGCTTGAGCACCTCGTGGCGTGACTCGCCAAGGGGGATGCGGTTGTGGGGAACATAGCGCAGAGTCAGGGAGCGATCGCCTTTCACTGCCACGTTGTAGACCTGAATGTTGGGCTCCAGGTTGCTCAGGTTGTATTGAGCGGACAGGGTGCTACGCACCAGCCGGTAGCCCTCTTCATTGTGAATGGCGGATACCTTGAGGTAGTTCTTCAAATCGTCGTCATCGATGGCAAAGAGCTTCATGTCGCGCATCACCTTGGGACTGAGGAACTGGCTGATGAAGCTTTCGTCCTTGAAGTTCTGCATGGCGAAATGCAATGTCTCGACCCAGTTGGTGCCAGCGTAATCGGGGAACCAGTATCTATCTTCCTCGGTCGGGTGTTCGCAGATGCGACGCAGGTCCGTGAACATGGCAAAGCCAAGGGCGTAGGGGTTGATCCCCGAGTAATACCGGCTGTTGTAGGGGGGCTGATAGACCACGTTGGTGTGGCTGTGCAGCACCTCCAGCATGAAGCGATCGCTGATTTTTCCCTCGTCATAGAGGTGGTTGAGAATGGTGTAGTGCCAGAAGGTGGCCCAGCCCTCGTTCATCACCTGCGTCTGCTTCTGCGGGTAGAAGTACTGACTGATCTTGCGCACGATACGTACCACCTCGCGCTGCCAGGGCTCGAGCAGGGGGGCGTTCTTTTCGATGAAATAGAGGATATTCTCCTGAGGCTCGGCAGGATAGCGTCTGTCTTCCACCCCGGCAATCTTGTGCTGCTTGGGCAGGGTACGCCACAGCTCATTGACCTGGGTTTGCAGATAATCTTCCCGCGCCTTCTGGCGTCGCTTCTCCTCGGCCAGAGAAATCTTCTGGGGCCGCTTGTAACGATCCACCCCGAAGTTCATCAGGGCATGGCAGGAGTCGAGCAGTTTCTCTACCGCATCGATGCCGTGTTTTTCCTCGCATTCGGTGATGTAGTTCTTGGCAAACAACAGGTAGTCGATGATGGAGGAGGCATCTGTCCAGGCCTTGAACAGATAGTTGTTCTTGAAGAAGGAGTTGTGACCATAGCAGGCGTGGGCCATGACCAGCGCCTGCATCGGCATGGTGTTCTCTTCCATCAGATAGGCGATGCAGGGGTCCGAGTTGATGACGATCTCGTAGGCGAGTCCCATCTGGCCGCGCTTGTAGTTGCGTTCGGTGTGGATGAAGCGCTTGCCGAACGACCAGTGTTGATAGCCGATGGGCATGCCGACACTGGAGTAGGCATCCATCATCTGCTCTGCGGTGATCACCTCGATCTGGTTGGGGTAGGTGTCCAGCTTGTAAAAACGGGCGACCCGGGCGATCTCCTGATGATAGGTCTCCAGAAGATCGAAGTTCCAGTCTGGTCCGTCATCCAGTGGCGCTACGCGTTTTTCAGTTTCGATCATGTGACCTCCTCACGCCGCTTGTTTCTTGAACAGCTCGCGGAACACCGGATAGATATCCTCGACCTTGCGAATGTGTTCCATCGCAAAGTGGGGGAACTGGCTGGCTACCGACTCATATTCGTGCCACAGGGTCTGGTGGGCACGGGTGGTGATCTCGATGTAGGAGTAGTAGCGCACCCTTGGCATGATGTCCCGCGCCAGGATCTCCCTGCACTGCGGTGAGTCATCGGCCCAGTTGTCACCGTCCGATGCCTGCGCCGCATAGATGTTCCACTGGTTGGCGGGATAACGTTCGTTGATGATGTCGTTCATCATCTTGAGCGCACTGGAGACGATGGTGCCGCCGGTCTCCTGGGAGTAGAAGAACTCGTGCTCGTCCACCTCCTTGGCCTGGGTATGGTGGCGAATGTAGACCACCTCGACATTCTTGTAAGTCCGGCTCAGGAATAGATAAAGCAGGATATAGAAACGCTTAGCCATCTCTTTGGTGGCCTGATCCATGGAGCCAGAAACGTCCATCAGGCAGAACATGACCGCCTGGCTCGAGGGGACGGGCCGTTTGACAAAGTTGTTGAATTTGAGGTCGAAGGTGTCGATAAAGGGGACCGCATCGATCCGCCGTTTCAGCTCCCTGATCTCTTTTTCAAGTTGCGCCATTTCGGCGAAATGGTCGTTGGGCTCGCAGGCCAGCTGGGCCAGGCGCTCCTCCAGTTCACGCAACTGACGCTTTTTGCCTGCCTGCAGCGCCATGCGCCGCGCCAGCGAATTTTGCAGGGAGCGCACCACGTTGATGTTGGCAGGCACCCCGTTGGAGGTGTAGCCAGCCCGATAGGTCTTCATCTCCATCAGCTGGTTGAGCTGGGTCTTTTGCAGCCGCGGCAGTTCCAGATCCTCGAACAGCAAGTCCAGGTACTCGTCCTTGGAGATCTGGAAGACGAAATCATCGACGCCCTCTCCTTGATCCGAGGCCTGGCCCTCGCCACTCCCCTGGCCGCCGCCACCCCCTTTGGGCCGGTCAATCTTGTCACCAGATACGAACTGGTCGTTGCCCGGATGCACCATCTCCCGTTTGCCGCCATGACCCTGATGAAAATGGGGTTCCCCGATGTCCTTGGTCGGGATGCTGATGCTCTCACCCTTGTCCACGTCCTGAATGCTGCGCTTGGAGACAGCATCCGAGACCGCTTGTTTTATCTGCTTCTTGTAGCGGCGGATGAAGCGCTGCCGATTGACAGCGCTTTTGTTTTTGCCGTTGAGCCTGCGGTCGATAAAATGCGCCATAACTCCCCCTTGAACACGGCAGGGTCAGGATGACTTGCGTACCCTGAGATACCACTCGGAGAGCAGCCGCACCTGTTTGCGGGTGTAGCCTTTCTCCATCATCCGTTCGACAAAGTTATCGTGCTTCTTCTGCTCCTCAGCCGAGGTTTTGCTGTTGAAGGAGATAACCGGCAGCAGCTCTTCCGTGTTGGAGAACATCTTTTTCTCGATCACGGTGCGCAGCTTCTCGTAACTGGTCCAGTTGGGGTTACGGCCTGCATTGTTGGCCCGGGCCCGCAGCACGAAGTTGACGATTTCGTTGCGGAAATCTTTCGGGTTGCTGATCCCGGCAGGTTTTTCAATTTTCTCCAGCTCGCTGTTGAGAGACGCTCTGTCAAACAGCTGGCCGGTTTCGGGGTCACGATACTCCTGATCCTGGATCCAGAAGTCGGCGTAGGTGACGTAGCGATCGAAGATGTTCTGACCGTACTCTGAATACGACTCGAGGTAGGCGGTCTGGATCTCCTTGCCGATGAACTCGACGTAGCGCGGAGTCAGGTAACCCTTGATGAACTCCAGATAGCGATCGTGCAGCTCTTGCGGGAACTGCTCGCGCTCTATCTGCTGCTCCAGCACGTAGAAGAGGTGCACCGGGTTGGCAGCCACTTCCGCGTGGTCGAAGTTGAAGACGCGGGAGAGGATCTTGAACGCGAAGCGGGTGGAGAGGCCGTTCATGCCCTCGTCGACACCGGCATAGTCGCGATACTCCTGGTAGCTCTTCGCCTTGGGATCCGTGTCCTTGAGGCTCTCGCCGTCATAGACCCGCATCTTGGAATAGAGGCTGGAGTTTTCCGGCTCTTTGAGTCGCGACAGCACCGAGAACTGGCCCAGCAGCTCCAGAGTACCCGGTGCGCATTTGGCCTCGGTCAGCTCGCTGTTGAACAGCAGTTTTTCATAGATCTTCACCTCTTCCGAGACGCGCAGGCAGTAGGGCACCTTGACGATGTAAACACGGTCGAGGAAGGCTTCGTTGTTCTTGTTGTTGCGGAACTGCTGCCACTCGGATTCGTTGGAGTGGGCCAGCAGGATGCCGTCGAAGGGGAGGGCGGAGAGCCCCTCGGTACCGTTGTAGTTCCCCTCTTGTGTCGCCGTCAGCAGCGGGTGCAGCACCTTGATGGGCGCCTTGAACATCTCGACGAACTCCATCATCCCCTGGTTTGCCTTGCACAGCGCACCGGAGTAGGAGTAGGCATCGGCATCATCCTGGGCGAAGTGTTCCAGCATGCGGATATCGACCTTGCCGACCAGGGAGGAGATGTCCTGGTTGTTGTCGTCCCCCGGTTCGGTCTTGGCGATGGCGATCTGATCGAGGATGGAGGGGTTTACCTTCTCCACCTTGAATTTGGTGATGTCGCCGCCAAACTCGTGAAGGCGCTTGGCGACCCAGGGAGACATGATGGGGCGCAGATAACGGCGAGGGATGCCGTACTCCTTCTCGAGGATTTCGCCATCTTCGTCGATGTCAAACAGGCAGAAGGGGTGATCGTTCACCGGTGAGCCCTTGATGCGATAGATGGGCACTTTTTGCATCAGGGATTTGAGTTTCTCTGCCAGCGAGGATTTACCGCCGCCAACCGGTCCGAGCAGATAGAGGATCTGTTTCTTCTCTTCCAGACCCTGAGCGGAATGTTTGAGATAGGAGACAATCTGTTCGATGGCTTCTTCCATGCCATAGAAGTCTTTGAAAGCGGGATAACGCGCGACGACGCGGTTGGAAAAGAGACGGCTGAGACGTGGATTGGTCGAGGTGTCGATCATTTCCGGCTCGCCGATGGCGGTCAGCAGACGTTCGGCGGCAGAGGCGTAGCAGGATTTGTCCTGTTTGCACATATCCAGAAACTCCTGGATGCTGTACTCCTCCTCTCTGGCCTTCTCATACCGCTGTTGATAGTGCTCGAAGATGCCCATAACTTAGCCCTCGTTATAGTCGCTTGCCCTGAAAAAGAGTGGATCACTACTTTTGTTCTGTTTACCTCTTAAGCCTAGTCAACAGCCCCCAGTAATCCATCGCCATCATTGGTTTAAGTTTGTGCGGGAGCTTCCCGATCCTCGTGCGGGAAGAAGCAGTAAGTGACATACCTATGTTACTGACTGTTAAATTATTTTTGCCACGACAGTGATGCAAATGTCAAAGACATAAAAAATAAATCTTTGTGTGCCAGAGGGAGAAAATGGTGACGCTCTGTTTTGTCAGGGGGCGGTGCCTGCAAGGGCAAGGGCGGCAGGGAATAGAGGGTGAAAAGACATGTCGCTTACGTCAACGTAATGTTGTTTGTTTGGTGTTTTTGCTCTAATTTTTACATTGACGCTACATTCTGGCTGCTCTAGATTGGCCCTGTGTCGAGCAGTCATCGCTTTAGCAAGAGAGTGGGTGATTGTGCAGATACTAAGCTCTGTTTAAGCACGTTTCCGTTGGCTTGACCCTCGCATCCGCGAGGGTCTTATTTTTTCAGCGCCTGAACGGCGTCAAACCTGCAAGCTCAGGATCCGGCGGGATAGAGGGCTGACACCGCCGCCAGCACCTCGGTGAAGGGATGGTCCGCCAACTGGCCAAAACCGGCCAGATCCCTGGCCTTGAGACGGGTCGTCAGCGGGGTGGCGATGCCACACAGGAAACGGGTCAGGATCCTGGGATGGCGCTGATGGCACAGGGCGATCAGTGGGTCGCACCAGGCGCGCAAACCGTGCTCGTTGGGCAAGCCCGGTGATGCAAGCGGCGGCAACACGGCGATCTCTCCCCGGCAGACGGAACAGTGCCCGCACCGCTCGGGGGCCGCGTCGTCGGCAAAATAGCGGGCAAGCTCATGGCTGAGGCAGGTGGTCGAGGTGAAAAAGGCCAGCAGCGCCTGAAGGCGGGCCAGCTCGCTCTGCTCTTTCTTTTCAAACAATCCATGCAGCTCTTCGGCCAGGGTCGCGGTATCGATTTGCTGGCTCAGCACCCGATAGACCTCGGTCATCTGCTTGCTTTCAAGCTCGATCCAACCCTGCTGCTGCAGGTAGTCCAGCGCCGTCGCGGCGCGCTGGCGTTCCCCCTGGTATCCCTGCCACAGCGCTTCGAAGTCCATGGTGCACCAGGTGCGAGCCTGGGGGGCGCAGGCAAAGACCTGCTCCAGGAACAGGCGGCGTTCGGAATTGAAACGAGCGAGGATCGCCTGTTTTTCCAGTACGAACCTGAAACGGTACTCGGCAAAGTAGCTGTAGGCCGGTGCAATGACCCCTGCCATCTCCAGATAGACCAGCAGGGTCTTGAGGGGCAGTTGGCGAATGTTGGTCTCGTTGGAGAGGCGCAGCAGGCTGAATTCCCACTCGGCGCCGCTCTGGCGCACGATATCGAGCAAGTAAGCGATGGCGTCCCTGTCCGGTGTATCCCCATAGACGAAGTTTTCCAGTACCGGCAACTGGGCGCGGCTCGCCAGCACGGTGCAGCGGGAGGGAAGCCCGTCACGTCCGGCGCGGCCTATCTCCTGGCTGTAGTTCTCGATGGATTTGGGCAGGTCGTAGTGAATGACCCGGCGAATGTCGGCTTTGTCGATGCCCATGCCAAAGGCGATGGTGGCCACGATGCAGTCGAGTCTGCCAGCCATGAAGTCGCGCTGGATCTGGCTGCGCAGAGCGGGATCGAGCCCCGCATGGTAGGCGCATGCCCGGATGCCGCTGGCCTGTAACTGCGCGGCGCACTGTTCTGCGCTGTGTTGCAGAGTCACGTAGACGATGGTGGGGGCGGCCGGATCCCGGTGCAGCTCCTCACGCAGCCAGGTATCGCGGGCACTGCCGGCCAGCGGGAAGACGGCGAGAACCAGATTGGGGCGATAGAAACCGGTCACCACCAGATCCTCTTTTTCTATGCCGAACTTGGCCTGCATGTCTGCCATCACCGCCGGGGTGGCGGTGGCGGTGAGCAGCAGCACCTGGGGAATGGCCAGATCGCGGCGATGGTCCGGCAGCTTCAGGTAGTCGGGGCGAAAGTTGTGGCCCCACTCCGAGATGCAGTGGGCCTCGTCCACTACCAGCAGTGACAGGGGGATGTGGGCGATGAAGCGGCGAAAGCGCTCATTTTTGAGGCGCTCCACCGAGATCATCAGGATCTTGAGCTGGCCATCGCTGGCCTGCTGCATCACGCGCCGGCTCTCTTCCGCTGTCTGGCTGGAATCCAGAGTGGCGGCGGCGATCCCCTTGCTGCGCAAAAAGGCGAGCTGATCGTGCATCAGGGCCAGCAGGGGAGAGATGACCAGGGTCAGGTGGGGCAGTGCGAGGGCGGGCAATTGATAACAGAGGGATTTCCCCGCGCCAGTCGGGAAGATGGCTGCGGCGCTCTTGCCGGCCAGCAGACGACTGATCACCGCTTCCTGCCCGGGTCGCAAGCGATCAAAGCCGAAGTGTCGGGTCAATAAAGAGGTGATCATGGCAAGGCTCCCTGAAAAAGGGCGTCATCATATCACTTCTGGCCCAGTGGTGGCCGATGATCGGACTGGTTTGGTGACATTTTGACCGTGGTTGATATTGTGTTATCACATTGTTGTAGATTTTTTGTGAGGTAACCCTGATATTTTTCAGTGATTATGTGGAAAAAAACCATGGCAGATGGGATATTCCTGTCCGCAACCCCACGCGAACGGGACAGATCCACCAGAAGAGCTGCCCACGGCGTCACCGTCAACGGACCGGTGCCAATGCGCGGGGCTGGTTGCCAACAGGACTAATGATTCACGCACCATGAGTGCACAGGGACTACTTGATGACACAACAACACCCCCTCATTCGACTGGTCAACAGCACCAGTCTGGTTAGCCAGATCCTGGTCGGTCTGGTATTCGGTATCCTTCTTGCGATGTTCATGCCCGAGTGGGCCAAGGCGGCGGGTCTGCTCGGCAGTCTGTTCGTCGGCGCCCTGAAGGCCGTGGCGCCGCTGCTGGTCTTCGTGCTGGTGATGTCGGCGATCATCGGCCACAAGCACGGCCAGAAGACCAACATGAAACCGATCCTGCTGCTCTATGTGCTGGGTACCTTCCTGGCAGCTGCCGTGGCAGTGGTGGCGAGCTTCCTGTTCCCCTCCAACCTGCATCTGGTGGCAGGCGCTACCGAGATCACGCCGCCGGGGGGCATCACGGAAGTGCTGCAGACCCTGCTGTTCAACGTGGTGACCAACCCGGTGAAAGCATTGCTGGAAGCCAACTATATCGGCATCCTGGCCTGGGCCATCGGCCTTGGTATCGCCATGCGTCACGCCAATGAGAGCACCAAATCACTGATTTCCGATGTGTCTCACGGGGTTTCCGCCATCGTCAAGGCCGTGATCCGTTGCGCTCCGCTCGGCATCCTGGGTCTGGTTGCCTCCACCCTGGCTGAAACCGGCTTCGATGCGCTGTTTGGCTATGCCCAACTGCTGGTGGTACTGATCGGCTGCATGCTGTTCATCGCCTTCGTGGTCAATCCGCTGATCGTCTTCTGGAAGATCAAGCGCAACCCCTATCCCCTGGTGCTGACCTGCCTGAAAGAGAGCGGTGTGACCGCCTTCTTCACCCGCAGTTCCGCCGCCAACATTCCGGTCAACATGGCCCTGGCCGAGAGGCTGCGCCTGCCGGAAGACACCTATGCGGTCTCCATCCCGCTGGGGGCCACCATCAACATGGCCGGCGCCGCCATCACCATTACCGTGCTCACCATGGCGGCGGTGCATACCCTGGGGATGGAAGTGGACATGGCGACCGCCATTCTGCTCTCCGTCGTTGCCACCATCAGTGCCTGTGGCGCTTCCGGTGTGGCGGGCGGCTCCCTGCTGCTGATCCCGCTGGCGTGCAGCCTGTTCGGTATCAGCAACGACATCGCCATGCAGGTGGTGGCCGTTGGCTTCATCATCGGGGTGTTGCAGGATTCCGCCGAGACGGCCCTCAACAGCTCCACCGACGTGCTGTTCACTGCGGCCGCCTGCATGGCCGAGGATGAGAGCCTGCTGGATGCCGCCCCGGTGCCCAGCCGCGAAGCCTGATCCCCTAAGACTTTCTGCTCTGCACAGGCGCCCTCTTCGGAGGGCGCTTTTTATTTGCGCGCGCGTCAGGCGCACTGCACCTTCTCGCCGTGTCATGGCATTGACAGTGCTCGGATCCCCCTGTGTGATTTCCCGGGAGGGGCCCGTTGGCCGCCTTCGTGTTCTCGCCACCGCCAACACGCCATTCCCTGTACCAACGTGCCCGGCGCTGCATTCGGCCGGGCATATCGGGCTGTTTGTGCTGTCAGCATGGCGGCTTGTTGCATCCCCTCTGGTGACCGAAGGGGTCATCTGTTCTTCGGTCGCTGCACGAGAATCCCGGTCAAGGCCCTCTCGGCGGTTTGTCTGCGCCCTGTGGCCGGTACTTCCCTGAGTGCCTCGAAGAAAGGCTCCGTTGGGTGGGGATGTCGGCTTTCTGGGCTAAACCCCGAAGAGCGGGCGTTCCTGGTAAGGACAAGGGCTCTGGTGTCCTGCCTGGCAAGGCCGATGGCGTGCGGTAGATGACGGGATAACGCAGCACGTCTTGGTCGTGTGTCATGGACGAAGGAATATGAGCGGCAAGCTGTCACCAAGGGGAAAGAGAGTGGGTGACAGGACTGTCTCTGATTTGAGGGCAGGGGGCTCTGATCATCTGAGCCCAGTACCTGATGATCATAACGAACACAGCCCGGCAGAGGAGATCTGCCGGGCTGTGGGAGGCGCCGGGCCTATGCTGGCCCGACGGTATCGCAGGAAGGCTTAGCCGACCAGTTGATAAAGGATGGCGGAGATGGCGATAAGGCCCATGGTCGCCACGAAGACGTTGCTGATCTGGCCCTGGTATTTCGCCATGGCCGGAACGCGCTTGATGGCGTACATGGGCATGAGGAACAGGATGGTGGCGATGATGGGGCCACCCAGGGATTCGATCATCCCGAGGATGGAGGGGTTGATCACGGCAACGCCCCACAGGGTCAGGATGAAGAAGGCGATGATGAACAGCTCCACTTTCTTGTGGTTCGGTGCCTTGCCGGAGCTGCGCATGTTCTGGACGATCATCCCTTTCAGACCTTCACGGGCACCCAGATAGTGGCCGAAGAAGGAGGAGACGATGGCCACGAAGGCAACCAGCGGACCGAAGTAGGAGATGATGGGGCTCGCATGCTGGTTGGCCAGGTAGGAGAGCACGGCGATGTTCTGGGACTTGGCTTCTGCCAGCTGGGCCGGCGTCAGGCTCATCACGCAGGAGAAGACGAAGAACATCACGAAGCCCAGCAGAATGATGGCGGTGCGTTTGAGGATGGCGTCGGACTTGGCGACGGCATGCTCACCGTGATCACGGCGCTGAGCCAGGGCGAAGCTGGAGATGGCCGGGCTGTGGTTGAAGGAGAACACCAGCACCGGGATGGTCAGCCACAGGGTGGTGGCGAAATCCTTGGTGCTCGGCATTTCATTCAGGGCCGCACCGGTCCAGTCCGGGATCAGGTACAGGGAGATGCCCGCCAGAATGGCGATGAGCGGATAGACCAGGAACTCGGTCACTTTCAGCATCAGCTTCTCGCCAGCCAGCATCACGGACATCATGGCCATGATGAGCACGATGGAGAGGATCCAGCGCGGGGGCGGCGTCATCTGCAACTGGTTGACCAGGAAGCTTTCCACCGTGTTGGTGATGCCCACGCCGTAGATCAGCACGATGGGGTAGATGGCGAAGAAATAGAGCAGGGTGATCAATTTACCGGCACCCACGCCGAAGTGCTCTTCCACCACCTGGGTGATGTCGGCATTGGGCTGCTTGGAGGAAAGCACGAAGCGCGCCAGACCACGGTGGGCCAGGTAGGTCATGGGGCCGACCAGCAGCGCCATCACCACCAGCGGCCAGAAGCCACCCATGCCAGCGTTGATGGGCAGGAACAGGATGCCTGCACCGACGGCGGTACCGAACAGGCTGATCACCCAGGTGGTGTCTTGTTTACTCCAACCGCGAGATTGGACCGAGCTGATTCCTTGCTCCTGTGCGGCTGCAACATCCTGTGCGCCAGTGACAGTATTGGACATGTGTCTCACCCCGAATGTGTGGTTTTAATTAGTCGGCGCAAGAATACTTTCTTTTTAATCAAAAATGTTGATCAAATTCACCTTTGTGCGGCTGAAACCCGTACTTTCTTGTAGAAATGTGATCAAAAGAATAAAAAATCAAAATTTATTTATCAAATGCAGTGTTATTTGAATGTTAACTGGATAATTTCTCACCTCATCATGTTGTCAAAATGTTATGTCGAGATGTGCTGGGCAAGCTGGCGGATCATGCTGGCAGTGGCTCCCCAGATGAAAGATTGCTCCCAAGGGATCCAATAGATGGTGTGACGACCGTCCGCTCTTGGCAGGCTCAGGGCTATGTGCTGCCCCGGATCCAGCACGTGAGCGAGGGGGACTTCGAAGGCCTGGGCCACCTCGTCCTGGCTCAGGGTCAGCCCGTAGCCTGGGTCGAGCATGGCGAGGACCGGCAGCACATCGTAGCGTGAGACGGTATTGAGAGGGGTGAGGCTGCCGATGATCCGGATCTGGGAGGGGGGAATGCCAAGCTCCTCCTCGGTTTCCCTGAGCGCGGTGTGAATGAGGTCCCGGTCTTCCGGGTCCTGACGCCCGCCGGGAAAGCTGATCTGCCCCGGGTGGTGGCGCAGGGCGGCGCTGCGGCGCGTCAGCAGCAGGTGCAGGCCCTCGGGGCGCTCCACCAGGGGGATCAACACGGCGGCAGGTTTGAGCCCGGCCAGTGCCAGGCGATGGGCGGGGGCGGGGCGCTGCAGCAAAAAGCGGGTCAGCAGCTCGGCACTCGTCATCTCCATGGGTCTCCTTGTGTCGGCCCCGCAGGGCCGGATGGGATCAAAGGGCATCGAGCAGTGGCAGGATGCGGGCCACCTTGTCGTAGGTTTCCTGATATTCGGCGTCGGGATCGGAGTCGGCGATGATGCCGCCCCCCGCCCAGCAGTGCAGCTGACCGGCTTCGGCGATCAGGGTACGGATGCAGATGCTGGTATCCATCCTTCCGTGCTGACTCAGATAACCGATGCTGCCGCAGTAGGCATTGCGCCGCACCGGCTCCAGCTCCTCGATGATCTCCATCGCCCGGATCTTGGGAGCCCCTGTGATGGAGCCGCCGGGGAAGCAGGCCCGCAGCAGATCCACTTCTTGCCAGCGCGCATCCAGCTCTCCGTGAATGGTGGAGACCAGGTGATGCACCGCCGGGAAGGATTCCACGGCAAAGAGATGCGGCACAGTGACCGATCCCGGCCGGCTCACCCGGCCGATGTCGTTGCGCAGCAGATCGACGATCATCAGGTTCTCCGATCTGTCCTTGTCGGCGTTGGCGAGTGACTCGGCCACCCTGGCATCCTGGGCGGGATCCGGGTGGCGAGGCCGGGTGCCCTTGATGGGCTTGGTCTCGATATGGCGCTTGTCGAGCAGCAGGAAACGCTCCGGGGAGAGGCTCAGAATGGCGCTTTGCGGCAGGCGGACAAAGGCGGAGAACGGCGCCTTGTTGGCGGCGCTCAGGGCGAGATAGGCGGACCATTCATCCCCCTGATAAGGGGCGCTGAAGCGCTGGGTCAGGTTGATCTGGTAACAATCCCCCGCCGCCAGATAGGCCTGGATACGGGCAAACTTGTCTCCGTATTCGGCCCGCGTCATGTTGCTCTGCCAGGGGCCGGTCAGGCGAAGGGGGAGGGGGGGTCGTTCGCGCTGCGCCATCAGCCAGTCGAGCCTGCGGGCGAGGCCGGCTTCATCACCCCAGTGGGCCAGTTGCCAGTGTCCCGTCGCGACATTTCGCAGCAGCGCCCAGTCATAGATCCCGACCGCCATGTCGGGCACCTGGATGTCCTGTTGCGCCACTGCGGGCAGACGCTCGAATCGTCGGCCCAGATCGTAGCCAAAGAGTCCCAGGGCTCCCCCGATAAACGGCAATCCCGAGTCATCCTCAACGCGCTCCCCAAGCAGGGCTTGCTGGGTCTTGGCGAGCAGGGCGAGGGGATCGCCGTCATGATGGTGCTGGTGGTTATCCTGGGTGAGGCAGGTGCTGGTACCCCGGGTTTCCAGGGTGGCAAGCGGATCGGCGCTGATGATGTCAAAACCGTTGTCAGCCCCCAGGGGGCTGGCGGATTCCAGCAGGATGGCCCAGGGTTGGTGTTGCAGGCTGGCGAACCAGGTGTGGAGCGAGGCCTGCGGGTCGAAATGGTGGATATGCAGTCTTGGTTTCATTTTTTGTTACATAGGCAACAGTTTGCGCCCGGCTCCCTAGCCGGTTCGGGTGGTCAAGCGTATCATGGCCGCCGGCATTTTTAAGAAAAACACCGTTATAAAAACACGCCGCAGTCTGCCGGCTCCAGGTGCATTTGCCACCTGCCGAAGGCCCGGCTCATATGGAAGCCCTTGCTCGCGCAAGCGATAACAAGGACCAGTGAGGATGATATGAGCATCATTAGAAAACAGGACTTTATCGATTCCATTGCTGACGCCCTGCAGTACATCTCCTTCTACCACCCCCTCGATTTCGTGCAGGCCGCCAAGGCCGCCTATGACCGCGAGATCAACCCGGCCGCCAAGGATGCCCTGGCCCAGATCTTGATCAACTCCCGCATGTCTGCCGAAGGTCATCGCCCGCTCTGTCAGGACACCGGTATCGTCACCTGCTTCGTCAAGATCGGCATGCAGGTACAGTGGGACAGCGACATGACGGTCCAGGAGATGGTGGATGAGGGCACCCGCCGCGCCTATACCAATCCGGACAACCCGCTGCGCGCCTCCGTGCTGGCGGATCCGGCCGGCAGCCGCAAGAACACCAAAGACAATGCCCCCGCTGTCGTGCACATCGACATGATCCCGGGCAACAAGGTGGAAGTGAGTATCGCGGCCAAGGGGGGCGGCTCCGAAAACAAATCGAAAATGGTGATGCTCAACCCCTCCGACGACATCGTGGAGTGGGTGCTCAAGACGGTGCCGACCATGGGGGCTGGCTGGTGCCCGCCCGGCATGCTCGGCATCGGCATCGGCGGCACCGCCGAGAAGGCGGCGGTGCTCGCCAAGGAAGCTCTGATGGAGCACATCGACATCCAGGAGCTGATTGCCCGTGGTCCCGAGACCACCGAAGAGAAGCTGAGGGTCGAGCTCTATGACAAGGTCAACAAGCTCGGGATCGGTGCCCAGGGGCTGGGCGGCCTGACCACGGTGCTGGATGTGAAGGTGAAATCCGCACCGACCCACGCCGCCTCCAAGCCCGTGGTGATGATCCCCAACTGCGCCGCCACCCGTCACGTGCATTTCGAACTCGATGGCTCCGGCCCGGCGGAGCTGACACCCCCCAGGCTGGAAGACTGGCCGGAGATCACCCGTGAGTCCGGTGGCAATGTGCGCCGGGTCAACGTGGATGGTATCACCAAGGCAGAGCTTGCCAGCTGGAAGAGCGGCGATACCGTGCTGCTCTCCGGCAAGATCCTGACCGGCCGCGACGCCGCCCACAAGCGCATCGCCGACATGCTGAAAAAAGGTGAAGGACTGCCGGAAGGGGTCGATTTCACCAACCGCTTCATCTATTACGTGGGCCCGGTCGATGCGGTACGTGACGAGGTGGTCGGCCCGGCTGGTCCCACCACGTCCACCCGGATGGACAAATTCACCGACATGATGCTGGGAGAAACCGGCCTTATCGGCATGATCGGCAAGTCCGAGCGCGGCCCCAAGACGGTCGAGAGCATCAAGCAGCACCAGGCTGTCTACCTGATGGCGGTGGGTGGCGCCGCTTACCTGGTGGCGAAAGCCATCAAGAAAGCGCGCGTGGTGGCCTTTGCCGATCTGGGGATGGAGGCCATCTATGAGTTCGAGGTGGAAGACATGCCGGTCACCGTGGCGGTCGACTCCCAGGGCAACAACATCCACGAGACCGGCCCGGCCTACTGGTCCGCCAAGATTGCCGAGCTGGAGACCAAGCTGGCTTGATCAATCGGACTTCGGTGCAAACGGAGAGCGGTTAGCCCCGTACAGCTGCATGTTGAAAGGCGACCCTCGGGTCGCCTTTTTTGCGGGCCTCATTTGACGGTCTGGATCTGAGCAAATTTACTGCTGCTGTGCTGCTGTGCTGCTGTGCTGCTGTGCTGCTGTGCTGCTGTGCTGCTGTGCTGCTGTGCTGCTGTGCTGCTTTGTCTTTGTCGCCATGACATCCCGGGTCGGAAGCCTGGATAACCCGGTGGGCAATGCCGGCGCATTGGCTGTTACGCCGAAGGGGCGATCAGTGGTTCAGGTAGATATCCTGGCCGCCGTAGCTCAGTGCCCCACCCAGAGAGGTTGCGGGCTCGAAGAAGCGGGTCAGGACACCGGCACGCTGGCACAGGGTGCTCAATGTGCTCCGGTCCAGAGCGACCTGTTCAGGCAGCCAGGTCAGCACGGCGGCACAGTGACCATTCATCAGGCTCTGCTCCAGCAGGCGCTGCCAATTCTTGATCTTGGGGGCGTGCACGACAAGCACCCTGGCAGGATTGATCCCTCTGGCCTGCAATTGCGCGGCGGCGGGCAGGCCTGGCGGGGCGACGAGCAGGATCCAGCCACTGTCGGACTGACTCAGTTGCCCCAGGGCATCCAGCAGCGGCGCTTCCTGATGGAGAGGGCCGCGCCGCTGCTCTTGTCCCATCTTGCTCTGATGGCGAGTGGGCCAGGTGGTGATCAGACCGGCAGAGGAGGAAGGGGGGCAAAGATTCAGGGGCTGGCTCATATGTCGTTCCTGTATGAATAACCATGCTGTATGCGCATACAGTAGTTCTGTTCGCAAGGAGTGACAAGTCATTTGTGGCTAAAAGTGTGAGCCGATTAACAGGAGACGACTTTAACTACATGATTAAAAAGGATATTTATATCTTCCTTGTACAGGGTGTTTTTTAACCTGTAGACAAACTTCGGGTCGGCGCTCATGGTTATACAGTCCTGTATAGGGAGAGGAGGGAGCGAGATGGACGTTAGTACCTTGCAACGACTGGATGCGAACATTCTGCTCGGGATCATCAACGAGAAGCTGCGGCTGGAGTGTGATGGTCTGGAAGAGCTGCTGGCTTACTACGACATGACAGAAGATCAGCTGGCTACCCGTCTGCAACAGATCGGGTATCACTACGACCCTATGAGCAATCAGTTCAAGGCACATGGTTAATTGAAATCAAAGGGTGCTCCGATTGGGGCATCCTTTTTATTACCTGACGAGGAGGTGTGAATTGAAAACGCTTTCAATTCCTCCCTAGTCGGCGGTTATTTTCACGTATTTTCAGTCACAGGCAATCATTGAAAACCTATTCATGAAATTATCTTTTTTGTTTTCTTATATCACTATGATTTAAAACGAAATTTATATTTCATTCAGGCTGGCTCAAGGAAAGGGTTTTCATGGTGAAACTGTCATTTTTATGCGTTAAAGTGTGACTCACGTTAACTTTTAAACCCTTGGCTTTAGCTAGTATGCCCCCGCCGGAGCATATTCTGAGATAACAACAGCGCCGGTCCCCCCGATGGGATGACATTTTTTATTTGTAACGAAGGAAAATGGTTTATGGCTACCAAGAAGAAGACAGACCAGGATCTCCAACTGGATAAAGATCAGCTCAAGGCGAGTATCGTGCGTCACCTGCGTTCTACCTTGGGTACAAGCGAACAGAAAGCCTCTCCGGATGCCTGGTGGAAAGCGACCGCTGCCGCCGTCAATGAACAGGTGTACGAGCGCCTGACCCGTACTCAGCAGACTCACTTCAAGAAAGATACTCGTGCGATTCACTATCTCTCTGCTGAATTTTTGATGGGGCGTTTGACCTCCAACAACCTGCACAACCTCTCCCTCTACAAAGTCTGTGAAGAGGCGCTGGGTGAACTTGGTCTGGAACTGACCGATCTGTGTGAACAAGAGCCTGACATGGCCCTTGGCAACGGCGGCCTGGGTCGTCTGGCTGCCTGCTTCATCGATTCCCTGGCCACTCTGAACTACCCGGCGGTGGGCTATGGCATCCACTACGAGCACGGCCTGTTCCGTCAGGAAATTCAGGATGGCCGTCAGATCGAGCGTCCGGACTCCTGGCGCGAATATGGCAACCCCTGGGAGATCTGCCGCCCGGAATCGGTGCAGGAGATCCCGCTCTACGGCTACGTGGAGACCGTCTTTGGTGACAAGGGGGGCCTGAAGAAGGTGTGGCACGCCGGTCGCAAGATCAAAGGGGTGCCCTGGGACATTCCGGTGGTCGGCTTCGGTGGTCACACCGTCAACATCCTGCGTCTGTGGGAATCCCGCGCCTCCGAGTTCTTCGACTGGGACGTGTTCAACGCCGGTGGTTATATCGACTCCCAGGCCGAGAAGGCCCAGGCCGAGACCATCTCCAAGGTGCTCTACCCGAACGATGAGACCGACGCCGGCAAGGAGCTGCGCCTGATCCAGCAGTACTTCTTCTGCGCCTGCTCCATCAAGGACATCATGCGTCGCTACAAGCGGGTGCATGGCAGTGACTTCAGCAACTTTGCCGCGCAAATCGCCATCCAGCTCAACGATACCCACCCCACCGTGGCCATCCCCGAGCTGATGCGCGTGCTGGTGGACGAAGAGGGGCTGAACTGGGATACCGCCTGGGGCATCTGCTATCAGGTCTTCTCCTACACCAACCACACCCTGCTGCCGGAAGCGCTGGAGAAGTGGTCCGTCAGCCTGTTCGAGAAGGTACTGCCCCGTCACCTCGAGATCATTTATGAAATCAACGCCCGCTTCCTGAACGAGCTGGTGGAGCCCAAGTGGCCGGGCAACGATGCCATCAAGGCCAAGCTCTCCATCATCGAAGAGGGTGACGTGCGCAAGGTGCGTATGGGCAACCTGTGCGTCATCGGCTCCTCCAAGGTGAACGGCGTGGCCGAGATCCACTCCAAGCTGGTGAAGGAAGATCTCTTCCCCGAGTATGCCGAGCTGTGGCCCGAGAAGATGTGCAACGTCACCAACGGCGTGACTCCCCGTCGCTGGCTGCTGGCCTGCAACCCGGAACTGGCCGAACTCTACAACGAGGTGGTGGGCAAGGAGTGGCCGCTGCAACTGGACAAGCTGCGCAGCGTGGTGAAGTTTGCCGATGACAAGGCGTTCCAGCAGCAGTTCATGACCATCAAGCGTCACAACAAGGAGAAGCTGGTCAAGGTCATCAAGGCGGAAACCGGCATCGACGTGAGCGCGGAGGCGATCTTCGACGTCCAGATCAAGCGTCTGCACGAGTACAAGCGCCAGCAACTGAACCTCATCCACATCATGGCGCTCTACCGTCGCCTGCTGGCGAACCCGGACTATGACATGCATCCGCGGGTGTTCATCTTCGGCTCCAAGGCGGCGCCCGGCTACAAGCTGGCCAAGGACATCATCTACGCCATCAACAAGCTGGCGGAGCGGGTCAACAACGACGCCCGTATCCAGGGCAAGCTGAAAGTGGTGTTCATGCCGAACTACCGCGTGAGCCTTGCCGAGAAGCTGATCCCGGCGGCGGATGTCTCCGAGCAGATCTCCACCGCAGGTTACGAAGCATCCGGTACCGGCAACATGAAGATGGCGCTGAACGGTGCCATCACCATCGGGACGCTGGATGGAGCCAACATCGAGATCGCCGAAGAGGCGGGTGCCGAGAACTGCGCCATCTTCGGTCTGAATGTGGACGAGGTGAAGTCCCTGAAGGCGCGCGGCTACAACCCGTATGACTTCTACTACGCCAACTCCGAACTGAAAGCCGTGCTGGACTGGTTTGATACCGACTACTTCACGCCGGGTCGCCCGGGGGAGCTGGCCTCCATCAAGCGCTCCTTGCTGGAAGGGGGAGACCCTTACCTGACCCTGGCGGATTTCGAGTCCTACTCCGAGGCGCACAAGCTGATCGACGCCTGGTACCGGGATCCGGCCCTGTGGGCGAAGAAAGCCATCATCAACTCTGCCACCATGGGCAAGTTCAACTCCGACCGCTCCATCCAGGATTACGTAGACCGGATCTGGAAACTGACGAGCTGCAGCGTCGGCTGATGTCTGCTCCTGTGAAAAACCCCGCGATGCGGGGTTTTTTTTCATCTGTCGGGCTGAGGGAGGCTCAGGGCCTGTCGACCACTCGGGTGTCTGCCGGCACCCGTTTCTTGCCGGTGATCATCGCCCTGACGAGATCGCCCCGTACCAGGCGATCCAGGGCGATGACGGCCAGTACATGGACGAAGATGGTCACCTGCAGCCCCTTGGCAAAGAACTCGTGGATCTCTTCCATGCGATGGGTGCCGGAGAGCGGCCCGTATTCGGTCATGATCCCGCTGGCGGCGGTGCCGACAAGGCAGGTCAACAGCAGCAGTATCATCAAGGACCCCAAAGGATTGTGACCGGCGTAGTAGGGGTGGCGCCCCTTGATCGTCTCCTTGAGATAGGTGATGACCCCGGTCGGTGTCGGCAGCCACTGGGCGAAGCGGGCATGATAGGAGCCGATGAAACCCCATACGATGCGCAGTACCAGCAGTCCGGCCAGCGCATATCCCGCATAGCGGTGGTTGCGCGCCCCCTCTTCAAGGATGAAGAGATTCAGCACGCACAACAGCACAGTGGCCCAGTGAAATCCCCTGACCACCGGATCCCATACCTTGATTTCACGGTTGTTCTGCATCGTCTTTCCCATGAGGTGATCCCCTTGTCGTGATGTCCATGATCATCGCCATCGTCAGCCATGGCTGCGTGATGGCCGTTGTCAGCATCATGAAGGCGATTTCTTAAGTGCGAGTTAATGTCGCCGTGATGTCACGGGTAGGGAGTGCGGTGGTTTCGGGGCGAGAAAAAGCCCCGGCGATGCGGGGCTTGTAGGGGCATTAGGGGGCGAACCTCAGTGGAGGATATCCCCCATGAAATAGGCCAGCATGGTCAGGATGACGGTGAACACTAGGTTCAGTACCAGGCCGGCCCGCATCATCTCCCGCTGCTGGATATGGCCGCTGGCGAAGACGATGGCGTTGGGGGGCGTGGCCACCGGCAGCATGAAGGCACAGGAGGCGCCGACGGCGATCAGCACGGAGACCACGATGGGGGAGACCCCCAGAGCCTCGGCCACCCCGGCGAACAGCGGCACCAGCAGCGCGGCGGTGGCGGTGTTGGAGACCAGCTCGGTGAGGAACACCACGAAGGCGGCCAGGCAGAGCAGGATCACGAAGATGGGCATGGAGGAGAGGCCGCTGGAGAGGTGCTCCGCCAGGAAGGCGTTGGCCCCGGTCTGCTTGAGGATGGCGCTCAAGGTGAGACCACCCCCGAACAGCAGCAGCACGCCCCAGTCGGTGTTCTGGTTGATGTCATCCCAGCTGGCGACCCGGCTGACGGCGATGGCCAGGATGGCGCCCATGGCGATCAGGGTATCGAACTGGGGAATGCCGCCCAGTGCCTTGGCAAGAGGCTGGGATCCAATCCACAGCAGCACCGTGGTCAGGAAGATGGCCAGGGTCACTTTGCGCTGACCTGTCCACTCGATGGTGACCTGCTCGGTGCTGACCTGGTGGGAGAGATTGGGACGGGTCACCCAGTAGAGCAGGCCGATACCTACCGGCATGAAGATGATCACCACGGGGATGCCGAACTCCAGCCAGTCGGTGAAGCCCAAGCCCATCTGGGCGGCGGCGATGGCATTGGGGGGGCTGCCCACCAGTGTGCCGATGCCACCGATGCTGGCGCTATAGGCGACGCCAAGCAGCACGAAGACCAGGGTGCGGCGCTCCTTGTGAACGTCCAGCCCCTTCAGCATGCCGAGGGCCAGCGGCATCATCATGGCCGCGGTTGCGGTGTTGCTGATCCACATGGAGAGGGCGGCCGTGATGGTGAAGAGCACGATGGAAGCCCAGCCCAGGTGTCCCTTGGCGAGCTGCATCACCTTGCCGGCGATCTGGGTGTCGAGTCCCTGCTTGGAGAGGGCTGCCGCGAGGGCAAAGCCGCCAAAGAAGAGGAACAGGACGGGGTTGGCAAAGTCGGTCAGCGACTTGCTCATGTCGAACACCCCGAGCAGGGTGGCGAGCACCGGGATGGAGATGGCAGTGATGGTGATGTTCACCGCCTCGGTCAGCCAGAGGATGGCGATGAAGATCAGGATGGCCAGCCCCTTGTTGACCATGGGATCAAACGGGAGCCATGCCAGCATGGCGCAGAGCAGGAGCAGATCCAGGATGACGATCCCGGACTTGATGTCCAGCCAGCGTGAGGGGGGAGTCGGAGGTACAGCCGATGTGTGCATAACGTTCTCTCGGTTAATTTATGGTTGTTGTTGTGATGCCGAGGTTACATATATCCCCCTGTTTGAAACAGGGGGATATGGTCAAATCATGTGGCGACTCACAGAGTCAAGTGAAAATGGATCTTCAATCAAACAGAAATGAAACATTTTATTTTCATTTGACGGGGGAGGTGAAGGAGAGCAGCCACTCCTTGAACAGGCTCTTGGGCAGGGAGCCGCTGCGCTGTGCCAGGATCTCCCCCCGCTGGAAGACCATCAGGGTAGGAATGCTGCGAATGCCATAGCGACCTGCGATGGCGGCCTCCTGCTCGGTATCGAGTTTCACGAAGCGAAGGCGGGGCTCAAGCTCCCGGGCGACCTCCTGAAAGACGGGGGCAAACTGCAGGCAGGGGCCACACCAGCTTGCCCAAAAGTCCACCACCACCGGGATGTCGGACTGGATCAGGGCATCGAAGCTGGCCTGACGCCCCGCCACCGGGGTTTGTTCGAAGAGGGCGTGACGGCAGCGGCCACACTTCGCGTTTGAGTCTGCTTTTTCGACAGGCAGGCGGTTGCGGGTAAAGCATTGGCTACAATAGGTGGTGACAAGTGACATAATTGCTTCCTTATTTCATGGCCCGGCAACATCTTTATTGCAATCAGAGCGCCGACTAACGGTAACATAGCACTCAGTGGTTTTTCACAGTTGGCCTCCGGCCGTGACCTGATGTCACCGGATGGCCGACCATGACATGAGAATCGAGACGGGATGAAGAGTGTTGCACGGGGCAATCGTGTTGTCTTTGGCCTTATCATCGTATCGCTGGTGGGCTTTTCTGCCTATTGCTGGCAGTTGCTCAGCCAGCAGCAGCGTGCCTTCGATTTGAGCGTGGCGGCTGAGATGGTGCTCAATCGGGTCAATACCGATACCGTCTATCTGCTGGGGCGCGAGAAGGCCAGCGATGGCAGCGTACAGCAACGCCTGAGCCTGCTTTCCAGTCACCTGGACAGATTCGTCAGGCTGGTGCACGAGGATCCGGAGTCGGTGGACGACCCCGGCTCCCAGGCGTTGCAGCGGGACATCGACGGTTATCTGCTGGATCTCGCCAGGCTCTACACCATGGAGATGACCATCGAGTATCTGGCTCCCCGCTTCCAGGGCCAGCTCAAGGCGTTGCAAGGCACCCTGCCGGTCGGTGAGGCGCAGTACCGCGACCTGACCGAACTCATGCGCCTGCACCACTACCTCCGACGCAGCTGGGATCAGAACGAGCAGCGGCAACTGTTGCAACTCCAGCAGCACCTGCTTGACCGCTATGGCGAGCAGCCGAGGGTCGCGGCCCTCGTCCGGCTGGGCCAGGAGTTCAATCAGCAGGTGATGGAGTACCATCGCCTGCGCAATCAGGTGGTGGAGATGAAGGGGTTGAGCTCACTGCCCGCCTGGAAGCAGAGCAAGCTGGAGCGGGCCTCCTCCCTCAAGAGCCGCTTCTACCTGATGGTGCTGGGGGGGGCGCTGCTCTGCTTCTCGCTGGTGGCCGCGACCCTGTGGCGTCGCAACCAGAAGCTGAGCGAGCTCTCTCGCCATGCCGCGCTGCTGGCCCAGGCCAAGAGCGACTTCCTGGCCAACATGAGCCATGAGATCCGCACCCCCATGAATGCCATCATCGGCTTCAGCGCCCTGGCACTGCAAACCAGTCTGGATCCCCAGCAGCGGGACTATCTCAACAAGATCAAATCCTCGTCGGACACCTTGCTGCTGCTCATCAACGACATTCTGGATCTCACCAAGGTGGAGTCCGGCAAGTTGACCCTGGAGGAGATCGACTTCGATCTCAGCGAGCAGCTCGACTCCCTCGCCGCCATGTTCGCGGATCTGGCGGAGCGCAAGCACATCGAGGTCATCATCAACAAGTCTCCCGCCGTGCCCGACTTTCTGCGCGGGGATCCGCTGCGCCTCGGTCAGGTACTGGTCAACCTGGTGAACAATGCCATCAAGTTCACCGAGCGGGGCGAGGTGGAGGTGGCCATCACCCTCACCAGCCAGCATCCCATGCGGGTCTGTTTCAGCGTGCGGGATACCGGTATCGGCATCGCCCCGGAGAAGCAGGCCCAGCTGTTCCAGCCCTTTACCCAGCTGGAGGCGGGCAATACCCGCAAATATGGCGGCTCCGGGCTTGGCCTCAACATCTCCCAGCGCCTGGTGGGGCTGATGGGCGGGGAGATCACCGTGCAGAGCAAACCCGGGGTGGGCTCCACCTTCCTGTTCGAGATCCCCATCTCCCAGGCGGTGTACGGGGTCTCGGGGCGCCGGGTCTTCTTCGATCACCAGCCCCTGATCCTGATGATGGATGACAATGAGCTGGTGCTGGAACTGGCCAAGGACATCCTGGGGCGGGCGGGGGCGTCCGTCATCACGGTCAACAGCCTCTCCCGCGCCCGTCAGGTGCTGCGGGAAGAGGGGCATCACATCCGCCTCGCCATCCTCGACTGGCGCATGGGTCAGGAGGATGGCCTGGACTTGGCCCTCGAGATGTACCAGCACAGCCAGTGGCGGCGCCTGCCTGTCCTGATGACCAGCGCCTGGTCCAGGGAGGGGCTGCACGGGCGGATGGAGAGCATGGGACTGACCCATTTCCTGGCGAAGCCCATGACGGAAAACGCCTTGCTGGCCAAGGTGGACGAACTGCTCAACGGCAGCTCCCATGACAGCAAGGTCCGCCAGGCGGAGGCCCAGGGGGATCAGCAGCAGTTCCGGGAGCTGCTGCGCGGTACCCGGGTGCTGCTGGCCGAGGACAACCGGGTCAACCAGCAGCTCATTCTGGAGTACCTGCGCCGGGTGGAGGCCAAGGTCACCGTGGTGGACAACGGCCGCGAGGCGGTGGAGCAGGTGGCGGAGCAGCCGTTCGACGTCATCCTGATGGATCTGCAGATGCCGGTGCTGGACGGGCTGGATGCCACCCGCCAGATCCGCAAGATGGTGGACAAGCACGATGTGCCCATCATCGCCCTCACCGCCAGCGCCATGCCGGGGGACAGGGAGCGCTGCCTTGGCGTCGGCATGAACGGCTATGTCACCAAGCCGGTGAGCAAGCTCGATCTCTACAACAACCTGCTGCAATGGGTGAAGAGCAGCGGCGGGGAGCCCAAGGTGCCCATCGAGGTCAAGCCGCCGGCCCTCATGGGCGTGCTGGATCTGGAGGATGCTCTGCGCCGGCTGGAGCATGACAGGGAGGCGCTGCAGATCCTCTTCAAGCTGTTCCTCTCCGAGCACAAGGACGATCTGTGGGACATCCGCACCGCCCTGCGTCGCCAGCAGCCCGAAGTGGCGTGCCGCTTGCTGCATACCCTGAAGGGGGTCTCGGCCAACATCTCCGCTTCCCGCCTGCAACTGCTGGCCGGGGAACTGGAGTGGCGGCTGCGGCTGCAGGAGGAGCTGAGCGAGGGGGAGCTCAACCAGTTGCAGCAGGTCTTTACCCAGACCCGGGAGGAGGTCTCCCACTTCCTGCTCACCGGGGAGCAGCAGGAGTCGGTCGCCTTCCCGTTTTCGCCCCCCGACAAGCGGCTCTGAGGGAGGGCAAGATAGCAATCGTTCTCAAGTCACCCGCTTCAGGCTATGATGACCCACTCGTTCGCCCCCGCCAGGGGGCGATTGTATTGAGCTTCTCTTCATGATCACGCGGCAGCGCGCCGCGACCAAGGACTTCTCTGTGAGCGTATTTTTGCGGCTTGGCTGGTTTTTCAAGGATCAGTGGCGGCGTTATCTGGTGGCCATCTCCCTGCTGATGCTGGTGGCCCTGTTGACCGTGATCCCCCCCAAGGTGGTGGGCTGGGTGGTGGATGGCATCGCCAAGGGTGACCTGGACAGCGGCACCCTGACCGGCTATCTGGCGGGGCTTTTTGGCCTGGGACTGCTTATCTACCTGCTGCGCTACGTGTGGCGGGTCATGCTGTTCGGTGCCTCCTACCGGCTCGCCTACGTGCTGCGCAACCGGCTGTTCAGCCACTTCACCCGCATGAGCCCGGATTTCTACCAGCGCCACCGCACCGGTGATCTGATGGCCCACGCCACCAACGACATCCAGGCGGTGGAGATGACCGCAGGGGAAGGGGTGCTGACCCTGGTGGACTCCTTCATCGTCGGCATCCTGGTGCTTTCCATCATGTGCAGCCAGTACTCCTGGCAGCTGACCCTGCTCTCCCTGCTGCCCCTGCCGGTGATGGCCTTCTTCATGAACCGCTTCGGGACCCAGATCTACAAGGAGTTCAAGGCGGCTCAGGGGGCCTTCTCCCGCCTCAACAACAAGACCCAGGAGGCCCTCTCCGGGGTGCGGGTGCTCAAATCCTACGCGGTCGAATCCTTGGAGGACGAGGGCTTTGCCGAGCTGACCCGTCAGGCGGGGGAGCGCAACATGGCGGTGGCCCGCATCGACGCCAAGTTCGACCCCGTGATTTACCTGTGCATCGGCTGCTCCTATTTTCTGGCTGTCGCAGGGGGCAGCGCCCTGGTGCTGCAAGACAAGCTGACTCTGGGGGAGCTCACCAGCTTCACCATGTACCTCGGCCAGCTCATCTGGCCCATGTTCGCCATCGCCTGGCTGTTCAACATCATCGAGCGGGGCAGCGCCGCCTATTCGCGCATCGAAAGCCTGCTGGGGGAGCGCAGCGACATCGAGGAGCCGGCCCATCCCGTGGCGCTGGCCTCGGCCTTTCCCCTGCGGGTGCAGGGGCTGGGCTACCGGCTGGAGCAGCGCATCCTGTTGCAGGGGGTGGATGTCACCCTGCAGGCTGGCGCCATGCTGGGGATAGTGGGACGCACCGGGGCAGGCAAGAGCTCCCTGCTCAAGCTGCTGATGCGCCTGGCCAACCCCACGGCCGGGGAGATCCGCATGGGGGAGGTGCCCATCTCGCAACTGTCGCTGGGTGAGCTGCGCAGCCAGTTTGCCTATGTGCCCCAGGAGCCGTTTCTGTTCTCCACCACCATCGCGGCCAACATCGCCCTGGGCCGCCCCGAGGCGAGCCGGGAGGAGATTGAGCGGGTGGCGCGCATCGCCTGTGTTCACGACGACATCAGTCGCTTCCCCAAAGGGTATGAAACCGAGGTGGGAGAGAAGGGGGTGACCCTCTCCGGCGGTCAGAAGCAGCGTCTGGCCATCGCCCGCGCCCTGCTGCTGGATGCCCCTATCCTGGTGCTGGATGACGCCCTCTCGGCGGTGGATGCCCACACCGAGCAGCAGATCCTGCTGGCCCTCAAGGTCCACAAGCGCACCCTGGTGCTGGTGAGCCACCGCATGACGGCGGTGGAGCAGGCGGACGAGATCCTGGTGCTGGAGCAGGGAGCGATCAGCGAGCGGGGCCGTCACGAGACCCTGATGGCCAGGAACGGCTGGTACGCGGACATGGTCCGCTACCAGCGCCTGGAGCAGGACGTGGAGGAGAGCCTGTGAACAGGATGACAAGGCCCCTGGTTTCCTTCACCCCCCGCCCGGCTCCCGCGAGCGGAGAGGGGAGCAAAGAGAGTCAATTCCCGTGGAACGTTGTGCTGGAGGCAAGTCTGTGAATCCAACCATCAAACGGCTGCTCGCCTACTGCGCCAGCTATCCCCGCTGGCTGGTGCAGGCGGGCATCTGCCTGCTGCTCGCCACCGGCGCCGAGGTGGCGGGCCCCTTGCTCATCAAGCTCTTCATCGATGACTACCTGGCGCCGCGCCGGCTGGAGTGGGGCATCATCGCCGCCCTTGCCGCCGGTTATCTGGGGTTGCAGGTGTTGTCGGCGGCCGGCTTCTACCTGCAATCCCTGCGCTTCAACCGCATCGCCCAGGCGGTGGTGCAGCGTCTGCGCGAGCAGGTGTTCGCCACCGCCATCCGCCTGCCTGCCCGCTATTTCGACAAGCACCGCTCGGGCTCCCTCATCTCCCGCATCACCAACGACACCGAGGCGATCATGAACCTCTATGTCCAGGTGATAGGGCTCCTGGTGCAAAAAGTGGTGCTCCTGTGCGGCATCCTGCTCTCCATGGCGCTGCTGGATCTGCGCCTGATGCTGGTGTGCGCCACCCTGCTGCCGGCGGTGGGGGCCGTGATGTGGCTCTACCAGAAACTGAGCGTGCCCGTGGTGCGGGCGACCCGATCCTTGCTCTCCGACATCAACAGCCGTCTCAACGAGTCGTTGCAGGGGATGCCGGTGATCCAGGCCATGGTGCAGGAGCGCCACTTCGCCAACGCCTTTGCGGGGGTGAACCAGCAGCACTGGCAGGCGCGGATCAAGAGCCTCAAGATCAACGGCATCCTGCTGCGCCCCCTCATCGATCTCTTCTACATGATGGTGCTCATCGGTCTGCTGGCCCTGTTTGCCCACGAGGGGCTGAGCACGGCGGGGGCCATCCAGGTGGGGGTGCTTTACGCCTTCATCAGCTATCTGGGGCGGATGATCGAGCCCCTCATCGAGATGACCAACCAGCTCAACCAGTTGCAGCAGGCCATGGTGGCGGGGGAGCGGGTATTCGCCCTGCTCGATGAAACCCGCGAGAGCACCGACGGGGAGGTGCGCCCCCTGGAGGGACGGGTACGCTTCGACGGGGTGGGCTTCTCCTACGACGGGGAGCAGCAGGTGCTGCAAGATGTGAGCTTTGCCACCCGGCCGGGCCAGATGCTGGCGCTGGTGGGCCACACCGGCAGCGGCAAGTCCACCATCATCAGCCTGCTGATGGGTTTCTACCCCCTGGATCGGGGGAGCATCCACTTCGATGATCACCCCATGAACGACCTGGCCCTCTCGGCGGTGCGCCGCAGCATCGGCCTGGTGCAGCAGGATCCTTTCATCTTCGTCGGCACCCTGGCCGAGAACCTGCGCCTTGGGCGTGACGGCATCGAGGATGGGCGGCTCTGGCAGGCCCTGGAGGAGGTGCAGCTGGCCGATTTCGTGCGCCACCTGCCCGATGGTCTGGCCACCCTGATGGAGGAGGGGGGCAAGAACCTCTCCGCCGGCCAGCGCCAGCTGCTCTCCTTTGCCCGCGCCCTGGTGGGGGATCCGCGCATCCTCATCCTGGACGAGGCGACCGCGAGCGTGGACTCCCAGACCGAGCTCGCCCTCTCCCAGGCGCTCTCGGCAGCGCGCCGTGGTCGCACCACCATCGCCATCGCCCACCGCCTCTCCACCATAGTGGATGCCGATGAAATCCTGCTACTCTCCCGCGGGTGGGTGAGCGAGCGCGGCACCCACGGCGAGCTGATGGCGCTGGGGGGGCATTATGCCCAGCTGTTCGAGATGCAGAGCCAGGGGGCCTGGCTTGAAGAGAAACGGGCCTGAGGCCCACCTAAAAAAACAGCCGGCATCTGCCGGCTGTTTTTTTGACTGGCGGGGTTACACCGTGACCTTGCTGCGGCTGACCAGCTTGGGCTCCAGGGGCGGGAAGTCATCGTTGAAGAAGGTGTCCGCTTCTTCAATTTGTGCCTTGCGCTGCTTCTGGATGAAGTTGTCGAAGTCGCGCTTGATCTCGGGGTCCTTGAGGGCCTCGTAGTCGAACACGTTGGCGGCATAGAGGTAGTTGAAGTAGATGTCGACGAACTCGGCGCTGGCACAGGCGGAGGTGAACTTGCTGTTCTGGCGGTCGAAGTTGACGCGGTACTGCTTGATCTTCGGCACATAGACCAGCTCGTTGCCCACCTTGAACACTTCCACCGTGACCCCCACCGTGATGGTCTTGTAGAAGTCCTTGTTGTTCTCCACCCCGAAGCGGATGGCATCCCCCTGCTTTTGCAGGAACTTGTTGAAGCTGGCCAGCGCCGTGGTGCCCTGGCTCACCACCACGTCCATGATGAAGTTGATGAAGTCGGTGGCGATGCTGAGCCCCTTGATGTGGCGGCTGTAGCTCTGCTGATCGATCTTGCTCGGCCCCATCAGAGGGATCTTGGAGAGGGCCCTGGCCCAGAGATCCGCGTCCGTCTTGTACTGCTCGCCATAGGCTTCGGCGTAACGGTTGATGTAGGCGGTGACCACGGAGGTGATGGCGATGAGGTAGGCCTTCTGTTCCGCCAGCTTGGCCATGACGGCGGGATCGTCCAGCAGCTCGTTGGCCACGATGAACTCCACCAGGCCGTCCTTGTCGGCATAGGGATCATTGCCCACCGCCCGGACGGTGTCGGGCAGATTGACGTCGTTGAAGAAGGCCTCGGCCTCGGCGAACTGATCATGGTTGCTCAGGCGGTTGGCCGGTGCCTCGCGCACCAGCTGGCAGAGCACCAGTTCGGCCTCGTAGTCCGACTCGCGCCACAGGGGGGCCTGCAACTGGTTGCCGAAGGTCTTCTTGTAGGCGAGGTTGAAGTCAAACAGCACCGAACTGCAGCCGCAATCCATGGCGAAGTCGACGGTGTAGCTCAGCGGCCCGGTGGGCAGGGGCTTGCTCATCTTCCCCTTGGCGCTGAGGTTGGCATAGCACTTGAGGTACTCCCGGCCAAACAGCTCGTAGGCACGGTTGTTGTTGAAGTTGAGCTGGAAAGTACCGGCGCTCTCGCCCCCGTTGAACAACTGTTGCACGTGACTCATCTCTCTATCCTTATGGTGAGATTGGTAGACGGGTTGACCCGGTGCCGAGTGGCTACTTCCGGGCCAGCAACAGCCTAGCGAGGGAGAGGGGGTTTGGTTACTGCGAATAATCCCAGTGGCGGGGGCGGGATCCTGGGCTAGCCCCCTGACGGGGAGTATTTCTCGTTGTGTTTCATTCGGATATGGCTGTCATGGTCCAGTCATCCGGGGCGGGACCTTGAAAAAATTCGGAAAAAGGGTAAGAGAGGGGCGACCCGAGGTCAGGAAAGGCCGGTTTTATCATTTGCCAGACAAATAGAACCTGGCCATTGCATGAATTTTGCAAATACCCTTTGGGGGCCCGCTCACAGGGATGGCACGGGAGGCTTGTCTATCGGGATGCAGGCTGGCAACATTTGCGTCACATTCACTCATCGGATCAGTTTGCAATGGACCTGCAACGCCTCAAAGCCAACCTCGCCCTGCGTCTGTTCGCCTGGCGCTACATTCCCGTCATTGGTTTCTGTGCCCCCGTCATCGAGCAGATGGACGCCAGGGCGCTGCGCATCCGCATTCCGCTGGGCTGGCGCACCCGCAACCACCTGGGCAGCATGTATTTCGGGGCGCTCGCCACCGGTGCCGACCTGGTGGGAGGGCTCCTGGTCATGGAGAAGGGGCGGGCGCGGCGCAAGAAGGTGCATTTCGCCTTCAAGGATGTGCAGGGGGAGTTTTTGAAGCGCCCGGAGGGGGACGTGCAGTTTGATTGCGCGGCGGGGGAGCTTATCGACGCCATGATCGACGAGTCCCTGGCGAGCGGTCAGCGCATCAACCGCCCCATCCAGGTGGTGGCCACCTGCCCGTCGCGCAACGGCGACGAGGCCATGGCCCGCTTCGTGCTGACCCTCTCCATCAAGGCCAGCTGAAGGCCAGAGGGCGCTTGGCGCCCTTGTTCAAGCCGGGATCAGAGGATCTCGGGGCTGCTCCCTTCCTTCACCACGGCCTTCATGCTTCATGCCGTTGAAGTTGACCATCCGCTCGGCCACTGTGCTGGGTAGCGCTTGCGTGGCAGGGCGTCAGGATCAGAGGATCTCGGGGCTGACGCCTTCCTTCACGACTACCTTCATGCCGTTGAAGTTGACCACCTGCTCGGCGACTATCTTGCAGCGTTTGCGGGTCTCGACCTGACCGTCCACTTCCACCAGGCCCTCGGCGACCAGCGCCTTGGCGGCACCGCCACAATCGGCCCAACCCTGATGCTTGATCAGGTCACACAAGGCAACGAAGGGGTGACCTTCGAGCAGAAACGTCTCCATGGGAAATCCTCTAGCTGGATGAATGGCTGAAACAGCGGGGGCTCATTCTAGGCAGTTAGGCGGGGCAGGGAAAGGGCCCGGGCCGAATTGCCCCGAAAAAGGGGCGAACACAGGCAAAAAAACCAGCCCGATCGGGCTGGTTGTGTCTCTGGAGGCCACTGGCGCTCAAGGGAGCTTCACCACCGCTTCCCCCGTCACGGCGAGGGCGCCGCCCTGGGTGAAGATGCGGGTGGCCAGGGTGGCGATGGGCTTGTCGTCCCGCAGGGCGATGATCTCCACCTCCGCCGTCACCTCGTCCCCCACGAACACCGGCAGTTTGAAGCCGAGGCTCTGGCCCAGGTAGATGCTCCCCTTGCCTGGCAGTTGCTGCCCGAGGAGCCCGGAGAAGAGGCTCGCCAGCAACATGCCGTGGACGATGGGGCGCTCGAACACCGTCGTGGCGGCGAAGTCCGGGTCCAGGTGCAGGGGATTGAAATCCTCCGAGAGGCCGGCGAAGGCGGCCACCTCCGCCGCCCCGAACCGCTTGGTCAGGCTGGCTTTCATGCCCACGGCAAGGGGTTGTGTACTCATGCGGGTTCCTCTTCTTGCTTCCTGACGCCAGCAAACACCGGATTGAGCCGTACCTTGACGTAGCTGCCGGGGGCCGCCTCCAGCCCCTCGACAGGCTGCCGGGCGGGGACGGGCTCTGCCTCGTCACGGTCTTTGATAAAGCGCATCATCTCGGGCCACCAGGAGCCGCTCTGGTGGGTCGCCCCCGCCAGCCACTGCGCCGGGCTGTCCGCCTCGGCCTCGCTCTGCCAGAAGCCGTATTTGTTGGCATCCGGCGGATTGATGATGCCGGCGATGTGCCCGGATTCGGCCAGAATGAAGCGCCGCTCGCCCCCGAACAGCGCCATGCCCTGCCAGGTCCCCTGCCAGAGGGCGATGTGATCGTCCACGGCGGACACCAGCAGCACCGGGGTCTTCACCTTGGCGAGATCGATGCGGGTGTGGCGGATCTTGAGCTCCCCCTTCACCAGCTGGTTTTCCAGGTAGAGTCGGCGCAGCAGGCTGTTGTGGGTCTTGCCCGCCACGTTGGTGCTGTCGCTGTTCCAGTGCAGCAGATCGAACGCCACCGGGCTCTGGCCCTTGAGGTAGCTGTCGATGTAGTAGTTCCAGTAGAGGCTGTTCTCCCGCAGCAGACTGAAGGAGACCGCCAGCTGGCGCCCGTCCATGATGCCCCTGGCCTCGTTCTGGGCCTCCAGCGCCGCGATGATGGGCTCGTGGATGAAGATGCCAAGCTCCCCGGGCTGGGAGAAGTCCAGCAGGGTGGTGAACAGGGTGGCGCTACGCACCCGCTGCTTCTGGCGCCGCGCCGCCAGCCAGCCCATGGCGAGTGACAACGCAGTGCCACCGATGCAGTAGCCGATGCCGTGCACCTCCCGCTCGCCGGTGGCCGCCTCCACGGCGTCCAGGGCGGCGATGACCCCGTCCACCACGTAGTCGTCGAGATCGACCAGCCCCTGTGCCACCCCCGGGTTGCGCCAGGAGATCATGAAGACCGTCTGCCCCTGGGCGACCAGCCAGGCCACCAGGGAGTTCTGGGGGCGCATGTCCATGATGTAGTACTTGTTGATGAAGGGGGGCACGACCAGCACCGGGGTCTTGCCCACCGTCGCCGTGGTCGGGCTGTACTGGATGAGCTCAAAGAGCTCGGTGCGCAGCACTACCCGGCCCGGGGTGGTCGCCAGATCCCGGCCGAGCTCGAAGGCGGACTCGTCGGTCAGGCGGATGTTGAGGTGATCGGCGCTGCGCTCCAGATCTTCGGCCAGGAGCGCAAGGCCGCGCACCAGATTCTGGCCGTCGGACTCCAGGGTGAGCTTGAGCAGCTCCGGGTTGGTGGCCAGGAAGTTGCTGGGAGCCATGGCGTTGACGTACTGGCGGGTGAAAAAGCGCAGTCGCTCCCGGCTCTTCTCGGGCACGCCCTCCAGGGCATCCACCGCCGCCAGCAGGTGTCTTGCGGTCAGCAGATAGGATTGCTTGAGGTAGTCATAGAGGGGTTGCTCGCTCCAGGCCTCGGCCTTGAAGCGGCGATCGCTGCGATCCGGGGTGATCACCGGCTCGCTCGGCTGACCTGCACTCTTGAGCAGGGTGTGCTGCATCAGCTTGAGCTGATCCTGCCACCAGTTCATCTGGGACTGCATCAGCTTGAGCTGATCCTGCCACCAGTTCATCTGGGACTGGATCAGCTGCCAGGGCTGCTGGCTGCCCTGCTCCAGCACCTTGCCCAGATCGTCCAGACTGGTCTGCAGCAGGGCCTGGGCCGTGCGCTCGGTCTGGGCTCTAGCCATGGCCAGCAGCTTGTCGTTGTAGTGGGCCAGGGCCTCGAACAGCGGGCCGTAAGATGATTGGCTCATGTGTTCTCCTTCACCCACGCCCGGGGCGGGCACGTGCCCGTTCTGTCGAGTCGTGGGGAGATGTGGCTGCCCGCAAGACGGGCAGCCAGGGGTTATCAGGCCTTGCCCGTGCTCTTCTTGATGCCATCTGCGGTCAGGGCATCCAGCTCTTCCTTGAACTGCTGGCCAAGGGCGCTGAGCTTCTGGATGTCATCCAGCATCTGGCGGGAGAGCTGGCTGGCGCTCTCCAGCTGCACGGTGCCGAGGGCCGCCAGGCTCTGGGCATCCTGCACCTTGCCGACGGCCTGCAACTGGTTGAGCCCCAGTTCGGCGTAGGCATTGGCGGACGCCAGTTGCAACCGGGTCAGCTGTTCGATGTTGCTGGCCAGCAGCTGGTTGTAGCGGGTGAGGGGAGCGGCAAAGCCTTGCATCTGCTCGGTAAAGCTCTTGATCACGTCCATATTCATCATGGGTCTCCGGTTCGGCAGAACACTGTTTTTGCGGGTCAATCGACCCTTCTTGCGGGTACAGCACGTCATCCCTGTGTTACGTGTTGTTTGCTCTGTTCAAACACACGTTTGAGCATTCTGCAACCAATCCACCTTTGGTGTAAATGACATAAATGTTAGTTTCTGTTTGAATTTTCCATTCCGCCGAGTGAGCCATCCCCGGATTCAGACGAGAGGTGACGCAGGGAAAGGGCCGGGACCTCGTCCCCCGGGGCCTGCGCTGGTACCCTTGAGCCACACCCTCTTCACAAGGAATCCCCGATGAAACCGTTCGCCCTGCTGCTCGGCTGTGGTGCCCTGACCCTCGCCGGTGTCGCCCAGGCCAGCACGCCGGTCCAGATCTCCCTGCCCGGTGTCAACCTGCCCTCGTCCAATCAGGTGGAAGGGGCACGGGCTTCCTTCCTCTACGGCCGCACCGGTCAGGTGAAGGGGATCGATCTGCCGGTGTTCGCCCTCTCCGACGTGGATCAGTTCACCGGCCTGCAGCTTGGTGTGTTCTTTGGCGCGAGCCGGGTGCGCCATCAGTTTGGCGGGGTCGCCATCAACGCCGTCAACTGGCACGAAGGGCAGGATACCGGCCTCAATCTGGGCTTCGTCAACCTGACCAACAATGTGAAGGGGCTCAACTGGGGGGCGGTCAACATCGCCCAGGGCAATGCCCTGGCCAACGTCGGCTTCGTCAATTATGCCGAACGCACCACCTTCCAGCTGGGATTCGTCAATGCCACCAAGCACCTGGACGGCTTGCAGATTGGCCTGGCCAACTACGCCGAGAACGGCATCTTCCCCATTCTGCCCCTGATCAACTTCAAGAAATCCTTCTAGGGACCAACTTGCCCTTGCTTTAGGAGGGGCAGCCATTACCCTGTGCTCCATCAAGGCTGCACAGAGGTAACAGGGGCATGACAACGGAACACATGGACGCCATCGGCATCGGCTGGGACGTGAGGGGCTGGCAGGGCAATGCCCAGGCGGTGGCGGTGGTGGGTTGGCAGGCCCGGGAGTCGCGTCTGCACTGGCTCGGGATCTCCCCCCTGTTTCGCCTGAGCTCCCGGGTCGCGCCGGATCTGGATGCCCTGCTGCGCCCGGCCCTGCAAGACGAGGTGGCGCTGATGCAGGTGCTGGCCTGCCCGCGCCTTGCTCTCGGCATCGATGCGCCCCTGGCCTTTCCCCGCGCCCTCGCCGATCTGCTGGCGGGGCGGGGGAGCGGCTTTCCCGTGCCCCAGCGGGAGATTGACAACCCTTACGCCTACCGGGATTGCGAGCGCTGGCTCCATCAGCACTATGGCAAGAAGCCCCTCTCCGCCACCTTCGACAGGCTCGGCAACAACGCCACCCTGGCCCTCTCCATGCTGCCGCGTCTCGGGGATCTGCAACTGGTGCCAAAACAGGCGAGGGCTGCCGGGCGCGCGGTGCTGGAGGTCTATCCCGCCCTGGCCAAAATGGGGGGCAAAGCCTCTGCGGTGCGGCCCGAGCTGCAACCCCACCTGCCGGTGTCCCTCATCCCTGGAACGGATCCCTATGATGCCGCGCTCTGCGCCCTGATGGCCCTGCAATTTGCGGCCGAAGGGGTCGTCACCTCGCTGCCCGCCCTGGTGGACCTGCCGGACGAGATGGCACCGGACGAAGGCTGGGTCTACCACTTCGCCCGGGATTAAGACGCCCAAGGGCACCACGCTCCCTCTGATGAGACTGCTGGCGACTCGCTGCAGCCACGGCACTGGTGACGTGACTTGCTGTCGCCACTGCGTATGGCTTGCCGTTGCCACGGTGTCAGGCAAGGGTAGGCCGCCTTTGTCCTGTGATCTTCCGACGCCTCCTTGACCCTTGCCCTTGTTGCCTTACTTTGCGACTGCCGACTGCCGACTGCCGACTGCCGACTGCCGACTGCCGACTGCCGACTGCCGACTGCCGACTGCCGACTGCCGACTGCCGACTGGCGCCTTTTCATCGGACCTCATCCTTGATCCCGACTGTTTATGGTTGATTAAAAAACCACCTTGTATGCCATCAGACAAGAGGCGTACAAGTACATTTATCACCCCGCAGCCGCGGGCAGATGGCTCCAGGGTTGTGCAGAAACAGGGTAGCGGCGGTCAAATATGCGGCAAGTTAGGCCTGCAGAAGCATAAATAGGGAGTCAGGGCGTTAATTGCTGGAAGAGCCGTCTCTTCATCCGATATATTGCCTCTTTTCCTCAGGTTTCTTGTGCGGTGGTGTCGATGAAACGCATTCTCTCTATCCAGTCCCACGTGGTGTTTGGCTGTGCCGGCAACAGCGCCGCCGTGTTCCCCATGCGCCGTCTCGGCATGGAGGTGTGGCCCATCAATACGGTGCAGTTCTCCAACCACACCCAGTACGAGGCGGGTTGGCAGGGAATGGCGATGCCGGCGGGCCACATTGCCGCCCTGTGCCAGGGGCTTTGCAATATCGAGGTGCTGGCGCGCTGCGATGCGGTGCTGAGCGGCTATCTGGGCTCGGCGGAGCAGGGGGACGAGATCCTGGCGGTGGTGGCGGCGGTTAAGCGAGCCAATCCGGCGGCCCTCTATTTCTGCGATCCCGTGATGGGGCATCCGGAGAAGGGGTGCATCGTCGCCCCGGGCGTCACCCGCTTTCTCACCGAGCAGGCCCTGCCGGTGGCGGACATCATGGCCCCCAATCTGCTGGAGTTGGAGACTCTGTGCGATGTCCATCTGACAACCCTGGCCCAGACCCGGGTCGCCGCACGCCAGTTGCTGGAGAAGGGGGTGAAGATGGTGCTGGTCAAGCACCTGGGTCGCGCCGCCAGCGTCCCCGGCCGCTTCGAGATGCTACTTGCCACCCCCGAGGGAGACTATCTGATCGCCCGTCCCCTTTACGATTTCGCGCGCCAACCGGTGGGCGTGGGGGATCTCATCAGTGCCCTGATGCTGGCCAACCTGCAGGCGGGATATGATGGGGTGAGCGCCTTCGAGCGCACCAACGCCGCGGTGGATGCGGTGCTGCGACAGACCTGGGAGGCGAATGCCTACGAGCTGCAGCTCATCACGGCCCAGAGCGCCTTTGCCGAGCCGCAGATTGCCCACAGGGCCGAGCGCCTGGCCTGACGCCATTGATCAGCCCGTGACGGGACTGGCTGATCAAGGTTCAGCTTGCGGCACTGATCGGTGTTGCATCCTGAAAATGTTCGACCCTGGGGAAGGGGTCGTAGAAGTGGTGCAGCAGGGCCTTCCACTCCTGGTACCGGGGGGAGCCCCTGAACCCCCGGGTGTGATCTTCCAACCGTTCCCACTGCACCAGCAGCAGGTAGTGATGGGGATCGTCCAGGGCACGCTGCAACTGGTGGCCCAGGTAGCCGGGCATGGCGCTGATGATGTGCTGGGCCCGGGCGAAGGCCTGCTCGAAGTCAGTGGCCTTGCCGGGAATGATCTGCAGATGGGCGACTTCCAATATCATGATGGCTCCTTGCCGATGAGTCTGATTGAACCCAAAACCTATGTACACCGAGCCTTGGAGGGGGCAAGACCGGCACGCTGTCCGGTCTTGCCAGGCCGTCTGCCTCAGAGCTGCTTGTAGAAGAACTGGGTGGCGGCGAGGGTGCCGTCCCCATTGCGGGCGAAGTCCGGGATCTGGCCGGCCTCCTGATAGCCGAGCTGGCGATAGAGGCTGGAGGCCACGTCGCCGACCCGGGTATCCAGCACCAGCAAGGTACGCCTGGCGTCCCGGGCCCCTTGCTCCATGGCGTTCATCAGGGCGCGGCCCACCCCCTTGCCACGGGCCTGGCTGTGGACCATCAGCTTTTCCACTTCGGCCCTGTGGCCCCCGTTGGCCTTGGTGCACAGGGAGAGCTGCAGGGCGCCCACCAGATGGTGCTGATCAAACGCCACCCAGAGCTTGCGCACTCCATCCGCCAGCTCCCCCTCGATGCCTTGCCAGTACGCCAGCCCCTGCTCTTCCTGCAGGGGAGGCAGAAAGCCCACCGAGGCACCGCTGGCCACGCAATCTTGCAGCAGGGCGATCAGCGCCGGTTTGATGCCTCTGGTGCTCTCGACCTCAAGGATCTCCATTGAATGTCCTCATCTTCTCTCTTGGCCCACGTGGGGGATTAACGTCTCGGGCGCGGACTCTCCTGCCGGTGCCATCGTCATCCGGTCAGGTGCGCCGTCTCTTAATGGATCAGTCCCTGCGCTGCCAGCCACTGGAACAGCAGGCGGGAGACGGGGGAGACTTCGGCCAGGTGGCGGCTGTCCAGCCAGCGCAGCTCGGCGATCTCCGCCGAGGCGACGGGCGTGCCGTCGGCGTCCCCCGTGTAGCAACGCAGATTGACATTCACCCCTTGCGGCTTGCCGTCCGCCTGGGCGCTGAACTCGCAGGCAAACGCCAGGGTGTCGGGTTTCAGGGTGACCGCGAGCTCTTCCTCGATTTCACGAACGAGGGCCGCCTCGTCGCTCTCGCCCGGCTCGCGCTTGCCCCCCGGAATGTAGTAGATGTCCTTGCCGTGGGAGCGGGCGCACAGCAGTTGTCCCTCCTTGAAGGTCAGCCAGGCGAGTTTGTCGATCATGGGCAGATTCCTCTTGTTGCCGCTTGTCAAAGGGGGGCTCGCTGCTCGCACAGGGTGCGATAGGAGCGGGTTTCCCGCATCTCGGGCGCCAGTCCCAGCCGGTTAGCCAGCGCCAGCAACTGCGCGCGGTAGGCGGGCAGGGCGGCCTCGTCGTCAGTCATGATGGCTAGCTCGGCAAAATCACCGACGCCTGCCAGGTGATCCACCGTGACGTGGAAGGCCCCCAGAAAATAGATGCTGCGCCGCTTGTCGATGGTCAGCACCGGCTGGTAGCCCAGGGTGCGCACCATGCTGGCCGCCTTGTCCGCATCGGGGATGTTGACCGCCTCGCAGCGATCGGGTCCGGGCCCTTTGACTATCCAGAGCCGGATGCCGCTGGGGGCCATGGTGCGGATGATCAGGCTCTTCTCCTCCCGGGCCAGGGCGCCATCTGCCGTGTCGAAGTAGCAGTCCTGCTCATGATTGTCCGCCACCATCACCTCGGGGCCGAGGGCCGTGAGGGTATGCACAAAGGCGGCGCTGTCCGTCAGGCGGTATTTGAACTCCACCTCGAAGCGCCCCTGAAAGTGGGTGGTCATGGCCTTGCGACGGCTCCCGAACGGCAAATCAATAGGGCAGCCTAGCAAAAGTGCCGTGCTCTCCCAAGCATCGGGATCACAGCTTCGCATCGACTGCTGACTTTATGACCAGATGGTGAGGGGAAATCCGCCCTGGTGCACAGCTTGTGGCCCGGTGGCTGGGCGCCGTACGGGGGCTGTGCTCTAATAAGCTCCCTCTTTGGCGGTATTTCCGCCCTGAACAACGACAACGACAACGACAACGACAACGACAACGAGGCGGCGGCCCCGGCCGCGCCAGTGGAGCCACAGATGCAGATCACCTCACAGACCCCCTTTATCGGACTGGGCGTGGCGGGCAACTTCGCCGGTCACCTGGAGCAGGCAGGGGAGGCGGCGGACTTCGTCGCCGTCAAGGTTGACGACAAGGTCGCCCCCAAGGCGCTGTTCCCCTTCTATGTGCCGAACCATCCCGGCCAGCTCGGGGTCTTCCCGTTGAGCGGCGATGCCATCTTCCTGCCGGAGGCGGCGGTGAGCGGGGACGAGAAGGTGCAGATTGAACCCGAGGTGGCACTGTGGTGCGAGCTGGAGTACGCGGGGGAGCAGGTGGTGGCCATCCATCCCAAGGCGTTTGGCGCCTACAACGACTGCTCCATCCGTCGCCCCAATGCCAACAAGATCAGCGAGAAGAAGAACTGGGGTGAAGAGAGCAAGGGGCTGGCCGCGAACCTGCTGCCCCTGACCCACTTTGCCGCAGGATGCGAGCTCGATGACTACCGCATCGCCTGCTATCTGGAGCGGGACGGGGAGCTGCACCCCTACGGGATCGACAGCGCGGCGGTGGATTACAGTTACTTCCACGATCAGTTGCTGGCGTGGGCCATCGACAAGTTCAACCATCAGCAGGACGAAGGCCCGGCCGAGCATATCCAGGGGCTGCTGGCCCAGGCGGGGCGCCCGGCCCATGCACTCATCAGCATTGGCGCCACCCGCTACACCCCCTTTGGCGAGACCCACTTCCTCGCTCCCGGTGACACCGCCTGCGTGGTGGTCTACCCCGCCAGTCGCTACAGCGAGCGCGCCATTCGCGAAGCCATCGCGACCCGCCGCGTTGGCGCCGATGTCTCTGTCCTGCTCCAGGCGGTCAAGACCCGTTGATCGCGATGCCTTCCCAACCTGGGGAGGCATCTTCTTTCTCTTTATGCCTGTGCACACTCGATGCTGGCGTCATGCATGATCAGCCGAAAGAGGAGTGGCAGATCAGGTAGGTTGCCATGGTGGTGATCAGAGAGTGCAGGGAGCAGGATCTGGCGGCTTGCTCAGCCTTTACGCCGAGCTCAGACCACGGGATCCCGTGATGCCGCTTTCCATGGCGATGGAGACGCTCGCGAGCCTGCTGGCCAGGCCCGAGGTGCGGATCATCGCGGCAAAGGTGGGCGGTGAGCTCGCCGCCACCTGCCAGCTCGGGGTGATCCCGACCCTGAGCAACGGCGGCAGGCCCTTTGGCATCATAGAGCACGTGGTAACGGCCTCTGCGTTCCGACGCCAGGGGCTGAGCCAGAAGGTGCTTGAACAGGCGCTCTCCCTGGCCTGGGGGCTGGATGGCTACAAGGTGATGCTGCTCTCGGGGGAAGGGCGCGATGAAGCCCATCGCCTCTATGAGAAGCTGGGCTTCAAGGCGGGCATCGAGAAGGGGTTTGTCATCAAGCAGGCAGAGGCCCAGGGCTGCACCTTGACGAGGTTCGGCCCCAAGGCTTAGCATCGGCGCTTTTGCCATAAATTGAGCCAACAATTCATGAAGATAGAACCAGCACAAACCGGGGATTACCCGGCCCTGATCGCTCTCTGGGAGGCCTCGGTACGCGCTACCCATCACTTCCTGCAAGAGGAAGACATCGCCACCCTCAAGCCTCTCATCCTCGAACACTATTTTGATGCCGTGCGCCTTTATTGCGCCAGGCAGGATGGCGTTATCGTCGGCTTTATCGGGGTGGCTGAGGGCAACATCGAGATGCTGTTCATCGCCCCCGAGGCGAGAGGGAGCGGGGTCGGCCGCCAGCTGGTGGCGCACGCCATCCATTGCCTGGGGGCGACCCGGGTGGACGTCAACGAGCAGAATGCCCAGGCTGTCGGCTTCTATCAGCACCTGGGCTTCGAGGTGACGGGGCGCTCCCCCCTGGATGGCCAGGGCAAGCCCTATCCCCTGCTGCACATGGCCTTGGCCGCCGGTTAAGGGCGCCAGAGCATAAAAAAACCGCCCGGGACGTGGGCGGTTTTTTGTGTCAGGTCGGCAGCTATCTGCCTCACTCCTCGCTGGAGTTGTCCTGATAGTCGCCCCGCTGGGCCTTGGGCAGACGGCGCATAGGGGCGAAACCGATGTCCTCGCCCACCACTTCCCGCTTGCGGGCTGGGGCTGGCTTCTTGCCGCCATCGCTCTTCGCCTTGCTCTTGCCTGCGGTTGTTTTGCCGTTGCCACCCTTGGTATTGGCGGCGCCACGGGCGCGGGGCGGGTTTTGCACCGGCTTGCTGCCCGGCAGGGTCTGGCGGCTCGGCTTGCCGCTCGGCTCGTATCCTTCCAGGATCTCCACGGTCAGGGATTGGCCGATCAGCGCCTCGATCTCCTTGAGCTGACCCAGCTCGTCCTGGCTCACCAGAGAGATGGCCTCGCCGCCACGGCCGGCGCGGCCGGTGCGGCCGATGCGGTGGATGTAATCCTCCGCCATCTGGGGCAGCTCGAAGTTGATCACGTGGGGAAGCTGATCGATGTCCAGGCCGCGAGCGGCGATGTCGGTGGCAACCAGCACCCGCACCTTGCCTTCACGAAAATCCGCCAGCGCCCGGTTGCGGGCCCCCTGGCTCTTGTCACCGTGGATGGCGACCGTATCCAGGCCATCTTTCTGCATTTGCTGGGCGAGCCTGTCGGCAATCTGCTTGGTGCGCACGAACACCAGCACCCGCTGCCAGTTGCCACGGCCAATCATGTGGGAGAGCATCTCCCGGCGGCGCTCCCGATCGACCTGGATGATGCGCTGGCTTACCTGCTCGGCGGCGGTGTTGCTGGGATCCACCTCGATGAGGGTGGGATCCTTGAGCAGATCGTCCGCCAGCGCCTTGATGTCATTGGAGAAGGTGGCGGAGAAGAGCAGGGTCTGACGCTCCTCCGGCAGGGCCTTCATGATGCGGCGAATGTCGGTGATGAACCCCATGTCGAGCATTCTGTCCGCTTCATCCAGCACCAGTACCTCGAGGGCGCTCAGGGTCAGGGCGCCCTGGGTCAGCAGATCCAGCAGGCGGCCCGGGGTGGCGACCAGAATGTCGACCCCGAGCTTGATGGCGTCCAGGTTTGGCTTGATGCTGACGCCGCCATAGGCGATCAGGGTACGAAACGGCAGGTGGTGGGCATATTTGATGATGCTCTCACCCACCTGGGCGGCCAGCTCCCGGGTCGGGGTCAGCACCAGGGCTCGCACCTGGCGACGACCGCCACGGCCGTGGTTGGCCAGCAGTCGATGAAGCATGGGCAGGGTGAAACCGGCCGTCTTGCCCGTGCCTGTCTGGGCGCCGCCCAGCACGTCCTGCCCGGCCAGGATGGCGGGAATGGCTTGCTGCTGGATGGGGGTGGGTTGTTCGTAACCCAGCTCCTTGACGGCCCGCAGGATGTGCGGTGACAGACCCAGTTCATTGAATGACATGTTCGAGGGACACTCCGAGCCTTGGGCTCAACGGGTGACGGCAGCCTTGGTCCGTCACGACATGGAAAATAGGGTGGGTCGCAATCGAGGCTGGGCCTGAGCCCGGCAAAGCGACCGCACAAGAGAACCGTGGGCGCGTAATATAGCAGATGCGAGGCGTACGCGCAGCAGCCGTGTCGCGAGCGGCGCACGCCCGTCAGAGCAGTCCCTCGATGGCCTGCACCAGATCCTCCGGTCTGGTCTGGGGGGCGAAGCGGTCCACCACCCGGCCTTCACGGTCAATCAGGAACTTGGTGAAGTTCCACTTGATGGCCTCGCTGCCAAGGAGTCCGGGCTTTTGTTCCTTGAGCCAGCGATAGAGGGGGTGGGCCCCGGCGCCGTTGACCTCGCATTTGGCCATCAGGGGGAAGCTGACCGGGTAGTCGAGAGAGCAGAAGCGGGCGATCTCCTCGGCATCGCCCGGCTCCTGATGGCCAAACTGATCGCAGGGAAAGCCCAGGATCTCGAAGCCTTGGGGGCCGAACTGGCGATAGAGGGCCTCAAGCCCGGTGTATTGGGGGGTAAAACCGCAGCGGCTTGCCACGTTGACCACCAGCACGACACGGCCCTGCAGATCGGCGGTGGACCAGGCCGTGCCATCGAGTCGTTGCAGGGGGATGAGGGGCAGGGGCATGGTTTCTCCTGATGCAAGAGGGGCGACAAGGCGCCCGGGGGACAATCCTTGCACGTTAACGGGCCGAGGGCCGGGGAGCAAGGGGGAGGGCGTCTGTGCCCCCCCCCCAGACTCCTATTGATGGCGGGACTTCTCAAGAGAAGCAATCCGGTTTGTGCCGATGGTCCGAAGTCGCTACAAAGCGCACTCTCTCCCCTCGCTGCGAGCCTATCTTGGACTATCAAGCCGTCATGGATGCCATCTACACCCGGGGTTGGGTGATAGTGGATGATTTTTTAACCGCCGCCGAGGTGGATGCCCTCAAGGCTTGCCTGCCGGACGAGTGGCGACCGGCGGGGATCGGGCGCGAGACCCTGCATCAGGACAACCGCGATATCCGTCGGGATCAGATCCACTGGCTCGACGCCTCCCTCGGCGCGCCGGTGGCCGACTATCTGGCCCGGATGGAGTCCCTGCGTCTGGCCGCCAATCGCAGCCTGATGCTGGGGCTATTCGACTACGAGGCCCACTTTGCCCGCTACCGTCAGGGGGACTTCTACGCCACCCATCGCGACGCCTTCGCCGGGCGATCCAACCGCCGGCTCACCTCGGTGTTCTACCTGAACAACGACTGGCAGCCAGAGGCGGGGGGAATATTGCGGGTCTATGACGACAGCGAGCAGTTTCTGATGGATGTCTCCCCCCGGGGCGGGCGGCTGGTGCTCTTCCTGTCTGAAGAGTTTCCCCACGAGGTGCTGCCCGCAAGCCGGGAGCGCTACAGCATTGCCGGCTGGTTTCGGGTCAACGGCAATGGCGCCGGGCGGGTCGATCCCCCCCGTTGAGCGCATTTCATCCTGTTTCTGACACAGGAAGAGACTTTTATCTGCCCGGGCAGGGGGAGGTGCGCCCCATCGGCTGACAAGGCTTCCCCTCCCTTGCTACACTGCCCGCACTTATGTTCGTTTCTGGCTTCGTCCGGTTTTCATGCGGTTGGGTTTGACATGGTGATGACGAAGCCGCTTCTCCCAAGGGATCACATCTAATGAAGAACATGCATGTCTTGCTGCTGTGCGGCGGTGGCGGCTCCGAGCACGAAGTCTCGCTGCGCAGCGCCAATTTCCTCGAAAAACAGCTCGGGCTCCTGCCCGGTATCGAAGTGACCCGGGTCGAGATGTTTGCCGACCGCTGGCTCTCCGCCGACGGTCGCGAGTGCAAGCTGGGGCTGGACAAGCTGCTCTCGTTCGACAGCGTGGCCCGTCCGGTGGACTACGTGGTGCCCTGCATCCACGGCTATCCCGGTGAGACCGGCGATCTGCAATCCTTCCTCGAGCTGGCCGGCCTGCCTTATCTGGGTTGTGACGCCGAGGCGAGCAAGGTGTGCTTCAACAAGATCACCACCAAGCTGTGGCTCACCGCCATCGGCATCCCCAATACCCCCTACCTGTTCCTGACCGAGCAGGGCGAGGCGAGCCTGACCGAGGCAAAAGCGGCGCTGGCCAAGTGGGGCAAGGTCTTCATCAAGGCTGCCTCCCAGGGCTCTTCCGTGGGTTGCTACTCCGCCAGCAACGAGGCAGACCTGGTGAAGGGCATTGCCGATGCCTTCGGTTACTCCGAGCAGGTATTGATCGAAAAAGCGGTCAAGCCCCGCGAGCTGGAAGTGGCGGTCTACCAGTATGGTGACGAGCTGGTGGCCACCTATCCGGGGGAGATCTGCGTACCCCAGGACAAGTTCTACACCTATGAAGAGAAGTACAGCAGCGCCAGTCACACCGAGACCGCGCTCAAGGCCGAGGGGCTGACTCAGGCGCAGGCTGACGCCATTCACGAGTACGCCTTGAAGGCGTTCCGTCAGCTCAAGCTGACCCATCTGTCGCGCATCGACTTCTTCCTGACCGAAGAGGGGGAGATTTTGCTCAACGAGATCAACACCTTCCCGGGCATGACCTCCATCTCCATGTTCCCGAAACTGCTGGAGCACCACGGCCACAGCTTCGCGCACTATCTGGAGCAGATCCTGCGAAAGGCGGTCTGATGTCGCCAGACCCGGTTGCAACGGATGGTGAGTAGGGGCCTCAGGGCCCTTTTTTCATGGGGGCGAGGCGGGCAGAACGCGGGGAGGGAAGGGGGCAGGGCGCCGCCCGGCAAGCCTTGCCGCCAGGAGGGCGCGCCGTTACAATCAGCCCCCTTTTGTCCCGCCACAGGCACCGTCAGAGCCGCGTTCCATGAAGCCCATCCCCGATCACGCCGTCAACCGCCTGCGCATCTGGCGCAAGAGCGTCTCGACCCGACCCTTTCTTGCCCGTGGCGGCAGCGTACCACGCTGCGATGCCTGCCAGCTGCGCCACGACTGGTGTGCCTGCGACTGGCGCCCGGCGCTCAAGGCCGAGGCCGGTTTCTGCCTCATGATGTATGACAGCGAGCCCATGAAGCCCTCCAACACCGGGCGCCTCATCGCCGACGTGCTGCCGGATTCCACCTGGGCCTTTCTCTGGTCGCGTACCGAACCCCATCCCGAGCTGCTGGCCCTGCTGGCGGATCCCGCCTGGCAGCCCTACGTGGTCTTTCCCGCCTGCGAGAAAGCGCCCGACCGTCTGACCGGCGAGGTGGTACTGGCCCCGGGCAAGAAGCCGCTGTTCATCCTGCTGGACGGCACCTGGCCCGAGGCGCGCAAGATGTTCAACAAGAGTCCCTATCTGGACAGCTTCCCTGTGCTCGCCATCAAGCCGGATGCGCTCTCTACCTACGGTATGCGCGTCGCCCACAGCGACGAGCACCTGTGCACCGCCGAGGTGGCCGCCTGCGTGCTGGAAGTGGCCGGGGAGCTACGGGCGGGGCAGGCGCTGCAACTCTGGTTCAATCTCTTCAGCAGCCGCTACATGGCTGGCCGGGTAAGCCGTGCACCCGGCGAGGATGAAGCGCCCCTGCTGGAGGGGCTGGAGGCCATCAAGGGCCAGAGTCGCGCTCTGGATTAATCCTCATCAGCAGCCGCTACATGGCTGGCCGGGTGAGCCGTGCACCCGGCGAGGATGAAGCGCCCCTGCTGGAGGGGCTGGAGGCCATCAAAGCCCAGAGCCGCGCTCTGGATTAATCCTCATCAGCAGCCGCTAGATGGCTGGCCGGGTAAGCCGTGCGCCCGGTGCGGATGAAGCGCCCCTGCTGGAGGGACTGGAGACCATCAAGGGCCAGAGCCGCGCTCTGGATTAATCCTCATCAGCAGCCGCTAGATGGCTGGCCGGGTAAGCCGTGCGCCCGGTGCGGATGAAGCGCCCCTGCTGGAGGGGCTGGAGGCCATCAAAGCCCAGAGCCGCGCTCTGGATTAATCCTCATCAGCAGCCGCTAGATGGCTGGCCGGGTAAGCCGTGCGCCCGGTGCGGATGAAGCGCCCCTGCTGGAGGGACTGGAGACCATCAAGGGCCAGAGCCGCGCTCTGGATTCATCCTCATCAGCAGCCGCTACATGGCTGGCCGGGTAAGCCGTGCGCCCGGTGCGGATGAAGCGCACGTGCTGGAGGGGCTGGCGGTTATCAAAGCACAGGTCCTCTCGCACGCTGATTGATGAAAATAGAGAATCAGTTGGCTGCCATTGTTTCGTTGGCTTCATGAGCCTGCCCTCGCTAGGATAGCGACCTGTTGACTCCTTCAGGCTCCAGGCCATGCCGGGCGCCGCCAATCACACGAGGTCTATGGATGGAACTGGAACTGCTCACCCTGGTCGCCCTCTTCGGGGTGGCCCTCATCGCCGGCTTTATCGATGCCATTGCCGGGGGCGGGGGACTCTTGACGGTGCCGGCCCTGCTGGCCACCGGCATGCCGCCGGCCCTGGTGCTTGGCACCAACAAGTTGCAGAGCAGTTTCGGTTCCTTCTCCGCCACCTGGTTTTATGCCCGCAAGGGGCTCCTTGAGTGGGCCATCATCTGGCCGGCGGTCATCTGCACCTTCATCGGGGCGGCCATCGGCACTCTGGCGGTGCAGACCATCGATGCCGCGATCCTGGAGCGACTGCTCCCCTTCCTGCTGATGGCGTTTGCCTGCTACTTCTACTTCTCCCCCAGGGTGAGCGATGCGGAGAGCCAGCGCCGCCTCACCCCCATGGCGTTCGCCCTGCTGGTGGGTGGGGGCGTGGGCTTTTATGACGGCTTCTTCGGGCCGGGCACGGGGTCGTTTTTTGCCATCGGTTTCGTGGCTCTGGCGGGCTTTGGCATGGCGCGGGCCACCGCCCACACCAAGCTGCTCAACTTCACCTCCAACATCGCTTCCCTGCTCTTCTTCACCCTGGGGGGCAAGGTGGTGTGGAGCGTGGGGCTGTGCATGGCGCTGGGGCAGTTCATCGGGGCGCGTATGGGCTCCAAGCTGGTGCTCAAGAAAGGAGTGAAGCTCATCAAGCCGCTGCTGGTGACCGTCTCCCTGGTGATGTCCGCCAAGCTGGTGTGGAGCCAGTACCCCGAGCTCTTTGCCTGGCTGGGCTGAGCCGATATCCCCCATGACGAGGGCCCGATCGCAGATCGGGCCCTCTTGCGTTTCAGCCCTGTGCCGTCAGTTGCCGGAAATGGGCTTGCAGCGCCTGCACCAGGCGGGCAATGCGATCGCGCTTGAGGCTGTTTGGCCGATAGACCAGGTGGAGCGGGCGGCCCAGTCCCGGCAGGGGGCGTGCCTGTGTCCCCTGCTCACCCACCAGCGCCAGCAGGCCGGCGGGCAGGAGCACGGGGCCAATGCCTGCCTTGGCCAGCTCGATCAGCGCCAGGTAGGAATCGAGCTCCATGGCGGGGATAAGCCCGAGGGCGGCCAGGGGCTCGCGCAGATAGCGGTTGGAGGGGTTCTCCAGATCCATGGTCAGGATCTTGCGCACCTTGCCCTGCATCCCCTGACTCACGTCGCCTTCAGCCAGTTGCTTGCTGGTCACAGTTTCTTGCAAGGCGCCCTGGTGATCCGGCTGCGCCGCCTCATCCAGAGCGTCCCCCACCAGATAGAAGGGCTCCTCCAGCAGCCGTTCGGCACACAGCCCATGGCCCGGCGGCAGGCGACCGGCGCAGATCCCGAGCAGGGCATCCCCGCCGCGCACCCGGGCCAGAATGACCGGGGTGTGGTGGGTAGAGAGGGCAATGTGGGGATCCCGTTCAAGGTAGGCGTGCATGAAGCGGGCGAGGTAGCCCGCCAGCAGGGTTTCGGAGCAGGCGATGGACAGAGGGGTCTGATCCGTGAGGATCTGGCTGTCCGCCAGCACCCCCTTCATTTCGGCGAGGCTCGGGGCTACCCGGGCGAGCAGCTCACGGGCCTGGGGAGTGAGGCGGATATGACGGCCATCCGGCTCGATGAGCTTCTTGCCAAGGCGCTGCTCCAGCTGGGCGATGCGCTTGCTGACCGCCGACTGACTGATATAGAGGCGGCTTGCAACCTTGGCCATGGTGCCCTCGCTTGCCAGCAGGCAGAGTGTCTCCAGCCCTTCCAGTAACATGCGTCCTCCCTCCTCGTGTGTTGGACGCGGTTACCTTAGGGGCTGGTGGCATCAGGGGCAAGTACCGTTTGCGGCCCTTGATAGCGGCCAGCGCCACGCCTTGACGGGGGGCGCGAAGATCACCAGGTTGCCGATAAGGCTCACCACGACGCCGACGATGGAGACCGTCTGCCAGACAAAGCCTTCATAGAAGGTGGAGAGGGTGAGAGCCACCAGGGGGAAGAGCACGGTGGCGTAGGCCGCCTTGCTGGCACCGATGCGCCCCACCAGAGTGAGGTAGGCGGTGAAGGCGATGACGGAGCCGAAGATGGCCAGATAGACCATGGCGGCGAGGTAGCGCGGGTCGGTGGGCAGGGTGAGTGACTGACCGAGTACCGTGACCCAGCCCAGCAGCAGCGCCACGCCGTAGACCATGCCCCAGGGTACCATCTGCAATACGTGATAGCCCTGGCGCTGTCCCCGGGCGGAGACCAGGTTGCCCAGGGAGAAGCAGAGGGTGCCGGCGCAGGCAAAGAGCAAGCCCTTCCAGCCGTTTGCACCCAGTTGCGCATCCGCCAGCACCGGCCAGAAGAGCAGCAGGGTGCCAAACAGCCCCAGCAACGATCCTTGCAGCCAGCGCAGGCCCGGTCGTTTACCCTCGAACAGCCAGAGATTGAGGCCGTTGAAGATGCTGGCGCTGGCGAAAATCACCGCCGACAGGCCGCTCGGGATATAGAGGGTGGCGTGGTAGAAACAGAGGAAGTTGGTGGAAAAGAGCAACGCGCCGAGCAGGGCAGCATAACGCTGGCCCGCCCAGGGCAGTCGTGGAAACTTGCCGCTCACCGTGAGCAGGGCGAACAGGGCCAGGGCCGCCAGGGCGAAACGATAGAGCACCGAGACCTCGATGGGGATGGGGCCGAGCTGCCAGGCGATGGCAATCCAGGTGCTGCCCCAGATGAGGACGGTGGAAACATAGAGCATCAGATTCATGGTGTGATCCCATCAAGAGAAGATGATGTGATCAGCATGAACCGGGAGGCGGGGCGCCGGCTTGCACCATCTTGCGGTTTTTTCAACGGAGGCGCAGCCTTTGACCATGAGGCGCGATAAGATGGCGACAGGAAAGGGGCGGCAAGTGCCAGAGAGGGACGCAAGCGTGCAGCATGCCATGCAGCAGACAAGACAGGCGGGGGTCTTTGATGCCCTGGTGAGCACCGGTGCCAGGCTGGAGGACTCCTGCTGGCTGGAGCCCGGGCTCGGGGTGGCGAGCTGGTGCAACCGCTACGATCAGACCCGCTACCACAAGCCGGGCAACCACACCATCAGCGTCTACCTGCAGGGGGGCGAGCAGACCGAGCGGCTGGACGGCCCCGGTGGCCATGGCGGTGCGGGCAAGGTGTGCATCATGCCGGATCACCACAGGTCCGAGTGGCTGGTGCGCGAGGAGTTTCGCTTCTTCCACCTCTACTTCACCCCCGGCCACTTCACCCGTATCGCCGAGCAGGCGTGCGACAAGGAGGGGCGTCATCTGCAACTGGAAGACAAGACCTTCATCGACGATCCCCAGGCGGCGGCCCTGGTGCAGGGGCAATTGATGAAGCTGGACTGGCAGCACGGCATCGATCGCATGGCGCTCTCCCACGGTGCCTGGATGCTGATGCTGCACGCCTATCGCCATCACACTCGCGAGGCCCCGGCGCTGCCGGAGGTGCGCGGCGGTCTGGCCCCCGCCGTGGTGCGCCGGGTGCAGGAGTATCTGCAGGCTCACCTGGCCGAGCCGGTCACCCTGGGAGAGATCGCCCGGGAGGCGGGTCTGAGCGAATACCACTTCGCCCGGATGTTCGGGCAGAGTCTGGGCTGTCCGCCCCACCGCTACCTGCTCGGGCTGCGGCTCAAGCGGGCCAAGCAGTTGCTGGCGGGAAGCGAGCCTCTGGCCAGCATCGCCGCCCAGTGCGGCTTCTCCTCCCAGGCCCATTTTGGCAACCGCTTTCGGGAGGCGTTCGGCCTGAGCCCGGGCCAGTGGCGAGCCCAGTTGTCATTCTCCTGTCACAGATAACCCTGAGACTCTGGACAAAAGAGGTGTACCCTCTGTCTCTTGTCCATTGAAAGGAATGCCCATTGAATCATCGCAAACGTCAGACCCGTACTCGCCATCTCTGGTTCAACCACTGGAATGCCCCCCTCTATCGCGCCACCCAGCCGACGCCGCCCGAACCGCTCGTTCCTCACAGTTCCCGCTGAAAACGCCGTAACCCGATAGGATTTTTCCGGCAACTTTGCCACTATTGCGCCATCAGGATGGACTGGATATGGCCGCATGTTTCTGGAACGCATTGAAGTCAAAGGTTTTCGCGGAATAAATCGCCTCTCTCTCGGGCTGGACAACACCACTGTGCTCATCGGCGAAAACGCCTGGGGCAAATCCAGCCTGCTGCGGGCCCTCTGGTGCCTGCTGGGGGATGCCGAGCCCTATCAATTTGGTCAGGATGATTTTCACCGGCCCGAAGATCCCGAGCTCGAACCCTCGCGCACGCTGCAACTGGTGCTCACCTTCAGCGAGTATCGTCCCCAGATGTGCCAGCACTCCCGCCGTCTGGCCCGCCTCGGCGCGGCCTGGATCCCCCACAAGGACAAGTTCCACCGGGTGCATTATCGTGCCAGTGCCGAGTTGCAGGACGATGGCAGCGTGCTCACCACCCACGACTTTCTCGACGGCATCGGCAAGAGCCTGGCCATCGACAACAATGAGGCGCTGGTACGTCTGCTCATTACCATGAACCCGGTGTTCAGGCTGCGGGATGCCCGTACCGCCCGGGAGGGCATCGAGCGGCTGCCCTGGGGGGATCTGTGCGAGCAGCGGCTGGACGAGCTGGCCGGCAAGCTCACCGACGAGCCCCAGCGCATCGGCGAGCCTGAACTCAAGGAGGCGCTGCAGGCGGTGCAGCAGTTGATGGAGCACTACTTCAGCGCCCTGGCACCCATCAAGCACAAGCCTCGCAGCCAGCGGGATATCGTCAATCGCCCCATGACCCTGCGCAATCCCGGCAACCTGCAGGTGCTGCTGCGCAATGCGGACAATCGGGCACTGCAACTGGCCATGGCGGGCATGGCGGCCATGCTGCTCCACGCTCGGGGCAACCGGGAGCTGGAGGAGGGGGCCAGACCCATATTGATGCTGGAAGACCCAGAGAGCCGCCTGCATCCCACCATGCTGGCCCTGGCCTGGGGTCTGCTGGAGCAGTTGCCCGGCCAGAAGCTGCTCACCACCAACTCGGGGGACCTGCTCTCCTCCTTGCCCCTCAATCAGGTGCGTCGTCTGGTACGCCGCCAGCAGGACATCCTCTGCCATCAGTTGGGAGGGGAGCGCTACAGCAGCGACGATCTGCGCAAGATTGCCTTCCATGTGCGCATCAACAGGCCCATGTCGATGTTTGCTCGCTGCTGGCTGCTGGTGGAAGGGGAGACCGAGATCTGGCTGCTCTCGGAGCTGGCCCAGATCTGCGGCTACAGCCTGCGGGCGGAGGGGGTGCGCATCATCGAGTTCGCCCAGTGCGGCCAGGCTCCTCTCATCAAGGTGGCCCGGGACTTTGGCATAGAGTGGCACCTGCTCACCGACGGTGACGAGGCGGGCGCCAAGTATGCAAGCTCCGCCCGCTCCCTGCTCAAGGGGGAGCGCGAGCGGGATCGGCTGACCCAGTTGCCGGCGGCAGACATAGAGCACTACCTCTACCAGAACGGGTTCGAGGGGGTGTTCCGGCGCGAGGCGGGGGTCGGGGGGCGCTCCACCCTCAACGCCGGGCGCATCATCGCCAAGGCGATCCACCATCGCAGCAAGCCAGGCATGGCCCTGGCGGTGGTGGAGGAGGCGGAGCGCCTCGGCAGCGAGCACATTCCCCCTGTGCTCAAGCAGATGTTTGCCCGGGTGGTTGCCCTTGCCCGGGGACAAAGCTGACCGGCGACGTTGGGAAGACGGAGGGAGTTTGGATATACTCCCTGCCTCTTGTCCTTCCTTACCCTGTGATGGGTGCACCCGCACCCGGACTGCTGCCGGAGACCCTATGTTCGTCCAACTTCCTTTTTGGCTCTTCCCCCTGACCGGTCTGATGGCCCTGGGAGCCCTGATCGCCGTGGGACTCGTCCTGTGGCGCGGGGATCTCTGCCCGGGCCAGCGCTCGCGGATCACTACCCAGCTCTTCTCGGTCTGGGTGATCACCGGGCTCTCCCTGATGCTGGCGGTGGAGGCCAAGGTTGCGGGCTGGCTCATCTGGAGTGGGGGGGCCGCCCTGGTGCTCGGTATCGTGCTCTCCCTGGTCCAGTCTCGCCTGGAGGGCAAGCGCGCCATCCCCGCCACCCTGCTGTGGTTGCCCGCCATGCCGCTCGCCCTCTACGGGCTGGGTCTGATGCAGATCCAGGGCTGGCTCGGCGGCCTGCTGCAGATGGTGCTGCTGGGGTCGGCCTTTGCCCACCTGATGCTGCTACGTGCCCGCCACCGCCTGCAAGCCTTCAATCTGCTGCTGCCCCTGGCGGGGCTCGTCTCCGCCATCCTGAGTCTTATCTGGCTGGCGGTGCTGGTGGGTTGGCAGGGGAGCAGCGCAGGGCTCGACCCGCTGATCCCCGGGGTAGTGACCCAGGCTGGCCTGCTGGTCGCAGCCCTGCTGCTCTGGTTCAGCCCCATCTACCGTCAGCAGGAGACGGCCCCCGTGGTGGTCTCCGTGACCCTGTGCGGCCTCATCATCGCCCAGATTGCGGCGACCAGCGTGTTGCACCAGCTGGCCTGATCCCGGCGCATCCTCCCGCCCGCACCTTGTTGTGCGGGCTTTTTTTATGGCAAAGAGGGGCAAGTCGGGGGGGCGCGGGGAGGGGCCTGAGGGGCGAGAGATCGCTAGCTGCCTGAAAAAACTGCGATTTGTTGCAAAAGAGCGCAGTATGTGACGGTTTAATCCCCGAATAAACTTTTTTTAGGATATTTACTTGCAATCTCAGCGTTGGCGCCTATTATGGGCGACCTCGGACGCGGGGTGGAGCAGCTCGGTAGCTCGTCGGGCTCATAACCCGAAGGTCGTCGGTTCAAATCCGGCCCCCGCAACCAACCATTTGTGTCCATGGCAAGCGCATAGCGCAGCGGTGGAGACGAAGACAGCAAGAAGCAACTGCTCTGCTTTTTGTGGTGGCAATACAATTCGGACGCGGGGTGGAGCAGCTCGGTAGCTCGTCGGGCTCATAACCCGAAGGTCGTCGGTTCAAATCCGGCCCCCGCAACCAACTATTTGTATCCATGGCAAGCGCATAGCGCTGCGGTGGGGACGAAGACAGCAAGAAGCAACTGCTCTGCTTTTTGTGGTGGCAATACAATTCGGACGCGGGGTGGAGCAGCTCGGTAGCTCGTCGGGCTCATAACCCGAAGGTCGTCGGTTCAAATCCGGCCCCCGCAACCAACTATTTGTATCCATGGCAAGCGCATAGCGCTGCGGTGGGGACGAAGACAGCAAGAAGCAACTGCTCTGCTTTTTGTGGTGGCAATACAATTCGGACGCGGGGTGGAGCAGCTCGGTAGCTCGTCGGGCTCATAACCCGAAGGTCGTCGGTTCAAATCCGGCCCCCGCAACCAACTTCTGACTGCTTTTCTTCTGCATTACCTCTCTGATTCCCTCCAGCACCTGTTGCTTGCACACAATAATGTGTGTTTTTCCGATCCCTCTCGCCATTTGTTCGGTATCATCCTGCTTTCTGTTCATGGATGAGGCCGCACCCTGTGATGACCCATTTTAGCTATTCTTCTCCCCAAATCACGATGCAGAACACCTCCCTCGCCGAGGTAATGGCAGGGCCGACTGCCGTCAAACTCCTGCTCATTGCCGACTCAGCGCGCGATACCCTGCTGGCGACGCCTCCCTTTGCCGCCGTGGCAACCCAGATAGCCCTGGGTCAGAAGGCCCCCTATTCCCTTGACGATAGTCAGGGGCTGCAACGGGTGATCTTCATGGATGCCCGCCCGGCCCTGGATCATCGGCTCTACAAGCAGGTGCGCAGCTGGGTGGGCTCGCTGGCGGGCCTCAAGGCGACGCACCTGGCGCTCCATCTGGAGGGCTTTGACGATGAGCATCGCGCCCAACTGGCAAGGGTGGTGCTCGCCTGCCTGCTCGCCGCCGATGTGACCCTGCCGACCCAGAAACGGAGTGAGGCGACAAGACCGGGTTATCAGCAGTTGCAACTTTCCCCCCCTTGCGAGCTGGACATGGCCCGCCTGAGCGCAGAAACCGAAGGTAATGGTCTGGCTCGCCACCTGGCGGTGCTGCCAGCGTCCGAGCTCAATGCCCGTCATTACCGGGCCTATGCCCGGGAGCTGGCGCAGCAGGAGGGGTGGCAGTGGCAGGAGTTTGATGAGACGACCCTGGCACAGAAGGGGGCTGGCGCCTTCCTGGCGGTGGCCCGTGGTTCGGCGGACGGTCAGGCCGCCATCGTCAGGCTCAGTTACTGTCCGGCCAACCCGGTGCGCCGCGTTGCGCTGGTGGGCAAGGGGATCTGCCACGACTCCGGTGGCTACAACCTGAAAGTCGGTGGCAGCATGTATGGCATGCACCTGGACATGGGGGGCAGCGCGGTGGCCCTTGGCACGTTGTTGGCCATCAGCCGGGCGAAACTCCCCATTGAGGTGCACTGCTGGCTCGCCATCGCCGAGAACCACATCGGCCCGCAGGCCTTCCGGCCCGGTGAGGTGGTGACCGCCCTCAACGGCACCACCATCGAAGTGGTGGACACCGACGCCGAGGGTCGCATGGTGCTGGCGGATGCCCTGACCCTGGCGGCCGGGGACAAACCCGACTTGCTGATCGACTATGCCACCCTGACCGGCGCCTGCAAACGGGCGCTCGGCAGCCGTTACAGCGGCGCCTTCACCAACCGCCCCGAGTGGCTCACCACGCTGATAGCGCTGGGACAGCAGAGCGGGGAGCGAGTCTGGCCCTTCCCCCTGGACGAGGATTACGATGACAACCTCGATAGCGAGTGGGCCGATCTGTTACAGTGCGCGCCGGGCGCCTCCCCGGATCACATCGATGCCGCCCGTTTTCTCACGCGCTTCGTGCCCGCCGAGCTTCCCTGGTTGCACCTCGACCTGAGTGGTTTTCGCAACAAGGGGGGCAATGGCGTGGTGGGCAGCGAGGTAACCGGCTTTGGTGTCAGGCTGACCCTGACCCTGCTCGACAGCCCTCTGGGGATGGGTGCGCCCGACGCATGACGACGTGGCCAAGCACAATCAATAAGGACAAGCGTGAAACAAGCAAGCTATGACTGGGTGCTGTTCGATCTGGACGAAACCCTGCTCGATTTTCCGGTCGCCAGGGCGCTGGAGCGGACCCTGCAGATCTACGGCGTGGCGCCGACTCCCCCCAAGATGGCGGAGTACCATGCCCTCAACCAGCGGCTCTGGCAGCAGTACAACTCAGGGGAGATTGACGCCACCCACCTGCAGAAGACCCGTTTTTCGCTCTTTGCCGAGCAGGTCAACGTGGCGCCCATGGCGATGAACGAGACCTTCCTGCAGCAGATCATCGCCCTGAGCGTGCCGCTGGAGGGGGTGGAGGAGACCCTGCAGGCCCTGAAGAGCAAGGTCAGAATGGGGATCATCACCAACGGCTTCAGCCTGCCCCAGCGCGGGCGCCTCGACAAACTGGGCTGGAACAGCTGGTTTGAGCCTCTCGTTATCTCTGACGAGGTGCAGGTGACCAAGCCGGCGGCGGCCATCTTCCAGCATGCCCTGGCGCAGATGGGTCAGCCGAGCCCGGCGCGGGTGTTGATGGTGGGGGACAATCCCAAGACCGACATCGCCGGTGCCGCCGCCCAGGGGCTTGCCACCTGCTGGTACAACCCGGGGCAGGAGACAGGCCCGTGCGAGGCGACCCACGAGATCCACCACTTCGCCCATCTCTGCGCGATCGTGCTGGGAGAGTAGGTCCCCTATGCCCGCAAGGATGTAAAAAAACAAGGCAGCCCATGGGCTGCCTTGTTTGCATCCGGCGTCTGCTAGCGGCCGAGGCGGGCGAGCAGCCAGGCCTCCAGCAAGGCCACTCCGGGGGCCAGCACGGCTTCGTCGAAGTCGAACTCCGGATGATGGTGGGGGGCCGCGAGGTTGGCTCCCAGGATGAGATAGGCGGCTTCGCCGCCGTGCTGCTGTACCCTCTCGATGAGGAAACCGGCATCCTCGCTGGCCCCGAAGCGGCGGGTGTGGATGGTATCAAGGGAGATCCCCTGTGCGAGAGGCACGATTTCCTCGATGAGGGCTGGGCTGTTCTCGATGCCGATCGCTTCCCCCTGTTTGCGGATGTGGTAGGTCGCGCCCTGCATCAGGGCCGCCCCCTCCACAATCTGCTGCACCTGATTGAACATGTAGTCGTTGAGGGCGGGCGTCGCGCCACGGGTCTCCCCCATCAGGCGGGCATGGCCCGGGATGACGTTGCGTCCACTGCCGCCGTTGAGCTGCCCAACGTTGATGCGGGTCATGCCGTCCCGATGGCGGGGAATGCCGAGCATGGCGGTGGTGGCCATGCAGGCCGCCGCCAGGGCATTGTGGCCCGCGTTGGGCTCGAGCCCCGCATGGGCGGCTTGCCCCATGAACTCCACGTCGAATTTGGTTGAACAGAGAAACTCGGTGGGGTTGACCACCAGCTCACCACTGTTCGCGTGAATGCCGATGTGCAGAGCCAGCAGGGCGTCCACGTCGTCGAGCTGCCCCCCTGCCGCGAGCGCCTTGCCGCCTCGGCAGCCCTCTTCAGCCGGCTGGAAGAAGAGCTTGATGCGGCCAGTGAGGCGATCGGCGAGGGCCGCGATCCGCTCGGCCAGCACCAGCCCGATGGCGGTGTGACCATCGTGGGCACAGGCGTGCATCCAGCCCGGGTTGGCGGAGTGCCAGCCTCCCTGGCCGGGCAGGTGTGACGCCTCCTGGCTCTCTTCGACCTCCACCGCATCGATATCGAAGCGAAACGCCAGGGTGGGGCCGGGGCGCCCGCTATCCCAGAGTCCCATCACGCCGGTGAGTGCGTCGATCCGCGTCAGCCACTCCGGATGCGCCCCCTGGTACAGGGCACGGGCCTTCTGGGCCTCGACGTCTATTTCCCGTCCCATGATGAGGGTGCTGGCGAGCAGTTGATCCCCCAGCATGATGGAGAAACCGAGTTCACTGAGGTGTTGGGCGATGAGGGTGGTGGTGCGAAATTCACACCAGGCGGCTTCGGGGTGACGATGAAGGTCGCGGCGCCAGTGGCGCAAGGCATCCTGAGTCATGGTGGTTCCTGCGTGGCAAATCCAGCGGCCATTGTGACGGGCAGGGGGACAAGAGTAAATCCCGCAGGGGGAGATGCGACAAGGGGAGCCCGGGCTCCCCTTGAAAGATGGCATGGATGTCGACGAGGTCGTTTTGTGTGCGCAGATCGCACTCAATGATGGCTTGGCATCATCCTTTGCCAGAGCACGTCAAAAACCCATGTTGCAGTCTGTTTTTTGAACCACCCCTCTGGTGGTAGAGGTGGCAGATGGCTGATTGACTGACTTAGAGCTGTGCCAGCGACGGCATGGAGACGGCAACCAGAGTGAAAAACACGGTGAAAACGGCGGTAACTACGAACTCTTTCATGATTTTATCTCCCTTGGTTGGCTCATGATGGAACCAAGATACCACAACAGAACGATAAAACAACGAAAAATGTAATTATGGGGCGAAAATGGTTTTGTGGTGAAATATGACTGCATTTTCCCAAGTTTAAGGGCGTTTTTTGTCCTGGGAAGGATTTTATGGTGACGCCAGTGAAATTGGATGCATATAAATCCTTTAAATACATTGAGTTATGTTGATTTTATGACGCTCTCTTTGGTGGTTCCGATTGGAGTTTGTGTGGTGATCTCCATTTTTCAGCAGCAAAATGGCCTGCGGGATGCGCCGATTGATGTCGCCATAGGGAGGTTGGTGGCTGTCGGCCAGGTTTTGTCATCCCATGTCATGTTTTCTCACGACTTGTGCCCCAACCTCAGTCTGCAAGGCTGTTGCCAGCCAGGGTTATCCGATGAAGGCTCAATTTTCTGCTCATCCGAAACAGGATGAGAGCAAAAAGAGTACGAAAAAACGACAAAACGGCCGTCAAAGGAGCATGGAAGGGAAGGGGGAAGGTGGGAAAATGGAGGTTCGATCTTCATGGGGCCTGGGGTGGCCGGAAGCCCCGTTTTTCGCTGTTTTCTTGGGGGGACGAGCCACCGGGCCCGCGCGCAGGGGAAGCGGGAGAGATCGTCGGCCCACCCGGGTGGCTATATGGCGCCAGTGTGATGGGATGAAGGGCAGGGGAGGCCTGGCGCAGGGCCGTGGCTCTGCGGCACCGAGGCCTTTATCCAGACCCGTCGCGAACAAGGTGAGCAAGCAGAAAAGCGGGGGAAAGAAGTAAAGGAGAAGGTTCTGGGGTCAGAGGCTCAGGGCCGCCGGGCAAGGGGTAAGAGATGGCGACAGTGGCCAGTGGATAGTCGGGCCCCCGCAGGGGGAGGAGGGGGTGAGGAGCCCGCATAAAAAAACCCTCCAGAGGAGGGTTTTTTGTCAGACCACAGCCCTTAGAACAGGGTGGTGGAGAGATCGTACAGCTCCTGGTTGAACGGGCGCTTCAGGTTCTCGATGCAGTCGATGATGTCGTGGTGCACCATCTCGTTGCCCTGAATGCCGACGCAGCGGCCACCCTGGCCCGCCAGCAGTTGCTCGACGGCGAAGGCACCCATGCGGCTGGACATGATACGGTCACGGGCAGTGGGAGAACCGCCACGCTGGATGTGACCCAGGATGGTGGCGCGGGTTTCGCGGCCGGTCATGGCCTCGATGTCTTTCGCCAGGGCGTTGACGTCGGTGACGTGCTCGCAGATGGTGATGATGGCGTGCTTCTTGCCCTTGGCTTCCCCTTCCTTGATCTGTTGCAGCAGCTTCTCCTTGTCGAAGGCCACTTCCGGCACGATCACGTATTCGGCACCACCGGCAACGGCGGCAGACATGGCCAGATCGCCGCAGTGGCGGCCCATGATCTCGACCACGGAGATGCGGTGGTGGGAGCTGCAGGTGTCGCGCAGGCGGTCGATGGCGTCAACCACCACGTTCAGAGCGGTGTCAAAGCCGATGGTGAAGTCGGTACCGGCGATGTCGTTGTCGATGGTGCCCGGCAGGCCGATGCAGGGGAAGCCCTCTTCGGTCAGCTTCTTGGCACCCATGTAGGAGCCGTCACCGCCGATGACCACCAGGGCGTCGATGCCGTGTTTCTTCAGGTTTTCGACCGCTTCGGCACGGACTTTCGGATCCTTGAAGGCGGGGAAACGGGCGGAGCCGAGGAATGTACCGCCACGGTTCACGACGTCGGAAACGCTGTGACGCTCGAGCTTGACGATACGGTCCTGGTGCAGACCGAGGTAGCCATCATAGATGCCATAAACTTCCAGGCCATGATGCAGACCGGCGCGCACCACGGCGCGGATGGCTGCGTTCATACCCGGTGCGTCACCACCACTGGTCAAAACACCAATACGTTTGATTTGTTTGGTCATGAGTGCCTCTGGATCTGAGTTGTCGAAAATCAAGATTCTGAATAATACGGCTGGCCGCTTTTACTATATCGGCTTTCCTATGGCGAGAGGGTCCATAGGAAAGCGATATGCAAAGAGGGGCGGGGCCCCTCTTTGCTTGGCGCTTACTTGGTGGCGCCAGCGATGATCTGGGAGAAGTCGTCCACTTTCAGGGACGCGCCACCCACCAGGCCACCGTCGATGTCCGGCTGGCCGAACAGGTCGGCAGCGGTGGCGCCAGTCACGGAGCCGCCGTACAGGATCTGTACCTTGGCAGCCACGGCTGCATCAAAACCGGCCAGGTATTGACGGATGTGAGCATGCACGGATTGTGCGATCTCCGGGGTGGCGGTCTTGCCGGTGCCGATGGCCCATACCGGCTCGTAAGCGATGACGGCGTTCTCGAAGGAGGCGATGCCGCAGCGATCGATCACGGCCTTGAGCTGGGTCTCGACCACCTGATTGGTGGTACCGGCTTCGAACTGGGCCAGGGTTTCACCGATGCACAGCACGGGGATCAGGCCGCCCTTCTGGATGGCTTCGTACTTGGCAGCCACCACGTCGTCGGTCTCTGCGTGCAGGGTACGACGCTCGCTGTGACCGACCAGGGAGTAGGTGCAGCCGAAGGCTTTGAGCATGGAGGGGGCGTTTTCGCCGGTGAAGGCGCCGGACTCGTGAACGTCGGCGTTCTGGGCACCGTAGGCGATCTTGCTGCCAGCGGTCAGCTGTTCAACCAGACCCAAAAAGATAACCGGCGGGCAGACGGCCACTTGCACGGAAGGATGAGCGGCAGCGGCCGGGGTCAGTCCTTTGATCAGGGCTTCTACAGAAGCCTTGGTGCCGTTCAGTTTCCAGTTACCCATTACCAGGTGCTGTCTCATCTTCTATATCTCCTAGGCATTTGATTGCGCAACATTATATGAATTGAACCGAGCCCAAGATAGCTGACCCGGCGGCAAATGACGTAATTTTTTTTCGCTTTCCTGATCCAAATCAGGAATGCAAGGCGCGATTGCTCACTCGGTGACCTGCCCACGCAAACGGGCCCACCATACCCCAATCCACTCGTGAATGGCAGCCTCGGAATACATCAGATAACGCCCCTTGGGGAGGTAGCTGTAGAGGGGTTGTGGCTCCTGACTCTGCTTGGCGGTGTAATCGGTGGGAGCCGGCACCGCATCGAGTCCCTGACTGCGATAGAGAGCCATGGCCCGGGGCAGGTGGGTGGCCGAACTCACCAGTGCCACCCGCTTGCCCTTGAGGTGGGCGGCGATGCTGACCGCCTCGTCATGGGTGTCTTTGTTGTTTTCAAACAACGTCATGCGCGCACGCGGGATGCCAAGGCTGGCCGCCATGCGGGCGTTGACCTCGGCGTTCGACAGGGGATCCCCGGTCACGGCACCGGAGAATACCAGCTCGGCCTCTGGATAGGCCAGGGCCAGGCGAACCCCTTCCAGGGTGCGCGCCAGGGAGATGTTGTTTTGCCAGGCGCGCTCTGGGATGGCCGGATCGCTCACATGACCGTTGCCCAGCACGACGATGGCCTGGATGTCAGGATGCTGACTCACCTCGAAGGGGGGATAGGTCTGCTCCAGGCTGCGGGCCAGCTCGTAGCTCACCGGCCGCGTCCCCATCAGGGCGATGATCACCAAGGAGAGGGTCGCCAGCAGCCTGCCGCTTTTTTGAAAGCGGGTGAACCAGAGCAGCACGAGCGCCAGCACCAACAAGGAGAGAGAGAAGGGGAGCGGCATCAGCAGATGGCCCAGCCATTTCTTGATGACAAAGAAGTTGAGCTCGAACACGACAGACACGTCCTTGAGTTTTCAGCAAATTCGGGATGTGACAGAATACCCCTCTTTTTTCCTGTGGCCCAATCCTGTGTGGTTCCTCCTGCGGCCCTCATGGCGGGGCGGTCGAAGATGAGTGTGTCTTGAAGCAAGATCAGAGTTTTGACGGGCGCGCGGACAAGTTCGCTCGCAACATTTACGACTCCACCAAGGGGCGCATTCGCACCACCATTGTCTGGAGTGACATCGAAGCCTGCCTGGCGCGCCTGGGCAACCGGCCGCTGCGCATCCTGGATGCCGGCGGCGGCTTTGGCTACTTCGCCCAGAAACTGGCGGCCATGGGCCATCAGGTGGAGCTGTGCGATTTGTCGGCAGAAATGCTGGATCTGGCCCGGGAGCAGATCGCCCAGAAGGGGTTGGAAGACAGAATTCGTCTCATCCATTGCCCCATTCAGGATCTCAAGCACCAGGTGACCGGCACCTTCGATCTGGTGCTCTGTCACGCGGTACTGGAGTGGCTCGCCGAGCCGCGCCAGACCTTGCTGGGTCTGTTCCCTTTCGTCAAGGCAGGGGGCATACTGTCGCTGCTTTTTTACAATCGTCACGGCCTCCTGTTCCAGAGCCTGGTGGTGGGCAATTTTGACTATGTGCGCCTGGGCCTTCGCAAGAAACGCCAGACAGCCCTGACACCCACCAATCCCCAGTTGCCGGAGCAGGTCTATGACTGGATAGGCCGGGGGGGATTGCGGATCATCGGCAAGACCGGGGTGCGTGTCATCCACGACTACATGCGCCACAAGCAGGATCAGGTCGAGAAGTTCGAGGACCTGCTGGCCATGGAACAGCAATATTGCCGCCAGGAGCCCTTTGTTTCCCTGGGGCGCTACATCCATGTGATGGCCCAGAAACCGGCCGGTTGAGCTCCACCGGCGTGAATACGATGCGGGATCCAGCCGCCGGGGCGCCACCGACCCCGGCCTATATCACCACGGCAGGCAAAGACCTGCCGACTATAACAACGAGATGATAACGTCATGATGAGTACATCCCGTACCCTGCCAGAGACGGTGGGATGGGTCAGACAGGAGGGGTTGGCGCTGAACCTCCCCACCGACAGGCTGGCCTTTCTGATAGCGATCAAGACGCTCTCCGAGGACGAGTCTGATCTCTCGGAGGCCGCGCTGCACGATGCCTTTGGCTATGTCAGCAGTGCCTTCGGCCAGATGGACGAGACCCTCACCGGTCGCGCCAACAACGCCATCAACGATCTCATTCGCCAGCAACTGCTGTCGCGTTTCACCACCGACATGGTGGCGGGGGAGAGCCTCTACCGCCTGTCGCGCCTTGGCATGAGCATCGTCGATTTCTTCATGGATCAGCGCCAGGTAGACTCCATCAAGCTCTCCATCCTGCTCGAGCACCTGGCGGCCGAGCTCGACACCGCCCGCAAGGCGGCGCTCGAGACCAACACCCGGGAGCAGTGGGACGCCGAGGTGCTGCCGCGCCTCTCCTTCTCCCTGGAAGAGACGCTCGGGCGCATCGATCTCACCCAGCGCGCCATGGACGAGCAGCAAAACCAGGTCAAGAGCGAGATCGCGGCCCTGCTGACCCAGAACTGGGTCGATGCCATCCACAGCTGCGAGAAGCTCCTGCACGAGACCGGCCAGACCCTGCGCGAGTTGCAGGACACCCTGGACGCCGCCGGCCACCGCCTGCAGGCGGGGCTGCTCAACATTCAGGAAGCGGCCCAGGGGCGTGAGGATCTGTTCCACGTAGAAGAGCTGACCCACGCCCTGCAGGGGCGTCTGGACGTCATCACCGCCTGGGGCCAGCAGTGCATCGAGCTCTGGTCCCGTTATGACAGGCATGTCCACAAGTTCATCCGCAACGCTATCGACATGGACAAGAACCGCGCCTTCAGCCAGCGGCTGCGGGAATCCATCCGCAACTTCGAGCAGCACAGCTGGTTGTTGCGGGTGGCCGAAGAGCCCCGTTTGCTGGAGCTGCGGGATGAAACCATCGCCATCCACGACGAGGAGGTGACCGGCGAGGTGCCCCTCGAGATGGAGTACGTAGAGATGGTGGACATCAACCAGGAGCTGGCGGAGCGCATCGAGCGCTACCTGGCCCGCTATCCGGAGCAGGGAGATCGGCTGGATCTTGCCGACGTGCTGCGGGAATACCTGCTGGACTACCCGGCCCATGCCCACTTCGACGTGGCGCGCCTCCTGATCGATCAGGCCGTGCGTCTCGGCCATGCCAGCGGTGAGCGCGAGCACCACCGCCAACCCGCATGGAAACCCATCAACCAAGCTGGATCCAAGGTTCAGGCCTATGTCATCGATCAATACTGAATTCCCCTTGCCCCTGCGCCTCGCAGAGGCCATCGCCAACCCCTTGTTTCCGCGCATCGACACCGCCCTGCGCTCCGGTCGCCACATCAGTGCCGACGAATTCGAGCAGCACTCTGCCCTGGTGGAGTACCACCAGGAGCTGGAGATCTTCTACGGCCGCTATCAGGTGGAACTCATCAAGGCGCCGGAAGGCTTCTTCTACCTGCGTCCGCGCCCGAGCGCCGACATCGGAACAACAGTGCTATCCGAGCTCGATATGCTGGTGGGCAAGGTGCTCTGCTACCTGTTCCTGAGCCCGGATCGCCTCGCCTCTGAAGGGGTGTTCGCCATGGGCGAGCTGCAAGAAGAGGTGCTGAGTCTGGCGGACGAGAAGCAACTGCTGCGCATGGTCAACAGCCGCTCCGGCGGCACGGATCTGGACAAGAAGAAACTCCTCGAGAAGATCCGCACCTCCATGCGTCGCCTCAAGCGCCTCGGGATGATCACCCCCCTTGGCAACAGCGACAAATTCCGGGTCAACGAATCCGTGTTCCGCTTCGCCGCCGATGTGCGCTCCGACGAGGATCCTCGCGCGGTGCAACTGCGGATGATCCAGGAAGGGGAGGCCATTTTCCACGACGACGAGATGCCGAGCAGCGATTCCCTGTTCGAGGATATCGAAGAGGATCTGGACGAAGAGCAGCTGGAGCTGGAGGTGGAAGATGATCTGCAACGTTAATGTGCCGGCACTGATGGTGTCGGCCGGTTTGATGGAGAGTGTGGCGTGAGAGGCAAATTCAAATCCCTGACCATGGTCAACTGGAACGGCTTCTTCGCCCGCACCTTCGATCTCGACCAGCTGGTCACGACCCTGTCCGGCGGCAACGGCGCGGGCAAGTCCACCACCATGGCGGCCTTTATCGCGGCCCTCATTCCCGACCAGTCACTGCTTCACTTCCGTAATACCACGGAGGCGGGTTCCAGCAGTGCCTCCCGCGACAAGGGGCTCTACGGCAAGCTGCAGCGTGGCCACTGCTATTCGCTGCTGGAAGTGATGAACAGCCGCGAGCAGCGGATCTGGGTCGGCGTTCACCTGGAGCAGGTGGCCAACCGTGACAACAAGGTCAACATCACCCCGTTCGCCCTGGTGGATGTGCCCGAGCACCTGGCGCCCACGGATCTGCTGCTGGAGAAGCTCGACGACGGCAAGGGCCGGGTACGTGCCTTCGCCGATCTGAAGGGGGCGGCAGCGGAGCTGGGGGCGCTCAAGGTCGCCAAGTTCAATACGGTGACCGATTATCACAACTTCATGTTCGAGTTCGGCATCACCCCGAAGAAGTTGCGGGATCAAAAGGATCGCGGCAAGTTCTATCGCCTGATCGAAGCCTCCCTTTACGGTGGTATTTCGTCTTCCATCAGCCGCTCCTTGCGTGAATACCTGCTGCCGGAGAACTCCGGGGTACGCAAGGCGTTCCAGGACATGGAGGCGGCCATCTACGAGAACCGCCGCACCCTGGAAGCCATCAAGGAGACCCAAGGTCAGCGGGATCTGTTCAAGAATCTCATCACCGAGACCACCCACTATGTGGCCGCGGAGTATGTGCGGGGCGCCGCCGAGAAGAGCCGTCTCTCCGAGCTGGCCCTCAAGGCACGCTCTGAGCTCGCCGGCAAACGCCGTCTGCTGGCCGAGGAGAAGCAGCGCGCCATCTATCTGGCGGACGAGGTGGATCAGCTCACCAACCGCGAGAAGCTCCTGACCGACGAGCTGGAGTCCGCCGCCGAGCACCTGGCCAAGGTGATGGCGGCCGTGGCGCTGCAAAAGAAGATTGCCCTCTATCACGCCGATCTGGCGGAGCTCAACGACAAGCTCGAGCAGCAGCAGGCGGTGGTGGAAGAGATCCACGGCCAGTTGCTGGAAGTGGAGGAGCGCAAGGAGCTGGCCCAGGCAGAGGTGGACAGCCTCAAGACCCAGCTGGCCGACTACCAGCAGGCGCTCGATATCCAGCAGACCCGCGCCATCCAGTACCGTCAGGCGGTGCAGGCGCTGGAGGCTGCCCGCGAGCAGTGCGAACTGCCGGGGCTCGAGCCTGCGCAGGCGAGCGACACCCTGCATCAGTTCCGCGCAGCCGAGCAGAGCTTGACCAGCCGGGTGCTGGGGGCCGAGCAGCAGTTGGCGCTGGCCAAGGCAGCGGTGGCCGAACACGAAGCGGCGCTGGCGCTGCTGCTCAGCATCGCCCCCGAGACAGTGCGCGAGGCCGCCTGGCCCACCGCGCAGGGGCTGCTCAAGCGCCACATCGAAGATAAGGCCCGCATTGCCCAGGGGCAGGGTCTGCGCGCCGCCCTGGCTCGCCTCGAGAAAGAGAGCGAAAGCCAGAAGACGCTCTTGCGGCTGCGAGACGAGCTGGCCCAGGCGTCTGGTCAGCACATTGCCAGCCAGGACGAGCTGGAGATCTTCCTCGAAGCCCAGCGCACCCGTCAGGAGGAGCTCTCCGATCAGCAGGCGGAGGCCAATCAGCGCCGCGCCAGCCTCGAGCATCAGGGCACTCAGCTGGGCCGCGATATCGCGGAACTGACCAAGCTGGCCCCGCGCTGGCTCAAATCCTTTGAAAAACTCGAGCAACTGCGCGAGCAGAGCGGTTTGCCGCTCGCCACCGCCGAAGAGCTTTCTTCCGGCATGCAGAGCGTGCTCGACAAGGAGCGGGAGTTTGAGCAGGAGAGCAACCGCATTCAGGGCCAGAAACAGGCGCTGGAGCTGCAAATTCGCAACCTGCAGCTGGGTGCCGGCGAGGCGGATCCCCGTCTTGCCCGCATCGCCGAGCAGGTGGGGGGCGTGCTGCTCTCGGACGTCTATGACGACATCTCCATCGATGATGCCCCTTACTACTCCGCGCTCTACGGCCCGGCTCGCAGCGCCCTGGTGGTGCTCGACCTCGAAGGCGCCATCGAGCGGCTGAAAAAGCTGGAAGATTGCCCGGAAGATATCTACCTCATCCAGGGCAACCCAGACTCCTTTGACGAGGATCTGGTGGAAGCGGATGAGCTGGGGGACGCCGTGCTGGTGCGCACCAGCAAGCGTCAGGTGCGCTTCTCCCGCTACCCCGAGCTGCCGCTGTTTGGCCGCGCCGCCCGGGAAAAACGGATCGAGCAGCTCGATCTTGAGCGGGAAAACCTCATCGAGGGCTATGCCAAGGCCGCCTTCGAGCAGCAGAAGTACCACCGTCTCTACGGGCATTTTCGCGACTTTATCGGCCAGCATCTGGATATCGCCTTCCGCCCGGACCCCGAAGCCGAGGTGCAGGCCAAACAGGCCGAGCAGCGCAAGCTGCAAGAAACCATCGCCGAGTGCGACAAGCAGCTGAGTGATGCCAAAGCAGCCGCCGCCCAGCTGACCCGCCATATCCAGCTGGTGCAGGGGATGCTGCCCTTTGCCCACCTGTTTGCCGAGGCAGACCTGGCGGCCCGCCTCGAGGCGGCTCACGCCGACGTGGAGGCGCTTAAAATAGCCGAAGCCTTTATCGCCAAACACGGCAAGGCGTTGGAAAAACTGGAAACCATGGTGCAGGTGCTGCGCCAGGATCCCCAGGACCTGGCGGCCCTGCAGGCGGCCTTTGACGAGGTGAGCGACCTGCTGGCCGCGCAGAAGCGCCGCTGCTACGCCCTCGATCAGCTGGTGGCCCGTCTGCCGCACTTTGCCTATCAGGATGCGCAAGACCTGCTGGGCAAGGCCTCCGAGATGAGCGAGCGACTCAAAGAGAAGCTCAGGGCGGCGGAGCTTGCCGCCCGCACCGCCGGTGAGCAGCACAAGCAGATCACCCAGCGCCACACCGAGGCGCTGCAACTGCGCACGGCGCTCGATTCCAGCGCCTCGGCCAAGGGGCAGACCCTGGCGGAGTTCGAGCAGGAGCTGGCGGCCATGGGCCTGACCCTCTCTGACGATATGGAAGAGAAGGCCCGTGCCCACAAGAAAGAGATTGAAGAGCTGCTTATCCGCACCCGGACCCGCCGCACCAGCGCCGAAGCCCAGTTGCAGGTGTGCAAGCGCGAAATCGAATCCCTTGGCGGTCGTCTCAAGCTCGAAGGCAAGGATTACTACAGCGCCCGTAAATCCCTGGTGGGTCACAAGGCAAGCTGGTCGCGGGTGGTGCGTCTGGCACGGGAGACCGACGTCGAGAAGCGTCTGAACAAGCGCGAGCTGGCTTATCTTGACAGCGACGAGCTGCGCTCCATGTCGGACAAGGCCCTCGGCGCCCTGCGGGTGGCGGTGGCCCACGACGAGGCCCTGCGCGATGCGCTGCGTCTGTCGGAAGGCAACCGCAGCACCGAGCAGAAGGTCGCCTTCTACGTGCAGGTCTACCGTTACCTGAAAGATCGCATCCGCAACGACATCATCCGCTCGGACGATCCGGTGGAAGCCATCGAGGAGATGGAGATCGAGCTGGCGCGCCTCGCCGATGAGCTCAAGCAGCGGGAAACCCATCTGTCCCTCTCCTCCCACGAGGTGGCGGCCAAGATCACCAACATCATCCGCCGGGAGCAGAACCGCATCCGGGTATTGAACCAGGGCCTGCAGAACATCGCCTTCGGTCTGGTGCGCGGGGTGCGTCTCAACGTCAATATCCGCGAGGCCCACACTCGCCTCCTGACCGCGCTCGCCGATCAGAGCGCCATGCACAACGATCTCTTCGCCGACAAGGAGCTCAGCTTCTCCGAGGCCATGGCCAAGCTCTTCCAGCGTCTCAATCCGCAGGTGGAGCAGGGGGAGCGCAACTATCAGGTGATGGGGGACGTGCTGCTGGATTATCGCAACTACCTGGAGCTGGAGATCGAGGTGCAGCGCGGGGCCGACGGCTGGCTGCGTGCCGAGAGCGGCGCCCTCTCCACCGGCGAGGCGATCGGCACCGGTCAGGCCATCCTGCTCATGGTGCTCATCAGCTGGGAGGAGGAGTCCCGCCGTCTGCGCGGCAAGGACATCGCTCCCTGCCGCCTGTTGTTCCTGGACGAAGCGGCGCGGCTTGATGGCAAATCCATCGCCACCCTGTTCGAGCTGTGCGAGCGCCAGGACATGCAGCTCCTCATCGCGGCGCCGGAGAACATCAGCCCCGAGAAGGGCACCACCTACAAGCTCATCCGCAAGGTGCAGGGCAAGCACGAGCATGTGCATGTGGTGGGGCTGCGCGGCTTTGGCTTTGCCGACGACAAGCTCATCGCCTGACATCTTCCCCTGACAGGGGCTGACGGGTGAACACACAAACGGGAGGCTTGGGCCTCCCGTTTTCCATGGGAAATATGAGAGAGTAGGCCCTTGTTAACGGAAGCCTGACTGGCGATGCTGGTCGCTCTGTCCCATCGAGGAAGCAACGCATGACGACGCGACAAAAAGGGCTGCTGGCCTCCCTGTGCCTGCTGCTGGCCGCCTGCAGCAGCCAGCCTGATGCAGGCAGTGCGGGCAACTGGCGAGGCTATACCCAGACGGGGCTCGCCTCCTATTACGCCGATCGCTACCACAACAAGCGCACCGCCAGCGGGGAGCCTTACCAGCGCCACGCCAACACCGCCGCCCACATGACACTGCCCTTTGGCGCCCTGGTGAGGGTCACCAACCTGGCCAACGACAAGAGCGTGGTGGTGCGGGTCAACGACAGGGGCAATTTCCCCCGCGGGCGCATCATCGATCTTTCCAGGGCGGCGTTCAGCGCCATCGGCAATCCCCGATCCGGGCTTATCAAGGTCAGGATTGAGGTGCTCTAGTCACCGGGTCTGCATGTACTGGTGCCCCTCCATACCCGGGCCGCTGGAAGAGGATGCTTCCCAGTGATCACGGGCCATCTTCTTCATTCCATTGGTGATGTCGCCGACGCGGCTTCCCATTTTCCGGTGTGCCATTAAGATAGCCAAACGAAAAACAGGGCGTCTTTGCCATCTGGCGGCAACCGGGCATGACATGGTGTGTGAGACCCCCCTTCAACCCCCTGCCCATGTTTTGCCGCTAAGGAGCAGGCTATAAAGTGAGACGTCATTCACAGGGAGGATCAGAACATGACTGACAAACGCGCCATTCAGGCAACGGCCATCCCCGAGCACAAGGCAAAGTCCCTCTATCCGGAGCCCTTTGCCTCCCTGGTCAAGCACCGCACCCGGCGCAGGCTGGGGGATCATTTCGGCCTCGCCAATTTCGGGGTCAATCTGACGACCCTGGCACCGGGGGCCATCTCGGCTCTCAAGCACCATCACGGCCTGCAGGACGAGTTCGTCTATGTGCTCTCGGGCAATCCCACCCTGCGCCACGGGGAGGAGGAGTACCGGATGTCGCCGGGGGAGTGCATCGGCTTCAAGGGGGGCAGCGGCCTGGCCCACCAGTTGCTCAACCACGGTGAGGTGGACGCCGTCTATCTCGAGGTGGGGGACAGGCTGCCAGGGGACACCGTCGACTATCCCGATGACGATCTGGCCCTGGTACAGGGGGCCGATGGCGCCTGGTCAGCCAGACACAAGGATGGCAGCCCCTACTAGGGGCGCCTCTTCGCGCAATGAGAGAGACCTCCATGGTGTTCAGCCCCTTTTCTGCTGTCAGGGCAGAGGATTTTCTGCCGCTGCTCAACGACGAGACGCTGCGAAAGCACCTGATCCCTCACCCGCTTTTCGATGTGGCCGGGGTGCGCGACTGGATGGCGTACAAGCTGGGAGTCGACGCCCGGCCAGGCTGCCGCGTGCGTGCCATCTTCCTCGACGGCACCCTGGCGGGGTGGTGCGGCATCCAGCCCGATGACGAGGGGGTGGAGCTTGCCATCGTGCTCGCCAGGGCCGGCTGGGGAAGCGGCGTGGTGATTTTCAACGAGATGATGGGGTGGGCGAGGGAGCTTGGCCATCGGACGATCCTCTTTCACTTGCTGGATACCCGCCCGCCTTATCGATCCCTCGCCAGACGGGCCATCTGGGTGAGGAAAACGCGCCTGGGCGAACACCCTTTCACCACCTATTGCCTTGACGTTGAGCGCTGGTCTGCAGGCCCTTAGCCTGGACCAGGGGGCAGCAAGCCGTGCCGCCTCCTGGCGGGTCCCGTTGCCACCCTTTGCGCCATGATCCCTCTCACTCGTTTGTTCCTCCGTGCACGGCGTGGTTATCCACCCCGTTGAACACAGTGTTCATTCTGCCCCCCTATATGGCCCCCACCGTCCTGCCTACACTGGGCAACGTCTGATGGGGGCGCATCCGGCAGTATAAATCGCTGTCCAGGTTGCACTCTCTGGCGTATTGACGATGTACAACGGAGAAAACTGGATGAAAAAAGAGACAGACAAACTGGTATCGATCGCGGTGCTCAAGGCCCGTGACGGCATGGGAGAGCGCCTTCGCGATGCCCTGCTTGCCTTGATTGGTCCCACTCGCCAGGAGCCGGGCAACCTCGATTACGTGCTGTTCGAGTTGAAGGATGAACCCGGTACCTTCTACATGCGGGAAGCCTTCGTGAGTCAGGCCGCCCTGGATGCCCACTGTGAGACCGCGTATTTCCAGGCTTTCGCTCGCCAGGCGGACGAACTGCTGGCCGAACCCCTTCGGCTTGTCTTCATGGAAGAAGTGAGCCCCTGATCCTTGCCGCAGAGCCCGATGATCCCCTCATCGGGCTTTTTGCCTTCAGCCTCGCTCCGGCAGGTTCATCTGCTCGCTCATGGTGTCGATGAAGTGGCGGATGGCGGTGGTCGTCGGCTGCCCGGCCAGGGGCGGAGCATGGAGCACGCAGAGATCGGCGGGGATCCCCTGCTCGAGGCGGATGAAGCGCACGTGGGGCCACTTCTGGCGGGCGTAGCTCGCGGGCACAAGGGCCACCTGCTGGCTGGTGGCCACCACTGCCATCAGGGTATTGGGCTCCACCACCTCTTGACGCAGGCGGGGGTAAAAGCCCTCCACCAGGCAGGCGTTGATGATGAGATCCGTGGAGGCGGAGTTGGCACGGCTCATCAGCACGAAGGGCTCAGCGGCGAGTTCAGGGAGGGAGACCCGCTTGCGATCCCGCAGGGGATGCTCGTCCGATACCACCAGTACCATGGACTCCCGATAGACAGTCTCGGCCTGCAGCGGGTGGATGTTGAGGGTGTCGGCGAAACGGGCGAGGCCGATGTCTATCTCCTTGCTGGCCAGCGCCTGCTTCTGGCGCTCGGGGGAGAGCTCGGTGAAGGAGATCTCGCACTCGGGGTGGCGCTGGTGACACTGGCGGATCACCTCGCCAAAGCCGGCCCAGAAGATGGAACTGACCAGCCCGATGCGGATCTGGTTGCGCTCCATGCGCCCTGCCTGCACCACCCGGTTGAGGCCGCTCTCCAGCACGTCGAACAGGCGATCGCATTCGGCCTGCAACAGGCGCCCTGTGGGGGTCAGGTTCACCTGGCGGGTGTGGCGCTCAAACAGGGCCACACCCAGCAGGGATTCGAGTTCCTTTATCTGGGCGCTGAGCGGCGATTTGGAGACATTGAGCCGCAGGGCTGCCCGGCTGAAGTGGCCCTGGCTGGCCACTTCATGGAAGTAACGCAACATCTTGAGGGTGACGCGATCGCGCCATTGGTTGTCCGGGAACATGGTCTCTCCAGGCTTGAGGGGTGAGATCGCCGTCAAAGTTCGGGCACGGGAATGGCGGGGCAGGGAGGCGGGTCCCTCCTGAAACCGCGATCCGCATCACTTCGGTTTTCGCCCTCCGGCGACCCGTTTGACGGAGAAATGGCATGAAGCAGCGGTTTTTGGGCCATTTCGGGTGCGTCATTACCCCATTACGTCGCTCATTGTGTTGTATATCGGGATAATCAGGCCGATTTTAGCGATTTTTGTCGTCCAATACCTCCCCTAGAGTGAGCGTCATGTCTCATTCACAGCCTCAAGAGGTACAACTCATGCAACACGATCCCGTACTCAACGCCGTCGCCACCATTCTTGCCCGCAAGCCGGGGTTTGCCCCCCGCGCCGCCATGATCCTGGGCTCCGGCCTCGGCGTGCTGGCCGATGCGCTGGAAGAGAAGGTCACCATTCCCTACGAGGAGCTGGAGGGCTTCCCGGTCAGCACGGTGGCCGGTCACAGTGGCGAGCTGGTGCTCGGCAAGCTGCACGGGGTGGATGTGGTCTGCATGAAGGGGCGCGGCCACTACTACGAACACGAGACCATGAAGGTGATGACCACCCCGGTGCGCACCTTCAAGCGCCTGGGCTGCGAGCTGCTGCTGGTAACCAATGCGGCCGGCTCGCTGCGCCCGGAGCGCATCGGGGTCGGCTCCCTTGTCATCTTCAACGATCACATCAACACCATGCCGGGCAACCCCATGACGGGTGCCAATGACGAGGCCTACGGCCCGCGCTTCTTCAGCCTGGCCAATGCCTATGACAAGGGGTTGCGCAGCGAGGCGCTGGCGCTGGCCGAGCGGGAGGGGATCGCCGTCAATCAGGGGGTATTCGTCTCCTACAGCGGACCCTGTTTCGAGACCGCCGCCGAGATCCGCATGATGCAGATCATCGGGGGTGACGTGGTGGGGATGTCGGTGGTGCCCGAGGTGGTCAGTGCCGCCCACTGCTCGCTGCCGGTGCTGGCCATCTGCGCCATCACCAACATGGCGGAGGGGCTCGGTGACGTGCAGCTCTCCCACGAGCAGACCCTCAAGTGCGCCAAGCTGGCGGAAGCGGACTTCATCCGCCTCATCAACACCTTCATCCAGCACCACTTCCAGTAAGCAGGGAACGACCAGGAGGTCAGATATGTTTGCAGCAGGATTTCTCGGTATGGCGGCGCTGCTCCTCATCGCCGTGTTCGCATCGACCAACCGCAGGGCCATTCGCCTGCGCACCGTGGGGCTGGCGCTGGCCTTGCAAGTCGCCATCGGCGCTCTGGTGCTCTATGTGCCGCTGGGACGCCGGGCGCTGGAGGGGATGGCCCACGGGGTCGAGGCGGTGCTGGCAAGCGGCAAGGCGGGGATCCACTTCCTGTTTGGCAACCTGGTCAACTTCTCGGTAGAGGGCATCGGCTTCGTGTTTGCCCTCAACGTGCTGCCCCTGGTGGTCTTCTTCTCGGCGCTCATCGCCGTGCTCTACTACCTCGGCATCATGCAGGTGGTGATCCGCATCATCGGTGGCGCCATGGCGCGGCTGCTTGGCACCTCCCAGACCGAATCCATGTCGGCGGTGGCCAACGTCTTCGTCGGCCAGAGCGAGGCCCCGCTGGTGGTCAAACCCTACATGCCCAGGATGAGCGATTCGGAGTTCTTCGCCGTCATGTGCGGCGGCATGGCCTCGGTCTCCGGCACCGTGCTGGCGGGCTACGCCATGATGGGAGTGGACATGCAGTACCTGCTGGCGGCCTCCTTCATGGCGGCGCCGGGCGGGATCCTGTTTGCCAAGCTGATCATCCCCGAAACCAGCCAGCCGGATTACGTCTTTGACAACAGCATCCAGTTTGATGGCAAGAAGCCGGAGAACGTGCTGGCAGCGGCAGGCGAGGGGGCCAGCAGCGGCCTCAAGCTGGCGGCGGCCATCGGCGCCATGCTGATCGCCATGATTGGTCTGGTGACCCTGGTCAACACCCTGCTGGGCGGGGTGGGGGAGATGGTGGGCATGCCGCTCTCCCTCGAGCTCATCCTGGGCTGGATCTTCTCGCCGCTCGCCTTCCTGCTCGGGGTACCGCTGGCGGACATCGGCATCGCCGGCGCCATGATCGGCAAGAAGCTGGTGGTGAACGAGTTCGTGGCCTACAGCGATCTGGCGCCCTACCTGAAAGACGCCAGCACGGTCACCGCCGTCGGTCTGCAGGTGCTGGAGGAGAAGTCCAAGGTGATCATCAGCTTCGCCCTGTGTGGCTTCGCCAACCTGGCCTCCATGGGGATCCTGATCGGTGGCCTCGGCACCCTCTGCCCGTCGCGCACCGACTTCATCGCCCGCTACGGTCTGCGTACCGTGCTGGCGGCCACCTGCTCCAACCTGATGAGCGCCGCCATCGCCGGTGTCTTCTTCTCCCTCGCCTGAGTCTCTCACCCTTTGTTTCGGGGCGCTGCGGCGCCCCTCTCTTATCCCGACAGGAGCTATTTATGAACGACGTGACTGCTTTTGAACCTGCCTGCGCCACCACAGAGGCGGCCATCCGGGCCATCCACTTGATGGATCTCACCAGCCTCAACGACGATGACCACGACGCGCGCATCATCGCCCTCTGCCATCAGGCCCGGACCCCTGTCGGCACCACCGCTGCGGTGTGCATCTACCCGCGCTTCGTGGGGCTGGCCAGGCTCACCCTGGCGGCTCAGGGCACCCCCGAGGTCAAGGTTGCCACCGTGGTCAACTTCCCCCACGGCGACGATGATCTGGCAACCGTGTTGGCCGAGACCCGCGCCGCCCTCGCGGATGGCGCCGACGAGATCGATCTGGTGATCCCCTGGCGTGCCTTGATGGCCGGGGACGAGGCCCCCGCCCGGGCGCTGGTGCGCGGCTGCAAGGCGTTGTGCGGCGCCCGGGTGCTCAAGGTGATCATCGAATCCGGCGAGCTGCAGGAGCCTGCGCTTATCCGCGCGGCCTCCCTGCTTGCCATTGAAGAGGGGGCCGACTTCATCAAGACTTCCACCGGCAAGGTGGCGGTCAATGCCACCCCGGCGGCGTGCCGCACCATGCTGGCGGCCATCGCCGAGTGCGGTGTGCAGGATCGGGTGGGGTTCAAGGCGGCGGGCGGGGTGAAAAGCGCACGGGAGGCGGCGGAGTATCTCGCCATGGCGGCCGCACTCTTTGGCGAGGAGTGGCTGGTGGCCGAGCGGTTTCGTTTCGGTGCTTCCAGCCTGCTTGGCCAGTTGCTGGCAACTCTGGGCGAGGGCAAGCTGTCCCCTGCGACCGACCACGGTTATTGATCTCTTCCGTCGGCGCCTGCGGGCGCCCTTGCTGACAGGTGTATCCCATGTCTTTACTTCCCCATGTTGCAAAGGCCCACGGCAAGGTGTTGCTGTTCACCCTGCTCATCAGCCTCTCGTTTCCCATCGGCAGCGCCCTCACCGCGGTGCTGGACCCGCTGGTGGTCACCTGGGTGCGCTACCTGCTGGCCTCCCTCATTTTCGTCGGGGTGCTGGGGTATCAGGGGGTGCTGGTGCAGCCTTCCCTGCGGGATCTGGGGCGCTACACTCTTATCTCGCTGCCGGCCCTCTGCTACTTCGTCGCCATGTTCGTGGCATTGCAGGAGACCAGCGCCCTCGATGCCAGCGCACTCTACACCACGGTGCCGCTGATCAGCGCCCTGGCCGGCATGGTGATCTTGCGCCGCGCCATCGGCTGGGGAATGGGGCTGGCCCTGCTGGGGGGCATGGTGGCTGCGGCCCTCATCATCTTTCGCGGCGATCTGGGATTGGTGGCGAACCTCAGCCTCACTCCCGGCAATCGCATCTACCTGCTCGGCTGCGTGGCCATGGCCCTCAACCCCATCCTGATCAAGCGCTGCTATCGGGGGGAGTCCTTCCTCCACTTGACCGGCTGGACCCTCATCTGCGCCACTGTGCTGCTCACCCCGGTGGCGCTGCCCGGATTGCTTGAAACCGACTGGAGCCGGGTCTCCCTGCCGGTGGGGCTGGGACTTGGCTATCTGGCTCTCTTTGCCACGGCGCTGAGCTTCTTGTTGTTCCAGCAGGGAAGCGTGGCGCTGCAACCGGAACAGGTGTCAGCCTATACCTACCTCATCCCGGTAATGGTGCTGCTCACCGGCATGCTGACCGGGGAGACAGTACACTGGGAACAGGTAGGCTGGGGGGTAGGGGGTGTGCTGCTGACCATGGTGGTCATGGTGCTGCTGCCCCTTCATGCCGGCAAACGTGGGGCGGTCTGAGGAGCTGCCTGTCGCCCTTATCAACCAGGGAGTGCGTCATGAGAAGAACCCTGATCCTGGTACGCCATGGCAAGTCGAGCTGGAAGGACGCATCTTTGTCTGACCGCGCTCGTCCGCTGGCGGCGCGCGGGCTGCGCGATGCGCCCCTGATGGGGGCTCGCCTGGCACACCTGGGGGTGAAGCCCGATCTCATCCTCTCGAGCCCCGTCTGCCGGGCCCTGACAACCGCCCGGCTGCTTGCCGCAGAGCTGGGTTATTCCCCGAACCGCATCGCCATCGACGAGGGCCTCTACGAGAGCGATGCCGGGACCCTTCTCGGGGTGGTGTGGGCGCTTTCAGATGATCTCGCCTGCGTACTGCTGGTAGGCCATGATCCTGCCTTCACCGACCTGGCTCATGGCTTTTCCTCCGGTATCACTCGCATGCCGACCTGCGCCGTCGCCCGCTTCATCTTCGACGCCCCCTCCTGGTCGGCGCTCCCGTCCTGCTCGCCGGTGGTGGCCGTGCTGGACTTTCCGAAGAAGAGGTAGGGGGGCGTCGGTTGCAGGCAGAAACGACAAGGGGAGCCGCGGCTCCCCTTGTCGGGATGGTGACGGGATCATTTGGCCGCGATGGGCCCCTTGGTGCCCGCGTCGTTGTCGACCCAGCCATCTTCTCCCTTGAGGCGGCGATCCCCCTGGATGCGATAGGTGACCATGCCCTCCTTGAACACCAGGGCCCCGTCGGATTTCCTGGCACTGACCTGCTTGTCGTTGACCCACACCTGATCCTTGTCATCGATGCGGATGTTCGCGACCGTGGCGCCCGTCTCCGGGAAGGTGGCGACCCAGTTGCCGGTGTAGGGGCTGGCGCTGGCCGCTGCGGGGGCGGCGCCAAATCCGGCGGCGGCGTTCTCGGCCTTGCTCTTGTTGATGTCACAGCCGCTAAGCTCGCTCACCTGGGTACAGCCTGAGCGTTCCAGCATCTGCTCATAGCTCATGTTCAATCCGCCTTCGTCGGCCGGGGCGGCGGTGCCAAATCCTGCCTTGGCGTTTTCCGCCTTGCTCTTGTGAATATCGCAGCCCTGGGCTTCGGTCACCTGGGTGCAGCCGGAGCGTTCCAGCTGCTCGGCGTATTTGTGGTTGATGGCGTGAACCTGGGCGCTGCCCAACAGGGTGAGGGTCAGGATGAGCGCGGTCTGTCTGAACATGATCAATACCTCTGGCAATGGGTCATTCGGGCTTGCTGCTCCCTGGGCGGCAAGGGGTTTGCGTTGGCGAGCTGCAGCCCTCTCTCACCATAGCAGGAGGGAGCGAAAGACGATGTCTGCGTCAGCTCTGGGGGATGCGGACCCCCTTGTCGAGGTAGAGGCTGCTGTAGTGGGCGCGGTGGGTGACGAACATCACCTGATGGCGACTGCCATCGGAGAGAATGATGAAATCACCGGCCTGTGCCGGGCTTTGCAAGCGGATCTCGTGTTCGGGGGCCGTCAGCTTGTCGGCCTCCTCCCGGAAGGTGAGGGTGTAGGAATACATATGGCGCTCCACCGCAGGCTCATATACAGACACGCCTACAACTCTAGCCCCGGTAGCCGGGATCCGCAGCGCCCAAGCGGCGCCGATGGTGCAGATAATGTCAGCAGCGGTGAGGCACAGGGATCAGGGACGACCACTGAGCAGGATGGCGCCGCCCAGGGTGATGAAGAGCCCGCCGGTGATGCGGCCAACGAGGCGCTCGCCGCGACCTGGCTTGAAGTAGCGACCGGCGCGCCTGGCCAGAGCGACATAGCACAGATGCACCAGGCTGACGATGGCGCAGATGGTCAGGTACATGGTGATGAACTGCAGCGTCAGCGGACTCTGGTGATCAAGGAACTGGGGCAGCAGGGCACAGAGGAAGACGATGGTCTTGGGGTTGCTGGCGGAGACCAGAAAGGCTTCTCGTAACAAGGAGAGGGTGGTTCTGGTGCGTCCCCGAGCGGTGGAGGGAGATAGCCCTTGGCCACCGATATTGGCCGCGCGCAGCGCCTTGTAGCCCAGATACACCAGGTAGCCACCCCCCGCCAGCTTGAGAGCGACGAAGAGGGGAGGCAGGGTTTGCAGCAGGGCCCCCACCCCCATGGCGACCAGACCGATGAGGATGGCCTGGCACCCCAGGTTGCCGAGGATGCTGACAAGGGCGGCGCGCCAGCCGTGTTGCAGACCGTTCTTGACCACCAGCAGCACATTGGGGCCAGGGGTCAGGGTCGCCAGCAGATAGGCCAGCGCAAACAGCATCCAGGTATTCGGGTTCATGAGCACGTCCTTGGCGTCAAAGCTGGCATGATGCCAGCCTCTTTGACGAGTCGTCCAGCGGCGTCTCTCCCGGCCCCGAAGAGGATCTAGACGAGAGCAATCAGGTGCAGCATGGTCTGCGGCAGGAAATGCAATAGGCAAGGATATGTATAAAAAAACCGCATGAAGGCAGTTTTTGATGATGCCTTCACATCGCAGATAAGCTGTCTTTTTTCTCGCCGGTCAACTAATGGCGTCGCAGCATACTGATTTCACCGATGTCGATGGATTGCCAATCGTAACCGCTGACCATCCTGCCACGAGCTTGTGGACGGGTGACGGTTTGAAAGAGCGATCTTCCTTTGGTGCGAGACAGGTCACGGTTGTGGACAGAAAGATCCCCTCTACTTGGCCATATGGAACCGCAATGAAAGAGGGGGGGGGGGAGGATGTCACTTTTTGATGAGCGTCGTGTGCAGGATCTCTGTGCCCGCTTGCTGGCAGACACTAATAACCAGGGATATTCACTCGATAGCAAGCATGGCCGCGAGTTGAGAGATCTCCTGCAGGCTGTGGGTGGAGTCAAGCCAGTGGGACGAGGGGCTCGTCATGTGTTGACCGATGCTGGAAGGAATTATCTCGCAGCACAGCTGGCACAGGTTGCACCAGTGATGCCGGACAGGCGTGACACGATACGGGCTCTCGGGGTGGACCTGCCCGCACATCTAAACCAGGCCAGTTTTCATGCCCTCTGGCATGGGGACAGCAAGAGCGGGATAGATCCAGATAATGATGCTATCGACATCACGCTGACACAGGATGAAGTGATTCGACTTCGCACGCTGAGCCCGCTGTCACTCATCGACAAGGACGGACTGCGCCACGACATGAGGGCGCAACTGGCACTATTGGGAGAGCTGGTCTTACCGGAGCGCTGCTTGAGTAAGTTACATGGCATTGAGTGGCAGGGGCGGCAACTGGTCACGGTGGAGAACAAGGGAGCTTTCGTGGATTACCCGCTGCAAGTGGGGGAGTTGTTGCTCTATGTGCCTGGCCGCAATACCAAGTTGGCACGTCAGGTATTCCCGCTGTTGCCGGCTGCCGTACCCTGGGCCCATTTTGGCGATCTGGATCAGCGCGGATTGGATATCGCTAACGAGCTGGCCCATGCCCTTCGTCGTCCGTTGGCTCTTTGGCTACCCGACACCTTGATGGCCTATGTTCATCACTATGCCCGCACTCTGATCCGCCGTCTGGAGGGGCAACCGATCAGCAGAGGCAAGATCCCATGGGAGGAGGTCCCCGTGGTGAGTGAGCATGGCAAGCAACTGGAAGAGGTCCTTATATATCTGATCGAAAAGGGATTGTGGTTGGAACAGGAAGTATTGGTGCTAGCCGGAGGTTGGCAGTCATGGCCACTCGACGCGCCTTGCGGCCAACGCAGTAATGAAAAAACCGCCATCAGGCGGTTTTAATGGTTGTCAGCCCCTATTTCAGGGCTTTTTTCAGCTTTTTTATCTTGCCTTCGTGCTTGGCGATTTTCGCCTGGCGGGCGGCGATCTTGTTCTTGATCTCTTTCTTGCTGGCCATGGGGCGGCTCCTTGTCTCGTGGGCGCCATGGGGATCAGGGTGCCCGGGGTCTTTCCATGCGTGCCGGGAAGGCCCTCTCCATTGGCGCACTGGCGGCCAGGGGAGGGGGCATACCGCGGAACTGGTTTGCAGGATAGTCCAGTTTCCCGCGAGTGCCACCCGAACGGCAGGAAACAGAGGCAACAAAAAAGCGCCCCTGGGGGCGCTTCTGGCTTGAAGGGGTCGGTATCAGGCCTTCTTCAGGTAGGCGGCCACCAGCACGATCTGCATGCCGTTGACCTTGCCCTCGATGTGCAGCGGGTTGTTGGTCAGGCGAATGCCCTTGACCAGGGTGCCGCGCTTGGCGGTGAAGCCGGCGCCCTTGACGTCCAGATCCTTGATCAGGGTGACGGAGTCCCCTTCCACCAGCACGGCGCCATTGGAGTCGACGGTCGGCACGCTGTCGTCATCGTCGCTGGTCACGCCGGCGTCTGCCCAGGCCTTGACCTCGTCTTCCATGTACATCATGTCCAGCATGTCCTGGGCCCAGAGCTCGCCCCGGGCGACGAGGGCCTTCAACTGGCGCCAGGCCATCACCTGCACCGCCGGCACCTGGCTCCACATGCTGTCACCCAGGCAGCGCCAGTGGTTCACCTCCGTGGTGTCCGGCTGCTCCAGCTGGCCGCGGCAGGTGGCGCAGAGGGCCACGCTGTGGTCGTCGTCGCTGGCGGGGGAGTGCGGCACCGGGAAGGCAGTCAGCGCATGTTCTGCGCCACACAGCTCGCATTTGGCGTTTGCACGGGCTTGCAGGATGGCATTGATGGTCATGATTGGGTTCCGTTTATAGGGGTAAAGCGGCTCGCCGTGGCGGGCTGCGCGAATGAGGGGGCGGAATATAGCACAAATCCCTGCTTTTTGTCAGGCTACCAGCGGCGCACAGGCGAGTGCTTTTTGACGGCAGATCGCTAGAATGAGCCTCCCTTTTTGCGCCAAAGGACAGGTTCACCGTGCTGGCCCACCGTTTTCGACAACTGGACTGCTTGCTCACCGCCGAGCGACGCTGGTGGCAATACCAGCCCTATCACCACCTGGGGATCGCCTTTGCCCGCGAGGAGCCAGCCCTTGCGAAGTGCCTGGCAGCCCTGACCCTTGACGAGATAGCGCACCTCGACGGGGACATGGATGCGCTCTGCACCCTGCTCGCCCCCTGGATCCCGGCGGGGGCCGAGTTGCAGGCTCTCGGCGAGCTTGCCCCTTTCGCCCCCGAGCCCGTCCAGTGCGCCAGGGCCATGGCGATGTACATGCCGGGACGCAAGCAGGGGCAGATAGAGGCCTTCACCGGCTGTCTGCCCCCCCACCAAGGTCCCTATCTGGAGTGGTGCGCCGGCAAGGGGCATCTGGGACGCCTGGTGTCGTTGCACCGTGGCGCCGAGATCCTGAGCCTGGAGTGGCAGGGGGCGCTCTGCGAGGAGGGGCGGCGGCTCGCCGCGCGCGACGGCGCCAACATGCGGTTCGTGGAGGCGGATGCCTTTGCCACCGAGTCCGGGGCCCTCATCGCCCCGGACCATCACGCCATGGCGCTCCATGCCTGCGGCGATCTGCACACCCATCTGCTGACGCGGGTGGCCGAGGGGGGCGCCCAGGGGGTGACCCTCTCCCCGTGTTGCTACCACCTCATCAGGGGAGAGCACTATGCGCCTCTCTCCCGGGCCGCCAGGGCCAGTGCCCTGCGCCTTGGCAAGAGCGACCTGAAGCTGCCGCTGCAGGAGACGGTGACCGGCGGCGCCCGCATCGCCCGGCTGCGGGAGCGGGAGGTGGTGTGGCGCCTCGCCTTCGACTGCCTGCAGCGCCAGGTGCGCGGGGTGGATGAGTACCTGCCGGTGCCCAACCTGCAAAAGAGCCTGCTGACCGGGGACTTCGAAGATTTCTGCCACTGGGCCGCCGAGCGCAAGGGGATGGGCTTGCCCGCGGGGCTCGACTACGCCGCCTTGCTGGCGCAAGGAGAGCGGCGCTTTGGCGATGTCGCCCGCATGGAGCTGGTGCGCCACCTGTTTCGCCGTCCCCTGGAAATCTGGCTGCTGCTCGATCGCGCCCTTTTCCTTGAGGAGCAGGGCTACCGGGTGGAGGTGGGCACCTTCTGCCCCAAACCCATGACCCCGCGCAATCTGCTGATCCGGGCGGTGCGCGCAGGGGGGAGCTGAGCAAGCGTCCGCACAGGTCGGATGGCTGCGGCCGCAAGACCAGGGGCTGGATACCCCTGCAAACGAGCGCCATCTGAGTGCAGGGAGGCATGGCTCACAATTTCGCCAAATTCTTAATTCTTGTCGTGAATTTAGTTGTCAGGATGCCTATGCTCGCCCTGACATTTTCAAGACAAGGATGGTTACCCATGTTCATGCTCACGCGTACCGCCTGCCTGGTTGCCCTCGTCTGGGCACTGCCCGGCCAGAGCGCCATGACAATCCAGCCCGATCCCCAGAACAGCGGCGGCTATGTGATGGCGGCGGCGGATCTTGCCAGTGCGGCCCAGGCCAAGACCGCCAACCCCATGTACGGGATCTGGTCCCACGCCCTGGCCACCCGGCCCAATTCGGTGGTGGAGGCCATCGTGGCACGCGCCCCCGGCAACCCGGACAACGTCAAGCGGGTCGAGCGGGTCTTCACCGAATCGGACTGGGAGTTCCTGACCCAGATGGCCGCCCCGGAGTACACCTACGAGCGCTTCCTGCGGGCGGTGGGCAAGTTCCCCGCCTTCTGCGGCGACTACACGGACGGGCGCAATGCGGACGCCATCTGCAAGAAGTCCATCATCACCGCCTTCGCCCACTTTGCCCAGGAGACCGGCGGCCACATTGCCAAGGAGAATGTCTCCGACAACCCCCTTGGGCTGGAGGAGTGGCAACAGGCCCTGGTGCACGTGCGGGAGATGGGTTGGTCTGAGGGGCAGACCGGCTACACCACGGGGTGTGGCCAGAGTGACTGGCAGAACCGGCGCTGGCCCTGCAGCACCGGTCAGGGCTATTTCGGTCGCGGCGCCAAGCAGCTCTCCTACCACTTCAACTACGGCGCCTTCTCCGAGGCCATGTTCGACGGCGACGCCACCGTGCTTCTCAACAACCCCGGGCTGGTGGCGGACTCCTGGCTCAACCTCGCCTCCGCCATCTGGTTCTTCCTGACGCCCCAGGCTCCCAAACCCGCCATGCTGCACGTCATCGACCGGACCTGGGTGCCCTCCCAGCGTGAGCTGGCGGCGGGCATCGGCTACGGCTTTGGCACCACCATCAACATCATCAACGGTGGCATCGAGTGCGGCGAGCAGAACAAGAACAAGGGCCAGCCGGTCAACCGCATCCGCTACTGGGAGGGGCTTGCGGCCCACTACGGGATCCCGCTGCTGGCAGACGAGAAGAACACCTGCTGGCAGCAGACCCCCTATGGCAGCCTCAACCTCAACGGCGCCACCGACGTGCTCTACACCAACTGGGACGGCAACTGGAAATACTACCCGGACAGACCCGGCGGCTACTCCTTCGAGTGCGATCTGGTGGGGTACCAGACCGCCTATTCGGCCCTGGTGCCGGGGGATTACGAGAAGTGCGTGACCAACTTCTACGGCTCCCACGCCAGCTGGCCCAAGGTACGGGTGGTGGCCGCGCTGGATCCGGCCCCGGTCGACCCCGGCACGCCGCCGGTGGACGGGGTACCGGCCTGGGAGGCAGGCAAGGTCTACACCGCGGGCAACAAGGTGAGCCACAAGGGGGTCATCTATCAGGCCAAGTGGTGGACCCAGGGCAACGAGCCGGGCAAGGGGGATCCCTGGGCACCGGTGACCTGAGAGTCAGTACAAGCGCAAGCACCCCGGGGAGGCCGCGCGCCTCCCTTGTTGATCGCCGCGCTGGCTTGCTGCGCCTCTTTTGGCACTGATAGCCTGCGGATTCACACCGAGGGAGGATGACCATGAACATCGCCATTCATTTTGAAATTCCGGTACAGGATCTGGAGAGAGCCATTCGCTTCTATGAGGGAGTCTTCGAGACGGTGCTGGAGCGGGTGCAGATCGATGGCAACGAGATGGCGCTCTTTCCCCTGGAAGGTGGCACGGCGGGCTGCTCCGGCGCCCTGGCGAAGGGGGAGAGCTATGTGACGAGCCTGGATGGCACCCGGATCTATCTGCGGGTGGCTGACATCGAGGGGGCCATGGCCCGGGCACTGGCATCGGGCGGGGCCTGTCTCTATCCCGTCACCCGGGTCGGGGAGAGCCTCCGGGTGGCGGAGTGTCGGGATTGCGAGGGGAATCGCATCGCCTTGCAGGAGGGAACCTGACCATTATTTATCCGGTGCATGGAATGTGTTGAGTCATTCACACGATGAATAAAGAGGGGGATTTTCCCGCTCCGGGAGTCTCAGACCCGCGGTGAGGCCCCGGAATGGTCAGTTGCCGCCCCCCGGATCCCGTGCTACTTCATCTGGTGCGGCAACAAGGCGAGCACCCGTTCGCCCGGTCTGTCGCCCCAACTCTCAGGAGGCATCATGGAAGGACATTGTCTGTGTGGCGGGATCACCGTGTCGAGCGGCGATCACAAGGAGGTCAACCTGTGTCACTGCGCCATGTGCCGGCGCTGGTCAGGGGGGCCCATGTTCGCGGTGCACGGGGGCAAGGGCGTGCGGTTCACCGGGATGGCCCCGGTGGCCTACCGCTCGTCGGAGTGGGCGGAGCGCGGATTCTGCCCCACCTGCGGCACCCATCTTTTCTACCATCTGTTGCCGACGGACGAGTACATCCTCTCTGCCGGCCTGTTTCAGGATCAGGGGTTCGAGCTCACCGGGCAGATCTTCATCGACGAGAAGCCCGACTTCTATGCCCTCAAGAACGACACCCCGACCCTGACCGGGCAGCAGGTGTTCGAGCAGTTCGCCCCCAAACCCTGAGCCTGTACTCACCCCGAGGAGAAGCCATCATGGATGAACAACCGAAGGTGAAGGGGCCTGCCTCCTATTTTCCCGCCATCGAGCAGAAATACGGCCAGCCCATCGTCCACTGGCTGACCCTGCTGGCAGGGCGGGAGGAGCGCAAACACATGGCCCTGGTGGCCTGGCTCAAGGACGAACACGCCATGGGTCACGGTCATGCCAATGCCCTGGTGGTCCACTTTTTGGCGCAGCCCGATGCGCCCGGCGTGGCATGACAGTGCCACAGTGCAAAAAGTGCAGGAAAGCCAGAGGAGCAGAGAGATGAAGATAAGCGTCAGCGTCTGGGTTGCCAGGCCGATTGCCGATGTGTGGCAGGGCTGGAACACCCCCGCCAGCATCATGGCGTGGAACGCCGCCTCCCCGCAGTGGCACTGCCCCCAAAGCCGGGTGGATCTGCGGGTGGGTGGGCGTTTTTGCCACCACATGGCGGCGCGGGATGGCAGCACGGGGTTTGATTTCGAGGGGACCTTCACCGAGGTCACGGCGCCGACGGGGCTCGGCTACGTCATGGACGATGGCCGCGAGGTGAGCGTGCGGTTCGTGGCAGAGCAGGGGGGCACCCGGGTGGAGGAGCGGTTCGATGCCGAGTCCCTGCACAGCGGCGAACAGCAGCGGGCGGGGTGGCAGAGCATCCTGGATAACTTCAAGCGCCATATGGAAGTCGTCGGCTGACCCCTGTGGGGCGCCAAGAAAAAACCACCGCAAGCTGGCGGTGGTTTTTTTATGGTGTTCGCCCGGGGCAAGGCGGGGCGGGGAAGGGGGTCACTCCTCGATGTCCAGCAGCACCAGGATGGCGCTCTCGCCACCCCACTCCCGCGGCGCCTGGTGAAAGGCGCGCACAGCGGGGTGCTGGGCCAGCCAGCTCGGGATGCGCTGCTTGAGGATGTGCTTGCCGATGCCGTGCATCACCGAGGCGACGTGGATGTTCTCTTTTCGGCACAGGGTGAGCAGGGCCGCCAGCTCCTGCTTGGCCTGGTGCTGGTTCATGCCGTGCAGATCCAGATAAATCTCCGGCGGGTAGCTGCCGCGCTTGAGCTTTTTCAGCTCGAATTTTGACACGTCGTCGCGCACGTAACGGGTCGGCCCGTCCGCCTCGAGATGGGGCTGGTACTCGTCGCTGAAAAAGTGGTCAACCCCAAGCTTTTCGCGGCTCTCGCGCACCTCGCGTTTCTGCTTGACCGGGCTTGAGGAGGCCCTTATGGTATCTTGCTTAATTTTCCGGGTACCTTTGACAGCATCACGAAACAGCAGGCTTTCCTCGTCTGTGAGTGAGGGCGTTTTTTTCATCAGGTACTCGTCTTGCTCGCTGTATAAAATTCTCGGGCCGGATATTACTCGACTTGGAGGTGGATTTGGACAAGATATTTATCGATGAGGTGGTTGCCGAAATGCACACCATCCAGGACATGTTGCGCTGGGCCATGAGTCGTTTCAACGACGCCGGGATCTTCTACGGGCATGGTACCGACAACGCCTGGGATGAGGCCGTGCAACTGGTGCTGCCCGCGTTACATCTGCCGCCGGACGTGGATCCGGGCATGCGCCACTCCCGCCTGACCACCAGCGAGCGCCACCGCATCGCCGAGCTCATCATCCGCCGCGTGCAGGAGCGCATTCCGGCGCCCTACCTGACCAACAAGGCCTGGTATGCGGGCTGGGAATTCTACGTGGACGAACGGGTGCTCATTCCGCGTTCCCCCATCGCCGAGATGGTGGCCAACCGCTTCGCCCCCTTCCTGAAAGACGAACCGACCCGGATCATGGACTTGTGCACCGGCTCCGGCTGCATCGCCATCATCATGGCCCACGAGTTCCCCCATGCGGAAGTGGATGCCATCGACATCAGCGTCGATGCCCTCAACGTGGCCGAGCGCAACATCAACGATCACGGGCTGGAGCAGCAGGTTATCCCCATTCGCTCCGATCTGTTCCGGGATCTGCCGGCCGGTGACAAGTACGATCTCATCGTCTCCAACCCGCCCTATGTGGACTCCGAGGACATGTCGGATCTGCCGGACGAGTTTCGCCACGAGCCGGAGCTGGCCCTGGCCTCGGGCTCCGACGGCCTCAAGCTCACCAAGCGCCTGCTGGCCAATGCCGCCGACTTCCTGAAAGAGGATGGCGTGCTGGTGGTCGAGGTGGGCAACAGCATGATCCACCTGGAAGCCCAGTTCCCCGAGGTGCCCTTCACCTGGGTCGAGTTCGAAAACGGCGGCCACGGCGTCTTTGTGATGACCCGCGCAGAGCTCGAGCAGTACCAGGCCCATTTCGCCATTTACAAGAACTAAGCAGCAAGGAGCATCCATGGCAGGGAACAGTTTCGGCCAACTCTTTCGGGTCACCACTTTCGGCGAGAGCCACGGTCTGGCGCTGGGCGCCGTGGTCGACGGCTGCCCGCCGGGGCTGGAGATAAGCGAAGACGATTTGCAGGGGGATCTGGACAGGCGCAAGCCCGGCACCTCCCGCTACACCACCCAGCGCCGCGAGGCGGACGAGGTGAAGATCCTCTCCGGGGTGTTCGAGGGCAAGACCACGGGCACCTCCATCGGGCTGCTCATCGAGAACACCGATCAGCGCTCCAAGGACTACTCCGAGATCAAGGATCTGTTCCGTCCGGGTCACGCCGACTACACCTATCACCAGAAGTACGGCCAGCGTGACTACCGTGGCGGCGGCCGCTCCTCGGCCCGCGAGACCGCCATGCGGGTCGCGGCGGGGGCCATCGCCAAGAAGTACCTGAAACAGGTGCACGGCATCGAGATCGTGGGTTTTCTCTCCCAGCTCGGCCCCATCAAGGCGGAAGGGTTCGACGAGAGCCAGATCGAGCAGAACCCCTTCTTCTTCCCCGATGCGGGCAAGCTAGAGGCGCTGGATGAATACATGCGTGCCCTCAAGAAAGAGGGCAACAGCGTGGGCGCCAAGGTGTGTGTCGTGGCGCGCAACGTGCCGGTGGGCCTGGGGGAGCCGGTGTTCGACCGCCTCGACGCCGACATCGCCCACGCCATGATGGGCATCAACGCGGTGAAAGGGGTGGAGATCGGTGACGGCTTCGCGGTGGTGGAGCAAAAAGGCTCCGAGCATCGGGACGAGATGACTCCGGCCGGCTTTGCCAGCAATCATGCGGGGGGCATCCTGGGGGGCATTTCGTCGGGTCAGGAGATCGTGGTGAGCATGGCCCTCAAGCCTACCTCCAGCATCACGGTGCCGGGCAAGACCATCACCACCAGCGGTGAGGCCACCGAGATGATCACCAAGGGTCGTCACGACCCCTGCGTCGGCATCCGTGCCGTGCCCATCGCCGAGGCCATGCTGGCCCTGGTGCTGATGGATCACCTGCTGCGCCACCGCGCCCAGAACCAGGGCGTGCACACCCAGACCCCGCAGCTGCGCTGATCACGCGGCGGGCCAGGTGAGTGATCACCAGACACCACAAGGCGACCCCAGGGTCGCCTTTTTCATGGATTTTTTCCGGTGTAGGCGCCTGCCTCAGGGGGCCGATGGCGTCGAGAGCGATGGGGTCCGGGTTGCATCCAGGCGGCAGCGGGGCGGCGCAAAGGCGGGATCCGGTGAGGGCAGGGCGGCGATGGCGGCATCGATGCGGGCGAGCGCCTCATCGTTCACGGCCTCTTTGGCAAACATCAGGCGCACTGGCTGCTGGTGCAAGAGCACCTGGCACTGGATGGCATCGCTCGCCCCGAGCTGGCCGAGCCGGTAGCGGGCGTACTGCCACTCCATGATGACCCCGTCGAGGCGGCGCGCCAGCAAGAGGGTGAGCAGCCTGTCATCGCTGTTGTATTCACTCGCCTGCCCGAGGGCAGGGCACTCCTCGTTCATCGGCAGGGGGCGGGTACCCCGCAGCTTGCCAAGTCGCAGCCCCTTGGCCTGGCACAGGGTTGCCAGCTCGGTGAACCCTTGCCAGCTGTCGGGCTCCCCGGCCTGCGGGCGCTGGCTCAGCAGCACGAAGCTGGCGCGCCGATAGGGGGCGGAGAAGCGGGCGAACCGCTCCCGCTCGGGGGTTTTCAGGGCGCCCATGGCCACGTCCAGCTGCTGGCGCTCCATGAGGTAGAGGGCCCGGGCCCAGGGGAGGTTGCGAAAGGCGGGCTCCACGCCTGCCTTGCCCAGGATCTGGCGGGTCAGGGTCACGTCCAGTCCGCCGAGGGTGCCGTCGGCAGCGATTTGACTGAAAGGGGGCCAGTGGCTCCAGGCCACCGACAGGGTCTCCCTGGCGACGAGGGGCTGGGCGAAGAGCAGGGGCAAGACGAGGCCCAGCATGCGCCGGGCGGTGGGGGTGAACTTCCGTTTCAATCAAAACCTCCTGTTCCGTGTATCGCGCCGTCCCCCGCAGGCTGTGCAGGGGCTTTGATACATACGGCGATTCGGGCCATTTTGTCCTGCCTTTGTCGCTATTTCCAGCCGCGCTGGGAGATGCATCACATTTTCCTCGTCTAAGTGCGCCAACTCCGTTAGACTGCGCCTCTATTCTTTCCCCTTTGCTCTGCTCCCCGGGGAAATCGTTGTTTTCTCTATAGGCCCGGATCCTGTGAGATGGCATCGGCTCAGCAGAGGAGCCCCACCACGATCTTTGGCGCCCCTATCCCTAGCAGGTAACTATGAGTTTTACTTCCCTCGGTCTGGCCGAACCCTTGTTGCGTGCCGTTGCCGAGCAAGGCTACGACACCCCGTCTCCCATTCAGCAACAAGCGATCCCGGCGGTACTGGCTGGCCGTGATCTGATGGCCGCCGCCCAGACCGGGACCGGCAAGACCGCAGGTTTTACCCTGCCGATGCTGCAGCGTCTGACTGAAAGCAAGCGCAAGGTCTCCCCGAATCGCATCCGTGCCCTGGTGCTGACCCCGACCCGCGAGCTGGCCGCCCAGGTGGGCGAGAGCGTGCGCAACTACGGCAAACACCTGCCGATCCGCAGCCACGTGGTATTTGGCGGCGTGAGCATCAACCCCCAGATGATGGCGACCCGCCGTGGTCTGGACGTGCTGGTGGCCTGCCCGGGCCGCCTGATGGATCTCTACAACCAGAACGCCGTCAAGTTCGACGAAGTGGAGATCCTGGTACTGGACGAAGCGGATCGCATGCTCGACATGGGCTTTATCCGCGACATCCGCCGCATTCTGGCCCTGCTGCCGAAGAAGCGCCAGAACCTGCTCTTCTCCGCCACCTTTGCCGACGAAATTCGTGAGCTGGCCACTGGCCTCCTGGACAACCCGGCGGTGATCGAAGTGACCCCGCGCAACAGCACCGCCGAGCGTATCGAGCAGCTGGTGCACCCCTGTGACAAGGCCAACAAGATTGCCCTGCTGAGCCACCTGGTCACCAGCAACGACTGGCAGCAGGTGCTGGTGTTCACCCGTACCAAGCACATGGCCAACCGCGTCGCCGAGACCCTCGACAAGAACGGCGTCAGCGCTGCCGCCATCCACGGCAACAAGAGCCAGGGTGCCCGTACCCGTGCCCTGGCCGGTTTCAAGGATGGCAGCGTCAAGGTGCTGGTGGCGACCGACATCGCCGCCCGCGGTCTGGACATCGACAAACTGCCGCAGGTGGTCAACTTCGAGCTGCCGAATGTGGCGGAAGATTACGTGCACCGTATCGGCCGTACCGGTCGTGCCGGCGCCGCCGGTCACGCCATCTCCCTGGTCGCGGCCGATGAAGGCAAGCTCATCAAGGCCATCGAGCGGCTGACCAAGCAGAACATTCCGTGCGAGCAGGTGGCCGGTTTTGAAGCCTCCCGCGAGACCCTCGACAACATCGCCCGTGGCATCGGCGCGCCGCTTCGCAAAGAGCCGCGCGATCCGAGCGAGCAGCGCCGTGCGCCGCGTCCGCAAGGTCAGGGCCAGCGTCAGGGTGTCGGTCGTTCTGCCAATGGTGGCAATGGCGGCGGTAATCGCTCCGGCAACGGTGGCAAGCCCAAGCCCCAGAGTGGTCAGCGTCCGGCTGATGGCGCCGCGAAGCCGGCCCAGGCCCGTCGTCCCCGTCGCGCCAGCCACAACCAGTAAGCGGCCAGGGAACCAGGCTCCCCCACTGTTCGGTTGATACAAAAAGCCCCGCCAATCTGGCGGGGCTTTTTTTGTCCTGGTAGACGCTATTCACCGTAGAGGCGGATTTCCAGCACATGGGTGATGGCCTCGCCGCTCCAGTGGTACTCCAGATGACGGGCGTGGTCCACCCGGTTGACCAGACGGGGGCGATAGAGCACGTGACAGTCGTGACCGGGGTGGCGCACCGAGCGGTAGTGGATGCCGTCCGCCCCGGCGACCTTCTGCTCCCGGGCGAAGGCCTGGGCGGGGCCGTAATCGGTGGCGTGATAGAGTGGGCCTGGCAGAAACGCCGGGCCCGTGATGTCAATGAGGCTGGCGCTGAACTGCGCCTGGATCACCCGCATCTGCACCTTCTGGGCCGGCTCCCGGGTGTACCCGAAGATCCGCTCCCTGTGGTAGACCGTCTCCTTGATGCCGGTGTCGAGGGAGGGGGCACAATAGTAGCCGCCAAAGTCCCCCGTGGTGAAACGGGCACCCTCGGGATTGAGGTGGGTGAAGGCGGCCATCACATAGCTGCCGCCGGGCAGCCCCACCAGCCAGTCTTCCCTGGGCACCCGCATCAGCTCGCCCGCCTCTTCCCTCAGCCTGTCGTTGGTCAGGGCCTCGACGGCCCAGACCGCCTCCAGCTCGTCGGCGGTAGCGACGTCTTCATAGAGGCAGATGGGGGGAAAGCGGCTCGGAATGATGCGATAGGCGCAGGCATTGTGGAAGGCGCGCAAGGGCGGGGAGGACATCAGGCCATCTCCCCGCGCCAGGCGTGCAGCCGGGTGGCCACTTCGTAGAGATCGGCCACCCGCCCACCCTGCATGACCTCCATGGCGCTGCGCCCGGCGAAGAAGGGGTGGCTGTTGGGTTTGCGCACCCAGCCATAGATGCTCTCATCCAGGCTGAACAGCAGCCGCAGGCTCTTGTGGATGTTGAGTAGATAGCTCATCCGCTCCTGGAGATCGGCGCTGAGCCGAATGCCGCCGCTGGCCTCCTTGTACTTGTTCAGGGTGGAGCGGGAGGTAATGCCAAGCAGCCTGAGCTGTTCATCCGTGCTGCACTGCCATTTGTCCATGATGCGAAACACCACGGGCAGGGCCTTGCTGGGATCGACGGCGGGCTGTTGCCGGGCAAGAGATGCGGTGGCGACCATGTTGCCTCCCGGGTTGGCGTGCCAGACGGGCACGGGATCATGGGTTGTCTGCTAAGCAGTGTAGGGCAGGGGCGCAGTCATGTACATATCTATACATGCTTGCACTCAAATGTTCATTATTGGATGGATTTCGCGAGGAGGGGCGCGGGTCGGCCAAGTGAGACCGTGCCAATGAAGCGCCCCGCCAACTGGGTTGGCGGGGCGTGTCTCTTTGCGGCGTTTCTGTTTGTCGGGTCGGGGAGATCAGAGCGCGGGCAGCAATCCCATGCTGACGCTTATCTGCACCCCGACGATGAGTACACCCATGGCGCCGGCAAGGCCCAGGGCCAGCACGCCGCCCGGGGCGCGGTAGTGATGCGCCTCGGCCTGCTTGCGGCTCTGCCACACCAGGGCCACCGGCAGCAGCACCGCCAGCACCGCCAGCGCAATGGCGGCGTAACCGAGCGCTATGATGAAGCCTTGCGGGAAGTAGAGGGCGAACAGCAGGGGCGGCACGAAGGTGATGAGGCCGGTCTGGGTGCGGCCCTGCCAGTTGTCCTTGCGACGGGTCACCTTGGCCATGAAGTCGAACAGTCCCAGGGTCACTCCGAGGAAGGAGGTGGCGAGCGCGAGATCGGCGAACAGATGCATCGCCTGGTTGAAGGCGGGCCAGCTCACCAGGCCGCCGACGTTGGCCAGCAGGCTATCCAGCGCGCCGCCGGTCTGGATCAGGGATTGCTGGCCCAGCAGCCCCAGTATGGCGACCTGCCACAGTACGTAGAGCACGAGCGGCAAGGCGGAGCCCCACACGAAGACCCGGCGCAACTGCCTGGGGTTGTCCCCGAGGTAGAGCATGACACTCGGGATGGAGCCGTGGAAGCCGAAGGAGGTGAAGATGACCGGCAGGCCCGCCAGCAGCAGGCCTTCCCCGAGGGGCATGGAGAGCAGGTGCTGCCCCTGGGCGCGGGGCAGCAGCAGCGCCAGCACCGCCACCATGATCACCAGCTTCACGGTGAACATCAGGCGGTTGAGGTAATCCACCTGCTTGGTGCCGACGCACACCATGCCGCCAAACAGCAGGGTAAAGACCCAGGCCGCCTGCTCCTGGCCGAGGGGAAGGCCGGCATCGGCCAGTGCCTGGGCCAGCAGGCTGCTGCCGCCGCTGATGTAGGCGGAGGCCAGGGCGTAGAACAGCATCAGGATGCAGAAGGAGGCGATGCCCTTGCCCCAGGGGCCTAGCAGGTGATCCGCCAGCTGGTGCAGGTACCACTTGCCGGTGCTGAGGCTGGCTTCCACCTGCAGCATGGCGGTGAAGGCCATCAGGGCCCAGAGGCCGATCATCAGCATCAGGGTGGCAGGGCCGCCCAGGGACGAGGAGGCCAGCGGCAGGGCCAGCATGCCGGCGCCTATGGTGGTGCCGGCAATCAACAGGGTACAACCCAGGGTCTTGGTATTCATGTCATCCATCCGAAAGTGAGGGCGCTGTTGCAAACAAGAGAGAGCCAGTTGGCTGTGTCGGGAGACGCCTCCGGGGAAAAGCCGGAGGCTAGCAATATCGGAGTGGAGACATCGTTACGAACAGCCGCAGATTGTAAAACAGGGTTGCCACGTTAGCCGATTAAAATATCGAAAACAAGCGGGAGTGAGCGAAGGTTCTACTGTGAAAGGCGCTTGTGTGGAAATAAATGATGACAGTTGTCTGGAGTGGATGGCGTAAAAACACGCAAAGGCGACCGTGGTCGCCTTCGGCACGTCCGTTTCGCGTCAGCGGCGGCGTTTGAGGGTACGGCTCACATAGTGCAGGCCGCTCTGGTAGTCGCCATTGACCGCCTTGAGGGCCAGCGTCAGGGCCTGGCTTGCCAGGGCGTCGTGCTGCTGGGGCAGGGAGTTGATGCCAAAGGGGAGGAAATCGAGCAGGCGGTCATCCCCGAATGTAGCCATGGCGAGCTGGCTCATGTCGGCCTCCTGCTCCAGCAGGTAGTCGAGCACCCCCTCCATCAGGATGTAGGAGGTGGTGATCAGCGCCTCGGGCAGTTGGCCGAGCTGCTGATGGAGCGTCTTGATCAGGCGATACCCTTCGGTGCGCGAGAAGTGGGCCCCTTCACACAGGTGGCGGGTCGCACTGTGACTGGCAATGGCCTGTTCGAAGCCCGCTTTTCGCTCCTGACTGATCGTCAGTTCCGGCAGTGCAGTGATCAAGGCGATATGACCGATGGCCGGGGTGAGCAGGGAGGCGGTGAGGTCCAGGCTCGCCTTCTGGTTTTCACTCGCCACGGTGACGAAGTGCTCGGTGGCCATGGCACGGTCGATGGCGAGGATCTGCACGCCCCGGGACTGCTGCTCCAGGTAGAAGGGATCCGCCGGGGGGAGGCAGCTTGCCACCAGGAGCGCGTCCACATGGCGGCTCACCAGCATCCGGGCCAGCTCCTTTTCGGTGTCCGGATCGTCCTCCGAGCAGACGATGAGCAACTGATATCCCTGGGTGCGGGCCCCTTGCTCCAGGCGCTTGGCGAGCTTGGCGTAACTGGCGTTTTCGAGGTCGGGCAGGATGAAGCCGAGGGTGCGGGTCTGGCCGCCGCGCAGGGAAGCGGCGCGGCTGTCCGGCTGATAGTTGTGGGCATGGACCACGGCCATCACCTTGTCGCGGGTTGCCTGGCTGATGCGGTATTGATCGGCCTTGCCATTGATCACATAGCTGGCGGTGGTGCGAGAGACACCGGCCAGCGCGGCGATTTCATCCAGTTTCATCATGTTGGCTCTGTTTGAGTTGCAAGGCCCGCGCCGGTTCCTGGTTGGGGCGCCGAAAAGTGTGCGCGGGATCATATCATTGAAACGTACTTTCTGCGGGATCTTGAACAATGCGCTGAAACGATTCAGTCTGAGTGTAAGTGAAACGATTCAGCTTGTCAGTAACGGATGATTATCTGCACTTGGAAATGGGTTCCGGCTCACCAAAGCGAGAGATCACCGTCTATTGTCAGCAGGCAAGTTACCCAAAAATCGAGTTGAGTTGAGCCGGTACGCCGCGAGGTGAAGCCGGACCTGATGGAGAATCTCTATGTTGAAGTTGGCGCGACAGCAAATCCTGCTGGGACAATCGGTGACGACCAAGGCGGACGCCATCGCCCTGCTGGCAAGCAAACTGACCGACGCCGGTCTGGTTGAAGCAGGTTACGTGGACGGCATGCTGGCGCGGGAAGCGCAACACGCCACCTATCTTGGCAGCGGTATCGCCATTCCCCACGGCACCACGGACACCCGTCATCTGGTGAAGAGCACCGGCGTCATGGTGGCCCAGTTCCCCCACGGCATCGAGTGGGACGAGGGGCAGATCGCCTATGTCGCCATCGGTATCGCCGCCAAGTCCGACGAGCATCTGGGCATTTTGCGCCAGCTCACCCACGTGCTGGGTGACGAGCAGGCCGCAGCCCAGCTCAAGGGGGCGACCGACGAAGAGACCATCATCAATATCCTGACTGGCGCGACTGCCGCCAAAGAGGTGCAATACCTGACCCTGGCGGACTTCCCGGCCGACGACCAGGACCAGTTGCTGCTGGGGGCTGCGGCCCGCGCCAAATCCGCAGGCTGGGGAGACGCCGCCATGGTGAGCGCCCTCCTGGCCAGTCAGCCTGTTCACCTGGGGGAGGGCATCTGGCTGGCCCGTGCGCAAGCGGCCCAGACCGGTTGGGTGCTGGCCACCCCGAGCACCCCGCTGAACGTCGGTGAATTGCCGGTCAGCGCCCTGCTGCTGCTGTGTGCCGCAGATAGCGGCCATCTGCCGCAACTCGAGAATCTGGCCAAGCTGGCCGCAGCCGGCCAGCTGGCCACCCTTTCTGGCAGCGACGGTCTTGCCATGTTGCAGGCGGGTCCGGCGAGCGGGCTGTCCGAGACCTTCACCATCATCAACCCCCACGGTCTGCACGCCCGTCCGGGCGCCATGCTGGTCAAGGTGGCCAAGGAGTATGAATCCGACATCCGCGTCGCCAACCTCGATGGCAGCGGTGAAGCCGTCTCTGCCAAGAGCCTGATGAAGGTGATCGGGCTTGGGGTCAAGTGCGGTCATCGTCTGGCGTTTCGCGCCGAAGGAGCGGATGCCGAAGCCGCCCTCAAGGGCATTGGCGAAGCCATTGCCGCGGGCCTTGGCGAGGGGGCGCACTGATGGACATCGTCACCATCACCCTCAATCCCGCGCTCGATCTCACCACCCGTCTGAAGGCCATGCACCCTGGGGAGGTCAATCTGGTGAGCGAGGCCAACTTGCGCGCCGCGGGCAAGGGGATCAACGTCGCCATGGTCTTGAAAGATCTCGGCCGTGACGTAGGCCTGACCGGCTGGCTCGGCGAGGGTAACCAGCAGAGCTTCGTCTCCCTGTTCGAGGAGCGTGCCCTTGCCGATCACTTCGTGCGCGTGGCGGGCGACACCCGGATCAACGTCAAGATCTCCGAACAATCCGGCCGGGTGACCGATCTCAATCTGCCGGGACTCGCGGTGCAGGAAGGCGATGTCAGCGCCCTGGAAGCGGCGCTGGAGCGACTGGCTCCCCACACTGACTGGTTCGTGCTGGCGGGCAGCCTGCCCAAAGGGGTGGCCCCCGATTACTGCGGCCATCTGATCCGTCTGCTCAAGGCCAAGGGCAAGCAGGTGATCTTCGATTGCAGCGGCGCGGCGTTGAGCGAAGGGATCAAGGCGGCGCCGACCCTGGTCAAACCCAACCTGGAAGAGCTGAGCCAGTGGGCGGGTCGCCCCGTGAAGACCCTGAGCGAGCAGGCCGAGTGCGCCCGCGCGCTGCAGGCAAGCGGGATCCCCAACGTGGTGATCTCCAATGGTGCGGACGGCCTCATCTGGTTTGCACCGGATGCCACCTGGCAGGCGATTCCGCCGCGCATGGAGGTGGTCAGCACCGTGGGTGCCGGCGACTCCCTGGTGGCGGGCCTGGTCCATGGCATGAGCCTGGACTGGACGCCGGAGCAGACCCTGCGTCTGGCCACCGCCGTCTCGGCACTGGCGGTGAGCCAGGTCGCGGTCGGCTTCAACGATATCAATGTCCTCAAACCGTTACTCGAGCAGGTGCGCGTACAGCGTCTGGATGATCTGGCACCGACTCAACCCCAACCCCATTTGATGGCTAACTCAGGAGATGCCCAATGAAAGCAATTCTGGTTACGGCTTGCCCGGCGGGCATTGCCACCAGCTTTCTCGCTGCAAAACGGATAGAACAGCAGGCCAAACTGGCTGGCTGGGAGCTCACCCTCGACGTCGACTCCAGTGTGCAGCCCCGTCAGGTTCCCTCGAAAGAACAGATTGCCGCCGCCGACCTGGTGCTGGTCGTTGCCAGCGCACCGGTGGATCTGGCCGCCTATGACGGCAAGTCGCTCTATCGGGGCGACATGGATCTGGCGCTCCAGGATCCCGCTGCCCTGCTGGAAGCCGCGCGAAGCGGTGCCAGCGTCTATCGCCATGAGGCGGCACCTGTGGTTGCCAAACCGGCCAGCGGTGCCAAGCGCATCGTGGCGGTGACGGCCTGCCCGACCGGGGTGGCCCACACCTTCATGTCGGCCGAGGCCCTGGAGACCATGGCCAAGCAGCTGGGTCACCAGATCCGCGTCGAAACCCAGGGCTCGGTCGGTGCCCAGAATGCCTTGACGGCGGACGAGATTGCCGCCGCCGATCTGGTGTTCCTCGCCACTGACATCGAGGTGGACATGGCGCGCTTTGACGGCAAGCCGGTCTATCGCACCAGCACGGGGGCGGCGCTCAAGAAAACCCGGGCCGAGCTCGACAAGGCCTGGACCGAGGCGAAGATCTATCGCCACAGCGGCGCGGCCGCGGTCAAGAAAGAGGAGAAGGCGGGCCCCTACAAGCACCTGCTGACCGGCGTCTCCTTCATGCTGCCCATGGTGGTGGCGGGGGGCCTTATCATCGCGCTCTCCTTCATCTTCGGCATTGAAGCGTTCAAGGAAGAGGGGACGCTGGCCGCGGCCCTGATGAAGATCGGTGGCGGCTCCGCCTTCGCCCTGATGATCCCGGTGCTGGCAGGCTACATCGCCTACTCCATCGCCGACCGTCCGGGTCTGGCGCCTGGCATGATCGCCGGTATGCTGGCAAGCTCGCTCGGCGCCGGTTTCCTTGGCGGCATCGTCGGCGGCTTCCTCGCCGGTTACAGCGCCAAGTTCCTGAGTGACAAGGTGCGCCTGCCGGTCACCCTGGAAGCCCTCAAGCCCATCCTCATCATTCCGCTCTTTGCCAGCCTGTTCACCGGTCTGGTGATGATCTACGTGGTGGGTGGCCCGGTGGCGGGCATCATGAACGCCATGACCGAGTTCCTCAACAACATGGGCTCTGCCAACGCCGTGCTGCTGGGTGTCATCATCGGCGCCATGATGTGCTTCGACATGGGTGGCCCGGTCAACAAGGCGGCCTATGCCTTCGGTGTCGGCCTGCTCGCCTCCAAGACCTATGCCCCCATGGCAGCGGTCATGGCCGCCGGCATGGTGCCTGCACTGGGGATGGGGATCGCGACCTTCCTGGCCAGCAGAAAGTTCATCAAGGCGGAGCAGGAAGCGGGCAAGGCCTCCTTCGTGCTGGGTCTGTGCTTCATCTCCGAGGGTGCCATCCCGTTTGCCGCCAAGGATCCCATGCGCGTCATCCCGGCCTGCATGGCGGGCGGTGCCCTGACCGGTGCGCTCTCCATGCTGTTCGGCTGCGAGCTGGTGGCACCCCACGGTGGTCTGTTCGTGCTCTTCATCCCGAACGCCATCAGCCATGTGATGATGTACATCCTGGCGATCGCGGCCGGTTCTCTGGTGACCGGGGTGGCTTACGCCATGCTCAAGCGTGGCGAGGAGCAGGCCAAGCTGGCGACCGCCTGAGGGCGTCACGGCGTGACACACTCTTCATGACAAGGCGGCCCTGGGGCCGCCTTTCTTGTTGGGGGGAGGGGCAACGTGGGATTTAAAAATCCCAGCCTGGCGGGGGCGGCGGATCGGCCGCCTCTGCGGCCTGCGCCTCTGCGGCCTGCGCCTTGCGGCGAGCGGCCTCGACCCTGGCCTTGCGGCGAGCGGCCTCGACCCTGGCCTTGCGGTTGCGGCACAGGCGCATCACCTCCTGCTGCTGGGCAGGGGTCATGGCAAGCCAGTTGAAACGCTCCTCGCGGCTTCGCAGGCATCCCTTGCAATACCCCTTGTTGTTCAGTTCGCAGACCCCGACACAGGGGCTCTGGAGCGGGAAGATTTCGAGCTGTTCCATCTATGACCTCTCACACCTTGTCACCTTGTTATAACCCAGAAGATCACGGCAGGAGAAATCCGTCGTCAGGGGCGTGAAGGCGTTTGCTTTCCCCGGGCAATTTTGGCATCTTCCCCGCCGTGCAAGACACTCGGTGTTATATGAGGACATATGAATAGACATGCGTACTGGTTGGCCGCCGCCGTGGTGGGGCTGGCCGGTTGTGCGGGCAACCCTGAACCGGTCAAGGTGCCCCAGAAGAAGGCGGAATCCGGATGTTTTCTGAACTGCGAGATCCCTGTGAATCTGGGCAAGCAGTATCTGGATGGTGCCCTGCCGGGGGATCTGGTGCGGGTGGAGCGGATCAACAGCCGCGCCCGCGCCGATTACAGCAAGTTCGGTCCCCAGAGCCGGATGGTGATGGAACGCTCCGGCCGCATGGCGAGCCGCTATGGGGAGCTCTACCGTCAACTCTCACGCTGGGTCGCCAATGGGGGCAATCCCGCCCATATCACCCAGTACGGCATCAGCCTGGCGCAGCTTGGCGGTGCCGACCGCATGGGCAACGTGCTCTTCACCGGCTACTACTCGCCGGTGCTGGAGGTGCGCCATCGCCCGGACGCCCAGTACAAGTATCCCATCTATGCCATGCCCAACTGCGGCGGTCGCTGCCCGAGCCGGGCCGAGATCCACCGGGGGGCGCTGGCCAACCGGGGGTTGGAGCTGGGCTACAGCAAGTCCCTCATCGACAACTTCCTGATGGACGTGCAGGGTTCCGGCTTCGTTCACTACGGCGATGACGACCGGCTGCAGTACCTCGGCTACAGCGGCAAGAACGGCCACGGCTATGTCAGCATTGGCCGGGTGCTCATCGACCGTGGCGAAGTGCCCGAGGAGCAGATGTCCATGAAGGCCATCAAGGAGTGGGCCAATCGTCAGCCGGAAGAGAGCGTGAAGGAGCTGGTGGAGCAGAACCCCTCCTATGTCTTCTTCGAGCGCCGTCCCACCAACGACGTGGTGGGGGCCGCCGGCATTCCGCTGTTGCCGATGGCGGCGGTGGCTGCCGATAAGACTCTGCTGCCCATGGGCACCCCCATCCTCGCGGAAGTACCGCAGCTGGACAAAGAGGGCAACTGGACCGGCAAGCACCAGCTGCGGCTGCTGATTGCGCTGGATGTGGGGGGCGCGGTGAAGAAGGGCCACCTCGATCTCTACCACGGTATGGGTGAGAAGGCCGGTGTCGCGGCCGGTCATTACAAGCACTTTGGCCGGGTCTGGAAGCTGGGTCTGCACCACGGGCCGACCGCCGCCCCCTGGTTGTAACGCAAGAGGGTCATGGCCCCTCATTTAAGAGACGGGACATTCCCATGAAAAAAGCCGCCGGAGCAATCCGGCGGCTTTTTGTTTGCGGGGCAGATCTGGCGACAAGGGCCGTCAGCCCTTTCGGATATCGAGCTTGATGGCGCCCACCGGCTGACAGCAGCAGGGGAGGCACTCCCCCTGGGAGACAAAGGCGAGCGGGACGGCGGCGTAGTGCACCTTGCCCGCCAGCAGCGGGGTGCGGCAGGCGCCGCAATAGCCGCTGCGGCACTGGAACTCCACGTGATGGCCGTGGCGCTCCAGGGTCTCCAGCACGCTTTCGCCGGGATGGGGGTGCAGCACACCGTCCAGGGTCTGTACCTGGGGGGCTTGCCCCTCCGGCGCCGTGGTGGCGGAATGCAGGGGCGCGTTCAGGGTGGCGGTGGCGTCACTCACGGACGTCGCTCTCCCGCATCATGGTCTGCCAGCAGAGGTCGCCTTGCATCACAGCTCGAAGTCACCCAGATCGTCGGCGTGCACTTCACTGTCTATCTGACCCACCAGATAGGAGCTTACTTCCACTTCCTGGGGCGCCACCTGCACGTTGTCGGAGGAGAGCCAGGTGTTGATCCAGGGGATGGGGTTCTGCTTGGTGCCGGCAAAGGCCGGTTGCAGGCCGACGGCCGCCATGCGCAGGTTGGTGATGTATTCCACGTACTGGCAGAGGATGTCCTTGTTCAGGCCGATCATGGAGCCGTCCTGGAACAGGTACTCGGCCCACTCCTTCTCCTGCAGGGCTGCTTCCTTGAACAGCTCGAAGCAGGCCTGCTCGCACTCGACGGCGATCTCCGCCATGTCGGGGTCGTCGTTGCCGCTGCGCATCAGGTTCAGCATGTGCTGGGTGCCGGTCAGGTGCAGGGCCTCGTCACGGGCGATCATCTTGATGATCTTGGCATTGCCCTCCATCAGCTCGCGCTCGGCGAAGGCGAAGGAGCAGGCGAAGCTCACGTAGAAGCGGATTGCTTCGAGGGCGTTGACGCTCATCAGGCACAGGTAGAGCTTCTTCTTGAGCTCCCGCAGGCTGATGGTGACTTCGCGATCCCCGAACCGGTGGGTTCCCTCGCCGTGCAGGTGATAGACGGAGGTGGCCTCGATGAGATCGTCATAGAAGTGGCTGATGGAGCCGGCGCGCTTCAAGATCTGCTCGTTGGTCACGATGTCGTCGAACACCTGGCCCGGGTTGTTGACGATGTTGCGGATGATGTGGGTGTAGGAGCGAGAGTGGATGGTCTCGGAGAAGGCCCAGGTCTCGATCCAGGTCTCCAGCTCCGGGATGGAGACCAGGGGCAGCAGGGCCACGTTGGGGCTGCGGCCCTGAATGGAATCCAGCAGGGTCTGGTACTTCAGGTTGGAGATGAAGATGTGCTGCTCGTGGGGCGGCAGAGCCTGGAAGTCGATGCGGTCGTGGGAGACGTCCACCTCTTCCGGGCGCCAGAAGAAGGAGAGCTGCTTCTCGATCAGCCGCTCGAAGATGTCGTGCTTTTGCTGATCATAACGGGCCACGTTGACCGACTGGCCGAAGAACATCGGCTCCTTGAGCTGATCGTTTTGGGTCTGGCAAAAAGTAGAGTAAGCCATGGTTCGAATGCCGTGAAATAGGGAAAACAGGAGGGCGGGAGCTTGATGCTCCCGCCCGGTTTATCAGTGCGTTTCGCGGTTAGATCTTGCAAGCCCCGCCAGCGCAGCCGTCATCTTGCAGATCGGTCTGGGTGTCGTCGGCACCATCACGGGTGTTGTGATAGTAGAGGGTCTTGAGACCGTATTTGTAGGCGGTCAGCAAGTCTTTGAGCAACTGCTTCATCGGCACCTTGTTGCCTTCGAAGCGGGCCGGGTCGTAGTTGGTGTTGGCGGAGATCGCCTGATCCACGAACTTCTGCATGATGCCGACCAGCTGCAGGTAACCGTCGACGCTCGGCTGTTTCCACAGCAGTTCGTACTGATCCTTCAGGCGGTGGTACTCCGGCACCACCTGCTTGAGGATGCCGTCCTTGGAGGCTTTCACCGACACCAGGCCGCGGGGCGGCTCGATGCCGTTGGTGGCGTTGGAGATCTGGCTGGAAGTCTCGCTCGGCATCAGGGCGGTCAGGGTGGAGTTGCGCAGACCCACGGTCTTGATCTCTTCGCGCAAGGTTTCCCAGTCCAGGTGCAGGGGTTCATTGCACAGGGTGTCCAGATCCTTTTTATAGGTATCGATGGGCAGGATACCCTGGGCATAGGTGGTCTCGCCAAAGGCCGGGCAGGGGCCGAACTCGCGGGCCAGTTGCACGGAGGCTTTCAGCAGGTAGTACTGGATCGCCTCGAAGGTGCGGTGGGTCAGGGCCAGACCGGAACCATCGGAGTAGCGGGCACCGTTTTTCGCCAGGTAGTAGGCGTAGTTGATGACGCCGATCCCCAGGGTGCGGCGGTTCATGCTGCCCTTCTTGGCGGCCTTGAGCGGGTAGTCCTGATAGTCGAGGAGGGCGTCCAGAGCGCGCACGGCCAGCTCGGCCATCTCTTCCAGATCTTCCAGCTTCTCGATGGCGCCCAGGTTGAAGGCGGAGAGAGTGCACAGGGCAATCTCGCCGTCCTCGTCATCCACGTTGTTGAGCGGCTTGGTGGGCAGCGCAATCTCGAGGCAGAGGTTGGACTGGCGCACCGGTGCCACGCTCGGGTCGAACGGGCTGTGGGTGTTGCAGTGATCCACGTTCTGGATGTAGATGCGACCGGTACCGGCACGCTCCTGCATCATCAGGGAGAAGAGATCCACCGCCTTCAGGGTCTTCTTGCGAATGGCCGGATCCTGCTCGTACTTGACGTAGAGCGCTTCAAACTTGTCCTGGTCCGCGAAGAAGGCGTCATAGAGGCCGGGTGCATCGGACGGGGAGAACAGAGTGATGTCACCGCCCTTGATGAGGCGCTGGTACATCAGCTTGTTGATCTGCACGCCGTAGTCCATGTGACGGACCCGGTTCTCTTCCACGCCGCGGTTGTTCTTCAGTACCAGCAGGCTCTCCACCTCGGTGTGCCACAGCGGGTAGAACAGGGTGGCCGCACCGCCGCGCACGCCGCCCTGGGAGCAGCACTTCACCGCCGTCTGGAAGTATTTGTAGAAGGGGATGCAGCCGGTGTGGAAGGCTTCGCCGCCACGGATGGGGCTGCCCAGACCACGGATGCGACCAGCGTTGATGCCGATGCCGGCGCGCTGGGAAACGTAGCGCACGATGGCGCTGGCGGTGGCATTGATGGAATCCAGGCTGTCGTCACACTCGATCAGCACGCAGGAACTGAACTGGCGGGTCGGGGTGCGCACGCCGCTCATGATCGGGGTCGGCAGGGAGATCTTGAAGGTCGAGACCGCATCATAGAAGCGCTTGATGTAGTCCAGACGGGTATCTTTCGGATACTTGGAGAAGAGGCAGGCCGCTACCAGGATGTAGAGGAACTGCGGGCTCTCGTAGATCTCGCCGGTGACGCGGTTCTGTACCAGGTACTTGCCTTCGAGCTGCTTGACCGCCGCGTAGGAGAAGTCCATGTCGCGCCAGTGATCGAGGTAGCCGTTCAGTTCCTCAAATTCCGCCTGGGTGTAGTCTTCCAGCAGGTGCTTGTCGTACTTGCCCATGTCCACCAGTCTGGCGACGTGCTGATACAGGTGGGGCGGCTCGAACTGGCCGTAGGCCTTCTTGCGCAGGTGGAAGATGGCCAGACGGGCAGCCATGTACTGGTAGTCCGGGCTTTGCTCGGAGATGAGGTCAGCAGCAGCCTTGATGATGGTCTCGTGGATGTCGGCGGTACGGATGCCGTCATAGAACTGGATGTGGGACTTGAGCTCCACCTGGGAGACCGACACGTTGTCGAGCTTCTCGGCAGCCCAGTCGAGCACGCGGTGAATTTTATCCAGATCGATGGGTTCTTTGTGTCCGTTACGCTTCGTCACAAACAAGTTCATTGGCTGATGACCCCTTTCATTGATACCTGCCGGTATCGGTTGATTCCCGAAAAGCCATCGCACATGGAGCAACCCGGCTCCGTCTGTCGAGGGAAACTGGGCAGGGATTGTGCGATGAATCACAAGATGTAGTGTTATTTTTAATGCGAACTACAAGATAGTGAGGTCGATGCGGTAATGCAATCTGTGGATAACGCATTAGCTGTGGATAAATTGTGGGTGTCGGGACGGGAGTTAGTGGACGCTCACAGCGAACGGGTTTTCATCCGTCCGATCCGTCAAATGCAAGTCCGGCGATCGAAGATGGAAAATTAAAATAACTTTTTTTGCTTGCGAAAGCAGGGTGTTTTTACTAGCAAATCCGGCCTGCTCATCCCTTGTGCAGTCAGGGTCAAAAGGTGTCCTGTTACGCCGTTCGGGGGGTTGCCAAGCCCGTAAAAAGAAGGATCGTCCGGGATCCCTCTGGTGCGCTGCGGGGGGATCTGCGCGTCGGGGCAGATGTCCGCACTGCCATCGGAACATCATCAAAGTTGCCCCGCAGATCCACCTCTATCCGGATGCCTTGTCGGTCATGGGCATGGACGTCAGCTCAGCTCGTAGCGAAGCCAGTGGTGCAGGGCCTGCACGGTATCAAAGTGAAGATCGGCGCCCCAGAGGGCGGGATCCTCGTCATCATTGAGATAACCCCAGCCAGCCACCGCGGTACGCATGCCGGCATTGCGGCCAGCCTCGATGTCGCGCACGTGATCCCCTACATAGAGACACTGGCTCGCCGCGATGCCGAGCCGCTCGCAGGCAAAGAACATGGGGGCGGGGTCGGGCTTGCGCACCGGCAGGGTGTCGGCGCTCACCGTCACGCCGCAACTGGCGAGTTCAGGCAGGGCTGCCAGGAGCGGTTCGGTGAGAAAACCCGGCTTGTTGGTGACAATGCCCCAGGGCAGCTTTTTCTCGTCGAGCCACTCGATGAGATCCACCATGCCTTCATAGGGGCGGGTGCCGACGCAGAGGTTGGCGGCGTAGTAGTCGAGCAGGGCGGTGCGAAGGCGGGTGGCCCCCAGCTCCTCGAGCAGCTCGTTACCAAGACCGGCCCTGAGCAGCCCGAGGGCCCCGTGGGAGGTGGTCTGGCGGATGATGTCGTCAGAGAGCGGGGCAAAGCCTTCGCTTATCAGCACGTGATTGACGGCGGCGCCAAGGTCTGGCGCGGTGTCGAGCAGGGTGCCGTCCAGATCAAACAGCACGCAGCCAAGGGGCATCGGGTGAGGTGTGCTCATCAGCCTTGCTCCGGGCGCTCGAACGCCACCATGTAGTTGACGTCGACATTCTTGCCGAGCTTGAAGCTGTTGGAGAGCGGGGCGTAGTGAACGCCACTCATGTCCCGCACCAGCAGGCCCGCCGCTTCCCCCATGCGACAGAGTTCGGCGGGGGTGATGAACTTCTTGTGATCGTGAGTGCCCTTGGGGACCATCTTCATCAGGTACTCGGCCCCGAGGATCATCATCAAATAGGCTTTGGGGTTGCGGTTGATGGTGGAGACGAACACCTTGCCCCCCGGCCGTACCAGGGTGGCGATGGCGCGCAGCACCGAGGCCGGGTCCGGCACGTGCTCCAGCATCTCCATGCAGGTAACCACGTCATACTGGCCAGGCGCTTCATCGGCGTGGGCTTCGGCGGTGATCTGGCGGTACTCGAGCTCCACACCTTGTTCCAGCGCGTGCAGGCGGGCGACGCCCAGGGGTTCCTTGCCCATGTCGATGCCGGTGACGCGGGCACCCCGGCGGGCCATGCTCTCGGAGAGGATGCCGCCGCCGCAGCCGATGTCGAGCACGCGCTTGCCAAACAGGCCGCCGCTCTTGTCGGTGATCCAGTCAAGGCGCACCGGGTTGATTTGATGCAGCGGCTTGAATTCGCCCTCCATGTCCCACCAGCGGGAGGCGATGGCTTCAAATTTGGCGATTTCTGTCAGATCGACATTGGCATCACTATTCATGTTTTGATGATCCTGTGGCAAGGCGCGCAGCGGGCTGGGCGCGCGCAATCTATTGTCCTGGCGCGCATTATAACGGACCGACTTCGTCGCACCAGCCCGATGTGCTCATCGGATTTGTGGCTTAATGTATTTGGCTCAGTGTGTTACCATGTCGCGCTGTTTAAGCCAAAGAACAACTAATTAGGGATTAAGGCTTTCTATGAGCGATCTGGCCAGAGAGATCACGCCGGTCAACATCGAAGAAGAGCTCAAGAGTTCCTATCTGGATTACGCCATGAGCGTGATCGTAGGACGAGCTCTGCCGGATGTGCGTGATGGCTTGAAACCGGTTCACCGCCGCGTTCTGTATGCAATGAACGAGCTGGGGAACGACTGGAACAAGCCCTATAAAAAATCGGCCCGTGTGGTCGGTGACGTAATCGGTAAATATCACCCGCATGGCGACAGCGCCGTGTATGACACCATCGTCCGGATGGCGCAGGATTTCTCCATGCGCTACATGCTGGTCGACGGTCAGGGCAACTTCGGTTCGGTGGACGGCGACAACGCCGCGGCCATGCGTTACACCGAAGTGCGGATGGCGCGCATCTCCCACGAGCTGCTGGCCGATCTGGACAAAGAGACCGTGGACTGGGTGCCTAATTACGACGGCACCGAGATGATCCCGGCTGTCATGCCCACCAAGGTCCCCACCTTGCTGGTCAACGGCTCCTCCGGTATCGCGGTGGGCATGGCGACCAACATCCCGCCTCACAACCTCACCGAGATTGTCAACGGTTGCCTGGCGCTGATCGAAAACGGCGACCTCACCATTGACGAGCTGATGACCCATGTCACCGGCCCGGATTTCCCCACCGGCGGCATCATCAACGGCCGTTCCGGCATCGTGCAGGCGTACCGTACCGGTCGCGGCTCCGTCTATGTGCGGGCCAAGGCTGAAGTGGAGGTGGACGAGAAGACCAGTCGCGAGACCATCATCGTCCACGAGATCCCCTATCAGGTGAACAAGGCTCGCCTGATCGAGAAGATCGCCGAGCTGGTCAAAGAGAAGAAAATCGAGGGCATCAGCGCCCTGCGCGATGAGTCCGACAAGGACGGCATGCGCATCGTCATCGAGATCAAGCGCGGCGAGTCCGGCGAGATTGTGCTGAACAATCTCTACAAGCACACCCAGATGCAGACCACGTTCGGCATCAACATGGTGGCGCTGGACAACAACCAGCCCAAGGTGATGAACCTCAAAGAGATCCTGGATGCCTTCCTGCTGCACCGCCGTGAAGTGGTGACTCGCCGGACTGTGTTCGAGCTGCGCAAGGCGCGGGATCGGGCGCACATCCTGGAAGGGTTGGCGGTGGCATTGGCCAACATCGACCCCATCATCGAGCTCATTCGCCACAGTGCGACCCCGGCGGATGCGAAAGCCGCCCTGGTAGCCAAGGGCTGGGAGCTCGGCAACGTGGCCGCCATGCTGGAAAAAGCGGGCGACGACGCGGCGCGGCCCGAGTGGCTGGAGCCGGAGTTCGGCATCCGTGAAGGGCAGTACTTCCTGACCGAGATCCAGGCCCAGGCCATCCTTGATCTGCGTCTGCACAAGCTGACCGGCCTCGAGCACGAGAAGATCCTGGAAGAGTACCAATCTCTGCTGGATCTCATCGCCGAGCTGCTGCACATCCTGGCAAGCCCGGAACGCCTGATGGAAGTGATCCGTGACGAGCTGCTGGCCGTGCGCGAGCAGTACGGCGACGAGCGTCGCACCGAGATCAGCATGTCCAGTGCCGAGATCAACATCGAAGATCTGATCACCCCGGAAGACGTGGTCGTTACCTTGTCTCACCAGGGCTATGTGAAGTATCAGCCGCTCTCCGACTACGAGGCCCAGCGCCGCGGTGGTCGTGGCAAGTCGGCCACCCGGATCAAGGAAGAGGACTTTGTGGAGCGTCTGCTGGTGGCCAACACCCACGACACCATTCTGTGCTTCTCCACCCGTGGCAAGGTCTACTGGCTCAAGGTGTATCAGCTGCCGGAAGCGTCCCGTGGCGCCCGCGGTCGTCCGATCATCAACCTGCTGCCGCTGGATGAGGGTGAGCGCATCACCGCCATCCTGCCGGTGAAAGAATATGACGCCGACAAGTATGTCTTCTTCGCCACCGCCAACGGCACCGTGAAGAAGACCAGCCTGTCTGACTTCAGCCGTCCGCTCTCCTCCGGTATCCGTGCCATCAACCTCAAAGAGGGTGATGAGCTGATCGGGGTGGACATCACCGATGGCAGCAACGAGATCATGCTGTTCTCCGATGCGGGCAAGGTGGTTCGCTTCGCGGAAGGCAGCGGTCGCGCCGATGCCGATGCCACTGACGAAGTCGACACCGACGACGACGCCGGCAACGATGATGATGGCAGTGACAACGGCGAAGGCACCGAAAGCAAGGGCACCTTCAAGGGCGTACGTCCCATGGGTCGTACCGCTGCCGGTGTGCGCGGCATCAAGCTGGGCGCCGGTGACAAGGTGGTCTCCCTCATCGTGCCCCGTGGCGATGGTGCCATCCTCACCGCCACCGAGAACGGCTACGGCAAGCGCACCGCGCTGGACGAGTACCCGACCAAGAGCCGGGGTACCCAGGGCGTCATCTCCATCAAGGTGGATGAGCGCAACGGCAAGGTGATCGATGCGATCCAGGTCGAAGATACCGACCAGATCATGCTGATCACCAACGGCGGTACCCTGGTTCGTACCCGGGTGTCCGAGGTGAGCGTCATCGGCCGCAACACCGGCGGTGTGCGTCTGATCCGTACCGGTGAAGACGAGACCGTGGTCGGCCTGCAGCGCGTTGCCGAGAGCGACGAAGAGGAAACCGAGGTCCTGGCTGTTGAAGGGGAGGTGTCTGAAGGCACCGACACCGCAGCGGACGCTGGCGCCGTCGATACCGGGGAGGCGGGCGACGAGTAATCTTCCCCCTTTGTCCGATGCGAAAGAGCGACCTTGATGGTCGCTCTTTTTTTGTCCGCCTCACCGCAGGCTCTCCCCGTCCTTGTGCTTGCCCAGCAGCTCTCTTCTCTGCTGCCCGGCTCCGTCTGCCGTGCATGCAGCCCTGCCTGCCACGGCGTCATCTTCCTGATATGCAGGGTTGGTCCCATCGCATCAACACGATTCCTTCACTCGGCTGTCATGGCCCTGTCATGACTGCCAGCCATGCTGCCTGCGTTGAATGAGGCCACCACAGAGGCAGGCATCGCTTGCCAGGAGCACTGTTATGACGAGCTGGGTAATGTGGGAGATCTGGTGGAGCCGGATGTGGGGAGGGCAGGAGAAGGCGCGCCTTAGGGTGGATGAGGAGGAGGTGGCGCACGAGCCATCCCGCCTGCCTGCGGAGCTGATTGCACAGCGCCACCCAGCGGGGAGCTGCCCGCCGAGACCACGGGGCTGACGGTGCTTAGAACAGACGCAACTGCTCGCCCGGGCGGATGAAGGCGGCTGTATTGAGTGCTATATGGCGCTTGCCCAGTTGCAGCCGCCTGCTGATCAGGCGAAAGCGCTGGGCGAGCAGGTCGGCAAACTGTCCTTCACCTCGCATGCGGCTACCAAAGGTGGCGCTGTTGAGTGCACCACCCCGGCTTGCCCGCAGCTGGTTGAGGATCGCCTCTTTCTGGCCGGGATAGTGCGTATCGAGCCAGTCGCAAAAGAGGGTGGTGAGCTCGTGGGGCAATCGCAGCAAGATGTAATCCGCACAGCCCGCCCCGGCGTCGACGGCGGCCTTGATGATCTGTTCCAGTTCAGGCTCGTTGAGCCTGGGGATCATGGGGGCGGCGAGCACGCCGACCGGCACACCGGCCTTGGCCAGTCGTTCGATCACCTTGATCCGCCCAACCCCCGTGCTGGCCCTGGGCTCCAGCTGTCGCCTCAGCGTGTCATTGAGGGTGGTGACCGACACCATCACCTGGCATAACCCTTCTCGGGCCAGCTCGGTCAGCAGATCGAGGTCGCGCAGGATCATGGCGCTCTTGGTGATGAGCCCTACCGGATGGCGATGAGCCAGCATCACCGTCAGGAGTTCGCGAGTCAGGCGATAGTGGTGCTCGATGGGTTGATAGGGATCGGTATTGGCCCCCAGCACGATGGTTTGTGGCTGATAGGCTGGCTTGGCAAACTCCCGTCGCAGCAGCTCGGCAGCATTGATTTTGGCAAACAGCTTGCTCTCGAAATCCAGCCCGGGGGAGAGCTCAAGGTAGGCGTGGCTGGGTCTGGCATAGCAGTAGATGCAGCCATGCTCGCACCCCTGATAGGGATTGATGGAGCGACCGAAGGGAAGATCCGGCGAATCGTTGTAGCTGATGATGCTGCGGGCGCTGATCTCCGTCACCTCGGTGCGGGGAGCGCTGGCGGCAAATGCCGCGTCCCAGTCGCTCTGACTCCAGCCGTCGTCAACTGGTTCGATTTGCGGGCCGCTGAAGCGGTGCTCGACATTGTGGTTCGCGCCTCGTCCTGCCATCACATCACCAATACACTGTTTATATATACAGTTATTTTGCTGTGTCGCCCGTCAAACTGCAAGTTCGCAAAGAGCGACCCCATGAAAGAGGGTGAACCCGGGTGATCTCCTGCTTGATCTGTTGCTACATTTCGTTTACATAGACGAAATGCGAACCAGATCACGGAAAATGTCATGCAACCTACTACTGCCCGCTGGCTCTTCATCGCCCTCATTGCGCTGGTCATCTGGCGTCTGATCCCGCTCTCCACCGAGCAGGAGCTGGCGGCGGCCAACCGCGCCTGGCGGACAGGGCACTTTGATGAGGCGACCCGGATCTGGTCGCCGCTGGCGGATCAGGGCCAGCCACGGGCACAGGCGCTGATGGGTTGGAGCCATGAAGTGGGGCAGGGGAGCGAGCAGGATATGGATCGCGCCATCCGACTCTATCGTCAGGCTGCGCAGGCGGGGGACGCTGTCGGCCAGTATCGGCTGGGAGAGGTCTATCTGCGCGGGGCCGGGGTGAAGCGGGATCTGCACGAGGCGTTTCGCTGGATGGAGCTGGCAGCCAGGAACGGTGATGTGCCCGCCATGCTGAAGGTGGGCATCCTGCACCTGATGGGGGTCAACGGGCGGGTTGAACTGGCCGAGGCGAAGCAGTGGCTCTATCAGGCCTCGCAAAAGGGCAACAAGATGGCACTCCAGGTGTTGCAGGAGATGGCGCTGGCCGAGGAGGGACGCAGCGCCTTCGATTTCAATGGCCACTCTTTTCTGAACGCCGGTTAGGGATCAACGGCTAGCGGTGACTTTGCCGGGCGTCACGTCCGTGACATAGAGGGTACTGCGCTCGGCACTGTGGACGATGCTGCATACCTCCCGCTTGCTGCCATCGCCCAGGATCACCAGCTCACCGATATGGACGGGACAGTGAGTCGTGAGAAGGTGATCCGGATGAACCAGCTTTTCTGCATGCTCCGGAAATGAAATGTCGTAGGTGTACATCATGCTCTCCTTGCTTTGGCTGACGCCTCAATCTGGTACAGGGTATGGCAGCAGAAGGGCGCCCTCGCAAGTAGGACTGGTTGACACCCGCGCTTAAGCGGTATGCAAAATCGCCAAGACAGCTTGTCTGGGTTGTCGCGTCTGATACAATCCCCCGCTGTACCTCTCAATGGATGGCCTTGCACACGCCATATGGTGTGCCACTGCCGTGTACCAACCGTATTGTGAACGGTGAAACTCGGGAGTGAACAGCTGGACATGAAAGGGTTTCTCCAACCTGCATGTGGCCTTTGGTAGGGGTCACCACTGTATAAGGAAACACCTAATGCCAATCATTACTCTGCCTGACGGCAGCCAACGTCAATTTGCCCACGCCGTTTCCGTCATGGATGTGGCCGCGGACATCGGTCCCGGTCTCGCCAAGGCGTGCATTGCCGGTCGGGTAAACGGTGAACTGGTGGATGCCTGCGAGCTGATCGAAGCCGATGCCTCCCTAGCCATCATCACCGCCAAAGACGAAGAAGGTCTGGACATTCTGCGCCACTCCTGTGCTCACCTGCTGGGTCATGCCATCAAGCAACTCTGGCCCCAGACCAAGATGGCCATCGGTCCCGTCATCGACAACGGTTTCTACTACGACATCGATCTCGACCGCACCCTGACCGACGAAGATCTGGCTGCCCTGGAAGAGCGCATGCTGGCGCTGGCCGCCAAGGATTACGACGTCATCAAGAAGAAGGTCTCCTGGCAGGAAGCGCGCGACGTGTTCGAAGCCCGTGGCGAGACCTACAAGGTCGAGATCCTGGATCAGAACATTGCCCGTGATGACCAGCCCGGTCTCTATCATCACGAAGAGTACATCGACATGTGTCGCGGCCCGCACGTGCCCAACATGCGTCACTGCCACCACTTCAAGTTGCAGAAGATGTCCGGCGCCTACTGGCGCGGCGACTCCAACAACAAGATGCTGCAGCGCATCTACGGCACCGCCTGGGCCGACAAGAAGCAGCTCAAGGCCTATTTGCAGCGTCTGGAAGAGGCCGCCAAGCGCGACCACCGCAAGATCGGCAAGCAGCTCGACCTGTACCACATGCAGGAAGAAGCGCCGGGCATGGTGTTCTGGCACAACGATGGTTGGACCATTTTCCGCGAGCTGGAAACCTTCATCCGCGGCAAGCTCAAAGAGTACGACTATCAGGAAGTGAAAGGCCCCTTCATGATGGATCGCGTGCTGTGGGAGCGTTCAGGTCACTGGGAGAAATACGCCCAGGCCATGTTCACCACCCAGTCCGAAAACCGCGAGTACGCCATCAAGCCGATGAACTGCCCGGGTCACGTGCAGATTTTCAACCAGGGTCTGAAATCCTACCGCGATCTGCCGCTGCGCATGGCCGAGTTCGGCTCCTGCCACCGCAACGAGCCGTCAGGCTCCCTGCACGGCCTGATGCGGGTTCGGGGTTTCACCCAGGATGACGCCCACATCTTCTGTACCGAAGAGCAGATCATGGAAGAGGTGTCTGCGTGCATCCGCATGGTCTATGACGTCTACGGTACCTTCGGTTTCGAAAACATCGTGGTCAAGCTCTCGACCCGTCCGGAGCAGCGTATCGGCTCTGATGAAGCCTGGGATCGTGCCGAGGCCGCGCTGGCCGAGGCGTTGGAACTCAACGGCCTGAAGTTCGACCTGCAACCGGGCGAGGGGGCTTTCTACGGTCCCAAGATCGAGTTCACCCTGCACGATTGCCTTGATCGTGCCTGGCAGTGTGGTACCGTGCAGCTCGACTTTGCCCTGCCGGGCCGCCTTGGCGCCACCTATGTGGGCGAAGACAACGAGCGCCACATCCCCGTGATGATCCACCGCGCCATTCTGGGCTCGCTGGAGCGCTTCATCGGGATCCTGACGGAAGAGTACGCCGGTCTGTTCCCGACCTGGCTGGCTCCGACCCAGGCCGTGGTCATGAATATCACGGATAACCAGGCCGATTATGCTGTGAAAGTTGCCAAGGCATTGAATGATGCGGGCCTTCGCGCAAAAGCGGACTTGAGAAATGAGAAGATTGGCTTTAAAATCCGCGAGCATACTTTGAAGCGAGTACCCTTCATGCTGGTCTGCGGCGACAAAGAAGTAGAAGCCGGCAAGATTGCAGTGCGTACTCGTAAAGGGGCTGACCTGGGCTCTTATCCTGTTGAAGAGCTGATTGCTCTGTTGACCCAGGAAGTTCAGACCCGCGGACAAAAGAAAGTGGAGGAATAAGCTATAAAAGGCGGAAAAAAACTGGGCAAGCAACCGCAAGCCCGCGCTCACCGGATCAATGAAGAGATCCGTCTGAAAGAAGTTCGTCTGACTGGTCTGGATGGTGAAGCCATTGGCATCACCTCCATTCAGGATGCGCTGAACTTGGCCCTTGAGGCAGGAGTGGATCTGGTCGAGATCAGTCCGAACGCTGAGCCGCCCGTTTGCCGGATCATGGATTACGGCAAATTCCTCTACGAAAAGAGCAAGACCACCAAAGAACAGAAGAAAAAGCAGAAAGTCGTCCAGGTCAAGGAAATCAAATTCCGTCCTGGCACAGACGAAGGCGACTATCAGGTAAAACTACGCAACCTGGTTCGCTTTCTGGAAGACGGGGACAAGGCAAAGGTCACCCTGCGCTTCCGTGGTCGTGAAATGGCCCACCAGGATCTTGGTATCAAGGTTCTCGAGCGCGTCAAGAACGATCTGGAAGAGCTGGCCGTAGTCGAATCGTTCCCGAAAGTCGAAGGCCGTCAAGCTGTGATGGTCCTCGCACCCAAGAAGAAATCTTAAGGCCCACAAGAAATTGACTCATGGGGCTGGCCCCATGAGTCGGTTCGCCTTGCGATTTTGTTGTCACTCACAATGCGGAGTATGAAATGCCGAAGATGAAAACCAACCGGGGCGCGGCAAAGCGCTTCAAGAAGACTGGCTCAGGTCGCTTCAAGTGCAAGCACAACCACCTGCGTCACATCCTGACCAAGAAGAGCAGCAAGCGTAAGCGTCAGCTGGGACCGAAGTTCTTTGTTTCCGCTGCCGACCACAAACGTGTTGTCGCTTGTCTGCCGTACGCATAAGGGGGGATGTGAAAAATGCCAAGAGTTAAACGTGGTGTGACCGCTCGCGCTCGTCACAAGAAAGTAATGAAAGCCGCCAAGGGTTACTACGGCGCCCGTTCCCGTGTCTACCGCGTAGCGGTACAAGCGGTAACCAAAGCTGGTCAGTATGCCTACCGTGACCGTCGCCAGAAGAAGCGTCAGTTCCGTCAACTGTGGATTGCGCGTATCAACGCTGCAGCCCGTCAGAACGGCCTGTCCTACAGCCGTTTGATCGACGGTCTGAAGAAGGCTTCCATCGAGATCGATCGCAAGATCCTGTCCGATATCGCCGTTCACGACAAGCTGGCTTTCACCGCCCTGGTTGAAAAAGCTAAAGCAGCTCTGGTCTAATCCAGTTCTGTTATAAAAATAAAGGAGGCTCAGGCCTCCTTTTTTGTATCTGTAAGTTGCTGTTTTTCATCACATTCCCCTTTCCCTTGTCCACATATTGTCCGCGGGTTATCTGGTTGTGGTCACTCCGGCAGTTCTGCAAGCTTCACTTCGAGTTGGATGCGGTTCGTATAGCCCTGGTTGGTGAGGTCGTGCACTACCTGGGTGAGCTGCCAGTCGGCCTCGTCAATCTGGGGCTTGAACCCTCTGACGGTGGTGGGTTGCTCCGGGTAGAGTTCAGGGCGCCCCAGCGCCAGGGTGATCTGGAAGTCGGCCACGCCGCGTTGCAGCTTCTCCCATTCAGCCCGGGCGGCCCGCATAGCATTAGCCTGGCTGGCATAGACATGCCGCAGCTCTTTGACGTTCTCGCTGCTCCCGACCAGCAGTTCGTTCTCTTGCTTGTTGACCATGACCCCCGGGGGCAAGGGCCGTTCCGGCGATGGCTTGCTCTTCTTCTTGCGCTTCACCTCGACTCTCTTTTTTTCCGCCTCCTTGTTGTCTTGCCAGTAGGCGGTCACGCCGGTGTAGGCATCCCGGTCGGCAACCGAGAAACGATGCTGATCGCCATCCCTACGGGTGATGGTGATGGCGGGCAGGGGCTGACCGCTGGTGGTGGTGCCCTGGCCAGCTTTGATAAACAGCAGGCGGCCATTCTTGACGGTGGCGATGCCATCGCACTGACCAGCCAGGCGGGTGAGGAAGGCGAGATCGCTCTCGTTGGTCTGGTCGATGTGGTCGATCTGCTGGCCCTTGAGTGAGTCACCCACACAGGGCGTGAGTTGGTAGCGGGCGGCGACCTGGCTGACGATGTCGCTGACTGTGGTCTGGTGCCAACTTTGCTCACGCAGTTTGTTCATGCCGCCGCGCAGGTCGGCTGACTTGCCCCGTATGGTGAGCACATCCGGGGCCCCGCCGTGCTCCACCTCGTCGATCTTGTAGGTGCCCTTGTCGACCAAGGCCTGGCCTTGCCAGCCGATGAGGGCGCGCAGGGTGGCGCCCCGGCGTGGCATATCGAGCTGGCCGTCGCTGTCATCGAGGGTGATCTCGATGGTGTCGGCGGTGAAGCCCCGGTTATCGGTGATGGTCATCGACATCAGGCGCGGCCTGATGGCGGCCGAGATGTCTTTGCCGTCGACCAGTACCTGGTAAGCCGGTACCGGGTGGCCTTGGCGCAAGGCGTCGAGCGGATTGGTCAGCCCCAAATTTTCGGCCAATCGCGTGCCGAACTGGTCGAAAGCCCCCATCAGAGAAGCCCCCCGAGCTTGTTGCCGATACTGCCGACCAGCTTGCCCAGGCCCAGGCGGCCAAAGAGGTTGCCCGCGGTGCGGCCCAGCAGGGTTTGGACAAGGGATCTGTCGTTGTCATCGACCCGCTTGAGCTTGATGGTGAACTCGATTTTGCGGGCGGTGCCATCGCTGAAAAACTCGCTGCGGGTGGTGCTGATGCCCTCGATCACGAATGACCCACGCATGACGCCATCCCCCTGGATCAGGGGGAAAGCCTGACCGCTGTCAGCCATATTGTTCAGCAAGTCGAGGGAGACGGGGCCGCCGGTCACTTCGGGCAGCAGCATCCCGCTTAGGGTGGTGGTTTCATCATCGGGGCCGAGGTACTGGTATGCCGGGCGAGCACCGATCCGGTTATTGCCCGGATGGCGCCATGCCCGTTCGTCTTGTTGTGAGAGGGGGGCGAGGGTCGAGCGCATAAACACGAACCAGCCCAGGGTCATCATCATGGCTGTTGCTCCTTAGTTGCGGTCGGTCAGGGAGGCGCGGCCATTGGCAGCGGCCTGCCGTTCGCGTCTGTCCAGTTCGCGGCGAACCTCTTGCGCCACATCCGCGCCGGATTGCCCCGGTTGCTGGACGATGTGGATAGGGGCGTTGATCTCGGTGGTGGTGCTGCCTCTGGCGACTGGGCGCGGCGGCGTCACGATGCGCGGACCATAGCCGGATCCCCCGGCCATGGCGGTCGTGTTGTAGTTGCCGGTGAGGTAGCCTGACGGGTTGACGTTGGCCGTGACCGAGCCATCCCCTTTCATCCAGTCCGGCAGCAGGTCGGTCAGGGCTTTTATCTTGGCTTTCAGGCTCTCCCACTTCGCAGTGATGCCACCAATCAGACCGTCGACGATGGCCTTGCCCTTGTTGGCTGCCCCCGCAGGCAAGGTGTCGAAGAAGGCCCAGATCTCGCCCCAGTGCATAGTCAGCATGCCGATGGGGGTCCATGAGAAGAGTTCTTTCAGGAGCGTCCAGAAGGCGAGCGCAGGGGCCTGGCACTGCGCCCACAATCCACTGAACCATGCGGCGACGCCATCCCAGTTCTTGTAGAGCAGGTAAGCCCCGGCGGCGATGGCCACAATGCCCATGATGAACCAGCCAATGGGGTTGGTGAGCATGGCGATGCCGAGCCTGACCATGCCCATGGTCAGTGCCTTGATGAAGGTCAGCAAGGGGCTTCCATAGACCAGCAGCATCGACATCCCCATTTTGATGGCCGCCAGCGGGCCCAGCAGGCCAGCCACGACCA